>Ga0310825_100045_pt1 | contig 236237 bp, 233 predicted proteins | sample WT_ome_9_FD_202243 | JGI IMG/M metagenome (GOLD analysis project Ga0310825, IMG submission 202243) | Sorghum-adapted microbial communities enriched on wild type (WT) sorghum from Joint BioEnergy Institute, Emeryville, California, United... ... | reverse complement strand
GACAGCATCAACCGGGCCGGGCGCCACCCGCCCGGCACCACCCGAAACGCCGAACGGCCGCGCCCCTCACCCGAGCGCGGCCGTTCACGTTTCCGGCTCGTCGCCGTCGTTTATCCGGGGGAAGTAGTCAGCGTCAGCGATCTCGAAGCCCGAGGCGCCAGCCGGCCTAGCTGTTCTGCCCGCGGAGTTAGTGAACGCGGGTGATGGGCGGTCGGCCGCCGCAGGCTGAGTGCGGTCGGCGGCGGTTATAAAAGCGGATGAAGGATGCCAGGGCGCGGTCGCGTTGGGTGCTGTTGGGCCAGACGCGGCCGTGCGCCCATTCGCGGTCCAGCGTGCCGAAGAATCGCTCGATCTTGCCGTTCCAGCGCGGCGTGAACGGCGGGATCAGGATGTGCCGGGCGCCCAGGTCGGCGAGCGTGTCGCGGAACTCGTGGCTGGTCGCGTAGCACTTGGCGTTGTCGCTCATGACCGCCTGCACCGGGCCGCAGCCCTGCTCTGCCATCCAGGCCGCCGCCCTGCGCAGCGTGGCCGAGACGGTGTGCTTGTTCTCGGCGGCGTGGATCTCGGCGTAGACCAGGCGGGTGTGGTCGTCGATGACCCCGATGACCTTGACCTTGCCGGCCCGGCGAGTGCGGTGCTGCTCGGACCGGTCGCCGTGGGCCCAGTGGCCCGGCCGGTCGAACTTGGGCAGCTCGAAGGCGTCGATGTGCAGCAGCGCGCCCGCTTCGGTCCACTCATAGCGCCGCGTGCTCTGCGGCCGATGGGTACGGCGCTGGCGACTGACGCCGTGGCGCTTGAGGACCTTCCAGATCGTCGACCGGTGACGCCCGCAGAGGAACTGCAGCTGCATCGGACCCCAGTTGGTCTTCTCGCGCGCCTGAAGGATCGCTCGCTCAGCCTCGTCGCTTAGCGCCCAGGGACACGACCTGGGCCGCGTCGAACGCGTCCGCAGGCACGACCGCGAACGCCGCTCAGACTCGCTGGCGTCCTGCCAGCGATGCCACCACCGGTGCGCGGTGGCCGGCGCGACGCTGAGGGCGGCCGCGGCCGCCCTCAGCGTCGAACCCTGCTCGATCATCGAAACCAGCTCAAACCGGCCCTGCAGTCCGAGCTTGCACCTACGGTCTTCCACGTCCGGCTCTCCTTCGGCGGGTCTGTCCTCGCAGACCGCACCTTCCGTTGGAGGCCGGACGCCTTCTCTCAGCCGTTCACGAAGTCCGTGGGCAGATCACCTAGAGCGGAACTTCCCTTGGCCGCGCTGGTATGCAAGAGTGCGGCGGTATGAAGCATCGGGGGTCCCCCGCACGTTCTCACCCGCACCGCCCCAGCGCCGTTGCGAGTGGAATCGGACAAGCGCTCGCACCGGTGGAGTCGGCAACCGACGATGCGGTGCGCCAGTTCCACCGGCGCTTCGCGACCGGCGTCACGGTCGTCACGACGGCGGTCGACGGAACCCCCCACGGCCTCGTCGTCAACGCGTTGTCGAGCGTCTCCCTGGAGCCGCCGCTGGTGCTCGTCTGCATCTCGCAGACGAGCAGGACGTACCCGCGTCTTTTCGACGCCGAGCTATTCGCCGTCAACGTCCTTGCGCACGATCAGGCAGACGTCGCGGCCCTGTTCGCGAGGTCGGGTGCCGACAAGTTCGCAGGCGTCAGCTGGAGCGCGGGCAGGTACGGCCCGCCGATCCTCGACGGCGTAGCGGCAGCGGTGGAGCTGGAGGTGGTGACCCGGATGCCCGCCTACACCCACACGATTTTCGTGGGTCGCGCGCTGGCTACGGTGGTCACCGACGCCCCGCCGCTCATCTACCACCACGGGCAGTTCTTCGACGGGGCGCATCTCGAGCCCGCCCAGACCGGCGGGTCGAAGTCAAGGGGGCACGAGCAGTGAGCCGGGCTATCAACCGCAACGTCGACATCCTCTTCGAGGCTTGGAACGTCATCGACGGTCGATGGGGCGACGAGTGGTTCGACCGGTACTTCGCCGAGGACTACGTTCGCCACGCTGACGAGGGGCAGTACACGCGTTCCGGCTATCGCGAGGTGATCCGCGAGCTCCACACCGCGTTCCCGGACCTCGACGCGACGCTCAGCGAGATCGTCGCCGACGGCGATCGCGTCGCATATCGCTGGGTCTCGACAGGGATTCACGAGGGCGTGTACATGGGCGTGCCAGCGACGCACAGGCGCGTGACGGCGACCGGCTTGACCATCAGCCGCTTCGCGGACGGCAAGATCGTCGAGGAGTGGGCGTCATGGAACAAGGTCAGCGTCCTTCACCGGCTGGGGATCATCCCCATCGGCCTGGGCTGAGCAATGGTCGAAGACCGGGCCGAGCACGCGGCGGACGTCCGCGTCGGGGAGCCGTGGAGTCTCGCCGTCGACGAGCCGCGCGCGAGTACTGCAGACGCCATCGAAGCGTTGCGAGCGGGTCGCTGTGCGGTCGTGGTGGACGGGTCCGGCATCGAGAGTTCGTGTGTCGTGGCCTGCGCGGAGCGCATCGGCGACGACGCGGTGGCCCTCATGCTCCTGCATGCTCGCGGCGTACCGTCGCTTGCGCTCTCCGAGGCGCAGTGTGAGGCATTGCGTCTGCGGCCACAGGCGATCCCGCGAGACGCGCGAAGCCGCGACACGATGGTGGCCATCGAGGCCCGCACAGGGGTCACGACTGGCGTCTCGACGGCGGATCGCGCGCGGACTATGCGCGTCGCTGCCGCCCACGGTGCGACCGACTCGGACATCGTCGTGCCCGGTCACGTGCCGGTCGTCCGGGTGCGACCGGACGCGAGGCTGCGGAACCCGACGTTGGCGGAGGCGGCGTTCGAGCTCGCCAGGTCGGCTGGCTCGCGCGACGCCGCGGCGTTCTGCCACATCCTCGAGGACGGTGGGCACTCTGCGTATCGAGAAGCCGCGCTCGACTTCGCCCGCGCACAGGGGTTGCCGGCGGTGACGACCGACGACGTCCGCGACCTCCGCCTCCGCGAAGAGACGCTCGTCGTCGCGGAGGAGCAGACCCGCATCGTCACGGACCATGGGCCGTTCGTCGCCCACCGGTTCCGGGAGACGGCCTCGGGTGCGGTTCACGTGGCGATGGTCCTCGGCGACGTCCGCGACGCTTCGCCGTCGGGCGTCGCGGTCCTGACCCAAGACCTGGTCGCCGAGGTCTTCGCGGCTCGCTGGTCGCCTCATCGTGTCGGCGACGTGCTCGGCGCGATCGCGGCCGCCGGGAGGGGCGTGCTCCTCTACTTGGCTCCCCGCCAACTCAGGGAGCCGCACGCGGACGGGGGTACGCACGCCGCACTGCCGGATCTGGTGTGGCAGTCGCATATCGCCACACAAATTCTCAAAGCGCTTGGTGTCCGAGCGGTGTGCCCGCTCGACCGAGGTTCAGCTGCCTACGCCTGACAGCGGAGGGATTTTCCGGAGTAGCAACGGGACGTGCTCGCCCGGCGCAACTACCATGGTAGTCACTTGACTGGCGTCGATTGGCATGGCAGGATGCCGCCCATGTCGATCGAGGTGATGCGGCGCTGCCCTGCGCGCCGGCGGCGCGGCGGCAGTCACGTGCGCACCGCGCCGGCGCGCGCGGCAGGCCTGGAAGCGTGCGCCCGGGCCGTGTTCGTGGCTTGCGCGTCGGATCGATGCGCGCGCGTGTGCGTGTTCGCTCGACCTGAAACGGGCCTCGGACGACGAGCCACCTGTCAAGCGAAGACGGCGCTACAAGAGGCTCGCCGCACGCGGGAGCAGATGCGCCGGGACGACCGAGGCAATGGAAAAGAGGACTCATGAGGGAACCGGGCCGATTCGCGTGGGCTAGAAGCGAATTTCAAGACGTCACGAGGCGCGAGGTCATCCAGCGAGGGCTGGTCGGAAGTGCTCTGCTCACGATCCCTGGGCTCGCGGCTGCGTGTGGTGCGTCGTCCACCGGCACTGAGGAGCGGAAGGCAAGCGACACTCCTCGCCGGGGCGGCGTGCTCGTCATGGCGCTCCCGGGCAACGGCAACAAGGAAACGCTCAATCCGAACCTCGTCAACACGGACATCGACGACGCACGCACGTTCCCGATCTTCGACGGCCTGACGAAGTACGACGTGAACGGCAAGGTCGTCAACGACCTCGCCGAGGAGATCACGCCGAATAAGACCGCAACCGAGTGGACGATCCGCCTGCCGGAGGGCGTCGAGTTCCACAACGGCAAGACCCTCACGGCGGACGACGTCGTCTACACGCTGCAGTACAACCTCGACAAGAAGAACGCGACGCTCGGTGCGGGCATGGTCGCGGACGTCCGCCGGGACGGCGTCAAAAAGGTCGACGCTCGCACGATTCGCCTCACGCTCGTCCGGCCCAACGCGTTCCTGGCGGACAACCTCGCGGACTTCCACCTGAAGGTCTTCCCCGAGGGCACGACAGACTTCTCCAAGCCGGTGGGGACCGGTCCGTTCAAGTTCCAAGACTGGACGCCGGGCGAGCGCGCCCGCTATGAGCGGTTCGAGAACTACCGCGTGGACGGTCGCCCGTACCTCGACGGGTTGGAGATTCTCTCCGTGGCGGACACGCAGGCACGCGTCAACGCACTGGTTTCCGGCCAGGTCGCGCTCATCTCGTCGCTGCCGCTGACTCAGACACGTCAGGTGCAGAACAACAAGGACCTGCAGCTGATCGAGGTGGAGTCCGCTTACTGGATCGCCCAGTACATGTGGACGAGCGGTCCCGGAGCGGCCCCGTTCGATGACCCGCGCGTGCGTCAGGCGCTGCGCCTGCTCGTCGATCGCAAGCAGGTCGTCGACAACGTGCTGCAGGGCCACGGCCGGATCGGCAATGACATGTTCGCGTGGCAGGACGAGGCTTACCCCGAGGACGTCCCCCAGCGCGAGTTCGATCCCGAGAAGGCGGCCTCGCTCCTCAAGGCCGCCGGGCACGAGAAGCTCTCGGTCGACCTCTGGACCGGTGACATCACCACGGGCTCGCTCGGTTTCGCGACGCTCATGCCACAGGCAGCGAAGAAGGCCGGCGTGACGATCGACCTGCACAAGGTTCCGACCGATCAGTACTTCTCGAAGCCGTACGGGAACGAACCGTTCGCGTCGACGTACTGGGGCGGCCGGACGTACGTGACCCAGTGCGCCAACTCGCAGACGACGAACGCGGGCGTCAACGAGACGCGCTGGAAGGACAAGGAGTGGCAGAGGATGTACGACCAGGCGCTTGCCACAGTCGATCGCCCCAAGGCCATCGAGCTGCTGAAGGAGACGCAGCGGATTCTCCACGACCGCGGCGGATACATCATCCCGGCCTTCCCGAACCTCGTCGACGCCGGCTCGGCGAAGGTCGGCGGACTGAAGCCGAGCCCCATGCAGCACCTGGGCAACTACCAGTTCGCCGACGTCTACCTGCGCGCGTAGGCCACCTACGTACCGGCATGGCACGCCTTATCCTCACGCGCCTGGGCGTCGCGCTCGCGACGCTCTTCGCGGTCTCGGTCGTCGTCTTCTGCGGCGTCGCCGCTCTGCCCGGCGACGCCGCGCAGGGCGTCCTCGGCGCCGAGGCGACGCCGGATCGTCTCGAGGCGCTTCGCGAGAAGTTCGACCTGAACCGTCCGCTCGTCGAGCGGTACGTCGACTGGCTGGCGGGCTTCGTCCACGGCGACCTCGGACGGTCCTTGGTCGCGGATGCGCCGGTCTGGAGCCTGCTCGACGACCGCGCGCGCAACACCGCGGCGCTGACGATCTTCGCCGTGCTCGTGCTTGTTCCGCTTGCGGTGGTCCTCGGCGTCCTGTCGGCGCTCTGGCGGAACTCGCTGTTCGACCACAGCGTCGCGACGAGCAGCCTGACGCTCGTCTCGACGCCGGAGTTCGTCACGGGCACGCTGCTCGCAGTGCTGTTCTCGTTCGGGTTGGGACTGCTTCCCGGCGCCTCGCTGATCGACTCGTCGAAGCCCATCACCGAGCAGTTCGACCTGATCATCCTGCCGGTCTTGACATTGGTTGCGGCGGCGGTCGCGCAGGCGACCCGGATGATCCGGGCGACGATGATCGAGACGCTGCAGGCGGACTTCATCCAGGCGGCGATCCTGCGCGGCGTTCCACGAGGACGGCTGCTGTTCCGTCACGCGCTCCCGAACGCATTCGGTCCCACCGCACAGATCCTCGCCCTCACGATCGGGTGGCTGGTCGGTGGCGTCGTCGTCACCGAGACGCTCTTCCAGTACCCGGGCCTCGGATCGGCGTTCGCCAGCGCGGTCAGCGCGCGCGACCTCCCGACGGTCCAGGCCGTCGCCATGATCGTCACGGCGGTCTACGTGCTCGCCAACCTCGCCGCCGAGGTCGGGGCGCTCGTGCTCAACCCGAGGCTGCGGCGGAGGACGGCATGACGCCCGAGATGATCCCCGCCGCGCCGCCCGAGGCGCGAGCCCCGGTCGTCGCGGCGCAGCTGCCGCTGGCCGACGACGAAGCGATCCTGACGCCCGGCCGGCTCCGCGGTCTGCGGTTCGTCGCGCGCGGCGTGATGCGGGACACCAGCGGGAAGGTCGGCGTCGCGCTGCTGGTTTCGGTCCTCGTGCTGGCGCTCGTCGGCCCGCTCCTGGCCCCGCACGACCCCAGCGACGTCGTGGGACCGGCGCTCGCGCCTCCCGGCGAGGGCACGCTTCTCGGGACGGACACACTGGGACGTGATGTGCTGAGCCGCTTCCTCTCAGGTGGGCGCGTGCTCCTGGCTGTCGCGTTCGGCGCGACGATCGCCGCGTACGTCATCGGCGGGATCTTGGGCCTGCTGGCGGGCTATCGCCGCGGCGTGGTCGATGCCGTCTCGCTCGGTGTCGTCGACGTCTTCATCGCGATCCCGCCGATCATCCTCTCGCTCGTGCTGGTCGCCGCCATCGGCGGGGGCGTGGCCGGCATCGCACTAGCGGTCATGGTCGTCCAGATCCCACCGGTCATGCGCCTCGTCCGCTCCTTCACCGCGGCCGTCGCCGGATTGGAATACGTGGAGGCGGCGCGGTCGCGCGGTGAGACGCTCTGGTCGATCCTGTTCCGGGAGATCCTGCCGAACATCCGGGTGCCGCTCCTCGCGGACGTCGGGATCCGGACCTCGTGGTCGATCATCCTCTTCGCATCGCTGAGCTTCCTCGGGCTCGGTCAGGCGCCTCCAGCAGCGGACTGGGGATTGATGATCAGCGAGAACCGCGAAGCGATCCTGATCACTCCCCTGGTCGTCGTCGTCCCCGCTCTGGCCCTGGCCTGCCTGTCGGTGAGCATCAACCTCACGGCTGACTCGCTGGCACGCTCGATCGGTCGCTCGTCCGGAGGTCGAAATGCCTGAATCGGTTCCGCCGCTCCAGGTGCGCGAGCTGCGGCTCACGACAACTGAGGGAGTTGACGTTGTCGCCGACGTCTCCTTCTCCGTCGGCCACGGCGAGGTGCTCGCGCTCGTCGGTGAGTCGGGCTCGGGCAAGACCACGACGGCCCTGGCCCTGCTGGGACACGCGCGTCCCGGCATGCAGATCGCCGGCGGAAGCGTCCTCGTGGACGGCCTCGAGATGCTCGGCATCAGTCGCTCGGAGCTGACCTCCCGCCGTGGCTCGCGGATCTCATACGTCCCCCAGGATCCGTCGACGTCGCTCGACCCACGCCAGCGGATCGGCACGCAGCTCCGGGAAGTGATGGCGGTCCACGGGCTGGACGGAGAAGACGCACGCACGTCCCGCTTGGAGCTCATCGAGCGAGTCGGGCTTCCAGCGACCACCGAGTTCCTCCGGCGGTACCCGTTCGAGCTCTCGGGCGGTCAGCAACAGCGCGTGCTCATCGCCATGGCGCTGGCGTGCCGACCCGCGGTCGTCGTGCTCGACGAGCCGACCACCGGGCTGGACGTGACCACGCAGGCCAAGGTGCTGGACCTGCTCGGCGAGCTCACCGCGTCGACCAAGCGGTCCTTCGTCTACGTGACGCACGATCTCGCCGTCGTCGACCAACTCGCCGATCGGGTCGCCGTGATGTACGCGGGCCGGATCGTCGAATCCGGTTCGCGCAAGCGGGTGTTGAACAAGCCATCGCACCCGTACACCGCTCGGCTGCTCGAGGCTCTTCCTCGGCTCTCTGTCCGACGCCGCCTCCAAGGAGTTTCGGGAGCGATGGTGGAGCCTGGATCGCGCCCGCCCGGCTGCTTCTTCCACTCGCGGTGCGAGCTCGCCCAGGAACGCTGCGTCGCGGCGTTCCCTCCCGTCACCGAGACGGCCGAGGGGGGAAGCGTTCGATGCTGGCGAGCCGGTGAGGCCACCGTGCAGCTGCCCGCGCACGCCACCGTCGACCAGTCGGATGCGAAGCGTTCGCCGATCCTCGAGGTCAGCGGGCTCGTCGCTGGGTACGGGCGCACAGCAGAGCAACCCACCGTGCAGAACGTTTCGTTCGACGTCGCACGCGGGGAATGCGTCGCGCTCGTCGGTGAGAGCGGCAGCGGCAAGAGCACGATCGCGCGTTGCGTCGGAGGTCTCCACGCGCCGCTGAGCGGGACGGTCGCGCTCGAAGGCACGCCGCTGGCCCGGCATGTCTCCGCCCGGCTGCCCGCGGAGAAGCGAGCCATCCAGTTCGTTTTCCAGAATCCCGATCGCTCGCTCAACCCCAGCAGCTCGGTTGGGAGCATCGTCGGGCGGCCGCTCGTGCTCCTGAACGGCGAGCGCGGGGAGGTCCGCAAGCAGGCAGCGGAGCTGCTCGAGCGGGTGCATCTGCCCAGGCGGTACGTCGACCGGTACCCGCACGAGCTTTCGGGCGGGGAGAAGCAACGGGTAGCGATCGCCCGGGCGCTGGCGCCCGGGCCGGAGATATTGATCTGCGACGAGGTCACATCGGCGCTCGACGTCTCCGTCCAGGCCGCGATCGTGGGGCTCCTCGAGGAGCTTCGCCGCGACGGGCTCGCGATGTTGTTCATCACCCACAACCTGGCGCTCGTCAACACGATGGCGCAGCGGACGCTCGTCTTGCGCGCGGGCCAACTGTGCGAGAGCGGCCCAACGAGCCAGGTGATGAGTCGGCCGCAGAGCCCGTACACACGCGAGCTCCTCGATGCGGCGCCGGAGCTCGGCAGCTCCGAGCCGGAGCAGCATGTCGCACTCGCCGGCGAGTAGCCGCGCGGCATCGCCCTTCTGTCGTCGATCTAACCAGCACTAGGAGGACATCCAACGTGACCACGCGCTCTGCGCCCGAAGGCACTTCGGGCGACCTGTTCAGCCAGCAGCCGTTCAAGCTGGGGCTCTTCGGGACGAACCTCAGGGGCGGGCTGACGATCACGACAGCCGAGAACACGTACGACACCCGGTGGGATTTGACCAAGAGCCTCGTCCAGCGGGCCGACGCCATGGGCTTCGAGCTCGTCGTCCCGGTCGGCCGCTGGAAGGGGTTCGGTGGTCCGTCGGATTTCCACGGCTCGAGCTACGAGACGTTCACCTGGGCGGCCGGGCTCGCCGCGGTGACGCAGCGGGCGATGATCGTCGGGACGATTCACGTGCCGATCTTCCACCCCCTCGTGGCGGCGAAGATGGCGGCCACGGTCGACCACATCTCCAACGGCCGGTTCGGTCTGAACATCGTCGCCGGCTGGAACGAGCCGGAGTTCGAGATGTTCGGCGCCCCGCTAAGCGACCACGCGAAGCGCTATGCGCAGGCGATCGAATGGGTCGAGAACGTCGTGCGCCTCTGGACCGACGACGAGGAGTACGACTTCGACGGCGAGCACTACACGCTGCGCGGGGCCATCTCGAATCCCAAGCCAATCCGCAAGCCGCACCCCACGCTGCTGTACGCCGGCGGCTCCGACACGGGGCGTCGCTATGCCGCCAAGTACGCCGACATCCTCTTCGTGTCGTGGGACGAGATGGACACGGCCCGCAAGCACATCGAGGAGACCAGGCGGATCGCGCGCGAGGAGTTCAACCGCGAGCTGCAAGTCTTCGCGTTCAGCTCGGTCGTCTGCCGGGCGACCGAGAAGGAGGCGCGCGACTACTACCACCACTACGTCGTCGAGCGCGGCGACTGGGTCGCCGGCGAGAAGTACGCCCAGATCGTAGGCATGAACACGCGCATCTGGGACGAGCCGGAGAAGATGAAGGAGCGCATCATCGCCGGCCTCGGGGCGTATCCACTCATCGGCACGCCCGAGCAGGTCGCCGAGCGGCTGCAGGCGATGAGCGACGCCGGGTACGACGGCACGGTCCTCCTGTGGGCGGACTACGAGGCCGGGTTGGAGCAGTGGGAGCGTGACGTCATGCCGCTGCTGGTCGAGCGCGGTCTCCGCACATGAGCGCGGTGGCGGACCGCGGCGGTCTCGATACGCGACGGCGGACCGCGTCCGCCGTGCTCGAGCGTGCCGCGACGCGGCTGCACGTCGGGGGCGGGTGGCGGCCCGCGACCGGCGGGCGACGCGAGAGCGTTGACCCGTCTACGGGTGCGACGATCGGCGCGTTCGGCCTCGCGAGCGAGGCCGACGTCGACGAGGCCGTCCAGGCAGCGTCGGCGGCTCAGCCGGCGTGGCGGCGGCGTTCGCTCGCCGAGCGTTCGGACTGCCTCATGGCGCTGTACGAGGCGGTCGTCCCGCGGGTCGAGGAGCTCGCGACCTGCGACGCCGTCGACGCGGGGCTGCCGCTCGGCGCCATGCGGGCGGAGGTGGGGTTCGCGGCCGAGCAGATCCGCCGTTGGCCCGCCTTCGCGACCGCCGCCGAGGGCCAGGTGTTCGATCGCGACGACGGTCGCCTGCACTACACGACCAGCGCGCCGTACGGCGTCGTGGCGCGGCTCATCGCGTACAACCACCCGACGTACTCGGCGATCTGCGGGATGCTGCCCGTCCTCCTGGCCGGCAACACGCTCGTGCTCAAGCCGGCCGACCACACGCCCGTGTCGGCGCTGCTGCTCGCCGAGATCGCCGCCGACGTGCTCCCGCCAGGCGTCCTGAACGTCGTCACGGGCGACGCGGTCACCGGCCGCGCGCTCGTGACCCACCCGCTCATCGAGCGGATCGCGTTCACCGGCAGCACGGAGACCGGGCTCGCGGTCCAGGCGGCCGCGTCGGCCGATCGCGTCCGCGTCGTGACGTCGGAGCTCGGCGGCAAGAACCCGATGGTCGTCTTCCCGGACGCCGACGTCGAGGCCGTCGCCGAGGGGGTGATCGCGGGCATGAACCTTACGGTCACGCAGGGCCAGTCGTGCGCGTCGACCTCCCGGGTGTACGTGCACGCCGACCTGCACGACGAACTCGTCGACGCGGTCGCCGCGCGCCTGCGCACGCTGCGCATCGGCATCGCGTACGACGATGCCACCACCTTCGGTCCGATGATCTCGCGCGAACATGCCGCGTCGGTCAGCGGCTACGTAGCTCGTGCGGTCGAGGAGGGTGCGCGTGCCGTCTCGGTCGACGCCGACCCGCCGGAGGGAGGCTTCTTCGTCCCGCCGACGTTGCTCACTGGGATTCGGCACGAGGCTGCCGCCGCACGCGAGGAGATTTTCGGGCCTGTCGTCTCCGTCATCCCGTGGGAGGACGAGGCGAGGGTGGTCGAACAGGCGAACGACACGCGCTACGGGCTGTCGGCCAGCATCTGGACCGGCGACCTCGATCGGGCGCTGTCGACCGTTGACCGCATCGAGGCCGGCTACGTCTGGGTCAACTGCGCAGGCGAGTTCACCTGGGGCACCCCGTTCAGGGGCTGGAAGGACAGCGGCATCGGCGAGCAGGAGTCGCTCGCGGAGCTGGTGAGCTACCGGCGCGTCAAGACGGTCAACGTGAGGCTCGGCGGCGGACGCGGATGACGCACCGGCGGACGGACGTCGTGGTCGTCGGCGGCGGCTCGGCCGGGTGCGTCCTGGCGGCACGGCTCAGCGAGCGCCCGAGCCTGTTCGTCACGCTGCTCGAAGCCGGTCCGGACTACCCGGACCCCGGGGCCCTGCCGGCGGAGATCGCCGATCCCTATCGGCCGGCCGTCGGCCACGACTGGGGGTACGCGAGCGCGCCCGACGCGCACGGCCGATCGGCGCGCCTGCTCCGCGGAAAGGTCGTGGGGGGCTCCTCCGCGATCAATTACTGCACCGCGTTGCGCGGAACGCCCGCCGACTACGACGCGTGGGCGGCCGCGGGGAACGACGACTGGGGCTGGGAGTCGGTCCTTCCCGCGTTCCGTGCGCTCGAGAACGATCTGGACGGCGACGACCGGTGGCATGGACGATACGGTCCGGTGCCCGTCCGTCGCAGCCCGCGGTCAGCGATGACGCCGATCAACCGCGCGTTCGTCGACGCCGCCGTCGCGCTCGGTCATCCAGAGGCCGACGACCTTGCGGCACCGGGTGCGGTCGGGGTCGGGGCCATGCCCGTCAACCACGAGCACGGAGTCCGGCACAGCACGGCGCTCACACATCTCGCCGCCGCCCGCGGCCGCGCCAACCTGTCGGTCCGGCCCAAAGCGCACGTCGATCGCGTCGTCCTGCAGGACGGGCGGGCAGCCGGCGTGCGGCTCGCCGGAGGCGAAGTCATCGCCGCCGACCATGTCGTGCTTGCCTCCGGCGCTTTCGGCAGCCCCGCGATCCTGCTCCGGTCCGGGATCGGTCGGCGCGCGGATCTCGAGCGGCTCGGCATCGAGGTGCACCTCGACGCGCCCGGCGTCGGCGACGGGCTGCGCGACCACCCCTCCTACTGGATGCGCGTCGCCACGGGCCCGGAGGGCGCCGCGGTGGCGGAGTCGGTGTTCCAGACCGTCCTCGCGCTGGACGAGCGCCGCGACGGTCGTCGCGTGGCGCTGCATATCTCGCCATCGTCGTCGTTCACCGTCGCCGATTCGCCCGGTCACCCGACCGGACGCGAGTTCACGATGTTCATCGGGCTCCTCTCGCCGACCTCCACCGGCGCCGTCCGCCTCCGCTCGCCGGATCCGCTGACGCCGCCGGACATCGAGATCGGGCTGTATCGCGACACCGCAGATGCGGAGGATGTCGCCGCCGGTGTCCGGCTGGCGCGCCGGTTGCTGCGGACGTCGCCGCTAGCGGAGTTCGCGCTCGAGGAGACGTCTCCGGGCCCGGCAGTGCGGGACGACGAGCTGGTCGATGCTGTTCGTGCGTTGCCGTCGACGTACTCGCACGCCGCGTGCACGTGTCGCATGGGTGGTGCGGCGGACCACGGCGCGGTCGTCGATCAGCGAGGGCGTGTGCGCGGCGTCGAAGCGCTGTCGGTGATCGACGCCTCGATCATGCCGCTGCTCCCTTCGGCCAACACCAACATCCCGACCGTCATGGTCGCCGAGCGCTGCGCCAAGTGGCTCCGCGACGACCTCGTCAGAGGGGAGGCAACGTGATCATCGTCGGCATCTGCGGAAGCTCGAGCCCGGGCAGAAGCACGCGAGCCTTGATCGACATGGCGCTGGAAGGCGCGAGGGCGACCGTAGGAGGCGTCAGCACAACCGTCGTGGACCTCGCGGACGTGCGTCTCCAGTTCGCCGATGGGCGTCCGGTGGACGCCTACGACGAGACCACGCGCACAACGATCGAGACCGTCGCCGCGGCGGACGCCTACGTGATCGGCTCGCCCATGTACCGGGGCTCAATGACCGGCGCCCTCAAGAACCTCCTCGACCTGCTGCCTGCGGAGGCGGTCGAGGGCAAGGCGGCCGCGCTGGTCGCGACTGGCGGCAGCGCGCACCACTACCTCGGCGTGGAGCTCGGTCTCCGCGCGGCGCTGGCGTTCTTCCGCATGCACACCGTTCCGGGCGTGCTTTACGAGGCGCGCGTCAGGCTGGAGGACGGCCGGCTCGCGGATCCCGGCGCCGTGGCGCGTGCTCGCACGCTCGGCGCCGACCTCGTCGCCTTGCAGAAGGGAACCCGAGGCCAGGGCCTCGGGCCCCGCATCGCGTGAAGGATCGCCCCGCTCAGGAAGCGTCGGAGAGTGACTCGGGCGCCGCTGGGCTGATCACGTAGAACTTGCGGAGGGTTTCGTGGACATCCCACTCGCCCGTCCACCCGTCAGGCTCGATGAGGACGCTGCCCGGGACGAGCTCGTGCGACTGGCCGTTGGTGTCGATCACGGTTGCGCGGCCGGAGAGGATGTACATCGCAGAGTGCCGCCCGTGCTTGTGGGCGGGGTACCGACCGACCGTCGACTCCCACACGCCGACGACGGTCCCCTTCTCGGCGAAGAGCTGACGGAAGCGCTCGACGGGTTCCCCGCTCGTCGCGTTCTCGCGCGGGCGCTCGATGGGTAGGTCCACCGCGCGGATCTCGTCGGACGACAGCGAGAGTGAAGGCGGAATGTTCATGCCAGCACACTACCATGGTAGTCGCGGACGATCATCCGTCGTGTCACTCGGAGGCGCCCTAGATCTGCATGGAAGTTTGCCGCCTGTATGTATGGTACGTTCCGCGCACCGTGCGGTGTCCACACAGCTGGGCGGTGTCGTGGCCCGCCCGTTAGCCAAGCCGAGTCCGTGGATTTGCGATGCCCCTGAGTGACGAGAAGCCCGAGTCCAACCGTGCCCTGCGGTCGCGCAGCATCCAGCGCCGCGTGCTCGATTCCCTGCGGGACATGATCGTCGGCGGCGAGCTGCCGCCCGGGGCGGCACTGTCGGAGGTCGGCCTGTCGGAGAGCTTCGGCATCAGCCGGACGCCGGTCCGCGAGGCCCTCAAGCAGCTCCAGGCCGAGGGGCTGGTCGAAATCCGTCCGCAGGTGGGAACGTTCGTCGCGAAGCCGTCGCGGCGCGAGGTGGGCGAGATGTCTCGCGTCAGGGAAGTTCTCGAAGGGCTTGCTGCGAATCTCATGGCGCAGCGCGGGAGCATCCCGGAGCTCGACGCGCTACGGGAGAACGTCAAGGACTCGGAGATATCGGTCGGGCGCGGGAAGACAGCGCGGTACGCACAGCTCGTCGGCGAGTTCCACGGGTTGATCCTCGCCGGCTCGGACAACCGGAAGCTCCAGGAGCATTATCTGATGCTCACCAACCAGCTGGCGTACCCTCGCCTCGTGCGCGCGTCGCTGACGGAGCCCGGGCGGCCCGAGCGCTCGGTGGCCGAGCACCGTCGGATCCTAGAGATGATCGAGGCCAAGGATCCGGAAGGAGCCGAGCGGGCGATGCGGGAGCACGTGCGCTCCAGCCATATCGAGCTGATGCGAGCGCTTGCCCTCGAGGCCGAGGCCGAAGAGCCCGTCTGACGCCCCAGGTTCGGTCGGCGGGCCCGCGCCGTCGGTGGCGGAGGTCCGCCGAGCCTGACGTCCTTCCCGGTGCTGGATGCCGCAAGCCGCGTCGACGTGGGCTTGGAACTTGCATGGTACTCGCGTTCTGATGCGACGGTCGTTCCTCAAGATCACAGTCTGCCAACGGCGGAATGTGTTGGTCGACAGGCATGCAAGAGACGCGCTAGCATGTACGGCGTGCCATGCAACCGCATCACGGACGGGCTCGCCCGAGTCGCGGCCCAATTGGTCATCACGCCGATGCCGGGGCGCCATCGACGGGTGGCATCGATGGGCTGGCCACCGGACCGCCACGGTCAACGGCCGCCTGCTCGCCGATCCACCGTCGAGGGGGAGTTCGCCTAGATGCTGCAAGTCCGCAAGATCGTCACGGTCTTCGAGGAGACGCTCGAAGAGGGCGGTCGGTCCGTCGATCCGCCAGCGCGCATCGCCGCCGTCGCGGCGGTCATCGCCAACCCGTGGCACGGCCAGGACTTCGTCGGCGACCTGGGGCCGATGATCGACGCGGTCGCCTCGCCGCTGGGCGGCCTGCTGGCGCCGCGCGTCGTCGAAGTCCTGGGTGCGCCGGTCGAGGCATACGGCAAAGGCGCGCTGGTCGGCTTGGGGGGCGAGATCGAGCACGGATCCGGGCTCATCCATACGCTGAAGTTCGGCGATCACTTCCGCAACGCGGCATCGGCCACGACGCTGCTGCCCGCGGTCGAGAAGCGTGGCGTGGCAGGCGCGACGTTCGACGTGCCGCTCAAGCACATCACCGACGCGACGGTCAGGTCGCATCACCAGACCGTCGAGCTGCGCGTCGCGGATGCACCGACCGAGGGGGAGATCGTCGTCGCGCTCGCGGCTGCCTCCGGCGGTCGCCCACAGGCGCGCCTGGCGCCCCTGTCGAGCGAGCGCTGACGCCGCGGAGCCACGCGCTGGCGCAGTCCGATTCGGAGGGCACAGAACATGGACAACGGCATGCTGAGCAGGGCGACTGCGACGCCGCGCCGACGCGGGTCCGACGCAGGAATGGCGGTGAAGGGCGAGGTCGACGTGCCGGGCGTCCACCTGCCGCTCCCTGCGGGCTTCCTCGAGACGTGGTCGCGCACCCGCCCGCTGACCGAGGCGCGGGAGGCGCTCCCCTTCCTCCGCCGAGAGGATGAGGTTCTCGGCGCCGCGGCCATGCGGGCGGCACCGCCGACGCGTGCGAGCTTCGTCCGCACGCTCGTGCGCCGCATGGCGGTGAACGCGTGGCGCATCGAGCGGACCCATACCGAGATCGACGCCGACGGGGTCGGCACGCTGATCTACGAGATCGAGGCGGAGGGCGCCCTTATGTACTTCGGCGTCCACGCGCGCCCCTCGACCGGCGAGGAACGGCCTGGCCGGCTGCGCGACGACACCTTCGACTTCTTCGGCACGCTCATGGACGGTCCCCCCGACGCGGAGGAGGTCGCCCGTCAGGAGGCAGACGCACGGGCCCGCGTGTGGCGGGGGCGGACGTCGGCCAGGTGCTTCGGTTGGACGTTCGCCAACCGCAGCGTCCGCCTGTTCGACGCGGTCCTCGACGCGCTTGCGGATGGGCGGCAGCCGGACGCGGGCAAGTTGGACAGCAGCAGCGGCTACATCGTCCGCAACGCCGGCTTCTACGGCAACGGTCGGCACGGCACGCGGGCGTGGCTGACGATCCCGGACGCCCACCCGCTGTCATACCCGTACCACGTCGACCTGTTCTGCCTCTACCTCTGGCGGCTGGCGAGCTTCGACGTCGTCGACGAGGCGGCACGCAAGCGCAGCGACCGTGCAGCGACGCTGGCGCCGGAGACCAAACGCCTGCTCGGCGTCGGCAACGCGTCAGGCATCGGGACCGTCGCGGCGCTCGTCCGATGGCCGTCCTCGCTCAGCGGGTACGTCCTGGCCCGCGAGTTCCCGTTGGCGGTCGCCCGGTCCAAGGCCGGTCCGGTCGACACCGTTCGCGCCCGCCGCGCGGTGGAGCTGCTCGAGCGGCTGATCCGCACCTATCGCGTCCAGCCCGAACGCCGCCACGGCGAGTTCGAGCGGCCGCGGGACATCGCTGTGGCGCTAGACCGCATCGTCGGGATGGCCCGGGAGCTCGCCGAGTCGGGCACGCTCGCCGGCGAGCACCCCGCGCGGCCGTGGCTCGCGCTCGCCGATGCCGCGAGCCGGACTGGCTCGCGTGAGGCAGCCGAGCTGCTCAACGCTGTGCTCATCGAGCTCTACGCGGAGGTGGCGGACACCGTCGGGGACTTCCTGCCGGCGCTCATGCGTCTCCGCCGCAGCGTCGCGCCGGAGATGTCGGTTGGCGAGCTGCAGCAGCATCTCCGCGACCGGTACGGCTGGGCGCTCGAGCTCGATCTCAGCGCGCCTGGCGCGCGCCGGCACTTCTGGTACAGGAGCGAGGAGAACGGCGAGAACCGCCGCGGTGAGCGCGAGCTCGACCCGGGGGTCGAGAAGGAGACGTTCGTGGACGTCGCCGGTGCCGCTCAGTCGCTCTTCCAGTCGCTCGCGGCCTCGCCCGCCGACCAGAGCGTCGGGCGTTTCCTGCTCGGCGCGCCCGAGCACACGATGATGGTCTCGCGCGTGCAGATGGCGGCGGTCCTCCCGTACAGCGAGATCCGCGCGAACGTCATCGACGCAGCGTTCCATCCCTGCGACGCGATCCGGTTCTTCCTGAGCGTTCTCGGGATCGAGCGGGTCGATCCGGCGAGCGTGCAGTGGGTCCGCGGTGTGTTCTTCCAGGGGGCGCCCCTCCCGGCGGACCTGGCAGCAGGGGTCGAGCCGGACTGGATCTTCCCGCCCGGTCCGTTGACCGACACGGACCGCGACGACGAGCGGCAGGCCGCATGACGGCGACCACATTCCGCAGGGCGTTTCCCGAGCTCCGCCGCACAGCGCCCGACGTGCTGCGCATGGCGGGCGTGCCACTCGCGTTGGCTGACGAGGGAGCAGACCTCCTCATTTGGACGGAGGCCGCGGTCGGCGGGGCGCTGGCGTTCCTGCGCGAGCGGCGCCACGAGCGGTCCGGCTCGCCGGCGGTCCGGTCGCTCACGGACGCCGGCGACCACGTTGTGGTGGACCTCGGCGGGGTGTCGCTCCTGGAGATGGGCCTGCGCGCGTTCGACTTCGCCTGCGCCCGCGCTGCATCCGGTGCGGCGGGCATGGCCGTGCTGCGCGACACGGCGGGGCCGCAGTTCCTCCCGTACCTTGCGCGGCGCTGCGCACAACGCGGTTACGCCGTCCGGGCAACGTGGGACGGGGAGGCCGTGCCCGTGCGCGACGGGTGGTCTCCCTCCGCCGTCGAGGCCGTGCCGGCCGACGGCCGGGTCCAGGTGGCGGTTTGGCCCGCGCCGGGGCCGGGCGGCCACGGGCGGGGGGCGGTCGAGATCGTCGTCGCGCCCGAGAAGCTGACTGGTCTGCCCCCGCTGGACCCGGCCGGGAGGACCACGGCCTGCGAAGAGCGATTCCTCGAGGCCCTCGAGCGTGGCCTCGACGTCTACCCCGACGACTACCGGGCGTTCAACGACTTGGCCGGACTCCTGCGCGTTCCGACGTCGGAGCGCTCGCGGAGCCAGGCCGGCTGACGCTTGACATCAAGGAGTGAACATGGAGATGGAGTACGTCCGCCTCGGCCGGAGCAGCCTGCTGGTCTCGCGCATCGCCTGCGGCGCGATGGGATTCGGCAGCCCCAGCTGGCGGCCATGGGTGCTGAGCGAGGACCGGGCGCGGCCGGTGATCGCCCGCGCACTGGAACACGGCATCAACCTCTTCGACACCTGCGACTTCTACTCGCAGGGCGAGAGCGAGCGCGTGCTCGGGCGCGCGCTCAGCGACATGGCCTCGCGCGAGGAGGTCGTGATCGCCACCAAGGTCGGCCTGCCGATGGGCAAGGGGCCCAACGCGCAGGGGTACTCCCGCAAGCACATCGTCGAGGCGGTGGAGGCGTCACTCAGGCGACTGGGGACCGACTACATCGACCTCTACCAGACGCACATCTGGGACTCCGCGACCGACGTCGAGGAACTCGTCGAGGCGTTCGACGCGCTGGTGCGCGCCGGGAAGGTCCTCTACATCGGCGCCGCCGACATGCCGGTGTGGCAGCTCGCCAAGGCGGTCTACACGGCGCGTCTGACCGGCCGCCACGCGTTCGCCTCGTTCCAGCACCACTACAACCTCCTGTGGCGCGAGGACGAGTCGGCGGCGATGCCGTTCTGCGTCGCCGAGGGCGTCGGTCTGCTGCCCTACAGCCCGATGGCGCGTGGCTACCTGCCTGCCGGTCGCGACGGCCTCGACCGCGACAGCGTCCGAGCCGGCAGCGACGAGTACGCACGCCTGTGGTACGGCCGCGACGAGGACCGCGACGTCGCCGCGGCGGTGACCGACCTCGCGCAGGAGCGCGGGCTTCCGCCGGCGGTCATCGCGCTGGCGTGGGTCCTGAACCGCTGGCCGCAGTCTTCGCCGATCGTCGGCGCGACGAGCGTCGAGCACCTCGACGAAGCGGTCGGTGCGCTCGGCGTCGAGCTCTCTGCCGACGAGATCGCGCGGCTCGAGGCCGCGTACCGGCCGCGGCTCTCGCACGAGCATCGCTGAGGCTCGCGCGCGGCCGTGGCCGGGTCAGCGCGGAGATCCGTGGCCGCGCGGGGCTCCTACCAGTCGAAGCCGAGATGGTCGAGGGCGCGTCCGTACAGGATGTCCTCGACCTCCTCGCGGGTGATCCCCGATGCAGGGTCGTCCGCGACGGACAGCAGCCCGTTCGCATGGTCGCCGATGTCGAACGTCGGGAAGTCCGAGCCCCAGACGATGCGGTCGAGCGCGTTGTAGTCCTTGGCCATCCGGAGCATCTGCGCGAGCTGCGCCGGGCGACCGCAGCGAGCCGAGATGTCGGTGTAGACGTTGTCGTGCTTGCGCAGCAGTGGGATGACCTCGTTCTGCCACGGCTGGCCCATGTGGGCGAGGACGATCGTCGTGTCGGGAAACTCCCGCGCGACCTTGTCCAGGAGTACGGGTTGCGCCACCTCCAGCACCCCGCGCCGGTGCGTGACGCCGCCCTGGTGCCACCAGAGGAACATCCCCCGCTCGGCGGCGGTCCGGTAGATCGCGAACGCCTCGTCGCTGTGGGGATGGAAGTTCTGGTACGGCGGCGCCAGCTTGAGGCCCTTGAGAGCGAGCGTCTCGTTCGCGTAGACGAGCTCCTCGACCGCCGTCTTCCGGTTTGGATCCACGCTGGCCACGCCCACGACGCGGCCCTTATGGCGCTCGACGTACCCGGCGATGTACTCGTTCGGGATGCGGAACCCCAGGTAATCGCTCCACAGCGCGATGACCACACTATGCGTCACCCCGGCGCGGGCGCTGGCCTCCTCGTGCTGCTCATAGCTGCCGCTGCGCGACGGTACGTGCGCGTACTTCGCGTCCAGCTGCGGCCCCCACTCGTCCCCGAGATGCTCGGGGAGCCAAACGTGGGAGTGCCAGTCGATGATCGGGCGTCGCTCGCTCATCGCATCACGAACGGGTCGGGCATGGGCTCGGAGGACGTGTTGATCCACACCGACTTCGTCTGCGTGTACTCGAGCAGCCCCTCGACTCCGCCCTCGACGCCGTAGCCGCTGCGGCCGCGGCCTCCGAACGGGATCGCCGGGCTCCCCATGCGGTACGTGTTGACCCAGACGATGCCGGAGCGCACTGCGCGGACGAGCCGGTGCGCCCGTTGCAGGTCTCGGGTCCAGATGCCGGCCGCCAGGCCGTAGCGGGTGTCGTTGGCCAGGCGGAGCGCCTGGTCCTCGTCCTCGAAGGTGAAGGCGCTGACCACAGGCCCGAAGATCTCCTCGCGCGCGGGCTCGCTCTGGGGGTCGAGGTTCGCGAGGACCGTCGGCGTGTAGTACCAGCCGCCACCGTGGTCCTGTGGGCGCGCGCCGCCGGTGAGCACGGCACCGCCGCCCCCCTTCGCCGTCGCGACCATGCGTTCGACCTCGTCGAGCTGGGCCTCGATGGCGAGCGGCCCGACCTCCGTCTGCGGGTCGAACGGGTCGCCGACGCGGATCGACTTGGCGCGCTCGACCACGCGCTCCATGAGCGGGTCGTACGCGTCTCGGTGGATCAGCAGGCGCGAGCCGGCGACGCAGCTCTGGCCGCTGGCGGCGAAGACGCCGGCGACGATGCCGCTCGCCGCCGAATCGAGGTCCGCGTCGGCGAAGACGATCTGCGGCGATTTGCCGCCGAGCTCGAGGCTCAGGCGGGCGAAGTTCCCGGCGGTCTGCCGGACGACGGCCTCGGCGGAACGGGCGCCGCCCGTGAAGGCGACGCGGGCGACATCGGGATGGCCGGTCAGGCTTGCGCCGACCTCGTTGCCGAGCCCGGTGACGACGTTGATCACGCCGGGCGGGAAGCCGGCCTGCTCGAGGAGCGGCATCAGCTCGAGCGCCGTCGCAGAGGCGTGCTCGGACGGCTTGAGGACGACAGTGTTCCCGGCCGCCAGAGCCGGGGCCAACTTCGTCGAGATGAGATAGAGCGGTGAGTTCCACGGCGTGACCGCAGCAACGACGCCGAGCGGCTCACGCAACGTGTACGAGAAGAGGTCGGGCTTGTCGACCGGGAGGGTCTCGCCGCCGAATTTGTCGGCCAGGCCGCCGTAGTAGTCGAAGTACTCCGGGAGGTAGCGGATGAGCGTGGTCGTCTCACGCAGGAGCTTGCCGTTGTCGCGAGACTCGATCCGGGCGAGGCGCTCGGCCTCATCAGCGAAGATCGCCGCGAACCGCTGGAGGATCCGGCCGCGGTCCCGCGCCAGCATCTCTGACCAGCCCGCGAACGCCTCCTTCGCGGCGGATACGGCCGCGTCCACGTCCGCCGCGCTCCCGCGCGGGATGGTGGCCCAGGGGCGGCCGCTCGAGGGATCGTAAGAGTCCAGGTACTCGCCGCTCGACGGCGGGGTCCAGGAGCCCCCGATGTGCAGCTCGTACCGCTGCGTCACGGCGTCTTCAGGGGGATCCGCTGTCGCGGGACGGTTAGGCATCTCAACGCTCCCTTCAAGCTCCGTCAGCGACGTCGTGTGCCGAAGTAGCTGTTGCATGGTACATCAGTACGGCTGCTCCGTTGCACATGAAGCAAACGCATGCGGGGCCGCGTACAGACCGTTCAATCTACCATGCAAGCGGGTGGCTGGCATCCGGAGCGAGCGAGGGGCTGGTATCCGGAGCGAGCGAGCGCGAGTCAGGGACGCTAGGGCCGGCACGAGGAGGTGTTCCTATCGCGGCAGCTTCCCAGAGAGACCCTCGCGGGCCTCGACATCAACGTCGTCCTGCTTGATCCGGTGCGGCAGCCACTCGCCAGAGACTCTTCTTCCTGCCGGGACGACGCCACGCCGCCGGGTGGCCGCGAACCGGGGGAGCGTCCAGTCGCTTGCGCCCCCGCTTCGGCGCGTCGACCTCCTTGTAGGTCCTGCTGCGGATCAGCTTCCGTAACCGCTTGTCCGAGACAGTCGCGCGGAACGTGGGCCGGCACGCGCAGTCGTGCTCGCGCGGATCTCGCGTCACGCAGCTCTGCCGGTGCCGGATCTCGATGCGGTGAGGCTCTTGTTTGACGCCATGGTGGCTCGTCTCCCTCAGGCGGCGAGCGCGCCGTCGGCGTTGTCGTCCATCCAGCCTTCGAGCCCCGAGACTGGGTACAGCTCGAGGCGGCCCCGCCGGATGACGGGGATTTCCGGGCGGACGTACCTGTCGAAGTACTCGACACTCACGCCGAGGGCGGCGGCCGCCGACTCCCTCCTGAGCGCGAGAAGCGGCGTTTGATCGTTGTGGTGGGGCACAAGGGATGACTCCTTCGGCGAAGTCGTTGCGGATGTGCACCCCTCTTGTCGTTGGCGGGCAGCCCACTCCCCCCGCTGGATTTCGCGGCGTGAAAGCGGACCGTTTCCCAGGACGCTTCCCAGGGTTCGTCAGACGGCATTCGAAGCGCTCGATTTGCAGGTCATGCATCGAGCGCGCTCGCCGTCTCGAAAACCGTTATAGGGATACCGGCTATTGACGGTTAAAGTCCGCGCTTCGGTGCAGGCGTAGGACTGAAGGCCTGGGCCGACGATCACGTCGGTCTTGCGATCCGCGCGAGCGGCGAGCGCCGGCTCATCGTGGTCGTCACTGGCCGTTTCACGGCGGCGCGTTCTTTCACACCACCGTTCATTCCTCTCGTCGCGTAAGGGCGGCGGGACGAGGTGCGCTCGCGCGGTGACCTCAGCTCCTTCGACCCGTCGAGAGCTCGAAGAGGAGAGCCATTGCCGCGTCGGGGCAACGACGGAGCCGGCGGTGATCACACGGGGGAGTCAGTGGTCGCGCGAACGGGGAACTCGGGACCAAACGGGGACCACTCCGCGGATCTGGCCGGTTCGTTCGGTACCGTCAGCGACCATGAATCCTTCTCGCATCTCTGATGCGAGCAGGCGTTTTTCGAACGTCGTCGCCCTCGGCATCCCGGGCCCGTACGGCCTCGGAGCCGATGGTAAGGAAGGGGTCGCCGGTTCGAGTCCGGCAGAGGGCTTCGGAACTCCCCGCTACGGCGGGGTTCTTTCGTTCCCCCGTCCTGACGCTCTGCGGCCTCGCTGAGAACTTGCGGGTCCTGTCTGGGTCCCACGGGTCCCGAACGGGACCCACCTGGGCTCCATGTCGAAGTGCTCGGGGGGTGGGTTGAGGAGGTTGCGCGAGCTCGTGGCAAACCGTCCTCCGATCTGCCACCTGATGCCACGCACGCCCTTCGACGACCTCGACGACAGCCACGTCCTCACCCCCAAGGACATCGCTGCGCGGCTGCACGTCGACCCGCGTTTGTGCGTCGCGCGATCGGCCGCCGCGACGCCGCCGAAGCGCCGTGAGTCATCAGTGGTGCCACAACGCCGAACGCCGGCGACGTGTTGACCGGCGCGAAGGTCAACCCGAGTCGGAGCAGCTGACGTTGAGAGCCGGCACTTCGAGTCCTCACGATGTGATGTCCTTGCCGTCGTGTCGGCTCACCGAAGGCGACGGCTACCGGGGCGCCCGGCGCAGCGGCAGCAGCGGCCTGGCGGTCCGGTACCGCGCGCACGACCACCAGGTGCCGGCCCCCGAGACGAGGTCGTCGGCGATGCACAGCGCCGCGTGCGCCGGGCGGGCCGGGCGCCGCTCGGCGATCCCGACCGCCCACGCCGCCGCCAGCAGCCGCGGCCGCGTGACCGCCAGCACCGGCCACCACGGCCTTCGCGCCGCGTGCGCCAGAGCTCGGGCGGCGCGCCAGACCGCCTGTGCGGTGAGCCGCAGGGCGAACCTCGTCGGGTCGGCGGTGCGGCCGGCCAGCAGCGCGCGGGTCCGCCACACCACGCGCCCGGCGACCAGTGCGGCGAGCGCCGGGCGGCGGCTCAGGAGCAGGGCGACGACCGCGGTCGCCTCGTCGACGTGCACCGCGGGGAGCGCGCTCGGGTGGCGCGCCGCGAGCAGGCCGATCGAGGTCGCGTAGACGAACCGCCGCTCGAGGAGCTCGCGCGGATCGGTGCGGTGCTCGTGCCGCACGGCGACCGACGGGTCGTACTGGACGCCCCACCCCGCCTCGGCGATGCGCCAGACCAGGTCGACGTCCTCACCGATGGTCAGCTCGCGGTCGAACCCGCGCCCGAACGCGGCGCGGCGGATCACGAGTGTCGCGGACGGCACGTAGGGGACGGGGGCCCCGGGCCGCACCCGGCCGGGCAGCCGGCCCATGTCGAGTGAGGAGTGGTCGCGCTCGTACGAGGCGAGCGTGCCGGTGTCCTCGAGCGCGAGGATCCGCGGAGCGGCCGCGCCCAGTGCCGGGTCGGCGAAGTGCCCGGCGAGCCGCGGCAGCGTCGCCGGCAGGACGACGACGTCCGAGTCGACGAACGCGACGAGCTCGCGGTCGGTGGCGCGGAACCCTGTGTTCCGAGCCTCGGACGGCCCGCGCGAGCTCGGGTGGCGGACGACCCGTGCGCCTCGCGCGCGGGCCACGGACTCGATCGCCGCGGGATCGGGAGAGCCGTCGTCGACCACGACCACGTCCGCGCCGGGCGCCGTCGCGGTGATCGAATCGAGGCAGCGCGCGAGCTGCGCCGCCCGGCCGTGCGTCGGCACGACCACCGCGAGGTCGCGGGCGTCGGCCGGGTCGGGCTCCGGGAGGAGCGCGCCGGCGTCGAGCAGCCGCCTCGCGAGCGCGCGGCCGGGCCCGATCTCGCCGCCTGCCTGCCAGCTCAGCACCAGCTCGGCTCCCCGGTCGGTGAGCCGGAGCAGCCGGGAGGGGGCGCCGCCGAGCACGATCCTTCCGCCGTCCCGGACGACCGTCCCGGGTGCGAGGCGGACCCGTAGCCCGGCGGGCGGGAGGGGTCGCTCGGGCTGCGCCGTCGCCCGCGTCATATCGCCAGGCCGCCGTCGACGGCGTGATCGGCCCCGGTGACCGCTCCCGAGTCCGGCCCCGCGAGGAAGCTGACGACACGGGCGATCTCCTCGGCCGAGATCAGCCGTTCGATGGCCTGCTGGGCCCCGAAGAGCTCATGGTGCTCGAGCCCGTACAGGCGGGCGCTCTCGACGAGGATCGGGGTGTCGGTCGACCCGGGGCTCACGCTGTTGGCGGTGATCCCGGTGCCCCGCAGCTCGGCGGCGAGCGCCCGGACGAACCCGACGACGCCCGCCTTCGCGGCGCAGTACGCCGACAGCAGCGGCAGGCCGCGCGAGGCCGCGGTCGAGGCGACTGCGACGAACCGCCCCGCGCGCGGCTCGGGCCGCCGCAGCAGCGCGGGCACCCCGGCCCGGGCGGCGACGAGGACGGCGCGCAGGTCGACGTCGAGCACCGCCTCGACCTCCTGCTCGGGCTGCTCCCAGATCGGAACGCCGCCGGCGATCACGCCCGCGGTGACGACCACGCAGTCGAGCCCGCCCAGGAGGCGTTCCGCGTCGGCCACCGCGGCGCGCATCGCGGGCTCGTCACACGCGTCGGCGGCGATCCCGTGCGCGTCGGCCCCGGCCCGACGCGCGGCGGCGACGGCCGCGGACAGGTCCTCCTGCGTCGCGAGGGCGTACGGGAGCCGGGCGTCGTCGGAGGCCCGGTCGACGATGACGACGTCGTGGCCGGTCTCGGCGAGCGCGAGGGCGCTCGCGGCCCCGATGCCGCGCGCGCCGCCCACGACCAGCGCGCCACGCCGCGTGCCGGTCACGCGGTGACCTCGGCGGACCAGGCGGCGACGAGGTCGGTCACCGAGCCGATCGCGGCGTCGAGCAGGGCCCGGCCCTCCGCCGCGCTGGCCCCGGTGGGGTCGCCCAGGACGCCGTTCGCGCTCACGGCGCGGACGCCCTCGGTGGCGAGGCGCGGCATGAGCTCGCCGAGCGTCCCGGTCTCACCCGGCTCGGCGGCGTCGAGGTCGACGGTCTCCGGCGCGATGGCGAGCATGAGCGAGGTCTCGCTGTGACCGGCGTGCAGGTCCCCGCCCCAGGCCGGCGTCCACGCGCGCACGTCATGCCCGTCACGGCGCAGCGACCGGACGACGCGGCGGACCGCCCCGTCGTTGCCGCCGTGCGTCGAGACGAGCAGCACGCGGGGCCACGTGCGCACCGCGGACCTCCCGAGCGCGAGGAGGAACGCCTCGGTCGCCTCGACGCCGGCCGACAACGTCCCGGCGAAGCCGCTGTGCTCGTCGCTGGCTCCGAACGCGACGGGCGGCGCCACGACGATCCGGTCCGGCAGCGCGGCGCTCGCGCCGGCGGCCACCGCGCAGGCGATGTCCGTGTCGGTCGTCAGCGGCAGGTGCGGTCCGTGCTGCTCGGTGGCGCCGACCGGGATGAGGAGGACGCGCTCGCAGAGTGACGTGGCATGCCTCCACGATGCCTCCGAGAGCGACGTCACGAGCGAGATACTACACCCGGTGCCGTAATTGACCGGAACCCCTCGGCCAGCAGCCGGTAGCTCTCGTCGAGCAGGGCCAGGATGTCTTCGTCGCGGTGCGCCACCCAGCGGCTGAAGGCGGCCGACGAGGCGCCGAGCGCCGCGTACCCGATCGCGACCGGCACGAGGTCGTCCGGCGCGCAGCCCAGCCGCGATGCCACGTACTCGGCGATGACCTGCCGCCACTCCGCGTACCTCAGCATCGAGTGCGCCTGGAGTGCCGGGACGGTCTGGATGAGCTTGAGCCGCAGGTGCAGCTCGTCGAGCAGCTCGTCCGGGTACGTGTTCGACTGGACCGCGGCCTGCCGGATCGCGTCCATGATCGGGATGTCGCCGGCGGCGGCCAGATCGCGGCGGAGCCGCTCGAGCACCTGGTCGAACTCGCCCCACACCAGGTCGTTCTTCGAGGCGTAGTAGCGGAACAGCGTCCGCCGCCCGATGCCGAGCTCGTCCGCGATGTCGTCCATCGTCGTCTCGTCGAACCCGCGCTCGACGAACAGCCGGAGCGCGAGCTCGGAGAGCTCGCGCCTGCTGGTCGACGGGGGGCGACCGCGCCGGCGTGTGGACTCGGGCTTGCTTTCTGACACTGGGTGCGCTTAAGTTCCGCGGCCTATCCGACTATCGCAAGGAGAGGCGATGACCGACATCACCATGCCCGAGGCGCCCGCGATCGAGGAGCGCCCGGCCGCGCAGCACGACGAGGTGCTGACCGAGGACGACCTCGTGCTCGACGACGAGGTGCTGGTGGAGGACGTCTCCATCGACGGCATGTGCGGCGTGTACTGACGCCGTGCAGACCGAGCAGCTGCGCCGGGCCGCGGGCCTGAGCGACGAGACCGCGCTGCGCCCCGAGCGGTTCGGCGCGCTGGCCTATGACTTCGACACGCGCCGGCTGAGCTTCCTCCGGCGCCGGTCGCAGGCGCGCGGCGCCCTGAACGACGAGTTCGCCCGCGGGCTCGAGGCCCCGATCTGCCTGACGTGGGAGCTGACGTACGCGTGCAACCTCGCGTGCGTGCACTGCCTGTCGAGCAGCGGGCGTCGCGACCCGCGCGAGCTCACGACCGCCGAGTGCAAGGCGGTCATCGACGAGCTCGAGCGCATGCAGGTGTTCTACGTGAACATCGGCGGCGGCGAGCCGACCGTGCGCAAGGACTTCTGGGAGCTCGTCGAGTACGCGACCGCGCACCACGTGGGCGTGAAGTTCTCCACGAACGGCAGCCGGATCACGCCGGAGCGCGCCGCCTGGCTCGCGGCGAGCGACTACGTCGACGTGCAGATCTCGCTCGACGGCGCGACCGCCGAGGTCAACGACGCCGTGCGCGGCCCGGGCTCGTACGAGATGGCGCTCACCGCGCTCGAGCGCCTGCACGCGGCGGGGTTCGAACAGCCGAAGCTCAGCGTCGTGGTCACCCGCCACAACGTCTCGCAGCTCGACGCGTTCGAGCAGATCGCCGACCGGTACGGCGCCCAGCTCCGGATCACCCGCCTGCGTCCGAGCGGGCGCGGCGCCGACGTCTGGGACGAGCTGCATCCCACGCCGAGCCAGCAGCGCGAGCTGTACGAGTGGCTCAGCAGCCGCGGCGAGCGGGTCCTCACCGGGGACTCGTTCTTCCACCTCGCCCCGTACGGTGACGGGCTGCCCGGGCTGAACCTCTGCGGCGCCGGGCGCGTGGTCTGTCTCATCGATCCCGTCGGCGACGTGTACGCGTGCCCGTTCGCGATCCACGACGAGTTCCTCGCCGGCAACGTCCGCGAGCCCCGCGGCTTCGAGGGCGTCTGGCGCGACAGCGAGCTGTTCGCCCGCCTGCGCGAGCCGGAGAGCGGCGGCGCGTGCGCGAGCTGCTCGTTCTACGACGCGTGCCGCGGCGGCTGCATGGCGGCGAAGTTCTTCACCGGCCTCCCGCTCGACGGCCCCGATCCCGAGTGCGTGCTCGGCCACGGCGAGGCCGCCCTCGCCGCGCGCGACGCCGAGCTCGTCAAGCCCAAGGCGCGGGTCGACCACTCCAGGCGCAAGCCCTCGCGCCTGACCAAGGTCCGCCCGTGTGAGGACAACCCCGTCGCCGAGCTCCTCGCGCTCGTCGGCGGCGAGGCCTGATGGCGAGCACCCGGGACTGGTTCGAGTCGGTCGCCGAGGCGCAGCGCCGCGCTCGGCGGCGCCTGCCGCGCTCGGTGTACAGCGCGATCCTCGCCGGTGCCGAGCGGGGCGTGACGCGCTCGGACAACGAGCAGGCGTTCGCCGAGCTCGGGTTCGTGCCGCGGATCGCGCCGGGGCTCGGTCCGCGCGAGCTCGGTACGCAGGTCATGGGGCAGGACGTCGCGTTCCCCGTCCTGATCTCCCCGACGGGCGTCCAGGCCGTCCATCCCGATGCGGAGGTCGCGGTCGCCCGCGCGGCGAACGACGCCGGCACGGCGATGGGGCTCAGCAGCTTCGCCAGCAGGCACCTGCGCGAGGTGGCCGCGGCGAACCCCAGGACGTTCTTCCAAGTCTACTGGATGGGCGGTCGCGACCGCGTCGCGCAGATCCTCGAGCAGGCCCGGGCGAACGGCGCGCAGGGGATCATCCTCACGCTCGACTGGACGTTCGCGCACCGCCGTGACTGGGGGAGCCCGGCGATCCCCGAGCGCTACGACGTCAAGACGCTCGTCAGGCTGGCGCCGGAGGCGCTGGCCCGCCCGCGCTGGCTGCGGGACTTCCTGCGCGCCGGCGGTCCGCCGGCCCTCACGGTGCCGAACATGGGCGACCCGGCCCCCGGGTTCTTCCAGGCCTACGGCGAGTGGATGATGACGCCGCTTCCCACGTGGGAGGACATCGCGTGGATGCGCTCGCAGTGGGACGGGCCGTTCATGATCAAGGGCGTCAGCCATCCCGAGGACGCGCGGAACGCCGTCGCCGCGGGCGCGTCGGCGATCAGCGTCTCCAACCACGGCGGCAACAACCTCGACGGGACGCCCGCGGCGATCCGCCTCCTCCCGGCGGTCGTCGAGGCGGTCGGCGGCGAGATCGAGATCGTGCTCGACGGTGGCATCAGGCGGGGGAGCGACGTCGTCAAGGCGCTCGCGCTCGGGGCGCGCGCGGTCATGATCGGCCGCGCCGCGCTGTGGGGGCTCGCCGCGAACGGCCAGGCCGGCGTCACGAACGTGCTCGAGATCCTGCGGCAGGGGATCGACGAGACCCTCGTCGGCCTCGGCAAGGCGTCCGTCCACGACCTCACGCCCGACGACGTCCTGGTCCCGGAGGGCTTCGTGCGCACCCGGTCCGCGCTTCGCGCCTGACAGAGCCCGGCTTGCGGGGCGAGCCGCCCGGATCAGGCGGCTGCGGTCACCGCGGCGCGCTCGCGCAGCGGCCGGCGGCGCAGCTCGGGCTGCCGCAGGACCGCCGGGACGAACACCTGGTCGAGCGGGGTGACGTCGGTGCCCGGCGGGACGACCTCGTCGATCCGGTCCAGCAGCTCGTCGTCGAGCCGGACCTCGAGCCCGGCGAGGAGGTCGTCGAGCTGCTCGCTCGTCCGGGGTCCGACGAGCGCGCTCGTGACCTGCGGATGGGCGATCGCGAACGCCATCGCCATGTGCGTCATGCGGAGCCCGGCCTCCTCGGCCAGCGGCAGCAGGCGCTCGACCGCGTCGAGGCGACGCTCGTCGTCGATCGCGGGGAGCAGCCCGCTGCGGACCAGGTCGCTCGGCCGGCCCCGGCGCGCCCGGCCGGTGAGCATGCCCTGGCCGAGCGGGCCCCACACGAGGATGCCCATGCCGTGACGCTCGGCGGCCGGGAGGACGTCGCGCTCGATCCCGCGGTTGAGCATCGAGTAGGGCGGCTGCTCGGTGTGGAAGCGCTCCAGGCCGCGGCGTTCGGCCACCCACTGCGCCTCGACGATGTCCGAGGCGAGCATCGTCGACGTCCCGATGGCGCGGACCTTGCCGCTGCGGACGAGGTCGGTGAGCACGGCCAGCGTCTCCTCGATGTCGGTGTCGGGATCCGGGCGCTGGACCTGGTAGAGGTCGATGTAGTCGGTCCGCAGCCGTCGCAGCGAGGCCTCGACGGCGGAGGTGATCCAGCGCCGCGACGCGCCGCCCCGGTTCGGGCCGTCGCCCATCGGAAGCCCCACCTTGGTGGCGAGCACGACGTCGTCGCGCCGGCCCTCGAGGGCCTTGCCGACGACGATCTCCGACTCGCCGCGCGAGTAGGCGTCGGCGGTGTCGACGAGGTTGATCCCGGCGTCGAGCGCGCGGTGGATCATCCGGATCGCGTCGTCGTGGTCGGGGTTGCCGATCGAGGCGCCGAGCATGAGCGCTCCCAGCCCGTAGGGGCTGACCTTGATGCCGGTGCGGCCGAGCGTGCGGTAGTCCACGAGGGTCTCCTCTGGGAGATGAAACGGAGGGTGCTCCGATTAGACGGTAGCACAGGAGCGGAGGGTCCTCCGTTTGCGCCGGTATCCTCCCGCAGATGGCGGTCGAGCCCACCACCCGTCGCGGAGCCCGCGCCGCGGAGGCGCAGCGCAATCGCGAGAAGCTGCTCGCCGTCGCCGCACGGGCGTTCGGCGCGGGCGGCGAGCGCGTCACGCTCGAGTCGATCGCGCGCGAGGCCGGCGTCGGGATCGGCACGCTCTACCGGCACTTCCCCACGCGCGAGGCTCTCGTCGAGGCGGTCTACCGCGACCAGATGCGCCGCCTCGGCGACGGCGCGCGCGAGCTGCTCGAGCGCGAGCCGCCGGCCGTCGCGCTCCGCCGCTGGATGAGCCTCTTCGCCGAGTGGGCCGCGGCCAAGCACGGCATGATCGACGCGCTCCGGGCCATGATCGCGCGAGGGGACATCGACGCGGAGGGGACCCACGCGCACCTGCGCGCGACGCTGCAGGCGTTCCTCGACGCCGGGGCGCGGGCGGGCGACCTGCGTTCCGACGTCGACGCGGGAGACGTCCTGGCCATGCTCGCCGGGGTCCTCTCCGTACCGGCCGCGCCGGAGCGGGACGACCAGCGCGAGCGGCTGCTGGACCTGCTCGTCGCCGCGCTGGAGCCGCGCCGGCGGGCGGGCTCCTAGGCGGTCCTGCACGCGCGGTGCACCATCCGTTCGGTAGGTTGCCGCGGTGACTTCCCTGCGCTCCTCCCTCTCCCTGACGCTGGCCGTGGCCCTGCTCGCCGCGGTCCCCGCCCCGGCACCGGCCGCTCTGAAGCCCAAGATGGGCCTGTACGACTGCTACTCGTTCGACCCGAACATGTTCGGCGGGCTCGTGTACCAGAACTCGATCCGCCTCAAGGGCGGCGGGGTCTACCAGCACGGCTGGCGCGGCCAGAAGGGCCGGCTCAAGTCCCAGACGAACGGCACGTGGCGTCAGAAGGGCGCCAAGATCACCTTCCAGACCGGCGTGATGCGCAAGACCTACGTCAAGGTCGTCAAGCGCAAGAACCGCAAGGAGCCGGTCCTGGCCCTCTTCGCGCAGGGCGAGACGAGCAGCGGCATCGACTGCTACTTCAACAAGGACTACAGGTAGTCCGTCCCCTGATGCGGGGTGCGCGGGCGCAGGGGCGCCCGCGTGTCCCGGGCAAGCTGTTCCGCGTCCGGCCGGGCGGGCTCAGGCCCGTCCGGCCCTACGCCTGCGGGTCTCCTGTAGCTCCTCCCCGAGCCCGCTGACCGCCAGGCCGAGCCGCGCCCGGACGTGAACCGTCGCGCCGCCGCCGCCCCTCCGCGCCCGTCCGGAGCTCACGGACCGCGCGCTCCGTGAATCTCACCGCCCGCTGCGTGGGGACTCCGTGCTGCCCTGCGCTTGACACGTCGGCCCGCGTCGCTAACACTGCTGCGGCAGATATCGCTCAAAGACGAGCGGTATTTGCACGGAGATTCCGGGTCTAGGAGGCACCTCGATGCGGTGGAAGAGGCAGGCGGTGGCGCTTGGTTGTGCGGTGGTCGCGCTCGCGGCGGCCGGATGCGGCAAGGACGAAGCCGGCGGCAGCGGCGGCAGCAGCGGCGGGGACGGCGACGGCAAGTTCCGGGTGCTCGCCGTCCTGCCGCTCAGCGGGCAGGTGTCGGCGATCGGGCAGGCCGACAAGGCCGCGATCCAGACGTCGGTCGACATCGTCAACGCCGACGGCGGGATCGCCGGCGAGGAGGTCGAGATCAAGTTCGCCGACAGTGCGGGCACGTCGACGCAGGCGGTCAGCGTGCTGCAGAAGGAGACGTCGTCGACCGACTACGACTTCGTCATCGCCGGCGCGACCAGCGGCGAGGCCGTGCCGATGTACCCGTTCCTCAACCGCCAGAAGCTCCTCTCCTGCACCTCGGCGGCGTCCGACGAGCTCGCCGAGACACCGTCCTACGTGTTCGGCACGTCGACGCTGTCGAGCCGCATCGCGCAGGCGTCGGTCGTGGCGATGCAGGAGCTCGGCTACAAGAAGGTCGCTGCGATGTTCCCCGACACCGAGCTCGCCCGGAACACGCTCGAGGCGACGAAGGCGGCGGCGAAGGAGGCCGGGATCACGCTGATCGTGGAGCTCGTCGACCCGGCGGCGGTGGACCTGAAGACGCAGATGTCCAAGCTGCGCTCGAAGAACCCCGATGCCCTGCTCCTCGACGGGTTCGGGCCGGTCGCGGGCGTGATGCTCAAGGCGCGGTCGGCGCTGAAGTGGGACGTCCCCGTGCTCGGCAACTCGTCCTTCGGCGTGAACGACCTCACGTCGTTCGTCGGCACCAAGGCGCTCGACGGCGTCAAGCTCAACATGCAGAAGGTCGACGTGAAGGGGTCGGACGTCACGAACACGCCCGAGTTCCAGGCCTTCCACAAGGCGCTCAAGGAGACCTCGCCCGACCTGGCGTTCGGCATGCAGGTCTACGCCGACAACTACAGCTGCCTGCTGCTGGCCCGCGCGGCAGCCGAGAAGGCCGGCTCGACCGACTCGACCGCGATGCGCGACGCGCTCGAGCAGATCACGGACGGCACGTCGATCAAGGGCTGGTTCCTGTCCCAGAAGGGCTTCTCGCCCGACGAGCACTACCCCCAGTACGACGTCGAGAACTGGTGGGACACCGTTCCCGCGGGCAAGCGCGAGGACGGGCTGATGGTGCCCGGCCAGGGCTGATCCGGAAAGGGGCGGAGCCGTGACTGTCATCTGGGCCGGACTCGCCGTGGGCGCGGTCTACGCCCTCGTCGCCGTGGCGTACAACCTCGTGCTGACCACCTCGGGCGTGTTCAACTTCGCCCAGCCGCAGTTCATCATGCTCGGCACGTTCCTCGCCTACGAGGGCCTCGTCGCGCATGACGTGCCGGTCGTGGTCGTGCTCGCGGGCGCGCTCGTGCTCGGCGGCGTGCTCGGCTTCGTCGAGGAGCGGCTGGCGATCCGGCCGCTCCCCGACGCGGGTGGCGGTCACGGCGCGCTCGTGACGACGGTCGGTGCGTCGGTCGTGATGCTCGGCGCGGCGCTGGTCATCTGGGGCACGAACGCGCGCAACGTCCCGCCGGTCCTGCTCGACGAAGGCGCGCTGACGCTGCTCGGCGGGCAGGTCGAGAAGACCGACCTGCTGATCATCGCACTCGCGGTCGTCAGCGCCGCGGTCCTGCACGTCGCGCACCGCAGGTCCCGGTTCGGGCTGGCGAGCCGGGCCGCGATCACCGACGCGGCGGCGGCGCGCCTGCGCGGGATCGACGCGGGTCGCGTGCAGACGCTCGGGTTCGTGCTCGCGGGCATGTTCGCGATGGCCGTCGGCGTGATCGTCGCCTCGAAGGTCACGGCGAACGTCACGCTCGGCAACAACCTCGTGATCCTCGGCTTCGTGGCGGTCGCCGTCGGGGGGTTCGGCAGCTACGCCGGCGCCCTGCTCGGCGGGATGGTCACCGGGCTCGCCGAGCAGCTCAGCCTCCGGTACGTCGGCAGCGAGGCGCCGCTGCTGATCCTGTTCGTGCTCCTGCTGACGGTCCTGATGATCAAGCCGACGGGCCTGCTCGGCGACCGGGAGGTCCGGCTGCTGTGAGCGCCAGGGCACTCACCCGCCACGGATGGGTCGTCCCGCTCGTCCTCACCGCGCTCGTCGGGGTGGTCTCGCTCGCGGTGATGGGCGAGTACGGCCAGCGCCAGGTGATGATCATCGTCGTCTACACGCTGATCGTCAGCGGGCTGAACCTCAGCTTCGGCTACGGCGGCGAGCTCGCGCTCGGTCAGGTCGCGATGTTCGCCGCGGGCGCATACGTCACCGGCGTCCTCGCGTCGCACGGCCAGTACGAGCTGCTGATCGCCCTCGTCGCCTCCGTTGCGGCCGCCGGCGCGGTCGGTCTCGTCTCGGGCGTCCCGGGCCTGCGCCTCGGACACTGGTCGCTCGCCCTGACGTCGTTCTTCCTCGTCCTGCTCATCCCCGACGTGCTGATGCTGTTCGAGGAGGAGACGGGCGGCCTACAGGGCCTGAGCGGCATCCTCGACCCGACGCTGTTCGGCATCACGCTCGCGTGGTCGGACTTCTTCGTCTTCGCGCTCGTCCTCGGCTTCCTGTGGCTGATGGTCGTGCGCAACATCGTCCTGTCCCGGCATGGCCATGCGCTGCGGGTGCTGCGCGAGAGCCCGTCGCTGGCCGCGTCGCTCGGGCTGTCCGCCTACCGCCTGCGCCTGCGCGCGTACGTCCTCGGCAGCCTCCCGGCGGGCGCGGCCGGCTGCGTGTTCGCGTACCTCACCGGGTTCATCTCGCCGGACGCGTTCACGCTCAACCTGGCGATCGCGCTGCTCGCCGCGTCGATCATCGGTGGCGTGGACAGCATCTACGGCGCCCCTGTCGGCGCGGCGCTGCTGGTGCTCGGGCCGCTGCAGACCAGCGGCGCCGAGAAGCTCTCGACCCTGCTCTACGGCGTGTTCCTCGTCGTCGTCGGCGTGCTGCTGTCCGGCGGGCTGGCGTCGATCGGCCGCACGCTGCTGCGACGCGCCGGTCTCGATCCCGCCACGAGCCATGCCGTCCCCGCAGCCGAGGCCGGGACGTTCCGTGTCCCCGGCGAGCGCGTCACGGTCGCCGGCGTGCGCAAGGCCTTCGACGGCGTCAAGGCGCTCAACGGCGTCGACCTGCGTGCCGAGCCCGGGCAGGTGCTCGCGATCCTCGGTCCCAACGGCGCGGGCAAGACCACGCTGCTCAACGCGATCTCCGGCTTCGTGCGCCCGGACGAGGGCCAGATCCGACTGGGCGACCGCGAGCTGCGCGGGCTGTCCCCGGACCGGATCGCACGGCAGGGCGTCAGCCGCACGTTCCAGACCCCGCTCATCCCGCGCGGCATGACCGCGCAGGAGGTCGTCGAGTGCGGGCGCCTCGGGCGGCCGGGGCCGCGGCTGCCCGGCGTCGTCCTGCGATCCCCGAAGATGCGGCGGACCCGGGCCGAAGACCGGCGGGCCGCGGCGTCCGCGCTGGCGTTCGCCGGCCTGGCGGAGGTCGCGGGCACGGACGCGCAGGCGCTGCCGCTCGGCACGCGGCGCCTGCTCGAGGTCGTCCGCGCGGTCGTCGCGCAGCCAGGGGTGATCCTGCTCGACGAGCCCGCAGCGGGCCTGGACGATGCCGGCCAGGAGGAGCTCGCCCGGCTCGTCCGCCGCGCGCGCGACGCGGGCGGCACGGTGATCATCGTCGAGCACAACGTCCGGTTCGTGCTCGACCTCGCCGACCGCGTCGTCGTGATGGCGCTCGGAGAGGTCATCGCCGAGGGGACCCCGGACGAGATCCGCAACGACGAGACCGTCATCGCGACGTACCTGGGATCGCGGTCGCAGGCGCCCGCGGCCGCCGGCGCACGCGCCGAGGAGGATGCATGAGCGAGGCCCTCGAGATCACCGGGCTGCGGCTCGGCTACGGCGACCTGACCGCCGTGTGGGACGTGTCGTTCACCGTGCGCACCGGCCGGATCTGCGCGCTCGTCGGCCGCAACGGCGCGGGCAAGACCACGCTCCTGTCCGGGCTGGCCGGCCTGCTGCCGGCGAAGGCCGGGACCGTCAGGCTGCACGGCGAGGACATCACGGGGCGCCCGACGCATGCGCGGGTGAAGGCGGGGCTGACGCTCGTGCAGGAGGGCCGCCGGATCTTCCGGTCGCTGACCGTCCAGGAGAACCTACGGCTCGGGGCGTTCGCGCACGACGCGCGCGGCGACGAGCTGCGGTCGCTGTTCGACGAGGTGTACGAGCGGTTCCCGGCGCTGGCCGAGCGCCGTGACCACGCCTCCGGCGCGCTCAGCGGCGGCCAGCAGCAGATGCTCGCCATCGCCCAGGCGCTCGTCAGCCGTCCGAGGGTCCTGCTCATCGACGAGCCCTCGGCCGGCCTGGCGCCCGTCATCGTCGACGAGGTCCACCAGGCGATCCGCCGGCTCCGGGACGAGGGCCTGACGATCGTGCTCGTCGAGCAGCTCATCGAGGACGTACTCGGTGGCGTCGCCGACGACGTCGTGATGCTCGACGGCGGGAAGGTCGTGCTCGACGCGCCGGCCGACACGCTCAGCGTCGAGGACGTCAGCAGCAGGATGGAGCTGACCGCCCGCGCGTGAGGTGCGCGGTCGTGACCGGCTACGCGTCCGGCATCGGGCGCGCGCTCGCCGAACGCCTCGCGGCGGACGGGGTGGAGGTGGTCGGGCTCGATCTCCGTGCGGGGCCGGTCGGGCGGTTCGTCCCGCTCGATCTCGCCGACCCTGCGTCGATCGCCGAGGCGGCGGAGGCGGTCGGTGCGCCGGATGCGCTGTTCGCCGTGGCGGGGATCGCGAGCGCCCCCGACCCCGCGACGGTCGTCGCGGTGAACTTCGCCGGGACGCGGATGCTCACCAAGCGCGTGAGCGAGCGCATGAGCCCGGGCGCCGCGATCGTCACCACCGCGTCGATCGCCGCGTCGCGCCATGCCGAGCGTCAGGCGCTCACCGACGCGCTGCTCGCCACGCCCGGCCACTCCGCGGCCGTCGCGTGGGCGCGCGAGCATGCCCCCGCGCTCGGCTCCGGATACGCGATCTCGAAGGAGGCCGTGCTGCGGTACACCCTGCGCGCGGCCGTTCCGCTCGCACGCCGCGGCATCCGCATCAACTGCGTCGCGCCCGGCCTGACCGACACGCCGATCCTCGCGCGCTCGCGCGCGCGGCGCGGCGACGCGGTCCTCGACGCGATCCCGCTGCCGGCGCGCCGGACCGCACGGCCCGGTGAGCCGGCGGCGGTCATGGCGTTCCTCGGCAGCCCGGCCGCGTCGTACGTGACCGGCCAGGTCGTCTGGGTCGACGGCGGGTACATGGCCGGTGTCGCCTGCGGACGGCTGCCCCACACGACCGGAGCGCTGACGTGACCGGGCCGCTGCGCCTCGACGGCCGGGTCCACGTCGTCGTCGGCGCCGGCCCCGGGATCGGCCGCGCGACCGCCGAGATGCTCGCGGGCGCCGGCGCGCACGTCGTGTGCGCCGACATCGACCCCGAGCAGGCCGAGCGGACCGCAGCCGCCACCGCCGGGACGGCGGCGGTGTGCGACGTGACCGAGCCGGGGGCGATCGACGCTGTGCTCGCCGACGCCGAGCGCGAGCACGGGCGCATCGACGGCGTCGCCGACATCGTCGGCCTCGTCCGCTGGCAGCCGCTCGAGGCCGCGCGCGACGAGGACGTCCGGTGGCAGTCGGAGATCGTGTCCGGCCAGGCGGTGCGCGTCCTGCGCGCCGCGGCGCCGGCGCTGCGCCGTGCGGGCGGCGGTTCGCTGACGTTCGTCGCGTCGGTGTCGGCTCTGACGAGCGCGCCGGGCCACGGGCTGTACGGAATGGCGAAGGCGGCGCTGCGGTCGCTCGCGCGGACCGCCGCCGTCGAGCTCGGTCCCGACCGGATCCGCGTCAACACGGTCTCGCCGGGCGCGGTCCTCACCCCGCGCCTGCGCGCGGACCCGCGCTTCGCCGAGGCCAACCGCGAGAACGCCCGCCGCACGCCGCTCGGCCGGCTGGCCGAGCCCGCCGACGTCGCCGGCGCGCTCCTCTTCCTCGCCTCGCCGCTCGCCGGCCACATCACCGGCCAGGACCTCGTCGTCGACGGCGGCCTGTCGGTCACGTGGCCGCTCGCGTCTCCGAGCTAGGTCGCCCCTCCCGGTCCGGCCGGCGCACACGTGCTGCCGCGCCTTGCCGGTCGCGGCCCGCGGGAGCGCGTCGCGCAGCTCGATCGGCGCCGGTGTGGCCGCGGATGCTCGCCGGCTAGCCGCCGGCGGCGGTCCCGACGCTCCCCGTGACGTCCTCGATCGCCCCGGTCGCGACGCCGGCCATGTACCCGCCGTCGACCCAGACGACCTGGCCGCTGACGTAGCTCGCGCCGGGGCCGCCGAGGAACGCGAGGACCTCCGCCTGCTCGCGGGGGTCGGCCATCCGGCCGAGCGGCATGGGGATCGCCTCGAGGAACGCGTCGCCGCGCGCGGCCCGCGTCGCCTCGATGATCGGGGTCGCCGTCGTGCCCGGGGCGACGCAGTTCACGCGGATGCCCGCGGGCGCGAGATCGACGGCGCGGTGCAGCGTCCACCAGACGATCGCGTCCTTGGAGATCGCGTACCCGGTCCCGACCTCGTCGGCGTGGGCGGCGACCCAGTCGAGCGCCTCCTCCCGGCTGCGGGTGGCCAGCAGCTCCTCGACCAGGTCCCGCCGTGCCCGGTGGCGCGAGGCCGCGATCGAGGCGGTGGTGACGATCGCCGACCCCGCCCCCATCGCGGGCAGCAGCGCGTCGGTCAGCTCGCGCGTGCCGACGAAGTTCACGCCGACGATCGTCCGGGCGCCGATCGTGCCCGAGATGCCGGCGACGTTGAACAGGACGTCGACCGGATCGCCGATCGCGACGGCCGTCTCGGCGATCGAGTCCGAGTCGGCGAGGTCCACGTGGTGGAACTCGGCGACGGGCACCTCGGGATCCTGCCGGTCGAGGCCGACGACCTCGGCGCCGCGCGCCACCAGGATGCGGGCGAGCGCCTCGCCGATGCCCGACGCGCACCCGGTCACGACGACGCGCCTGCCCTCGAACCCGCTCATGCCGCCGGCATCCGGGCGAAGAAGTCGAGCAGGATCTCGTTGACGCGCGCGGGCTGCTCGATCTGGGGGCAGTGCCCGGCGCCGTCGATCACGAGCGACCGGCCGTCGGGCAGCCGTTCGGCGATCTCGGCCGCCCAGCCGGCGGGCTTGAGCTTGTCGGCGCCGCCCTCGATGACGAGCGTCGGCACGCCGATCCGCTCGTACGGCAGGTCCCAGCGGGGCTTCGAGGGCTTCTCGGCGCCGGGCCGGCGGAACCGCGCGGCAGCGATCGCCTCCCACGCGCCCGGCGCGAGGCTCGACTCGTGGCGGCGGCGCACGTACTCGTCGTCGGCCGCGTACGCCGGGTCGGCGAACAGCGCGGCGACGATCCTCCGCATCGCCTCGAACGTCGTGTCGTAGTCGAACAGCGCGGCCGAGTGCGGGTTCGTGAGGATCTCGCCACCGCCGCAGATCGCGACGATCCGGTTCGCCGGCAGGAGCGGGTCGTCCGACGTCGCGTCGACGAGCAGGTTCAGGCCGCCCATCGAGTTGCCGACGAAGCCCGCCGACCTGATCCCGAGCTCCTCGCAGAACCGCGCGACGTGGCGGATCCGCATCCGCCGGCCCTCGTTGAAGTCGATGACCTTTGCGGTGCCGCCATAGCCGAGCTGGTCGGGGGCGAGCACGTGGTGGCGCTCGGCGAGCGCGCCGATCGTGCGCTCCCAGCCGAGTTCGGCGCTGGCCCCGAACTCGCCGCCGTGCAGCAGCACGAGCGGGTCGCCGTTGCCGGCGCCTGCCTCGAGGTACGTCGTCGTCAGCCCGTCGACGACGATCGTGCGGCGCTCGAACGCGCTCATCGGGCGGCCCCGACGGCGGCGCCGAGCGCGTGGACGGCGGCGCGGTGCCCGAACACGAGCGCGGGCCCGATCGTCCCGCCGGCGCCGCCGTACGCGATCCCGGTCGGGCCGGCCATCGCGTTGCCGGCTGCGTACAGGCCGGTGATCGGGCGCCCGTCGACGTCGAGCACCTGCCCGTGGACGTCGGTGCGCGGACCGCCCTTCGTGCCCAGGCAGCCGCTGCTGATCCGCACGGCGTAGAACGGTGGCTCGTCGATCGGGCCGAGCGTCTGCTCGGCGACGGTCGGCTGCGACCGGTCGCCCCAGTAGCCGTCGTAGGCGCTGGCCCCGCGCCGGAAGTCCGGGTCGTGACCGGCGGCGACGTTCGCGTTCCACGCGGCGATCGTGCCGGCGAGGCCCTCGGCGTCGATGCCCGTCCGCTGCGCGAGCTCGGTGAGATCGGCCGACCGGTGCAGCCATCCGGGCAGCTCGTCGCCGGCGCCGAAGCCGAGGAACCCGTAGGTCTCGAGGTGCCGGTGGTCGATGACGAGCCACGCCGGCAGGTTCGGGAACTCGAACCGGACGCCGTCGAAGTAGTGGAACGCGCCGCCGAGGCTGTTGTAGTCGGCGGCCTCGTTGCAGAACCGCCGCCCGTACCGGTTCACCATGATGCTCCGCGGGCGCGTCCGCTCGAGGCGGACGCTGCGGCTGCGGGGATGGCCCTCGTAGGTGTCGCCCGGCATCTGGACGACCGGCACCCACCACGCGTGGCCCATCGAGCCCAGGCCGGCGCCAGCGCGCATCGCCATCCGCAGGCCGTCGCCGGTGTTGTACGGCGGGGACACGGGGCCGTCCATCGGACCGCGCAGGAACGCCTTGACGAGCTCGGGGTCCCACTCGAAGCCGCCCGACGCGATGACGACCGCGCGGCGCGCGCCGACCTCGATCCGCCCGTCGCCGGTCTCGAGGACCACGCCGGTGACCTCGGCGCCGTGGCGCAGGAGATCGACGCCGCGGTGGCCGGTCCGGGGCTCGACGCCGAGGTCGAGCAGCCCGCGCAACAGCGCGCCCACCAGCGCCGCGCCGGTGACGCGGACATCGGATCCGGGCGCGGGCCCGTCGGCGTCGCCCCACATCCGCGCGCGGGTCTCGGCGTCGAAGCCGACGTTGCTGAAGTCCTGCGGGAACGCGGTGACCCGCGCCGCCCACTCCCCGAGCTCGCTGAAGTCGAACGGCTGCGGGTTGAACGAGCGACCGCCCTGCGGCCGCGCCCCCGGGTGCTCGGGCTTGTAGTCGGGGAAGCCCTCGGCGACCGAGAAGCGGACCGGGCTGTGCGCCTCGAGGAACTCGATCGTCGGCGCGGCCTGGCGGACGAACACCTCGACGAGCGCGTCGTCCATCGTGCCGTTCGACAGCGACCGCAGGTAGGTCAGCGCCTCGTCGACGGTGGGCGGCGACGGCACGTCGGGGCGCTCGTGTGCGGGGATCCAGGCGACACCGCCGGACACGGCCGTCGTGCCGCCGACCGTCGGCGCCTTCTCGAAGAGGCCGACCGAGCCGCCGAGCGCTGCGGCGGTCAGCGCGGCGGACAGGCCGGCGGCGCCGGTGCCGAGGACGACGACGTCGTAGGTCTCGCGCATCTCGCCCATCACGCGTGCTCCACCGGGCGTGCCGAGAGGCGCGCGGCCACGTGCTTGGCGGCGCGGTAGCCGAACGTCATCGCCGGTCCGATCGTCGCGCCGGCGCCCGCGTACGTGCGGCCCATGACCGCCGCCGAGGCGTTCCCGGTCGCGTACAGCCCGGGGATCGGGGTGCCGTCCTCGCGCAGCACGCGCGCATCCTCGTCGGTCTTGAGCCCGCCGTTCGTGCCGAGGTCGCCCAGGACGATCCGGAACGCGTAGTACGGCGGCTCGGTGAGCGGGGCGAGGTTCGGGTTGGGGAGCGTCTCGTCGCCGTAGTAGCGGTCGTAGGCGCTGTCCCCCCGGCCGAAGTCGTCGTCGTGGCCGCGGGCCGCGAGCTCGTTGTATCGGCGCGCCGTCCGCTCGAGCGCGTCGGCGGGCACGCCGATCTCGGCCGCGAGCTCGGCCCAGCTGCCGCCCTGCTTGACGACGCCGGCGTCGAGCCACTCCTGGACCATCTTCGATCCGGTGGGCACCGGCGCGAACGGGATCTTCGGCAGCGGGAGGTGGCCGGCGATGACGTACCGCTTCCACGACCGCGCGTCGGTGATCAGCCAGCTCGGGATGTGGGTCGTCCCGGACCGCTGGCCGGCGATCATCGCGTGGCCGAGCTCGGAGTACGGCGTCGCCTCGTTGATGAAGCGCTCGCCTGCGCCGTTGACCATGAACTGCGCGGGCATCATGCGCTCGTTGAGCAGCATGTGCTTGCGGCCGCCCGGCCAGGCGAGCGTCGGGAACCACCACGCCTCGTCCATGAGCTCGAGGGCGGCGCCGACCTCCTGGCCCGCGCGGATGCCGTCGCCCTTGCTCTCCGGGTTGCCGAGGCTGTGGTCCTCGGGGACGAACGGCTGATACGTGCGGCGCATCTCCTCGTTGTGCTCGAAGCCGCCTGTCGCGATGACGACGCCGCCGCGCGCGCCGACCCGGACCGCGCGGCCCTCGTGACGCACGACCGCGCCGGTCACCGCGCCGTCCGCGTCGGTGACGAGCGACTCGAGCGGCGAGTCGAGCCAGGCGGTGACGCCGGCCCGGCGCATGCCCATCCAGAGCAGCGCGGCGAGCGCGCCGCCCATCGCGACGATCCGCTCGCCGGTCACCCGTGCCCGGATCGACCGCCAGAGGAAGCGCAGCAGGATCCGCTTGCCCTCCCAGGACTGGCGGATCGTGTAGAACGACTTGAGCTCGAGCGGCCGGAGCCACATCCCGCGCGGGCCGACGGCGGCCGGCTTGAGCAGCTTGTCCTCGTCCTCGCCGAGCCGGCGCAGGTCGATCGGTTCGACGTTGATGACGCTGCCCTCGGCCGAGCCGCCCGGGACCTCGGGGAAGTAGTCGGGGTAGCCGGGCTTCCAGACGAGCTCGGCGCCGGTGTGGCGCGCGACGAAGTCGAGCATCTCCGGCGCGGTCTGCACGTAGGCCCGCAGGCGCTCCTCGGCGACGATCCCGCCGGTGATCGTCTTGAGGTACTCGAGCACCGCGTCGAGGTCGGCGTGGTGGCCGGCCTCGCGCTGGACCCTGGCGCCGGGCACCCAGATGCCGCCGCCCGACAGGGCCGTCGAGCCGCCGAAGCGCGGGGCCTTCTCGACGAGCAGCGTGTCCAGGCCCGCGGTCTGCGCGGCCAGCGCGGCGGTCATCCCGCCGCCGCCCGACCCGACCACCAGGACGTCGACGGTGACGTCGAAGCCGGAGCCGTTCGTGTCGGTCATGCTCAACCTCCCGGTCTTCAGGATGTGGGCGAGGCCACCGGTGCGGTCGCCCGCCGGGCGTCGCCGGGGGCGCGCAGGGAGAGTGCTCCCGCGACCGCACGTGAGACCTCGGGCGCGTGCTGGGCGACGCACGCCGCGGCGACGAAGCGGTCGGGGCGCAGGAAGAGCACCGACGCGCGCTGACCGTCGAACCATCGCTTCAGCGCTCCGGTCAGGTCGCCCACGACGGTGACGGACTGGTGGTCGGCGCCGGTCCAGTGCAGCTGCGACATCGGCCGCAGGGCGACGAGCCGCGCCCCGAGCTCGATCCACCGCCGCGCCTCCTCGCCGAGCACGGCGATCGGGTCGTTGTTCCAGCACAGCACCCCGAACGAGGATCCGATCACATCGTCGAGCAGGATGTCGGCCTCGGTCCGGGTGGCGACGCGCGGCTGGATGAACTGGCGGCCGATGGCGGCGTCCTCCTTCCGCGCGCGCGCATATGTGACCGCGCCCTCCTTGTACCTGGGCATCGGCTTGAAGCGCATCTCGACGAGGTACCGCTTGACGGCCGGCACGGCGCCGATGCCGAGGAACAGCGCGTCGCGCAGCGCGGCGACCCGCTTGCTCGTCGGCGACACCCACTTGCCCACGAACGTGGACAGGTCGATCATGGCGCGCGCGTGGTCGCGTCGCTCGACGTCGTAGGTGTCGAGCAGCTCGTCGCCGGCGGTGCCGTTGACGACGAGCGCGAGCTTCCACCCGAGGTTCATCGCGTCGCGGATGCCGCTGTTGTAGCCCTGGCCCTGCCAGACGGGCATGAGGTGCGCGGCGTCGCCGGCGAGGAAGATCCGGCCGGTCCGGAACGAGCCGGCGATCCGCGAGTGATGCGTGTAGACGCGCTTGCGGATCACGTCGACCTGCGCCGGGTACGGGACGTGGGGCGCGAGGAGCTTCTGCAGGAACTCGGGGTGCTCGACGCGCTCGTCCGGCTCGTCGTCGTGGACCATGAACTCGAAACGGCGGATGCCGTGGGCGAGCGAGACCGACACGAACGGCCGTGCCGGATCCGCGCCGACGACGACGTTCGGGCTGCCGAGCGGGTCGTTGCGCAGGTCGATGACGATCCACCGGGTCGACGAGGTCGTTCCCTCGAACGTCGTGCCGCTGAGGCGCCGCGCGGTGCTGCGGCCGCCGTCGCACCCGACCACGTACCGGGCCTCGACGAGCTCCTCCTCGCCGTCGGGTCCGGCGACGGTCGCGGCGATGCCGTGCGGGGACTCGGAGAAGGCGGTCAGCGATCGCGACCACACGACCTCGACGCAGTCGAAGCGGTCGAGGCCGGCGAGCAGCTCGGCGTCGACGAGCGGCTGGATGAAGCCGTTGCGCCGCGGCCAGCCGAAGGGCTGCTCGGTCGGGGCGATCTCGGCGAGTACGCGCCCTTTCCCGTTGACGAACCGCATGATCTGGTTCGGGTTCGTCTGGGGGAGGATCGCGTCGATCAGGCCGATCGCCTGGAACGTGCGCAGGGACTCGTCGTCGATGCCCACCCCGCGGGGGTAGTCGATCAGCCGGTCGCGTTGTTCGACCACGATCGTGTCGACGCCGTACTGCCCGAGGATGTTGGCCAGCGTGAGCCCGACCGGGCCGGCCCCGATGATGAGCACGTCCGCCGATCGCGGATGACCGTTGGTGCTTGCCATACTCCGGTTCTCTCGCGTGCAGATATCGCACATTTGCGTGCGATATGTGTCAGTCCAGTATGCGGAGGGTGCGTCGGGGTGTCAAGGGGGATGAGCGCTCAGCGCACGGTGCCGCTCTATATTCGCTCGCCATGCTCAGCCCGGACGACGACGCCGGCACGCGCGGCGGCTCGCAGACCCTGGCGCGAGGGCTCCGCGCCCTCCAGCTCATCAGCGAGGCCCCGGACGGGCTGACGATCCAGGAGGTCGCCGACGGCCTCGGGATCCATCGCACGATGGCCTCGCGGCTGCTCGCGACGCTCGTGCAGTCGCACCTCGTCGCCCGGCACGACGGGCGCTTCCGGGTCGGCGCCGGTCTCGCGGTCCTCGGCGCGACGTTCGACCACCACCTGCAGGACCTCGCGATGCCGGTGCTGCGCGAGCTCGCCGATCGGACCGCGGCGACCGCGTCGCTGCTCGTCGCGGAAGGGGACGAGCAGGTGGCGGTCGCCGTCATCGTCCCCCGCGGCGTCGCGTACCACCTGTCGTTCCGGGTCGGCAGCCGCTACCCGATCGACCGCGGGGCGGCAGGAGTGGCGCTGCTCGCCGGCGGTCCGCGGAGGCCCGGCGAGCGCGACCTCGTCGCGCGGGCACGGGAGCAGGGCTGGGTCATGACGCACGGCGAGGTCGAACCGGGGGCCTACGCGCTCGCGGTCCCGGTTCCGCGCTCGGCGCCCTCGCCGCCGACCGCGCTCAACCTCGTCTCGCATCGCGCCGACGTCCTCGAGGCCGCGCGGCCGATCGTGCTCGTCGCGGCGGAGCGACTCGCGGCGATCCTCGCCTGACGCCCCGGTCGATCCCCGCGGCCGGGGCCCGGCGCTGCCGGATGAGGAGCGGAGGGCCGACCTATAGTTGCCCGCCGTGCCCTCCACCACGGAGTCCTCCGCCCGGGTCCCCGCCGGGTCCCAGACCCTCGCCCGCGGCCTCAGGGCGCTCGAGCTCATCTGCCGGTCGTCGGACGGCCTGACGATCCAGGAGGTCGCGGAGCGTCTCGGCGTGCATCGTACGGTCGCGTCGCGCCTGCTCACCACGCTCATGCAGTTCCGGCTGATCGCGCGCCACGGCGGTCGCTATCGGCCGGGCGCGGGGCTGGCGGTGCTCGGCGCCACCTTCGACAACAACGTCCGCGACCTCAGCCTGCCGGTCCTGCGCCAGCTCGCCGATGCCACGCGCGCCACGGCCTCGCTCCTCGTGCTCGAGGGCGACGAGCAGGTCGCCGTGGCGGTCATCGTCCCGGCGGGCGTTGCGTACCACCTCTCGTTCCAGGAGGGCAGCCGCTATCCGGCGGGGCGCGGGTCGGCCGGGTACGCGATGCTCGCCGCCGGCCCCCCGCAGGAGGACGAGCCAGAGGGCGTCCGCCACGTCCGTGAGAAGGGCTGGGTCATGACGCACGGCGAGGTCGAGCCCAACGCGTGGGGCCTGGCGGTCCCGGTCAGGCGCCGGGCGGGCGCGTCCCCGACCGCGGTCAACCTCGTCTCGCACCGGCGCGACGTGCTCGAGCAGGGCCGCGACGCGGTCATCGCCGCCGGCGAAGAGCTGTCGCGCATCCTCTCCTGAGCCCGGTTCCGGGCACTGCGCCCGGCCGTCGCGGCGGCTGCGTGCGAGGCTGCCTGTGGTAGCGTGCGCGATGCAGTTAGCGGATATCGCTAAGCGATAGTTGCACGCGAGGTGGAGGTGGGTCGTGACCACGGACGTCGACCAGGCGGTCGTTGACGCCGCGAGGCGGCTGCTCGCCGCCCAGGAGCAGGGCGCACCCGCGGCGCCGGTACGCGACCTCATCGGCAGCACCGACATCGACCGCGCCTACCGCGTCCAGCAGGAGATCATCGCCGCGCGGGTCGCCGCCGGGGCGCAGGTCGTCGGCCGCAAGATCGGGCTGACGTCCGAGGCGGTCCAGCGGCAGGTCGGCGTCGACCGCCCGGACTTCGGCGTCCTGCTCGACACGATGCGCTACGCCGACGGCGAGACGATCCCGGCCGCGACGCTGCTGCAGCCGCGCGCGGAGGTCGAGCTCGCGTTCGTCCTCGCCTCCGACATCGAGCGCGCGCTCGAGCCGGACGAGCTGCGCGGCGCGGTCGCCTACGCGACCGCCGCGATCGAGGTCGTCGACAGCCGCGTGCGCGACTGGGACATCACGATCACCGACACCGTCGCCGACAACGCGTCGACCGGGGTGTTCGTGCTCGGCGCCGAGCAGGTCCCGCTCAGCGCCTTCGAGCCCCGCGAGGTGACGATGACGCTGCGCGACGCCGACGGCAGGGAGCTCTCGAGCGGCAGCGGCGCGGCGTGCCTCGGCGACCCGCTCGCAGCGCTCGCGTGGCTCGCCGGCACCGCGCTCGAGTACGGCGCCCCGCTGCGGGCGGGCGACGTCATCCTCTCCGGCGCGCTGGGTCCGCTCGCGCCGGTCGCGGCTGGTGACGAGATCACCGCGACGATCTCGTCGCTGGGGACGGTCACGGCCCGGTTCGCCTGAGAGCGGTGCTGTCGACCATCGCCAAGGCCGGCGCCGTGCTCGACCTGTTCACGCCCGAGCGGCCGGAGTGGGGCGTCAGCGAGGTCGCCGCGGCGCTCGGCACGCCGCGCGCGAACGCGCACGCGGTCCTGTCGACGCTCGTCGAGATCGGCCTCATGCGCCGCACCGCCGAGAGCCGGTACCGCCTCGGGTGGCGGCTGCTCGCGCTGAACCGCGTGCTCGACGAGAGCGCCGACCTGCGCGTGCTCGCCCGGCGCCGGATGGAGCACCTCACCCGCCGCTACGGCAGCACCCTGCATCTCGCGGCGCTCGACGGGCCGCGCGTGCTGTACCTCGAGAAGACCGTCGGCGCCCGCAGCGGCGCGATCGCGCCGACCGGCGTCGGGCTGCGGATGGACGCGCACTGCAGCGCCGTGGGGAAGGTGCTGCTCGCCGCGCGCGAGCCCGCCGAGGTCAGGGCGCTGCTCGACCGCGCCGGGATGGCCCGGCGCACGCGCCGCACGATCACCGCGGCCGGCGCGCTCGAGCGCGAGCTCGACCTCGTCCGCGCGCGCGGGTACGCCGTCGACGACGAGGAGGGCCTCGACGGCGTGTGCTGCGTCGCCGCCCCGATCCGCGATAGCGACCAGACCGTCCAGGCGGCGATCAGCGTGTCGGTCCCGCCGGACGAGTTCCACCGCGCCGGCGACGCCTACCGGCGGCTGGTCGGGCGGGCCGCCGCCGAGATCTCCCGCGGCCTGCGCGGCGATTCGGGATATCAGAACCGGCCTGGAACGTGACCGGCCGCCGCCGGATCGTCCACCGCGATGCCTGAACGTGTCATCGCCGCCATCGTCGGGTCGGGCAACATCGGCACCGACCTGGCCATCAAGCTGCAGCGATCCGAGGCGATCGACGCCCGCTACATGGTCGGGATCGACCCGGAGTCCGAGGGGCTGCGCCGCGCGCGCGAGCTCGGGATGGAGACCACCGCCGAGGGCGTCGACTGGCTGCTCGACCGCCCCGAGCCGCCGGCGATCGTCTTCGAGGCGACGTCCGCGTACGCGCACCGCGAGCACGCGCCGCGGTACGAGGAGGCGGGCATCCAGGCCGTCGACCTCACGCCGGCCGCGATCGGCCCGTTCGTCGTCCCGGTCGTCAACCTGCCCGAGCAGCTCGACGCCCCGAACGTCAACCTCATCTCCTGCGGCGGGCAGGCGACGATCCCGATGGTCGCCGCCGTCAGCCGCGTCGTCGACGTGCCGTATGCCGAGATCGTCGCGTCGGTCTCGTCGGCGTCCGCCGGACCGGGCACGCGCGCGAACATCGACGAGTTCACCGCGACCACGGCGCGGGGCGTCGAGGAGGTGGGCGGCGCGGCGAAGGGCCGGGCGATCATCATCCTCAACCCGGCCGAGCCGCCGATCCTGATGCGCAACACCGTCTTCGCCGCGATCCCCCCGGACGCGGACACGGATGCGATCGCCGCGTCGATCACCGCGATGGCCGACGAGGTGCGGACCTACGTGCCCGGCTACCGCCTCGTGGCCGAGCCGCAGTTCGACGACCCGCGCGAGGACTGGCACGGCAACGGGCGCGTGACCATCCTGCTCGAGGTCCAGGGCGCGGGCGACTTCCTGCCCCCGCACGCCGGGAACCTCGACATCATGACCGCGGCCGCCGCCGGCGTCGGCGAGCGGCTCGCGCAGGCGCGGCTGGGGGCGGCGGCATGAGCGCCGGTCCCCGGATCACCGACACGACGCTGCGTGACGGCAGCCACGCGATGTCGCACCGGTTCACCGAGCGGCAGGTGCGCGACGTCGTCCGCGCGCTCGACGACGCCGGCGTCCCCGTCATCGAGGTCACGCACGGGGACGGCCTGGCCGGCTCGACGTTCAACTACGGCTTCAGCGCGGTCGACGACCTCGACCTGATCGCCGCCGCCGTCGACGAGGCCCGGCAGGCCCGGATCGCGGTGCTGCTCGTGCCGGGCGTCGGCACCCGCGCCGACCTCCAGCGCGCCCACGCCGCGGGCGCGTCGGTCGTCCGCGTCGCGACCCACTGCACCGAGGCCGACGTCTCGATCCAGCACTTCGGGATGGCACGCGAGCTCGGCATGGAGACCGTCGGCTTCCTCATGCTCAGCCACATGGTCGGGCCCGAGAAGCTCGCCGAGCAGGCGCGGATCATGGCCGACGCCGGGTGCCAGTGCGTGTACGTCGTCGACTCGGCGGGCGCGCTCGTCCTCGACGAGGCGGCGGACCGCGTGGCCGCGCTCGTCGCAGAGCTCGGCGACGACGCCCAGGTGGGCTACCACGGCCACAACAACCTGGCGATGGGCGTCGCGAACTCGGTGCTCGCGTACCGCGCGGGGGCGCAGCAGATCGACGGCTCGACGCGGGCGCTCGGCGCGGGCGCGGGCAACTCGCCCACCGAGGTGCTCACCGCCGTCTTCGACCGCCTCGGGATCGAGACGGGGATCGACCTGCCGGGGATCCTGCACGCGGCCGAGGAGGTCGTGCGGCCGATCATGATCCGCGAGCCGGTGATGGACCGCAGCTCGATCATGCTCGGCTACGCGGGCGCGTACTCGAGCTTCCTCATCCACGCCGAGCGTGCGGCCGAGAGGTACGGCGTCCCCGCGCACGACATCCTCCAGGAGGTCGGGCGCCGCGGGTATGTCGGCGGGCAGGAGGACATGATCATCGACGTGGCGCTCTCGCTCCGATGATCCTGCGTCTCGCCCACGTGGAGATCACCGCCGACGACCTGGCGGCCGCGCGCGCGTTCTACGTCGACGTGCTCGGCTTCCGCGAGCACCTCGCCGAGCCCGGCGCGCTGTACCTCCGGGCCTCCGAGGAGTTCGACGTCTGGAGCCTGAAGATCACGCAGGGCGCCGGCGGCGGGCTCGTGCACTCCGGGTTCCGGGTGTCGTCCGAGGACGAGCTGGACGAGCTCGAACGCGTCCATCGTGATCTCGGCGCCCCGGTCGAGCGCGTCCCCGCGGGCACCGAGCCGGGGCAGGGGGCGGCGCTACGCGTGCTGTCGCCGACAGGCCACCGCCAGGAGTTCTTCCACGCGTTCGAGGAGATCGACCCGTACGAGGACGGCCGCCTGCTGCTGCCGATGCGGCGGACCACGACCGCGGCCAGCCCCGTGACGCGGATCGACCACGTCAGTCAGCGGGTCACCGACGTGCCGGCCGCGCTGGACTACTGGGTCGGCGCGCTCGGCTTCTCGGTGTCCGAGCAGTGGGTCGACGAGCACGGCACGCCGCGTGTGGCGTGGGTGCGCCGGACGCCGCTGTCGCACGACGTCGCGCTCGGCGTCAACCCCGAGCCCGCGTTCCACCACTTCGCGTACGCGGTCAGCGATCCGAGCGCGCTCCTGCACGCGGCCGACCTCATCGGTGACGCGCGCCTGCAGGAGCGGGTCGAATGGGGGCCCAGCCGCCACGGGGCGACGAACGCGTTCGCGCTCTACGTCCGCGATCCCGCCGGCAACCGGCTCGAGCTCTACACGGGCGACTACGCGCGCGACCTGGATCGCCCGCCGCTGGTCTGGCGGCCGGACGACTACGCGCTCCAGGGCCACTCGTGGTGGGGCTGGCAGCCGCCCGAGGTGTTCAAGGAGTCGATGCCGCTCGTCGCGGAGGGATGGTGCGCATGACGATCTGGACCGAGCTGATGCAGACCGGCTTCGCGCAGCGGTTCGTCGATGTCGCCGGCGTGCGGACGCGGATCGTCGAGGCCGGCGACGGGCCGCCGCTCGTCCTCCTGCACGGGACGGGCGGGCACGCCGAGGCGTACGCGCGCAACATCGCGACGCTGAGCGAGCGGTACCGCGTGATCGCCTACGACATGGTCGGGCACGGGTTCACCGCCAAGCCCGACGTGCCGTACACGCTCGACGTGTACGCCGAGCAGCTCGGGGGCCTGCTCGACGCGCTCGGGATCGAGCGGGCGCACCTCTCGGGCGAGTCGCTCGGCGGCTGGGTCGCGGCGTGGTTCGCGGCGCGGACGCCGGAGCGGGTGGACCGGCTCGTCCTCACCACGCCCGGCAACGTCGTGTCCAAGCCGGAGACCATGAAGGTCATCCGCGAGAGCACGATGCGCGCGGTCGCCGAGGCATCGCCCGAGACGGTGCGCGCGCGGCTGGAGTGGCTGTTCGCGCCGCAGAACCGGCACCTCGTCACCGACGAGCTCGTCGCGGTCCGCCTCGCGATCTACACGCTGCCCGGCGCCGAGCAGACGATGCGCAACGTGCTCGTCCTCCAGGACCCGGAGGTCCGTGCCCGGTACGGGTGGGACGCGTCGTGGGTCGGCCGGATCACCGCGCCGACGCTGATCATCTGGACGTCCGACGACCCGACCGGGACCTACGAGGAGGGCGAGCTGCTGCACGGCTGGATCGACGGCAGCGAGCTCGTGCTCGTGGACGGTGCCGGCCACTGGCCGCAGTGGGAGCTTCCGGAGGAGTTCGACCGCCTGCACTTCGAGTTCCTCGGGTGAGGCGGGCCACGCGCTCCGCCCGGAGGAGCCGCGCCCGGCCGGAGGGCTCAGGCCCGTCCGGCCAGGCGTCTGCGGATCTGCTGCAGCTCCTCCTCGAACCCGCTGATCGCCAGGCCGAGCGGCGCCGGGACGTGCCCGTCGCGCCGCCGCCGCTCCTCCGCCCGCGTGCGCAGCTCGCGGACGACGCGTTCCATGCGTCGGGCGCGATGCTCGAGCCGGGTGCGCTCGAGCGTGCCGCCGAGTGTGGTGCTCATGGCGCCTGAGCCTCCCGGACCGGTGTCCGGCGGACATCCGCGACCCGTACCCCGGCGGCCGCGGGTTTCTACGGAGACCCGGTCGAGGGCTAGCCGCGTCGCGCGATCGCCTGGCGCACGCCGTCGTCGGGGTCCTCGGCGAGCCGCGCGACGACGTCGTCCGGCAGGTGGCGCTTCATCGCGACGCGGAGCCTGACCGCCGCGTCCTCGTCCTCGGCGAGCCGCCGCAGGACCTCGTCGGGCACCGTCTTGTTGTGGGCGACCCAGCCGCGCATGTCCGGGTAGTCCTCGATGACCTGGAGCCAGACCTCGAGCGGGGCCTCCTCGTTCGTGGCCCGGTCGTACTCCTCCTTGAGGTCGCTGCGGCGCAGCCAGACGAACTGCTCGGCGGATTCGATCACTCCACGATGATGCCGCACGGCGCGCGCGGCGCGCGCGCCGGCCTCACGCCGCGCGCAGCGCCGTGCTCGCGCCGAACGCGCGCGCGACCCGCCGCGCCTGGGCGTGCGCGGCCTCTCGGTGCGCGTCGGCGTCGCCGGTCAGCGTCGGGTGCATGCGGATGCTCTGGACGTCGTCGATCCCGATCCACCGCAGCCAGTCGTCGAAGTACGTCGACTGGAAGTCGCGCCCGAACTCCGGGCCGAGCGACGGCCCCCAGACCGCGCTCGTGTAGATCACCGCGGCGCGCTTGCCGCGCCCGGCGAGGAGCCCCGTGTAGCCGGTGTGCGGATCGACGCCGAAGACGACCCCGGCTGCGAGATCACGTCGACGAACTGCTTGAGCACGTACGGGATCCCGCCGTTCCACATCGGGACGCTGAACAGCAGGCGGTCGGCGGCGTCGAACCGGTCGAACGTCGCGCGCGCCGCCTGCCATGCGGCGCCCTCGGCGCCGGCCGGCGTGCCGCCGCCGAAGACGGTCATCTTCGCCGCGGCGGCCGGCGGGCCGAACGCGGGCAGGGTCCCGTCCCACAGGTCCCAGCTCTCGATCTCGTGGGTGGGATGGGCGGAGCGGTACGCGTCGAGGAACGTCGAGGCGATCGCGAGCGACTCGGACGCGGCCCCGCGGGGCGAGGCGCCGATGTGGAGCAGCTTGGTCATGCGGCCGAGGATCGGCGAGCGGCGCCGCGGCGTCCAAGACCGATCGCCTACGGCGCCAGAGGCCGTGCCTATGGCGCTCGCCGCGCCGGCGTCCGACCGGCTTTCTACGGATCCCGGAGCCGGGGAACGGCCTGATGTCCGGCCCGCCGCGCGCGCTTAGCGTCCGAAGCAGCAATGACCGTTCCGATGAGGAGGTGCCTATGGCGCTGCTGACGCGTCGCACCGGGCCGTTCGCCGACCTGACGGATCTGCAGACGCAGATCGACCGGATGTTCGCGGACATGTTCGAGCGCACGAACGGCGGGTCCACCCTGGCCGTGGACGTCATCGACGAGGACGACGCGCTGGTCATCCGGGCCGACGTCCCGGGGATGAAGCCCGAGGAGGTCAAGATCGACGTGCACGACGACGTGCTGACCGTGCACGGCGAGCACGAGGAGACCAGCGAGGAGAAGAACAAGCGCTACCTGCGCCGCGAGCGCCGCCACGGCTCGTTCACGAGGTCGATGGCGCTCCCGCCGGGCGTCGATCCGGACCAGATCACGGCCGAGTCGAAGAACGGCGTCGTCGAGATCCGGGTCCCGAAGCCGCAGCGCTCGGAGCCCAAGACCATCGAGGTCGCCGCGAAGGACTGAGCCTCTGTCCCGGCGGTCGCCGCGGCGGCCGCCGGGGCCGGTGACGGCACGCCGGCCTCCGGCACACCGGCCCGGCCGGCGCCGGTCAGGCAGGCCGGCCCGCCGCTGCGCCCGTCGCGGTGAGCCGCGGCGAGAACGCGACCGGGTAGTCCGGCGCCGGCGTGTCGAGGAGCCGCAGGCCCTCGGGGAGCGCGTCGAGCGACCGCGCCGCCCGGTCGCGGATCGCGTCGAGCGACTCGGCGTGGACAATCGTGCCGCCGCGCACCGCGGGGACGAGCAGCGGCGTGCCGTCCGCGTCCTCGTCGGCGCGCGTGACCGTGTCGCCGGCCATCTCGCCGCCCGCGAACCGGCGGAACACCTGCTTGGGCCACGGCAGCGTCGCCTTGCCGGTCGAGCGCTTCGCCGTCGGCCGCCACTCGTCCGACCCCGCGGGCCGGTCGGCGACGAGCTTGTAGACGCCGCCGAGCGCGGGCGCGTCGCGGCTCGTGCCGAGGTCGGTCCCGACGCCGTACGTGTCGATCGGCGCGCCCTCGCGGACGAGCCGCGCGATCTGGCGCTCCTCCAGGTCGCCGCTGGCGACGATCCGCGTGTCGGCCATGCCCTCCTCGTCCAGCACCCGCCGCGCCTCGCGCGACAGCGCGAGCAGGTCGCCCGAGTCGAGCCGCACCCCGAGCAGCCGCACCCCGGTGGCGCGCGAGGCGCGGATCGCGTTGCGCACGCCCTCGATCGAGTCGTACGTGTCGACGAGCAGGACGGCGTTGGCCGGGTTGTCCTCGAGGAACGCGCGGAACGCCTCCTCCTCGGTCGGGAACGACTGCACGTACGAGTGCGCCATCGTGCCGACCGGCGTCAGGCCGTAGCGCATCGCCGCCGCCATGCACGACGTGCCCGCGGCGCCGGCGATGTGCGCGCACCGCGCGGCCTTCATCGCGGCGTCGATGCCGTGGTCGCGGCGCGGCGAGAAGTCGACGATGCGCTCGCCGCCCGCCGCGTGGCCGCCGCCGGCGGCGAGCGCGATCCGCGCGGCCTTGGTCGCGATCGCGGTCTGGAAGTTGATCTGGTTGAGGAGCAGCGTCTCGACGAGCTGCGCCTCGATGCGCGGCGCGGTGACGCGCACGAGCGGCTCGTCGGCGAACGCGACCGTGCCCTCCGGCATCGCGTCGATGTCGCCGCTGAACCGGAACGACTCGAGGTAGGTGAGCAGCTCGTCGTCGAAGCCCAGGCGCTCGAGGTAGGCGAGCTCCTCGGCGCCGAAGCGCATGTCGCGCACGAGCGTGAGCGCCGGTCCGAGCCCGGCGAGCAGAAGCCAGCGCCGGTCGCCGGGGAGGTGGCGGACGAAGAGCTCGAAGACCGCCTCGTCCTCGGCCATGCCGCGCCGCAGGTAGCTGGCCGCCATCGTCAGCTCGTACTGGTCGGTGAGCAGCGAGGTGCCCGCGGCGGTGAGGAGTCCGGGGTCGCCGGCGACGTCCGCCGGGGTCTCCGGGGGACGCCGGCCGGGCGCCGGCTCGGTCTCGGCGCGGAGCGGGACGACGATCACCGGGCAGGCGGCGTGGCGCATGAGGTGCCGCGAGACGGACGGGTCGAACAGCCCCTGGCCCGCCGCCGGCGGGCGCGCGCCGGTGACGAGGACCTCGGCCTCGGCGGAGACGTCCGCGAGGACCTCGGCGGGCCGTTCGCCCTCGGCGACGACGACCTGGGCGTCGAGGTCCGGGTCGCATGCGGCGGCGGCCTCGGTCAGCGTCCGCTCCATCCCGTCTCGGTCGGCGGTCCCGTGGCGCGGGCGCTTCGCGACGCCGGCCAGCCGCAGCGGCAGGCCGAGGTCCCGGGCCAGCGCCCGGGCGGCGGTCAGGGCGCGGCGCGACTCGGGCCGGCCGTCGTACGCGCACACGACCGGCTTGGCCCGGTGCGTGCGGTCCGGCCAGCCGGGGGGCACGACGGCGACGGCGCAGCGGGCGCCACGGGTGAGCTGGGCCCCGACGCCCTCGCCGCCCGGGAGCTCCTCGACGCGGCGGGTCGACCCGACGACCACGAGCGCGGCGTGCTCCTCGTCCGCCACGCGCCGCAGCCCGGGCGTGGGCGACACGGCCGGCATGACCCGGACGCTCACGTCGACGTCCGGCGCGGCCCTGCGAGCGAGCTCGCGCAGGCGCTCTCGCGCGTCCTCCTGCGAGCCGTCGTCGTGGGCGCCGGCGATCCGGGCGAGCACGAGACGCGCCCCGGTCGCGCGTGCCAGGTCCGCCGCGAACGCGAGCGCGTCGGCCGCGCGATGCGAGCCGTCGTGGCCGACGATGTAGGTGGGCTGCTGCACGCTGGTCGATGTCCGTTGCCGATCGGTGACGACGCTACGCCGCCGCGGCCCGCCGGGGATCGGCCCGTTCCCCGCAACCGCGCTCCGTAGAAACCCGGGCCGGCCTCTCTTCCAGTAGGCCGGATCGGGCCCGTGTCCAGGGGCCGTCGTGCGGCGCGGTCAGCCCGGCCGGCCGCGCGAGGCCTGACGCCGCGCGGCGCGCGCGAGCCGGCGGAGCGTCGCGGCGAGCTCGAGCTCACGCGCCGGCGCGACCCGCCCGGTTCCGCACGACGCGGTGAGCAGCGCCTGCCCGCCCGGCACGAGCGCGCCGAGGTCCGCCAGGCGGCGCTCGGCGTCCCGCGCGGTCTCGGGCAGGTGCGGGGCGAGCACCCCGAGCGCCGCGCGGCCGCCGCGCGCGGCGAGCCGCTCGAGCGCCGCCGCGCCGCGCGCGTCCACCCGCGCGTGCGCGAGGTCGAACGAGAGGACGTCGGGCGCCGCGCGGTCGACGAGCTCCCACGGGACCGCGCAGCACAGGTGCAGCCCCCAGACGGCGCCGGCGGTGCGCAGCGGGTCCCAGGCGCGCTCGGGCTCGCGCAGCGCGGGCAGCGCCGAGAGCGCCGGCTCGTCGACGACGACGAGCGCGTCGAGCCCGCGCTCGGCCAGCGCGGCGGACTGCTCGGCGACGTTCGCCGCCAGCCACGCGCCCACCGCGGGCGCGAGCGAGAGGTCGCCGAGCGCCCACGCGAGCGTGAGCGGCCCGGTGACCTGGAGCTTGACGAGGCCGTGCGCCGGCGGGCGGCGGCCGAGCTCGCGCAGCAACCACGCCCAGGCGCGCGGCCGCCGGCCGTCACGCTCGGGCGACCAGCCGCAGCGGCGCGGGTCGGCGCCGAGCCACTCGGCGACCATGTCGCCCTCCAGCCGCGGGAGCTGCGGGCAGAACGGCAGGTCGTAGGCGCGGACGGCGTGCGCGGCCGCACGCCGTCCCTCGGTGAACGGCAGGCTCCCGACGCCGGTGGTCGCCCACGCCGGGAGCCGCTCCAGGACGCCCAACTACGCCGGCGCGGCGGTGCGCGCCCGGCGGCGCTGCGCGGCCTCGACCATCGCCCGCAGCGCGGGCTCGACCTCCTCCCAGCGCCGGGTCTTCAGCCCGCAGTCCGGGTTCACCCACAGCCGCTCGCGCCCGATCCGCGCCTCGGCGAGCTCGAGCAGCCGCTCGATCTCGTCGGCGTCCGGCACGCGTGGCGAGTGGATGTCGTAGACGCCCGGGCCGATGTCGTTCGGGTAACCGCCGCGCTCGGCGAACGCGTCGAGCACCTCCATGTCCGACCGCGACGCCTCGATCGACAGCACGTCGGCGTCCAGGCGGATGATGTCGTCCATCATCTCGTTGAACTCCGAGTAGCACATGTGCGTGTGCACCTGGGTGTCGTCGCGGACCGGCGCGGTCGTCAGCCGGAAGCAGTCGACCGCCCAGCGGTGGTAGGCGGCCTGGTCGGCGCGCCGCAGCGGCAGGCCCTCGCGCAGCGCCGCCTCGTCGACCTGGATCGCGAAGCACCCGGCCGCCTCGAGGTCGCGCACCTCGTCCTGGATCGCGAGCGCGAGCTGCGTGCAGGTCTCAGAGCGCGGCTGGTCGTCGCGGACGAACGACCACTGCAGGATCGTCACGGGGCCGGTGAGCATGCCCTTCACCGGCTTGGACGTCAGCGACTGGGCGTACCTCCACCAGCGGACGGTCATCGGCCCGGGCCGCGAGACGTCGCCGTAGAGGATCGGCGGCTTGACGCAGCGGCTGCCGTAGGACTGCACCCAGCCGTGCTCGGAGAACGCGAAACCCTCGAGCTGCTGGCCGAAGTACTCGACCATGTCGCTGCGCTCGGGCTCGCCGTGGACGAGGACGTCCAGCCCGATCCGCTCCTGGAACGCGATCACGTCGGCGATCTGCCGCTCGATGAACGCCTCGTACTCCTCCTCGGACAGGACGCCGGCGCGCCGGTCGCGGCGCGCCCTGCGGATCTCCGGGGTCTGCGGGAACGACCCGATCGTCGTGGTCGGCAGCTCGGGCAGCGGGGTGCGTTCGTGCTGGAGCCGGCGGCGCTCGGGCGCCGGCGAGGCGCGGTCGTAGTCCGACGGCGTGAGGGCGGCGACGCGGTCGCGCACCCGCCGGTCGTTCGTGCGCGCCGACGCGCGGCGGCTCTGGACGGCCTCGCGCGGGCGGGCGAGCAGCTCGTCACGCCGCTCGGGTGTCGCGTCGGCGGCGTCGGCGAGCGTCCGTAGCTCGGTCAGCCGCTCGGCGGTGAACGCCAGCCACGACCGCACCTCCGGGTCGATCCCGGTCTCCCGCGCGGCCTCGTACGGCAGGTGCAGCAGCGAGCAGGACGGCGCGATCGTCACGTGCTCGGTGCCGAGCGCGGCGATCGCGCGGTCGACGAGGTCGAGCGCGCGGTCGTGGTCGGTGACCCACACGTTGCGGCCGTCGACGATCCCGAGCGACAGCCGCCGCCCGGTGCCGCGCAGCGCGGCGAGCGCGGGCTCGAGCTGCTCGGGCGCGCGGACGAGGTCGAGGTGCAGCTCGGCGAACGGCAGGTCGGCGAGCGGCTCGAGGTCGACCGCGCCGAAGTACGTCGACAGCGTCAGCTCGAGCGACGTCGCGCGGGCCAGGCCGCGCCACGTGCGCGCGAAGTGCTCGAGCTCCTCCGGCGTGCGGTCCTGGACGAGGACCGGCTCGTCGATCTGCACCGCGGTCGCCCCGGCGTGCGCGAGCCTGTGCAGGAGCTGGACGTAGACCGAGCACAGCTCGTCGAGGAGGTCGAGCGGGCGGTCGAGCCCCTTGGAGAGCAGGAGGAAGCTCAGCGGCCCGAGCACGACCGGGCGTGTGGCGATGCCGAGCCGGCGCGCCTCGAGGAGCTGGTCGACCCAGTGGTCGGCGCGCAGGTGGAACGCCTGGCCGGGCGACAGCTCCGGGACGAGGTAGTGGTAGTTCGTGTCCAGCCACTTGGTCATCTCCAGCGGCCGGACCCCGTCGCCACCGCGCGCCATCGCGAAGTACGTGCCGAGGTCGGCGTCCTGCGCCGGGCCGAAGCGCTCGGGGATGACGCCGAGCCCGAACGCGGTGTCGAGCACGTGGTCGTAGAGGCTGAAGTCGCCGGACGGGATGACGTCGATGCCCGCCGCGCGCGCCCGCTGCCACGCCTCGGCGCGCAGGCGGGCGGCGACCTCGAGCAGCTCCTCCTGCGAGCTCTCGCCGGCCCAGTGGGACTCCAGCGCGAACTTCAGCTCCCGATCGGGGCCCACGCGGGGCAGCCCGAGGACTGCGGTGCGTGCCATGAACCTGACTCCTTGATCCGTGCGGCCCATGTCGCGAGGCCGCGGTTGTCGGGGCCCCACCGGTGGGTGGGACAGAGCCGGCAGGTCTTCGGGCTCGGACGCTCTGAGGAGGCCACCGCCTTCCCAGACCGCTCGGGTCCAGTGGCGTCCGGTGTCCTCGTCGCGTCCCCACCGCTGCGCGTCAGCCCCGGATTCTGACCGGGTTCCCTGGCTCAGGTGAGCGTGACCGACTCCGCCCCCGAGCCTACTTCATCGCGCCGGCCGCGCCCGCGGCGCGGGCGCGGCCGGCACGGGGCCAGGCGCTAGCGGCGCACGTCGTAGCGGTCGAGGTCCATGACCTTCGCCCAGGCGGCGACGAAGTCCTGGACGAACTTCTCGCGGCCGTCCTCGGCGGCGTAGACCTCGGCGATCGCGCGCAGCTCGGAGTTCGAGCCGAACACGAGGTCGGCGCGCGTGCCGGTCCACCTGACCTCGCCGTCGACCCGCGCCTCGTAGAGGTTCTCCTCGACCTTCGTCCACGTCGTGCCGAGGTCGAGCAGGTTGACGAAGAAGTCGTTCGTCAGCGTGCCCGGGCGGTCGGTGAGGACGCCGTGCAGCGATCCGCCGGTGTTCGCGCCGAGGACACGCAGGCCGCCGACGAGGACCGTCATCTCCGGCGCGCTCAGCGTCAGCAGGTTCGCGCGGTCGACGAGCAGGTACTCGGCGGTCAGCTTGTGGCCGGGCCGCAGGTAGTTGCGGAAGCCGTCGGCGGTCGGCTCGAGGTACTTGAACGAGTCGACGTCGGTCCACTCCTGCGAGGCGTCGACGCGGCCGGGGGTGAACGGCACCTCGACGTCGTAGCCGGCCTTCTTCGCGGCGAGCTCGATCGCCGCCGAGCCGCCGAGCACGATCAGGTCGGCGAGCGAGACCTGCACGCCGCCCTTGGCGTTGAACGCCTGCTGGACCTGCGTGAGCCCGTCGAGGACCTTCGCGAGCTCGGCCGGGTCGTTGACCTCCCAGGAACGCTGCGGGTCGAGCCGCACGCGGGCGCCGTTGGCCCCGCCGCGCTTGTCGCTGCCGCGGAATGTCGACGCCGACGCCCAGGCGGCCTTGACGAGCTCGCTCGTCGACAGGCCGGTCTCGGCGATCGCGATCTTCAGCTCGGCGATCTCGTCGGGGCCGATCGTCTGCGCGGGCGGCTCGGGCAGCGGGTCCTGCCAGATGAGCCGCTCCTTCGGCACCTCGGGCCCGAGGTAGCGCTGGATCGGGCCCATGTCGCGGTGCGTCAGCTTGAACCACGCGCGCGCGAACGCGTCGGCGAACTCGTCGGGGTTCTCGTGGAAGCGCCGCGAGATCGGCTCGAACACCGGGTCGAAGCGCAGCGCCAGGTCGGTGGTGAGCATCGTCGGCGCGCGCCGCTCGGAGTCCGGGGTCGGGCCCGGGAACGTGCCGGCGCCCGCGCCGTCCTTCGCGACCCACTGCCACGCGCCCGCGGGCGACTTGGTCAGCTCCCACTCGAAGCCGAACAGGTTGTCGAAGAAGAGGTTCGTCCACTCGGTCGGGCGCTGGGTCCAGGTGACCTCCAGGCCCGAGGTGATCGTGTCCGCGCCCTTGCCCGTGCCGTACGACGACTTCCAGCCGAGGCCCATCTCCTCGATCGGCGCGGCCTCGGGCTCGGGCCCGACGTGGACCGGGTCGCCGGCGCCGTGCGTCTTGCCGAACGTGTGGCCGCCGGCGATGAGCGCGACGGTCTCCTCGTCGGTCATGCCCATCCGGTGGAACGTCTCGCGGATGTCCTTCGCCGCGGCGAGCGGGTCGGGGTTGCCGTTCGGGCCCTCGGGGTTGACGTAGATGAGGCCCATCTGGACCGCGGCGAGCGGCTCCTCGAGGTGGCGGTCACCGGTGTAGCGCTCGTCGCCGAGCCACTCGGTCTCCGGGCCCCAGTACACGTCGTCGTCGGGCTCCCACTCGTCCTCGCGGCCGCCGGCGAAGCCGAACGTCTTCAGGCCCATCGACTCGAGGGCGACGTTGCCGCTGAGGATCAGGAGGTCGGCCCACGACAGCGAGCGGCCGTACTTCTGCTTGACCGGCCACAGCAGGCGGCGCGCCTTGTCGAGGTTCGCGTTGTCGGGCCACGAGTTCAGCGGCGCGAAGCGCTGCTGGCCGCCGTCGGCGCCGCCGCGGCCGTCGTGGACCCGGTACGTGCCGGCGCTGTGCCACGCCATCCGGATGATGAGCGGGCCGTAGTGGCCGAAGTCCGCGGGCCACCAGTCCTGCGGCGTGGTCAGGACCTCCTCGATGTCCTTCTTGACCTGGTCGAGGTCGAGCGCCTCGAACGCGGCCTTGTAGTCGAAGTCCTCGCCGTACGGGTTCGTGACCGGCTGGTTCTTCGCCAGGATCCGGAGGTTCAGCCGGTCCGGCCACCACCCGCGATGGCTACCGCCCTGGGTCGGGTGAGGAGCGCGGCCCGCGTGGTCGACCGGGCAGCCGCCGTTCTCCTCGACGTTCATCTCGCCGACCTTGGCGTCGGGCTTCTCGGTTTGGGACAAGGGGGAACTCCTCGCGTCTGAACTGGAACGGTTCCAGTTTACGGGGGAGTCGGAAGAAGGCAAGATCCCGCCGGGCGGTTTGACGCGCGAGCCGTCGTCCGGCCGGCGCGCGGCGCTGCCGCCCGCACCCACGGGAGCTCCGGTCACCCCGGCGGCCGCCGTCGCGCACTCGTGCAAGAGCGGGTTCACCCACGCGGTCATCGACCGTGCGCACAAGTGCCTGCGGCGGGGGCAGTTCTGCAAGCGCAGCGCTGACCGGCAGTACCGCCGCTACGGCTTCCGCTGCCGCAGGTACGACTCGCGCGCGCGACGCCACCGGCTCACCTGACACACGGTCCGGCGCCCGGACGCCGCGCCCGCGCCATCGATGGACGGCGGGCGGCGGCGCTGACCCGACCAAGCCGCGCAAGAGCTCCTCACCGGTCCTCCTCCTGTCGATCGCCAGTTGGCCGATGGGCGAGTCGCAGCCGGTCCGGCACGGTTGCCGCACCCGACCGGAAGGACCGTTTCTGTGAGCTACCGGATCTCCGTCGACACCGGGGGGACGTTCACCGACGTCGTGATCGTCGACCCCGGCGGCCGGCTGCACATCGGCAAGGCCCTGACGACGTACGAGCGCGCATTCGACGGCATCCGCGTGGCACTCGAGCAGCTCGTCGGGGAGCTGGGGATCAGCCTCCGCGAGCTGCTCGAGCAGACCTCGCACTTCGCCTACGGCACGACGCGCTCGACGAACGCGATCGTCGAGGGCAAGACCGCGCGCACCGCGTTCTTCACCACCGCCGGCTTCCCCGACACGCTGCTGCTGCGTGAGGGCGGCAAGATCGGCCCGTTCACGCCGAAGGAGTTCAACCCGCCGTACGTCCGCCGTCACCTGACGTTCGAGATCGACGAGCGGATCGACAGCGACGGCGACGTCTTCCGCCCGCTCGACGAGTCCAGTGTCCTCGCGGCGATCGAGCAGTGCCGCGCCCAGAACGTCGAGGCGGTAGGGGTCTGCCTGCTCTGGTCGACCGTCAACCCGGCGCACGAGCTGCGCGTCGGCGAACTGCTCGCCGAGCACCTGCCGGACGCGGCGGTGACGCTGTCGCACCTGCTCAACCCGGTGGTGCGCGAGTACCGGCGCGCGTCGGCGACGGTCATCGACGCGTCGCTCAAGCCGCTCATGCAGCAATTCCTCGGCGAGCTGGAGGACGACCTCGCCGCCGAGGGTTTCCGCGGGCGCCTGCTCATCAGCACGAGCTACGGCGGCGCGTGGCCGACGAGCGAGATGGCCGACCGGCCGATCTACAGCGTCGGTTCGGGCCCGTCGATGGCGCCGGTCGCCGCGCTCGAGGTCGGCCTCGACGAGCTCGGCACCGACGCCCCCGACCTGCTCGTCTGCGACACGGGCGGGACGACGTTCGACGTCGGCCTGATCCGCGGCGGCGAGATCAGCACCACGACCGACACCTGGCTGGGCGAGCGGTGGACCGGCCACATCACCGGCACGAAGGCCGTCGACGTGCGGAGCATCGGGGCGGGAGGCGGCTCGATCGTGGCGGTCGACTCCGGCGGCCTCATGCACGTCGGCCCCGAGAGCGCGGGCGCCGACCCCGGCCCCGCCTGCTACGGCCGCGGCGGCACGCGCCCGACGGTCACCGACGCGGCGGCGATCCTCGGCTTCCTCGACCCCGAGGGCTTCCTCGGCGGCCGCCTGCACCTCGACGTCGACGCGGCCAGGCGCGCGTTCGCCGACGTGGCCGAGCGGCTCGGCAAGACGATCGAGGAGACCGCGCAGGGCGCGATGATCATCGCGACCCAGAACGTCGTCTCGGCGATCCGCGAGATCACGATCGCGCAGGGCATCGACCCGCGCGAGCTGACCGTCGTCGCCGGCGGCGGCGCGAGCGGCCTGAACGTCGTGCAGATGGCGCGTGAGCTCGGCTGCCGGACGGTGCTCGTCCCGCGCACCGCCGGCGCGCTGTCGGCGGTCGGCGCGCTGCAGGCCGACCTCATCTCCGAGTTCTCGGCGAACTGCTTCGGGGAGAGCGGCTCGCTCGACCTCGAGGCGGCGAATGCCGCGCTCGGCGACGCGACCGCGCGGGCGAAGGAGTTCGCCGCGCTCATCGAGCCGCTCGGCGCGCACGACATCGAGCTGACCGCGAGCGTCGACGCGCGCTACCCGGGACAGGTGTGGGAGCTCGAGACCCCGCTGCCGGGCCTGACGCTGCGCGACGACGGCGACGTCCGCGCGCTCGAGCAGGCGTTCCACGAGGTGCATGAGCGCGTCTTCACGATCTCCGAGCCCGACCAGCAGATCGAGTGCGTCACCTGGCGGGTCCAGGTCGCCGGCCGGCTCGACAAGCCCAGGCTCGAGGCGGCGCCCCGCGCGGGCGGCGAGGCCGTCCCGCTGCGCCGCCGCGACGTGACGTTCGCGCGTGACGGCGTCGCCGAGGCCGCGATCTACTCCGGTCCCGAGCTGCCCGCCGGCGCGCGCATCGAAGGCCCGGCGGTCGTCCTCGAGCCGACGACGACGCTCGTGCTCGACCCGGGCAGCGTGGCGACCGTCTCCCCCCACGGCACCTACGTCATCGACGTCGGCGCCCACGCATCCCCCCGTGTCCACGGCGAGCTGCAGGAGGCCGCCCGATGACCCTCGACCCCGTGCTCATGGCCGTCATGGCCAACCGCCTCGACAGCGTCGTGCGCGAGATGGAGAACACGCTCCTGCGCACCGGGCGCAGCGGGGTCCTGAACATGGCGCGCGACTTCTCGTGCGCGATCGTCACCGCCGACAACGAGCTTCTCGCGTCGGCCGAGGGCCTGCCGGTCCACATCTTCGGCGCGGACCTGCTCGGCAAGGCGATGACCGACCTGCACGACGACATCGCGCCGGGCGACGCGTACCTGCACAACGACCCGTACCTCGGCAACTCGCACCCGGCAGACCACGTGATCCTCGTGCCGGTCTTCTACGAGGGCGAGCACGTCTTCACGACGGTCGCCAAGGCGCACCAGGCCGACACCGGCAACGCCGAGCCGACGACGTACATGCCGTTCGCGGAGGACATCTACGCCGAGGGCGGCCTGATCTTCCCGTGCGTGCGCGTGCAGCGCGACCGGCGCGACGTCGAGGACGTGATCCGCATGTGCCGGCGCCGGATCCGCGTGCCCGACCAGTGGTACGGCGACTACCTGGCGATGGTCGGCGCCGCCCGCATCGGCGAGGCCGGCCTGGTCGACCTGTGCGAGCGATACGGCCTCGACCAGGTCCGCGCGTTCATCCGCGAGTGGTTCGACTACTCCGAGCGCAAGATGGCGCACGCCATCCGGCAGATGCCGGCGGGCACGATCACCGGCCACGGCCGGCACGACCCGATCGGCGACCTGTTCCCCGACGGGATCCCGATCAACGTGACGATCACCGTCGACCCGGAGGCGGCGCGGGCCACGCTCGACCTGCGCGACAACATCGACTGCATCCCGGCCGGGCTCAACGAGTCCGAGGCGTGCACGGTCAGCAACGTCATGACCGGGCTGTTCAACTCGCTCGAGCCCGGCATCCCGGCGAACTCGGGCGCGTTCCGGCGGATCGACCTGCTCCTGCGCGACAACTGCATCGTCGGTCGCCCGTCGTTCCCGCACTCGACGTCGGTCGCCACCACGAACGTCGGCGACCGGCTCGTCGTCACCACGCAGAAGGCCATCGCCGACGCGTGGGAGGGCTTCGGCGTCGCCGAGGGCGCGACCGGCCTCGGGCCGGGCTTCGCGGTCGTGTCCGGCGTGGACCGCCGCCGCGGCGGCGCGCCGTACGTCAACCAGTACTTCCTCGGCTCGCAGGGCGGGCCGGCGAACGCCGACACCGACGGGTGGGTCACGTACGGCCTGGCGGTCGCCAGCGGCCTGATGTTCCGCGACAGCGTCGAGGTCAGCGAGCAGAAGTACCCGATCCGGGTCGGCGAGCTGCGCATCCGCAAGGACTCCGAGGGCGCCGGCCGGCGCCGGGGCGCGCCGGGCGTGACCGTCAAGTACGGGCCGCGCTGGGATCCGATGTCGGCGGCGTACGTCACCGACTGCGTCGTCAACCCGCCGCGCGGCACGCAGGGCGGCGGTGACGCGGCGCGCAACATCCCGTTCGTCGCGACCGCCGACGGCGAGGAGACCGAAATCGCGCCGCTCGACACCGTCGTCGTCCAGCCCGGCGACTTCATCGGCGCGCACCACACGGGCGGCGGCGGGTACGGCAGCCCGCTCGAGCGCGAGCCCGAGCGCGTCCGCGCCGACGTCCTCGACGGCTTCATCTCGTTCGAGCGCGCCCGCGACGTCTACGGCGTCGTCTTCAAGGACGAGGTCATGACCGACGAGCTCGAGGTCGACGACGAGGCGACCCGGGCCCAGCGGGAGCGGCTGGCGGCATGAGCAGCGCGCCGACGATCGCCCCGGACCCGTCCCGCGCCGCCCCCGCCGCCGGCGACGGCGTGCTGGCGGTCCGCGAGGTCCACAAGGCGTTCGCCGGCACGAAGGCGCTGCAGGGCGTCTCGCTCGAGCTGCCGCGCGGGCGCACCGTCGGCCTGATCGGCCCGAACGGCTCGGGCAAGACGACCCTGCTGAACGTCATCTCGGGCACGGTGCGCCCGGACGCGGGCTCGGTGCTCGTCGACGGCGCGGAGGTCGCGGGGCGCTCGGCGTCGCGCCGGGCGCGCCACGGCGTCGCGCGGACGTTCCAGAGCATCCGGCTGTTCGGCGACCTCACCGTGGCCGAGCACTGCGAGGTCGCGCTCGTCGCGCTGCCCCGCTCGCACCGGCGCCGGATGTGGGAGCGCGTCGGCGAGGTGCTCGACCTGCTCGGTCTGACCGAGCACGCCCGGCGCGTCGCGGCGACGCTCCCATACGGCCACCAGCGCCGGGTGGAGCTCGCCCGCGCCGCGGTCGCCGGGCCGCGCTACCTGCTGCTCGACGAGCCGGCCGCGGGGATGAACCCCGCGGAGACGGCGGAGCTCGTCGCCGCGATCCGCGCGCTCCGCGAGCGGTTCGGGTTCGGCGTGCTCGTCGTCGAGCACGACCTCGGGTTCGTCGCCGAGCTGTGCGACGACGTCGAGGTGCTGGACGCCGGGCGCTGCATCGCGCGCGGACCGCTCGACGCCGTCCGGAGAGATCCGGCGGTCATCGAGGCGTACATCGGCAGCGGGAGCACGCCCGCGCCAAGGGTCACCGATCAGCAAGGACCAGAGGAAGGTCGAACATGAGGAAGAGGACCCCTGCGGCAATCCTGGCCGCGATCCTGTGCAGCGGCCTGCTGGCGGCGTGCGGCTCGAGCGACGAGGGCTCGGGCGGCGCATCCGGCGGCGGAGAGGGCGGCGACAAGACCCTGAAGATCGGGTACGCGGCCGCGCTCTCCGGCGTGCTCGCCCCGTACGACACGCCGTTCCACAACGCGCTGAAGGTCGCGCTCGACGAGAAGAACGCCGCGGGCGGCCTCGCCGGCTACAAGGTCGAGCTGACCGTCAAGGACGCCAAGAGCGAGATCCCGGTTGCCGCACAGGTCAGCCAGGAGCTCGTGGACAGCGGCATCGACGTGCTCATCACACCGTGCGACGCCGACCCGTCGGTCGCCGCCGGGCAGGCGGCGCAGACCGCGAAGATCCCGGCGATCTCCGGATGTGCGGGCTCGGCCCAGCTGCCAGGCGCGGTCGGCGACTTCATGTTCCAGAACGTCTTCGCCGTCAACTCGCAGGTCGTGCCGCTCGCGCAGTACGCCTACGAGGACAAGGGCTACAAGACCGCCGCGCTCCTGTACTCGCCCGACACCCGCTACACGAACGACGGGCCCGTCCAGTTCGGCCAGGTGTTCGAGAAGCTCGGCGGGAAGATCGCGACGAAGCAGAGCTACAAGTTCGGCAGCCAGGACTTCGGCGCGCAGATCACGAAGATCAAGGGGGCCCGGCCGGACGTGATCATGACCTCGGCGTACGGCGCCGACCTGACCACGTTCCTCAAGCAGCTGCGCGGCGCCGGCGTCGACGCGCCCGTGCTCGGCACGGACGGCGCCGACGCGCCCTCCCTGCTCACCGGCGCGAAGGACGCGGCCGAGGGGATGGTGTTCACCACCCACGGCATGCCGGTCGACGAGGAGCCGAAGGTGAAGGAGTTCGCTGCGCTCTACAAGGAGAAGACCGGCAAGGACCCGGAGAGCGCGTTCGTCTACGCCGGGCCGGACCTCGTCGCGACGCTCGAGGCGGCGGTGGAGAAGGCCGGCTCACTCGACGGCCAGAAGCTCCGCGACGCACTCGACAGCCTCAGCGGCGTGCAGGGCACGACCGGTGAGATCACCTACGAAGGCATGAACCGCAGCCCGCTGAAGGCGGTGACGCTCGTCGAGGTCAAGGACGGCAAGTTCGGGTTCCTCGACCAGCGCATCCCCGACCGCGAGCTCATCCCGCCGCCGATCAAGGGCGAGTAGGCCAGAGCCCCATGGGTACGGACCGACCCCTCCTCGAGGTCCGCGACCTGCACGTCTCGTACGGCCCGGTCCGGGCCGTACGGGGCGTGTCCCTCGACGTCGCCGCGGGCGAGATCGTCGCACTCGTCGGCGCGAACGGCGCCGGGAAGTCGTCGACGATGTGGGGCCTGCTCGGCATGGTCCCGCGGACGGCCGAGCGCGTCGACTACGACGGGCAGGACCTGCTCGCGCGGCGGCCCGAGGAGGTGGCCCGCGCGGGGATCGCGCTGGTCCCCGAGGGCCGCCGCGTGTTCGCCAACCTCACCGTCGCCGAGAACCTGCGGCTCGGCGCGGTCGCGGCCGGCGATCGCCGCGGGCTGAGCCGCGACGAGGCCGGCGAGCTGTTCCCGGCGCTCGCCGACCGGTGGGACTCGATCGCCGGCGGCCTGTCGGGCGGGCAGCAGCAGATGCTCGCGATCGCTCGCGCCCTGGCCGCCAAGCCGCGGCTGGTGCTGCTCGACGAGCCGTCGCTCGGCCTGTCGCCGAAGCTCGTCGACGAGGTCTTCATGCTGCTCGTCGCGCTGCGCGAGCGCGGGCTGACGCTGCTCGTCGTCGAGCAGAACGTGCACCGCTCGCTGGAGATCGCCGACCGCGCGTACGTCCTGCAGTCCGGGTCGGTCGTGCTCGCCGGCCCGGCCGCCGACGTCCGCTCCTCGTCCGACGTCGAGACCGCGTTCCTCGGCGGCGGTCCGCTTCCCCTCCCCAGCGCCTGAGCCATGGACACCGTTCTCCAGCAGATCGTCAACGCGCTGAGCCTCGGCGGCGTCTACGCGCTGCTCGCGCTCGGCCTGGCCGTCGTCTTCAGCGTCGGCGGCCTCATCAACATCGCGCACGGCGAGCTCATGACGATCGCGGGCTACGCGATGCTCGGGCTCGTCGGCCTCGGCGCGCCGTGGCCGGTGGTCATGCTCGGCGCGCTCGTCTCGGCCGCGCTCGCCGCGGTCGCGATGGAGCGCGTCGCGTTCCGCCCGCTGCGCGGCGCCGGGCCGGAGACGCTGTTCCTCAGCTCGCTCGTCGTCGCGGTCGTGCTGCAGAGCCTCTTCCAGGGTCTGATCTCGCCGCAGCCGAAGGGCATCGCGCTGCCGAAGGTGCTCGACGACACGATCGCGATCGGGGGCGTGACGGTCGGCGTCAGCTCGCTCGTGACGATCGCCGTCGTCGCGGTGACGCTCGCGGCGCTCGCCTGGTTCTTCCGCTCGACCGACACCGGGCTGGGTATCCGGGCCGCGTCGCTGGACTTCGACATGGTCCGCGCGGTCGGCGTGAAGGCCGACCGGATCATCCCGCTGGCGTTCGCGCTGAGCGGGCTGCTGGCCGGCGTCGCCGCGGTGCTGTGGATCGCGCAGCGCGGCTCGGTCGACCCGCTGCTCGGCATCACGCCCGTCCTCGCCGCGTTCGTGGCGACCGCGATCGGCGGCCTGGGCAACACGACCGGGGCGGTGCTCGGCGGCTTCCTGCTCGGCGCGGTGAGCGTCACGTTCGGCGCCACGCTGCCCGACTCGCTGGCGCCGTTCCGCGACGTGTTCACGTTCTCGGTGGTGATCGTGCTGCTCGGGCTGCGCCCGCGCGGGCTGCTCGCCACGTCGACGGGGGAGCGGGCATGAGCGCGCCGCCTTCCGCCGTTGCCCGGCTGCGCCGCTCGCTGCTCGGCGCCGCGCCCGCCGTCGCGCTCGTGCTCGTCTTCGGGTTCGTCGTCGACGCGGTTGCGTCGCCCGGCGACCGGCAGACGGCGATCAACCTGCTCGTCTCGATCGTCGCGGTCCTCGGCCTGCAGGTGTACATCGGCAACACCGGCGTGCTCACGTTCGGGCACCTCGCGTTCATGGCGGCCGGCGCGTACGGGTCGGCACTCGTGACGATCCCCGTCGCGGTCCGCGCGTCGCAGGTGCCGGACCTGCCGCTGCTCGGGGACGTGCTGATGGGCGACGTCGCCGCGACGCTGTTCGCCGGGCTGGCCGCGGCGGCGGTCGCCGCGGTCCTCGGCGTGCTGTTCGCCCGCTTCTCCGGGACGGCAGCGGTGATCGCGACGTTCGGCCTGCTGGCGATCTCGAACACGCTGCTGAACGGCCTCGACGGCGTGACCGGTGGCGCCCAGGGTCTGTACGGCGTGCCGCGGACGACGACGGTCGCGGGCGCCGCGGTCGTCGCGGCGATCGCGATCGTCGTGGCGCGGCTGGTGCGCGGGTCGCGGCTCGGCCTGCGGCTCGCGGCCGCCCGGCACGATGAGCTCGCCGCCGCCGCGGCGGGGATCGACGTCGTCCGCGTGCGCTGGGCGGCGTGGGTGGTCAGCGCGGCGCTGCTCGGCGTCGCCGGCGCCGTCCAGGCGCACACGCTCGCGATCGTGTCGCCGACGTCGTTCTACCTGACGCCGACGTTCACGCTGCTGTCGATGCTCATCGTCGGCGGCATGCGCACGGTCTCCGGCGCGATCGCCGGCGCGGTGGCGATCACCGCGGCGACCGAGGTGCTGCGCGGGATCGAGGACGGATTCACGCTCGGGTCGCTCGAGGTCGGGCAGGCGTTCGGCGTGACGCAGATCGCGATCGGCCTGCTCGTCCTGCTCATGCTCGTGCGCCGCCCGAACGGCCTGCTCGGCACCCGGGAGCTCGACGAGCGGAGAGCCGCGGGCTGAGCGTGGACTGGCACACTGCCGCGCGATGACGGTCGAGCCCACCGCCGGCCTCGACGCCGAGGCGTTCCGCGCGGCCTTCCGCCACGCGCCGCTGGCGGCGGCGCTGGTGGGGGCCGACGGCCGCGTCCGCGCCGTCAACCCCGCGCTCGAGTCGCTCGTCGCCGTGGCGACCGGCGCGCCGCTCGGCGACCGGCCCCTGCTCGCGCTGCTCGACCTGCCCGGCGCCGACGTCGCGGCGGACGGGCCGGCCGGCGCGCGGCTCGGGTCGCGGTGCCTGGAGGTGCACGCGACGCGGACCGGCGACGACTGGCTCGTTCAGCTCGTCGACGTCACCGCCCGGGTCGAGCGCGAGCAGAGCCTGTCCGACACGGTCCGGCGACTCGAGGACATCATCGACAACTCGGCCGCGCTGATCTACGTGAAGGACACCGAGGGCCGGTACGAGTTCGTCAACCGCCACTTCGCCCGGCGGTTCGGGTTCGATCCGGCCGAGGTGGTCGGCAGGACCGACGAGGAGCTGTTCCCGGCCGACGCGGCCGCGGTCTACCGGTGCCACGACGAGCACGTGCTGCGCGCCGGCGAGGCGATCGAGGTCGAGGAGCCGGTGACCGACGTCGACGGCGGCAGCTGGCTGTCGATCAAGTTCCCGATCACCGACCGCAGCGGGCGCCGGTACGCGGTCGGCGGGATCTCGACCGACATCTCCGATCGCAAGCTCGCCGAGGCGGCGGCGCGCGAGGCCCGCGACGAGGCCGAGCGCGCGAACCGCGCCAAGAGCGAGTTCCTCTCGCGGATGAGCCACGAGCTGCGGACCCCGCTGAACGCGATCCTCGGGTTCGGGCAGCTGCTCTCGTTCGAGCCGATGCAGCCTCAGGGGCGCGAGAGCGTCGACCGGATCATGCGGGCCGGCGAGCACTTGCTCGCGCTCATCAACGAGGTGCTCGACATCACGCGGATCGAGGCAGGAGCGCACCATCTCGACCTCGCGCCCGTGCACGCGTGCGAGCCGCTCGTCGAGGCGCTCGAGCTCGTCCGGCCGCTCGCGGTCGAAAGCGGCATCGAGCTCGTCGTCGATCTCCACGGCGGCCTGCACCGGTACGTCACCGCCGACCTGCAGCGTCTCAAGCAGATCCTGCTGAACCTCCTGACGAACGCGGTGAAGTACAACCGGCCGCAGGGGGTCGTCCGGACGTTCATGCACGAGACCGAGCCGGGCTTCCTGCGGATCCTCGTCGTCGACACCGGGCCCGGACTGACCGAGGACGAGGCGACGCGCGTCTTCCTGCCGTTCGAGCGGCTCGGCGCGGACGGGACGCCGATCGAGGGCTCCGGCCTCGGGTTGACGCTGTCCAAGTCGCTCGCCGAGGCGATGGGCGGGCGGCTGGGGATCGAGCACACCGCGGTCGGCGACGGGTCGACGTTCTACCTCGAGCTGCCGCTGTGCGAAGCGCCGAGCACGACGGAGCCCGACCCGAAGCCGGTCGCCGTCCAGACACGGGAGTGGAGCCTCGGGACGGCGCGGGTGCTGTATGTCGAGGACAACCTGTCGAACCTGTCGCTCGTCGAGGGCATCTTCTCCCGCGTCGGCGACGTCGAGCTGATCCCGGCGATGCAGGGCTTGATCGGCGTCGACCTCGCGGTGCAGCATGCGCCGGACGTGATCCTGCTCGATCTGCACCTCCCGGACGTCGACGGCGCAGAGGTGCTGCGGCGTCTGAAGGACGATCCGCGGACCGCGTCGATCCCGGTGGTGATGCTGTCGGCCGACGCGACGCCGGGCCAGATGGAGCGGCTCGAGGCCGCGGGCGCGTTCGCCTACCTGACCAAGCCGCTGCGGATCGAGACGTTCATCGACACGTTGCAGGAAGCGCTGGGGCTGGGGGCGACATGAACCGGGTCGAGGTCGTGCTCGCGGACGATCATCCGGTCTACCTCGACGGTTTGCACCGGGCGCTCGCGAACGAGCCCGACCTCACCGTCCTGGACACGGTCGCCGACGGCCGCTCCGCACTCGACGCGATCCGGCGCAGGCGCCCGGCGGTCGCCGTCCTCGACCTCAAGCTGCCCGAGATCGACGGCGTCGCGGTCATCGACGCGGTTCGGCGCGAGCACCTGCCGACGCATGTGCTCGTCGTGTCGGCCCTGCACGACAGCGGGGTCGTCTACCGGGCGATCGAGCTCGGCGCGCGCGGGTTCGTGCCGAAGCTCGTCGGCGGCGACCGGATCGTCGCGGCGATACGGGCCGTGGCGCGCGGGGAGACCGTGCTGCCGCCCGAGCTGACCGCCGGCCTCGCCGAGGAGATCCGGCGCCGCCGCGCCGACGACCGCCCGGTCCTCACGCCGCGCGAGCTCGACATCCTCCGCCTGGCCGCCGACGGCTGCTCGAACGCGCAGATCGCGTGCCAGCTGCACATCTCCGTCGGAACGGTGAAGACCCACCTCCAGCACGCGTTCGAGAAGCTCGAGGTCGCCGACCGCGCCGCGGCCGTCGCGCGGGCGATCCGGCTGGGGTTGCTGGTCTGACCTGCGCGGGCGGTGGACGGGCGGCAGGTGGTCGTCGCCGCCGGCATCCCGCTCGGCGGGTAGCCTCGGCCGCCACGCACGCCGATGCCCGATGCCGCCATCACCCGGCAGGTCGCCCAGCGCCTCCGCGAGCTCTACGAGCACCACCGCACGCTGGACCCGCGCGAGGTCGCCTCGTTCTACGAGCCGGGCCGCGGCACCTACCCGCCCGAGCTCGCCGGCGCCGAGGCCGACCGGTTCGGCATCGCGCTCGCGACCGTCGACGACGGCGCGCTCCACACGGTCGGCGACGACACGACCCCGTTCGCGCTGCAGTCGATCTCGAAGGTCTTCGCCTACGCACTCGCCGTCGAGGACCACGGCGAGGACGAGGTCATGCGCCACGTCGGTGTCGAGCCGAGCGGCGACGCGTTCAACTCGATCGTCTTCGACGAGCGCCGCAACCGGCCGTACAACCCGATGGTCAACGCGGGGGCGATCGTGACCTCGAGCCTCGTCCGCGGCCGGGACGGCGCCGAGAAGCTCGACCGCATCCTCGACGCGGTGCGGCGGTACGCCGGCAACCCGTCGCTGCGCGTCGACGAGGAGACGTTCGCCGGCGAGATGCAGATCGCCGATCGCAACCGGGCGATCGCCTACCTCATGCGCAGTCAGGGGATGCTCGAGGGCGACGTCGAGGAGACGCTCGAGCTGTACCTGCGCCAGTGCTCGATCACCGTGACCTGCCGCGACCTGGCGGTCGCGGGCGCCACGCTCGCCAACGGCGGCGTGAACCCGGTGACCGGCGAGCGCGTGCTCGGCCGCGCCCGCGTCCGCGGCGTGCTGAGCGTCATGTACACGTGCGGGATGTACGACTTCGCCGGCGAGTGGGCGTTCGAGGTGGGCGTCCCGGCCAAGAGCGGCGTGAGCGGCGGGATCCTCGCCGCCGTCCCGGGGAAGATGGGCATCGCCGTCCTCTCGCCGGGCCTCGACGAGTACGGCAACAGCGTCCGCGGCACGCGGGTCTGCCGGGAGATGTCGGTCCGGCTCGGGCTCCACACGTTCGCCGCCGAGAGCGAGGACGAGATCCTGCGGGCGTCGGCGTCGTGAGCGCGCGCGTCACGCCTCGACGAACCGCCCGATCGTCGCGGTCGCGCTGATCCCGGGCAGGCGCTCGGCGAAGATCCGGTAGTAGGCGAGCTCCTCGCGCGTACGCAGCGGCGGATCGACCACGTGGCGCTCACGCTCGAGCTCCTCGTCGCCCACCGCGGCGCCGAAGTGCTCGCGCAGGACGTCGTTCATGCCGGTGCCCTCGCCGAACTGCTCCTTGCGCCGCCACAGCACCTCGTCGGGCAGCCAGCCCTCGAACGCGCGCCGCAGCAGCCACTTCGCCGGCCGCTCGTCGGTGACGAGCTTCCACGCCGGCGGGAGCGCGAGCGCCAGCTCCACGACGTCGAGGTCGAGGAACGGGATCCGCGGCTCGAGCCCGTTCGCGCCGGTCACCCGGTCGACGCGCTGCAGCCCGCCGATGTGCAGCCCGGCGATCGTGTCGAGCAGGTCGTCGTGCAGCGCCTCGCCGGTCTCGTGCTCGGCGTAGTGCGAGTAGCCCGCGAACAGCTCGTCGGCGCCCTCGCCGATGAGCACCGCCTTGACGTACCGGCTCGCCAGGCGCGCGACGAGGTGGTTCGGCACCGCGCTGTGCACGAGCGTCGGGTCGAACGACTCGAGCACGCCGATGACCTCCGGGACGAGCGCGATCGCGTCCTCGGCGGTGTAGACCTCCTCGTGGTGCTCGGTGCCGGTGTGCTCGGCGACCGTCCGGGCGGCGGCGAGGTCGGGGCTGCCCTCGAGGCCGGCGGCGAACGTCTTGATCCGTGTCCCGCGCTCGGCGGCGATCCGCGCGGCGATCGCGGTGACGACGCTCGAGTCCAGCCCGCCCGAGAGCAGCACGCCGGCCGGGACGGAGGAGCTCAGCGCCCGCTCGACCGCGCGGACCAGCGTGTCGCGCACCGCGTCGAACACCCACGCCGGCGGGTCCTCGGCCGGGTCGCGGCTCTGCAGGAGCACCGGTGCGCCGGCCGGGAACGGCCGCCACGGCGTCAGCCCGCCGTCGGGCGTCCAGGCGTGGCCGGGCGGGAACGGCCGCACCTCGGGGCACCAGTCGCCCTCGAACGCGACGAGCTCGGACGCGAACAGGACCGTGTCGCCGAGCCGGGCCCAGTACAGCGGCGCGATGCCGAGCGTGTCGCGCGCCGCGACGAACCGCCCGTCCTCCCCGGCGATCACGAACGCGAACGTGCCCCACAGCCGCTCGAACGCGGCGAGGTCCTCGTCGGCGTACAGGTGCAGCGCGGCTTCGTGGTCCGAGCCGGTCCGGAACCGGTCGGGTCCGAGCGCCTCGCGCAGCCGGTGGTGGTTGTAGACGTGCCCGTCGCCGACGAGCCACAGCCCGCCGGGGCCGGCGAGCGGCTGGCTGCCGCCCTCGACGTCGACGATCGCGAGCCGGCGATGCCCGAGCCACGCCGGCCCGACGCTGCGCGTCCCCTCGCCGTCGGGGCCGCGGTGCGAGATCCGCTCGAGCATCCGGTGCCCGAGCCGTGGGTCGAACGGTCCGTATGCGGCGACGATCCCTGACATGCCTTCCCCTGTACCCGCCGCCCGGAGGTTCGATGGCGCTCTCGCCCGACATGATGTGGGCGTGACCGACGACGACCGCACCTCGCCCGGGCCGTTCAGCCGCATGCTGGGCTTCCACCTCGCCGAGCGCTCGCCCGACCGCGTCGTGATCGAGGCGACGCCCGGGCCCGAGCACGCCAACGGCGGCGGGATCGTGCACGGCGGCTACCTCGCCGCGCTGCTCGACACGACGACCGGCTGGGCGGTCCACTCCACGCTGGAGCCCGGGCAGCCGGCGCCGCACATGCACCTCAGCGGCCAGTACGTCCGCGCGGGCGTCCCGGGCCGGCCGATGGTGTGCACCGGCCGGTGCGTGCGGGCGGGGCGCCGCGTTGCGGCGGCGGAGGCCGAGATCGTGCAGGACGGCCGCGTCGTCGCGCGGGCGGTGACGAGCCACGCGGTCCTCGACCTCCCCGGCGCCCCGTCCGGGCCGTCCGGGGCCTGAGCCGCACCGGGAATCCCGCAACGCGTCCTCGGGCGCCTACCGATGCCGGTCGCGGGCGCGCGTCCGATGGTGTGGGCATGTCCATGCATGTGACCGCGCGGCGGACCGGCGGGCCGCTCGCGTGTGAGATCACCATCGGCAAGCACACGCTGCGCACCGACGAGCCCGAGACGCTCGGCGGCGAGGACCTCGCGCCGGCGCCCCACGAGCTGCTGCCCGCCGCGCTCGCCTCGTGCGCCGCGACGATGATCGAGCTGTACGCGCGCCGGAAGGGCTGGCAGCTCGGCGAGGTCGAGGTCGACGTCGACTACGACCACACGAGCGACCCGCGCCGCTTCGACGTGCGCATCCGGATCCCGGCCGAGCTGACCGCCGAGCAGCGCGAGCGCCTCGAGCGCGTCGCCAAGACGTGCCCGGTGCGGCGCGCGCTGACCGCCGATGTCGTCGTCACCGAGGAGCTCGTCGACGGCGTCGGGCCCGTCGCGCACGCGGCCTGATCGTCCGCACGACGACCGTCAGGGCGGGTCCGCGCGGGCGCCCGCGCGGCCGGGCTCTACGATGCGCGACGTGCGCATCGGGCTGCTCACCGGCGGGGGTGACGTCCCAGGGCTGAACCCGTGCATCAAGGCTGTCGTCACGCGCGCCGAGGACGCCGGCATCGAGGTCGTCGGCATCCGGCGCGGCTGGGCCGGGCTGCTCCACTACGACCCGGACGACCCGGGCGGCGCCGAGGAGTGGGTCGAGCCGCTCACGAAGGTGAAGGTCCGCACGATCGACCGCTACGGCGGGACCCACCTGCACACGTCGCGCACGAACCCCGGCCGGGTCAGGCGGGGCGCGATGCCCGCGTTCCTCGAGGGCCGCTTCCCGTACGAGGGTGAGAAGGAGACCGCCGACTGCACGCCGCACGTGCTCGAGGTGCTCGACCATCTCGGCATCGACGCGCTCGTCCCGATCGGCGGCGACGACACGCTCTCGTACGGCGTCCGCCTGCACCGCGAGGGCGTGCGCGTCATCGCGATCCCCAAGACGATGGACAACGACGTCTTCGGGACCGACTACTGCATCGGGTTCTCGACCGCGGTCACGCGCAGCGTCGAGTTCCTGCACCAGCTCCGCACGCCGGCGGGCTCGCACGAGCGGATCGCGGTCGTCGAGCTGTTCGGCCGCAACAGCGGCGAGACCGCGCTCATCACCGCCTACCTCGCCGACGTCGACCGCGCGCTGATCTCCGAGGTGCCGTTCGACATCGAGCGGCTGGGGGCGCTGCTCGTCGAGGACCGCCGCCGCAACCCGTCGAACTACGCGATCTGCGTCGTGTCCGAGGGCGCGTCGATGATCGGCGGCCAGGTCGTCGAGTACGGCCAGGAGGACGCGTACGGGCACCGCAAGCTCGGCGGCATCGGGCAGATCGTCGCCGACGCGCTCAAGCAGGTGACCGGGATCGACATGCTCCACCAGCAGGTCGCCTACCTCATGCGCGCGGGCGCGCCCGACTCGCTGGACCGGATGGTGTCGATCTCCTACGGCCAGCTCGCGGTCGAGCAGCTCGTGCGCGGACACACCGGGCGGATGGTCGCGCTGCAGGAGGGCCAGTACACGACGGTCCCGGTCGACACGCCGGTGCAGGGCACGAAGCGCGTCGACGTCGAGGCGCTCTACGACACCGAGGCGTACCGGCCGAAGGTCACCGACGTGCTCGGCAAGCCGATGTTCCTCTACTGAGCGCGATCAGCCGACGGTCACCGCGACGTCGCGCGCGCCGCGCAGGGCGGCGACGCGCTCGGCCTCGCCCTCGATGTCGGCGCGGCGCAGGCGGCCGAGCGGCTCGATCGCGACCTCAAGCCTGCGGCCCTTGGACTTCGCGCGCCACAGGCCGGCCAGCCGGCCGTCCTGCAGCACCGCGCCGGGGCTCGCGACCGGCCGGAACATCTGCTTGCGCAGCTCCTGGCCGGGGGCGATCACCGGCCGGCTCGGCTTCTGGAGGACGGGGTCGCCCGGCGGGATGAGCCGCACCCCGCGCGCCTGCGGCGGCGAGGCCAGGTCGGCGGCGTCCTCCGCGAGCACCCACGCCGGGCCGCGCTCGGTCGCGACCTCCTGGAGCTCGCCGGCGACGTCGTCCCACAGCCGGCGCGCGTGGCCCTTGGCCAGCCCCGCCCAGTCGGCGAGGTCGGACGGCGTCGAGGGCCCGTAGAAGCGCAGGAACCGGCGGACCGCGCCGGCCGCGTCGGCGGCGCCGTCCGCGTCGTCGTCGCCCGCGACGTAGCGGCGCCCGGAGTCCAGCCGGACGCCCGCCGCGACGGTCGCGAAGCGCCACAGCATCGGCGCGACGTGGTGGCTCTCGCACGACCGGCACCACGGCATGAGCTCCTTGCGCACGCGCGCGCGGAGCTCGGCGTGCAGCGCGTTCTTGTCGAGCGCGGCGCCGCCGGCGAGCGCGTCGCGGGTGGCGTCGGCGACCTCGGCGAGCGCGCCGGTCGCGGTCAGGCCGTGCTCGGCGACGAGCCGCTGGACCTGCTGGCCGAGCTGGCGGCCGAGGTCCGCGTCGTCGTCGGCGAGGAGCGCGCGCCCGTACCGCGCCACGTCCTCGGGCGCGAGCGCGTGGATCGCGCCGCGGACGATGTGGGCGAGCGCGAGGTCGCCGCGATCGACCGCGGCCTCGTAGTCCTCGCGCGTGATCTCGTCGGAGCGCGCGGCGAGCGCGAGCAGCGCGCCGTCGCGCGTGAAGTCCGACGCCGGGCACGCCGCCGCCTCGGCCGGCGTGCGCGCGCGGCGCTCGTCCAGTCCCGACCTCGCGAGCCGGAACGCGAGGATCTGGTCGTCGGCGACCTCCACGCCTGACTTGTACCGCACGGCCGGGGCGGCGGGCTGTTGTCCGCTCCGTTCGTGTCCGGTGGTGCCGGGTCCTGCGTCGTTCGAGCGGACGCTGAGCACAGTGTCGGGGAGCGGGTTGCCGTGTCCGATTTCCGCCAGACAGACGGCCCGGCGTGTGGCACCGTCCGAGGTGTGACCGAGGACTTCGAGCGCTGCTGGCGAGCCGTCGCCGCCAAGGACGCCCGGTTCGACGGCTGGTTCTACACCGCCGTCACGTCGACCGGCATCTACTGCCGGCCGAGCTGCCCGGCGCGCACGCCGCGCCGCGAGAACGTCCGCTTCTACCCGACCGCGGCCGCCGCGCAGGCCGCCGGGTTCCGCGCGTGCAAGCGCTGCCGGCCGGACGCCACGCCGGGCTCGCCGGAGTGGGACCGCCGCGCCGACGCCGCCGGCCGGGCGATGCGGCTCATCGCCGACGGCGCCGTCGACCGTGAGGGCGTCGCGGGGCTCGCGGCGCGGCTCGGGTACTCCGAGCGCCACCTGCACCGCCTGCTCGTCGCCGAGGCGGGCGCCGGGCCCGTCGCGCTCGCCCGTGCGCGCCGCGCCCAGACCGCGCGCGTGCTGCTCGAGCTGACCGACGTGCCGATCACCGACGTCGCGTTCGCCGCCGGCTTCCGCAGCGTGCGCCAGTTCAACGCGACCGTCCGCGAGGTGTTCGCGCTCGCGCCGCGCGACCTGCGCGTCCGCGCTCGCGCCCGCACCCGCTCGCGCGCGGGCGGCGGGACGACGGCGAGCCGGACCGCGGACGCGATCACGCTGCGCCTGCCCTGCCGGGCACCGTTCGACGGCGCCGCGCTGCTCGGGTTCCTCGGCACGCGCGCGGTGCGCGGGGTGGAGGCGTACGACGGGACGAGGTACCGCCGCAGCCTGTCGCTGCCCCACGGCGGCGGCGTCGTCGCGCTGACGCCGGCCTCGGGCCACGTGCGCGCCGACCTGTGGCTCGACGACCTGCGCGACCTCGGCCCGGCGGTCCAGCGCTGCCGCGCGCTGCTCGACCTCGACGCCGACCCGGTCGCGGTCACCGGCGCGCTCGGCGCCGACCCGGTCGTCGGGCCGCTCGTCCGCGCCGCGCCGGGCCGCCGGGTGCCCGGGCACGTCGACGGCGCCGAGCTCGCGTTCCGCGCGGTCGTCGGCCAGCAGGTCTCGGTCGCGGGCGCGGCCACCGTCGCGGCGACGCTGGCCGCGCGCTTCGGCGAGCCGCTCGACCGCCCGCACGGCACGATCACCCACCGCTTCCCGGCGCCGGAGGCGCTCGCCGGCCTGCAGCCCGGCGACGCGCCGATGCCCGCGGCGCGCGCCCGCACGCTCGCCGCGCTGGCCCGCGCGCTGGCCGCGGGCGACGTGCGCCTCGACGCCGGCGCGGACCCGCGCGAGACGCGCGCGGCGCTGCTCGCGCTGCCCGGGATCGGGCCGTGGACGGCCGACTACGTCGCGATGCGCGCGCTGCGCGATCCGGACGCGTTCCTGGCGACCGACCTCGGGGTCCGCAAGGCAATCGAGGCCCTCGGCCACGACGGCCGGCCGGCGGCGGTGCTCGCGCTCGCCGAGCGCTGGCGGCCCTACCGCGCCTACGCGAACACCCACCTGTGGGCGCTGCCCGGCGCGCAGCAGGCGCGCCGGCGCGTGGCCGCGGCCGCCTGACCCGCCCCGCCCGGGGGCGCCGGTCGCCGCCGCCCGCGCGGGAACTACCCTGCGCGACCATGCTGAACGCCCGCGTGCTGTTGACCGCCCTGCTCGCCTGCCTCGCGCTGGTCGCCGTCGCCTGCGGCGGCGACGACGACGGCGACGCCGGCGAGACCCCCGCCGCCGAGACCCAGGCCGAGCCGGCCCCCGAGACCGAGCCCGCCGAGACCGAGCCGGCCGAGGAGTCGGCAGAGCCGTCGGCCGAGGTGCGGTCGGTCAAGGGCATCCCGAAGGACCTGAAGGAGCGGCCGAAGGTGCGCAAGCCCTCGGGCGAGCCGCCGAGCGAGCTCGTGACGGTCGACGTCGTGGAGGGCGACGGCAAGACCGCGAAGGAGGGCGACCTCGTGTCGATGCAGTACGTCGGGGCGAACTGGTCGAACGGCGAGGAGTTCGACGCGTCGTGGAACCGCGGCGAGGCGTTCGAGTTCCAGCTCGGCGGCGGTCAGGTCATCCCCGGCTGGGACGAGGGGATCGTCGGGATGAAGGAGGGCGGGCGCCGCAAGCTCGTCATCCCGCCCGACAAGGGCTACGGCCCGAACGGCACGCCGGACGGCAGCATCCCGCCGAACGAGACGCTCGTCTTCATCGTCGACCTCGAGAAGGTCACGTCGGGCTGACGGGCCGGCGGCGCGCCCGCAGGCCCGCCGCCGTCAGCAGCGCGCCGGCCGCGGCCGCGCCCGCCGCCGCGCCGAACGCCGCCGGGTAGCCGGCCAGCGCGCTGATCGCTCCGGCGATCGGCGCGCCCAGGCCGATGCCGAGGTCGAAGAACGCGGTGAACGCGCCCATCGCGGCGCCGCGCCGCGCCTCGTCCACGCGCGTGACGACGAGCAGCGCGAGCGACGGGAACGTGAGCGAGAACCCGGCGCCGATGACGAGCGCGCCGACGAGCGCGAGCGCCAGCCCGTCGGTGACCGCCACGAGCGTCAGGCCGATCGCCTGGGCGATGCCGGCGCCGATCGCGGTCGCCTCCGCGCCGACGTGGTCGGGCAGCCACGCGAAGCCCAGCCGCGCGGCGACGACGGTCGTGGCGAACGCGGTGAACACGGCCGCGCCGTGGCCGACGCCGAGCTCGTCGAGGTGCAGCACGACGAAGCCCGCCATCGCCGCGTAGCCGACGGCCGAGAGGAAGAGCGCCAGGCCGGGCCGCACGGCCTCGGCGGGCAGCAGGCCGCCGGCCGGGGGCGCGGCGGGCGCGCGGGCGTCCGCGCGCCGGTCGGGCAGCCGCGCGGCGAGCGCGGCGCCGGCGAGCGGCAGCGCGGCGGCCAGCGCCCACACGAGCTCGTACGAGCCGGCGTGCCGCGCCGCCTCGCCGAGCAGCGGCCCGAACGACAGGCCGCCCCACACGCCGAGGCCGTAGAAGCCGATCGCCTGCCCGCGCCGGTGGACCGGCGCGAGGTCGACCGTCCACGCCAGCCCGGCGGTGAACACCCAGCCCTGGCCGACGCCCAGCACGAGCCGCGCGACCACCAGCCCGGGCACCCCGAAGGGCAGCAGGTACAGCAGCCCGGCGGCCGCGGCGAACACCATCCCGGCAAGCGCGACCGGCCGCCGGCCGCGGCGGTCGGCGAGGCGGCCGCCGAACGGCCGCCCGACGAGCGCGGTGAACGCGAACGCGCCGGTGACGAGGCCGACCTCGAGGTCGCCGCCGCCGAGCTCGTCGGTCACGTAGCGCGGCAGCACCGGCAGGACGGCGCCGATCGCCAGGAAGCAGGTGAGGGTCGCGCACAGGACCCCCGCGAACGCGCTCAGGTTCGGGCGGCGTCGGACGAAGGCGGAAACGGACAAGGGCGCTACACTTCCACGTCCGACCTGCCGCCCGGCGGGTCGGTTTTGTGTCCGGCCTCTGAAGGAGCAGGCCCATGGCCCGCGGAGACGTGCGCATCGGAGTCACCCTCGCCTGTGAGGAGTGCAAGCGGCGCAACTACATGACGAACAAGTCGAAGCGCAACAACCCTGACCGCATCACGCTGCGCAAGTACTGCAAGTGGTGCCGGCAGCACACGAGCCACCGGGAGACCCGGTAGGGGTCACGCCGCGTGGCTCGCGATCGACAGCGCGCCAAGCAGCGCAAGCAGCGCCGCGAACCCACACCGCCCAAGCGTGACGGCGGTGAAGGGGGGACGCCGGAGGCGCGCCCGCTGCATCGCGAGAACGTTCCCGGACCGGTCGAGCACACCGGCGACGTCGACGAGTTCGAGGCGGCGCTGGTCGCCGGCGCCGGCGGCGAGACCGAGACCGACCCCGACGCGGTCGCCCGCGCCGCGCTCGGAGACACCGAGGAGCCGCCGCCCCCGAGCGAGCGGGCCTCCCGGTCGCGCACCGCGCCGCACGCCGGTCAGGAGGCCGGCGGCCGCGGTGGCGGGCGCTTCATCAACTTCCTCCGGGCGTGCTGGGCCGAGCTCCAGCGCGTCCAGTGGCCCGACCGCCGTCAGGTCGGGCAGGCGACGGCGGTCGTGATCGGCTTCGTGATCTTCGCCGGGGCCTTCCTCGGTTTCGCCGACTTCGTGGCCGAGCAGATCGTCGACTTCATCATCTAGCCGCAGAGAGACGCCTTCATCTGATGTTCCGCTGGTACGTCGTCAACACCTATTCCGGCCACGAGAACAAGGTCAAGCAGAACCTCGAGCACCGCGTGGCCACGATGGGCCAGAAGGGCTCGGTTCGTCAGGTCGTCGTCCCCACCGAGACGACGCAGGAGCTGAAGGACGGCCAGAAGGTCACGGTCGAGAAGCGCACGATGCCCGGCTACGTGCTCGTGCAGATGGACCTGAACGAGGGCTCGTGGAACGTCGTGAAGAACACCCCCGGCGTCACCGGCTTCGTCGGCGCGTCGAACGAGCCCGTGCCGCTCACCCAGGCCGAGGTCAACCGGCTGCTGCACAAGGAGGACACGAAGTCCGAGCAGCGCCCGCGGCGCGCGGTCTACTCGATCGGCGAGACGGTCAAGGTCATCTCCGGCCCGCTCTCGGACTTCTCGGGCGAGATCGCCGAGATCAACGAGGACGCGCAGCGGCTGAAGGTGCTGGTCTCTATCTTTGGACGCGAGACCCCGGTCGAGGTCGGCTTCGACCAGGTCAAGAAGGTTTAACGAACATGGCGAAAAAGGTCCTCACCACCATCAAGCTCCAGGCCCCGGGCGGCCAGGCCTCTCCGGCGCCCCCGGTCGGCCCGGCGCTGGGCCAGCACGGCATCAACATCATGGAGTTCGTCAAGGCGTTCAACGCCCAGACGGCGAACGACATGGGGACGACGATCCCGGTGGAGATCACCGTCTACGAGGACCGTTCGTTCACGTTCATCACGAAGACGCCGCCGGCCGCGGTCCTCATCCGCCAGGCGATCGGCATCGACAAGGGCTCGGGCGAGCCCAACCGCGAGAAGGTCGGGAAGATCACGCAGGCGCAGCTCCGCGAGATCGCCGAGAAGAAGCTCCCGGACCTCAACGCGCACGACGTCGACCAGGCGGCCAAGATCATCGCGGGCACCGCCCGCTCGATGGGTGTCGAGGTGGTTGCGTAAATGCCCAAGCACGGCCGCAAGTACGCCGAGGCGCGCGCGAAGATCGACCGCGAGCGGCTGTACTCGCCCGCGGAGGCGATCCGCCTCGTCAAGGAGCTCAAGCCGTCGAAGTTCGACGAGTCGGTCGAGGTCCACATCCGGACCGGCCTGAACGTCCGCCACGCCGACGAGCAGCTGCGCGGCACCGTCGCGCTGCCGCACGGGCTCGGCAAGGAGGTCAAGGTCGCCGTGTTCGCCAAGGGCGACAAGGCGCGCGAGGCCGAGGAGGCGGGCGCGGACATCGTCGGCGCCGAGGACCTCGCGACGAAGGTCCAGGAGGGCTTCACCGACTTCGACGTCGCGATCGCGACCCCGGACATGATGCCGGTCGTCGGCCGGCTCGGCCGCATCCTCGGCCCGCAGGGCAAGATGCCCAACCCGCGTGTGGGCACGGTGACGATGGACGTCGCCAAGGCCGTCGAGGAGTCGAAGGCCGGCAAGATCGAGTACCGCACCGACCGCACCGCGAACGTCCACCTCACGATCGGCAAGACGTCGTTCGACGAGTCCGCGCTCCTCGACAACTTCACCACGATCGTCGACGAGATCATCCGCGCGAAGCCGTCGGGCGCGAAGGGCCGTTACATCAAGTCGATCACGCTGGCCTCGACGATGGGCCCCGGCGTCAAGGTCGATCCGTCCCGCACCAAGCCGGAGCAGGAGGTCGCCACCGCCGCGGCGGCGTAGGCGACGACAACTCCTGTCTCCAGAGACCGCGGGCAGCTCCGTAAGTCCCGCGCAGGAGGCTCATGAACCGAGAGCAGAAGGCCGCGGCGGTCGAGGAGATCGCCGCGAACATCAAAGAGGCGCAGGCGGTCTTCGCGGTGGACTACCGCGGGCTGAGCGTTCCCCAGGCGGGCGAGCTGCGCTCGCGCCTGCGGGACGCCGACGCCCGCTTCACCGTCGTGAAGAACACGCTCACCCGGCGTGCCGCCGACGCCGCAGGCGCGGAGGCGCTGAAGGAGCTCCTCGAGGGCCCGACGGCGCTGACGTTCGTCCGCGGCGACGCCGCCGCTGCGGCGAAGGCGCTGCGCGACTACGCGCGTGAAACCGAGCTGCTGCCCTTCAAGGGCGGGCTCATGGACGGCAACCCGCTGACGCCGGAGGACATCGCGAACATCGCGAAGCTCCCGTCGAGGGACGTCCTGTACGCGCAGCTCGTCGGCATCGTCGCGCACCCGCTGTCGGGCCTCGCCCGGACGCTGAACCAGCTCATCGGCGGGCTCGCCGTGGCGCTGGGCCAGATCCGGGATATGGACCCACCCGTCCTCGCCGGTCAGGACGCGCCGGCCGCCGAGGCGGCCGCGCCCGCCGAGGCCGAGGCCGAGGCCGAGCAGCCGGCTGCCGAGTCGGCGACCGAGACCACGTCGGAGGCCCCGGACGAGGGCGCCGACCAGGATGCCGAGGCGGCCAGCGAGCCGGCCGAGGCGCAGCCTGACCAGGCCGAGGGCGACGCCGACTGACGCCGCCCGCAGGTCCGAACGCGACACCCACTTCTTCGTACCCGACTTTCAGACCCAGGAGGAACACAGACATGGCCCAGTCCACCCAGGAGTGGATCGACGAGCTCAAGTCGATCTCGGTGCTCGAGCTCGCCGAGCGCATCAAGGCCCTCGAGGAGGAGTTCGGCGTCTCGGCGCAGGCCGCGGTCGCGGCCGCCCCGGCGGCCGGTGCGGCCGGCGGCGGTGACGGCGGCGCCGGCGGCGGCGAGGAGCAGAGCACCTTCGACGTCATCCTGACCGGCGCCGGCGACAAGAAGATCCAGGTCATCAAGGTCGTCCGCGCGGCCACCGGCCTGGGTCTGAAGGAGGCCAAGGCGCTCGTCGACGAGGCGCCCAAGCCCGTCAAGGAGGGCGTCGAGCGCGAGGAGGCCGACAAGCTCAAGGCCGAGCTCGAGGAGGCCGGGGCGACCGTCGAGGTCAAGTAGCCCGGCCGGCGCGAGCCGGCTCCGGAACGAGAAGAGGGCGCCCCGTGGCGCCCTCTTCCTGTCTCCGGAACGAGCAAGGGGCGCCTCGCGGCGCCCCTTGCTCGTTCTCAGGGGGATGAAAGCCTCGGCCTGCCCGGCCGTCGCCTACTTGACGACGAGCAGCTCCTCGAACTCGACCCCGGCCTCGGCCGAGCGCGAGACGGTGACCTCGTGGACCCAGGCGCCCGGGGCCGGCGTGCCGGCGGGGCACTCGTCGGTCATCGTCTTCACGGCGACGATCCGGCCGGCGCCCTCGGAGGTGTCGAGGACGCCGTCGCCGTCGCTGCCCTTCAGGCCCGGGACGTTCGCGGTCGCGACCTCGACCGCGTTGGCGATGCGGTCGCCGACGCTGTCCTCGCGGCCGTCGCGGATCCCGGTCATCGGCGCGGGTTTCGCCCGCAGATACGGGACGCTCTGCTTCGCGGAGCCACGTTTGTGGGCGCCACGGGGCCTGTCGCCGGCCTGGCCGTCCGTTCGAGCGTGTCCACAGAAGCCGGTGGGCGTTCGGGCACGCCGCCCACCCGGAACGGGGGGAGAGGGGGCGTGCGAGAACGCTGCGAGTCGCACAAGGACGCGGACGCCGCGGTAGAACTGTGCGCCATGGCCGCCGACCCGCCCGCCTCCGCTCCCGCTCCCCGGCCGGCGCCGGAGCAGGCGCCGGCGCCCGCTCCGCCGCCGCGCCGCGGCCCGGGGCTCCTGCGCCTGGTGGCGCTGCTGGCGCTCGTCGCGGCGCTGGTGGTCGCGGGCTGGCTCCTGTTCATCAAGGACGACGAGGACTCCGGCAGCGGCCAGGAGCGCCAGACGCCCGCGGCGCTGAGCGCCGAGCTGCGCGACGGCGAGATCCTCGCCGGCCCGGACGCGACCCCGTTCGCCATGCGCTACACGAAGGACTGGGAGCCGATGGAGGCGTCCGAGCTCGAGGACGGCGACCCGCGGCCGACCGCCGGCATCAGGCGCAAGGACCGCACGGGGGTCCTGACCGTCACCGTCCGGGGTCCCGTGCGCGGCGGCATCAACCGCCTGCGCACGACGCTCCCCGGCGAGCTCGAGCGCCGGTTCGACGACTTCCGGCTCGTCGCCATCCGGACCGTCGAGGTCGCGGCCGGCCGGGCCCTGTACGCATCGTGGATCCGCGAGGAGACCGGCCGGGTGCAGAGCAACCTCGTCGTGCCCGAGGGCAACAGGCGCAGCTACAGCGTCGACGCGGTCATCCAGGGCGATGCCCAGGAGACCGCCCAGGAGGTCGGCGCGATGTTCCGCACGTTCTCGATCGTCGGGCGCTGACCGCAGGCGCCTGCCGGGCGGCGCCTTGGCATCGTCGGCGTGCTCACCGTCGCGCTGCTCGCGGCGCCCGGCGTGACCCCGCCCGGCGCGATCGCCGACCACCAGAAGCCGGACACGACGGTGGCCGACGCCCCGGCACATGGTCAACGGCACGGTGGCCGAGGCGGACCTCGCCGCCAACTCGGTGACGACGGCGAAGATCCTCGACCTCGCCGTCACGAACCAGAAGCTCGCCGGGAGCATCGACGCCGCCAAGCCGACGGGCGGCATCCTGGCCGGCCAGCTCGCGGGCAACATCGGCAACGACAAGCTCGCGGCGGATGCGGTCCTCGGCTCGGCGACCGGCGCCGGCACCGACGTCGTCGTGAACGGCACGATCGGCACGGACGACCTCGCGAACTCGCGGTCACCGGCGCCAAGCTCGGGGCCGATGCGGTCGACAGCACATCCGCTCCGATGCGGTGAGGCTGCCGGCCGGGGATGCGCTCTCGTACAGGTTCGTCCGCAAGGGCTCCGGCACCGTCCAGAACCTGACCGTGATCCCGAAGGGCGACCGGACCTCCACGCTCACCTCTTTGGTCTCGCCCAAGGCCGAGAAGGCCGCCGCCGAGGTCGCGGCGATCATCCGTTCCCTCGACCCACAGGATCGACCCGGATGACCGCGACCAAGTTCTCACCGCTCCGTCTGCCGGTCGGCGGCGGCGCCCTCCTGGCCGTCCTCGCGGTGGGGCTCGTGCTCGTCCTCGGCGGCGACGGCGAAGGCGGCGGCGGCGACGGCGGCTCGGTGAGCCGCGACGCGACCGCCGGCGTGCCCGCGTTCGAGCTGAAGTACCCGAGCACGTGGGAGCGGGTGGAGCCGCCTGCCGCGGACGGTGGCGACCAGCCGGACATCGCGCTCGAGCGCAAGGGCGGCGACGGCCTCCTGCTCCTGCGGCTCCGAGGGCCGGTCGTCGGGGACCTCGACGAGATGGCGAGGGACCTGCACCGAGACCTCGCGCGGGACTTCGAGGGCTACCGGCACATCGACTCCGGCACGGTCGAGACGAAGGCGGGCACGTCGATGCTCGTGAGCTGGGCGGACACCGAGACCGGACGGCAGCACAGCACGCTGCTCGTCCCGGCGGGCAGGCGCAGCTTCATCCTCGACGCCGCGACACCCGTGGGAGCGGAGAAGGTCGCGGCGATGTTCGCCCGGTTCGAGGCCGAGCATCTGCGATGAGCGGCGCCCACGACGTCGCCGGCGTCGGCTCCTCCGGCCGGACGACCGACGGCGTCGTCGTGGGACCGCCGGAGGCGCCGTTCGCGCTCCGGTACCCGGCCGGCCGGGAGCACATCTCGTGCGGCGACGCCGGGCTCGGCGAGGACGACCCGGCGCCGGCCGCCATCCTGCGGCGCACCGACGGAGCCGGAGGCCGGCCGGGGCAGCCGCGAGCGCCGACCGGCGACCGGCGGGGCCGCCTTCCTGGCACGCACGGCGCGCCGCCGCTACACTCCCGCCGTCGACCAATAGTCGTAGCCGCCCACCGACGACCTCTCCGCCACATACGGGGACGGTCCGGGCGGGGTCCGTGAGCGTCGACCGGCTGAGGCCAACCGCCCAGCCCTGCACGCGTCTGCGCGTGCTATCTTGGAGCGTCCGCGTGTCCACAGGACCGCTCTCCCTTTCCGCTCGCCCCTTCCGACCCCTCGAGGAGTCGCCCTAGTGCCTGCCGTCGACACTCCGCGGGTGCGCCGCTCCTTCGCGCGCCTGAACAAGGTCCTCGACGTCCCCAACCTGATCGCGATCCAGACGCGCTCGTTCGAGTGGCTCACGGATCCCGAGAACGGGGGACTGCGCGAGACGATCGATGACATCTCTCCGATCGAGGACTACACCGGGAACCTCGCCGTCCAGTTCGGTGACTTCGTCTTCGACGACCCGGTCGCCTCGATCGCGGAGTGCAAGGAGAAGGACCTCACCTACGCGCGGCCGCTGACCGTCACGGTCGCGTTCATCAACCGTGAGACCGGCGAGATCCGCGAGCAGTCGGTCTTCATGGGTGACTTCCCGTGGATGACCGACCGCGGGACGTTCATCATCAACGGCACCGAGCGCGTCGTCGTCACGCAGCTCGTCCGGTCGCCGGGCGCCTACGTCATGGAGCCCAAGGACCGCGAGAAGCAGGTCTTCGTCGGCAACCTCATGCCGGCGCGCGGCTCGTGGCTCGAGCTCGAGATCGACAAGAAGGGCCGCGTCTACGTCCGCATCGACCGCAAGCGCAAGCTGCCGGTCACGGTCCTGCTCCGCGCGATGGGCTACGCCAGCGACGAGGAGATCCTGAGCCTCTTCGACAACTCGATCTACATCCGCAACACGATCGAGGCGGACCCGGAGATCACGAAGACCGAAGAGGGCGCGCTCATCGAGCTGTTCAAGAAGCAGCGCCCGGGCGAGCCGCCGAGCGTCGACAACGCCAAGGCGCTGCTCAACCAGCTCTTCTTCGATCCCAAGCGCTACGACCTCACCCGCGTCGGGCGCTACAAGCTCAACGCGCGCCTCGGTCTCGACATCGACCTCGACACGCGCACGCTGACGCACGACGACATCATCGCGCTCGTCCGCGAGCTCGTGACGCTGCCGCGCGACATGGGCATGCCGGAGGACCCCGAGGCCGAGATCAAGGACTACGCGGCCGAGGCCCTCTCGTACTCGCGCGAGCCGATCGAGGACCGCCTCGACGAGTACGAGCACTTCGGCAACCGCCGCCTGCGGACGGTGGGCGAGCTCATCCAGGAGGCCTTCCGCATCGGCCTGTACCGGATGGAGCGCGTCGTGCGCGAGCGCCTCACCACCGAGGACTCGGACACGATCACCCCGCAGACGATCATCAACATCCGCCCGGTCGTCGCGGCGCTCAAGGAGTTCTTCGGGTCCAGCCAGCTCTCGCAGTTCATGGACCAGACGAACTCGCTCACGGGCCTGACGCACCGCCGCCGCCTCTCGGCGCTCGGCGCGGGCGGCCTGACGCGTGAGCGCGCGCCGATCGAGGTCCGCGACGTCCACCCGACGCACTACGGCCGCATGTGCCCGATCGAGACCCCGGAGGGTCCGAACATCGGCCTCATCGGCTCGCTCTCCTCGTACGCGGAGATCTCCGAGCACGGCTTCGTCACGACGCCGTACCGGGTCGTCCAGAACGGCAAGGTCACCGACGAGATCGTCCACCTGGACGCCACCCAGGAAGAGGACAAGCTCATCGCGCAGGCGAACACGCCGGTCGACAAGAACGGCAAGATCACCGCCGACGAGGTCCTCTGTCGCACGCTGGCGGGCCAGTACGTGTCGGTCGCGCCGGAGGACGTCGACCTCATCGACGTCTCGCCCGAGCAGATCTGGTCGGTCGGCACGGCGATGATCCCGTTCCTCGAGCACGACGACGCGAACCGCGCGCTCATGGGCGCGAACATGCAGCGTCAGGCCGTGCCGCTCCTGAAGACCGACGCCCCGCTCGTGGGCACCGGCATGGAGCGCCGCGCGGCGCTCGACTCGGGCGACGTCCTGCTCGCCAAGAACGACGGCACCGTCGACTACGTCGACGCGACGCGGATCGTCATCGGCGACGACGAATACGAGCTGCAGAAGTTCGAGCGCTCCAACCAGGGCACGCTCATCCACCACAAGCCGCGGGTCCGCCCGGGCCAGAAGGTCAAGAAGGGCGACCTGCTCGCCGACGCCGCCTCGACCGACCACGGCGAGATGGCGCTCGGCAAGAACCTGCGCGTCGCCTTCATGTCCTGGGAGGGCTACAACTTCGAGGACGCGATCATCCTCAGCCGCCGGCTCGTGCAGGACGACGAGCTCACCTCGATCCACATCGAGGAGTACGAGATCGACGCCCGCACCACCAAGCTCGGCGACGAGGAGATCACCCGCGACATCCCGAACCGCTCGGAGGAGTCGCTGCGCAACCTCGACGACCGCGGCATCGTCCGCATCGGCGCCGAGGTCGGCTCCGGCGACCTGCTCGTCGGCAAGGTCACGCCGAAGGGCGAGACCGAGCTGACCGCCGAGGAGAAGCTCATCCGCGCGATCTTCAAGGAGAAGGCGCGCGAGGTGCGCGACACCTCGCTGAAGGTGCCGCACGGCGAGGGCGGCGTCGTCATCGACGTCAAGACGTTCAGCCGCGACAACGGCGACGACCTGCCGCCCGGCGTGAACGAGCTCGTCCGCGTGTTCGTCGCCAAGAAGCGCAAGATCTCCGAGGGCGACAAGCTCGCCGGCCGCCACGGCAACAAGGGCGTCATCTCGAAGATCGTCGACGTCGAGGACATGCCGTTCATGGAGGACGGCACGCCGATCGACGTCATCCTCAACCCGCTCGGCGTCCCGTCGCGCATGAACGTCGGCCAGATCATGGAGACCCACCTCGGGTGGGCCGCCGCCGAGGGCTGGTACGACGACGGCAGCGAGGCGTACAAGCTCGCCCAGGAGAACGGCGGCCGGGTCTACGTGTCCACGCCGGTGTTCGACGGCGCCGAGATCGAAGACGTCGACGAGGCGCTCGTCAAGTGGCAGGAGGCCCACAAGGGCCGGATCAAGATGGACATCGACAAGTCCCGCCGGCCCGGCACCCGCGCGTCGGGCAAGTTCACCCTGTTCAACGGCCGCACCGGTGAGCCGTTCGAGCAGCAGGTGATGGTGGGCTACATGTACATCCTCAAGCTCCACCACCTGGTCGACGACAAGATCCACGCGCGCTCGACCGGCCCGTACTCGCTGGTCACCCAGCAGCCGCTGGGCGGCAAGGCGCAGTTCGGCGGCCAGCGGTTCGGCGAGATGGAGGTGTGGGCGCTCGAGGCGTACGGCGCCGCGTACACGCTCCAGGAGATGCTCACGATCAAGTCCGACGACACCGTCGGGCGCGTGAAGGCCTACGAGGCGATCGTCAAGGGCGAGAACATCGCCGAGCCGTCGATCCCCGAGTCGTTCAAGGTCCTCCTGAAGGAGATGCAGTCGCTCGGCCTCGACGTGAACGTCGTGTCCGAGGAGGGCAGCCGCGCCGAGATGCGCGACGAGGACGACGACCTGTTGCGGGCGGCCGAGGAGCTCGGCATCGACCTGAGCGGCGTGCGCGCCGGCCAGGGTGAGGGTGCCGACGAGGCGACCGAGACCACCGACGCCAGCGACGCCGCCGACGGCGACGTGGGCGACGACGAGGAGACCGGGGCGGAGATCCCGACGCCCGACGCGGTTCCCGACATCGATCTGGACGCCGACATGCCGGTCGGCGACGAGGACTAGAGAGAGCAGCCTCAGTGATTGACATCAACAACTTCGACGCGATCGAGATCGGTCTCGCGTCCTCGAAGCAGATCCGCTCCTGGTCGAGCGGTGAGGTGACGAAGCCCGAGACGATCAACTACCGGACGCTCAAGCCGGAGAAGGACGGCCTGTTCTGCGAGCGCATCTTCGGTCCGACCAAGGACTGGGAGTGCTACTGCGGCAAGTACAAGCGCGTCCGCTACAAGGGCATCGTCTGCGAGCGCTGCGGCGTCGAGGTCACGCGGTCCAAGGTGCGCCGTGAGCGCATGGGCCACATCGACCTCGCCGCGCCGGTCAGCCACATCTGGTTCTTCAAGGGCGTCCCGTCGCGGATCGGCTACCTGCTCGACATGGCTCCGAAGGAGCTCGAGAAGGTCCTGTACTTCGCGGCGTCGATCGTCACGTGGGTCGACGAGGAGGCCCGCCAGAAGGACCTGCCCGAGCTCGAGCAGCGCGTCAACGAGGTCATCGAGTCCTACACCGCCGAGCGCGAGGAGCGCGTGCTCGAGCTGCGCGAGCAGCTGGCGCGGCGCGAGGCGTACCTCGAGTCCGGCTCGCAGGACGGCTTCGACGACGAGGACTACCTCTGGGCCGAGTCGCTCGACGTCAACGTGAGCAAGCTCGACGACGACGAGCGGGCGAAGATGCTCAAGGAGCTCCGCAAGACGTTCGAGGCCGACATCGCCGACACCGAGGCGTACATCGAGGACGCGATCGAGCGGATGCGCGCCGTGTGGGATCTGTTCCGGGAGATGCAGCCGAAGCAGATCGAGCACGACGAGACGATCTTCCGCGAGCTCAAGGACCGCTTCGGCTCGCCGTACGGCTTCGGCGAGTACTTCCGCGGCGGCATGGGCGCCGAGGCGATCCGCGACCTGCTCGAGCAGGTCGACCTGGACGCCGAGGCGGCCGACCTCGAGGAGCAGGTCAAGACCGCCAAGGGCCAGAAGCAGGCCCGCGCGGTCAAGCGCCTGAAGGTCGTCGACGCGTTCCGCCGGTCGGGCAACCGGCCCGAGCAGATGATCCTCGAGGCCATCCCGGTCATCCCGCCGGAGCTGCGCCCGATGGTCCAGCTCGACGGCGGCCGGTTCGCGACCTCGGACCTCAACGACCTCTACCGCCGCGTCATCAACCGCAACAACCGCCTGAAGCGGCTGCTCGACCTCGGCGCGCCGGAGATCATCGTCAACAACGAGAAGCGCATGCTGCAGGAGGCCGTCGACGCGCTGTTCGACAACGGCCGCCGCGGCCGGCCCGTCACGGGCCCGGGCAACCGCCCGCTCAAGTCGCTCTCGGACATGCTCAAGGGCAAGCAGGGCCGGTTCCGCCAGAACCTGCTCGGCAAGCGCGTGGACTACTCGGGCCGCTCGGTCATCGTGTCGGGCCCGTCGCTCAAGCTCCACCAGTGCGGCCTGCCGAAGCTCATGGCGCTCGAGCTGTTCAAGCCGTTCATCATGGCCCGGCTCGTCGAGCGCAAGGCGGCGCAGAACATCAAGGCCGCCAAGAAGATGGTCGACTCGATGATCCCCGAGGTCTGGGACGTCCTCGAGGAGGTCATCGCCGAGCACCCGGTGCTGCTCAACCGCGCCCCGACGCTCCACCGCCTGGGCATCCAGGCGTTCGAGCCGGTGCTCGTCGAGGGCAAGGCGATCCAGGTCCACCCGCTCGTCTGCCACGCGTTCAACGCGGACTTCGACGGTGACCAGATGGCGGTCCACCTCCCGCTGAGCGCCGAGGCGCAGGCGGAGGCGCGGCTGCTCATGCTCTCGAGCAACAACATCCTCTCGCCGGCGCACGGCGCGCCGCTCGCGACCCCGACGCAGGACATGGTGCTCGGCGCCTTCTACCTGACGTACGGGCCCGACGAGGAGGAGCTCGCGAAGATCGACCCGGCCAAGCACGAGCCGCGGCCGCACGTGTTCCGCTCGGCCCAGGAGGCGGAGCTGTCGTACGACCTCGGCGTCGTCAAGCTCCACGACCTCGCCGAGTACCGGCCCAAGGGCCAGAGCACGCGCCTGACCACGGTCGGCCGGATCATCTACAACGAGCGGATCGAGCGCGCGCTCGAGGAGGCGCTCGGCGACGAGTTCGACCCGTCCGAGTACCGCTTCGTCAACCAGTCGGTGCGCAAGAAGGACTCGGTCGCGCTCATCGACAGCCTCGTGCAGACGTACGGGCCGTCGACCGTCGCGCTCGTCCTCGACACGTTCAAGGACCTCGGGTTCAAGTACGCGACGCGCGCCGGGATCACGATCTCCAAGAACGACGTCGTGATCCCGCCGAACAAGGCCGAGATCCTCGCCGAGTACGACAAGAAGGTCGAGGCGATCGAGGAGGACTACAACATGGGCCTCCTCTCGGCGCAGGACCGGCACGAGGCGGTCGTCGCGACGTGGAACGAGGCGACCGAGGCCGTCGCGGACGCGATGCTCGAGAACTTCGAGGAGACGAACCCCATCTTCATGATGGCCTCCTCGGGCGCTCGCGGGTCGTTCAAGCAGATCCGCCAGCTCGCCGGCATGCGCGGCCTGATGTCCAACCCGAAGGGCGAGATCATCCCGCGCCCGATCAAGGCCAACTTCATGGAGGGCCTTGACGTGCTCGAGTACTTCATCTCGACGCACGGCGCCCGCAAGGGCCTCGCGGACACCGCCCTGCGGACCGCGGACTCCGGCTACCTGACGCGTCGCCTCGTCGACGTCGCCCAGGACGTCATCGTCCGCGAGCAGGACTGCGGCACCGACGAGACGATCGAGCTCAAGGTCCTGACCAAGCAGGGCGAGCCGAACGACAACATCGTCGGCCGGATCGACAAGAACGGCCAGCTCCTCGGCCGCAAGGAGCTCGAGGAGCTCGTCGAGAAGGGCGTCGAGACGGTCGCGGTGCGGTCGGTGCTCAAGTGCCAGGCCCAGACCGGCGTGTGCCAGGCGTGCTACGGCGTCGCCCCGGCCACCGGCCAGATGGTCCAGATCGGCGACGCGGTCGGCATCATCGCCGCGCAGTCGATCGGCGAGCCGGGCACGCAGCTGACGATGCGGACGTTCCACACCGGCGGCGTCGCCGGCGCGGACATCACGCACGGCCTGCCGCGTGTCGTCGAGCTGTTCGAGGCGCGCAAGCCGAAGGGTCTCGCGCAGATCTCCGAGTACGACGGCACGGTGTCGATCGAGGAGACCGAGAAGGCGCTCACCGTCGTCGTCACCGACGACGCCGGCGAGGAGCACCGCTACTCGTTCCCGCGCCGCACGCGGCTGTACGTCAGCGAGGGCGACAAGATCGAGGCGGGCACGCAGCTCAACGAGGGCTCGCTGTACCCGGCGGACCTGCTGGCGATCCGGGGCCGGACCGCGACCGAGCAGTACCTGGTCGAGCAGGTCCAGGAGGTCTACAAGTCCCAGGGCGTCGACATCAACGACAAGCACATCGAGCTCATCGCGCGGCAGATGCTCAAGCGCGTGCGCATCGAGCAGCGGGGCGACACGGACTACCTCCCGGGGCAGTACGTGGATCGCAACGAGTTCCTGCGCGCGATGGAGAACGTCAAGGGTGAGCCGGCCCAGTACGAGGAGACGATCCTCGGCATCACGAAGGCCTCGCTGAACACCGAGTCGTTCCTGTCGGCCGCCTCCTTCCAGGAGACCACGAAGGTCCTGACCGATGCGGCGCTCGAGGGCAAGATCGACCGTCTGAACGGTCTGAAGGAGAACGTGATCATCGGCAAGCTCATCCCGGCCGCGACGGGGCTCAAGCGCTACCGCCGCATCGAGATCGAGCCGGCCGAGCCGCTCCCGCGCGCGATGGACGCCGTGGGGCTGCTCGATCAGGACGACATCGCCGCCGAGCTCGGGCTCGGCGAGGGCGAGGGCCTGAGCGACTTCGGCACCGCGTTCAACGAGGACATCGCCGCGCTCGACGAGATCGGTGCGGGCGGCGGTGACACCGGGTTCGCCGAGGAGCTCGCCGACCTCGACGTGCCGCCCGCGGACGACGACTCCGAGGGCAACAAGTAGCTCTCTGCGCTTCGAGGGCGAGTGGCGGCACTACCAGCTGCTCGCCCTCGAGGCCTTCGAGCGTGACCGCCGCGCGGGGCGGCGCCGCCTGCACGTGGTGGCGCCGCCCGGCAGCGGCAAGACGCTGCTCGGCGTCGAGGTCATCCGGCGCCTGGGCGCTCCGGCGCTCGTGCTGGCGCCGAACACCGCCGTGCAGGCCCAGTGGCCGCGGGCGGTGGCGCGCTTCGGCGGCGCGGACGTCGTCTCGACGTCCCCCGGCGCGTTCATCACGTGCCTGACCTACCAGTCGCTGTGCCGGGTCGACGATCCGGACGGCGTGCTGGCCGAGGCCGCGGCGCACCGGTGGGCGGTCGAGCGCGCGGCGGCGCTGGGCGAGGACCCGGCGGCGGTCGCGGCCGACGCCGAGACGTGGACCGGCGCGGCGGCGCGGCGCCGCGCGGGCGAGCTGGCGCGGATCACCGCGGCGCTGAAGCGGTCGGTGGCGCGGGGCGAGCACGACTCGCTGACGCTGTCGGACCTGCTGACGCCCGGCGCCCGCGAGCGCATCGCCGCGCTGCGCGACGCCGGCGTGGGGACCGTCGTCCTCGACGAGTGCCACCACCTCGCGTCGCTGTGGGGCTACCTCGTGCAGGCGGTGCTCGCCGAGCTGGGCGACGAGGTCCGGGTCGTCGGGCTGACCGCGACGCCGCCCGCCGAGCTGACGAGCGAGGAGGCCGAGCTGTACGAGACGCTGCTCGGCCCGGTCGACTTCACCGTCCCGACGCCCGCGGTCGTGCGGGACGGGTTCCTTGCGCCGTTCCAGGAGCTCGCCTGGTTCACCGAGCCGCTGCAGAGCGAGCAGCGGTGGCTGGCCGAGCACGACGTCCGGTTCGCCGAGCTCGTCACGCAGCTCCACGACCTGTCCGACCGCGACGCGCTGTCGTTCCCCGAGTGGGTCATCACGCGCGTACGCACGCGCGGGCGCGCGCGTGAGGACGCCGGCGAGGCGGCCGAGGTGCCGTGGGAGCGCTTCCAGAAGGCACGCCCGGCGCTGGCGCGCGCGGCGATCCGGTTCCTGCTGTCGGCGGGGCTCGAGGTGCCCGGCGACGCGCCGCGCGGCGAGGGCTACCGCCGCCCGCCGGATCTCGAGGACTGGCTCGTCCTGCTGGAGGACTACGCGCTGCGGTGCCTGGCGCCGGACCCGTCCCCGGAGGCCGCGGGGCGCTACGAGGCGATCGCCGCCGCGCTGCGCGACCTGGGGTTCACGCTGACGCGGCGGGGCCTGCGGCGCGGGACGTCGCACGTCGACCGGCTGCTGACCGCGTCGGCGGCCAAGCCGCTCGCGTTGTGCGAGGTGCTCGCGACCGAGTCGGAGGTCCGCGGGGACGCGCTCCGCGCGCTGGTGCTGTGCGACGCCGAGCGCGCGTCGGCGGCGCCCGACCCCGAGCTGCGCGGGGTGCTGGACGCCGACGCGGGCACCGCGGTCCGGGCGCTGCACGCGATCGCCGCCGACCCGCGCACGGCGATCCTGCGGCCGCTGCTCGTCACCGGCCGCGCGCTGCGCTGCCACCCGCAGGACGCCGACACCCTCCTCAAGGGGTCAGACCCCTTTGGTGACGGCGCAACGGGCCTGCGCGTCGAGGGGCCGGACGCCGACGGGCTCATGCGGGTCGTCGCCGACGGCGAGGCGTGGGCGGCGCGGCGGTGGGTCGGCCTGGCGACCGAGGCGCTGCGGCGCGGCGACGTGCACGTGCTCGTCGGGACGCGCGCGCTGCTCGGCGAGGGCTGGGACGCGCCGTCGCTGAACGTGCTCGTCGACATGACGACCGCGGCGACCGGCGTCAGCGTGCGGCAGATGCGCGGGCGGACGCTGCGCCTCGATCCCGGCGATCCGGAGAAGCTTGCGTCGAACTGGGACATCGTGTGCGTCGCACCCGGCCTCGCCCGCGGGGCGGCCGACTACGAGCGCTTCGTGCGCAAGCACACGCATCTGCTCGCGCCGGCCGAGGACGGGCTCATCGAGGCCGGGGTGTCGCACGTGCACCCGGAGCTGTCGCCGTTCGGGCCGCCGCCGGCCGAGGACTTCCCAGAGATCAACCGCGCGATGCGCGAGCGCGCCGGCGACCACCTGCGCGCCCGCCGGCTGTGGGCGATCGGCTCCGGCTACGCGGGGCGCGACCAGACGACGCTCGTCGTGCGGGCCCGCCGCGGCGCCGCGCCGGTCCTGCGCCGCGACGAGCCGCCCGCCTACCCGGTCTCCCAGCGCGGCCCGGTCGCCCTCGCCGGCGCCGGGGTCGCCGGCGCGCTCGCCGGCGTGCTCGCGGGCGCGCCGGAGGCGCTCGCGCTCCTCGCGGCGACGCCGGTCGGCGCGGGTATCGCCGCCGCCCGCCTCGGCGCCGCGCGCGATCGCCTGCCGGCCGCGGTCCCGCTCGACCTCGCCGCCCGCGCGGTCGCCGAGGCGCTGGCCGCGGTCGGCGACCTGTCGGAGGACGCGGCGCGCTCGCTCGTCATCGAGCCGCGCACCTCCGGCTACCTGCGCTGCCGCCTGGCCGAGGCCGGCGAGGAGGAGAGCGCCGCGTTCGCGGCCGCGCTCGACGAGGTCCTGGGGCCGGTCGGCGCGCCGCGCTACCTCGTCTCGCGCCTCGTCGCGCCGCCCGGCGTGAGCCGCGCGCGGCTCGTCGCGCGGACGCTCGCCGGCCGGCCGGCGTTCACCCGCCGCTGGCACGCGGTGCCGTCGGCGCTCGGCAACCGCAAGGAGCGCGCGGAGGCGTTCCACGCGGCGTGGCGGCGCTGGCTCGGCCCGTCGGAGCTGCGCTTCACGCACCGCACCGACGAGGGCCGGCGGCTGCGCGCCGAGGCGGCCGCGCAGCAGGAGCACTGGGACGTCCAGCGGCGCGACGCGTGGGTGTAGGCCGGCGCCCGCGGCGGGTGGGTGCGGCGCGGCGGGCTTCCGGCGTGGCGGGCGCCGCTCGGCGACCTCGACGAGACGCGCGCCCAGGCGACCGATGCGGCCGGGCTGCCGGGCCCCGCCCCGGAGGCGCGGACCGCGCCGGTCCCTGACCGCCTACGCCGCCTCGCCTCGCGCCGCGTCGCTGATCCGCGGGAACGGCTCGAGCGAGAAGATCGCCTCGACCGGCACGTGGAAGAAGCGGGCGATGCGCAGCGCGAGGTGCAGGCTCGGGTTGTACTCGCCGCGCTCGAGGTAGCCGACCGTCTGGTAGTGGACGCCGAGCGCGTCGGCCAGCTCGCGCCGCGAGACCCCCTGCTCGATGCGCAGGGCGGCGAGCCGGTTGTGGACCTCGTCGCTCATCGCACCCACTGCAGCGCCGCCTCGCGCGCCGCCTCGACGTCCGATCCCGACTGGCGCCGGGCCATCCGCCGCAGGACGATCGGCGTCACGATCCACCCCGCGACCGCCCACCCGGCGAGGACGAGCAGCGTCGCGCCGGTCCGCCACGACCCGCCGATCTCGGCGGCGGCCGCCGAGTCGGGCAGGAACGCCGAGCGCATCCCGAGCCCGAACCAGTACAGCGGGAAGACCTGCGCCACCGCCTGCACCCAGCCCCAGAGCTGCTGGAGCGGGACGAAGATCCCCGAGATCCCGGTGAGCACCGTGATCGGGAGCATGCCCCACGTGCCGACCTTCTGCGTGTTCGGCACGACCGCGCCGATGATGATCCCCAGCGGCATGATCGCCAGCATCCCGAGCACGAGGAGCCCGGCGACCATGAGCCAGCCGCCGGCGCCGCCGGCCATCACGTCGTCGAAGAGCAGCAGGCTCGGGATCAGCACGACGAGCACCGTCGGCAGGACGCCGCCGCTGAGCGCGACGAACTGGCTCGTGAAGTACGCCCGGACGCCGTGGGGCATCGCCTTGTAGCGCAGCAGCGTGCCGTCCTCGCGCTGCATGGCCAGCGCGTACGCCGGGCCGACGACGAGCGTGAACGCGACGAGCGCGCCGAGGATGCTCGGAAGCTGGACGGTGGGGACGAGCAGGTCGGTCCCGGCGACCCGGTCGTCGCGCCGGACGAACAGGTAGCCGAGCACGGCGGCCGCCATGAACAGCGTGAACCCGATGTCCTGCGTGCTGCGCAGGCTCTGTCCCAGCTCGGTCAGCCCGCGCCGCACCCCGAGCCGGACCGCGTAGGTCGCCGTGCCGCTCACCGGACCACCTCCAGCGTCCGCTCCGGCGCCCGGTCCCGGCCGCCGAGCAGCGCCATGTAGGTGTCCTCGAGGCTCGCCCGGCGGACCTCGAGGTCGGCGACCCGCTCGCCGTGCTGGTCGAGCAGCGACCGGACGAACCCGGTCGCGTCCTCGGTCGTGTGGACGAAGCGCTCGCCGTCGAGCGACCACCGCACCTCGGCCTCGACCGCCACGCTGCGGGCCAGCGCGTCGGCGCTGCCGTCGGCGACGATGCGCCCGCCGGCGAGGATGAGGATGTGGTCGGCGAGCTTCTCGGCCTCGTCGAGGTCGTGCGTCGTGAGCAGGATCGTCGTCTGCTCGAGGTCGGCGAGGCGGTGCACGAGCTCGTGGAACTCGCGCCGGGCCCGGGGGTCGAAGCCGGACGTCGGCTCGTCGAGGAAGAGCAGCTCCGGCCGGCCGACGATCCCGACCGCGACGTCGAGCCGCCGCCGCTGGCCGCCCGACAGCGTGCTGATCTTCCGGTCGGCGTGCTCGCGCAGGCCGACGAGGTCCAGGAGCGTGTCGAGGTCGAGCGGCCGCGGCGTGCCGGGTGTCGAGTACGGGGCGTAGAACGCGCCGAGCTGGGCGAGCAGCGAGCGAGGCGTCCACCGGGGGTGATCGCGCCAGGACTGCAGCACGACGCCGACCCGTGCGCGCCAATCTTCGCCGGCCGTCGCGGGGTCCTCGCCGAGCACCACCACGTCGCCCGCCGACCGTCGGCGGAAGCCCTCGAGGATCTCGATCGTCGTCGTCTTGCCCGCGCCGTTGGGCCCGAGCAGGCAGATCACCTCGCCGCGGCGCACCTCGAAGCTCACGCCGGTGAGGACGTCGTGGTCGCCGTAGCGCATCCACAGGTCGTCGACGGAGACGACCGTTTCCTCCCGTAGCATCACTGCTACATCTGTAGCAGTCCTACTACGGCAGGTCAAACGGCTGAGCGGCCGTGGCCGGCGGCAGCGACCGGGCGAACGCGCGCAGGTCGTCAACGTGTCCGCCGACCAGCCCGTCGGCCGGGTCGGTGCGGACGAGGAGCGTCGGTCCGGCGCGCCGCTCGGCCCACGCAAGGCAGGCGTCGTTGAACGCGTCGTCGATCCACGCCAGGGGCCGCTCCGGGCCGGCGAAGCGATCGATTGCAGCGAGTTTCCAGTGACCGGGTGTGCTGGTTCCCGCGCGCGTGCGCGCAGGCGGGCCGGTGCTGCCGGAGCCGGGTGGAGCGGTGGACCCGTCGCCGGCCGCGACGTCGAGCGCGACGAACGGGAACGGACCCAGGCCGAGCACGTGCGGCAGGTGCTCGTTGGCCCGCTCCTCCCACCCCGAGCACCACGCGAGGTCGAAGTCGGCGGCGAGCTCGTGCAGGTGGCGGGCCGCCCGCTCCGAAAGGAAGTGCACGATCCCTTCGACGGACACGAAGGTCCCCGCTGGACGAACGTTCGGGTCGAACCCCCACAGGGAGATCACCCCGTCGATGTCGACCAGCAGCAAGGGCTTTGAGCGCTTTCGCACTTCTGCAGTCACTTCGTCACGAATCTCGGCCGCCGGCCCCGGCCGCGCGGATGACCGCTACGCTGCCTCGGAACCATCGTCCCATCAAGGGACGGCGTTTCGGTGCCGATGGTTGGGGCAAGCTGCCGGCACCGCAATCTCCGCTGGTTCACCACGTTCCCTTTCCCTGAATGACTCTCCACCTGGGCATCCTGCTCGCGCTGCTGTGTGCGGTCGCATCGAACCTCGCGTTCTTCTACAAGCACCGCGGCGCGTGCGAGGCCTGCGCCGTCGACATCCGCCACCCGCTCCGGACCGCGCGGTCGCTGTGGTCCTCGAAGTGGTTCGCGGCGGGCATGCTGATCGGCGCCGGGGCCTGGGTCCTCCACGTCGGCGCGATCTCCCTCGCGCCGCTGTCGGTCGTCCAGGCCGTGCTGTCCGGCGGCGTCGCGCTGCTCGCCGTGATGGCGGAGAAGATCTTCGGCCTGTCGACCACGCCCCGCCAGTGGTGGGGCCTGGCGCTGACCGCGCTCGGCCTCATCCTCCTCGGCGTCACGCTGCCGGTCAGCGAGGGCGCGTCCTCGACGTTCTCGACCCCGGCGATGATCGCGTTCGAGGCCGGCCTGTTCGGCGTCGGCGCGCTGCTCATCATGGGTCCGCGCCTCGGCGGCCCGGCCGAGCACCACGGTGTCATGCTCGCGGCCGCCGCCGGCATCCTCTTCGGCGTCTGCAACGTCGGCGTCAAGGCCCTCACCGGCCTCATCGGCGAGGAGGGCCTGTTGCTCGGCCTGCTGTCGCCGTGGGCGCTCGTCGCGGTCGCCGGGTCGGTCGCCGCGTTCTACGCGTCGGCGCGCTCGCTGCAGGACGGCGAGGCGGTCTCGGTGATCGCGATCACCGGCACCGCCGCGAACATCAGCTGCATCGCCGGCGGCATCATCGTCTTCGGCGACCCGATGCCCAACACCGCGGTCGGGATCGTCATCCAGGCGGTCGCGTTCCTGCTGGTCATCGTCGCCAGCGCGCTGACGCCGGCGCCGGTCCGCGCCGCGCAGGGCGTGCCGGCCCGCGCCTAGTCGGGCGCGCACCGGCACCGCGCGACAAGTCGTACATCCGCGGCGCGCGTGACGTGCCACTCCGTCGCTGGAAGACGGCGCAGGCGCGGACGTATCGTTGGCCACGATGGCCACCACGACTGCGAGCCTGCAGGAGCTGGCGAAAAACCACCTGTGGCTGCACTTCAGCCGCATGGGCGACTTCCAGGACGGCGCCGAGATCCCGATCATCGTCCGCGGCGAGGGCTGCCACGTCTGGGACGAGCACGGCAACCGGTACTTCGACGGCCTGAGCGCCCTGTTCTGCGTGAACATCGGCCACGGCCGCGCGGACGTCGCGCAGGCCGGCGCCCGACAGGCCGAGGAGCTCGGGTTCTTCACGAACTGGTCGTACGCGCACCCGCGCGCGATCGAGCTCGCCGCCCGCATCGCCGACCTTGCGCCCGGCGACCTGAACCGCGTCTTCTTCACGAGCGGCGGCGGCGAGGCGGTGGAGAGCGCGCTGAAGCTCGCCCGCCAGTACCACAAGCTCACCGGCAACCCGAACAAGACGAAGGTCATTGCGCGCGAGGTCGCCTACCACGGCACGACGCTCGGCGCGCTCAGCGCCACCGGCATCACCGCCCTCCGCGCCCCGTTCGAGCCGTTCACGCCCGGCGGCTGCCACGTGCCGAACACGAACCAGTACCGGCTGAGGCCCGGGTACGGCCCCGAGATGCTCGCCGACGCGGTCGCCGAGCGGATCGAGTTCGAGGGGCCGGAGACCGTCGCCGCCGTGATCATGGAGCCGGTGCAGAACGCCGGCGGCTGCTTCACGCCGCCCGAGGGGTACTTCCAGCGCATCCGCGAGATCTGCGACGAGTACGACGTGCTGATGATCTCCGACGAGGTCATCTGCTCGTGGGGCCGCCTCGGCGAGTGGTTCGGCGCGCAGCGCTACGGCTACCAGCCCGACCTCATCACGACCGCGAAGGGGATCACGTCCGCGTACGCGCCGCTCGGCGCGGTCATCGCGTCCGACCGCGTCGCCAAGCCGTTCCTCGAGGGCAAGAACGCGTTCCTCCACGGCTTCACCTTCGCCGGCCACCCGATCGCGTGCGCGGTCGCGCTGGCGAACATCGACGTGATGGAGCACGAGCGGGTCATCGAGAACGTCCGCGAGCACGAGCCCGCCTTCCGCGCGATGCTCGACTCGCTGCGCGACATCCCGATCGTCGGCGACGTGCGCGGCGCCGGCTACTTCCAGGCCATCGAGCTCGTCAAGGACCAGGAGACGAAGGAGACGTTCGACGACGACGAGTCCGAGTGGCTCCTGCGCGAGTTCCTCTCCGGCGAGCTGTTCCGGCGCGGGCTGATCTGCCGCGCCGACGATCGCGGCGACCCGGTCATCCAGCTCTCGCCGCCGCTCATCGCCCAGCCCGAGCACTTCGAGGAGATCGAGGGTGTCCTGCGGCCGGTCCTCGAGGCCGCGGCCGCGCGGATCAGGGGGTAGCCGCCCGTGCTCACCGTCCGAGAGCTGCTGGGGGATCTCGACGACGCGGCGGTGCTCGCAGGCGACGCGGCGCTGGACGCGCCCGTCCGCTGGGTCCACATCTCCGAGCTGCCCGACCCGACGCCGTGGCTGTCGGGCGGCGAGTTGCTGCTGACCACCGGCCTGCAGCTCACCGACGCCGAGACCCAGCGCGCCTACATCCACCGGCTCGCCGACCACGGGCTCGCCGGCGTGGGCTTCGGCGTGGGCTTCACGCACGACGCCGTCCCCGAGGCGCTCGCCGAGGCCGCGCGCGAACGCGGCTTCCCGCTGCTGGAGATCCCGTACGAGCTGCCGTTCATCGCGATCACCGAGCAGGCGTTCACGCGCCTGGTCAACGAGGAGTACGCGCTGCTGCGCCGCTCGATCGCCGCGCAGGAGCGCCTGCAGCGCGTGGTGCTCGCCGAGCGCGGCCTGGACGGCATCGTCGGCGCGCTCGCCGGGCTCGTCGGAGGGGTCGCGCTCGTGCTCGACACGCGCGGCACCCCGCTCGCCTGCCGCTCGTTCCGCCGGCCGCTCGACGAGGAGGCGATCGCCGCGATCGGCGCCGAGGCCCACCGCCGCGCGCGCAACGGCGACGCCCAGCCGTTCGCGCCCGACCACGCCGACCTGCACGGCCGCGCGCTCGTGCTGCCGGTCTCCTCCGAGCACGGCCGCGCGCCGCAGGCGTGGGTCGCGGGCGTCAAGGACTCCGGCGGGCTCGCGGAGGTCGACCGGCTCACGCTGCACCAGGGCGCGACCGTCGTCGCGCTCGAGCTGCTGCGCCGCCGCGTCGCCGACTCGACCGAGCGGCGCCTCGCCGGCGACGTCCTCGCCGGGCTGCAGAGCGGCGAGCTGCAGGGCGCCGAGCTCGCCCGGCGCCTGGAGCCGTTCCGGCTCGGCGCCGAGGTCAGCGTCATCGTCGTCGAGCCGCCGCTCGACGGGCCGCTCGGCGACGCGCTCGACGCCGAGGCCCTCCCGGCGCTCGTCGCGGCTGACGAGCGCCGCGCGGTCGCGGTCGTCCCCGGCCTGCCCGACGACGAGCTCGTCGAGGTCGCCGAGCGCGTCCGCGCGCGGGTCGCGGCGGCCGCGAACGGCAAGCCGGTCGCGGCGGGCGTCGGCCGCGCGGTGCCGGCCGGCGAGGCGCGCCGCGCGCTGCACGAGGCCCGCTGCGCGCTCGAGGCGCGCACGCTCGCGGCGGCGAACGGCAGCCGGAACGGCAACGGCAACGGCAACGGCAACGGGAACGGGAACGGGAAGGGCGCCGCGGTGACCGGCGTCGGCACCTGGAAGGACCTCGGGTCGTTCCAGCTCCTGCTGTCCCTGCAGGACCACGAGGCGCTCGCCCTGTACTGCGACTCGCTCCTCGGCCCGATCGAGGCCGGCGAGGGCCAGTACGGCGGCGAGCTCATGCGCTCGCTCGAGGCGTTCATCGAGTGCAACGGGCAGTGGGAGCGGGCCGCCCAGCGGCTGTACTGCCACCGCCACACGCTGCGGTACCGGATCCGCCGCATCGAGGAGCTGACCGGGCGCGACCTCGGTTCGGCCCGCGACCGGATCGAGTTCTGGCTGGCACTACGAGGCAAGGAGATCGCATCCCGATGAAGGTCGGAGTCCCCACGGAGATCAAGACCGACGAGTACCGGGTGGCGCTGACCCCGTCAGGCGTGCGCGAGCTGGTCGATCGCGGCCACGAGGTCGTCGTCCAGAGCGGGGCCGGCGAGGGGTCGGCGATCACCGACGCCGACTACGAGGCGCAGGGCGCGAAGATCCTGCCCGACGCCGAGGCGGTCTTCGGCGAGGCCGAGCTGATCGTCAAGGTCAAGGAGCCCCAGCCCGAGGAGGTCGCGCGCCTCGAGCCGCGGCACACGCTGTTCACCTACCTGCACCTCGCGCCCGCGCCCGAGCTCACCGCCGGGCTCATGGCCTCCGGCGCGACGTGCATCGCCTACGAGACCGTCGAGGACGGCCGTGGCCGCCTGCCGCTGCTCGCCCCCATGAGCGAGGTCGCCGGCAAGATCGCCACCCAGGCCGGCGCGTTCATGCTCGAGAAGCCGCTCGGCGGGCGCGGGATGCTGCTCGGCGGGGTCCCCGGCGTCGCGGCCGGCCGCGTGATGATCATCGGCGGCGGCGTCGTCGGGATCAACGCGGCGATCATCGCGATCGGGATGGGCGCCGAGGTCTATGTCCTGGACCGCAACATCGACCGCCTGCGCGAGGTCGAGATCCTGCTCAACGACCGTGCCTCGACCGTGTACTCGTCGGCGCTGGAGATCGAGCAGCTCCTGCCGCAGGTCGACCTCGTCATCGGCGCGGTGCTCATCCACGGCGCGCGGGCGCCGCGGCTGATCTCGCGCGAGCAGCTCAAGCTCATGAAGCGCGGCGCCGTGCTCGTCGACGTGGCGATCGACCAGGGCGGCTGCTTCGAGACGTCGCGGCCGACGACGCACTCGGACCCGACCTACGAGGTCGACGGCGTCACCCACTACTGCGTGGCGAACATGCCCGGCGCGGTGCCGATCACCTCCACCTACGCGCTGACGAACGCGACGATGCCGTACGTCGTCAAGCTCGCCGACCGCGGCCTGGCGGCGCTCGAGGACGACCCGGGCTTCCTCGCCGGGCTGAACGTCTGCAACGGCCACGTCACCTACGAGCCGGTCGCGCGCGACCAGGGGCTGGAGTTCACGCCTCCGGCCGACGCGCTCCGGGCGGTCGCCGCCGTCGGCTAGCTGTAGAGACCGAGCAGGTTGTTCCGGTCGGTGAGGCGATCGATCGGGGTCTTGCGGCCGAGCGAGGTGTGTCGGCGGTGATGGTTGTAGCGGTAAAGCCAGCCGTCAAGGGCTGCGGTGCGTTCCGCGCTTGAGGCGTAGATCGCGCCGTAGGCCCAGCCGTTCTGCAGCGTCTTGATGAACCGTTCGGCTTTGCCGTTGGTCTGCGGTCTGCGCGGCCGTGTTCTGAGGTGGCGGATGCCCAGGCTGCGGCAGGCGATCGCGTGGATCGCCGAGCGGTAGGCCGAGCCGTTGTCGGTCAGAACGCGCTCGACCGTAATGCCGTAGGAGGCATAGAACGCGACCGCCCGGGCGAGAAACGCGGTGGCGGTTGCGGCCTTCTCGTCGGCGAGGACCTCGGCGTAGGCCAGGCGGGTGCAGTCGTCGATCGCGATGTGCACGAACTCCCAGCCGGCCCTGCCGCGCCGCTTGCCGGCCTTGTCGGTGAACGAGCCCGTGTAGTGATTCGCGCCGCCGCGAACGCGCTTGCCCGCGCCGCCGACGATCCGGCCGAGCTTCTTGATGTCGGTGTGAATCAGCTCGCCCGGCCGCTCGCGCTCGTAGCGCTGGGCGGGCTCGAGCCCGAGCCGTCCGAGCTTGCCCAAACCGGCGCGCTTGAGGATTCCGGAAACGGTCGAGCAGGCCATCGCGAGCAGATCGGCGATCTCCGGCCCGCTGAAACGGATCTTCCGCAGCGCGCAGATCGCGTCGACGCGATCCTCAGGCGTCTTGTTCGCAACACGGTGCGGCGCTGACGATCGGTCTCTGAGGCCGGACGGGCCTTCGGCCAGAAATCGCGCGACCCACTTTCCACAGGTCTTCGCACTCACGCCAAACCGCGTGGCGGCTTCGCGCCGGGTCAGGCCGTCCTCAACGACGAGCCTGACGAGCTCTTCTCGTGCCTTCAGGCTGAGCGCCGCGTTAGCGTGCAGCTGCATCCGGTGTCCTCCTTGGGACTGGGTCCGTTTCGCAACGCCCAGCCTCCAAGGGGGCCCGGATGTCTTTCAGCTCACCGCTGGAACAACGTGCTCAGGAACTACAGCTAGCGCCGCCCGCCGTCCACCGGGGCGCCGGCAGTCGCCTGCCGGCGCCGGGTCAGCGGCGTCGCTCGCAGTCGTCGGCGATCTGATCGCCCGCCGACGCGATGACCGTGTCGTTGCCCGGGCCGCAGACGATCACGTCGCGGCCGTGCCCGCCGTTCAGCGTGTCGTCGCCCGGGCCGCCGTCGAGCCGGTCGTTGCCGCGCCCGCCCTCGAGGCTGTCGTTGCCGGGCCCGCCCTCGAGGTAGTCGTTGCCGAAGCGCCCGAACAGCTCGTCGTTCCCGTCGCCGCCGAACAACCGGTCGTCGCCTCCGCGGCCCTCGATGTAGTCGTCGCCGCCGCGCCCGCGGCACGTGTCGTCGCCCTCGGTCCCGAAGAGTGTCTCGGACGCCGACGTGCCGCCCTGACGGCAGGAGCGCAGCCGCTGCTTGGGCTCCTGGATCAGCCGCTCGCAGTTCCGGAAGTGCCGGCGGCGCTCGGACTGGAGCTGGTAGTAGGCGCGGTCGAAGCCCGGTCCGCAGTCGACGCGATCGACGCCCGTGCCGCCGTACACGGTGTCGTTGCCCGGGCCCGCCGAGATCACGTCCGGGCCGCGGCCGCCGTCGATGAAGTCGTCGCCCGGGCCGCCGGAGATCCGGTCGTGGCCGTCGCCGCCGAGGATCGTGTCGTCGCCCGGGCCGCCGTCGATGCGGTCGTCGCCACGCCCGCCGTTCAGGCGGTCGTTGCCGCCGCGGCCGAGGAGCGTGTCGTTGCCGCCGTTGCCGCTCAGCCGGTCGGCGCCGCCGGTGCCGACGAGCCGGTCAGCGCCGCGTCCTCCGACCTTCGTCGCCGCGAACGCGACCGCGGCGAAGGCGAGCAGGACCGAGGCGGCGAGCAGGGCGACGCGAAGCGAGCGAGGGGCTTGCATGGGTCGCATCGTGACGCATGCATCGAACGCAGACGCGCCATCGTCGGTCTGCTGACCCTGCACCGGGCGGGCCGGGCCCGCCGGAGCCGCGCCCCGGGCCAGCCCGGACCGGGCCCGTCGGGTGCTGCTAGCCTGCACCCCCGCATGCCCACGACCTCGCAGCTGATCCGCAAGGGACGTCACCCGAAGACGAAGAAGATGGCCACGCCGGGCCTGAAGTCCGGCAAGGGCCGCAAGAAGAAGGTCGCCGCCCCGCAGCGGCGCGGCGTCTGCACCCGCGTCTTCACCACCACTCCGAAGAAGCCGAACTCGGCGCTCCGCAAGGTGGCCCGGGTGCGCATCTCGGGTGGCATCGAGGTCACCGCGTACATCCCCGGCGAGGGCCACAACCTGCAGGAGCACTCCGTCGTGCTCGTGCGCGGTGGCCGCGTCAAGGACCTGCCGGGTGTGCGCTACAAGGTCGTGCGCGGCACGCTCGACGCCGCCGGCGTCAGCGACCGCAAGAAGGCCCGCTCGCAGTACGGCGTCAAGAAGAAGTAGCCATGCGCCGCAACGCAGCAACCATCCGTCCGATCGAGCCGGACCCCGTCCACCGTTCGCGCCTCGTGACCCAGATCATCAACCGGGTCATGCTCGACGGGAAGAAGAGCGTCGCCGAGCGCATCGTCTACGACGCGCTCTCGATCCTCGGCGAGCGCACCGGCAAGGACCCGCTCGAGGTCCTCGAGGCGTCGATCAAGGCGCTCACGCCGACGCTCGAGGTCCGCTCCCGCCGTGTCGGCGGCGCGACCTACCAGGTCCCGGTCGAGGTCCCCGCGCGCCGTGCCCGGACGCTCGCCGTCCGCTGGCTCGTCGAGTTCGCCCGCCAGCGTCGCGAGAAGACGATGGCGCAGCGGCTCGCCAACGAGCTGCTCGACGCGCAGAACCAGCAGGGCGGCGCGTACAAGCGCAAGGACGACATCTACCGGATGGCGCAGGCGAACAAGGCGTTCGCCCACTACCGCTGGTAGTCAGAGCCGTTCTCGTCGCGCCTGCGCGGCGCCGCTGAAGCGGCCCGTGCCGGCGCACTGTGCCGGCTCAGCGTCACCACGCAGGCACGACGATCGATGCTCTGCCTGACCGGCGGACCGCTGGTCGACGGTCGCGTCGACGGGTTCGAACCTGCTCGGCGCGGGCAGCTGGCGCTCGGGGATCGCGCTCGCCGCCGCCTGGTCGACGAGTTCAGCCTCCTCGTCCATCCCGTCGTGTCGGCGACCGGCCGGCCGTTCGCTGGGCCGGAGGCGGCCGGCGTGCGGCTCGAACCCCTCGCCGACGAGGTGGTCGGCGATGGTCTGCGGTGGAGCCGCTACGCGGTGGTCTCCACGCGCGTGGCGTCCGCTGGTTGAGTGCCTCTGGTGTGAGGTCAGCGCGGAGCGTGGCCCGCGGCGGGTGGTCCGCGCCCGGGTTCGTGGTGCCGGGCTGGCGCGCTCCGAGCGGGTTCTGTGGCGGCGGGGTGTTCCGTGGTCTGCACGGCCGCTGGTAAGGCTGGGTGAGCGCGTGCCCGGACCGCGACGAGCCTGCCGTCGCCGGGGGTGGGGCTCGTTTCTCGTGCGATGGCTGCGCACGGTCGCGCGCTCGTGGGCGGGCGGGCGCGGTGTCTTGGTGTCGGGCGCTCGCGGCCGGGTCGGCCCGCGAGCCGGATGAATCGCGCTCCGGGTCGACCGTCTCGTCCGGCTCGCTCCGCGGGCGGCGCGCCAGCCGGACCTGCGGGGAGCGACCTGGATGAAACGCGCGCTCAGCCGACCGTTCCGTCCGGCTCGCGCGCCGCACCGGGTCGAGGCCGACATTCCGGCCGGCCGGAAGCGCAAGAGCGGAGACCCGACGGATCCGAGTGGGTCGGCACCGGTGCGCGCGGGTGTGTCGACTCATCACGGTGATGTCGCAACGAGTCGACACACCCAGCCCGGGTCCGGCCGGGTGTGTCGGCCCATGACGGCTATGTCGGGACGAGTCGACGCACCCGACCGAAGCGGGGCGCCGCCGCTCGTCGGCGGCGCCCCGCCCGCCCGCGGTGAGCGCACCGCGAACCCGCTCCCCACACTGCCTGACCAGCCGGCCGTTCAGATCACGCCGAAGCCCGCCACCCCCGAACCCTCCGAACGCCGCGCCGGAAGGACGAACCCCGCCTACGGCGAGTCGCTCAGCGCCCCGGGCCGCGACGGCGCGGTCATGAGCAGCAGCCCGCCCGCGACGAGCAGCAGCGCCCCCGCGAGCGACTCGACGTAGAAGCCGGCGGCGGGCTCGGCCTGTGCTCCCTCGTAGGTGACGGCGAGCGTGCCCTCGTCCAGTGCGGCGGGCAGGTCGACGGTGAACGAGATCACGAGGACGACGATCCCGATCGCGGTCAGCGCCCACATCGCCGGTCGCGCGCCGCGCAGCGTCCCGAGCGCCATGGGGACCACCGCGACGCCCAGCAGGAGCATCGCGATCGAGTGGTGATCCAGGCCCGTGTAGGATCGGAGCTCGGCCTCGCCGGTGGTGATCCTGAACAGCGTCATGAAGGTGCTGATCACCAGGAGAAGCGCGGCGAGGAGGGCCAGCGCGACGAGGGCGACACCGGTCCGTCCGGGGCGTGGTGTACGCCCCCGGGAACGCCGAGAGCCCGTGCTATAGTCGTTGGTCGCTTCCGGGGCCTGTGCGCTCACGCGTGCGCCCTTCGAAGCACCTCAGCTGGCGATGGAGACCACGACCACATAGGGCTCGGGCTACAGCTTCTCGCTGTGTCGTGAACGGGCCCGCTGGGCCCGTTTTCACGTTCCTGACGCCGACGCACACGAACTCCACTTTTCATGCCACGCACGTTCCCCATCGAGAAGACCCGGAATATCGGGATCATGGCGCACATCGACGCCGGCAAGACCACCACGACGGAGCGCATCCTGTACTACACGGGTCGCACGTACAAGATGGGCGAGACCCATGAGGGTGCGTCGCAGATGGACTGGATGGAGCAGGAGCAGGAGCGTGGCATCACGATCACGTCTGCGGCCACCACGGCGTCGTGGCGCGACCATCGCATCAACATCATCGACACCCCGGGTCACGTCGACTTCACCGTCGAGGTCGAGCGCTCGCTGCGCGTCCTCGACGGCGCCATCGCCCTGTTCGACTCGGTCGCCGGCGTCGAGCCCCAGTCCGAGACCGTCTGGCGTCAGGCCGACAAGTACAACGTCCCGCGCATCGCGTTCATCAACAAGATGGACCGGATGGGCGCGAACTTCGAGAACGCGGTCAAGACGATGCACGACCGCCTCGGGGCCAACGCCGTCCCGGTCCAGCTCCCGATCGGCGCCGAGGCCGAGTTCGAGGGGATCATCGACCTGATCGGGATGAAGGCGATCCGCTACCTCGATGAGCTCGGCAAGGAGCAGGAGATCATCGAGATCCCGGACGCCTACAGGGACGCCGCCGACCAGGCCCGCGAGGAGCTCATCGACGCGGTCAGCCACTTCGACGACGAGCTCGCCGAGGCGTACCTCGAGAACGGCGACGTCGAGCCCGACCAGCTCAAGTCGGCGATCCGCAAGGCGACGCTCGCCATCGAGATGACCCCGGTCTTCTGCGGCTCGGCGTTCAAGAACAAGGGCGTGCAGCCGCTGCTCGACGCGGTCATCGACTACCTGCCGTCGCCGCTGGACATCCCGCCGGTCGTCGGCATGGAGATCGGCAAGGGCGGCGTCGAGATCGGCGAGGCCACCCGGCCGGCCGACGACAACGCGCCGTTCGCGGCCCTCGCCTTCAAGATCATGGCCGACCCGTTCTTCGGCAAGCTCACCTACTTCCGCGTCTACAGCGGCAAGCTGGAGGCGGGCTCGCGCGTCCTGAACGTCTCGACCGGCAAGACCGAGCGCGTCGGCCGCATCCTCGAGATGCACGCCAACGAGCGCAAGGACATCGACGCGATCTACGCCGGCGAGATCGGCGCGGCGGTCGGCATCAAGCAGGTCGTCACCGGCGACACGCTCTGCGCGCCGGACAAGCCGATCCGGCTCGAGACGATCGAGTTCCCCGAGCCGGTCATCAAGGTCGCGGTCGAGCCGAAGACCAAGGCCGACCAGGAGAAGATGGCGACCGCGCTGCAGCGGCTCGCCGAGGAGGACCCGACCTTCCAGGTCGCGACGAACGAGGAGACCGGCCAGACGGAGATCTCCGGCATGGGCGAGCTCCACCTCGACATCATCGTCGACCGCATGCGGCGCGAGTTCAACGTCGAGGCGAACGTCGGCAAGCCGCAGGTCTCCTACCGCGAGACCGTGAAGGGCACGGCCAAGGGGGTCGAGGGCCGGTTCGTCCGCCAGACCGGCGGCTCGGGCCAGTACGGCATCGTCTACATCGACCTCGAGCCGGCGCCCGGGGAGGGCTTCGTCTTCGAGAACCAGATCAAGGGCGGCGCCATCCCCACCGAGTTCATCCCCAGTGTCCAGAAGGGCATCGAGGAAGCGCTCGAGAACGGTGTCCGTGCGGGGTACCCGATGGTCGACGTCAAGGTGACGCTCGTCGACGGCAAGTACCACGAGACGGATTCGTCGGAGATCGCGTTCAAGGTCGCGGGGTCGCTCGCGCTGCAGGAGGCGGCCAAGCGGGCGAAGCCCACGCTCCTCGAGCCGATCTTCAAGGTCGAGGTCGTCACCCCCGAGGAGTTCCTCGGTGACGTCATCGGCGACCTGAGCCGCCGGCGCGGTCGCGTCGAGGGCCAGGAGCAGCGCGGCAACGCGCTTGCCGTGACCGCCAAGGTGCCCCTGTCGGAGATGTTCGGCTACGCGACCGACCTGCGCTCGAACACGCAGGGCCGGGCGACGTACACGATGCAGTTCGACAGCTACGACGAGGTGCCCCCGAACATCGCCGAGAAGGTCGTCGGCGAGCGCACGGGCGACACCGCCGCAGCCTGAGTTTCTTAGTACCTTCCAACGGTTTCTAGTCCCCAGAGGAGAACCACAAAGTGGCCAAGGAGAAGTTCGAGCGCACCAAGCCGCACGTCAACGTCGGCACGATCGGTCACATCGACCACGGCAAGACGACGCTGACCGCTGCCATCACCAAGGTCCTGTCGGACACGTACGGCGGCCAGGCGCGCTCCTTCGACGAGATCGACAACGCTCCTGAGGAGAAGGAGCGTGGCATCACGATCGCGACGTCGCACGTCGAGTACGAGACGGAGAAGCGTCATTACGCGCACGTCGATTGTCCTGGCCACGCGGACTACGTGAAGAACATGATCACGGGCGCCGCGCAGATGGACGGGGCCATCCTCGTCGTGTCGGCGGCCGACGGCCCGATGCCGCAGACGCGCGAGCACATCCTGCTCGCTCGTCAGGTCGGCGTGCCGTACATCGTGGTCTTCCTCAACAAGGCGGACATGGTCGACGACGAGGAGCTCCTCGAGCTCGTCGAGGTCGAGGTCCGCGACCTGCTCAGCGAGTACGAGTTCCCGGGCGACGACATCCCGTTCGTCACCGGCTCGGCGCTCAAGGCGCTCGAGGGCGACCCGGAGTACACGCAGAAGATCCTCGAGCTCGCCGAGCAGCTCGACACCTACATCCCGGAGCCCGAGCGTCCGCTCGACCGCCCGTTCCTGATGCCGGTCGAGGACGTCTTCTCGATCACCGGCCGCGGCACCGTCGCGACCGGCCGCATCGAGCAGGGCGTCATCCAGACGGGCGACGAGGTCGAGATCGTCGGCATCCGCCCGACGCAGAAGACCGTCGTCACCGGCGTCGAGATGTTCCGCAAGATCCTCGACCGCGGCGAGGCCGGCGACAACGTCGGCTGCCTGCTCCGTGGCACCAAGCGCGAGGAGATCGAGCGCGGCCAGGTGCTCTGCGCGCCCGGCTCGATCACGCCGCACACGAAGTTCAAGGCCGAGGTCTACGTCCTGAAGAAGGAGGAGGGCGGCCGCCACACGCCGTTCTTCACCGGCTACCGGCCGCAGTTCTACTTCCGCACGACCGACGTCACCGGCACGGCGAAGCTGCCCGAGGGCGTCGAGATGGTCATGCCGGGCGACAACGTCCAGATGGACATCGAGCTCATCCAGCCGATCGCCATGGACGCGGGCCTGCGCTTCGCGATCCGCGAGGGCGGCCGCACCGTCGGCTCCGGCGTCGTCACCGAGATCGTCGAGTAGGGGCGCGGCACGAACCACAAGTCGTCCTCTGGGGGCGGGCACGACGCCCGCCCCTTATGACGAGAGACATCACATGGCAGGCATCGGACAGAACAAGATCCGCATCCGGCTCAAGGCCTACGACCACTCGGCCATCGAGACCGCGGCGAAGGACATCGTCGACACGGCGACGCGCACCGGCGCGACCGTGAGCGGCCCGGTGCCCCTTCCGACCGAGAAGAACGTCTACGCGGTCATCCGCTCGCCCTTCAAGGACAAGGACTCGCAGGAGCACTTCGAGATCCGCACCCACAAGCGGCTGATCGACATCCACCAGCCCACCCCGAAGACCGTCGACTCGCTCCAGCGGCTGGACCATCTGCCCGCGGGTGTCGACATCGAGATCCGCCTCGCGTAACGGACCATGGCTGCGATCCTCGCCAAGAAGCTCGGGATGACCCAGATCTTCCAGGAGGACGGGAAGGTCGAGCGCGTGACCGTGCTCGAGGCCGGCCCGTGTCCGGTGACTGCCGTGCGCACGCCCGACGTCGACGGCTACTCGGCCGTCCAGCTGGCGTTCGGCGCGACCCGCGAGAAGCACCTGACCAAGCCCGAGCTCGGCCACCTCAAGAAGGCCGGCGCTCCCCCGAGCAAGCACCTCGTCGAGTTCCGCGACGACAAGAACCCGGCGCCGCTGCAGGTCGGCGACGTCGTGACCGTCGACGCGTTCGAGCCCGGCCAGAAGGTCAAGGTCTCGGGCCGCTCGAAGGGCAAGGGCTTCCAGGGCGGCATCAAGCGCCACGGCTTCGGCCGCGGCCCGGTCACCCACGGCTCGCACAACGTGCGCGCCCCGGGCTCGATCGGCGCGTCCGCCACGCCCTCGCGCGTGATGAAGGGCAAGCGCATGCCGGGCCAGATGGGCAACAAGCGCGTCACCCAGCGCGGCCTGGAGATCGTGCGCGTCGATCCGGAGCAGAACCTGCTCCTCGTCCGCGGCGCCGTCCCCGGCCCGCGCAACGGCATCGTGGAGGTGCGGTCCGATGGCTGAGGGCACCGCTCCGTTCCTCGGCGACGGCAAGAAGACGACGAAGCTCGACGAGGCGGCCTTCGGCGCCGAGTTCAACACCGGCCTGGTGCACGAGTCCGTGCGGGCCGAGCTGAACGCGCGCCGTCAGGGCACGCACTCGACGAAGACCCGTGGACAGGTCCGCGGCGGCGGCGCCAAGCCGTGGCGCCAGAAGGGCACGGGCCGTGCCCGCGCCGGCTCGACCCGGTCGCCGCTCTGGACGGGCGGCGGCACGATCTTCGGGCCCTCGCCGCGGCGGTACACGTTCAAGGTCAACCGCAAGGAGAAGCGCGCCGCGCTGCGCAGCGCCCTGTCGCTGCACGCCGGCCGCGGCTCGATCGCGGTGTTCGACGCGAGCGCGTTCGACACGCCCTCGACCAAGCAGGCCGTCCGGCTCCTCGAGGGCTCGGACGCCGTGCAGCGCCCGACGCTCGTCGTCCTCACCGAGGACGAGACGACGGCCGCGTACTCGTTCCGCAACATCGAGCGCACGTCGGTCCTGCCGGCCGACGGCGTCGGGGTCGCCGACATCGTCGGCGCCGCGTCGCTCGTGGTCTCCGAGGCCGCGCTCGACGAGCTCACCCGGAGGGCCACCGCCTGATGGACGCCTCACAGGTCATCATCCGGCCGGTCGTCAGCGAGAAGAGCTACGTCCTGGCGACGGCCGACAAGTACACGTTCCGCGTCCACCCGGACGCGCACAAGACGCAGATCCGCCAGGCCGTCGAGGAGCTCTTCGACGTCACGGTCGTCGACGTGCGCACGATGAGCGTCAAGAGCAAGCCCAAGCGCCGCGGCTACACCGCCGGCCGGACGCGCCAGTGGAAGAAGGCGATCGTCCAGGTCAAGCCGGGCGACACGATCCCGATCTTCCAGGGCCTCCAGGGCCTCGAGGAGGGCTCGTAATGCCGATCCGCAAGCCAAAGCCCACGAGCGCCGGCCTGCGCTTCGTCTCGTACCCGGACTTCTCGGAGATCACGAAGACCGAGCCCGAGAAGTCGCTCACCGAGGGCCTGAAGAAGACCGGCGGCCGCAACGCGCACGGGCGCAAGACCGCCCGCCACCGCGGTGGCGGCGCCAAGCGGCTGTACCGGAAGATCGACTTCAAGCGGCGCAAGGACGGGATCCCCGCCCGCGTGGCCGCGATCGAGTACGACCCGAACCGGACCGCGTACATCGCGCTCCTGCACTACCTGGACGGCGAGAAGCGCTACATCCTGGCTCCGAACCGCCTGAAGGTCGGCATGACCGTGGCGTCGGGCCCGGACGCGCCGATCGACGTGGGCAACTGCCTGCCGCTGTCGAAGATGCCGACCGGCACCGTGATCCACAACGTCGAGCTGCAGCCCGGCCGCGGCGGCCAGCTCGCCCGCTCGGCGGGCGCGAGCGTCCAGCTCATGGCGAAGGAGAACGGGATGGCGACCCTGCGCCTGCCGTCCGGCGAGATGCGCATGGTCCGTGAGGAGTGCCGCGCCACGGTCGGCGCGATCGGCAACTCCGATCACCAGAACGTCAAGGTGGGCAAGGCCGGCCGCAAGCGCCATCTCGGCGTGCGGCCGCAGACCCGAGGCACCGCCATGAACCCGGTCGACCACCCGCACGGTGGCGGTGAGGGCTCGACCACTCCCGGCCGGCATCCGGTCACGCCCTGGGGCGTGCCGACGCTCGGCTACCGCACGCGCAAGAAGAACAAGGCGTCGGACCGCTACATCGTCCGCGGCCGTCGCCGTGGGAAGGGCAAGCGTTCGTAGATGAGTCGCTCCAGCAAGAAGGGGCCGTGGGTCGAGGAGCGCCTCATGCAGCGCATCGAGGCGATGAACGCCTCCGGCCAAAAGCAGATGATCAAGACCTGGTCGCGCAGCTCCACGATCTTCCCGGAGATGGTGGGGCACACGATCGCCGTGCACGACGGGCGCAAGCACGTGCCGGTGTTCATCAGCGAGGGCATGGTCGGGCACAAGCTCGGCGAGTTCGCGCCCACGCGCACGTATCGCGGCCACGCCGGTTCGGGGAAGGTGCGCTGACGATGGCCGACGGCGCTCGCGACGCGGACACCGAGAAGAAGGACCAGCCCACCGAGCAGGAGGGCGCGGGCACCCCCGCCAAGGCGGAGCCCGAGGCCGAGGCCAAGCCGAAGCGCACCCGCGCGAAGGCCGAGCCGAAGGCGGAGGAGAAGCCCAAGGCCAAGGCCGGGTCGAAGCCCAAGGCCGAGTCGAAGGCGAAGGCCGAGAAGAAGGCCGACGCCGAGGAGCCGAAGGCCGAAGACAAGCCGAAGGCCGCGGACAAGCCTGCTCCCGCCGCGCGGTCGCGCCGGCGCCGCGAGCGCGAGACCGGTGAGCCGGTCACCGTGCGCGCGCAGGCCAGGTACGTCCGCACGTCGGCCCGCAAGGCCCGCCTCATCGCCGACCACGTCCGTGGCAAGGACGTCGCCGAGGCGCGTGCGCTGCTGCAGTTCAGCCCGCGCGCGGTGGCCGAGGACTGGCGCAAGCTGCTCGAGTCGGCGATCGCCAACGCCGAGCACAACCACGATCTCGTCGGCGACGACCTGCGCGTGCTGAACGCGACGGCCGACGAGGGCCCGACGCTCAAGCGGTTCCGCCCGCGCGCCCACGGCCGTGCGACGCGCATCCGCAAGCGCACGAGCCATCTCACGATCACGCTGACGCCCAAGGAGAACTGATGGGACAGAAGGTTCATCCCGAGGCGATGCGCGTCGGCTACATCCACGATTGGAAGTCGAACTGGTTCACCGAGCGGAACTTCGACGACTACCTGGCCGAAGACGTCCGCATCCGGGACCACATCAACAACAAGCTTGCGCACGCGGGCCTCTCCGACATCACGATCCGCAAGGACGCGAACGAGGTCGAGGTCAACATCCACACCGCGCGCCCGGGCATCGTCATCGGCAAGTCCGGCTCGGAGGTCGACGCGCTGCGTCGGGACCTGAACCGGATGACCGGCAAGGCCATCAAGGTCAACATCCTCGAGATCAAGCGGCCCGAGCTCGACGCGAAGCTCGTCGCCCAGTCGATCGCCGAGCAGCTCGTCAACCGCGTGGCGTTCCGCCGCGCGATGAAGCGCGCGCTGACCAGCGCGATGCGCTCGGGCGCCAAGGGCTGCAAGATCCAGGTCTCCGGCCGCCTCGGCGGCGCGGAGATGGCGCGCACCGAGATGTACTCGGACGGCCGCGTGCCGCTCCACACGCTGCGCGCCGACATCGACTACGGGTTCTACGAGGCCCGCACGACGTTCGGCCGCATCGGCGTGAAGTGCTGGATCAACAAGGGCGAGATCATGCCCGAGGGCTTCACCGGCGTCGACCTCACCGAGATGGACACCCCCTCGCAGCAGCGCGACGACCGCGACGACCGCGGTCGCGGGCGTGGGCGCGGGCGCGGGCGCGGTGACCGCGACGGCGGCGGCCGCGGCGGTCGCGGCGGCGGTCGCGGGCGCGGCGGTCAGGGCGGCCCCGGCGGCCGTGGCGGTCGCGGCCCCGGCGGCGGCGGGTTCCGGGGAGGTGGCCGCTGATGCTGAGCCCCAAGCGCGTCAAGCACCGCAAGCAGCACCGTGGCCGCAAGCACGGGCTCTCGCGCGGTCAGACCAAGGTGCAGTTCGGCGAGTACGGCATCAAGGCGCTCGAGGCCGGGTGGATCACCAACCGGCAGATCGAGGCCGCACGTATCGCGATGACCCGCAAGATCAAGCGTGGCGGCAAGGTGTGGATCAACGTCTTCCCGGACAAGAGCTACACGAAGAAGCCGGCCGAGACCCGCATGGGCTCCGGCAAGGGCTCGCCCGAGGGCTGGGTCGCGGTCGTCAAGCCGGGCCGCGTCATGTTCGAGCTGGCCGGCGTGCCCGAGCCGCTCGCCCGTGACGCGATGCGCCTGGCGATCCAGAAGCTGCCGATCAAGGCGAAGTTCGTCACCCGTGAGGAGACGGAGGCCGCTGCATGAAGGCACGTGAGCTGCGTGAGCTCGACGACGAGGCGCTGCGCGAGCACATCAAGACCCAGCGCCGTGAGCTGTTCGGCCTACGGTTCTCGCACGCGACCGGCGAGCTCGAGAACACGGCCGGGCTGCGCACCGCCAAGCGCGATCTGGCCCGGGCGCTCACGGTCGCCCGCGAGCGTGGAGTGAAGGTTGACTGATGGCTGAGACCGAGAACAACGAGAACGAGAACGTCGAAGAGGTCGAGGCCGCCGAGGCCGAGGCCACCGGCGAGGCCGAGGCCGCCGAGGCGGCCGAGGGCGCCGAGGCCGAGGCGACCGAGGAGGCCGCCGCTGAGCCGGCGCCGCTGACGCCTGCCCAGGAGCGGGCGCTGGCCAGGCACAAGGAGGCCTCCTCCCGTCCGCCGCGCTCGCCCGCCGAGCGGCAGGCCGAGCGCGACGCCCGCCGCAAGGCGAAGGCCGCCGCGCGCCGGCGCCGCCGCCTGCAGGAGCGCGAGAAGGCCCGCGCGAACCGGACCGAGGTCCCGCCGACCCCGCCGGTCCTGCGCGACAAGGGCGTGCAGAAGGTGCGCCAGGGCGTCGTCGTCTCCGCCAAGCCCGACAAGACGATCACCGTGCGCATCGACGTCGCGCGCCGGCACCGCCGGTACGAGAAGATCGTGCGCTCGTCGGTGACGCTGCACGCCCACGACGAGAACAACGACGCCGGCGAGGGCGATGTCGTGCGCGTCGTCGAGAGCCGCCCGCTCTCGCGCACGAAGCGCTGGCGCCTGGACGAGGTCCTGGAGCGGGCCCGATGATCCAGAACGAGAGCCGCCTGCGCGTCGCCGACAACACGGGCGCGCGCGAGATCCTCGTCATCCGCGTCGTCGGCGGCAGCAAGCGCCGCTACGCGGGCGTGGGCGACATCGTCACCGCGACCGTCAAGCAGGCCACGCCGCAGGGCTCGGTCAAGAAGGGCGACGTCGTCCGCGCGGTCGTCGTGCGCACGCGCAAGCCGTTCGGCCGCGAGGACGGCACGTACATCGGCTTCGACGAGAACGCCGCCGTCATCATCGACACGCAGAACAACCCGCGCGGCACGCGCATCTTCGGGCCGGTGGCCCGCGAGCTGCGCGAGCGGAACTTCATGAAGATCGTGTCCCTCGCTCCGGAGGTGCTGTGAGCGATGGCTTCTAAGATGAAGATCCGGCGCGACGATCAGGTCCTCGTCATCAGTGGCAAGGATCGCGGCAAGACCGGCCGCGTCCTGCGCGTCGACCCCAAGACGGAGCGGGTCTACGTCGAGGGACTGAACATCGTCAAGCGCCATCAGCGGCCCCGTCCCGGCTCCACCGAACCCGGTGGCGTCGTGGAGAAGGAGGGGCCCATCCACATCTCCAACGTCATGCTGCTCGATCCCCAGGACAACAAGCCCACGCGCGTCGGCATCACCCGTGAGAACGGGAAGCGCTTCCGCGTGGCCAAGCGCACGGGGAACAAGGTCGACTGATGGCGCGCCTCAAGGACCGCTACAACGAGGAGATCCTGCCGGAGCTCATGAAGCGCTTCGGCTACTCCTCGGTCATGCAGGCGCCGAAGGTCGAGAAGGTCGTCCTGAACATGGGCGTCGGCGAGGCCAAGCAGGACTCGAAGATGCTCGACAACGCGATCGAGCAGCTCGCGACGATCGCCGGCCAGCGGCCGAACGTCCGCCGCGCGCGCAAGTCGATCGCGCAGTTCAAGGTGCGCGAGGGCATGCCGGTCGGCGTGTCCGTGACCCTGCGCGGCGAGCGCGCCTACGAGTTCCTCGACCGGTTCATGTCGATCGCGGTGCCGCGGATCCGCGACTTCCGCGGCCTGAACCCGCGCTCGTTCGACGGCCGCGGCAACTACTCGGTCGGCGTGCGCGAGCAGATCATCTTCCCGGAGATCGACTACGACGCCATCGACCAGGTCCGCGGCCTGGACGTGACCGTCGTGACCACCGCCGAGACGGATGGCGAGGCGTTCGCTCTGCTCGAGCTCCTCGGCATGCCGTTCGCCCGTGAGAACCGTCCCGCATTCGCGACCCAAGCCGAGGCTGCCTGACGATGGCCAAGACGTCCCAGCGCGTGCGCCAGGCACGCGGCTCGAAGTACAAGACCCGTGAATACACCCGGTGCCGCAGGTGCGGCCGGCCGCGTGCGGTCTACCGCAAGTTCGGCCTGTGCCGCATCTGCCTGCGCGAGCTCGCGCATCAGGGCTTCATCCCGGGGATGACCAAGTCGTCCTGGTAGCTGCATGAGCGGAACCACCGACCCCATCGCCGACTTCCTGACGCGCATCCGCAACGCCATCTCGGCCGCGCACGAGACCGTCGAGATCCCGGCGAGCAAGCTCAAGCGCGAGATGGCGCGGATCCTCGACGAGCAGGGCTACATCGCCGGCTACGACGTCGAGCCGCCGAACGCCGACCACCCGGGCGAGATCATCCGGATCCGGCTGAAGTACACCGACGACCGCCGCTCGGCGATCACGGGCCTGCGCCGCGTCTCGCGCCCGGGCCAGCGCCGCTATGTCCCGGCGTCGACGATCCCCAAGGTCCAGGGCGGCCTGGGGACCGCGATCATCTCGACGTCGCGTGGGGTCATGACCGGCCACGAGGCCCGCCAGGCGAAGGTCGGCGGCGAGGTCGTGGCGGAGGTCTGGTAGCGCGATGAGCCGCATCGGCAAGAAGCCCATCCCCGTCCCTGCCGGCGTGACCGTCAAGGTCGAGCCCGAGGTCGTCCACGTGACCGGCCCGCGCGGCGCGCTGTCCGAGCGCAAGAGCCGCGACATCTCGATCACCGAGGAGGACGGCACGCTCATCGTCACGCGGCCGACCGACCGCGGCGAGCACCGCGCGCTGCACGGGCTGACGCGCTCGCTCGTGGCGAACATGGTCGAGGGCGTGACGAACGGGTTCACCAAGACGCTCGAGATCCAGGGCGTCGGCTACCGCGCGACGCTCAAGGGCAAGAACCTCGAGCTCGCGCTGGGCAAGTCGCACCCGACGGTCATCGCCGCGCCGGAGGGCATCGAGTTCGAGGTGCCCCAGCCCACGCGCGTGATCGTCAAGGGCAACAGCAAGCAGCAGGTCGGCGAGATCGCCGCCATCATCCGCAAGCAGCGGCCGCCGGAGCCCTACAAGGGCAAGGGCATCCGCTACGAGGGCGAGTACGTCGCCAGGAAGGTCGGCAAGCGCGCATGAGTGTCGTCACGAAGGAGCAGCGCCGCCTCAAGCGCCGCCGCCGCGTGCGCGCGAAGGTTGTCGGCACCGCTGCCCGTCCCCGCATCTCCGTCTTCCGCTCCAACCGGGGCATCTTCGCCCAGCTCATCGACGACGAGCGCGGCCACACGCTGGCCGCCGTGTCGTGGACCGAGGACCAGCTCAAGGGCCTCAAGAAGGCCGAGCAGGCGTCCGAGGCCGGCAAGCTCCTCGCCAAGCGCGCGCAGGAGGCCGGCATCGAGCGGGCGGTGTTCGACCGGGGCGGCTACAAGTACCACGGGCGCGTGAAGGCCTTCGCCGAGGGCGTCCGCGAGGGAGGCCTCGCCGTATGAGCCAGAAGCACCAGGGCATCGACCGCTCCGTGAGCCCGGTCGGGCTCGACCTGCAGGAGCGGGTCGTCGAGATCAACCGCGTCGCGAAGGTCGTCAAGGGCGGCCGGCGCTTCAGCTTCACCGCGCTGGTCGTGGTGGGCGACGAGCGCGACGTCGTCGGCGTCGGCTACGGCAAGGCCCGTGAGGTGCCGCTGGCGATCCAGAAGGGTGTCGAGCAGGCGAAGAAGAACCTGTTCCGCGTGCCGAAGCACGGCACGACGATCACGCACCCGTCGCTGGGCGTCTACGGCTCGGGCCGCGTGCTGCTCAAGCCCGCCTCGCCCGGCACCGGCGTCATCGCCGGCGGCGGCGTGCGCGCGGTGCTCGAGCTCGCCGGCATCCACGACATCCTGTCCAAGAGCCTGGGCTCGCAGAACCCGATCAACCTCGTCAAGGCGACGGTCGCGGCGCTGCAGGACCTGCGCAAGCCCGAGGAGGTCGCGGAGCTCCGCGGCGTCTCGGTCAACAAGGTCCTCGGCCTGACCGACAAGCCGCGCGAGGAGGAGGGCGAGAGCGCCGACGCGGGCTCGGAGGAGTCCACCGCCGCAGAGGTCACCGCCTGATGCCGAAGGTCACGCAGATCAAGTCGAAGAACGGCGCGAACCACGCGCAGCGCGAGACCCTGCGCTCGCTCGGTCTTCGCCGGATCGGCCAGACGGTCGAGGTCAAGGACAACGAGCAGACGCGGGGCATGCTGCACCGCGTGCGACACCTGGTGAAGGTCGATGGCTGACGAGCGAATCGGACTGCACAACCTCAAGCCGAACCCGGGCTCGCGCAAGGCGCGCAAGCGCGTCGGCCGCGGCGAGGGCTCCGGCCACGGCAAGACGTCCGGTCGCGGTCACAAGGGCGCCGGCGCGCGCTCGGGCTCGAAGCGCAAGGCCGCGTTCGAGGGCGGCCAGATGCCGCTGCACATGCGGCTGGGCAAGCTCCGCGGCCCGACGAAGAAGATGTCGATGCCGTTCGAGCCGTTCCGGACGCACACGCAGCCGGTCAACATCGGCGACCTCGACGCGCGCTTCGAGTCGGGCGCCGACGTGACGCTCGACGCGCTCAAGGAGAAGGGCCTCGGGACGCGCAAGGACGTCCCGGTCAAGGTGCTCGCAAAGGGAGAGCTCAGCAAGCCGCTGACCGTCCACGCGCACAAGTTCTCGGCCGCCGCGCGCGAGAAGATCGAGGCCGCGGGCGGCACCGTGGTCGTCGAAGACGCCTAGCCACTAGTCTGGTCAGCCCTCGTGCTGAAGACGATCGGCAGCGCCTTCACCGTTCCGGAGATCCGGAAGAAACTCGCGTTCACGGGCCTCATGCTCGTGATCTACCGGCTCGGCGCTCACATCCCGGTCCCGGGGGTGAACACCGACGCCATCGAGCAGGTGCAGGAGCAGTTCAGCGGCGGGGGCGTCCTCAACCTGCTGAACACGCTCGGCGGCGGCGGCCTGTCGAGGGTCGCGCTGTTCGCGCTGGGGATCATGCCGTACATCACGGCCTCGATCATCCTGCAGCTCCTGACGGTCGTCGTGCCGTCGCTCGAGAAGCTGCAGAAGGAGGGCGAGGTCGGCCAGCAGCGCATCACGCAGTACACGCGCTACCTCACGGTCGGCCTGGCGTTCGGCCAGTCGATCGGCTACGTCTTCCTCTTCCGGTCGTTCACCGCGTCGGCCGGCACGCCGCTGTTCGACGACTACAGCGTCGCGTCGGTGCTGCTCGTCGTGCTCTGCCTCACCGCGGGCTGCATCCTCGTCATGTGGCTCGGCGAGCTCATCACCCAGCGCGGGATCGGCAACGGCATCTCGCTGATGATCTTCGCGTCGATCGTCTCCGGCCTGCCGAACGGCGTGCAGGCCTGGTGGACGAACTCCGACCAGGTCTTCGTCGTGATGATGCCGTTCGTCGCGCTGGCGGTGATCGCGATCGTCGTGTTCGTCCAGGAGGGCCAGCGCCGCATCCCGATCCAGTACGCCAAGCGCGTCATCGGGCGCCGCATGTCCGGCGGCGGGCAGACCTACCTGCCGCTGCGCGTGAACATGGCCGGCGTCATCCCGGTCATCTTCGCCGCGTCGATCATGGCCTTCCCACCGACGATCGGCCAGCTCGTCACGAGCGACGCGAACAACTCGATCGCGACGTTCTTCTCGCCGAGCGGCTGGGCCTACATCGTCGGCGAGACGATCTTCATCATCGTCTTCACCTACTTCTACACCGCGGTGACGTTCAACCCGGTCGACCAGGCCGACAACCTGAAGAAGTACGGCGGCTTCATCCCCGGCGTCCGGCCGGGCCGGCCGACGGCCGAGTTCCTCGACCGCGTGCTCGCGCGCCTGACGTTCCCCGGCGCGCTGTACCTCGCGGCGGTCGCGGCCCTCCCGACGATCCTGATCAACCAGACCTCGGCCAACTTCTACTTCGGCGGGACCTCGCTCCTCATCGTCGTCGGCGTCGCCCTGGACACCATGAAACAGCTCGAGGCGCAGCTGATGATGCGGAACTACGAGGGCTTCCTGAAGTGAGTGAGCTGAACCTGATCCTTCTCGGGCCTCCGGGCGCCGGGAAGGGCACGCAGGCCGAACGGCTGGAGCAGGACTTCCACCTGCCGTACATCGCGACCGGCAACATGCTGCGCGCGGCGGTCGAGGAGGGCACCGAGCTCGGCAAGAAGGCCAAGAAGTACATGGACGCCGGGGACCTGGTCCCCGACGAGCTCATCATCGGGATGATCCTCGAGTGCGTCGACGACGAGCGGTGCAACGACGGGTTCCTGCTCGACGGCTTCCCGCGTAACCTCGAGCAGGCCAAGTCGCTCGACGAGGCGCTGGCCAAGCTCGACCGGTCGATCACCGCGGCGCTGCTCATCGACGTCCCGGACGAGGTGATCGTGCGGCGGCTGTCTGGGCGGCGCACGTGCAAGAAGGAGGGGCACGTCTACCACGTGGAGACGAACCCGCCCAAGCACGAGGGCGTCTGCGACATCGACGGCTCGAAGCTCGTCCAGCGCGACGACGACAAGCCGGAGACCGTGCAGAACCGGCTGCGCGTCTACCACGAGAACACCGAGCCGCTCGTCGGCTACTACCAGGACCAGGGCGTCCTGCGGCGGTTCGACGGCACCCGGAACCCCACCGAGGTGCACGACCACTTGCGCGCGACGATCGCGACCCTCAGACTCGAGGACGAGATCTGAGGTCAGCAGCCCGATGATCATCAAGAAGTCGCCGGCCGAGATCGAGAAGATGGCCGCGGCCGGGGACATCCTCGTCCGTTGCCACCGGCTGATCGAGCAGAAGATCAGGCCGGGTGTCACGACGGGCGAGCTCGACGCCGCCGCCGAGCGCTTCATCCGCTCGCAGGGCGCGGTCCCGTCGTTCAAGGGCTACAACGGCTTTCCCGGCTCGATCTGCGCGTCGCCGAACCACATGGTCGTGCACGGGATCCCGGGCCCGTACAAGCTCCGCAAGGGCGACGTGATCTCGATCGACATCGGCGTGACGCTCGACGGCTGGGTCGCCGACGCCGCGCGCACGTACGCGCTGCCGCCGGTCACGCCGGTCGCCGAGAAGCTCCTGCGCGTCACCGAGGAGTCGCTCTTCAAGGGCGTCGAGCAGGCGCGGCCGGGCAACCGGCTCGGCGACGTCTCGCACGCCATCCAGCGGCACGTCGAGGACAACGGGCTGAGCGTCGTGCGCTCGCTCGTCGGCCACGGCATCGGGCGCGACATGCACGAGGACCCGCAGATCCCGAACTTCGGCGAGCCCGGGCGCGGCCCGAAGCTCGAGGAGGGGATGGTCCTCGCGATCGAGCCGATGGTCACCGCCGGCCGGCACGCCGTCCGGATGGGCGACGACGGCTGGGCGATCTATAGTCAGGACGGGTCCCTGGCGGCGCACTTCGAGTTCACGGTCGCGATCACCAGGGACGGTCCGCGCATCCTGACGCCCTGGCACGAAGGCCGCGACCGAGCCGCCGCATAGCCCGTGCTAAATTGGATGGTCGCGCCTGAGCGCCGTCGTCCTGCGTGCGCGCGTTCCCCTCTTGTAGCAGTCTTCGAAAGGAAGCAGTGAAGGTCCGACCGTCGGTCAAGCCGATGTGCGAGAAGTGCAAGGTCATCCGCCGCCACGGCGCGATCCTGGTGATCTGCAGCAACCCCCGGCACAAGCAGCGGCAGGGGTAGGTCCATGGCACGCATCGCCGGCATCAACATCCCGCTGAACAAGCGCGCGGAGATCGGCCTCACGTACATCTACGGCATCGGCCGGTCGACCGCGAACAAGATCCTCTCCGAGGCGAACGTGTCGCCGGACACCTACGTCCGCGACCTCACCGAGGACGAGATCGCCCGCCTGCGCGAGGTCATCGACCGCGACGTCGTCGTCGAGGGCGACCTGCGCCGCGAGCGCTCGCAGAACATCAAGCGCCTCATGGAGATCGGCTGCTACCGCGGCCTGCGCCACCGTCGTGGCCTCCCGGTCCGCGGCCAGAACACGAAGACCAACGCGCGCACGCGCAAGGGCCCGAAGCGCATGCAGGTCGCCGGCAAGAAGAAGGCAGGGAAGAAGTGAGCCCGGCTCCTCGTCGTCCGCAGCGGGGCCGCCGCAAGCCGAAGAAGAACATCCCGGTCGGCCAGGCGCACATCAAGACGTCGTTCAACAACACGATCGTGTCGCTCACCGACCGCGAGGGGAACGTCATCGCGTGGGAGTCCGCCGGCGGCGCCGGCTTCAAGGGCTCGCGCAAGTCGACCCCGTTCGCGGCGCAGGTCACCGCCGACTCGGCCGCCCGCAAGGGCATCGAGCAGGGCCTGCAGAAGGTCGAGGTGTTCGTCAAGGGCCCGGGCTCGGGCCGCGAGACGGCGATCCGCTCCCTCCAGGCCGCCGGCCTCGAGGTGACCTCGGTGCGCGACGTGACCCCGCAGGCTCACAACGGGTGCCGCCCCCGGAAGCGGCGGCGTGTCTGATGGCTCGAGATACCTCCGCCCAGTGCAAGCAGTGCCGCCGCGAGGGTCAGAAGCTCTTCCTGAAGGGCGAGCGCTGCCTGACCGACAAGTGCGGCGTCGAGCGGCGTGCGTACCCGCCGGGCGACCACGGCCGTGGCCGCCAGAAGCAGAGCGAGTACCGCGTCCAGCTCCGTGAGAAGCAGAAGGCCCGTCGCTACTACGGGATCCTCGAGAAGCAGTTCCGCTCGTACTACGAGAAGGCCACGCGCCAGCCGGGGATCACCGGCGAGAACCTTCTGACGATCCTCGAGAGCCGGTTCGACAACGTTCTCGTGCGCCTCGGCTTCGCGGCGTCGCGCCGCCAGGCGCGTCAGCTCATCCGGCACGGCCACTGGACGATCAACGGCCGCCGGGTCGACATCCCGAGCTACCAGGTGAAGGAGGGCGACGTGATCGCCTTCAAGCCCGGCAGCCCGGCCGAGCCGGTCGTGCGCGACGCGACCGAGCTCACCGCGCAGGTTCCGGCGTGGCTGCAGGCCGACCACGATTCGCTCACGGCGAAGGTGCTCCGCAAGCCGGAGCGGCGCGAGATCGCCGCGCCCGTGCAGGAGCAGCTCATCGTCGAGCTCTACTCGAAGTGACCACACGCGCCGCCCCGAACGGGTGGCGCGTCCCGACAACTAGGACATCTCTCCCTGATGCTCGACTTCCAGATCCCTCGCATCACCGGCGAATCCGTCGAGGAAAACCGCGGCTCGTTCGTCATCGAGCCCCTCGATCGCGGCTTCGGCTACACGTTCGGCAACTCGCTGCGCCGCGTGCTGCTGTCGTCGCTTGCGGGCGCCGCGGTGACGAGCGTGCGGATCGAGGGGGTCGCGCACGAGTTCTCGACGATCTCCGGCGTCACCGAGGACGTCACCGACATCGTCCTGAACCTCAAGGGCATCGTCTGCCGCATGCACTCCGACGCGACCGAGGTCGAGGCGCCGCTCGTCGTCACCGGCCCCGGTGATGTCACGGCCAAGGACATCGACCTGCCCGCCGGCGTCGAGATCCTCAACCCGGACGTCCACATCGCGACGCTCGAGAAGAAGACGAAGCTCGAGATGTACATGACGATCGGCCGGGGCCGCGGCTACCGCCCGGCGGAGGACAACAAGTCCCCCGACCAGCCGATCGGCGTCATCCCGATCGACTCGATCTTCTCGCCGGTCAAGCGCGTCGCGTACTCGGTCGAGGGCGCCCGCGTCGGCCAGCGCACCGACTACGACCGGCTGACGCTCGACATCGAGACCGACGGCTCGATCGAGCCGGCGGCGGCGCTGCGCGAGGCGGCCGAGATCCTCATCTCGCAGCTGGCGATCTTCACCGACGCAGACCGCGTCGAGGAGCTGCGCCAGGGCCCCGCCGGGGCGCTCGCGGACGGCTCGGCCGGTGCGCCGGGCGGTGCGGTCGGCGCCGGTGGCGCCGCGCCCGGGCCGATGCACGACATCCTCATCGAGGAGCTCGAGCTCGGCGTCCGCTCGTACAACTGCCTCAAGCGCGCCGGCATCCAGACCGTCGGCGACCTCATCTCGAAGTCCGAGAGCGAGCTCGCGGCGATCCCGAACTTCGGCAAGAAGTCGATCGACGAGGTCGTCGAGACGCTCCACGCTCGCGGCCTGGACCTCCGGGAGGACTAGTCGCCGTGCGGCACCAGAAGAACCGGCACAAGCTCTCGCGCGACGCGTCGCACCGCAAGGCGCTGCTGCAGAACCTCTGCAAGGAGCTCATCGACCACGACCGGATCAAGACGACCGAGGCGAAGGCCAAGGCGCTGCGTCCGGAGGTCGAGCAGCTCATCACGCTCGCCAAGCGCGGCGACCTGCACGCCCGGCGCCAGGCGCTGTCGGCGCTCGGCCAGGACAAGTTCATCGTCCACAAGCTGTTCGAGGAGGTCGCTCCGCGCTACGCCGAGCGGCCGGGCGGGTACACGCGCATCCTCAAGCTCGGCCCGCGCCGCTCGGACTCGACCGAGATGGTGTACATCGAGCTCGTCTGAGCCCCGCGCGACCATCGATCTTGCACGACGGCCCGCTCGCTCGAGCGGGCCGTCGGCGTTTCGGGCTCAGGCCGCGCGGAGCTGCGGCGCGTCGGCCGGCTCGGGGATCTCGCCCCGGGCGGCCTCGAGCGCGAGCTGCAGGAACGCCTTGGCGGCGGGCGGCTGGCGCCGGCGCCCGCGCCAGACCAGCGACACCGGCCACGTGGGCGGGGCGGGGCGGACCGGCTTGATCGCGACCGGCGGGCCCTCCAGCTCGGCGATCGAGCGGGGCATCACCGCGACCCCCAGCCCGCTGGAGGCGAGCGCGCGGACCGCCGCCATCTCCGTGCAGTAGAAGGCGTTGCGGGGCTGGAGGCCCTCGGAGGCCATCGTCCACTCGAAGCGGCGCCGTAGCTCGGAGCCGTCGCGGTAGGCGATGAGCGTCTCGCCCGACAGGTCCTCCAGGGTCACGTGCTCGGCCTGCGCGAGCCGGTGCTCGAGCGAGACGGTCGCGACGAGCTCCTCCTCGAAGAGCTTGGTCGCGGCGAACTCGTCGCCGAGCTTGTCCGGGTCGACCGACGCGAACGCGCAGTCCAGCTCGTCGCGCCGCAGCAGGTCGAGGAGGTGGTCGGCGGTGTGCTCGATCAGATGGATGTCGACCCCGGGGTGGCGGTGGTGGAAGGCTCCGAGCACCCCCGGCAGGTCGTACGACCCGGTCGGCCAGATCGCCCCGATGGCCACCTTGCCGCGGAGGACGCCGCTGAGCTCCTCCAGCTCTGCCTGCAGGCCGTCGACCTCGCTGAGGACGCGGCGGGCGTAGTCGAGGACGACCTGCCCCGCCTCGGTCACCGCGACGCTGCGCGACGTGCGATGCAGCAGGTCGACGCCGAGTTCCGCTTCGAGGCGGCGGACCTGCTGGGACAGGGCGGACTGGGCCAGATGCAGCTCCTCCGCCGCTCGGGTGAAGGAGCCGTGGCGCGCGATCGCGTCGAGGGTGCGCAGATGCCGGAGCTCCATGGACCGATCTTTCCAGCCGCCTATCGAGAAGTCGAAGACGAGTTCGTGTTGGGATCCATCACGCCACGCGATAGCTCGGCGCTCTACCTATGCAATGCTTAGGCAGATGGGTGAGGACGACCTGACGCTGGGCGAGGCGGCGAAGGCGATCGGGGTCAGCGTCGACACGCTGCGCCGCTGGGACCGCGCGGGCCGGCTGCGGACGACCCGTGACGAGCGCAACCGCCGGCGCGTGCCGCGCGGCGAGGTCGAGCGCCTGACGAGCCGGCCGGCGCGGCACGAGACCGGCGACACGCTGTCGGCGCGCAACCGGTTCCCGGGCGTCGTCACGTCGGTCGAGGTCGACGGCGTGATGGCGCTCGTCGAGATCCAGGCCGGCCCGCACCGGATCACCGCGGCGATCACGCGCGACTCGGTCGAGGAGCTCGGCCTCGTCGAGGGGGCGCGCGCGACGGCGGCGGTCAAGGCGACGTCGGTGATGGTCGAGAAGGGCGGGTGATGCGGCCGGTCGCCGCTGCGCTGTGCGCGCTCGCCGCGCTCGCGGGCTGCGGCGGCGAGGCCGAGGGGCAGGGCGAGCGCCCGCAGCTCGTCGTCTCGGCCGCGGCGTCGCTGAAGACCGCGCTGACCGCGTACGCGGGCGACTTCGGCGCGGCGCGCGTGCGCCTGCAGTTCGCCGGCTCGGACGAGCTGGCGGCGCAGATCCGGCGCGGCGTGCGGCCCGGCGTGTTCGCCGCCGCGAACACGGCGCTGCCCGAGCAGCTCTTCGCCGAGGGCCTCGTCGAGCGGCCGGTGACGTTCGCGCGGAACGAGCTCGTGCTAGCCGTGCCGGCGGCCGGCGGGGCGAAGGTCCGCTCGCTGGACGACCTGACGCGCGACGGCGTGACGATCGCGATCGGCGACGCCGACGTGCCGGTCGGCGCCTACACCCGCGCGCTCCTCGGCCGGCTCGGCCCCGGAGAGCGCCGCGCGATCCTCGCAAACGTCCGCTCCGAGGAGCCCGACGCCGCCGGGATCGCCGGCAAGCTCCGCCAGGGCGCCGTCGACGCCGGCTTCCTGTACGCGTCGGACGTCCGCGCGAGCGGGGGCGCGCTGGAGGCGATCGCGCTGCCCGCCCGCCTGCGCCCGGCGGTCGCCTACGCCGCCGCGGTCGTCAAGGGCGCCGCGCGGCCGCGTGAGGCGCGGGCGTTCGTCGAGGGGCTCGTCCGGGGCGCGGGGGCGCGCGCGCTGGAGGAGGCGGGGTTCCGCCCGCCGCCGGGGTCGTGAGGGGCTCGCGCGCGTTCGGCCTGCTGCTCGGCGCGGCGCTGGCGCTCGCGCTGGCGTTCCTCGTCCTGCCGGTCGTCGCGATCTTCGTCGACACGAGCCCGGTCGACCTGGTCCGGAGCCTCGGCGACGAGGGGGCGCTCGAGGCGCTGCGGCTGAGCCTGCTGTGCTCGGGCGCGGCGGTCGCGGTCATCGTGCTCGTCGGCACCCCCGCCGCCTACCTGCTCGCCACCCGGCGCTTCCGCGGGCGGGCGGCGGTCGTGACGCTCGTCGAGTTGCCGCTCGTGCTGCCGCCGGCCGTCGCCGGGATCGGGCTGCTCGCCGCGCTCGGGCCGAACGGCCTGCTCGGCGGCCTGCTCGAGGACGCCGGCGTGCGGCTCGTGCTGACCACCGCCGGGGTCGTCGTCGCGCTGACGTTCGTCGCCGCGCCGTTCTACCTGCGCCAGGCCCAGGCGGGATTCGAGGCGGTCGACCGGACGTGGCTCGAGGCGTCGCGCACGCTCGGCGCGGGCGAGGCGCGGACGTTCGCGCGGGTGGCGGTCCCGGCGGCCCGGCCCGCGCTGGCGTCGGGCCTGGCGCTGGCGTGGGGGCGCGCGCTCGGCGAGTTCGGCGCGACGCTCATGTTCGCCGGCTCGTTCCGCGGCATCACGCAGACCGTGCCGCTCGCGATCTACGAGCGGTTCTCGACCGACTTCACGGGCGCGCTGGCGCTCTCGGCGGTGCTCGTGGCGGTCAGCGCGGCGCTCCTGCTGTCGGTGAAGCTGCTGAGCGGCTCGACCTGGGTCGGCGGTGCTGCGCGTTGAGGCGCAGGCGCGGCTCGGGGCGCTGCGCCTCGACGTCGCCCTCGAGGTCCCGGCCGGCGAGTGCCTGGCGCTCGCCGGCCCGTCGGGCGCCGGGAAGACGTCGGTGCTGCGGACGGTCGCCGGCCTGCTGCGCCCGGAGCGCGGCGTCGTGCGGTGCGGCGACGAGACGTGGCTGGACACCGGGCGCGGGATCGACGTGCCGCCCGAGGCGCGGCGCTGCGGCTACGTGTTCCAGGAGTACGCGCTGTTCGGGCATCTCAGCGCGTGGCAGAACGTCGCCTACCCGCTGCGTGGGCTGCGCCGGTCCGAGCGGCGCGCCCGCGCGGTGGAGCTGCTCGACCGCTTCGGCATCGCGCACCTGGCCGACGCGCGCCCGGCGGTGCTGTCGGGGGGCGAGCGCCAGCGGGTCGCGGTGGCCCGCGCGCTCGCGCGCCGGCCGGCGGCGCTGCTGCTCGACGAGCCGCTGTCGGCGCTCGACCCGCGCCTGCGCGCCGCGGCGGGCCGCGAGCTGACCGCGGTGCTCGCCGAGAGCGGGGTGCCCGCGCTGCTCGTCACCCACGACTTCACCGAGGCGGCGGTGCTCGGCACGCGCGTCGGCGTCCTCGACGGCGGGCGGATCGTGCAGGAGGGCACCGCCGCCGCGCTCGCCGCCGCGCCCGCCTCGGCGTTCGTCGCCGACTTCACCGGCGCGACCGTCCTCACGGGCACGGCGCGGGAAGGCCCCGGAGGCCTGACCGCGGTCGACCTCGACGGGGGCGGCACCGTCTACAGCACCGTGCCCGGCTCGGGCCCGGTCGCGGTGAGCCTGTACCCGTGGGAGATCGAGCTCGCCCCGCAGGGGGTCGCGAGCGGCGGGTCGGCGCGCAACCACCTCACCGCGCAGGTGGTGTCGGTCACCGCGGTCGGAGGCCGCGTGCGGATCGGGCTCGCGGTGCCGCAGCCGCTGACCGCGGAGGTGAGCGACGCGGCGGTCCACGCCCTCGGCCTGCGCGCGGGGATGACGGTCACCGCGACGTGGAAGGCGTCGGCGACGCGGCTGCTGCGGTTGTAGGGGGCGCGCGGATGGCGACGGGGTAGGTGCGTGCCCGGGACGGGTCGGGGTCTGCCGGCGACCTGGATGAGACGCGCGCTGAGCCGGCCGTCTCGTCCGGCCGGGGCGGCGAGGGCGCTCTTGGGCCGGGCCGCCCCGATGGGAGCGGGTGCGGGGTGTGTCGATTCATGCCGGTCATGTCGGGACACGTCGACACACCCGCCCCGGGCCCGGTCGGGTGTGTCGACTGATGACGGCTGTGCCGGGACGAGTCGACACACCCGGCTGAAGTGGCGCGCGGGCGCACGGGCGAGGGTGAGCGCGCAGCGGGCCGCTCTGTCACCGCCTCGGTGCGGCCGTTCAGACCGCACCACACCCTGCCTCCACCGGAACCGCCCCTGAGCGCGCCGGGCCGGCACCAGCGAGCCGGGCGCGGGCCCGCCGCCGCAGGCGACCACCACGCCCACGCTCACCGAAACCGAGCACAGACCACCCACCGCAGGCCGGGACCACCACCCACCAAAGCCCCAGCGCGCCCCTCCCCGGCACGGTACGGTGCGCCCGTGCTCGAGGTCCGTCCCGCGACGCCGGCCGACGCCGACGCGCTTGCCGCGACGGTCTCCGAGGGCTTCGAGACGTACCGCGCGTTCGCGCCGGAGGGGTGGGAGCCGCCGGACCGGCTCGAGCTGGCGATCGGCATCGCGGTCCGCCTGCGCGACGCCGACCAGCGCACGTGGGTGGCGGTCGACCGCGAGGACGGCGGCGCGGTCGCCGGGCAGGTCGCGTACCTGCCGGCGTCGTCGTCGCGCCACCCCGACAGCGACCCGGCGCTCGCCCACCTCGGCCAGCTCTTCGTCCGCCGCCGCCACTGGGGGACCGGCCTTGCCACGCGGCTGCTGAACGTCGCGATCGCCGATGCCACCGCGCGCGGGTTCACCGCGATGCGGCTCTACACGCCCGCCGGGCAGGCGCGCGCCCGGCGCTTTTACGAGCGTGAGGGCTGGTCGCTGCACGGCAAGCCGATGCACGAGCCGTCGCTCGGGCTCGTGCTCGTCGAGTACCGCCGCGCGCTGCCGGAGGCCTGACCGCCCGGCGGCGGCGCCTCAGGCCCGCAGGCGCCGGTAGTGGTAGGCGTGCGAGCGCCGGAAGCCCGCCCGCGCGTACAGCGCATGCCCGGCGGCGTTCTCACGGCGCACCTGCAGGTACAGGCCGCGGTCGCCGGCCAGCCGCGCCCAGGCCCGCACGAGCGCGGAGGCGATCCCGGCGCGGCGGCGCTCGGGGGCGACCTCCAGCGCGAGGATGAGCGACCAGCCGTCCTGCAGGACGACCGTCGCGCGGCCCGCGCCGCCGGCGGCGCCGAGCTGCACGACCGGATGGCCGGACCGCAGCGCGGCGGGCGGGACGTCGAGCTCGGTCGGCACGACCTCGTGCGCCGGGCCGGTGAGGCGCTCGAGCGTCGTGGCCGCATCGCCGACGAGGATGTCGGCCTCGGACTCGACGACGTAGCCGCGCGCGGCGAGCTCGGCGTCCAGGGCGCCCATCGCCTCCTGCGGCGTGATCATCACGAGCGGCTCCCGGCCGCGGTCGCGGTACCACGCCTCGAGGAGGTCGACGTCGAGCGGCGGCCCGAGCGGCAGCGCGGAGTTCAGCCGCCGGAGCGGCTCGTCCGGCGACGCGCGCAGCAACCAGCCGCCCGCGCGCTCCTCCTCGGCAGCGGGCAGGGCGCGCGCGGCGAGGCGGTCGAGGTCCGTCGGATCGATCACGCCCGCAAGAATGCCGCGTCGTGGTCACGAAGCTCCTCATCGAGTACGACGGCACCGACTTCGCCGGGTGGGCGCGCCAGCCAGGGCTGCGCACCGTGCAGGGCGAGCTCGAGCGCGCGCTCGCCACGCTGCTGCGCGAGCCGGTCGAGCTGACGGTCGCCGGGCGCACCGACCGTGGCGTGCACGCATGGGGGCAGGTGGCCAGCCATCCCGGCCCGCCCGCCGACCTGCGCGGGCTCAACGCGCTGACGCCGCCGGAGGTCGCCGTGATCGACGCGCGCCCGGCGCCCGACGGGTTCGACGCGCGCCGCGACGCCCGCTCGCGCACGTACTGCTACCGCGTGCACACCCGCCGCGCGGCGAGCCCGTTCGAGCGCCACCGGGCGCTGCACTGGCCGTACCGCATCGACCGCGAGGCGCTCGACGCGTGCGCCCGCATGCTCGTCGGCGAGCACGACTTCACCGCGTTCACGCCGACCGAGACCGACCACGTGCGCTTCGAGCGGATCGTCCTCGACGCGCACTGGCGCCAGGCGCCCGGCGACGTGCTCGAGTTCTGGATCACCGCCGACGCGTTCATGCGGCACATGAACCGCACGCTCGTCGGGACGATGCTCCAGGTCGCCGGCGCACGGCGCGACCTGGACTCGTTCGCCCGGCTGCTCGAGGGCCGCCCGCGCAAGGAGGCGGGGCCGACCGCGCCGCCGCACGGGCTGTACTTCGCGCGCGTCGACTACGACACCGACGGCGGCACCGGCCCGGCGCCCGACACGCCGGCCGAGTAGCGCTCCAGCCAGGCCTCGAGCCGCGCGGCGCGCCGGTCGTCCTCCCTGCCCCAGCACTCGCCGTCCAGCGCGGACCGGTGGGGGACGATGTGCAGCACGTCGATGAGCCGGCAGACCTCGAAGAGCTGGAGCATCCGGCCGCTCGAGCAGACGATCGACAGCCGCGCGTGGTTGCGGGCCATCCGCGCCTGCTCGTCGCACAGCACGTACAGGCCGCTGACGGCCATGAAGTCGACGTTGCGCAGATCGACGACGAGCGAGCGCGACCCGCCCTCGCTCGCGCGGCCGAGCCACTCCCGGAGCGCCGGCGTCGACCCGACGTCGATCTCGCCGCGCAGGGCCACCACGCGGCCGCCGTCGGCCGGGGCGTCCTCGATGAGGGCCAGCGGGCCGGACATGGGGGTGACACTACCCTTCCTCGCGCGATCGAAATGAGGGTGCTGCTCACCAACGACGACGGGATCCAGGCCGACGGCCTGCAGGCACTGCGCCGTGCGCTCAAGCGGGTTCCGGACGTCGAGCTCGCCGTGATCGCCCCCGACGGCAACCGCTCGGCGATGGCGCGGTCGATCACGACCCGCCGCCCGCTGTGGGTCGAGCAGGTCGACTTCGGCGACGGGACGCACGGGTTCGCGACCGACGGGACCCCGGTCGACTGCGTGCGCTTCGCGACGCTCGGGCTCATCGAGGGCTTCGAGGCCGACGTCATCGTGTCGGGGATCAACCACGGCTCGAACCTCGGCGACGACATCACCTACTCGGGCACGGTCGCGGCCGCGCTGGAGGGCGTGCTGCTCGGGCTGCCGGCGATCGCGATCTCCCAGCAGTCGGCCGCGCGCGAGCTCGACTTCCGGCTCGGCAACGAGTTCGACTTCACGGTCGCCGCCGAGTTCGCGGCCCGGATCGTCGACACGCTCGACGAGGTGCCGCTGCGCCCCGGCACGCTGCTGAACATCAACGTGCCGGCGGGCGAGCCGCAGGGCGTGGAGATCGTCCGGCTCGGCAAGCGCATCTACCGCGACGAGCTCAAGCTCACCGAGGAGCACGACCGCCGCCGGCGCTACTGGGTCTACGGCGACTCGCCCGAGCACGTCGACGAGGAGGGCACCGACCTCGCCGCGATCGCCGCCGGCCGGATCGCCGTGACGCCGATCCACTTCGACCTCACCGACACGGAGGGCATGGACCGCCTGGCGATGCACGACCTGTCGCGGCTGCTCGCGCCGGCCGCAGAAGAAGTGGAGTGAGCACGCCGTCCGAGGACGTCCGCCGCCGGGTCGCCGAGCTGCGCGAGCAGATCGAGTACCACGCGCACCGCTACTACGTCCTGGACGACCCGGAGATCGACGACGACGAGTACGACGCGCTCTTCCGCGAGCTCCAGGAGCTCGAGGAGCGCTACCCGGAGCTCGTCACCCCCGACTCCCCGACGCAGCGGGTCGGCGGCGAGCCGGTCTCCGAGCTGAAGAAGGTCCGCCACGAGGTGCCGATGCTCTCGCTGGCCAACGTGCGCTCGGCCGAGGAGCTGATGGCCTGGGTGCAGCGGATGCGCTCGCACCTGGCGCGCGAGGGGATCGAGGACCCGCAGTTCACGTACGTCTGCGAGCCGAAGATCGACGGGCTGGCGATCTCGCTGCTGTACGAGGACGGCCGGTTCGTCCGCGGCGCGACGCGCGGCAACGGCGAGGTCGGCGAGGACGTCACCCACAACCTGCGCACGATCGAGGCGATCCCGCTGCGCATCCGGAACGCGCCGCCGCGCCTGGAGGTGCGCGGCGAGGTGTACATGTCGCTGCCGGACTTCACCGCGCTGAACGAGCGCCGCGCCGAGCAGGGGCTGTCGACGTTCATGAACCCGCGCAACGCGGCGGCGGGGACGATCCGCCAGCTCGACCCGCGGCTCGCCGCCGAGCGGCCGCTGAGCATGTGGTGCTACGGCGTCGGGCTCATCGAGGGCGTCACGTTCCGCCGGCACTCCGAGGCGCTCGACTGGCTGCGCGACCGCGGGTTCCGCGTGAACGGCGACATCGTGCTGCTCGACGACGCCGACGCGGTCGTCGAGCAGTGCCAGGAGTGGGAACGGCGCCGCGGCGCGCTGGACTTCGAGATCGACGGCGTCGTCGTGAAGGTCGACGACCTCGAGCTGCAGCGGCGTCTCGGCGCGGTCGGCCGCGACCCGCGCTGGGCGGTCGCGTGGAAGTTCGCGCCGACGACGAAGTCGACCCGGCTGCTGAAGATCCACTGGAACGTCGGCAAGTACGGCGACCTGCACCCGTTCGGCGAGATGGAGCCGGTCCACGTCGGCGGCGTGACCGTCCGGATGGCGACGCTGCACAACGAGGAGGACCTGCGCCGCAAGGACATCCGCGAGGGCGACGAGGTGATCGTCACCCGCGCCGGCGACGTGATCCCGCAGATCATCTCGCCCGCCCCGCACGCCACCGAGCGCCCGGACCGCTCGCCGCCGCCGTCGCCGCCGGAGCGCTGCCCGTCGTGCGGGACGCCGATCGTCAAGCCCGAGGGCAGCGTGTTCAGCCGGTGCCCGAACCGGCAGTGCCCCGAGCGGCGCTGGCAGCTCCTCAAGCACTTCGTCTCCGAGGGCGCGATGGACATCGAGGGCCTCGGCGAGAAGCAGGTCGCGGCCCTGCAGCGCGAGGGGCTCGTCCAGACGGTCGCCGACTACTACCGCCTCACCGAGGAGCAGCTCGTCGGCGTCGAGCGGATGGGCGAGGTGTCGGCGCGGCGGCTCGTCGAGCGCATCCAGGCGTCCAAGGACCGGCCGTTCGGGCGCGTGCTGTTCGCCATCGGCATCGAGGGCGTCGGCGAGGTCACCGGCCGCAACCTCGCCCAGCGGTTCGGCAGCGTCGACGCGCTCCTGGCCGCGACGCCCGAGCAGATCGCCGAGACGCCCGGGATCGGGCCGAAGGTCGCCGAGCTCATCCACGAGCAGCTCCAGGACCCCGACCTGCGCGCGCTCGTCGAGGACCTCGAGGAGGTCGGGCTCAAGCTGCGGTCCGACGGGCCGCCGCCCGGCGAGGGGCCGCTGTCGGGCAAGACGCTCGTGCTGACCGGGACGCTCCCCGGCCTGACCCGCGAGCAGGCGACCGAGCGGATCCTCGCCGCGGGCGGGCGCGTCACGTCGTCGGTGTCGAAGAAGACCGACTACGTCGTCGCCGGCGATGCGCCCGGGTCAAAGCTCGAGAAGGCCGAGCGGCTCGGCGTCCCGGTCATCGACGAGGCCGGGCTGCTCGCCCTGCTCTCCGGCGAGGGCGAGCCCGGCGGTCAGCCGTCGTAGCGCGCGACCAGGGCCGTCATGCGGTCCTGGATGCGGTGCGCGCCGTAGAAGCTGATCCCCTGCATGAGCCACGCGAAGCCGACCTTGCGGCCGCTGCGCGTCGTGCAGACGCCGGCGAGGTTGGACACCGCGCGGATCGTGCCGGTCTTCACGCGGCAGCGGCCCTGGGCGGCGGTGCCGCGCATCCGGCGGCGGACGGTGCCGGTCCGGCCGGCGACGGCCAGCGACGCGCGCCAGGTCGCCGCGACGTCCTGCGTCTCCATCCGCTCGAGCAGGCGCACGACCTGGCGCGGCGACGCCCGGTTCGCGCGCGAGAGCCCCGAGCCGTCGGCGATCCGGGGGCGCACGCCGAAGTCGTCGAGCGTGTCGCGGACGACGCGCGCGCCGGCGACGGTCGTGCCGGCCTCGCCGTACGTCGCGCCGAGCGCCTTGAGGAGCATGTCGGCGATGAAGTTGTCCGAAGGGACGTTCGTCTGGCGGATGAGGTCGCCGACCGGGCTGGAGGCGACCGAGCCGAGCTCCGCCGCGCCGGCGGGCGCGGCGCCGGTCCGCACCGTCTTGGGGACGTCGATGCCCGCGGCGCGCAGGTGGGCGGCGAAGCGCTGCGCCGCGTAGGTCGCCGGGCTGCTCTGGAAGCCGCGCTTGATCACGAGCGCGCCGAGCCGCCCGCCGAGGTCGTAGTCGGGCGCGTAGTTCGTCCGCGGGCCGCCGCGGCGGCGGTCGAAGAACGTGTCGTCGGCGACCACGCGCCCCTCGACGCGGCGCACCCCCGCGGCGCGGACGGCGCGCGCCAGGCGCCGCAGGTCGGCCTCGTCCAGCCCGGGGTCGCCGCCCCCGACGAGCCACAGGTCGCCGGCGAGCGTCCCGTCGGCGTCGATCTCCGCCGCGCTGACCGCGCGCGTCGCCAGCTCGCCGGCCGGGCCGTAGCGCAGGAGCGCGGCCGCGGTGACGAAGAGCTTCTCGATCGACGCGGGGATCCGCGGCCGGTCCTCGCGGACCGCGACGAGCACCTTGCCGGTCTCGAGGTCGCGGGCGTACGCGCCGCTGAGCGTGCCGGCGGGCCGGAACTCGCGCGCCAGGGCGGCGCGCGTCGTGGCGGCGTCGGCGGCCCGCGCGGCGGGCGCGGCGGCGCCGATCAGCGCGAGCAGGACGAGGAGGACGGCGGCCGGGGCCGTCAGGGCGGGGCGGAGTCGCACGACGGTCAAGACACACCGGAGATCCGGAAGTCGCGGCACGGCCGCGTAGACTCGGGAACGTGGACAACGTCGTCAAGATCGACGAGGGCCGGTCGCGCAAGCGCACCGAGAAGCCGCGCCGCCGGCCCCGGCGGTCGAAGACGGCCCTCGTCCTCGGTGGCGGCGGGTTCACCGGGGCCGTGTACGAGATCGGCGCGCTCCGTGCGCTCGACCTGCTGAGCGTCAACCGGACCGTCAACCAGTTCGACATCTACGTCGGCACCTCGGCCGGCTCGTTCGTCGCCGCGCTCGCGGCCAACGGCGTGACGCCCGAGGAGATGATGCGGGTCGTCAACCAGCAGGTCCCGACCCCGTTCCGCGACATCGACCTCGGCACGCTGCTGCGGCCGAACTACCGCGAGTTCCTGCGCAAGGGCGTCGCGCTGCCGTTCCGGCTGGCCGGCATGGCGCGCGAGCTGGCCCCGCAGATCCGCCACCTGTCGGTGATGGACATCGTGCTCGCGCTCGGCGAGGGGATGCCGTCGGGCATGTACAGCGGCGCGGGCGTCGAGCGCTACATCCGCGAGGTCCTGTCCGACCCGGACCGCACCGACGACTTCCGCGGCCTGGACGCCGAGCTGTACCTCGCCGCGACCGACCTGGACACGTGCGAGCGGATCGTGTTCGGCACCGAGGGCTGGGACGACGTGCCGATCTCCACCGCGGTGCGCGCGTCGACCGCGCTGCCGATGGTGTACGCGCCGGTCGAGGTCAAGGGGCGCGAGCTCGTCGACGGCGGCATCGTCTCGACGACGAACCTCGACCTCGCGGTCGAGCACGGCGCGCAGTTCATCGTCGTCGTCAACCCGCTCGTCCCGTTCGTCAACGAGTCGGCGCGCGAGGGTGCGGGGCCGCGCATCAGCGACATGGGGCTGCCCCAGGTCGGCTACCAGACGTTCAAGCTCATGGCCTACCAGCGCCTGCACGAGATGGCGCGCCGCTGGGAGGACCGCTACCCGGGCGTCGACATCGTGCTCATCGAGCCCGAGCCGGACGACGAGCTGATGTTCCAGACGTCGATCATGAACTACACGAAGCGCGTGCAGATCGCCAAGCACGGCTTCCAGTCGGTGACGCTGAAGCTCGCCAGCGACTACGAGGACTTCCGCGAGGTCTGCGACCGGCACGGGATCGAGATCTCGGCCACGCGCGTGCGCAAGGTCGTCAAGCACTTCGCCGCCGAGCGCGAGAAGACGCGCGCGTGGCGCAAGATCCTCGAGCAGACCACCGGAGCGCTGCTCCGGCAGTCTGCCTCCGAGTGATCCCCCGGCCGGGCTACGGCCGCAGGGCCAGCGTCTTCGACACCGCCTTGCCGCCGCGCACCGGCGTCAGCGTGAGCTTGACCTTCGCACGGCGCGTGCGGGCCAGCGCCCGCCGCGCCTTGGCGGGCAGCCTCACGCGGACCTCGCGCGGCCTGCCGGCGGGGACGGCGAAGCGCACGCGGGCGAGCGGGCGCCGCGAGCGCGGGCGCGTGATCACCGCGACGCCCTTGCAGCCGGTCTGACAGCCGGCGACGAAGCGCAGCTCGCGGCCGCGCAGCCGCACGCCGCCGGTGCCGAACGACGGCGCCGCCGTGCCGGTCCCGGTCGCCGGGCGGTCACCGCCGCCGGACGGCGTCGTGCGCGGCATCCCGGCCGAGCCGGCCCCGGGCGCGGCGCCGCCGGGCACGGGGCCGGCCTCGCGCGGGTCGTGCATGCCCGGCGGAAGCTGCTCGATCCCGTACTGCCAGTCGCGGACCTTCGTGAACTCCAGCCGCGCGCTCCAGTCGAACTCGCACTGGCGCGTCCACGTGTCACGGTACGGGCACCAGCCGGGCGAGCGCTGCGACGGCGTGGCGCGCGCGAACGCGACGATCTTGCCCATGCTGAGCTCCTCCTTGGTGAGCGTCAGCACGGTGTCCAGGCCGGCGTTCGGGAACGAGTGGTCGTTGAACGCGAGGTTCCAGCCCGCGGCGAACTCGTTGCCGACCGTGCACACCCAGCCCGCGGGCAGCGAGTCGATGAGCCGGAACTCGAGGATCTCGTTCGGCGAGTCGGGGCTCTGGCCGTCGCGGCGCTTGAGCAGCGAGTACGCCGACGTGTCGGGGAAGCCCCGCGCGTCGCAGGTCCCGTCGACCGTGTACTCGCGGTTGTGCTCAGGATCCCAGCGCACCTCCTCCGAGACGCCCGTCCCGGTGACCGTCGGCGGCTCGGCACGGTCCATCGCCTGCGTGTTCAACAGCCGGCCGTTGCGGAAGACGACGTCGGTCAGGGTCGTGTCGAACGAGAAGTTCATCTCGCCCTCGAACGCGCCCTTGTTGCCCTGGGTCACCGCGCGGGAAATCGACCACGAGCCGGTGACGTGGATGTCGATCCGGTACTCGGCCTCGTAGATGATGTGGGGCGGCAGCGCGCTCGCGCTGGACGGCATCAGCGCGGCGGCCGCGAGCGCGGCGGCCGCGATCAGGAGTCGGAGCGATGGCATGGCGGGCAGGCTCGCCGAGGCGCCCGGATCGTCGCGCCGGGGAGATCCCTACGGTGCACCCCCGACATCCCCCGGGGCGACCTCCCGGGTGATCCTGAGCGCGTCCCGCAGGCGCCGGTCGTGCGTGGCCACGACGAGCGCGCCGGGCCAGCCCTCCAGCGCCGCCTCGAGCACCTCGAGCGACTCGACGTCGAGGTGGTTCGTCGGCTCGTCGAGCAACAGGCACGTCGCCCGCCGGTGGGCGAGCACGGTCAGCTCGGCGCGGGTCAGCTCGCCCGGGGAGAGCGTGGACGCCGGCCGCAGCACCGCGTCGGCCTCGAGCCCGAACGATGCGAGCGCTGTCCGCGCGGCGGTCACGTCCAGGCCGGTGAGCGCCCGGACCCCGGCGAGGACCGGGCGGTCGCCGGCGAGCCGGTCGCGCGCCTGGCCGAGCTGGGCGACGACCGCGCCGGGGGCGATCCGGCGCCGGCCGGCGGCGAGGTCGAGGCGCCCGTCGAGCGCCGCGAGCAGCGTCGACTTGCCGCTGCCGTTCGGGCCGCTGAGCAGCATCCGGTCGCCGGGCGCGACGGCGAGGTCCAGCGGCCCGAGCGACCAGTCGCCGCGGCGCAGCACCGCGCGCTCGAGCGCGACGACGACGTCCGCGCGCCGCTCCTCGGCGGTCAGCTCGAGCCGCAGCCGGCGCGGCTCGAACGGCTTGTCGGGGATCTCGATCCGCTCGGCCCGGGTGCCGACCCTGCGGGCCCGGCCGGCCATCTCCTCGGCCCGCATCCGCACCCACTCGCGCGCGTGCTTGTCGCCGTCGGGCAGGCGCCCGGCGGCGACCGCCGCGCGCTCGCCGCGGCCCGGCGGCGGATCTCGCGCTCGGCCTCCACGACGCGGGCCCGCTCGGCGACCGCCTCGGAGTGCTCGCGCAGGGCGCGCTCGCGGGCGGCGGCGCGCTCGCGCTCGTACGCCTCCCAGCCGCCGCGGTACAGCGTGCCCTTCCCGGTGTGCGGGTCGAGGTCCAGGACGGTGTCGACGGTGTCGGCGAGGAACCCGCGATCGTGCGAGACGACCACGACGCCGCCGTCGCGCTCGGCCAGCAGCGCGCGGAGGCGCTCGAGGCCGTCGGCGTCGAGGTGGTTCGTCGGCTCGTCGAGCAGGACGACGTCGTGGCGCGCGACGCGCAGCGCGGCCAGGCCGGCGCGCGCCGCCTGACCGCCGGACAGGGTCGCGAGCGGGCGGTCGAGCAGCGCGGCGGGCAGGCCGAGGCCGGCCGCCGCGGCGGCCAGGCGCGCGTCGGCGTCCGGGCCGCCGAGCGCCAGCCAGCGGTCGAGCGCGGCGGCGTGCGGCTCGACCGCGCCGAGGTCGCCGGCCTCGAGCGCGGCGGTCCAGCGGTCCAGCTCGCGGGTGGCGGCGGTGACGCCGACGCGGTCGAGCACGACCTCGCGGACGGTGGCCGCGCTCGTCGCGCCGGCGAGCTGCGGCAGGTAGCCGACGGTCCCGTGGCGGGCGACGGCGCCGGCGTCGGGCGTCTCGACACCGGCGAGGATGCGCAGCAGCGTGGACTTGCCCGCGCCGTTCGGCCCGACGACGCCGATGCGGCTGCCGGCGTCGACGCGCAGCGCGACGTCGTCGAGGACGGTGCGGGGCCCGTGGTGGCGGGCGATGTGGCGGGCGTCGAGCAGCGTCGACGGCATGAGGCTCCTTCCGGTACGGCTGGGCGGGACGGGAAGGACAGCCGCGACGCGGCCTGGTCAGGCCGGTCGGTCGGGGCGGCTGTCAGCGAGCGTCACGCATACGGTGGCCCGGAAGGACCGCGACCGACGGTAGCACGCCGCCGGGGGCGTGTCAGGAGCGCGGGACGCGGATCGGCGGGGAGGCCATGGTCGGCGTCCTGCCGCCCTCGTTCTCGGCGACCGCGCGGCACTGGAGGATCTTGCCGCGGGCGCTGCCGGTGATCCGCACCCGCCGGCCGGTGGCGACGAGCAGCCCGTTGATCCCCCACCGGTAGCGGATCCGCCGGACCGGGTTGCGGAACTCGGGCGCGACGCACGTCGCGAGGCGGCCGGGCTCGATCGTGCCCTCCACCGTCGCGCGCCCGAGCGGCTGGGGCGCCCAGACCGGCTCGGGATCGTCGATGAACGCGCGCAGACCGGCGACGCGGGAGAACACGGTCGGCTCGTGCAGCGCGCCGCACGAGATGCCGAAGCTCACGACGCCGACCTGCAGGTCGCCGATGACGAGCGGCCCGCCGCTGTCGCCGACGCACGGCGAGGTGTTCGGGCGCCGCTCGGCGTCGAGGCTGCGCGCGCAGAGCATGACGTTCGGCCGGTAGCCGTTGTCCTCGCCGTAGACGCGGTTGCAGCCGCGGTCGGACATGATCCGCAGCCCGCCCTGGCGCAGCGTCGTGGCGAGCGGCGCGTTGCGCAGGTCGGTGCGCGTCACGCCCCAGCCGATCACCGTCGCCTCGGCGCCGCCGCCGAACAGCGACGACTGCTCGAGGCTCGCCAGGCGGACGAGCGGCACGTCCGGGACCGGGCCGGCGAGGCGGACGACCGCGACGTCGTTGGCGGGCCCGCCGTCGTCGAGCGACTTGTACTCGGGGTGGGTGGCGACGTCGATCGCCTTCACCGGGATGCCGTCGTAGCGGTAGCCGCCCTTGCGGCGCTTGTAGGCGCCGACGAACAGATGCATGTCGGCGGCGCGCAGGTCCTCGACGCAGTGCCCGGCGGTCAGGACGCGGTCGGGCGCGATGAGCGTGCCGCCGCAGCCGCGCGACAGCGCGACCATCCACGGGTAGGCGCCGGGCGGCGCGACCTGGCCGCCGACGACGGCGGTGCGGGCCCGCGGCTCGGCCGGGCGGTCGCGGTCCGCGGCAGGGGCGGGGGCGGCGAGCAGGAGCGCCGGCGCCGCGGCGGCCGCCGCCGCCGCGAGGAGTGCGATCGCGCGCCTACGCGCCATCGCCGCCGCTCTCCAGGGCGAGCTCGAGCGCGCGGACCAGCCGCGTGGCGTGCTCGGGCAGGTGGACCGACGTGCGCACGTGGCTCGGCGAGCCGATCGCGCCGCCGGCCTGCACGAGCACCCCCTGGCGCTCGAGACGCGCGGCCAGCTCGGCCCCGTCGACGCCGGGCAGCGAGATCCACAGCACGTTCGCCTGGCTCGGCAGCACCTCGTACGGGCTGTCCTTCACGGCGGCGAGGACCGCGGCGCGCTGCTCGGCGACCGTGCGGGCGCGGCGGCGGACCTCGCCCTCCGTGGAGCGCAGGGCCTCGAGCGCTCCCTCCTGGGCGAGGTCGTTCACGCCGAGGTCGGGCTCGAGCTGCTCGAGCAGCGTGCCGGCGTCCGGCGCACCGACCGCGTAGCCGCAGCGCAGGCCGGCGAGGCCCCATGCCTTGGAGAACGAGCGGAAGACGAGCAGGCGCGGGTGGCGCTCGAGGAGCTCCAGGCTCGCGTCGACCGGCTGCACGTCCACGTAGTCCACGAGCGCTTCGTCCACGAAGACCACAACGCGCTCGGGGAGCGACCCGAGCAGGCCGTCGAGCTCGTCCTGGACGATGAGCTGACCCGTCGGGTCGTTCGGGTTGCACAGGACGACGATGCGGGTGCGCTCGTTGATCGCCCGCAGGACCGCCTCGGCGCCCCAGCCGGGGACCGGGACCGCGCGGCCGTGCGAGCGCCGCGCCATGATCGGATACAGCGGATAGCTCGGCCACGGCGTGACGAGCTCGTCGCCGGGCTCGAGGAGCGCCGCGGTCGCCGACGCCAGGAGCTGGGCGGCGCCGTTGCCGACCACCACCTGCTCGGGCGCGACGCCGTGCCGGTGGGCCAGCTCGGCGCGCAGCGCGCCGGCGCGCGGGTCGACGTAGCGGTGCAGGCCGCGGCGCGCGGCGAACGTGATCGCGTTGACGACCGAGTGGTGCGGCAGGCCCGGCCACGTCGTCCGCGACAGGTCGACCGGCTCGACGCGCTCGAGCGCGCGGGCGCGGCGCTCGGCGGCGCGGGCGCGCAGCTCCTCCGACACCTCCTCCTGGGAGAGCCCCTGGAACTGCCGGTAGTAGTCGAGGAGGCCCACGCCGCTAGCTCTGCGGGGCGAGCGTGGGGGTCGGTCCGGCGACGAGGAGGAACCAGACGAGGAACGCGGTGCCGCCGATGACGGCCGCGACCGCGAACACGGGCCCGATGATCCCCTTGCGCTGGTCGTGGCCGGCGGCGCGCCGGACGAGGATCCAGAACTGGTCCAGGCGCTTGACGAGCGCGAGGCCGGCCATGAGCGTCAGCAGCATCCCGAGGAACGCGACGAAGATGCCGAGGCTGACCGAGTCCGTGTGGTACTGGATCTGGGCGCCGATCCACAGCCACGCCATCGGGATGGGGCCCCAGAAGCTGCCGGCCACGACGACCATGACCGCGGCGATCACGGCCGCGACGGCCTCGTCGAACGTCCGTCGGCGGTCGCCCGCGCGCTCGGGCGCGGAGCGGTAGCGGACGGGGGCGGTGCCCGGCCGCCGGCCGACGAACAGGCCGCCGTTGTCAGTGGGGTCGGTACGCACCGACTCCGAGGGTACCTGCGCGATCAGCCCTCGATGGTGGCGAGCAGCACGGAACGCTCGACCGGGCGGCCCTCGGCGATGATCCCCTGCAGGCGCCCGATGACGTCCCAGACGTTGACGGTGAGCGCCGCGCGCAGCCGCGCGCCCGGGTCGATCCAGAGCGCGACGAACGCCCCGGAGGACATGTCGCCGTGGACGACGAGCTCGTCGTCCGGGCCCGCCTGGCCCGTGTACTCCAGGCCCGTGTCGTACTGGTCGGAGAAGAAGTACGGGATGCGCTCGTAGGGCTCGCCGCGGCCGAGCATGCTCCGCGCCGCGGCCGGGCCCTGGTGCAGCGCGTTCGCCCAGTGCTCGACCCGCAACGACCCGAACAGGGGGTGGGGGATGCGGGCGACGTCGCCGGCGGCGAAGACGTCCGGCGCGCTGGCCCGCAGGCGGCTGTCGACGATCACCCCGTCGTCGACCTCCAAGCCCGCCCGCGCGGCGAGCCCGTCGTTCGGCGTGACGCCGACGCCGGCCACGACGAGGTCGCAGTCGACGGTCTCGCCGCTCGTGAGCACGACACGCTCGGCCCGCCCGCCGCCCTCGATCGCGCGCACGCCCTCGCCGGTGCGCACGTCGACCCCGTGGGCGGTGTGCAGCTCGGTGAAGAACCCGCCGATGCGGTCGCCCATGACGTGCCGCAGCGGGACGGGCTGGGGCTCGACGAGCGTCACGTCGACGCCCATCATCCGCGCCGACGCGGCGACCTCGCAGCCGATCCAGCCCGCCCCGGCGACGACCGCGCGCGACGCGTCCTTGAGCGCGGCCGACAGCGCCGCGGCGTGGCCGGCGTCGCGGAGCACGTGGACGCCGGGGAGGTCGCCGCCGGGGACGGGGAGGGTGCGCGGCGAGGCGCCGGTCGCGAGCAGGAGCCGGTCGTAGCGCACGGTGCCGGCGTCCGACAGGGTCACGGTGCGCGCGGCGGGGTCGAGCGCGGTCGCGCGGACGCCGAGCATGAGCTCGACGTGATGCTCGGCGTACCAGCCCTCGTCGAAGACGTACGCGTCGCGGAGCGGCGACTCGCCGCGCAGGTGGCCCTTCGACAGCGGCGGGCGCTCGTAGGGCGGGTGCGGCTCGTCGCCGACGAGGAGGATCGGCCCGGTGTGGCCCTCCTCGCGGAGCGTGGCGGCGGCCTTGGCGCCGGCGAGGCCGGCGCCGACGATGACAAGCGATCCGGCGTCCATGGTCCGTTCGCTTCCCCCCGGCCCGCGTTCCTTACCCCGCGTCGAGCAGCGCGTGCAGGCCGGCGTGCTCGGACGCGCACGCCGGGCAGCCCTCCAGGTGGGCGGCCATGCCCGGCACCTCGGCCTCGGCGTCGCGCCCCGCGCGCTCGGCCTCGACGTACACGTCGAGGTGCTCGAAGCACTGCTCGCAGGTGACCTCCGGCCCGGCGGGCCCGAGCAGGCGGCGGACGGTCTCGTGCGGGTCCGGGCGGGCGTTCACGGGTCACCTCCCTCCCGCGGGCTGAGCCCCTGGCGCTCGAGCGCGGCGCGCAGGCGGCGGCGCGCGTCGTGCAGGGTCTTGTACAGGGCACCGCGCGTCGTGCCACGCCGCTCGGCGAGCACGTCGATCGGCACCTCGTCGAGCGTGAGCGCGACGAGCACCTCGCGCTGGTGCGGCGTCAGCTCGGTGGCGATCGCGTCGCCGATCGCGGCCAGCAGCTCGGCCATCCGCGCCGATGCCCCGGGCGACGCCGCGGCGCTGCGCAGCCGCTCCCAGCCGTCCTCGGTGAGCGGCAGCTCGCGGCCGCGCCACGCGCGCCGGCGCGCCTTCACGCCGGCCTCCAGGAGCGCGAACTTGTACGCCCATGTCGTGAAGCGGCTCTGGCCGCGGAACGTGTCGAGCTTGCCGAGGATCGCGACGAGCGCGTCGTCGGCGGCCTGCGTCGCGAGGTCGTCGAGCTCGTGGGCGTCCAGGTGCCAGAGCTGCCCGCGCCGCCGCCCGAGCTCGAACCGCGCGGCGCGCAGCAGCAGCGCGTGCAGCTCGGCGATTGCGTGCTCGCGCCGCGCGCCGCCGGCGCGCAGCTCGCGCGGCCAGTCGGTGACCGGCGGCGCGTCGACGGCGTCGAGGGGCAGGGCGGCCATCGGGTCGTTCGCGTCGGCCACGCCCAGGGTCTTACGCCATCCGGGTAAGACCCGCCACCGGTCCGACGCGGACAGGGCATGAGCACTGCAGCCACCACCCTGCGCCCGGGGGCCGACGCCTCCGCGCGGCGCCTCGACGATCCGCTGCGGCAGGCGTTCCTGCTGCTGCGGGTCGCGTTCACCGTCGCCCCGGTCCTGTTCGGCCTGGACAAGTTCGCCGAGGTCTTGACCGGCGACTGGGAGCGCTACCTGTCGGCGACGTTCGACGACATCCTGCCCGGCAGCGCCTCGACTGGGATGGCGATCGTCGGCGTGGTCGAGATCCTCGCCGGCATCCTGGTCTGGCTCGCGCCGCGGATCGGCGCGCTCGTCGTCGCCGGCTGGCTGGGCGGCATCATCGTGAACCTGCTCATCGCGGGCGGGTTCGGCGACATCGCCCTGCGCGACTTCGGCCTCATGCTCGCGGCGCTGACGCTCGCCCGGCTCGCCTGGGCCGTGCACGCCTCCGAGCGTCCGTGATCCGGCGCCGGCGGGCGCTCGCGGCTGCCGGGGCATGTCAGATCCGCAGCGGCGCCGCGCGGACCGCGCGGATCGCGAGGACGGCGATCCGCGCGCCGAGCGCCGCGTAGCCCGCGGCGGCGACCGCGCGCGCCACGGCCGCGGCCGGGTCGCCGGCGCCGGTGAGATGGACGACGGCGGCGCCGAGCAGGCCGCAGACGACCACGCACGCGCCGGCGAGCGCGACCCGCTCGGACGCCGGCGGACGGCCGCCGCCCAGCGCCAGGCGCCGCACGTGGGCCATGAGCGCGAGCAGGTGCAGGAGCGAGCCGGCGACCGTGAGCCCGACCCAGCCGGCGACCGCGAGCACGAAGACGAGCGCGCGGTCCGGGCCGGTGAGCGCCGCGCTCGCCCCGTCGGCCGCGGTCACGGCCAGCGCCGCGACGAGCGCCGCCGCGAGCAGCGCCTGGCCCGCGGCGACGATCCGCGCGGCCGGCGGCCGGCGTTCGGCGCTCCGGGCGCTCGCGGCGAGGTTCGTGCCGAGCAGCGCGGCGGCGGCGAGCAGCAGCGTCCAGCCCGCCACGGCGGCCGCCTGCACGTCGAACGCGGCGCCCGCGGCGGCGAGGCCGATGCCCGCGGTCCAGGCCGCGAACGCGGGCGGCTGCAGCCGCGGGTGCGCGAGCCGGGTGCCGGTGAGCGAGGGGTAGAAGGTGTGGAGCGTGCCGACGATCGCGCTGCCGAACCAGCCGCCGATGTTCACGGTCAGGTGGGCGGCGAGCAGGCTGCCGTGCGACCACGGCGTCCCGGCCGCGAGCAGCGGGCCCAGCGCGGCGCCGACCGCCAGCCACGCCGCGCCCGTCAGGTACCACCGCGCCGCCCACGGCGCGTGCTGCAGCGACCGGCGCCCCATCGCGCGCAGCGAGCGCGCGAACGCCGCCAGGCCGGCGATGACGAGCGCGCCGCCCGCGCCGGTGAGCGCGGCGATCTCGAGCGGCACGCCGACCGCGATCGCCGCGGCGCCGCCGTTCCACAGCGCGAGCTGGAGGCGGACCTCGCGCCGGCCGGGCGGGTCGGTGGCCAGGAACGCGCAGACGAAGAACTGCGCGGCGCCGACGACGAGCTGCGAGATCCCGCCGACGAACGCCAGGTGGAGCGCCAGCCAGCGCGCGTCGGCCGCGCCGCCGCCGGCTGCGACGAGGCCGGCGACCGCGGCGGCGGCGAGCCACGTGACGGCGGGCGCGAAGAACGCGACGAGGAGGTCGCTGGGCCGCGGTGAGGCGGACGCCGCCGGGCGGCCGGGCCCCCGGCGCAGCGAGATGCCGGCGCCCGCGGCGGCGCTCACGCCCCGGCGCCTCCCGGCTGGTAGTACGCCGCGTTGATCGCGATGTACTGCTGCTCGTCCTCGGGGACGGCGTCCTCGGCGTAGATCGCGTCGACCGGGCAGGCCTCGACGCACGCGTCGCAGTCGATGCACTCCTCGGGGTCGATGTAGAGCATCTCGGCGCTCTCGAACTCCGGCTCGTCCGGCGTGGGGTGGATGCAGTCGACCGGGCAGACCTCGGTGCAGCTCGCGTCCTTGGTGCCGATGCAGTTGCTCGTGATGACGTAGGTCACGCGCGTCCTCCGGTGGCGTTCTCAGGGTGCCGCCTCGACGGTAGCATTTTTCCCACGAGTGCTAGAAAAACTCGCGGGGCCGCCGCCTCCGGCCGCGCGACCGCGCCTCACCCGGGGGCGCAGGTCAGCCCAGCCGCTCGGCGAGGTCCTGCAGGGTCGCCTCGTCGAGCGTCTCCTCGAGGTACGGGAAGAGCTCGTGCTCCTCGAACCGGACGTGGTTGCGCAGCAACTCGCCGATCTCGTGCAGCTCGCCGGCGGGGGCGGCGCCGTGCGCGACGCGGAGCGCGGCCGCGTGCCCGCGCAGCGTCGCGTGCTCGGCGAGCGTCCGCTCGGTCATCTCCGGGGTCGCGTGCGGCAGCAGCTCGGCCTCCTCCTCGCGGAAGTGCCGCTCGCCGTCGGCCTCCATGAACGCGACGAAGCGCCGGCAGGCCTCCTCGGCGTCGTCGTCGGTGGCGCGCCGCAGGCGCAGCGAGACCGCCAGCGCGTGGTGGTGATCGCGGGACAGGGGCGCGAGGGCGGCGCTGCGCTTCACGTCCGCCAGCATGCCACGACGTTTCGGCGCGGGGCGGGGGTGGAACGTCCCGGTCGATGGCCTCCGACACCGCAGAGCCCGGCCGCCGGCGCCCCGGCGTCGGCACGCTCGTCGCCCTCTTCACGATCCTCATGCTCGCGGTCGTCGCGTACGTCGTGGTCGACGCGTCCACGCACGACGAGCGCGGCCCCGGCGACGCCGAGCTCACCGCCACCCAGCGCGAGGGCCGCCGGCTCTTCGTCGAGAACTGCTCGCAGTGCCACGCGCTCGAGCACGCCGGCGCCGTCCAGACCGTCGGGCCCGACCTCGACGAGCTCCGCCCGCCGCGCGAGCTCGTCCTCAACGCGATCGAGCAGGGCCGCGCCGGCGGGGCGGGGCAGATGCCCGCGAACCTCGTCGTCGGCGACCAGGCCGAGGCGGTGGCCGACTACGTCACCGCGGTCGCCGGACGCGGCGGCTGAGCCGCCCGCGCCGCACCGCGCACCACGCCGCCGGCGGCCGCCCGTCGCGGGCGGCCGCCGGTGCGTGTCCCTCTCCTCCCTGACGTGGGCGTCAGGTGCCCACGTACAGCTCGTCGAACAGCGGGGCGTACTTCTCGTTGACGACGTTCCGCTTGACCTTCAGCGACGGCGTCATCTCCCCGGTTTCCTGCGAGAAGTCGTGGTCGAGGATCACGAACTTCTTGACCTGCTCGACCTGGGCGTACTTCTTGTTCGCCTGGTCGACGATCCCCTGGATCAGCTCGCGCACCTTCGGGTGCCGGGCGAGCGACGGGATGTCGGTCGGCAGCCCCTGCTGCTCGGCCCAGGGGACGACGACCTCCTCGTCGAGCGTGATGAGCGCGACCGGGAACGGCCGGCGGTCGCCGTGCATCACGCACTGCGAGACGAACGGCGACTGCTTCAGGTCGTTCTCGAAGTTCGCCGGCGTGATGTTCTTGCCGCCCGCGGTGATGATGATGTCCTTCTTGCGGCCGGTGATCGACAGGTAGCCGTCCTCGTCGATCGAGCCGAGGTCGCCGGTGTGCAGCCAGCCGTCGACGACCGCGCCGAACGACGCGTCGGCGTTCTTGTAGTAGCCCTGGAAGATGTTCGCGCCCTTGATGAGGATCTCGCCGTCCTCGGCGATCTTCACCTCGACGCCGGGCAGCGGCTTGCCGACCGTCCCGAACTTGTGCTCGAGCGGCGTCGAGGTCGTCGCGACCGTCGCCGTCTCGGTCATGCCGTAGCCCTCCATGACGGGTACGCCGCAGCCCCAGAAGAACTCGAGGATCTCCGGCGCGATCGGCGCGGCGCCGGTGACCGCCTCGCGCAGCCGGCCGCCGAAGAGGTTCTGCACGAACTGGGCGATCGGCGCGAGCGGCTCCCACGCCTTCTGCAGGTCCTCGGGGATCGGCAGGCCGCGGACCTCGAGGTCCTTGACCTTCCCGCCGATCTCCCGGATCGCCTGGATCTGCTCGGGCTGCAGGTTGCCCTGCGCCATCGCGTAGAGCTTCTCGAAGATGCGCGGCACCGACGGCAGGTACGTCGGCTTGACCTCGGCGAGCTCGCCGACGATCGCCTTCGTGTCGCCGCCGTAGTACGCGATCTTCGTGCCGACGTCGAACGCGACGAGCTGGATGAGCAGCGCGAACGCGTGCGCGAGCGGCAGGAACAGGTAGATGAGGTCGTCCTCGTCGACGCCGAGGGTCCCGAGCTCCTCGACCGAGTCGAGGATCCTGCGGTAGTTGTCGTGGGTGAGGACGCAGCCCTTCGGCGGTCCGGTCGTCCCGGACGTGTAGATGAAGGTGAACGGGTCCTCGGGCTTGACGGACTCGGCACGGGCGAGCAACTCGGCCTCGTCGCGCCCGCGGCCGCGCTCGCGCAGCTCGTCGAGCGTCATCGCGTCGCCGATGTCGCCCGCGCCGTCGATGACGATGACGTGCCGCAGGTTCGGCAGGCGCGAGCGGACCTGGGCGATCTTGGCGACCTGCGAGGCGTCCTCGCAGACGATCGCGACCGAGTCGGAGTTCCCCGCGACCCACTCGCACTCCTCGGGCGAGTTGGTCGGGTAGATGGGGACGACCACCGCGCCGGCCGTCGAGATCGCGAAGTCCGCGTACGTCCACTCCGGCCGCGTGCCGGCCAGGAGCGAGACGCGATCCCCGGGCTGGATGCCCAGGTCGATGAGGCCACGTCCGGCCTCGGAGACGATCTCACCGACCTCGCGGTACGTGACGTCACGCCACTCGCCGCTGTCCTTGTCCTTGAACTTCACCGCCACCCGGCCGGCGTACTTCGCGGCCGCCTTGGGCAGCAGGTCGGCAATCGTCTTCGACGCCGTCGACTCGACGGTCGACGGTGCGGTCGTGGCCTCCATGGTCTCCTCTTTCCTCCTCCTACGGACCCTCTCCGTGGGTCCGCATCCTAGGGGTTCGGAGACCGTCTGAAGTCGACCTCGTCGGCGCGGCTACGCCCGGACCGGCTCCTCCTCACGCGACTCCTCGCGCAGGCTGGCGAGGAACAGCGTCTTGTCGATCCGTCCCTGGAAGATCGGCACCCCGAGTTCCATGCACTTCGCGATCACGTCCCTACGCTCCAGGCCGGACTCGCGAGCCAGCTCCGTCGGGGTGAGGTGATTGGCCATCGGAGAGACCTCCAGGGGTCGATTGCGACGTACGGCACATATAGCGGTCCGGTCGGACGATCTCAAACCACTGGACCGAGGTCCGACCTCAGATGGGATTCGGGTCCTCGATGAACACGTGCCGGATGGCGAAGCGGTCGGCGAGCAGGTCACCCAGAGCACGCACGCCGAACGTCTCTGTGGCGTAGTGCCCCGCGGCGACGAAGTGGATGCGTGCTTCGCGCGCCTGCGTGAAGACCCGCTCCGCCGGCTCGCCGGTCAGGAACGCGTCGTGGCCCTCGGCGATCGCGTCGCGGAGGTGGTCGGGCGCGCCGCCCGAGACGATCGCCAGCGAGCGGATCCGCTCCGGTCCGAAGTCCAGGACGAGCGGCTCGCGGGCGGTCACGTCGCGGACGCGCCCGGCGAGCTCGGCGGCCGTGATGCCGTCGTCGCCGGGGAACCGGCCGGCCGCGCCGATCGTCGCGAACTGCCGCACGCTGACGAGGCCGAGCTCCTTGGCCAGGAGCGCGTTGTTGCCGACCTCGGGGTGCGCGTCGAGCGGCAGGTGGTAGGCGGCGAGCGCCATGTCGTGGTCGAACAGCGGCTTGAGCCGGCGGTACAGCGCGCGGTCGATGTGCTGCGGCATCCCGCGCCACCAGAGCCCGTGGTGGACGAGCACGAGCTGCGCTCCCTCGGCGGCCGCGCGCTCGAACAGCTCGGCGCTCGCCGACACGCCGGTCGCCACCGTGTCGACCGTGTGCGAGCGGTTCGAATTGGGTACCTGCAGGCCGTTCGGCCCATAATCCTCGAAGGACTCGGGGGTGAGCAGGTGGTCGAGCGCGTCGATGAGCTCGTCGATGTGCGGCATGGGACCTCGTGTGAACGCTAGAGTTCGATGGAAGCGGGCCGCGCCCTTCGGACGAGCGGCGCACATGGGGGAATGGCTATCAGTACAGCTCCGGCCGTCACGTCGCTGAGACGGGACGGGGACGACATCTCCGACCAGGATCTCGTCGCGCAGGTGCGCGCGGGGGACGACCGCGCGTTCGAGCGGCTCTACCGTCGCTACCACCGCCGGATCGCCGCGTACGTGCAGGGGATGGTCCACGACCACGCCCGCGCCGAGGACGTCACCCAGGACGTCTTCATGTCCGCGCTGCGCCGGATGCGCGAGACCGACCGGCCGATCGCGTTCAAGCCGTGGGTCTACGAGATCGCCAAGAACGCGTGCATCGACCAGTTCCGCCGGTCGCGCCGCGCCGAGGAGGTCTCCTACGACGCCGAGGACGGCGGGCTGGCCACCGCCGACTACGGCAAGCTCGTCACGAAGGACCCGCAGCCCGACGTCGCGGTCGAGAACAAGCAGTCGCTCGACCACCTGCGCGGCGCGTTCGGCGGCCTGAGCGAGACCCACCACGAGATCCTCGTCATGCGCGAGCTCGAGGGGCTCTCGTACCGCGAGATCGGCGAGCGGCTCGGGATGACGCGGCCCGCCGTCGAGTCGACGCTCTTCCGCGCCCGCCGGCGGCTGACCGAGGAGTACGAGCAGCTCGTCACCGGCGAGCGCTGCCGCCGCGTGCAGGGCATCATCGCGACCGCGTCGGGCAGCGAGCTCGGCGCGCGCGACCGGCGCCGCCTGGCCCGCCACGTCTCGTACTGCCAGCCGTGCCTGCGCCACGCCCGCATGTGCGGCCTCGACGCCGCCGACCTGGCGCCGACCCCGCTGCGGGCGAAGATCGCGAGCCTGCTGCCGCTGCCGGCGTTCCTCAAGCGCAAGCTCGCCGGCGGCGGCGACGCCGGCCTGGGCGGCGGCGGGGGCTCGGCGCCCGACGTGTCCTCTTCGGTGGCGGTCTGGTCGGCGCACGCCAGCAGCGTCGACCCGGGCGTCGTGTCCTCCTGGGGCAAGGCCGCCGCGACCGCCGCGACGATCGTCGTCGCCGGGGTCGGCGCGGGCGCCGCGAGCAACTCGCCGGGCACCGCGGCCGCGCTCGACAGCGGCTCGGTCCTCGAACGCGTCTCCCGGGACGCCGGCGGCGGCCCGGGCGGAGCGACGACGGCCTCCCGGGCCGCCGCGCCCGCGGCGGCCGCCCCCGTCGCGCCCAGGCCCGTCGCGACGACGAAGACGCGCGCCGAGCGGCGCCCCGCGCGCCGGTCCCGTTCGCGCTCGCGCTCGCGCAGGTCGCGCGGCGGGAGCGCCTCGGGCGCCGCGCCCGCGACCGGGACCCGCGGCGTCGACACCGGCGCGCCGAACGACCCGAACGCCGGCCGGCCGTCGTCGGCCGCGCCCGCGACGAGCGCGCCGGCGCCGTCGCCGGCCCCCGTCCGCGACACCGTCGACCGCGTCACCCGCAGCGTCGGCGGCGAGACGTCGGGCGGGTCGGGCTCGAGCGGCGGGTCCAACTCCGGCTCCGGCGGGTCGGGCTCCACCGGCGGCCAGCAGCAGACGCCGCGCCTGCTGCCGAACCTCCTCCCGCAGCAGGGCGGCGATCAGACGGCCGGGACGCAGCCGGCCCCGCCCCCGAGCGACCCGGTGACCCAGACCGTCGAGGGCGTCGGGCAGGTCGTCGAGGGGACGAACAAGGCGCTGAACGACCTCGTCAACGGCTTGCTCGGTGGCGGCAAGTAGGCGCGCGGGACAGGACGCGGGCGAGCCCGAGGGCGACTTCCTCGCCTCGCTCACCGACACGAGCCTCTACTCCATCGGCGCGTACTTCGCCGACCGGCATCCCGACCTGGTCGACGACGTGATCGCGCAGAGCACGGACATCGAGGTGCAAGGGCTGCTCGACTACGCGAGGTCCGAGGGCGTCTCGGTCGAGACCGCGTTCCAGACGCTCGTCACCGGCCTGGCGGTGCGGTACTTCAAGGCCGTCGCGGGCGCGGGCGAGCGCTAGCGGGCCCAGGTCGCGGGGCGGCCGGCGGTGGCCGCGGCGGGCTCTGCGGCCGGGTTCGGCGGAGGCGGGCTGCGCGCGCTCCGCGCGATGTCGGTAGCGCCGGGCTGCGGCCGGTCCCGAACGGCCGCAGGTCAGGAGGTGGGAGTGCGGCTCGCTTCTCGCTCGCCGTCGCTCGCGCCCTCGCCTCGGTCGCGCCCGGAGCGACAGGAGCCGAGCGCGCCGGCCCGTGCCACCGAGAACCGGCGCGGACGACGCTCTGCAGGCCGGGACCGCGGAGCAGACGAACGCCGGCGAGAGGCCGAGGACGACGAAGGCCGCTCCGAGGAGCGGCCTCCGTGTCGTCTCAGTCGGCCTGTCCGGCAGGGCGCTTGCACGTCCCCGCCTTCTGGGTCGGCCTTGACAATCCGAGATCACCGGGTGATCTCTTGTGCTCGACGCTACACGCGTCCGGCCGCCGCCGTCCAGGGCTCCCGCGACGCCGATCCCGCACGTTGCGGGGAAAAGGTCGGCACCGACGAACGTCCACGGCCGTTCGGCCTCGTCACCCGGATCTGGTAGATATCGTGGCCGCGCCGCGCGTCGGCGGGGTTCGAAGGGGGCGGATGGGCCAGCGGATCAGACAGCGCCGGATGCGCATCCTCATCGCGGAGGACGATCCAGCCATGCGGGCGGCCCTGGACGCGCTCGTCGCGTCCGACGAGGGCCTCGAGCTCGTCGCGTCGGTCGGCGATGCGGAGGCGGCGGTGGCCGCCGCGGTCGAGCACCGGCCCGACGTCTGCGTGCTCGACGTGGCGATGCCCGGCGGGGGCGGCGTCCACGCGACGCGCCGGATCCGCGCGTCGCTCGACGGGACGCGGGTCGTGGCCCTGTCGGGGATGGAGGACCGCGAGACCGTCGTCGAGATGCTGCGGGCGGGCGCTGCCGGCTACGTCGTCAAGGGCACCGCGACCGAGGAGATCCTCGACGCGATCCACCGCACCGCCCGGGGCGAGGCGACGCTGTCGCGGGCGGTCACGAGCAGCGTCGTCGGCGAGCTCAGCGACCAGTGGGCCCGCGACGAGCGGGCGCGGCGCGAGCGCGACGGGATCGCCTCGCGCATCCGGCGCTCCATCGAGGAGGGGCTGCTCGAGATGGTGCTGCAGCCGATCTGCGAGCTCGGCCGGCGGCGCGCCGTCGGGTACGAGGCGCTCTCGCGCTTCCATCTCGAGCCGCAGCAGCCGCCGAACGTCTGGTTCGCCGAGGCCGCCGAGGTCGGGCTGCTCGCCGAGCTCGAGATGGCCGCCGTCGAGTCGGCCCTCGCCCTGCTGCCGTCGCTCGCGCCGACGACGTTCCTGACCGTGAACGTGTCGCCGGCGACCGCCGCGACGACGGAGCTGCTCGAGGCGGTCAGCCGGACGCGCGCGGCCGGCCGGGTCGTCATCGAGATCACCGAGCACGCGCCGATCGACGACTACGAGCAGATGGGCCAGGCGCTCGCGCGCCTGCGCCGCCAGGGGGTGCGGGTGGCGATCGACGACGCCGGCGCCGGGTTCGCGAGCCTGCGCCACATCGTCCGCCTGGCGCCGGAGCTCATCAAGATCGACGGCGCGCTGACGCGCGACATCACCGCGAGCCGCACGCAGCGCGCCCTGACGAGCGCGCTCATCGCCTACGCGCGCGAGACCGGCACCGAGATCGTCGCCGAGGGCCTGGAGACCGATGCGCAGATCGCCGAGCTGCGCAAGCTCGGCGTCGGCTGGGGCCAGGGCTACCGCCTGGGACGGCCGGCGCCGCCGGCCGTCCAGGCAGAGCGCCACGGGTAGCGGGTCAGCCCTTCGGCAGCGTGCCGCAGATCACGACCGCGCGGACCTGCGCGTCGCTCGGGTCGCCGCTCGCGCCGTTGAAGCGGAACGACATCGCGCGCGCGCCGTCGAAGCGGGCGCGCTCGATCGTCGGGATCGCCCACGAGCCGTCGCCGGCCGGCCGGGTGGCGTGCCGGGGGAGCTGGACGCCCCAGCCCAGCACCCGCCCGCGCCGGCAGGTCACGGTGCCCTCGGCCGGCATCGACGGCGTCACGACGCCCCGGAACTCCACCGTCGACACGCCCGTCGCGCGGACGCACGCGACGCGCGGGTAGCCGAGCGAGCTCACGTTCCCGCCGAGCTGGGCGACGACCGACTCGGGGATCTGCGCGACGTACTCCCACCGCCGTGTGCCGTCCGGCGCCGACATGTAGGAGCCGAAGGCGGGCGCGTGCCCGTGGGCGAGCGCGGCGCCGAGCGCGACCTGGCCGGTCCGGCACGACACCGTCGCCTTCACCGCGGTCCCCTGGCCCGTCGCGCCGAGGCGCACCGACCTGCCGGTGTACGTGGGGGCGCGGCCGCCGCGCACGCACAGGGCCTGCAGCCGCGTCCGCGCGGTCCCCGCCGGCCCGGAGGCGTAGACGCTCATCCCCGCCGTGCCGAGATCCTGCGAGGCGAGCGGATGGGTCGCCGACGCGATGCCGAGCGCGAGCGGGAGCTGCCCGCGACTGCAGCGCGCCCTGACGAGCGAGCGCTCCTCGAAGGTCTCGCCGAACGCGGAGGGCTCCTTCACCGGCGTCGACACCGTCTTCGACGTGACGACCTTGATCTGTGGTGTGGTCTTCCTTGACTGCGCGTCGGCGGGGGCGGCCCAGGCGAGGAGGCCGCAGAGCGACGCGAGCACGACCTTGTGCATGCGCATGGCGCCGCACCCTATGCGCGGGACCGGTGCGACGCGACGCGTCGGCGTAGGTCTGGCGGGGGTGCCAGGCTGCGGCCGGGCCGGGGCCGCGTCGGCGAGCTGAGAGGAAATCGGGGCGCCCGGATGTGAACCGGGGACCTCACCGGGGTGGGTGGGGTCGGTGTCTTGCGCGGCCGGGCCGGGGCCGCGTCGGCGAGCTGAGAGGAAATCGGGGCGCCCGGATGTGAACCGGGGACCTCACCGGGGTGGGTGGGGTCGGTGTCTTGCGCGGCCGGGCCGGGGCCGCGTCGGCGAGCTGAGAGGAAATCGGGGCGCCCGGATTTGAACCGGGGACCTCACCGACCCGAACGGTGCGCGCTACCAGGCTGCGCCACGCCCCGAGGAGCCGACAGTCTATCGCCCGCCTCGCTCGCGGCTCGGTCGCAGGGTCCTCATCGAATCTGGATAAAGTTGATCGACAATGTGGTATCTCTTGTCGTCCCTTCGAGATGGCCACCACGAGTCCCGCAGCCACCGCACCGCTCGCCGCCGCGCCCTCGCGCGGACCGCTCCGCGTCCGGCTCTCGCCGCGCGTCCTGAGCCCCCTCGCGATCCTCGCCCTCTGGCAGCTCGCGTCGGTGACCGGCGTGCTGCCCGAGCGGACGCTCGAGGCGCCGTCGGTGATCCTCGCCACCGCGTGGGAGCTGACGACGACCGGCGAGCTGCCCGAGGCGCTGCTCGTCTCGCTGCGCCGCGCGATGGCCGGCCTGGCGATCGGCACCGCAGCGGCGCTCGTCCTCGGCACGATCGCCGGCCTGACCCGGGTCGGCGACGCGGTCGTCGACCCGCCGATGCAGATGATCCGCACGCTGCCGCTGTTCGGCCTCGTGCCGCTGTTCATCCTGTGGTTCGGGATCGGCGAGACGCCGAAGGTCGCGCTCGTCGCGCTCGGCGTCGTCATCCCGCTCTACCTCAACCTCGTCGCCGCGCTGCGCGGCATCGACCCCGACCTGCGCGAGGTCGCCACGACGCTGCGCCTGACCCGCGTCGAGCAGGTCCGGCACGTCATCGCCCCCGGCGCGATGCCCGGGGCGCTCGTCGGCTTCCGCCAGTCGCTCGGCGTCGCGTGGCTCGCGCTCATCGTCGCCGAGCAGATCAACGCGAGCGAGGGCCTCGGCTACATGATCAACAACGCGCGGGACTTCCTGCGGACCGACGTGATCGTCGTCGGCCTGCTCGCGTACGCGGCGCTCGGCCTCATCACCGACGCGATCGTCCGCGCGTTCGAGCGCCGCGCGCTGCGCTGGCGCGCCGACGGGGGCCGGCCGTGAGCGCGGCGGTTGCCGCCGCCGAGCCGGTCGTGCGCCTGCGCGGCGCCGGCCGCCGCTTCGGCGACGCCGTCGTGCTCGAGGGCGTCGACCTCGACATCGCGCCGGGCGAGTTCGTCGCGGTGCTCGGGCACTCCGGGTCGGGCAAGACGACGCTGCTGCGCCTGCTCGCCGGCCTGGACCGGGGCTTCACCGGCGACGTCGCCTCCGGCTCGGCGCCGGCGGTCGTCTTCCAGGACCCGCGCCTGCTGCCGTGGCGGACGGCGCTCGAGAACGTCGCGCTCGGCCTCCGCGGCCCCGACCCCGAAGGGCGGGCGCGCGCGGCGCTCGGCGAGGTCGGCCTGCGCGGCCGCGAGGATGCCTGGCCGCGCCAGCTCTCCGGCGGCCAGCGCCAGCGCGTCGCGCTCGCCCGCGCGCTCGTGCGCGAGCCCGACCTCCTCCTGCTCGACGAGCCGTTCAGCGCCCTCGACGCGCTCACCCGCATCTCCGCCCAGGAGCTCGTCAGCGAGCTGTGGCGCCGCCACCGCCCGGCCGTCCTGCTCGTCACGCACGACGTCGAGGAGGCGCTGCTGCTCGCCGACCGCACGCTGCTCATCGACGGCGGCCGCATCGCCTACGACGAGCGCCTCGACCTTCCCCGACCGCGCCGCCGCGACGACCCGGAGCTCGTCGCCCGGCGCACCGATCTCCTCGCGCGCCTCGGCGTGCACGACCACGACCCCAAGGAGCCCAGATGAGAAAGCTCATCACTCTGCTCGTCCTCGCGGCCGCGGTCCTCGCCGGGTGCGGCAGCGACGACGACAACCAGGCGACCGCGGCGGCCGGTGACGGCAAGCCCGACCTCTCGGGCGTCACGCTGCGCGTCGGCGTCCAGAAGGACGGCATCCGCGCCGTGCTCGAGCGCACCGGTGCGCTGGAGGACGCGCCGTACGACGTCGAGTTCTCGGTGTTCCAGTTCGGCCCGCCGCTCGTCGAGGCGGCCGGCGCCGACAAGATCGACCTCGCGTGGGTCGGCAGCACGCCGCCGATCTTCGGCGCCGCCGCCGGCTCGGACTTCAAGGTGATCGCGGCGGTCAAGGAGCGCGACTCGCAGGAGAACTCGATCCTCGTCAAGCCCGACTCGCCGATCCGGAGGGTCGAGGACCTGAAGGGCAGGAAGGTGGCGGTGCCGAAGGGCAGCTCCGCCCACGGCCTGCTGCTCAACGCGCTCAAGCGCTCCGGCCTGGGCGCCGGCGACATCACGCCGGTGTTCCTCGCGCCCGCCGACGCGCTCGCCGCGTTCAGCGCGGGCAAGGTCGACGCGCTCACGATCTGGGACCCGTTCACGCTCCAGGCGATCGCGGACGGCGCGCGCGTCATCACCGGCGGCGAGCCCGACGAGGCCGGCCTCGGCTTCGAGATCGCGTCCGCCAAGGCGCTCGAGGACGAGGCCAAGCGCGCGGCGATCGCCGACTACGTGCAGCGCCTGAGCAAGGCGTGGCAGTGGGCCGGCGAGCACCCCGACGAGTGGGGTGACGCGTGGGCGAAGGACTCCGGCCTGCCGAAGGAGATCACCCGCAAGGCGGCGCGCGTCAAGGCGTCGGACATCGTCCCGCTCGACGACGCGATCGTCGACCGCCAGCAGAAGCTCGCGGACCTGCTCACCGAGGAGAAGGTCCTGCCGAGCCCCGTGAAGTTCGAGGACATCGTCGACCGCGACGTCGTCCACCTGGAGGGCTGAGCGATGGCCGTCAAGCTCCACTGGTTCCTGCCGACCACCGGCGACTCGCGCAGCGACCTCAGCCACGGCGACGCCGTCAGCCGGCGCCCGGGTGAGGAGCGCGGGCACGACCAGCGCGTCGCCGACCTCGCCTACCTCGGGCAGGTCGCGCGCGCAGCCGAGCAGTCCGGCTTCGAGGCGGCGCTGACGCCGATCTCGAGCTGGTGCCCGGACCCGTGGATCCTCACCGCGGCGCTGACCCAGCAGACCGAGCGGCTCGGCTTCCTCGTCGCGTTCCGGCCGACGTTCCTGTCGCCGACGCTCGCCGCCCAGATGGCCGCCACCTACCAGCGGATCTCGGGCGGGCGGCTGAAGCTCAACATCGTCGTCGGCGGCGAGGACCCCGAGCAGCGCCGCTACGGCGACTTCACCACCAAGGACGAGCGCTACGCCCACGCGGGCGAGTTCCTCCACGTGTTCCGCTCGGTGTTCGCCGGCGAGACCGACTTCGCCGGGGAGCACATCCGTGTCGAGGGCGCCCACCTGCCCGACCCGCCGGAGCTTCCCGAGATCTACCTCGGCGGCTCGTCGGGCCCGGCGATCGAGGTCGCCGCGCGCCACGTCGACGTCTACCTGACGTGGGGCGAGCCGCCGGCGCAGGTCGCCGAGAAGCTCGACCGCGTGCGCGCGGCCGCCGCCCGCGCCGGGCGCGTCGTCCGGTTCGGCATCCGCCTGCACGTCATCACGCGTGACACGTCCGAGGAGGCGTGGGCGGAGGCGGACCGGCTGCTCGCCGGCCTGGACCCCGAGGCGATCGCCCGCGCGCAGGCGCGGCTGTCGCAGTCGCAGTCCGAGGGCCAGCGGCGGATGGTCGCGCTCCACAACGGGCGCACCGACGGCCTCGAGGTCTCGCCGAACCTGTGGGCGGGCGTCGGGCTCGTCCGCGGCGGCGCGGGCACCGCGCTCGTCGGCAGCCACGAGGAGGTCGCCGACCGGATCGCCGAGTACCACGACCTCGGCATCGACGAGTTCGTGCTCTCCGGCTATCCGCACCTCGAGGAGGCCTACCGGGTCGGCGAGGGGCTGCTGCCGGTGCTCCGCGCCCGCGGCCTCGCCGGCACCGGCGCGCAGGACCGCACCCCGGTGGCGGCCTGATGGGCGTGCGCGTCGTCGCGATCAGCGGCAACCCGCGGCCGGGCTCGCGCACCGCCGCGTTCGCCCAGCGCGCCGCCGAGCGGATCGGCGGCGAGGTCGGCGCGGCGACCGCCACGCTCGTCGACCTCGCGCTCGCCGGCGGCGAGCTCGACGAGGCGCGCGCCGAGCTCGCGTCCGCCGACGTCGCGGTCGTCGCCAGCCCGACGTTCAAGGCCACCTACACGGGCCTGCTGAAGACCGTCCTCGACGGCCTGCCGCCCGGCGCGCTCGACGGCGTCGTCGCGGTGCCGCTCATGGTCCAGGCGGGCGGCGCGCACGGCCTGGCGGCCGACGTGCACCTGCGCCCGCTGCTGCTCGAGCTCGGCGCGACGACGCCGACCGCCGCGATCGTCGTCTCCGAGGCCGACCTCGTCGACCCCGACGCGCTGCTCGACGCCTGGGTGGAGCGCAACGCGTGGGCGCTGCGCGCGACCGTGGCCGCCGCGGCCGGGCGGAGGGCCCACGCGTGAGCGCGGCGCCGGTCACGGCGCCGGCGCGCGGCGGGGCCCGGGTGGCCGCGGCGGGGCGGGCGCGCGCCCGGGGCGGCGCCCGCCGCGCCGGCGCGCGGCTGCTGTCGCTCGCGGTGTTCCTCGCCGCGTGGTGGATCGTCGCCGAGCTCGACGTGTGGTCGGACCTCTTCGTCCCCGACCCCGACCAGGTCTGGGCGCGCTTCGTCGAGTCCGAGACCGTCCACGACGGGCAGATCGGCCTGAGCGGCCACTACCTGCACGAGCACCTCCTCGCGAGCCTCGGCCGCATCGGCGCGGGCGTCGGCCTGGCGATCGTCGCCGGCGTCGTCATCGGCCTGCTGCTCGCCACCGTCCGGCCGTTCCAGGTCATCGCCGAGCCGTACGTGACGTTCCTGCGCTCGCTGCCACCGCTCGCCTACTTCTCGCTGCTGATCATCTGGTTCGGCATCGGCAACGCGTCGAAGATCTGGCTGCTCTTCCTGACCGCGTTCCCGCCGATCGCCCTCTCCGTCGTCGGCGGCGTCCAGGCGATCCGCGCCGACCGCGTCCACGCCGCCCGGGCGCTCGGCGCCGGGCGCCTGCAGGTGCTGCGCCACGTGCAGCTCCCGAGCGTGCTGCCCGAGGTGATCACCGGCACGCGCCTGGCGATCGGCTTCGCGTGGACCACGATCGTCGCGGCCGAGACCGTCGACGGCATCCCCGGCATCGGCGGCCTGGCGTGGAGCACGAAGAAGTTCCAGCAGACCGACGTGGCGGTGCTCTGCATCGTCGTGATCGGGCTCACCGCGCTCCTGCTCGACCAGCTCGTCAAGGCGGCCGAGCGCCGCGTCGTCCCATGGAAAGGAAAGGCATGAAGCCACGAACGCTCCTGCTCGCACTGCTGCTCGCCTCGCTCGCCGCGTTCGCCGCCGCGTGCGGTGACGACGACAGCACGGCGACCGCGGGCGAGTCCGCGTCGGGCGGCGCCGCCGAGAGCGCCGCGCCCGCGCGCATCGTCATCGCCTACCAGGCGATCCCGAACGGCGACCTCATCGTCAAGAACAAGGGGTGGCTGGAAGAGGCGCTGCCCGACACGCAGATCGAGTGGAAGCAGTTCGACTCGGGCGGGTCGGTCAACGAGGCGATCGCCGCCGGCAGCGTCGACATCGGCCTCGCCGGGTCCAGCCCGGTCGCCCGCGGCCTGAGCCAGCCGCTCGCGTACCAGGTGCCGTGGATCCACGACGTCATCGGCAAGGCGGAGGCGCTCGTCGTCCGCGGCGACGTCGGCAGCGTCGCCGGGCTGAAGGGCAAGAAGATCGCCGCGCCGCTCGCGTCGACCGCGCACTACAGCCTGCTCGCCGCGCTCGAGGACGCCGGCCTGCAGCAGAAGGACGTCAAGATCGTCGACGCCGAGCCGCCGGACATCGCCGCGGCGTGGAAGCGCGGCGACATCGACGCCGCCTACGTGTGGAACCCGGTGCTCGCGCAGCTCGTCGAGGACGGCGGCAAGCTGCTCGTGGACTCCGGGCAGCTCGCGAAGCAGGGCAAGACGACCTACGACCTCGCCGTGGTGGCGAACGAGTTCGCGGAGCAGTACCCGGGCGCGGTGAGGACATGGGTCGCCCAGCAGGACCGGGCGGTGAAGCTCATCAAGTCCGACCCCGACGAGGCGGCGGCCGCCGTCGCGGCCGAGCTGAACCTCGAGCCCGAGGAGGCCGAGCGGCAGATGGGCGACCTCATCTTCCTCGACGCCTCCGAGCAGGTCGCGCCCGACGCGCTGGGGGGCGGGGTCGGCAAGGCCCTGTTCGAGACCGCGGCGTTCAACAAGGAGCTCGGGCAGATCCCGCGCACCCAGGACGAGCAGTTCTACGCGGACGCGGTCAAGCCGCAGTCCGCCGCGGAGGTGGCGAAGGAATGAACGTCGAGCTGACCGGCGTCCGCCACCGCTACGGTGGCGGCCGCCGCCCGGCGGTCGAGGCGCTCGGTCCGCTCGATCTGCGGATCGACGGCGGCGAGCTCGTCGCCGTCGTCGGTCCCTCCGGCTGCGGCAAGTCGACGCTCCTCTCGCTGCTGGCCGGCTTCCAGCGGCCGAGCGAGGGGACGGTGACCGTCGACGGCGTGCCGGTCGACGGCCCGGACCCGAGCCGCGGCGTCGTGTTCCAGCAGCCGAACCTGTACCCGTGGCTGACGGTGCGCGACAACGTCGCGTTCGGGCCGCGGATGCGCGGCGCGGACCGGCGCGCGCGCCGCGCCGTGGCCGACGCGCACCTCGAGGCCGTCGGCCTGCTCGACTTCGCCGACGCGCGGCCGTACGAGCTGTCCGGCGGCATGCAGCAGCGCTGCCAGATCGCGCGGATGCTCGCCGGCGAGCCGCGGCTCATGCTGCTCGACGAGCCGTTCGGCGCGCTCGACGCGCTCACCCGCGAGGAGATGCAGCTCGAGCTGCACCGGATCTGGCGCGGGTCGGGGCGGACCGCGCTGCTCATCACCCACAGCGTCGAGGAGGCGGTGTTCCTCGGCACCCGCGTGCTCGTCATGAGCCCGCGCCCCGGCCGGATCATCCACGACGAGCGGACGCCGCTCGCCGACGAGCCGCGCGAGCCGAGCCTCCGCGCGGCGCCCGAGCTCGTCGCCTTCCGCGAGCGGATCTCCGCGCTCATCCGCGGCGAGCGCATCGACCAGGAGGTGGCGGTCCCGTGACCCGCATCGACGTCCATCAGCACCTGTGGACCGAGGGCCTGTACACGGCGCTCGCGCGCCGGGACGCGCCGCCGCGGCTGCGGGCGCGCGACGGCGGCTGGTGGCTCGAGCTCGCCGGCGAGGCGCCGTACGCGCTGCCGGCCGAGCCGCACGACGCCGAGCGGCGCGTCGCCGTGCTCGGCGACCTCGGCGTGGACACGGCGGTCGTCGCGCTGTCGAGCGCGCTCGGGGTCGAGCACCTTCCGGCCGACGAGGCGCGCGCGCTGATCGCCGCCTGGGACGAGGACGCCGACGGCCTGCCGGGCGCGCTGCCCGCGTGGGGGTCGCTGCCGCTCGCCGACGCGGAGCCGGCCGACGTCGACGCCGCGCTCGACCGCGGCCGGGTCGGCATCGTGCTGCCCGCCGACGCCCTCGCCACGCCCGGCGCCGTCGACCGCGCCGGACCCCTGCTCGAGCGCCTCGCCGAGCGCGACGCGCCGCTGTTCGTCCATCCCGGCGCGGCGCCCGCGGGCGCGTGGCAGCCGGCGATGACGTCCTACACCGCGTCGCTCGCGGCCGCGTGGCACGCATGGGCGCTGCACGGCCGGCGCGCGCACCCGCGCCTGCGGGTCGTGTTCGCGGCGCTCGCGGGGCTCGGGCCGCTGCACGCCGAGCGCCTCGCGGTCCGGGTCGACCCCGCCGCCGCCCGGACGGCGCTCGACGATCCGCTGACGTTCTTCGACACCTCCTCGTACGGGCCGGTCGCGATCGACGCGACGGTCCGGGCCGTGGGACGGGACCGGATGGTCCACGGCTCCGACTGGCCCTTCGCGGAGCCCAGGCCGCTCGATCGTCTCCTCCGGCGAGCGGTCGTCGAGGACAACCCCGCGGCCCTGCTGCGGGGACGCGCGGCGGCGGTGGCGGCGTGACCCGGCCGCCGCTGCCCGCCGGGCGGGATCTGGTCGGCGCCGAGCTGCGCGCGCTCGCGTCGTGGCTCGGCGCCCGGCCGGAGCTCTGGCGCCCGCACGTCGCCCACGACCCTTCGCGGCGGACGTTCCACCGCCTCGTCGCCGGCGAGCACGTCACACCGCGCCCGCGGTGACGATCCACGCCTGCTCGCGGGCGGCGCGACGACGGGCGCGGTCTACCGCTCGTCGCGCCCGTGCGCGCTGACCCGGAACCGCACGGTCCTCTCCGGGTCGGGGTCGAGCGCGACGAAGTGCGTGTGCAGGTGCGCGACGCTGCCGCCGTTGAAGCGCATGTCGCCGCTGCGCTCGACGGTCGCGGTCGCGAGCGGCGCGAGCCGCTCCTTGAGCATCCGTTTGATCGCCCACAGCTCGGCGCCTGCCTCGTCGGGCAGCTCGTCGAACGCCGTGACGTGGCGGAACGGGACGATGAGGAAGTGCGCGACGGTCCCCGCGTACGGGAAGCGGTTGCGGGTCACGTACCAGTGCTCGCCGCGGTGCTCGATCGGCTGCTCGGCGTGCTCGGCGCAGAACACGCAGATCCCCTCGGCCTCCAGGCGCTCCATCCGCGCCCGCTGCTCCTCCGAGCGCGCGGCCTCGAGGTGGTAGAGGCGGTCAGCGGCGGTCGAGGACGCGGAACGTGAGCTCATGGCCGTTCTCGGCGATCGTGGCGCTTTCCTCCGTGACGCGCCAGTCGGACTCCGCCAGCTCGGGGAAGAACGTGTCGCCCTCGACCTCCGCGTCGACGTACGTCGCGTAGACGCGGTCGGCGCGGCCGAGCGCCTGCTCGTAGACGGTGCCGCCGCCGATGACGAAGCAGTCGCCGTCGCAGGCGTCGAGCGTGCTGTCCAGGTCGGCGAACACCTCGGCGCCGTCGGCGCGGAACGCCGGGTCGCGGCTGAGGACGAGGTTGCGCCGCCCGGGCAGGGGGCGGAACCGGGCCGGCAGCGACTCCCAGGTGCGCCGGCCCATCACGACCGTCCCGCCGGTCGTGATCTCCTTGAAGCGCCGCAGGTCGGAGGGCAGCCGCCACGGCAGGTCGCCGCCTGCCCCGATGCACCGGTTGCGGCTGTGCGCGACCACGAGCGCGATCACGTCAGGACGGGGATGTCGCGGATCGGGGGGTGCGGGTCGTAGTCGAGGAGCTCGAAGTGCTCGGCGCGGAAGTCGTGGATGTCCTGCACCCGGCGCCCCGCCTCGGTGAGCTGCAGCGTCGGCAGCCGGCGCGGCTCGCGCGTGAGCATCTCGTCGACGTGCTCGAGCTGGTTGGCGTAGATGTGCGCGTGCTGGATCCAGTGCACGTACTCGACGAACTCGTAGCCGGTGAGCTGCTCGATCATCAGCCCGAGCGCCGTGTACTGGGCCATGTTCGACGGCACCCCGACCGGCGTGTCGCCGGACCGCTGGTTGTGGATGAGGTGGAGCTTGTCGTTGTAGACGAGCGCGTGGACCCAGCCGTGGCACGGCGCGATCGTGTTGCGCGACTTGACCCCGTACTCGCGGTGGTTGGCGTTCGGGATCCACGGGCTCATCACCGCGGTCCGGTCGAGCGGCAGGTCCTGGAGCTTGCGGATGAGGTGGGCGAGCTGGTCGAACCCGGGGTCGGTGCGGCTGTCGAGGTTCGTCGTGAAGTTGCGGAACGCGTGGCCGTAGGAGCCGGGGCCGAGGTCGCCGGGCTCCAGCCCGCGCGGCTCGCACTTCTCGGGCGTCGCCCACGCGTCCCACCAGTCGCAGCCGAACTCGCGCAGCTCGTCGAGCGTCCGGGCGCCGTTGATGAACGCGCACAGCTCGCCGATCGCCTTGTGGACGAAGCCCTTGATCGAGCGCTCGGTGATCACCGCGGCGCCGTGCTCCATCGGGAAGCGCATCTGGACCCCGGCGACCGCGAGCGCGTCCTCGCCCTGCTTCGTCGCCACGCGGACGCCCGACTCGCGGATCGTGCGCAGCAGATCCCGGTAGGCCGTGCTCGCCCGGCGTTCGGAATATGGGAGATAGTTCGGCATGGCTCGGGGCCGTTGACCCTAGCGCCGGCCGCGGCGGCGGCTATCGTGCCAATCCCGCGTCCAGCGCCCGATTTCCCATGGCCACTCTCAGCGGCATCCTCAGCCCCAACGCGTCGTTCGAGGAGCGGTGCGTCTCGTCGCTCGACGAGATGGCGCGCACGGTCGAGCACCTCAAGGGGCTCAACCAGCGGATCGTCCTCACGTCGGGCTCGTTCGACCTCATCCACCTCGGCCACGTCCGGTACCTGGCCAAGGCGAAGGAGCTCGGCGACATCCTCGTCGTCGGGGTCGACAGCGACGAGAAGATCCGGCGCCGCAAGGGGCCGGACCGGCCGATGGTCCCCGAGGACGAGCGCCTGCAGCTGCTCGCCTACCAGCGCCCCGTCGACCTCGTCTACCTCAAGCGCGAGGACGACCCGCGGTGGGGGCTCATCAAGGCGGTCTCGCCCGACGTGCTCGTCCTCACCGAGGACCACGGGTACAGCGAGGCCGAGCAGGAGGCGCTGCTCGAGCACTGCGGCCGCCTGGCCGTGCTCGAGCGCCAGGCCTCGGTCACGACGTCCGAGCGGATCCGCCAGATGTACATGCACCTGGGCGACCGGCTCGGCCCCAAGCTGGCGGAGGTCCTGCCGGGCCTCATCGACAGCATCCTCAAGCGGGGATGACGGAGGTCGTCGTCGCGTACGTGCCGGTCCTCCACGAGGGGTACCGGCGGTTCCTCGACGCCCACGGCCGCGGGCGCGCGATGTACGTCATGGGCCGCTCGCTGTACAGCGACTACCGGCCGCTGGCGAAGGACATCCGCGCGCTGGACCCGGCGCTGGCGGCGGCCGCGCTCGGCGCGTGGGGCATCTGCTCCTCGGTCGACGTGCTCGAGGAGGTCGACGCGGCGGCGCTCGCGGCGACCGGGCCGTCGCTCGTCCTGCCCGACGAGGACGTCAGCCACCAGGTCGTCGAGCGGTTCTTCTCCCGCTGCGAGGTCCGTTACGCCACGACGTTCCTGCGCTGGGACAAGACCCGCAGCGTGCGGATGCTCGAGCCGCGCGCCGTGCGGACGGTCGACGTCGAGGACGTCATGTGGGACATCGCCGGCGCGGCCGAGAGCGCGGCGGCGACGAGCACGGACTGGTGGCGCCAGGTCGGCGCGGCGATCCGGTTCGCCGACGGGCACGTCGAGGCGGCCGCGAACGAGCACCACCCGCACCCGCGCGCCCCGTACGCGGCCGGCGACCCGCGCGCGAACTTCTTCAAGGGCGTGCACCTCGGGCTGTCGACGGCGACCCACGCCGAGGCGCGCCTCATCGCCGACGCCGCGCGGGCGGGCCGGGCGACCGAGGGCGCGGTCATGTACGTCACCGACTTCCCGTGCCCGCCGTGCGCGAAGCTCATCGCGGGGGCGGGGATCGCGCGGCTGTACTTCCGGGAGGGGTACGCGGTGCTCGACGGGGAGGACGTGCTCGAGGCGGCGGGCGTGGAGATCGTCCGGGTGGCCGAGGCGTCCGGTCCGGGTCCGTCGTCCTGACGCGGTGCCCGCCGTCGGCGGGCTGTGGCGGGTGGTCCTCCGGGCCCTGTTCGGTGGTGCCGGGACGGCTCGCTCCGCGCGGGGTCGGGCCGGCGGGCTTTGTCGTGGTCCGAACGGCCGCTGGTCACGGTGTCCGGGGAGCGGGCTCGCGGTGAGCTCCTCGAGGTCCGGTCCGAGCGCCGGCGCGCCACGCGCCGAGCGAGCCGGACGACACGCGCGCTCGGTCGACCGTGTTGTCCGGGTCGTTCGCCGTGGGCGGGCGCGGTCGGGCGAACCGGATGGATCGCGCACTCGGTCGACCGTCTCGTCCGGCTCGCTCGCGCGCGGCGTGCGCGAGCGCGCCCCGCCGGGCGATCCGAGCGGGTACGCGCCAGCGCTGGGCGGGTGTGTCGACTCGTGACGGTGATGTCGGGACGATTCGACACACCCATCCCGGGTCCGCTCGGGTGTGTCGACTCACCCCGGCCATGTCGGGACGAGTCGACACACCCGACCGACACCGGCGCGCCGCCGCTCGCCCGGCGATCCGGCGGGCCTGGTGGCGGGCCGACGCTCGCTCGCCGGAACCCGGCTCCCGGACCGCCCGCCGCAGGCCCGCGGGCGCCCCCTAGTCGGTCACCGGCAGCAACGGCTCCGCCCGCTGGACCTCGTCGGCCCCCGGCCCCGGGCGGACCTTCATCTCCCGCGGCTCCATCGGCTCGCCGCAGTGCGAGCAGTGCAGCCGCGGGTGCGCGTCGTGGCCGCAGGCGGTGTGGACGACGACGCGCGGCGGGCCGTCGGGCGCGGCGTGCGCGTCGCCCCACGCCATGAGCGCGACGAGCACCGGGTTGACGTCGACGCCCTTCGGCGTCGGCACGTACTCGTAGGACTCGGGGTGCTCGGAGTACAGGCGCTTCTCGAGCAGCCCGTGCTCGACGAGCGTCGCGAGGCGGTCGCTGAGGATGTTCGGCGCGATGCCGGTGTTGCGCTTGATGTCCGCGAAGCGCCGGCGGCCGAGCAGCACCTCGCGCATGACGAGCAGCGTCCAGCGCTCGCCGACGATCGCCAGGGCGCGGGCGATCGAGCAGTTCTGGTCCTCGAAGGGTCGGTAGGGCACGGGCTCGGACGCCAGCCTAGCGCAAGGTGGTTGCAATTCGCTACTGCATCTGGCATACCTGGTTGCGAAATGCAACTTCGTACTGGAGGTGCGGCCGCGTGACGCGCAGCCGTCAGGTCCTGATCGTGGTCTCGGTCTCCGTCTTCGTGGCGAGCCTGGACCTGTTCATCGTCAACGTCGCGTTCCCCGACCTCGGGCGCGACTTCGCCGGCGCCTCGGTCGGCGACCTCTCGTGGGTGCTGAGCGCCTACGCGATCGTCTTCGCCGCGCTGCTCGTCCCCGCCGGGCGGCTCGCCGACCGGATCGGGCGGCGGCGCGTGTTCCTCACCGGTGTGTCGCTGTTCGTCGCCGCCTCGGCGGTGTGCGGGGCGGCGCCGTCGCTCGAGACGCTCGTCGCCGCGCGCGTCCTGCAGGCCGTCGGCGCGGCGATGCTCATGCCGACGTCGCTCGCGCTGCTGCTGCCCGAGTTCAGCGCGGGCGAGCGCGCCGCCGCGATCGGCGTCTGGGCCGCGGTGGGCGGGATCGCCGCCGCCGCGGGGCCGCCGCTCGGCGGGCTGCTCGTCGAGGGCTCGTGGCGCCTGGTCTTCCTCGTCAACGTCCCGGTCGGCGTCGCCGCCGTCCTGTGGGGCCGGCGGATCCTGCGCGAGGGCCGCAGCGCCGTGCCCGAGCCGCGCCCCGACCTCCTCGGGACCGCGCTGCTCACGGCTGCGGCCGGCGCGCTCGCGCTCGGCCTGGTGAAGGCGCCCGAGTGGGGCTGGGGCTCCGCCGAGACGCTCGCGTCGCTGGCGGGCGCCGCGGCCGGGCTCGGCTGGTTCTGGGCGCGCTGTATGCGGCACCCGTCGCCGGTGGTCGAGCCGTCGCTGCTGCGCGTGCGCTCGTTCGCCGCGGCGAACGTGGCCGCGCTGCTGTTCTCCGTCGCGTTCGGGGCGATGCTGCTCGCCAGCGTGCTCTGGCTCACCGGCGTCTGGGGCGACTCGATCCTGCGCGCCGGCCTGTCGATCGCCCCCGGCCCGCTCATGGCGGCCGTGGTCGCGGCGCCCGCCGGGCGCGCGGCCGCGCGCGTCGGGCTGCGGACCCTGGCCGCCGCCGGCACGGCGCTGTTCGCCGCCGGCTGCCTGTGGTGGCTGTGGCGGCTCGGCCCCGAGCACGCGTACGCGAGCGCGCTGCTGCCGGGGATGCTCGTCACCGGCGCCGGCGTCGGGCTGACGCTCCCCTCGCTCGCCGGCGCGGTCGCCTCCTCGCTGCCGCCGGCGCGGTTCGCGACCGGCTCGGCGGTCCTGACGATGTCGCGTCAGATCGGCGTCGTCCTCGGGGTCGCGATCCTCGTCGCCGTGCTCGGGGACGCCGCGGCGGCCGACTTCGACGCGGCCTGGGCGTTCATGGCGGCGGCCTCGCTGGCCGGCTCGGCCGCGGCGCTCGCGATCGGGCCCGCCGGCGCGCACGCCCCGGCCTCCGAGCCCGCGGCGGTGACGGCATGAGCGCGGTCGTCCTCGACCCCGGCATGACCGGCTTCCGCGGCGCGAACGGCGGCTACCTCATGGCGGTCGCGCTGCGCCAGATGCTCGCGATGGTCGACCGCCCGCCGCGGTCGCTCAGCGCGTACCTGCTCACCCCGGTGACCGCCGACGCCGTCGAGGTCCCGGTGACGGTGGAGCGGGCCGGCAGCTCGATGACGACCGCCTCGGCCCGGATCGAGCAGGACGGCTCGACGGCGGCGATCGTCGTCGGGTCGTTCGGGACCGGCTCGGACTCGGTGGAGCGCCTGGACGTCGTCATGCCGCGCGTGCCGCCGCCGGCCGAGTGCCGGCCGCTGCTCGACAAGCCGGTCCCGGGCGCCGACGCGGGCCTCCACGTCGAGCACCGCCCCGCGGCGCCCCCGCTGCCGCTGACCGGCGGCGACCGCGCCGAGATCCTCGTGTGGATGCGCCTGACGATCGGCCGCCCCGTCGACGCGTTCGACGTCGCGCTGCTCGCCGACTCGGGCCCGCCCGCGCTGTACGGTGCGCTGCCGGAGTTCGTCGCGATGCCGAGCACCGACATCACGCTCCACTTCGCGCCCGCGCCGGCCGAGCCGGGCGAGTGGGTGCTCGGCGTGTTCCGGGCGCGCGTGACCGGCGACGGCTATGCGACCGACGACGGCGAGCTGTGGACCGAGGGCGGCGAGCTCGTCCTCCAGAGCCGCCAGCGGCGGAGGATCCTCGGGTGGTGAGCGGGCCGATGGTCCCCTACGTCGACACGGGCTCGCCCTGGGCGAGCCTCGCGGGCGCGCTCAGAGGAGCGTCGGCCAGCCGCCCTCGTGCCCGGCGCCGATGATGAGGCCGTCGGCCTCGTCGTCGGGGATCGTCAGGCGGATGAGCTGCGAGCCGGTGACGCTCAGCACGAAGCGGTGGTCGCAGGACGTGCACGTGCACTCCAGCGCCGGCCCGGCGACCGCGGTCCAGTGCGAGGCGTGCAGGCACATCGGGCAGGCGAGCGCCGCCTCGACGAGCGGCTGGGGGTCGGACGGGTCGAACGACGCAGGCGGGAGCGGCAGCGGCATGCCCCGACCCTCGCGCACGCCGCCTCACCTGTCTACGTCCCGCCGGGCGAAGACCCTCCGATCGGGGGGATGGCCTCCCCCTCCACGAACCGGTCGCGCCCGGCGAACAGGCCGCACACGAGCATCGCGACCGCGACCGCGAACATGATCGCCAGCGGCGTGTCCCAGCCGCCCGTGGCGTCGCGCACCGCCCCGAGCGCCAGCGGGCCGAGCGCCGCGACGACGTACCCGACGCCCTGCGCCATCCCCGACAGCGAGGCGGCGGCGCCCGCGTCGCGCGCCCGCAGGACGACGAGGGTCAGCACCATCGAGATCCCCGACCCCTGGCCGATGCCGACGAGGAGCATCCACACCCAGGTCGGCCCTGCCGGGTCGGCGAGCAGCCCGGTGATCCCGAGCATCCACGGCACCGCCGCGGCGAGGACCACCGCGCTCTGGGTCCGCAGCCGCTGCATGATCACCGGCGCCACGAGCGACGGCGGGATCCCCGCGAGCATCGAGATCGACAGCATCGCCCCGGCGGTGCCCGACGACAGGCCGGCGTCGCGGAGGATGTCCGGGCACCAGCCGATGAACGAGAAGAACAGCAGCGACTGGAGCGCGAACGCGGCGGTCACCCACCACGCGACCGCGTCCCGGCGCAGGCGGACCGTGCGGCCCGCACCGGCCGACGGCCCGGGACCGGAGCGGCGGACCTCCGGCGCCCAGACGACGACCGCGACGGCCGCCGGCACCGCCCAGGCGGCCAGCGCCCACCGCCACGAGCCGAGCCATCCCTCCAGCGGCACGGTGAACGCGGCGCCGATCGCCGCGCTGAGGCTCAGCGCCATCGTGAACATGCCCATCATCACGCCGGGCCGCTCGAACCGGCGCTTGATGACGCTCGGCATGAGGACGTTCGCGACGGCGATCCCGATGCCGAGGACGAGCGTCCCGCCGAACAGCGCCACGACCGACAGCGGGACCCGGAGGAGCAGGCCGGCGATGACCGACACGAGCGCGGCGAGCAGCAGGGCCTCCTGGCCGAACCGGCGCGCCAGCCGCGGCGCGATCGGCGCGCCGGCCGCGAAGCACAGGACCGGGAGCGTGGTGAGCAGGCCGGCCGTCGCGCTCGACAGCCCCAGGTCGTCCCGGATGTCGTCGAGCACGGGCGGGACGGAGCCGATCGCCAGGCGCAGGTTGACGGTGATGAGGACGAGGGCCGCCCCCACCGCGATGAGCCGCCGGTGCACGTCAGCGCCCTACCCGGGCGCGCCGTCCCGGCGCACGCCTGCGTGGCGCTCTACGCGGCGCGACGCACGAACACGGGCAGGTTCCACGGGTCGCGGACGACGAAGCCGCCCGGCCGCTCGTCGATGCGCAGGCCGGCGGCGACGGCACGGAACCGCGCGTCGGCGACGTCACGCTCGGTGGGCAGGACGAGCTCCCATTCACGGAGCCCGACGGTACCGGCCGGCGGCGCGGGCACGCCCTCGCCCCGCCACGTGTTCACCGCGAGGTGGTGGTGGTAGCCGCCGGCGGCGAGGAACGACGCGGACGGCATGTCGACCATCACGTCGAACCCGAGGACGTCGGAGTAGAACGCGACCGCCCGCTGGACGTCGCCGACGTGCAGGTGCACGTGACCGACCCGCAGGCCCGGCGCGGCCTGCGCGGGGATCTCGTCGTCGGCGACGAGGTCGAAGAGCGACGCGACGTCGAGCGCGACCGTGTACATCCCGACGCGCTCGCCGGGGCCCTGCGGCGGCGGCCACTGCTCGCGGGGGCGGTCGGCGTACAGCTCGATGCCGTTGCCGTCCGGGTCGGGCAGGTAGATCGCCTCCGAGACGCCGTGGTCCGACGCGCCCTGGATCGGCGTGCGCGTCGTGGCGAGGCGGTGCAGCGCGCGCGACAGCTCGCGGCGGTCGGCGTAGAGCAGCGCGAAGTGGTACACGCCGGCGTGGCGGCCCGGGGTGCGGGCGCCGGGCTCGGCGACGAGCTCGAGCAGCTCGTCGGCGGCGGTGCCGAGCATCGCGCGCTCCTCGCCGTCACGGGAGCGCACCTGCAGGCCGAGCGAGCGCTCGTAGAAGGCGATCGAGCGGTGCAGGTCGGTGACGGTGAGGCGGACGGTGCCGAGCCGGGTGGCGGCGGGAAGGGGCTCGAGGGTGCGGTCGGTGTCGAGGTTCGTGTCGGGGTCGAGGCTCATGCGACCAGCATCGGCAGCCGCGGCCCCCGCGACCATGGCTCTAGGTCACGTATCCATGGACTTCCGGCCGCGGACGCCGTCCCGGTAGGCGAGCGGGGACACGCCGTGGCGCCGCTTGAACGCGCGCGAGAAGTACAGCGGGTCGGTGAAGCCGATCGCGAACGCGATCTCGCCGACGGTCCGGTCGGTGAAGCGCAGGAGGCGCGCGGCCTCGAGCATGACCCGGTCGAGGATGAGCTCCTTCGTCGTCCGGCCCGTCGCCTCGGCCAGCGCGCGCGAGAGCGTGGCGGCCGGCACCCGCAGCGCGTTGGCGTAGTGGCCGGCGTCGTGGTGGCGCGCGAAGTCCTGCTCGAGCTGCCGGGCGAAGCGCCGGTGCAGCTCGGCCGGCGCGTCGTCGGCGGGCCGGTCCTCGGTCCGCGCGGCGTCGTACCAGCGCTCGATCCACAGCAGGATCGCGGTGAGCAGGTGGTGCTCGAGCCGCGCGGTGCGCTCGTCGGGCGGGCGGCGCGCCTCGGCGGCCAGCGCGGCGATCGCCGCCTCGAGGTGGGGCGTCTCGCCGGGCGGCACCGGCACCGTCCGGCCGCCGCGGCCGGCGAGCAGCCACGCCATCCGCCCGCTCAAGAGCTCGTCGCCGAAGCGGACGGCCGCGCCGCTGAGCTCCTCCGAGCGCTGGACCGTGTGGACCTGCCCGCGGCCGACGAGCGCGACGCTGCCGGGCGCGAGCGCGAACGGCTCGCCGTCGAGCAGGTGGACGCCGGTGCCCGAGCGGACCCAGATGAGCTCGTGGTAGTCGTGGCGGTGCGGCTCGCGCACCGGGTCGGCGTCGCCGGGGACGCCGACCCGCAGCCCTTCGAGCTGGACGACCTGCAGCGCGCCGCCCCCGTCACCGAGCCGGTCGGCGAGGCGGTCGAGCGACAGGTCGTCCGGGCTCACGCCTCCAGTATCGCGACCACGCCCTGCCCGCCGGCGGCGCAGATCGAGATGAGCGCCCTGCCGCCGCCGCGCTCGGCGAGCAGCTTGGCGGTCTGCGCCACCATCCGGCCGCCGGTCGCGGCGAACGGGTGGCCCATGGCCAGGGACCCGCCGGCGACGTTCAGCTTGGCGCGGTCGATCGTCCCGAGCGGGCCGTCGAGCCCGAGGCGCTCGCGGCAGAACTGCTCGTCCTCCCACGCCTTGAGCGTCGCGAGGACCTGCGAGGCGAACGCCTCGTGGATCTCGAAGAGGTCGATGTCGTCGAACGTGAGGTTCTGGCGGGCGAGCAGCCGCGGGACGGCGTACACCGGGGCCATGAGCAGGCCGTCGCCGCCGTGGACGTGGTCGACCGCCGCGGTCTCGGCGGCGGCGAAGCGGGCGAGCACCGGCAGCTTGCGCTCCTTCGCCCACTCCTCGGTCGCGAGCAGCACGGTCGAGGCGCCGTCCGACAGCGGGGTCGAGTTGCCGGCGGTCATCGTGCCCTTCTCGGGGTCGCCGAACACCGGCCGCAGCTTGGCGAGCTTCTCGACCGTCGAATCGGGCCGGAGGTTCATGTCGCGCTTCAGGCCGAGGTACGGGGTGACGAGGTCGTCGAAGAACCCGCGCTCCCAGGCCTTCGCGGCGTTCTGGTGGCTGGCGGCGGCGAGCTCGTCCTGGGCCTCGCGGGTGATGCCCCACTGCTCGGCGGTGATCGCGGCCGACTCGCCCATCGACAGGCCGGTGCGCGGCTCGGCGTTCTGGGGGATGTCGGGGACGATCTGGCTCGGGCGCAGGCGGCCGAGGAGCTTGACGCGCTCGACCGTGCTCTTCGCGCGGCGCGCCGCGAGGAGCGTCCGGCGCAGGTCGTCGTTGAGGCCGAGCGGCGCGTCGCTGGTGGTGTCGACCCCGCCCGCGACGCCGGCGTCGATCTGGCCGAGCGCGATCTTGTTCGCCACCGCGACCGCCGCCTGAAGGCCGGTGTCGCAGGCCTGCTGGATGTCGTAGGCGGGCGTCTCGGAGCTCAGCGCGCTGCCGAGCACGCATTCGCGCGTGAGGTTGAAGTCGCGTGGGTGCTTGAGCACCGCGCCGGCGACGACCTCGCCGAGGCGCTCACCCTGCAGGCCGAACCGGGCGACGAGCCCGTCGAGCGCCGCGGTGAGCATGTCCTGGTTGGAGGCTTCGGCGTAGGGGCCGTCGGAGCGGGCGAACGGGATCCGGTTCCCGCCGACGATCACTGGCTGCTGCATGCGATGCAATGTTGCACGAAACGATGTAACACTGGTCGCAGCCATGCCCGATCTGCTCTCGACACCTCCCGCCCAGCGACTGCTGAAGGCGCTGGGGGCGCCGACCCCGGCTCCCCTGCGCCGCCATCGCCCGGGCGATCCGCTCCTGCCCGCTCCGGCGCTCCTCGGCGCCGCGAAGGGCGGCACGCTGCTCAAGCCCGCCGAGAAGGTCGTCAAGGCCGCGGGCGCGACCGTGCTCAAGAAGGCCCCGGACGGCGGCGGCCCGCTCGGCGCGCTCGTCTTCGACGCCAGCGGTATCCGGTCGACCGCCGAGCTGCGCGCGCTGTACGACTTCTTCCACCCGGTGATCCGGCAGATCGCCCGGACCGGGCGCGTCGTGGTGCTCGGGACGCCGCCCGACGCCTGCGAGGAGGTTCCCCACGCGGTCGCGCAGCGGGCGCTGGAGGGCTTCGAGCGCTCGCTGGCCAAGGAGATCGGCGGCAAGGGCGCGACCGCGAACCTCGTCTACGTCGAGCCGGGCGCCGAGGGCGCGATGGCCTCGACGCTGCGGTTCCTGCTGTCGGGGCGCTCGGCGTACGTCGACGCCCAGGTCATCCGGATCTCCCAGGCGCAGGTCGCCGAGCCCGACGACTGGGACGCGCCGCTCGCCGGGCGCGTCGCGCTCGTCACCGGCGCCTCGCGCGGGATCGGCGAGGCGATCGCCGCGACGCTCGCCCGCGACGGCGCGCACGTCGTCTGCCTCGACGTGCCGGCGCAGGGCGACGCGCTCGCGAAGGTCGCCAACCGGATCGGCGGCTCGACGCTGCAGCTCGACATCACCGCCCCCGACGCGCCGAAGGTGCTCGCCGACCACCTGCGCGAGCGCCACGGGCGCGTCGACGCGGTCGTCCACAACGCGGGCGTGACCCGCGACCGGACGCTCGGCCGGATGAGCGAGGCCGAGTGGGACGTGCTCATGGACATCAACCTCGGCGCGACCGAGCGCATCGACGCGGTCCTGCTCGACGAGGACGTCCTCGCCGCCGACGGGCGGATCGTCGGCGTGTCGTCGATCAGCGGCATCGCCGGCAACCGCGGGCAGGTGAACTACGCGACGAGCAAGGCCGGCGTCATCGGCCGGGTCGAGGCGCTCTCGCGAGTCCTGCGCGGCAGCGGCCGGACGATCAACGCGGTCGCGCCCGGGTTCATCGAGACCCAGATGACCGCGGCGATGCCGTTCGCGACGCGCGAGGTCGGCAAGCGGATCAACTCGCTCGCGCAGCCGGGCAAGCCGGTCGACGTGGCGGAGACCGTCGCGTGGTTCGCCGCGCCGGCGTCGGGCGGGCTGAACGGCAACGTCACCCGCGTCTGCGGCCAGCAGCTCCTCGGGGCATGAGCGCGCCAGGCCTGCTCGGCTCCTACGCGAAGGCGGTCGCCGGCGCGGTGCCCGTGCCGGTCCTCGGCCGCCGCCCGTCCGAGCTGCGGACCGAGCCCCGCACGCTCGAGCACGTGGAGATCGACACCGCGCACCTGGCGGCCTACGACCGGGTGTGCGGCTTCCGCCTGAGCGACGAGCTGCCGCCCACGTACCTGCACGTGCTGGCGTTCCCGCTCGCGCTGGCGATCATGACCGAGCGGTCGTTCCCGTTCGGCGTGCTCGGGCTCGTGCACATCGAGAACCGCATCGAGCAGCTCCGCCCGGTGCGCGCCGGCGAGCCGATCGCGCTGCGCGTCGCCGCCGAGAACCTGCGCGACCACGAGAAGGGCCGCGCGGTCGACCTCGTCGCCGAGGCGACGGTCGACGGCGAGCTCGTCTGGCGTGACGTGAGCACGTACCTGCGGCGGGGCGGTGGCAGCGGGTCCGCCTCGGGCGACGGCAAGCGGCGCCGGAGGACGCGGGCCGAGCCGCACCCGGCGACCGCCCGGTGGAAGGTGCCGGGTGACATCGGCCGCCGCTACGCCGACGTGTCCGGCGACCGCAACCCGATCCACCTGCACCCGCTGACCGCGAAGGCGTTCGGCATGCCGGGCGCGATCGCGCACGGCATGTGGGTCAAGGCGCGCTGCCTGGCCGCGCTCGAGGGCGTCCTGCCGGAGCGCCACACGTCCGAGGTGCAGTTCAAGGCGCCGATGCGGCTGCCCGCGAAGGTGGAGTTCTCCGACTGGCGCGAGAAGGACGGCGCGATCGGGATGGAGGTCCGCGACGCGCGGTCGGGGCGGCCGCATCTGACCGGGCGGGTGACTGTGGGGTAGCTTCGCGGCGCGGCTCTCGGGGTGGTCGCGGGCCGGCCTTGGCGCGGTCGCGGCCCGGCTTGGGGTCGCCGCCCGGCGTGGAGTGGTGGCGGCCCGGCTTGGAGTGGTCGCGGCCCGGCTTGGAGTGGTGTGGTCGCCGCCCGGCTTGGAGTGGTCGCGGCCTGCGGCGGGTGGTCCGCGCCCGGTGCCGGTGGTGCCGGGCCGGCTCGCTCCGCGCGGGCTTCGGTGGCGGCGGTGTGTGGTGTGGTCTGAACGGCCGCTGGTCAGGGGGTCGTGGGAGCGGGTTCGCGGTGCGCTCCGTGCCGGCCGTGTGGGCGGCCGGGCGGTGGCGCGCCGGTTCTCCGGCCCGGGACGCCCGGGCCGCTTCGGGCCGGCCCGGGGCGCCCGTGGGCGAGCGGCGGCGCGCCACGTCGGTCGGGTGTGTCGACTCGTCCCGGCATAGCCGTCATGAGTCGACACACCCGGCCGGCCCCGGAGTGGGTGTGTCGTCTTGTTCCGGGATGACCGTGATGAGTCGACACACCCGCGCGGTGCCGGCGCGTGCCGCTCCGCGCGGGTCCGCCGGGTCGGCCGCGCGCTTCGCGGCCTGGCGCGAGCCGGACGAAACGCGCACTCGATCGATCATTTCGTCCAGCTCGCGCGTCGTGCGCGGGCGCGGCGTGGCGAGCCGGACCAAACGCGCACCCTGGCGACCGTTTCGTCCGGCTCGCTCGGCACGAGCGCGGCGAGGCCGACCGTCGAGCGCGCCGCCGGGATCCCCGGCACCGATGGGTCGCCAGGCGCACCATGGGCGCCAAAGATCCGGGCGGTGGCACGGGCCGGGGATCTCCGGCACCGATAGGTCGCCAGGCACACCACGGACGCCAAAGATCCGGCCGGCGGCGCGGGACGGGAATCTTTGGCACCGATGGGTCGCCAGGCGCACCACGGACGCCAACGATCGCCCCGGGACGCAACCGGCGCACGGGCGACGGTGAGCGAGGAACGGACCCGCTCTCCCCACCTCCTGACCAGCGGCCGTTCAGACCACCCCCAAGCCCGCCACCACCGAAACCCGCGCGGAGCGAGCCGGCCCGGCACCACCGGACCCGGGCGCGGACCACCCGCCGCAGGCCGGCCGCCACGCCGACGACCGCCAGGGCAACGCGAACCCCGAGAGTGCGCGGCGGTTCTCTAGGCTCCGGCCCGTTGGGTCCCCGGACGCGCTTCCTGCTCGCCTGCCTGCCGGCCGTCGCGATCGCCGTCGCCGTCCTCGGCGCGCCCGCGCCCGCCTCCGCGCAGTCCGTGAAGGTCGAGCCGAACCTGCCGCCCCCCGGCGCCGTGCCCGGGCCGGGCGGGTGGACGCTCGTCACTGGCGACTCGATGATGTACGTCGCCGAGAAGCAGATGCAGCGCGAGCTGGGCGCCTGGGGCGCGAGCGTGCACGCCGACACGCGGGTCGGCAGCGGCATCACCAAGCCGTTCCTCATGGACTGGCTGTACTACGCGCGGCGGCAGGCCGAGCTCGTCGCCCCGACGGCGACGGTCGTGTTCCTCGGCGCGGGCGACGTGTACGACATCCGCGTCGGGCGGCGGACCGTGCGGTGGGGGACGCGGGCGTGGCGCGAGGCGTACGCGCGGCGCGTCTACGCGATGGTTCGCTCCTACCTGCGCGGCGGGCGGGGCCGGGTGTACTGGCTGACGCTGCCGGTGCCGCGCGACCGGCGCCTGGCGGCGGTGTTCCGCACGATCGACGCGGCGATCGCGCGCGCGGTGCGGCGCGCCGGGCCGCGGGCGAGGGTCGTCGACCTGCGGCCGGTGTTCACGCCGCGGCGCCGCTACCGGCACCGGATGCGCGTCGACGGGGAGCTGCGGGTGGTCCGGCAGGCTGACGGCGTCCACCTGTCGCCGGTCGGCGCGCGGGTGGCCGCGCGGATCGTCCGCGCCGAGATGCAGCGTGACGGGCTGCTGCCGGCGGCCCCGCCGCCGGCCGCCGGCTGAGCCGTGCTGTTCCCGACGATCCTCTTCGCCGCGTTCTTCGTCGCCGTCTTCACGGTGTCGTGGACGCTCATGCCGCGCCCGCGCGCGTGGAAGGCGGCGATGATCGCGGCGAGCTACGTCTTCTACGGCGCGGCGGACTGGAAGTTCTGCTTCCTGCTCTTCGCGGTCACCGTCGTCAACCAGGCCGGCGCGGTGGCGATCGCGCGCGCGTCGACCGAGCGGGCGCGGAGCCGGATCCTCGCCGCGACGCTCGCGTTCGATCTCGGGCAGCTCGGCGTCTTCAAGTACTACGGCTTCTTCGTCACCGACATCGGCGACGTGCTCGACGCGGTCGGGCTCGGCATGCCGCTGCCGCTGCTGACGATCGCGCTGCCGGTCGGCATCAGCTTCTTCACCTTCCAGGCGATCTCGTACGTCGTCGACGTCCGGCGCGGCATCGTCGCGCCGGCCTCGTTCGCCGACATCGCGCTCTACCTGAGCTTCTTCCCGCAGCTCGTCGCCGGGCCGATCGTGCGCGCGAGCGAGTTCCTGCCCCAGCTCGACGGCCCGCGCGACCCGTCCCGGATCGCGGCCGGACCGGGCGTCGTGCTCATCGCGATCGGGCTGGTCAAGAAGGTCGCGATCGCCGACTTCCTCGCGCGCGAGGTCGTCGACCCCGTCTACGCGGTGCCCGAGGCGTACGCGGCCGCCGACGTCATGCTCGCGCTCTACGCGTACGCGGCGCAGATCTACTGCGACTTCTCCGGGTACACGGACATCGCGATCGGGGTCGCGCTGCTGCTCGGGTTCGTCTTCCCGGAGAACTTCCGCAGCCCGTACCGTGCGGCGAGCTTCGGCGAGTTCTGGCGCCGCTGGCACATGACGCTCTCGCGCTTCCTGCGCGACTACCTGTACATCCCGCTCGGCGGCAACCGCGGCGGACGCCTGCGGACCGCCCGCAACCTCATGATCACGATGCTGCTCGGCGGGCTGTGGCACGGGGCGGCGTGGGGGTTCGTGCTGTGGGGCGGCCTGCACGGGCTGTTCCTCGTCGTCGAGCACCAGCTCCGCGGGCGGGGGTGGCACGTCCCCGCGCCGGTCCGGTGGTTCGTCGTGTTCCACGCGGTGGTGTTCGCGTGGGTGCTGTTCCGCGCACCCGGCCTCGGGGACGCCCGCGACGTGCTCGCGCGACTGGGGGAGACGGGGCCGACGACGCTGTGGACGCCCGCGGCGGTCCTGGCGGTGCTCGTCGTCCTCGGCGGGCAGCTCCTGCCCGAGCGGCCGGTCGAGCGGGCGCGGCTCGCGCTGGCGCGGCTGCACCCGGTCGCGCTCGGCGCGACGCTCGCGCTCGTCATCGTGTTCGTCCAGGCGACCGTCCCGACCGGGGGCGTGCCGCCGTTCATCTACTTCAGGTTCTGACCCGCCATGCCGACCGTGCGCCTCAAGGACGTCGTCGCGATCCTCGCCGTCGCGCTGGTGATCCTGCTCGTCCTCGAGGGCCCGTCGATCCGGCGCAGCGGCGAGCGGATGGAGCCCGGGCCCGAGCGGACGATCGTGCTGGCGATCGGGCATCCCGCAGGCTGGATCGCCGACCGGCTGCCGTTCGCCGACGCGGGCGACGACATCGTGGCCGCGATCGCTCCGGGCGGCGGCGAGGGCGACGGCGGCGGGCCGTCGAGCTTCGCGTCCGGTCAGGGGCGCGCCGGGGGTGGCGTGCCGCCGGTGACGCCCGAGTCGTTCGCGCCGCAGGCGCTCGGCGAGCGGCCGCCGGCCCGGCGCGCGCTGCGCAAGGTGCTCATCACCGGCGACTCGATGGTGATGCCACTCGACGCCGAGCTGGCCCGGCGGGCCGTCCGCGCGGGCGCGCAGGCGGTCCGCGACCCGCACCTCGGCACCGGCATCTCGAAGAGCGAGCTGGCCGACTGGGGCGAGCTGTCGGCCGAGCAGGTCCGCGACGAGCAGCCCGACGCGGTCGTCATGTGGCTCGGCGCGAACGAGGGCTTCCCGATGACGACGCCGTCCGGGGACGAGGTCACCTGCTGCGACGCAGCGTGGGCGGCCGAGTACGCGACGCGGGCGCGGCGGATGATGGACACCTACCGGCAGGACGGCCGCGCACGCGTCTACTGGCTGAAGCTGCCGGTGCCGCGCGACACCGGCCAGGCGCGCGTCGCCCGCGCGGTCAACGCGGCGGTCGCGGTCGCCGCCGAGGCGTACCGCGCCCACGTGCGGGTGCTCGACATGGCGGAGCTGTTCACGCCCGGCGGCCGCTACCGCGACGCGATGGAGGTCGGCGGCCGCGAGCGGATCGTCCGCGAGTCCGACGGCATCCACGTCAACGCGACGGGCGCGCGCGTCGCCGCCGACGCGGTCGAACGAGCCCTCCGGACGGACTTCGCCCTCCGCTGAGGGGTCAGTCACCTTGAAGATCCCACGAATCTCAAGGTGACTGACCCCGAGGGTGGAAAGTGCGGGAAACGGGCGTAGGATCGGGCGCGTGAGGACCCGGAGCATCGTCGTGGCCGTCCTGGCCGCGCTGACCGTCGCCGCGCTCCCGGACGCCGCAGAGGCCGCCCGGTGCAGCGTGAAGGGCAAGGAGCGCAAGCTCGGCGCCACCTACGTCACGTCGCTCAGCGCCGTGCGCGTGAGCTGCCGGACCGCCGAGCGCGTCGTCCGCGCCTTCCACCGCTGCCGGCGCCGCAACGGCGGGGCGAAGGGCCGCTGCCGCTCGCGCGTCATGGGCTACCGCTGCAGCGACAAGCGCCTGCGCTCGGCGCCGACGCAGTTCGACGCGCGCGCGACATGCAGGCGCGGCAAGCGGCGCGTCACCCACGCCTACACGCAGTTCACCTAGCCGATCGCCGCAGACCCGTCCGCCCGCGGTGTAGCCCGGGCGCGAGCGGGGAACGGTGGCTGTTCGTGACCGGTCCGCCGTCCTCATATCCCTGGGAGGAGCCGCTCGGCGTGCGGCCGCGCGGCGACGGCACCGTCGAGGCGCGCGTGTGGGCGCCGCGCGCCGATCGCGTCGCGATCCGCATCGGCGGCGCCGACCACCCGCTCGGCGACGCCGGCTTCGGCGTCCGCCACGGCGTCGTGCCCGGCAGTCCCGGCGACGACTACGTCTTCGTCCTCGACGGCAAGCCGTTCCCCGACCCGCTCAGCCGCTGGCAGCCCGAGGGCCTGCGCGGCCCCTCGCGGGTGTTCGACCCCGCCGCCCACGGCGGCGGCCCCGGCCCGGGGATCGACCTGCACACCGCCGTCCTGTACGAGCTGCACGTCGGCACGTTCACGCCCGAGGGCACCTTCGACGCCGCGATCGGCCACCTCCGGGAGCTGAAGGAGCTCGGCGTCACCGCGATCGAGCTCATGCCGGTCGCCGAGTTCCCCGGCCGCCACGGCTGGGGCTACGACGGCGTCTACGTCGCCGCCGCCCAGTCGTCCTACGGCGGCCCCGAGGGCTTCCGGCGCCTCGTCGACGCCGCCCACGAGGCCGGCCTGGGCGTCGTGCTCGACCTCGTCTACAACCACCTCGGCGCGTCGGGCGTGAAGGCGATGGAGGCCTACGGCCCCTACTTCACCGACAAGCACGAGACGTTCTGGGGCAAGGCGATCAACTACGACGACGCCGACTGCGACCCGGTCCGCGAGTGGGCGTGCCAGAGCGCCGCCTACTGGGTGGGGGAGATGGGCGTCGACGGGCTGCGCCTCGACGCGATCCACGCGATCTTCGACTCGGGCGCCACGCACATCCTCGCCGCGCTCGCCGCCCGCGTGCACGCCGCGAACCCGCGCGCGGTCGTCATCGCCGAGAGCGCGCTGAACGACCCGCGGGTCATCCGCCCGCCCGAGCTCGGCGGCCACGGCCACGACGCCCAGTGGGCCGACGACTTCCACCACGCCCTGCGCGTCCTGCTCACCGGCGAGCGCGAGGGCTACTACGCCGACTACGGCGAGCTGTGGCAGCTCGCCAAGGCGTTCCGGCGCCCGTTCGTCTACGACGGCATCTGGTCCGAGCACCGTCGGCGCCGCTTCGGCGCCCCCGCCGGCGACCGCGCCCCCGAGCAGTTCGTCGTCTTCACGCAGAACCACGACCACGTCGGAAACCGGGCGTTCGGCGACCGCCTCCCGGATGCGGTGCAGCCGCTCGCGGCGTTCTGCGTCCTGCTATCACCGTTCATCCCCATGCTCTTCCAAGGCGAGGAATACGGCGAGCGCGCGCCCTTCCAGTTCTTCAGCGACCACATCGACGAGGAGATCGCCACGGCGACCCGCGACGGTCGCCGGCGCGAGTTCGCGGCGTTCGAGAGCTTCGCCGGGCAGGTCCCCGATCCGCAGGACCCCGCGACGTTCGAGCGCTCGAAGCTCACGCGCGAGGGCGTCCCGGGCGTGCGCGACCTGTACGCCCGCCTGCTCGCCGCACGGCAGCGGCTCGGCCACGCCGAGACCGAGGCCGCCGACGTCGACGAGGACGCGCGCTGGCTGCGCGTGCGCCGCGCCGGCCACGAGCTGGCCTGCAACTTCGCCGCCGAGGAGCGGCGCGTCCCGGTGCGCGGATCCGAGCTGGTCGTCGCCACCCACGACGGCGTGCGCCTGGACGGCGGCGACGCGGTCCTGCCGCCGCTGGCCGGGGCGCTGGTGGCATGAGGACGGCCCGGCCGGGCCGCCCGTTCCCGCTCGGCGCCACGTGGGACGGATCCGGCACGAACTTCTCCCTGTTCAGCCAGCACGCCGAGCGCGTCGAGCTGTGCCTGTTCGACGACGAGGACCGCGAGGAGCGCATCGAGGTCGTCGACCGCACCGCCTGGAACTGGCACTGCTACGTGCCGGGCGTCGGCCCCGGCCAGCGCTACGGCTACCGCGTCCACGGCCCCTACGCGCCGCTCGAAGGACATCGCTTCAACCCGCACAAGCTCCTCATCGACCCGTACGCGAAGGCGATCGAGGGCCCGATCCTCTGGGACAGGGCGAACGTCCTGCCGTACGTCCCGCCGGCCGACGGCGCCCCCGACGACGCCGACCTCGAGTTCGACGACGAGGACAGCGCCCCGGCGATCCCCAAGTCGGTCGTCGTCGACGAGACGTTCGAGTGGGAGGACGACGAGCGGCCGAACCGTCCCTGGAAGGAGACGGTGATCTACGAGACGCACGTCAAGGGCTTCACGATGCGCCACCCCGGCGTCCGCGAGGACCTGCGCGGGACGTACGCCGGCCTGGCGTCCGACGCGGCGGTCGAGCACCTGCGCTCGCTCGGCGTCACCGCCGTCGAGCTGCTGCCCGTCCACCACATCGCCGACGAGCACTTCCTCGCCGAGCGCGGCCTGACGAACTACTGGGGCTACTCGTCGATCGGGTACTTCGCCCCGCACGCCGGCTACTCGGCGAGCGGCACCCGCGGCGAGCAGGTCCGCGAGTTCAAGGGGATGGTCAAGGCCCTGCACCGGGCGGGGATCGAGGTGATCCTCGACGTGGTCTACAACCACACCGCCGAGGGCAACCACCTCGGGCCGATGCTCTCGTTCAAGGGCATCGACAACAAGCAGTACTACCGCCTGGTGCCCGACGACCCGCACCACTACATGGACTACACGGGCACCGGCAACACGCTCGACGCGCGCGTGCCGAGCGTCCTGCGGCTCATCATGGACTCGCTGCGCTACTGGGTCACCCAGTGCCACGTCGACGGCTTCCGCTTCGACCTGGCGAGCGCGCTGGCGCGCGAGCTGTACGACGTCGACAAGCTCTCGGCGTTCTTCGACGTCATCCACCAGGACCCGGTGCTCAGCCAGGTCAAGCTCATCGCCGAGCCGTGGGACGTCGGCCCCGGCGGCTACCAGGTCGGCAACTTCCCGGTCCTGTGGTCGGAGTGGAACGGCATGTACCGCGACGTGGTGCGCGACTTCTGGCGCGGCCAGGCGCCGGTCGCCGAGTTCGCGTCCCGGTACACCGGCTCGGCCGACCTGTACGAGGACGACGGGCGCACGCCGTACGCGTCGGTGAACTTCGTCACCGCCCACGACGGCTTCACGCTGCGCGACCTCGTCACCTACAACGAGAAGCACAACGAGGCGAACCTCGAGGGAGGCCGCGACGGGACCGACGACAACCGCTCGTGGAACTGCGGGGTGGAGGGCGAGACCGACGACCGCGACGTCCGCGCCCTGCGCGCCCGCCAGCAGTGCAACTTCCTCGCCACGCTGTTCCTGTCGCTCGGCACCCCGATGCTGCTCGGCGGCGACGAGATCGGCCGCACCCAGGGCGGCAACAACAACGCCTGGTGCCAGGACTCGGAGATTTCGTGGTTCGACTGGGAGCTGGACGAGGAGCGCGAGGACCTGCTCGCGTTCACCCGCCGGCTCATCGCGCTGCGCCAGGCGCACCCGGCGTTCCACCGCACGCGGTTCCTCAGCGGCGAGCCCGACGAGGACTCGGGGCTGCCGGACGTGTGGTGGTTCCGGCCCGACGGGCGGCGGATGACGACCCGCGACTGGAACCGCCCGGACGCGCACGTGCTCGGCGTCTTCCTCAACGGCGACCACCTGCTCGAGCGCGACCCCGAGGGCAACCAGGTCTGGGACGACTCGTTCCTGCTGCTGTTCAACGCGTTCCACGAGGACGTCGAGTTCAAGCTGCCGTCGCAGCGGTTCGGCAAGCGCTGGGTGGTCGAGCTGACGACCGCCGACAAGGAGGAGCGGATGCGCGGCAAGGAGCAGGTCGCCGGCGGCCCGGTCGCGGTCATGTCCCGCTCGTTGCTGCTGCTGCGGAGGGTCGAGTAGCGCGGTGACCGAGCTGCGCTGCACCTACCGCCTGCAACTCGGTCCGGGCCTCGGGTTCGCGCAGGCGCGCGCGCTCGTGCCGTACCTGGCCGAGCTCGGCGTCTCGCACCTGTACCTGCCGCCGTCCTTCCAGGCCAGGAAGGGCTCGACCCACGGCTACGACGTCGTCGATCCCACGTCGATCTCCGAGGAGCTCGGCGGCGAGGCGGAGTTCCGCGCGCTCGTCGCCGCCGCCCGCGACGCCGGGCTGGGGATCGTGCTCGACATCGTCCCGAACCACATGGCGACCGACGACGCCAACCGGTACTGGACCGACCCCGAGCTGCGTGCGCGGTTCTTCGACATCGACGGCGCGTCCGGCCGGCACCGCCGGTTCTTCGACATCGACGACCTCGCCGGCGTCCGCCAGGAGGACCCGGAGGTGTTCGCCGAGACCCACCGGCTGGCGCTGTCGCTCGTCCGCGACGGCCTGGTCGACGGGCTGCGGATCGACCACCCCGACGGGCTGGCCGATCCGGCCGGCTACCTGCGCCGGCTGGCCGACGCGGGCGTCGAGCACGTCTGGGTCGAGAAGATCCTGTCGCCCGAGCTCGACCCGCCCGTGGGCGAGCAGCTCCGCGACTGGCCGGTCGACGGGACCGTCGGCTACGAGTTCCTCAACGACGTGTGCGCGCTGCTCGTCGACCCCGGGGGCGAGGAGCCGCTGACCGAGCTGTACGCCGAGCTCACCGGCGAGACGCGCCCGTTCTCGGAGATCGCGTTCGAGGCCAAGCTCGAGCAGGCGCGCACGACGTTCCGGCCGGAGGTCGAGCGCCTGAACCGGATCTGTCCGGTCGACGGGGTCGAGCGGCTGCTCGCCTCGCTGCCCGTCTACCGCACCTACGACGGCGGCCGCTCGCCCGAGGACCGCGCCGTGCTCGAGCAGGCCGGCCTGCCGGACCTGTACGACGGCAAGCCCGCCGAGTGGGTCACGCGCTTCCAGCAGACCACGCCGCCGGTGATGGCCAAGGGCGTCGAGGACACGGCGTTCTACCGCTACTGCCGCCTGCTGGCGCTCAACGACGTGGGCGGCGACCCGGGGCGCTTCGGCATCCCGGTCGAGCGGTTCCACGCCGCCAACCGCGTGCGGGCCGAGCGCTTCCCGCGCAACCTGCTCGTCACCCAGACCCACGACACGAAGCGCTCGGGCGACGTGCGCGCGCGGATCGGCGCGCTGGCCGGGATGGCGTCCGAGTGGGCCGAGCACGTGCGCCGCTGGGTGGGGATCAACGCGCCGCTGAAGGGCGAGGCGGGCGCCCCGGACGCGGTCGAGGAGTACCTGCTCTACCAGACCCTGGTCGGCGCCTGGCCGATCTCGGCCGAGCGGCTCGAGGCCTACCTGGAGAAGGCGCTGCGCGAGGCCAAGCGCAACACGACCTGGGTCGACCAGGACACCGCGTGGGAGGGGGCGGTCAAGGCGTTCGCCCGCCGCGTCGTCGCGCACGAGCCGTTCCTCGAGGACTTCCGCCCGTTCGCCGAGCGCGTCGCCGAGGCCGGTCACCGCTCCGCGATGGCCCAGACGCTGCTGAAGCTCACGGTCCCGGGGGTCCCGGACATCTACCAGGGCGACGAGCTCGGCTCGCTGTCGCTCGTCGATCCCGACAACCGGCGCCCGGTCGACTGGGAGCTGCGGCGCACGATCCTCGACTGCGGCGCGGGCGGCAGCGACCGCGACCGCGAGAAGCTCGCGCTGATCCGGCGGGTGCTCGCGCTGCGCGCCGAGCGGCCCGGCGCGTTCGCCGGCGCCTACGAGCCGCTCGACGCGGGCCCGGACGTCTGCGCGTTCGTACGGGGCGGCCAGGTGCTCGTCGTCGCGGTCCTGCGCGAGGCGGGGCTGGACGAGCGGGTCGCGGTCCCGTGGGCGCGGCCCGTCCGTGTGGGGGACATCACAGACGAGCGCTCATACGGACTCCTGGCCCGATAGGGTCCGATCCGCCGTGGGGGCACGCGTCCTCGTCCTTTCCTGGGAGTACCCGCCGATCGTCGAAGGCGGGCTCGCGCGGCACGTCCGCAAGCTCACCGAGCAGCTCGGGAACGCCGGTCTGGACGTCCACGTCCTGACCCGGGGCGGCGACCACGCCCCCGCCGAGGAGGAGCGCCACGGCGTCACCGTCCACCGCGTCCGCGAGCCGTCGTTCCCGCGCGACGACCTCGACGCGTTCCTCGCCTGGGTGCACCAGATGAACGCGGACATGCTCGCCGCCGCCACCGCGCTCGTCGAGCGGTTCGAGTTCGACCTCGTCCACTCGCACGACTGGCTCGTCGCGACCGCCGCCGAGCACCTGCGCGACCGGCTCGAGGTGCCGTGGATCGTCACCGTCCACGCGACCGAGCACGGCCGCCACCAGGGCTGGGTCGACAAGCACCCGCAGTCGCACATCCACGGGGTCGAACGGCGGATGGTCCACCGTGCCGACCGGGTGATCGCGTGCTCGGAGTTCATGCGCGGCCACATCGCCGACGTGTTCGGCCTCGAGCCCGACCGCATCACGCCGATCCCGAACGGCATCGACCCGGACGACCTGCACACGCCGCACGACCTCGACGAGCTGCGCGCCCGCTACGCCCAGCCGCACGAGAAGCTCGTCCTGCTCGCCGGCCGGCTCGTCTACGAGAAGGGCTTCCAGGTCGCGCTCGAGGCGCTCGGCAACCGCCGCAACGGCGTGCTGCGGCGCGTGCCGGACGTGCGCTACCTCGTCGCCGGGACCGGCACGCACGAGGAGGAGCTCAAGGCGCAGGCGCGGCGGCTGCGGATCGTCCGCCGCGGGACGTTCGCCGGCTGGCTCGGCGACGACATCCTCCACGGCCTGTACCGCATCGCCGACCTGTGCGTGATCCCGTCGCTGTACGAGCCGTTCGGCCTCGTCGCGCTCGAGGCGATGGCGTCCGGCTGCCCGTGCGTGGTCGCCGACACCGGCGGGCTGCGCGAGGTCGTGCCGGGCGACGTCGGGCTGCGGTTCCGCTCGCGCGACGCGGCGGCGCTCGCGCAGACGATCGAGCGCGTGCTGACCGACGCCGACCTGCGCGACCGCCTCGTGGCCGACGGCCGCGAGCACGTGCTGCGGTTCGACTGGGCCGACGTCGCCGCGCGTACCGCCGGGCTGTACGGCGAGGTGCTCTCGCGCCCGGCGGAGCGGGTCTGAGCCGACTGCGCGCCGGGTAGACGCCCAGCGTGCGATCCGTCGCCGCCGTCGTCCTCGCAGGGGCCGTGCTCGTCGTGCTCGCAGCGCTGCCCACCGCGGCGGCCGCCGACGACCTCATCGTGCGCTACGCCTCCGGCGTCTCGGCCGACCAGCGCGAGCGCCTGCGCGGCCTCGCCGGCGTCCGGGCCGTCGAGGCCCTGCCGCTCGACGGACTGGAGGTCGTGTCGGCGGGCGTGACCGGCGCGGCGCTCGACGCGGTGATCGCGCAGCTGCGCGCGCTGCCCGGCGTCCGGTATGTCGAGCGCGACGCGCCGATCCGCCGGCACGCGGCGCCGGACGACCCGCTCTTCGGCGCGCAGTACGCCCACGGCCTGCTCGGCACGCCGCTCGCGTGGGACGTGACGACCGGGTCGCCCGGCGTGACGGTCGCGGTCGTCGACTCGGGCGCCGACCTCGCGCACCCCGACCTGCGCCCGAACCTGTGGACGAACCGCGGCGAGCGGCCCGGCAACCGCCGCGACGACGACCGCAACGGCTACGTCGACGACGTCCACGGCTACGACTTCAGCGAGCACGACGGCACGCCCCAGGACGCCGACGGCCACGGCTCGCACGTGTCGGGGATCGTCGCCGCGGGCGGCAACGACGGCTTCGGCGTCAGCGGCACGGCGTGGCGGGCCGGCCTCCTGCCGCTGCGCGTCCTCGACGAGGAGGGCGAGGGGACCGTCAGCGACGCGGTCAAGGCGTACGGCTACGCGCTGCGGGCCGGGGCGCGGGTCGTCAACGTCTCCTGGGGCGGGCCGCAGTTCACGCGCGCCGAGCGCGACATGATCGCCGGCGCGCCCGACGTCCTGTTCGTCGCGTCGGCGGGCAACGAGGGCGACGACGTCGACCGCACCCCGCTGTACCCGTGCGCGCACGACCTGCCGAACGTCGTGTGCGTCGCGGCGACCGACCAGCAGGACGCGCTCGCCTCCTTCTCCAACCGCGGCGCGCGCTCGGTCGACCTCGCGGCCCCCGGCGTGGCGATCGCGAGCACGGTCCCCGGGCCCGGCTGGTCGCTGGAGGACGGCACCTCGATGGCCGCGCCGTTCGTGTCGGGCGCGGCGGCGCTCATGCTCAGCCGCGCGCCGGCAGCCTCGGCGCTCGACCTGCGCGGCGCGCTGCTCGCCACCGTCGACCCGCTCCCGACGCTCGCCGGCGCGACCGCCACCGGCGGGCGGCTGAACGTCGCGCGCGCCGTCCAGGCGATCGGCGCGACGGCGGCCGGGGCGGCGGGCACGGCGCCGCCGCAGCGCTCCCGGGCGCCGCGCGACCGCACCCGCCCGCGCGTGCAGATCCTGTCGGCGACGCCGCGGCGCGGGCTGCGCCGGGTCCTGCGGCGCGGGCTGCGCGTCCGCGTGCGCTGCTCGGAGGCGTGCGCGCTGCGCGTCGAGCTCACCGCCCGGCACGGCGGCCGCAGGCTCGTGCTCGCGTCCGGCCGCGCGTCCCGCGCCCGCCGCGGGACGACGACGGTCCGCCTGCGGTTCTCCGCGCGCCGGCGCCGATCGCTCGCGCGCGGGCGGTACCTGCGCGCGACGCTCCGCGCGCGGGCGACCGACCGGGCGGGCAACGTCGGCCGCGCCGCCCGGCGCGTGCGCTGGCGGCGCTGACCTCGGGACGTTGCGGGCAGGATCCGCCCTGCTCGAGCGCCCGGCGGCGACGACGGTCTACGCCTGACCACCGCGCTTGCCAAGCGCCGCGGGCGGGCAGACCATGCGGCGCATGTCCCGTTACGACGACGTGTGCGCGGCACACGAGTGGCGCGTGCCGGACCGCTACAACATCGCCGCGGACGTCTGCGACAAGCACCCGCGCGAGAAGCTCGCGATGGTCCACGAGCGCTACGACGGCGTCCAGCGCGACGTCACGTGGGGCGAGCTGCAGGACCTCTCAGACCAGGCCGCCCACGTCCTGCGCTCCGCGGGGGTCGAGCGCGGGCACCGCGTCGCGGTCGTGCTGCCGCCGACGCCCGAGACCGCCGCGATCTTCTTCGGGACCTGGAAGCTCGGCGCGCTCCTGCTGTCGATGTCGGTCCTCTACGGCGACGAGGGCATCCGCCACCGCCTCGACGACTCCCAGCCGACCGTGCTCGTCACCGACCGCGAGAACGCGCCGCGCTTCAAGGAGACCGGGGTGGAGCTGCTCGTGCTCGACGACGGGCTGCTCGACGGCGCGCCGACCGACCACATCACCACCGACACCGCCGCCGACGACCCGGCGCAGCTCTACTACACGAGCGGCACGACCGGCCTGGCCAAGGGCATCGTGCACGCCCACCGCTACATCCTCGCCCACGAGGAGTTCGTCTACTGCCACGAGGTCGAGGACGGCGAGCGCTTCCACGGGATGGGCGAGTGGGCGTGGGCGGCCGGCATCGCGCCGCTGCTCGGGCCGTGGCGCCTCGGCGCCGTGCAGTGCGTCTACCAGCGCAAGGGCGGCTTCGACCCCGCCAGGCAGCTCGACTTCCTCAGCCGCCACCAGGTCACGAACGTCTTCACGACGCCGACCGCGATGCGGGCGATGATGGCGATCGAGGACGCGGGCACGCGCTACCCCCAGCGCTTCCGGCGCGTCTGCAGCGCCGGCGAGCCGCTCAACCCCGAGGCGATCCGGTGGTTCCGCGAGCAGTACGGCGTCACCGTGCTCGACTACTACGGCCTGACCGAGTCGTACCCGCTGTGCGCGAACTTCCCGTGGATGGAGGTCCGCGAGGGCTCGATGGGACGCGCGATGGCCGGCTGGGACGTGCGCATCCTCGACGAGGACGAGCGGGAGGTCCCGCAGGGCGAGCGCGGCGAGATCTGCCTGCGGGCACGGTCGAACCCGCACTGGCCGCTCGGTTACTGGAACAACCCCGAGGCGTCGCAGGAGACCTTCGGCGGCGACTGGTTCCACACGAAGGACGCCGCCGTCCAGGACGAGGACGGCTACATCTGGTACGCCGGGCGCGCCGACGACGTGATCATCGCCGCCGGCTACCGGATCGGGCCGTTCGAGGTCGAGTCGGCGTGCCTGGAGCACGACGCGGTCCGCGAGGCGGCGGCCGTCGCCAGCCCGGACCCGGCGAAGGGGAACGTCGTCAAGGCGTTCATCGTGCTCGCCGACGGCTACGCGCCATCCGACGAGCTGGCCGAGGAGATCAAGCGCTTCGTGCGCGGCCGCCTGTCGGCCTACGCCTACCCGCGCCGGATCGAGTTCGTCGACGACCTGCCGAAGACGCTCACCGGGAAGATCCGGCGGATCGAGCTCCGCGAGCGCGAGCGCGAGGCCGAACGCTCTTCACCTTGATCGCGGCCTTCGACGGCTTCGTCCGGACGACCGGGTTCTCGATCTCCGCGAGACGGTCCATCACCTTGAACCACTGACCGGGCTTCAGCGTCGCGTTGATCGCGTTGCCGTGCTTCGTGTCGCTCGCGATCGGCCGGTAGCCGACGTGGATGTGGTCGTGGTGGTCGCTCATCGCGAGCGTGTTGTCGAAGCTCGGGTACTTCATGAGGCTGATGACCTGGTCGGGCCTCATGGCGCCCTGGAGCTGGAGGATGCGGCGGATCGTGATGTCGGTGATCGAGCCCGCGCCCTGGTGGCCGAGGATCGAGATGCCGTTGATCTTCGCGATGTCGACGGCGGTGCCGGTCGCGTGGTGCGAGAGGTTCCCCGACACGGTGATCGAGCCCTCGCGGTAGAGGCTCGAGACCGTCGGCCGCAGCCCGTTGGCGGCGAGGTACTCGAGCAGCGCGAGCACGCGGCGGTCGACCTGCCCGGCGCGGATCTGCAGCCGGCCCTGCTCGGTCAGCTCGATCCGCGGGTTGGAGAGCACGCGCCGCTGCAGCGCCGACTTGCCCATGAGGAGGATCTGGCCGATGCTCGCGGCCTTCGCGTCCTTGCCGTGGAACGGGTTCTTGTTCTTCGCGCGGTAGATCGCCGTCGACTCGAGGAGCTTCCAGCCGTCGAGGATCGGCTTCGGGTCGATCCGCGGGGCGCCGCGGCCCGCGGGGCGGATCTCGAAGAGCGTGTGCGGCGCGCGGGTCGACGACGTGCGGCCGATGCGGCCGAGGATCGTCCCCGCGACGACGCGTGAGCCGGGCTTCAGGCGCTTCCACGTCACCTGGCTCGGCTTGAGGTCGAGCAGGCGCTCGACGTAGCCGGCGTCGCCCTCGGCGCCGGAGAGCTGCTCGACGCCGCCCGCCGCCTTCGCCTTCGCCCGGGCGGGGTGGGCGAACAGGCGCTCCTTCGTGCCGGTCAGCCCGGCCTCGGGCTCGACCGCCTTGCCGTCGACCGGCTCGACCGGCCTCGGCGCGGGCTTCGTGCGCTTCTTGGGGACCGGGTGGGTCTCGGCGAGCGAGGCCAGGCGCGCGTACGTGTAGGTGTTGCCGTACGCGTCGCGGACCTTGACGTAGCGGCCCAGGCGCCTGTTCTTCCCGCGGGCGACGATCGTGCCGTCGTGGGTGGCGACGGTCGCGCTGCCGGGCTCGGCGAAGATGAGGATGCCGCGCCGGGTGCTGTCGGAGTCGACGGTGACCGCGGCGTTCCTGCCCGCCTTGACGCGCTTGGTCGCGCGGCGCTCTGAGAGGTCGTCGGCGTACCGCGCCTTGGCGGCGACCGGGAAGCGGCCCTGGGTGAGGCCGGTCAGCGAGCCGACGAGGTCGGTCGGCAGGCCGCCGACGAGCCGGGCCCGCATGAGGACCGAGTCGACGTACCAGTCGGCGTGGTTGTAGGCGAAGATCGCCTTGCGCAGGTCCTTGTCCGCGCCGGCCGCCTTGAGGTAGCGGGCGGCGGCGAAGATCGCGTCGACCGGGTTGTAGGGGTCCTTGCGGCCGTCGCCGTTGGCGTCGACGCCGTACTGCTTCCACGTGGCGGGCATGAACTGCATCCAGCCCAGCGCGCCGGCGGAGGACACGTTGAGGTTGCGGCCGTAGTCGGTCTCGATCTCGTTGATCGCGGCGAGGATCTCCCACCGGATGCCGTACTCCATGCCGGCGGCCTGGTAGATCGGCAGCAGGAACGGCGGGATGCGGAACTTGTCGATGAAGAAGTTCGGCACGCCGATCGGAGCCGGCCCGGGCAGCGCGATCGAGGTCGTCGGGTTGGCGATCGTCGGGACGCCTTCGGCGTTGCGCAGCGGGCGCTCGGCGGGCTGACGGGCGGCGACGCGGGAGCTCCCGCGCTCGGCCGCCTTCCTCGTCTTCTTGCGGCGCGTCTGCTTCTTCGGCTTGTCGACGCAGACCGGGGCGTCGTCGCCGGCCTGGAGGGTGAGCACCTCCTCCTTGCCGGGCGGGCAGGCGTCGTCCTCGTCGCCGGTGCGCTTGCGGCCCTGCCCCGGGGTGGCCGGCTGGGTGGGGGTGGACGTCGCGGGCGCGGCCTCGGCGGCCGGGGTCTCGGTCGAGGACCCGCCGGGCGCGGCAGGCTCGGCCGCGGGGGCGTCCGCGGGGGCGGCGGGTGCGGCGGGCTGGGGCGGCGTGGTCGCCGGGGTCGTGGTCGCCGGGGCCGGATCGGGGTCCGAGTCGCCTTCGGGGCCGGGTTCGGGCTCGGGCTCCGGATCGCCCTCCGCGGCGGGCTCGGGGTCGGGATCGGGCTCCGGGTCGGGGGCCGGCGGGTCGAGCGGCGTCGACGAGACGCGCGGGTTCGGGGCGTCCTCCTCGGCGGCCGTGGCGGCGGGGGTGGTCGTGACCGGCTGCTTGCCGGGCCCGAGCGCCTGCTCGCCGACGGGGCCCGCCGGATCGTCGCCGTGGGCCTGGAGCACGCCCGCGCCGAGGCCGGCCGCGAGCACGCCGGCGCCTCCCAGCGCTGCGGCCAGGCGCAGGCGGCCCGGGGGACGGGAGCGCGCCGAGGGATGGGAGCCGGAAGACATGACTCCCCCGCGTTCTTCGGCACGTGCGCTGCAGGCTTGATGCCTGCAAGCTCGGGGTGGACGAGCCGCACATGACACCGGGCAGCCCGGCGGCGGCGCGCCACGGAGCGCCCCGGCCGAGCTTCCGTGCGCCACCCGGACGCCACGATGCCGCTCGGACTGGCATCGTCTGCACCCGACGCATGCAAGACGGCCAGATGATCCTCATCGCCTCGGGGCTCCTGGCGGCGGGCATTCTGGCCTCGCTGGTGGCCGTCCGTGTGCGCGTCCCCAGCCTGTTGCTGTTCCTCGGCGTGGGCGTCGTCACGGGCTCGGACGTCCTCGGCTGGATCGACTTCTCCGACTACCGGCTCGAGCGCACGATCGGCATCGTCGCCCTCTCGCTCATCCTGTTCGAGGGCGGCCTGACCGCGGGCTGGCGCGAGATCCGCCCGGTGCTCGCGCCGGCGATGAGTCTCGCGTTCTTCTGCACGATCATCACCGCGCTCATCTCCGGCTTCGCCGCGGCGTGGCTGTTCGACCTCAGCCTGCTCGACGGGCTGCTGCTCGGCGCGATCCTCTCCTCGACCGACGGCGCGGCGATCTTCGCGATCCTGCGCGGGTCGACGCTGCGCCGGCGGCTGGCGCGCACGCTCGAGGGCGAGTCGGGGTTCAACGACCCGATCGCCGTGCTGCTCGTCCTCGGGTTCATCCACTGGATCGAGAAGCCGGGCTACGGCTTCTTCGACATGGCCGGCGAGCTGGTGCTCGAGCTCGGCATCGGCCTGGTGGTCGGGGTCGCCGTCGGCTGGCTGGCGGTCCGCGGGATCATGCGCGCCCGCCTGGCCACCGGCGGCCTGTACCCGGTCGCGACGCTCGCCACGGCCGGCATCGCCTACGGCCTGGCCGACGTGCTGCACGGCTCGGGCTTCATGTCGGTCTACCTCGCCGGCCTGGCGCTCGGCGGCGCGGCCATCCCGGCCAAGCGGACGATCACCACGTTCCACGAGGGCCTGGGCTGGGTGGCGCAGCTCGCGATGTTCCTCACGCTCGGCCTGCTCGTCTTCCCGTCGGAGGTCATCGACGTCGCGCTCGAGGGCGCGGTGCTGGCGGTCGTCGTCGTCGTGATCGCCCGCCCGCTCGGCGCCGCGCTGGCAACGCTCCCGTTCGGGTTCACGTGGGCCGAGCAGCTCGTCCTCGGCTGGGCCGGCCTGCGCGGCGCGGTCCCGGTCGTGCTCGCGACGTTCCCGGTCATCGAGGGCGTCGAGGGCAGCCTCGAGTTCTTCTCGATCGTGTTCTTCGCGGTCGTCCTGTCGACGCTGCTGCAGGGCACGACGTTCGAGCCGCTCGCGCACCGCCTGGGGGTGACGACGAACGAGCCGGCCGTGCCGCAGCCGCTCGCCGAGGCGGGCACGATCCGGCGCCTCGGCGCGGAGATCCTCGAGTACCCGATCCGCGAGGACGACGCGATCGTCGGCGCGCGCGTGCGCGACCTCGGCCTGCCGCGCAACGCGGTCGTCAACGTCATCGTGCGCGGCGACGAGGCGATCCCGCCGCGCGGCTCGACGCGGCTGCGGGCCGGCGACCAGGTGCACGTGCTGCTCCGCCAGTCCGAGGCGCACCGCGTCCCCGACCTCGTCGAGCGCTGGCGCAACGGGCCGATCGGGCCGCCCCCGCGCCCGCCGCGCAGCTCCAAGGGCCGCACGCCCGTGTTCTCGGCGTGGGCGTGGAGCGAGGCCGACGGCGACCCCGCAGACCCCAAGACGGTGCGCGGCGAGGAGGTCATCCACCAGCTCCGCATCCGGCGCGACCGGCCCGGCGGGCTGTTCGTGCTCGCCGACGGCCGCTACGCGATCACCGGCCCGATCGCCGCGATCGGCGGCCGTGGCGTGCTGTCGGACTGGGCGCGGCGGCGGATCCCGAAGGCGTCGGCGGACGAGCGCGGCTGGCTGCAGACCTGCATCGGCGCGCTCGCGTCCGACATGCCCGAATAGCGGCCGGTGCGCGAGAATGGGGCGATGATCCGCCTCGCCCACCCCTCCGACGCCCCTGCGCTCTGCGCCATCTACAACCAGGGCATCGAGGAGCGACAGGCGACGTTCGAGACGCGCCCGCGGACGGTCGAGGAGATCGAGCAGTGGTTCGAGGACGGGCTGCCGATCGTCGTGTCGGTCGGCCCCGACGAGCGCGTGCGCGGGTTCGCCCGGGTCTCGGCCTACTCGGACCGCTGCGTCTACCAGGGCGTCGGCGAGCACGGCGTGTACGTCGCCCGTGACGCCCGCGGCCAGGGCGTCGGGCGGCGCCTGCTCGACGCGATCTGCGCCGAGGCCGAGCGCCGCGGCTACTACAAGCTCACCTCCCGCATCTTCGCCACGAACGCGGCGAGCCTCGCCGTCCACCGCGCGGCCGGCTTCCGCGAGGTCGGCGTCCAGCTCCACCACGGGCGGCTCGACGGCGAGTGGCGCGACTGCGTGCTCGTCGAGAAGCTGCTGGGGGAGGCGGCCGGCGCCGCGCGCCCGCGGGCCGCCTGACGCGGCGCGGGCGGCTACTCGCCGCGGTGGCGCTCGGACGCGCGGCCGTCCTTGCGGACGACGATCGCGTCCTTGCTCGGCTTGAGCCGGACGGTCGGGTTGTCGATCTCGCCGAGCCGGCTGATGAGCTTGACCCACTGACCGGGCTTGAGCATCGCGCCGAGCCGGCGCCCGGTCTTGGAGTCGGTGCCCGCGTACGGGGTGAAGCCGACGTGGATGTGGTCGTGATGGTCGCCCATCGCGAGCGTGTTGTCGGCGCCCTCGTACTCCATGAGCGTGATGATCTGCGCGGGCTTCATCGTGCCCTGCAGCGTCAGCAGCCGGCGGACCGCCATGTCGGTGATCGAGCCGGGGCCCTGGTGGCCGAGGATCGGGATGCCGTTGATCTTCGCGATGTCGACGGCGTTGCCGGTCGCGTGGTGCGAGACGTTGCCCGACTTGGTGTACGTCGAGTGGCCGCTCTGCAGCGACGTGACCGTCGGCCGCAGGCCCGACGCGGCGAGGAACTCGAGCGTCGCGAGCACGCGCCGGTCGATGCGCCCGGTCTTGACGTCGCGCCGCCCGCCCGCGTACAGCTCGATCCGCGGGTTGCGCAGCACGCGCTTCTCGAGGTCGGCCTTGCTCATGAGCAGGATCTGGCCGATCGACGGGTTGGCGTCGGGGCCGAAGAACGGGTTGCGGCCCGCGGCCCGGTAGATCGCGGTCGACTCGAGCAGCTTCCAGCCGTCGAGGATCGGCTTGGGGTCGATCCGCGGCGCGCCACGGCCGGCGGGGCGGATCTCGAACCGCATGTGCGGCGCCTCGGTCAGCGACGTGCGGCCGATGCGGCCCAGGACGGTGCCGCCGATGACGCGCGAGCCGACCTTGAGCCTGCGCATCTCGACCTGGTCGGCGGGCAGGCCCAGGAGCTCGAGGTCGGACTTGGACGCCTGGCTCTCGAGCTGGTCGCGGCCGCCGGCCTCGTAGGCGCCCGGCCGCGTGGGCTGCGCGTACAGGCGCTCTTTGCCCGGCGGCATCTGCGGGACGTTGCGCTCCGGCGCGGTCTCCTTCGCCGGGGAGCGGCGCCCGCGCGACGCGGTCGAGCCCTTCAGCGCGTTCGATCCGTCGGTGGCGGGCCGCGTCGGCTTGGGATCCTTCGGCGGCTCGGCGACCGGGACGACGTCGCTGCGCGACTCCTTCGGGACCGGGTGGCGCTTGGCGACCTTCTTGAGCTGCGCGTACGTGTACGTGTTGCCGTACGCGTCGCGGAGCTGGATGAACTTGCCCAGCCGCTTCGACGTGCCGATCTTGACGATCTTGCCGTCCTGGACCGCGACGACCGGCGAGCCCGGCTTCGCGTAGATGTCGATCCCGCGGCGGTGGGCCTTGCTGTCGACGGGCAGGGCGGCGTTGCGGCCCTTGGCGACGCGCTTGGTCGCCTCGGCCTCGTCGATGTCGTCGGCGTATCGGGCCTTCGCCGCGACCGGGAACATGCCCTGGGTGAGCCCGGTGAGCGAGCCGACGAGGTTCGAGGGCAGGCCGCCGATCAGGCGCGCGCGCATGAGGACCGAGTCGACGTACCAGTCGGCGTGGTTGTAGGCGAAGATCGCCTTGCGCAGGTCCTTGTCGGCGCCCGCGGCCTTCAGGTAGCGGGCGGCGGCGAAGATCGCGTCGACCGGGTTGTAGGGGTCCTTGCGGTTGTCGCCGTTGGCGTCGACGCCGTACTGCTTCCAGGTCGCCGGCATGAACTGCATCCAGCCGACGGCGCCCGCGCTCGAGACGTTGAGGTTGCGGCCGTAGTCGGTCTCGATCTCGTTGATCGCCGCGAGGATCTCCCACCGGATGCCGTACTCCATGCCCGCCGCCTGGTAGATCGACAGCAGGAACGGCGGGATGCGGAACTTGTCGATGAAGAAGTTCGGCACGCCGATCGGCGCGGCGCCCGGGACGGCGATCGACGTCGTCGGGTTGTCGAGCGTCGGCAGCCCCGCCTCGCCCGGACGGGTGGAGCGGCGCGGCGCGCGCTCGGCGGTCTCCTCGCGCTTGCGCCTGCGCGCCTTCTTGCGCTTCTTGGGCTCGCGCTTCTCGTCGCCGGTGGTCTTCTGCTTGCCGCCGCCCTTGACCTGCGGCTCGCCCTCCTCGTCCGGCTGCGGCTGAGGCTCGGGGACGATCTGCGGCTCGGTGGCCGGCGGCACCGTCGTGGGCGGCGGGGGCGTGGTCGCCGTCGTGTCGGGAGCCGGGGTCGTCGCCGTCACGGTGCCCGCGGGCGGCGCGGTGGTGGTCGTCGGCGTCGTCGCCGGCGAGGTGGGGGTCGTCGACACCGGCGCCGGGTTGGGCACCTCGGTGATGAGCTCGATGCTCGACGCCTCGACGCCCGGGAAGACGATGTCCTCGGGCTTCGTGCCCGGCTCGACGTCGACGCTGACGGTCAGCACCCGCCCGTCGACGAGCTTGAGCTCGAACGTCCGCACCTCCGCGTCGGCGGGCAGCACCGACGAACCGAGCCCGGCGGTTGCCAGGCCGGCGAGACCGAGCGCGAGCGCGGTCCGTGGGCGACGGATCACGCGACCGGGCACGGGACGGGGGGAGCAGGCGCTGTCGGGAGCAACACGTAGCGGGACATGGTGCCCGCCGGGGAGCGGGCGTCGGCCATCATTCCAGCACGTAGGCCCGATCGCCACCCCTCACGCATCTTTTCATCCAGGCTTAAGACCGGCTTGAGCCTGGATCCAGATCCGGAGCCCGAACGCGCCGGATTGCAGGGGGTTCGCCGGCGGAGTGGCCGCGCACGGCGTGGACGCCCCGCCGTTCACCGGTCTTTCACGACCGGTTCACAGCCGGATCACAGCGATGCCCGCGATCGGCTCCAGAGTCCGCCGCGGTGGAGACCGCCGCCATGAGATCCAGGACAAGGAGCATTCGTTGAGGTCCATTCGGTTCATGTCCGTCGCCGCGGTGTGCGGCGCTCTCGCCTTCGGGGCCGCCGCGTGCGGCGACGACGAGGACGAGCCCAGCGGCGGCGGCAATAGCGCGTCCGCCGCCGAGAGCACACGCGTGTCGGGCAACCTCGCCGGCGCGGGCGCCAGCTCGCAGGCGGCCGCCATGGAGGCGTGGATCGCCGGCTTCCAGGAGGCCAACCCCGACGCGACGGTCGCCTACGACCCGGTCGGCTCGGGCGGCGGCCGCGAGCAGTTCGTCTCGGGCGGCGTCGCGTTCGCCGGCTCGGACGCCGCGCTCGAGGGCGAGGAGCTCGCCGCCGCCCAGGAGCAGTGCGGGGGCGAGGACAACCTCATCGAGTTCCCCGGCTACATCTCGCCGATCGCGATCGCCTACAACCTCGACGGCGTCGAGGACCTGCGGCTCTCGCCCGAGACGCTGGCGAGGATCTTGAGCGGCGACATCACGACGTGGAACGACCCGGCGCTGAAGGCCGACAACCCCGACGCCGAGCTGCCCGACCGGCGCATCACGGTCGTCCACCGCTCCGACGAGTCCGGCACGACCGAGAACCTCATGGAGTACCTGAGCGCGGTCGCGAAGGACGCCTGGCCGCACGAGGCCGGCGGCGACTGGCCGGTCAAGGGCCAGGAGGCCGCGCAGGGCACGTCGGGCGTCGTGGAGGCGATCGGCGCCGGGCAGGGCACGATCGGCTACGCCGACCTCAGCCAGGTCGGTGAGCTCGGCGTCGCGAAGATCAAGGTCGGCGACGAGTACACCGAGCCGACCGCCGAGGCGGCGGCCGCCGTCGTCGAGGTCTCCGAGGAGACCGGCGACCCGGGCAAGCACGTCTTCACGTACGAGCTCGCCCGCGACACGACCGAGTCGGGCGCCTACCCGATCGTGCTCGTCTCCTACGAGCTGGCGTGCACGACCTACGACTCGCCCGAGACCGCGGAGCTCGTCAAGGCCTTCCTGAGCCACCTCATCAGCCCGGAGGGCCAGCAGGCCGCGGCCGAGCACGCCGGCTCGGCGCCGCTGAGCGACGCGCTGCGCCAGAAGTTCCAGCCCGCCGTCGACGCGATCGGGAGCGGGAGCTAGGTGGCCGGCACCGCCACGACCACCGGCGAGGCCGCCCGCCGCATCGGCGGCGGGCGGCCCGTCCGCCGCGGCGACCGGATCTTCGCCGGCGCCGCGTCGGGCGCGGGGGTCGCCATCCTCGCCGTGCTCGCCGGCGTGGCGGTGTTCCTCCTCGTCAAGGCGTGGCCGGCGATCACCGCCGACCCGGAGCAGATCCCCGGTGACGGCGGTCTCGTCGCGTACATCGCGCCGCTCGCCTTCGGCACCGTCCTGTCGGCCGCCATCGCGATCGTCCTCGCGGTCCCGATGGCGGTCGCGGTGTCGCTGTTCGTCACGCACTACGCGCCGCGCCGCCTGTCGCAGCCGCTCGGCTACACGATCGACCTGCTCGCGGCGATCCCGAGCATCATCTACGGCCTCTGGGGCATCGCGGTGCTCGGCCCGGCGGTGGTCGGCCTGCAGCAGTGGCTCGAGGAGCACCTCGGGTTCCTGCCGTTCTTCGCGGGCCCCGCATCGGCGACCGGGCGCACGATGCTCGTCGTCGGCGTCGTGCTCGCCGTGATGATCCTGCCGATCATCACCGCGGTGACGCGCGAGGTGTTCGCCCAGACCCCGCGCCGGCACATCGAGGCGGCGCTCGCGCTCGGCGCGACCCGCTGGGAGATGATCCGCATGACCGTCCTGCCGTTCGGGCGCTCGGCGATCGTCGGGGCGTCGATGCTCGGCCTCGGCCGCGCGCTCGGCGAGACGATGGCCGTCGCGATCATCCTCTCGGTCTCCGGCGCCGTCACGTTCAACCTGATCAGCTCGGCGAACCCGAGCACGATCGCCGCGAACATCGCGCTCGACTTCCCCGAGTCGTCCGGCCTGGCGGTGAACACGCTCATCGCGTCGGGCCTCGTGCTGTTCGGGATCACCCTGGTCGTCAACATGGCCGCGCGGGCCGTCATCGCGCGCGGCGAGCGGGAGCGCCGGGCATGAGCACGCACGCCGCACCCGCCCCCCGCCTGGCCGGCGGCACGCTGCCGTCCTGGGCGGTCTGGGCCGTCTACGCCGCGGCCGCCGTGCCGGCGATCGCGCTCGTCGCGACCACCGACCTCGCGCCGGTCGCGGTCGTCGCCGGGGCCGTCGCCGCCGCCGTCGCCGCCGTCTACGCGTGGTCGCGGGCCGTCGAAGGACGCCGCCGCGCCGCCGACCGCGCGGTCACGATCGTCGTCGCGTCGGCCTTCGCGCTCGCGCTCGCGCCGCTCGTCTCCGTGCTTTCCACGGTCCTCGAGCGGGGGCTGGAGCGCTTCGACGCCGCCTTCTTCACCGAGTCGGCGCGCAACGTCGTCGGCGCGGGCGGCGGCGCCGCGCACGCGATCGCCGGCACGCTCGTCATCACCGGCGTCGCGACGCTCGTGTCCGTGCCGATCGGCGTCATGGCCGGCATCTGGCTGCACGAGTACGGGCGCGGGCCGCTCAAGCGCTGGCTGACGTTCCTCGTCGACGTCATGACCGGCATCCCGTCGATCGTCGCCGGCCTGTTCGCGTACGCGCTGTTCGCGATCTTCCTCGGGCCCGGCGTGCGCCTCGGCGTGATCGGCGCCGTCGCGCTGTCGGTCCTCATGATCCCGATCGTCGTCCGGTCGGTCGAGGAGATGCTGAAGATCGTGCCGCAGAGCCTGCGCGAGGCGTCCTACGCGCTCGGCGTCCCGAAGTGGCGGACGATCGTGAAGGTCGTCCTGCCGACCGCGCTCGCCGGGATCGTCACCGGCGTGATGGTCGCGGTCGCGCGGATCATCGGCGAGACCGCGCCGCTGCTCATCACCACCGGCGTCGTGACGTCGATGAACACGAACCCGTTCGAGGGCCGGATGCAGAGCCTGCCGGTCTTCGCGTTCACCCAGTACAAGAACCCCGGCGCCGTGGCGCAGCCGTACATCGATCGCGCGTGGGCCGCCGCGCTGACGCTCATCGCGATCGTGATGCTGCTGAACCTCGCCGCCCGGGTCGTCTACCGCCGTTTCGGCACGGAGGTCCGCTGATGGCGGACGGTGAGGAAAGGGACCCGGATCACATGCACCACATCCCCGAGACCACGCGGCCGCCGCAGGCCCCCGGCGCGAACGGCGGGCCGCCGCGGGCCGTCGCGCTCGACCCCGCGCCGGCCCCCGCGGCTGCGCCCGCCGAGCCGCGGGTCGCGCGGGCGGGCAAGGGCGTCGTGCTCGACCGGCTCAACCTCTACTACGGCGCCTTCCACGCGGTGCAGGACGTCTCGATGACGATCCACCCGAACAAGGTCACCGCGTTCATCGGCTCGTCGGGCTGCGGCAAGTCGACCGTCCTGCGCGCGATCAACCGCATGCACGAGCTCGTCCCGGGCGCGCGCGTCGAGGGGACCGTGACCCTCGACGGCGAGGACATCTACGCGCCCGGGGTGGACCCGGTCGGCGTGCGCCGCCAGATCGGGATGGTCTTCCAGCAGCCCAACCCGTTCCCGACGATGTCGATCTACGACAACGTCGCGGCCGGGCTGAAGCTGGGCGACCGCAGGCTGCCGAGGTCCGAGCTGGACGAGATCGTCGAGCGGTCGCTGCGCGGCGCGCACCTGTGGGACGAGGTCAAGGACCGGCTCGACAAGCACGGGTCGGGCCTGTCCGGCGGCCAGCAGCAGCGTCTGTGCATCGCGCGCGCGATCGCCGTCGAGCCCGAGGTGCTGCTCATGGACGAGCCCGCGTCCGCGCTCGACCCGATCGCGACGCTCGCGATCGAGGACCTCGTGCGCGAGCTCAAGGAGCGCTTCACGATCGTGATCGTCACCCACAACATGCAGCAGGCCGCGCGCGCGAGCGACATGACCGCGTTCTTCAACATCGAGGGCGCGGGCCGGCCGGGCCGGCTCGTCGAGTACGACCGGACCGAGAAGATCTTCTCGAACCCGTCCGAGCAGGCCACCGAGGACTACGTCAGCGGCCGGTTCGGGTGAGCATGGCCGCCCGGACGGCTCACCGGCCCGAGGCGCGCGCCCACTTCCGCGCCCAGCTCGCCGCGATCGAGGAGCGTACGCTCGGCGCGGTCGACATCGTCGTCGAGCAGCTCGACCGCGTGCTCGAGGCGCTCGAGCACCAGGACGTCGAGCTCGCCGAGATCGTCGTCCACGACGACGACCGCGTCGACGGCCGCTACCTGGAGGTCAACCAGGACGTGCTGTCGCTCCTGGCCCTGCAGGCGCCGGTCGCCGGCGACCTGCGGCTCGTCGCCGCGCTGCTGCACGTCATCAAGCACGTCGAGCGGATGGGCGACCAGTGCGTCAACGTCGCCAAGCTCATCCCGCTGTCGGGCCACGAGCCGCCGCGGCTGGAGGGCATCGTGGCGCGGCTGCTGGCGATGGGCCGCTTCGCCCGCTCGGAGGCGGTGCAGGCGCGCCGCGCGTTCGCCGAGCGCGACGTCGAGCTCGCGCGCAGCCTGGCCGTCCAGGACCGCGAGATCAACCGGCTCAACCGCGAGATCTTCCGGATGGCGCTCGAGTCCGGCGGCGACTACGACGTGCGCGAGTGGGCGATGCACATGACGCTCGTGGCACGCGCGTTCGAGCGCATCGGCGACAACGCCGTCGACATCGGCGAGCAGGTCGTGTTCGTCCGGACCGGGCTGTTCCACGAGCCCGCGGACGGCGCCCCGGCCGGAACGCCCGCAAAGAGCCTGTGAAGAAGCTGTGACCAGCGGGCGTGCGGGTGCTCCGGCGTCGGCGGTCACGGCTAGTCTCCGGTTCGCGATGAACGACCGGACCACAGCGCCGGGAGCGCCGCTCCGGGTCGCCGTCCTGGACCGCGACTCGGGCTTCCTCCAGGTGCTCGGCAAGCGGATGGACCGCCTCGGCTGGGAGCACCGCGTGCTCACCTCGCCGGTGCCCGCCGACGACCTCGTCGCGATGCGGCTGTCGGCGATGGTGATCGACCTCGCCGCGCTCGGGCCGCAGGCCTGGGAGTACCTCGACCGGGTCTGCTCGCAGCTCCCCGGGCTCGCCGTCGTCGTGTGCACCGGCCGCTCGACCGTCGCGCAGCGCGTCCGCGGGCTGCGGATGGGCGCCGACGACTGGGTGACCAAGCCGTGCCACCCCGAGGAGGTCATCGCGCGCGTGGAGGCCGTCGTCCGCCGGCAGCGGCGGGCGGAGGCCGGCCGGTCCGCCGAGCCGGTCGTCGCCGGCGAGGTGGAGATCCGCGCCGACCAGTACCAGGCGTTCGTCCGCGGGCAGTCGATCGACCTGACGCGGCGCGAGTTCGAGCTCATCCAGCTCCTCGCGGCGGCCGAGGGGCGCGTGCTCGAGCGCGAGGAGATCTACCAGCGCGTGTGGGGCTACACGATGGCCCGGGGCGACCGGTCGGTCGACGTGTTCGTGCGCAAGCTCCGGCAGAAGCTCGAGAAGGCCTCGCCGGGCTGGAAGTACATCCACACGCACTTCGGCGTCGGGTACCGGTTCGCGGCCGAGCGCGTCGAGCCCGAGCAGCCGGCCGAGGCCGCCGAGCCTGCGGCAGCGGCGCCGGCAACGCCTGCCGAGCCGACCGGGCCGCTCCCGGCGGACCTGGTCCGGGCCTGACCGCGGCCGGCCGCGCGGCGGGTACCCTTCGCGGCAGATGAGCACCGCCGCGCTGCGCAACATCGCGATCATCCTCGTACTCGCCGTGGCCGTCTACGCGCTGCCCGGCGGCGGCACGGGGGCGGAGATCGTCGCGGCGCTGCTCGGCATCGGCTTCGGCGTCGCGATCTGGCTCTTCCTCATGCGGATGTACCGCGAGTACCGGATGACGATCTTCGGGCTCGGCGACCGGTACCGCGGGATCCTCTACGCGTCGCTCGCGGCGATCCTGTTCGCCGGGGCGGCCGCCGACAAGTGGTGGGACAGCGGGCCGCTGACCGTCGCGTGGCTCGTGCTCCTCGGGGCGGCGATCTACGGGCTCGTGGCGACGTTCCGCCACTGGCGCTCGTACGTGTAGGCCGCCCACGCATCCAGGCGCCGGTCGCGTCCGGGCCGGCTCGCGTGGGCGAGGACCGACGGGGCGCGCCGCGCGGCGCCTACGTCCAGCGGCCGTCGACGAAGCGGTGCGTGGTCCGGCGGACCGTGCCGGCGTCGAGTGCGCGGACCTCGCGGTGGACGATGCCGACCGGCTCGACCGAGACGATCGACGCGCCGCCCTCGCCCTCGACGACCGGCGGGTTGACGAGCTGGAGCGCGCGGCCCTCGACGTGCTCGTCGTCGACGTGCAGGTGGGCGGCGAGCACGACCGTCGGCGAGCGCCGCCGGGTGAGGGTCGCGGTGTGGAGCTCGACGTCCTGCAGGTCGCCGGCGTACCGCAGCCCGCGGCCCTCCAGCGTGCGCTGGCGGGAGATGAGCGGGAAGTGCGTCGCGACGAGGACGAGGTCGTCGCCGTCGGGCATCACGAGCGTCGCGGTGAAGCGGTGGCCGCCGTGCCACGTGACGTGGGCGGTGCCGAACGGGACGCCGCGGATCACGCCCTGGTCGGCGAACGCGAGCGGCGGCCTCGCGCCGACCTCCTCGCGGAGCAGCTCGAGCTGCAGGGCGTCGTGGTTGCCGCCGAGGACGTAGCCCGGCATCGTCAGGTCCTGGCAGATGTCGAGCGCGGCGCGCAGCGACGCGATGTCGCCCTCCTCGCACAGGTCGCCGAGGATGAAGACCGCGTCGACGTCCTCGCCGTTGAACCACTCGAGCGCGCGCTCGAGCCGGGCGAGCGCCCGGTTGTAGTGGATCGGCTCGTTCCAGTGCCCGGTGCGGTCGCGGTCGGGCGTGACGTGGATGTCGCTGACGACCCCGATGCGGGCGGCGGTGGGAGACAGATCGGGGACCACGACGGGGCAGCCTGCCAAATCCGCGCGCTCGCGCGAGTGATGACGGACACCCGGTCGAGTCCTTGCGCACGTTCGTCACACCTCTGCGCACACACGCAACACGCCGCCGTCGAGGGTGTCGCCCATGCCCCTGGACCACGGCGGAGCGACGACGACCGAGGGTTTCGCGGCGCCGGCGCCGGCCGCGCGCGGACGCGCCGCCGGTGGGCGTGCGCGGGCGGGCGGCGGGCGGGCGCGGGCGGGCGGCGCGCTCGCGCGAGCGTGCGACGACGTGCGGACGAGCGGCGAGCGTGCGCGGGCGGGCGGCGAGGGCGGGCAGGCGACCGTCGAGCTCGTCGCGCTCCTGCCGGTCCTCGGCGTGCTCGCGCTCGGGGTGTGGCAGGTTGCGGTCGCGGGCCACGCGATGTGGTCGGCGTCGGCGGCCGCCCGGACGGCGTCGCGCATCGCGGCGGTCAGCGGCGGCGCCGATGGGGCGGCGGGCGCGGTGCGCCGCATCGCGGGCCGGCGCGCGCGGGTCCGCGACGCGGACGACGGCGCCGTCCGCGTGACGGTCCCGATCCCGCTCGTCACCGGCGGCGACCTGGGAACGTTCTCGACGACGGCGCGGTTCGAGCCGCAGCGGTGATGAGCCGGCGCAAGCCCCGCCCGTCTGCCCGGCGCCGTGCCGTCGCTCCTGCGGTCCCGTCGGCCCGGCGCCGTGCCGGCGCTCGCCCGCCGCAAGACGGTCGCGCCGCTCCGAGGGGGCCCCGTGCCGGCGCCCGCTCGCCGCGATGCGGTCGCGTCGCTCCGAGGACCCGCGCCGCCGCGCGCGGCCAGTCGACGGTCGAGACGATCGCCGTGCTGCCCCTGCTCGTCACGCTGGCGCTCGCGATCGGACATGTCCTCGCGGCGGGGGTCGCGCACGAGCTGGCGGGCCACGCGGCCGAGGCAGGGGCGATCGCGGCGCTCCGTGGCGCCGACCCGCGCGAGGCGGTCCGCGCGGCAGTCCCCGAGTGGGCGCGCGATCGCATGGACGTCGACGTCGAGGGCCGCCGCGTCCGCGTCCGCCTCGAACCTCTCGCGGCGATCCCGGGCGCCGCGTCGCGCCTGGCGTCCACCGCGGTCGCCGACGCCGGCTCGCCCGGCACCGCGGCCCGCCGCGTCCTCGAGGGCCTGGAGGGCCAGGTGCAGGGCGTGCGCGGCGGCGACGGAGCGAGCAGCGCGGCCGACGCGGCCCGCCGCGCGGCCGGCGCGACGGGCTCCGGAGGGAACAGGACCGATCGCGGCGACTCCGTGCGGCCCGGCCGAGACGACCCCGCGGCGGACAGCGCGGCGGGGCGGCGGAGGGAGGCGCCGCATCGGTGACCGGGCTCTTCGATCGGCTCGCGGCGGCGTTCGTGGCTCCGGCGCCCACGCCGGAGCTCGGGAGGTGGACGCCGCCCGAGCCGCCCCGGCCGCCCCGGGTCGCGGTGCTCTGCCGCCCGGGCGACGCGCTCGCGGCCGGCGGGGCGGTCGCGCTCGCCGTCGCGGCAGGCGGTCCGGCCGCCGTGGTCGTGTGGGGCGCCGAGCCCGCGACGCTCCGCGCGCCCGCGGGGCGGGCCGCCCGCCGCCTCGCGCTCCGGCTCGCCGACCGTGGCCATACGGCGAGCGCGACCGGGCGGCTCGTCCACGTCCACGCCGACACGCCGGCGGAGGTCGTCCGCGTCGCCGCCGCCACCGGCGACGCGCCGTCGGTCGCCGTCCTCGCCGCGCCGCGCGACACCGCGGCCGACCGGGTCCTCGGCGATCACGACCACGTCCTCGTCGCCGGTGCGGGCGCGGTCGCCGAGCTCGCGGCCGCGAGCGTCGCACGCCTCGGCGTCCGCGCGGACGCGCTCGACCTTCCCGCGGCGCCCGCCGCCGCGGCGCTCGCAGCGGCCGGCCTCGCGCTCGTCGGGCCCTGGCGGGCGCCGGTCACGGGGGCGCTCCGATGACGGGCCCGGTCGAGCGCTTCCGCGCAAGCGCCTCGCGGTTCGCGCGCGGCGCCGGCCCGGCGCGCCGCGCCCCTGGCCCGCGCCCGGCGCGCCGCGCCCCTGGCCCGCACTCGGCGGCCGCGGCGCTCCGGGACGCCCGCGGTCAGGCCGGCCTGCTGCTCCTCGCGGTCATGCTCGCGGTCGTCGTCGGCGCCTTCGTCCTGGGCGGCGTCGCGCGCGGGGTCGCGGCGCAGGGCGAGCAGCAGCGCGCGGCGGACCTCGCGGCGCTCGCCGCCGCGCAGGCGATGCACGAGGCGTACCCGCGGCTCTTCGAGGGGGAGACCGGGCTGACCGTCGCCGCGTACCGCGCGCTCGCGACGCAGGTCGCGCAGGACGTGGGACGGCGCAACGGGGCGACGGCGGTCCGCGCCACGTTCCCCGGCGGGACGTCGTTCGCGCCGGTGCGGATCCGGGTCGCCGTCGGCCGGCGCGCCGCCGTGCGGCAGAGGCGGATCGAGGCCACCGCGACCGCGGAGGCCGAGCTGGCGCCGCCGGCGACGATCGCGCCCGACGGGCGCGGCGAGTACACCGGGCCGCTCGCGCACCGGCAGGGCAAGCCGATGCGGCCCGACGTCGCGCAGGCCTTCGACCGCATGGCCGCGGCGGCGCGCGCCGACGGGGTCACGCTCAGCGTCACGAGCGGCTTCCGCTCGAACGCCGAGCAGGCCGTGCTCTTCGCGCGCAACCCCGACCCGAAGTGGGTCGCGCCGCCCGGCAGGTCGCTGCACCGCCTGGGCACCGAGCTCGACCTCGGTCCGCCCGCCGCGTACGGGTGGCTGGCCCGCAACGCGTCGCGCTTCGGCTTCGAGCAGCGCTACTCGTGGGAGCCGTGGCACTACGGCTACGTCCGCAGCGCCGGCACGCGCAGCGTCGGCTACGGCCCGACCGGCGACCGCTCCGGCCTGCCGTCGTTCGTCCCGGCGCGCTACCGGGCGGCGATCGCGCGTGCCGCGCAGCGCTGGCAGGTCGGCGCGGCGGTGCTCGCGGCCCAGCTCTACGCGGAGTCGAACTTCAACCCGCTCGCGCGCAGCCGCGCCGGCGCGCAGGGGATCGCGCAGTTCATGCCCGCGACCGCGAAGGCGTACGGGCTCGCGAACCCGTTCGACGCCGAGCGCGCGATCGACGCCCAGGCACACCTCATGCACGACCTCCTGCGGCAGTTCGGGGCGGTCCCGCTCGCGCTCGCCGCCTACAACGCCGGCCCCGCGCCGGTGCAGCGGTGCGGGTGCATCCCGCCGTACCCCGAGACCCGCGACTACGTCGCGAAGATCCTCGGCCTGCTCGGCGGCATCGGCGTGGCGCCGCCCGGCGGCGGGCTCACCGTCCGGCTGGTGCGGTGACGTGGCGGCGCCTACGATCCGCCGCATGGCCCTCACCGTCGGCGAGCGCCCGGTCCACCCGCTCACCGCGGCGCAGGTGCTGCGGATGGCCGAGGCAGGCATCCTCGACGAGGACGCGCCGGTCGAGCTGCTCGACGGGGTGCTCACCCGCGTGAGCCCAAGACGCCCGAGCACGAGGCGGTCAAGGCGCGCCTGGTCCGCCGGCTCGCGCCGGCCGTGGCGGAGGGGCGCGTCGACGTCCGCGTCGAGGGGTGCCTGATCGTGCCGGACGAGACCGCGCTGCCCGAGCCGGACGTCATGGGGCTCGAGCCGGGCCGGCACCCGGCGACCGCGCTGCTCGCCGACCTCCGGCCGCCGCGGGCAAGGCCGTCGTGACGGCGGCGGTCGCGCGTCCCGTGCGCGCGACGAGCCCAGTGCGCGCGACGCGTCCCGCGCGCGACGCGGGCGTCGCAGTCGAGGTGCCTGCATCCGCCACAGGTACGCGCCCCGCCCGCGCGCGACGCGGGCTCGTGGCCGCGAGGCAGCCCCGGCAGCGTCAGCGCGAGAGCGCCCTCGCACCCCTGCGTGGTCGCGGGTGCGGCGTTCAGCGGGTGGCCGATCGTCACCGCGGCCCGGCGGATCCCGGCGACGCCGCGGCGCCCCCGAGCGCGAGCACGGCGACGACGACCCTGTGCCGGACGGCCCCGCGCCCGCGGCGGGGGCGACGCCGTGGAAGGGGGCCGCCCGGCGACGGGTCGGCCTGTTCCCTGGCCCGTCGGGGACGTCCGTGTCGCATCCGGGCGAGCACGCTACGCAACGGGCAGGGCGCGGGACACCCGGCACCCCCGACAGGATCACCCGGGCGCCGGCGGCCCGGTGTCCCTCGCGAGCGTTCTCGCGCCACCGCGTTCGCGCGTGTCCGGTCCGGCCGCCCTCGGGCGTCTTGTAGGCAGCGACACCGACGAGAAGGGGACACCGTGAACCGCACCACGATCGACGTCGACGGCACCGCCATCAGCTACCTGACGGCCGGCTCGGGCCGGCCTGTCCTGCTCCTCCACGGGACATACTGGAGCCGTGTCTGGCAGCCCGTCGTCGACCTCCTCGCCGCGCGCGGGCTGCAGCCCGTCGCCGTCGACCTCCCCGGCTGCGGGCGCTCGGGCGGCGAGCTCGACCTCGGCGCCGCGGCCGTGCCCGCGCTGGCCCGCTGGGTCGAGCGGTTCGCCGGCGCGCTCGGGATCGACGGCCCCCTCGACGTCGCCGGCCACGACATCGGCGGCGCGGTCGCGCAGCACCTGGCGGTGCACGGCGAGCGCGGCGTCGGGCGCCTGGCGCTCGTCAACTCGGTCAGCTACGACTCGTGGCCGGTGCCCGGCGTGGCCCGGTTCCGCGACCCGGAGGTCGTCGCCGCGATGACGACCGAGGAGCTCGTCGCGATGAGGCGCACCGCGCTCGAGCAGGCGATCCACCGCCCGATGGGCGACGCCGAGCGCGACGAGTACCTCAGCCCGTGGCGCGACCTGCGCGTCGGGCGGTCGTGGATGGCGCTGGCCGGCGCCGCCGACTCCCGCTACACGCAGGAGCTCCTCGACGGCCTGCGGGCGTCGCCGGCCCCGAAGCTCCTCGTGTGGGGCGAGGACGACACCTTCCAGCCGATCACGTACGCCGAGCGCCTCGCCGCCGAGCTGCCGCGGACGACGCTCGTGCGCGTCCCGGAAGCGGGCCACATCCCGATGGAGAACGCGCCCGAGCAGGTCGCCGCCGCACTGGCGGCATTCTTCGGCGCGAGCGCGGACGCCGGCGCCGGCACCGGCGACGGAGCGAGCGCGGGAGCCGCGGCCGCGTGAGCACGCTCGAGCGCGTCTACGCGGAGGCCGAGCCCGCGCTGCACCGCCGCGCGCTGCGCATCACCGGCGACCCGGACGTCGCCGACGACCTCTGCCAGGAGGCGTTCGCGCGCGCGTGGCGGCGCCTGGACCCCGGCGTCCACCCGGCCGTGGCGGGCGCGTGGCTGCACCGGACCGTCGCGAACCTCGCGCTCGACGAGCGCCGCCGCCGCTCGCGCCGCGGCGAGGTCCCGCTCGACGAGGCCGCGCCGCTCGGGACCGCCGGCACGCCCGACGCCGACGGCGTCGCCGAGGCGCTGGGGCGCCTGACGACCCACGACCGGTTCGTGCTGCTGCTGCGCTTCGACCACGGGCTCGCGCTGCGCGAGATCGCCGCGCTCCTGGACCTCGGCGAGGACGCCGCGCGCAAGCGCGTCGCCCGCGCCCGCGACGCGTTCCGCGCCGCCTACCGCGCCTGCCGCGGGCGCGACGCGCCGCACGTCGTCCTGCTCGTCCGCGACGACGACCCGGCGCCCTACCGGCGCTGGCTCGAGCACGCCGGCGCGCGCGTCGACCTGCGCCCCGGTGGCGTGGGCGAGCGCGACGTGCTGCTCGCCGACGCGCTCGTCGTGACCGGCTCGCACACGGACATCAGCCCGGCGCTGTACGGCGAGCGCCCGAGCGACCGGCTCTCCGGCACGCCCGACCTCGCGCGCGACCGGCGTGACCTCGCGGCGGTCGACGCGGCGCTGCGCGCCGCGCTGCCGGTGCTGGGCGTCTGCAGCGGTCACCAGCTCCTCAACCTCGCGTCGGGCGGCACGCTGCACCAGGACCTCGCGCCCCGGGGCCGCCGCGCCGTCCGCCACACCGTCCACCGCCACCGCGTCGAGACGGCCGCGGGCACGCACGCGCGGCGGCTCGCCGGCCGGTCGAGCGAGGTGCGCAGCGGCCATCATCAGGGGGTACGGCGGCTCGGCCGCCGGCTGCGCGTCGCGGGGACCGCGCCCGACGGGCTCGTCGAGGCGATCGAACGCACCGACCGGCGCTTCGCGGTCGGCGTCCAGTGGCGCCCGCAGGACGAGCCCGACGCGCCGGCGAGCCGCCGGCTCGCCGAGGCGGTGGTCGCGGCTGCCGCGCGCTGGTAGACAGGAGGCATGCCACGGACGCGTGCCGCCCTCATCCTCGCCCTGCTGACCACGGCGACGCTCGCCGCCGACGCGCTCGCCGCCGCGGGCGGCGGCACGTCGAGCTACGGCGGCGGCGTCAGCGGCGGCTCGGGCGGCTCGTTCTCGGGCGGCGGCACCTCGACCGGGAGCGGCGAGGGCGGCGGCTGGCTCGGGATCGTCATCGTCGGCGGCTTCCTGCTCCTCCTGATCGCCGGGTTCGTCAGCGAGCGGCGCCGCCGGCGCAAGCGGCGGGAGCGGGTCGCGCGGACGATCACCGCCGCCGCGGCCGCGGCCGAGGACGACCCGTGGTTCGCAGCCGACCGCGTCGTGACGGAGGCGGCCGAGCTGTACCGCGAGACGCAGGCGGCGTGGGACGCCCGCGACCGCGAGCGGCTCGCGACGCTCGTCGGCGAGGACCTCATGGTCGAGTGGAGCCGGCGCCTGGACGACTTCGACCGCAAGGGCTGGCACAGCCGCGTCGAGGTCCGCACCGGGCCGGTGATCGAGTACGTCGGCATCACGAACCGCGAGGACGACACGCAGGACCGGGTCGTCGTGCGGATCGAGGCGACGCTGCGCGACGTCGTCGAGGACCGGCACGGCCGCGTCATCAAGAAGACCGGCTCGAACAGCGAGATCGTGTCGACGGCGGAGTGGTGGACGCTCGGGCGCCGCGACGACCGGTGGATCGTCGTCTCGATCGAGCAGGACGCGGAGGGCTCCCACCACCTCGACGCGCCGCTCGTCGTCGCGCCGTGGGCCGACGACGAGCTGCTGGCCGACCAGACCGCGCTCGAGCGCGCGGCCGCCGACGCGACGCCCGCGGACGTCGGGCACGACGAGCTCGTCGACGTCGACCTCGCCGGCGACGCGCGCGCCCAGGCGCTCGACCTGTCGCTCGTCGACGAGCGCTTCGCGCCGCACGTGCTCGAGGCCGCCGCCCGCCGCGCGGTCGCCGCGTGGGCCGAGGCGGTCGACGGCGACGACGCCGCGCTCGAGCAGATCGCCACGCCCGAGGCGATCGGCGTGCTCCTGCACCGCGGCGACGCGACGCGGCGCACCCGGCTCGTCGTGCGCGGGCCGCGGCTGCGGGCGCTCCGCATCGTCGCGCTCGACGCGAGCGCCGACCCGGCGACGATCGTCGTCGAGGCCGACCTCGAGGGCCGCCGGTACGTCGAGGACCGCGACACGCTCGCGCTCATCGAGGGCAGCCGCGACCACGCCACCCGGTTCACCGAGCGGTGGACGCTCGCGCTCACCGGCGACGGGGCCGCGCCGTGGCGGCTCACGGTCCCGGCGGGCGCGACCTCCTGACCCGGGCCTCAGGCGCGCAGCTCGCGGCGCAGCACCGCCGCCCCGGCGGCGAGCATCGCCGCCGCGAACCCGAGCAGCACCGCGAGGTTCGGCGCGATGTCGCCGATCCCGCCGCCGTCGAAGATGAGCTCCTCCCACGCGGTGACCGCCCACGAGTGCGGGACCGCGTGGGCGACCGCGCGCATCGCGTCGGGGAAGACCTCGAGCGGCACCATGCAGCCGCCGAGCGCGGCGAGGACGATCCCGATGATCGGCGCGGTCGCGCCGACGCGGTCCGAGTCGCGCCCGATCGCGCCGACGAGCATCCCGCCGCCCGCGCCGACGAGCGCGAACACGACGATGAGCGCCGCGGCGGCCGGCGCGCTGCCCCACGAGACGCCGAACGCCAGCGCGCCGATCGCGACGAGCAGCAGCGACTGGGCGATCGCGAGCGCGAGCCATCCGAGCGCGAGCCCCAGCACGACCAGCCCGGGGGAGGCCGGCGTCGAGAGCATCCGCCGCAGCACGCCCGAGCGCCGCGCGTCGACGAGCATGATCGCCGCGGTCAGGCCGTTGAGGAACACGAACAGCACGAGGTTCTGCGGCGCGGTGAACGAGAAGCGCGACAGGTTCCCGGGCCGGTCGCGCACCTCCTCGACCTTCACGCTCGCGCCGCCCCGCGCGAGCGCCTCGGCGCGGCCGAGCGCCTCGGCGAACGACGCGCCGGACCGCTCGGCGACCAGCCGCGCCGTGACGAGCGGGGCGCCGACCCGGTCGAGCACGCCCTGCACGGTCGCGCGGATCGTCAGCGCGCTCTCGTCGGTCGCGACCGACAGGACGCGCAGCTCGGCCCGGCGGCCGGCCTCGACCGCGGCGCCGAGCCCGCGCGGGACGAGCACGCCGGCCGCCACGCCGCCGCCGCGCACCGCGTCGGCGAGCGCCTCGCGGTCGTCGTAGTCCCGGACCTCGAAGCCCTCGGCGTCGCGCACCGCACGCTCGATCGCCACGGCCGCGGGCGACCGGTCCTCCGCGTGCAGGCCGACGACGAGCCGGTCGTCGCCGGTGAACGAGATCCCGATCACGACCATGATGAGCACCGGCAGCAGCAGGAGGAAGAACAGCCAGCTGCGATCGCGCGCGACGGCCGAGCCGACCACCGCGACGAACGCCCACAGCGTCAGGCCGCGCCTCACGCGCGCACCACCCTCCGCGCCGCGAGGAAGCCCGCGGTCCCGAAGAGCGCCCCGAAGGCGACGAGCACCGCGACCGCGACCGCGACCTCGGACGCCTCGGCGACCCCGGTCGACAGCTCGGTGAACCCGCGCAGCGCCCAGCCGTTCGGCGTCGCGAGCGACAGGTCGCGCAGCACGGGCGGCATCGCCGCGGGCGGGACGAAGTTGCCGCCGACGAGCGCGAACACGAGCCCGACGACCGAGGTGAGCGCGTCGGCGCGGCGCTCGCTGCCGCCCAGCGAGGCGACGAGCAGGCTCACGCCCGCGACCGCGACGACCGACGCGGCGATGAGCACGAGCACGCCGGCGGCCGGGCCCCAGCGCGCACCGAACGCGAGCGTCGTGACGAGCCAGACGAGCACGAACCCCATGGCCGCCAGGGCCGCGATCGCCAGCGTCTTGCCCGCGACGACCGTGCCCGGCCCGGTCGGCGTGGCGAGGATCCGCTGGAGCGTGCCGCCGTCGCGCTCGGCGAACAGCGCGCGACCGGCCAGCGCCATCGTGAAGTACAGGAACATCACCGACATCGACGCGCCGAAGTACGCGGGCGGGCTGAGGTCGTCGCCCTCGGGCCGCGCGACCGCCTGCGTGACCGGCGCGGCCGCGCGCCGCGCCGCGTCCTGCACGGTCGCCGGGTCGAGGCCCGCCGCCGCGGCGGTCGCGGCGCTCACCCGGACGCGCTCGACCCCGCCCGCGACCGACCGCGCGACGCCCTCGGCGACCTGGCCGGCGATCGGGCGGTCGCGGAGGACGACGAGCGGCTGCGGGTCCCGGCTGCGCTGGGCCGCCGCGTAGCCGCGCGGGATGACGATCGCCGCGTCCAGGTCGCCGTCGCGCACCTGCTCGCGCGCATCCTCGGCGGCGACGCGCTCGAACCGCACCGGCCCGGAGGCGTCACGCAGGCCCGCCACGATCTGGCGCGACAGCGCGCTCGCGTCCGCGTCGGCGACGCCGATCTCGAACGTCGCGTCGCCCCCGCCGCCGGTCGACATCGCGATCACGACCGCGAGCGCGAGCGGGCCGAAGAACGCGCTGACGAGCGCCGAGCGGCTGCGCAGGCGGCGCAGGAGCTCGGTCTGCGCGATGACCAGCGTCCGCACGCCCGGATCAGTCGCGCAGCGCGCGGCCGGTGAGGTCGAGGAACACCGCCTCGAGGTCGGGCTCGCGCACCTCGACCCCGGTGATCGACGCGCCCGCCTCGGCCGCCGCCGACACCGCCGCGGCGAGTGCCGCCTCGGCGGAGGACGCGACGACGGTCACGCGGCCGTCGGTGACGTCGGCGCCCAGCACGCCGTCGGCGGCGCGCAGGCGGCCGGCGAGGCCGGGGAGGTCGCCGCCGGCCTCGATGACGACGTGGTCGTGCTCGCCGATGCGGGCGACGAGCTCGCGCCGGGTCCCCTCGGCGATGAGCCGGCCCTCGTCGAGGATCCCGATGCGGTCGCAGAGCCGCTCGGCCTCCTCCATGTAGTGCGTCGTGTAGAGCACGGCCATGCCGGTGCGGCCGAGCGCGGCGACGCTCTCGAGGATCTGGTTGCGGCTCTGCGGGTCGACGCCGACCGTGGGCTCGTCGAGGATGAGGAGCTGCGGCTCGTGCAGCAGGCCGACGGCGATGTTCGCCCGCCGGCGCATGCCGCCGGAGTACTCGGCGATCCGGTCGTCGGCGCGGTCGGCGAGGCCGACGACGTCGAGCACCGTCTCGATCCGCTCGCTCAGCGCGTCGCCCGACAGCCCCTCGAGACGGCCGAAGAAGCGCAGGTTCTCGGTCGCGCTGAGGTCGGGGTAGAGCGCCACGTCCTGCGGCACGAGCCCGATCGCGCGCTTGACCTCGCCGGCGTCGACCGACATCGGGCGCCCGGCGACCTCGATCCGGCCGGCGTCCGCGGCCAGGACCCCGGCGATGAGCGAGATCGCGGTCGTCTTGCCCGCGCCGTTGGGGCCGAGCAGCCCGTAGGTCTCGCCGGGCGCGATCTCGAACGACACGCCGTCGACCGCGACCCGGTCGCCGAAGCGGCGCACGAGACCGTCACAGCGCAGGACCGGCTCCATCGCGCGGCGGAGGATGCCAGAGCGGCGCTCAGCCCGTTGAGCGGGCGAGCGCCGCCGAGGCACCCCGGGTCGGATCAGAAGACGATCCGGCGGCTGACGCGGAAGCGGCCGTGGACCGTCCCGGCCGCGGTCGTCGCCGAGCCCTTGAACCGGAAGCGCATCGTGTACGTGCCGGTGCGGCGGAGCGTGAAGCGCTTCGTGAACCGGCCCTTCGCCTTGATCTTCACCGAGCCGAGGGAGCGGTACTTGCCCCGCTTGCCGCGCCTGACGGCGATCGACACGCGGCCGCGCGCGGTCTTCTCACGGAGCTGGACGCGGATCCGGTAGCTGGGCCCGCGGCTGTCGAGCGTGCGCACCGACTCGATGTCGAACGGCGCGACCGCGTTGATCGTCACCGGCGGCGTCCACGGCGTGAAGAACTGCCCGGTGGATGTCGCGATGCCCTTCGCGCGCGCGACGACGACGTACCGGCCCGGGGTCCTCAGGCGCAGCGGGACCTGGCCGGTGGTCGGGTCGACGAACGCCTCGTTCGAGGGGCCGGCGATCCCGCCGTCGGGCCCGATGACGCCGTTGAGCGCGTAGCGGACCTCGGCGCCACCCTGGCCCGGGTTCCCGGCGAAGCCGAGGACGATGGGCTGGGTGACGAGCGAGTTCGGCCGGCGGATCCCCACGCGCGGCCGCGGCGGGCCGGCGAGCGCGACGCTGCCGTTGATCGTGAACTGGTAGACGAGCGGTTGGCCGACCGGCGTCTTGCAGTCGTAGTCCTTCTCGCCGTAGCGCTGGATCGTGACCGTGTACGGCCCGTTGCCGCGGTAGTCGAGCCGGCGGTTGGTCTGGATGCCGTAGCACCCGATCGGAGTCGAGACCGCGACGTTGTCCGGGCCGGCGAACGACGCCGAGTACCGGACCTTCTCGTTCGGGTCGAACCCGATGCCGACCGTCGGGCTCATGTGCCTGAGGGCCATGCCGGGCGCGAGCGGCACCGGGTTGCCGGCGTCGTCGGTGATCGAGACCTGGAGCGCGCTCGCGGTCGCGGGCGCCAGGACCAGGGCCGTCAAGGCGGCGATGAGGGTTGCGGCGACGCGGGTTCGCCGTGATTGCAGCATGTGGAGGTGCCTCCCTGCCTCGCTTGTGGTTGGCTGTGGCGCGTCCCCCTGCGGACGCGCGAGCCCGTACTCAACCACGTTTTCCGGTGTGACGGAGCGCGCCCGGGTCGGCCGGCGCGGCAAAACCCCCGCTTGATCCGGGGTTGATCAGGATCGCTCGCTCCGCTGATGTGAACCCTGGATCGCGAGGGCCCGCCGGCGCGAGGTCAGCCTGCGCGGTCGTGCAGCCCGGCCAGCGCGCCGGCCGCCCGCTGCTCGAGGAGCGCCGCGCCCTGCTCGGCGGCGAGCGCGCGGGCGCGCTCCAGGCGCGTCGCGGCGTCGTCGCGGCTGCCGCCCGCCGCCAGCCCGGTGAGCGCGGCGACGCGCTCGAGGTCGGCGGCGGCGAAGCGCTCGGTCCCGTCCGCGGCGATCGCCTGGCCGTCCGCGACGAGGGCCGCCGCGTCCAGCGTCCGGCCGGCGTCGAGCAGCGCCTCGGCGGCGAGCGCGTGGAACGCGACGCTCGTCGTCGGCGACCCGATCGCGGCGAGCGCGCCGAGGCCGTCCCGGACGGCGGCGAGACCGGGTTCGAGGTCGCCGCGGCGGACGAGCACCCAGCCGTGCTCGGCCAGGCCCCACGCGAGCCAGAGCGGGAGGTCGTGGCGGCGCGACAGCTCGAGCAGCCGCGCGGCGATCCCGGCGGTGCGGTCGACGTCCCCGCGCATCATCGCCGCGAGCCCCAGGCCGCCGAGCAGGAACGCGACCGACAGCGGGTGGCCGACGTCGTCGGCGAGCGCCAGCGCGCGCGCCTCGGACGCCCGCGCGCCGTCGAGGTCGCCGGTCCACAGGCGCGCGAGCGTGCCGATGGAGCCGCAGATGAGGGCCGGCTCCTGCCCGAACGCCTCGACGTGCGCGCGGCCGCGCTCGGGTGTCCAGCGCTCGAGCGCCGCGTCGATGTGCACGCGCGCCGCGGCGGGGTCGCCGAGCAGGAAGCGGGCGCTGCCGCGCAGCGTCTCGGCCTCGAGCAGCACGTCGTCGTCGCCGGCGGCGGTCCCGAGCGCGTGGAGGCGCCCGGCGTGCTCGAGCGCCCGCGCCGGCTCGGCGACCGCGAGGTGGAAGGCAGCCAGCCCGTACAGGGCGCCGGCGACGCCCGCCGGGTCCTCGGCCTGGAGGCTGAGCTTCTCGGCGCGCGCGAACGCCGCGCGCACCTCCGGGCCGCCGTAGCCGCGCGCGCCCATGAGCGCGGTGCCGAGGCCGAGCTGGAGGGCGAGCTCGGTGTCCACGCGCGCGGCCGCGGGCACGGCGTCGAGCAGCCGCAGTCCCGCGCGGTGGTGCTCGATCGCCTCGAGGTACGCCGAGGTCCGCAGTGCGCTCGCGCCGGCGCGCTGCCAGTGGGGGATCGCAAGGCCGGGCCGGCCGGCGGCCTCGTGGTGGCGGGCGAGCAGCTCGGGCTCGAGGTCGCGCAGGTGCGGGAAGTCGGCCTCGAGGACCGCGGCGATCCGCGCGTGGTGCTCGCGCCGCGCCGCCCGGACGAGCGAGCCGTACGCGGCGTCGCGGACGAGCGCGTGGCGGAACGCGTAGCGCGCGCCGGGCCCGCGGCCGCGCCGCAGCAGGAGGTCGGCGGCGACGAGGCGGTCGAGTGCCGCGGCGACCGCGGCGGCGCTCTGCCCTGATACGGCGACGAGCAGCTCCTCGGAGAACTCGCGGCCGATCACCGCGGCGAGCTGGGCGAGGGCGCGCGCGTCGCCGAGCCGGTCGAGCCGCGCGACGAGCGACGCCTCGAGCGTCGCCGGGATCGCCGCCACGTCGGCGCCAGGGTCGAGCACGAGGGTGCCGCCGGCCGCCCGGGCGGCGCCGGACTCGAGCAGCGAGCGCGTGAGCTCCTCGACGAACAGCGGGACGCCGTCGGTGCGGTCGGCGATGTGGTCGCGCAGGTCGGGGGCGACGGCGCCGGCGCCGCCGATCGCGGCCACGAGCGCGGCGACGTCGTCCGCGCCCAGCCGGCCGAGCGCGAGCTGGCTGACGTGCGGGCGCACCGGCCACGGCGGCGTGAACTCGGGGCGGTACGTCGCGCAGACGAGCAGGCGGGCGTCGCGCGCCTGCTCGGCGACGACGCCGAGCAGCTCGAGCGTCGACGGGTCCGCCCAGTGCACGTCTTCGACGACCACGAGCAGCGGCCCGCGGGCGGCGGCGTCGAACAGCGCTGCCGCGATCGCCGCGACCATGCGCGGCCGCTCGGCGGGCGGGCCGGTGAGGATCGGCAGCGCGGGCCAGGTCGCGCGCAGCGCGGCGAGCACCGGGTGCAGCGGGCTCGCGACGTGCTGGGGCGACGAGCGCGCGACGACGCGCTCGGCGCCGTCGCCGGCGGCCGTCTGCAGCAGCTCGTCGACCAGGCGCGACTTGCCGATGCCCGGCTCGCCGCACAGCAGGACGACCTGTCCCTCGCCGGCGGCGGCGCGCGCCCAGCGCTCGCGCAGCAGGCCGAGCTCGGGCGCCCGCGCGACGAGCGCGGGGCGGTCGGCCGGCGGCTCGACGGCCGGGCCGCCGACGAGGAGCGCGCCGCCCGCGGGCTCGAACGCGTAGCGGTCGCGGACGTGGCGGGCGACGTCGCGCCCGACCGCCAGCCGCCCGGCGGGCGCCTCGGCGACGAGCGCGCTCGCCCGCTGCGCCGCCGTCCCGACCGCGACCGCCTGGGCGCCGCGCCGGCTGATGACGACCGAGCCGCTGTCGACCGCGGCGCGCAGCTCGGGGACGCCCGCCTCGTCGAGCAGCGCGAGGCCGGCGCGCACCGCGCGGATCGGGTCGTCGTCGCGGGCGAGCGGGTAGCCGAACCACGCGACCGCGCCGTCGGGGTCGAGCGTGGCGACGTGGGCGTCCTCGCGCGCGCAGACCGCGAGCAGCGCCTCGTGGACGGCGAGCACCGCGTCGTGGACCGTCTCCGGGTCGGCGCCCTCGTCGATCGCGACCCGGGCGACGAGGACGCTGAGCGGCCGCCGTTCGGGCGGGGCGGCGGCCGTGGCCGGGGGAGAGCGCGCCGGATCGGCGGTCGTCCGCTCGGCGGGCGGGGGGCTCGGCCGCTCGGCCGGTGCGGGCCGCAGCGCCGGGTCGTCGCGCAGCACCATGAGCTCGAGCTCGCGCAGGCCGGGCGACGGCGCGATCCCCAGCTCGGCGTCGAGCGCGTCGCGGAACGCCCGGTAGACGGCGAGCGCGTCGGCCGGCCGGCCGGAGCGGTACAGCGCGCGCATGAGCAGCTCGCGCGGGCGCTCGCGCAGCGGGTGGCGGGCGGCGAGCGCCTCGAGCTCGGCGATCGCCTCGCGGTGCCGGCCGGCGGCGACCTGCGCCTCGAGGCGGTCCTCGACGCAGGCCAGGCGCAGCTCCTCCAGCCGCGCACCCTCGGTCCGGGCGAACGGCTCGGCGAACTCGCCGAGCGCCGGCCCGCGCCACACCTTCAGCGCGTCCTGCAGCAGCGCCGCCGCCCGCTCGGCGTCGCCCTCGTCGAGCGCGACGCGCGCGGCGAGCCGCAGCGACTCGAACCGGGCGAGGTCGACCGCCGCCGGCGGCACGTCGAGCGCGTAGCCGGGCGGCCGCGTGACGATGACCTCCGGCCCGAGCGCCTTGCGCAGCGCCGCGACGTGGATCTGGACCATCTTCGTCGCGGTCGAGGGCGGATCGGCCCACAGGTCCTCGACCAGCCGTCCGGTGGCGACGGTGCGCCCGGGCTCGAGCGCCAGCCGGGCGAGCAGGGCGCGGGCGCGACCGCCCGGCAGCGGGAGCTCCTCCGTTCCGTTGCGCGCCTCGAAGGGCCCCAGAACGCCGAACTGCATGGTCAGCGGCCAACGCTATGCCGCGCGCCGATCCCGGCGCTCGCGGTTGGCGCGCTGCCGCTACCGCGCGGTCAGAGCTCGCCGGTCAGGTACCGCTGCAGCGTCGGCGCGATCGCCGCCACGAGCGTGTCGGCGTCGACGCTCGCCAGCGGCTCGACCCTGACGACGTAGCGGGCCATGATGAGCCCGACGATCTGGCTCCCGGCGAGCGCGGCGCGCAGGTCCGGCCGTGGCGCGTCGATCGACGCGGCGATCCGGCCGAGCAGCTCGCGCTCGACGAAGCCGCGCAGCATGCCGGCCGCCTGCTCGTTGCCGGCCGCCGAGCGCACGAGCGCGATGAACCGGCCGCCGGCCTCGGGCTGCTCCCACACGCCGAGCAGCGTGCGCAGCAGCCGCTCGCCGATCCCGTCGGGGCCCTCGGCGACGACCGCGGCGACGACGTCCGCCGGGTTGACCGGCAGCTCCATCGCCGCCGCGAACAGCCCGTCCTTGCCGCCGAAGTGGTAGCTGACGAGCGCGACGTCGACGTCGGCCTCGGCCGCCACGTCGCGCAGCGTCGTCCCCACGTAGCCGCGCTCGGCGAACAGCCGCGTCGCCGCCTCCAGCAGCGCCGCGCGCGTGTCGGGGACGTCGGCGCGCGGCCCGCGGGGCCGGGCGGGGCGGGTCGGGCTCATCGCGCCGATCCTACGAGGCGTGGTAGTCCATGCGGCATGGGCGCGGTCATCGAGGTGCGCGGGCTGGTCAAGCGGTTCGGGCGCTTCCGGGCGCTCGACGGCCTGGACCTCGAGGTCGAGCCGGGGGAGGTCCACGGCTTCCTCGGCCCGAACGGGTCGGGCAAGTCGACGACGATCCGCGTGCTCCTCGGGCTCATCCGCGCGACCGCCGGGGAGGTCCGGCTGCTCGGCGGCGACCCGTGGCGCGACGCGGTGGCGCTGCACCGGCGGCTCGCGTACGTGCCCGGCGAGGTGAGCCTGTGGCCGACGCTCACCGGAGGCGAGGCGATCGACGTCCTCGGCCGCCTGCGCGGCGGGCTGGACCCGCGGCGGCGCGACGAGCTGCTCGAGCGCTTCGACCTCGATCCGACGAAGAAGGCGCGCGCGTACTCGAAGGGCAACCGTCAGAAGGTCGCGCTGGTCGCCGCGCTCGCCGCCGACGTCGAGCTGCTCGTCCTCGACGAGCCGACGTCCGGCCTGGACCCGCTCATGGAGGCGACGTTCCAGCACTGCATCCGCGAGGCCCGCGCGGAGGGGCGGACCGTCCTGCTGTCGAGCCACATCCTCGCCGAGGTCGAGGCGCTGTGCGACCGGGTGAGCATCATCCGCGCGGGGCGGACGGTCGAGCGCGGGACGCTGAGCGAGCTGCGCCACCTGCGCCGGACGACGATCGACGTCGAGACCGAGCGGCCGCTCGACGGCATCGCATCGCACCCCGGCGTCCACGACGCGCGCGTGGACGGCACGACCGCCCGCTTCGACGTCGACGGCCCCGAGCTCGGCGCGGTGCTCGAGCACCTCGGCCGGTTCGGCATCCGCAGCCTGACGAGCCGGCCGCCGACACTGGAGGAGCTCTTCCTGCGCCACTACGGCCAGGAGCTCAGCGAGGCGGAGCGCGCCGCGTGAGCGCCGCGCTCGCCGGGACGGGCGCGCTCATCCGCTTCGGGCTGCGGCGCGACCGCGTCGCGATCCCGGTGTTCGTCGTGCTGCTCGCGTTGCTCGTCGCGGTCACCGCGGCCGAGAGCGAGGCGCTGTACGCGACGCAGGCCGAGCGCGACGCGTACGCCGCCTCGATGGCCGGCAACGCGGGGATGATCGCGCTCGTCGGGCCGGCGCACGCGCTCGACACCGTCGGCGGCGACACCGCGTGGCAGACCGGCGGGTTCGGCAGCGTGATCGCCGCGCTCGTGACGATGTTCCTGCTCGGCCGCCACACCCGCGCCGAGGAGCAGAACGGCCAGGCCGAGCTGCTGCTCTCCCATCCGGTCGGCCGCGCCGCGCCCGCCGTCGCCGGGCTCGTCGTCGTGGCCCTCGCCGACGTGCTCGCGGCGGCGGCGGTCGCGCTGTGCCTGATCGTCCAGGACCTCGACGCCGAGGGCGCGATCGCGCTCGGCGCCTCGATCGGCGCGGTCGGGCTCGTGTTCGCCGGCGTCGCGGCGGTCGCCGCGCAGGTGAGCCAGACGACCTCGGGCATGTACGGCCTGACCGGGGCGGCGCTCGGCGCGGCGTACCTGCTGCGCGCGATCGGCGACGTCGGCGACGGGACGCTGTCGTGGCTGTCGCCGGTGGGGTGGGGGCAGGCGATGCGCCCGTTCGCGGGCGAGCGCTGGTGGCCGCTGCTGCTCGCGCTCGCGGCCGCCGCGCTGCTCGTCGCGGTCGCGTTCGCGCTGCTGGCGCGGCGCGACGTCGGGGCGGGCGTGCTCGGCACGCGGCCCGGGCCGCCGCGCGCGGCGGCGTGGATGACGCGCCCGGTCGGCCTGACGTTCCGCCTGCAGCGCGGCACGCTCGCCGGCTGGACGCTCGGGCTGTTCCTCAGCGGGCTGTCGGTCGGGGCGATCGCGCAGGACGCCGACGCGGTGCTGGGCGACAGCGAGGCGGTCGACGACATCTTCCGCGACGTGAGCGGCACGCTCGTCGAGAACTACCTGGCGATCGCGCTCCTGTTCCTCGCCCAGATCGGCGCGGCGTACGCGGTCCAGGTCCTGCTGCGGCTGCGGTCCGAGGAGCGCGACGGCCGCGCCGAGCCGCTGCTCGCCACCGCGCTGTCGCGGTGGCGCTGGGCGGGCGCCGCGACGCTCGTCGCGTTCGGCGGCGTCGTGCTCGTCGTCGGCGTCTCCGGCCTGGGGGCGGGGATCGCGGACGCGATCGTCACCGACGACCCCGGGCGGGTGCCCGAGTTGCTCGCCGCCTCGCTCGTCGCGATCCCCGCCGTGTGGGTCGTGGCCGGGTTCACGGTCCTGCTCTACGGCGCCGCGCCGCGGTTCGCGATGGTCGCGTGGGTCGCTGTCGCGAGCGGCTACCTGCTCGGGATCCTCGGCCCGCTGCTGTCGCTGCCGCAGTGGGTGCTCGACATCTCGCCGTACGAGCACCTGCCGAAGCTGCCCGCCGACGACTTCCGGCTCGAGCCGCTGGTGTGGCTGACGGTCGTCGCGGCGGCGCTGACCGCGGCGGGGTTCGTCGCGCTGCGCCGGCGGGACGTGGGGTCGGTCTAGCGCGTGGGGCGGGTGGTCGGCGCCGTTGTCGCGGTGTGGCGGGCTGCGGCGGGTGGTTCGTGGCGGGTGGCCGCAGCGGGTGGCCCGTGGCGTGTGGCCCGTGGCGGGTGGCCGCGGCGGGTGGTCCGCGCCCGGGTCCGGTGGTGCCGGGCCGGCTCGCTCCGCGCGGGTTTCGGTGGCGGCGGGCTTGGGGGTGGTCTGAACGGCCGCTGGTCAGGAGGTGGGGAGAGCGGGTCCGTTCCTCGCTCACCGTCGCCCGTGCGCCGGTTGCGTCCCGGGGCGATCTTTGGTGTCCGTGGTGCGCCTGGCGACCTATCGGTGCCGGAGATCCCCGTCCCGCGCCGCCGGCCGGATCTTTGGCGTCCCTGGTGCGCCCGGCGACCTATCGGTGCCGGAGATCCCCGTCCCGCGCGACCGGCCGGATCTTTGGCGTCCGTGGTGCGCTTGGCGACCTATCGGTGCCGGGGATCCCGGCGGCGCGCTCGACGGTCGGCCCCGTCTCGCTCGTGCCGAGCGAGACGGACGAACCGGTCGCCAGGGTGCGCGTTTCATCCGGTTCGCTCTCCGCGGGGCCGGCCTGGACGCGCCAGCTGGACGAAACGGTCGATCGAGCGCGCGTTCCGTGAGGCTGTCCGATCTTCTGTGTGTGAGGCCGTGGCCGGTTGTTGATGGTGGTGGCGGTTAGCCGGGGTAGCGGTCTCCGAAGTGGATCTTCAGCGCGGCTCGTGGCGCGCTCCAGGTGCGCGAGCGC
>Ga0310825_100043_pt1 | contig 254079 bp, 235 predicted proteins | sample WT_ome_9_FD_202243 | JGI IMG/M metagenome (GOLD analysis project Ga0310825, IMG submission 202243) | Sorghum-adapted microbial communities enriched on wild type (WT) sorghum from Joint BioEnergy Institute, Emeryville, California, United... ... | reverse complement strand
TGGTCGATCGGCAGCAGCATGAGCGTGCCGTTGCCCGGCCCGAACTCGTACAGCAGGCGGCGCAGGCGGGTGCGCTTGCCCGGGTTCAGCGTGTCGAGGAGTGACTTCTGCTGGGTTGCTGTGGTGAGTTCCATGCCTAGACGAGCGTCCTCTCTGGTTTGTGGGTGGCCGTGTGCGGATAATAGGCCGCAGCGCGTGTCCGGGCGCGCGGAATCCAATGCTCGAGCACGCCTTCAACGGACCGCCCTTCACAGTCGGAATCGAGGAGGAGCTGATGCTCCTCCGCTCCGACAGCCTCGACCTCGCGCAGGAGATCGAGGCGATCCTCGCGGCGGTCCCGCCGGAAGCGGAGGGGCAGATCAAGCCCGAGCTCATGCAGTCGGTGCTCGAGATCGCCACCAAGCCCTGCGCGGGCGTCCGCGAGGCGGGGGAGGAGCTGCGGTGGCTGCGCACGCTCGTCGCCGAGCTCGCGGCCGAGCGCGGCCTTCTGGTCGGCGCCGCTGGCACGCACCCGTTCGCGCTCTGGGAGGACCAGCTCATCGTGGACCGGCCGCGCTACGCGGAGCTGATCGCCGAGCTCGGCCACATCGCCCGCCAGGAGCTCATCTTCGGCACCCACGTGCACGTCGCGATCGAGGGCGCTAACCGCGCGATCTACGTCGCCGACGGGATCCGCCGCTACCTGCCGCTGCTGCTTGCGCTCTCGGTCAACTCCCCGTTCTGGCGGGGCGAGGCGACCGGGATGATGTCCTCGCGCATCCCGATCTTCCGCGGCTTCCCGCGGCAGGGAATCCCGCCGCACTACGGGACCTGGGAGATCTACTCGCACCGCGTGAACACGATGGTGCGCAGCGGGGCGATCGAGGACTACACCTATCTGTGGTGGGACGTGCGCCCGCACCCGCGCCTGGGCACCGTGGAGACGCGGATCTGCGACCAGCAGACGAGCGTTGAGAACACGCTCGCGCTGGCGGCGCTGATCGTCTCGCTCGCCCGCCGGCTCAGCAAGCTGTACGACGCGGAGGAGCCGCTCGTCGAGTACCCGACCGAGCTCATCGACGACAACAAGGTGCGGGCCGCCCTGCGGGGTATGGAGGGCCAGCTCGTCGACTTCCGCGCCGGGCACCACGTGCCCGCTCCGGTGCTCGCCGAGCGCCTGCTCGAGGAGCTCGGCACCGACGCCTCCGAGCTCGGCTGCGCGCCGATGCTGGAGGCGGTCTGGGACATCCTCGCGACGGGCACGGGCGCCCGCCGCCAGCTCGCCTCGTGGGATCACCACCACGACCTGCGCAAGCTGACGAGCGAGTTGGTCATCCCGGAGTCGCGTTGAGGGTCTCCGGGTCGTTGGTCGATCCGGCGGGGGAGGGGTATCCTCGGCTCAAGATGGGCACGCCGGAGCTCAGCGTCGTTTGTCGCAACTGCGGCTCGGAGGTGAGCCCGTACGTCACCGAGTGCCCCTACTGCGGCACCCGCCTTCGCAAGCGCGCGCCGAAGCTCGAGCGCGAGGGCGACGAGATCAAGGTCCGCGAGGGTCGGCGGGAGCGGCGCCTGCGCAAGTCGGCCGAGCGCCGGGAGCGCCGCCAAGCGCGGGCCGAGCGCCGGCGGGAGCTGCGCAACAAGCCGCTCGCGACCGGCGCCGTGATCCTGGCGTCGGCGGTCACCTACGTGCTGGTGGCGGCCACCAGCCTCGGCATCTACGACCTGGGCGCGGTCGTCGGGCCCGTGGGCGATGAGGTCTGGCGCTACGCGGCCGCCCCGTTCGTCTACGACGACGCCGGGTACTTGTTCGTCTGCGGGGTGGCGATCGCGATCTTCCTCCCGCCGGTCGAGCGGCGCTTCGGGGCGCTGCTCGCGCTGCTCTTCGTGATCGTCGTCGGCGCCGTCGGCGCGCTCGCCGCCGAGCGGATCGCGATGGAGTTCGGGGACGGCCTGCCGCTGGTCGCGGGCGGCAACGCGATCGCCCTGGGCCTGATCGCCGCGTACGTCGTGGCGCGCGAGCCCGCCCGGCGCGCGCATCCCGAGAACGCGTACGATCCGATCGCGGTCGGCGTGGCCGCTACCGTGGTGCTGCTCCTGCCGCTGTTCGATGACATGGCCGACCCGTGGGCCGCCCTCGCCGGGGCGATCCTGGCCGGCCTCGTGCTCTTCGCCGCGCGGAGGAGGACGCCCGTTTGAGCAAATTCACGCCCCTCGACGAGGGGCTGCACCAGTACATGGTCGAGCACGGCGCTCGGCAGGATCCGCTGCTGGAGCGCATCGAGCGCGACGCCCTGGCGATGGGCTCGCTGGCCTCGATGCAGATCGCGGCGGACCAGGGCGCCTTCATGACGCTGCTCGCGCGCGCGATCGGCGCGCGCGAGGCGCTCGAGATCGGCACCTTCCTCGGTTACTCGGCGATCTGCATCGCCCGGGGGCTCGCCGAGGACGGCCGGCTGCTCTGCTGCGAGCTCAGCGAGGAGTACGCCGAGCGGGCGCGCGGCAACATCGCGGACGCCGGCCTCTCCGAACGGGTGGAGATTCGGGTGGGTCCGGCGCTCGAGACGGTCCGTTCGCTGCCTCGGGAGGAGCGGTTCGACTTCGTTTTCATCGACGCCGACAAGCGGACCTATCCGGACTACTACGAGGAGGCCCTGGCGCGCACCCGTCCCGGCGGGCTGATCCTGCTCGACAACGTGCTCGCCTCGGGCTACATCAACGCGCCCGACGACGAGGTCCCGGAGGGGCGCCGCGAGTCCGTCGCCGGGCTGCGGGCCACGAACGAGAGGGTGGCCGCCGATGAGCGCGTGGATACGGCGATGGTCGGCATCGCCGACGGGCTCTTGATCGCGCGCAAGCGATGAGCCGCGCCGAAAAGCTCGCGCTCCAGCACCGCTGCCTGCGCGAGGTCGGGCGCTGGATGGCCGCGGCGAGCCCCGGCGCGCGCCTTTGGGAGGGGGACGGGATCACGGCGGCGATCGTGCCGGCCACCCCGCAGCGGTCGGTCGTCAACTCCGTGGTGTACGAGAGCGCCGACGCGCTCGCCGCACGCTACGACGAACTCGCCGGTGCCTACGAGCGGGCCGGGGTGCGGGCATGGACGGTGTGGGTCCCTGAGTTCGACGCCGAGGCGATCGGGCTGCTCACGGCGCGCGGCCACGCCTTCGACGGGCAGCCGGCTGCGATGAGCATCGACCTCGCCGGGTTCGACGGCCCACCGGAGGGCGAGCTCGACTGGGACGACGAGGCGACGCTGGAGGAGTTCGGCGAGATCAACGACTCGGCCTACGGGTTCCCGCAGGGGGAGGGCATGGCCGCGGCGTTCGCCGGGATCCCGGCGGACGTCGACGTGCGGCTCTACCGGGCCCGGGTCGACGGCGAGACCGCGACGGTGATCGCGACGATCGACCACGAAGACGATGTCAGCATCCACTTCGTGGCGACGCGCGAGCGCTTTCGCGGCCGTGGGCTGGCGAGCCGGCTGCTCGCCGCGGCGCTCCGGGAGGGGAAGCGCCGCGGGATGCGGACCAGCACGCTGCAGGCATCCGCCATGGGCGAGCCCGTCTACGCCCGGCTCGGCTACGGCTTCTACTTCCGCCTGCACCTGTATGAGCGGCGGTCGTAGGCGCCGCCCCGGATATGTTGGGCGCCCATGACCGGTCGCTACAGCGACGAGGAACTCGAGGCCGCGGTCGAGGCGCTCACCGATCCCGAGCGCTTCCGCGAGGCGGAGGCGCTCGTCGCCAAGGTGGCGCCGGCGTTGCAGCGTGTGCTCGCGAGCGCGCTCGAGGCCGGCGGCTGGTTCGGGGAATCGCAGGAGTCGGCCGTGCGCGACGCCCTGGGGTCGGAGGATCCAAGCGAGCGCATCCGGCGGATCCGCACGCTGCTCGCCGAGGAGGCGCGCGTGTCGATGTTCGTGGGCGTCGCGGTCGGCTGGGCTTTGAGAGAGGAACTAGGACCTACACAGGAGGAGTGACCGACGATGGAGATCAAGTGGCACGGGCACTCGTGCTTCGAGCTGAGCGATGGCAACGCGCGGGTGCTGGTCGATCCCTTCCTCAAGCCGAACAACCCGGCTGCGGTTGCGAGCGCCGAGGAGGTCGACGCCACGCACGTGTGCATGACGCACGGCCACGCCGACCACATCGCTGACGCGGTCACGGTCGCGAAGCGCACCGGGGCTGAGGTCGTCGCTCAGGTCGAGGTCGCCAAGTGGCTGGAGCACAGGGGGCTTGAGAGCGTTCACGACCCCAACCTCGGCGGGACGGTGCGCTTCGACTGGGGCTGGGTGAAGCTCGTCCAGGCCTTCCACAGCAACACGATGCCCGGCTCCGACGAGTCCCCGTTCAGCGCCGAGTACGGCGTGCCCGTGGGCCAGGCCGCGGGGCTCGTGATCAACATCGGCGGCGTCACCGTCTACCACGCGGGCGACACCTGCCTGTTCGGCGACATGGCGCTGATCGGCAAGCGCCACGGCGTCGACGTCGCGATCCTGCCGATCGGCGGCCACTACACGATGGACCGCCACGATGCCGCCTACGCCGCCGAGCTGATCGGCGCCGCGACGGTGATCCCGTGCCACTTCAACACCTTCCCTCCGATCGAGACCGACGCGGAGGCCTTCAAGCGGGACGTCGAGTCCGCGACCTCCTCGAAGGTCGTGATTCTCGAGCCGGGCGGCACCTGGTCGAGCTGACCCGTCCGGCGTCGGCCGCACCCCGCACGTTCAGCCCTGGCTGCCGTTTTCCGGAGGCCAGGGCTGAACGTTGCGGGCGAGTGCTTTCGCGGCTTCGCGGCGCGTTTGGGATGTGGCCGAAAGCGGTCGCGGCCGGTTTCGTGCCCGGCCACAAAATCGCGCTGATCTCATCCGATCGGGGGAGGCGTTTTTCATCCGGTCCACCGCCCGGACGGATGATGTGGATCCGCCGGGTTTGCTCCACCCTTTACGCACCCCCTAACCCCCGCCATCGGGGATGCGATCGGCTCGCATTGGGAGCGACATCGGACCACAGCCCCCAAACAGCCACGGCGGATCGAAGACTGGAAGTCGGAGACGCCGGGGCGGAGCCGGACGCGAACACCGGTGGCGTAATGGACGCCCAGGTCCCGCCGTCCCGCGGGACCCACATAGGCGCCCTGTCCCGTATCCGGACGCCTCAGCTCGAAGTCAGGGAAGACCTCGAGCTGGGGCTCCGGGTATTTCCACCTACAACCCGACCTTTAGGCGGCTGAGGGGTCCCGAGCGGCGGTGCCAAGCGCGGGGCCGTTGAGCAGGATGCTTTCGGTCCCCGCGCTTGGGACCGCGCTCCGGGGCGCCCTTACGGCGGGGCGCGCGTTCTAGACTCGCCTCGTGACCAGCCAGTCGAAACGCGTTCGCGTCTTGGTCGCCGACGACCACCCGATCTACCGGGAGGGCATCGTGCGCGCGGTCAAGGAGCGCCCCGACCTGGAGCTCGTCGGCGAGGCCGGCAACGGCCGCGAGGCGCTCGAGCTGATCCGCGAGACGAAGCCCGACGTCGCCGTGCTCGACATCCGCATGCCGGAGCTCGAGGGCACCCAGGTGCTGGCCGCGATCCGCCGCGACGGGCTCGAGACCGAGGTGCTCTTCCTCTCGGCCTTCATGGAGTCCGAGCTCGCGTACCGCACCGTCGCCGAGGGTGCCCGCGGCTACCTCTCCAAGGAGGCGTCCCGGCAGGAGATCTGCGACGCGATCGTGACGATCGCGCGCGGCGGCACCGCGCTCGCCCCCGAGGTGCAGGCGGGGCTCGCCCGCGAGATCCAGCAGCGCGAGCGCTCCGACGGGCGGCCGGCGCTGACGCCGCGCGAGCACGAGGTGCTCAAGCTCATCGCCGAGGGGCTGAGCGCTCCCGAAATCGGCAGGCGGATCCACCTCAGCACCACGACGGTGAAGACCCACCTGCACACGCTGTATGAGAAGCTCGGCGTGTCCGATCGCGCCGCCGCCGTGGCCGAGGCCATGCGCCGCGGGCTCATCGAGTGAGCGACGAGTCGCTCGAGGCACTGCGCGCGCGAATCGCCGAGCTCGAGGCCGAGGTCGAGCGGCTGCGCAGCGAGCTCGAGGCCCGCAAGCAGTTCGTCGCTCAGGTGATGGACGCGGAGGACCGCGCCCGGCGCCGGATCGCGCAGCTCATCCACGACGACGCCCTGCAGAGCCTGCTCGCCGCCAACCAGGACCTGATCGAGGCCGCGCCCGGGCGGGCCGGCGTCACGCGCGCCCACGAGGTGGTCAGCGCGACCATCGCGCACCTGCGCGAGGCGATGCTCGCGCTGCATCCCGTGACGCTCGAGCGCGGCGGCCTGGAGCAGGCGCTGGGCGCGGTCGCCCGCCAGGCGGGACGCCAGGGCGACTTCGAGGTGGAGGTCGACATCGATCCAGAAGCCCTCGGGCGCCACGACGAGCTCGTGCTCGCGCTCGCCCGCGAGCTGCTCGCCAACGCCGCCCGCCACTCGGGCGCCGAGCACGTCGCGCTGCGGCTCGCCCCGCGCGGAGACGGGCTCGAGCTCGTGGTCAGCGACGACGGGCGCGGCATGCCGCCGGAGCGGCCGCGCGAGGCGCTGGCAGCAGGGCACATCGGGCTCGCCTCGGTCGCCCAGCGCGTCGAGGCGGCCGGGGGCGAGTTGCACATCGACTCCGAGCTGGGCCGCGGCACGACCGTGCGCGTCGAGTTGCCTAGCTCCGGGTAGGCCGCGGCCCGCGGCCCGGCCCCAAGCGCGGTCCGCTACTCAGCGGCCGGCGTGCCGCCCGTCTGATCCTCGGCCGGCTCGTGCTCCGCCTGCACGGGGGGCGCGCTGATGCTGCCGGTGCCGGGAGCGCCTGAGATCCAGGCGGGCGGGAACTTGTCGGACGTGGGGGGCGGCGGGTCCTCGGCGGGAGGCTCCTCCTCGGGGGGCGGGTCCGCGGGTGGGACGACGCCCGAGTCGCCCGCCCCGGGGCCGGCGACGCCGCCGCCGTTCTCACCCGAGCCGGTGACGGCCGTGTCGGACGTCGCGGGAGGCGCGCTCGTCGCCGGCGGTGTGGCCGGCGTCTCGGTGCTGGGCGCGGTCTGCGTGGGGGCGACCGGGGCCGTGCCCGCGGTGGCCGGCGTGGTGGCGGCTTCGGGGGCCGTGGAAGTCTCGGGGGCGTTCTGATTCGCCGACGCGGGGGCGGCCGGCTGCTTCGCGCGCGTAGTGCGCATCGTGCGCGTCTCGTACGGGGTCGTCCCGGGCGCCCAGCTCCCCGTCGCCCCGGCGGGCGAGGACTTGTGAGGCAGGTTCGCCTGCGCGCTCGCCGCCGGCGGAGTCGCGGGCTCGCGCTTCTCGCGGTAGAGGTGGTTGACCTCGACGGCGCCGGCCGTGAGCAGGGCGACGCTCGCGAACCCGGCGACCGCCTTGCCGCCGATCGCGGTGATCGCGCCTCCGGCGGCGACGCCCATCGCGCCACCGGAGCTGGCGGCGGTGGCGCCGCCGACCGCGGTGCCGCCCGCGGTCCCGGTGCCCGCGCCGATGCCGAGCTTGCTGCCGAGCACGTGCATGAGGGCGCCGAACGGCCCCACCGGGGCGAGCGCGGCGAGCGAGCGCTCGCTGCGGCGCAGCTCCTCGCGGTACTGCCGGCAGCGCTCGCAGCGGCGCAGGTGCACGCGCACCGGGCCGGAGACCTTGCGCAGGCCCTCGGCGGCCTCGGCGAGCTCGAGGTTGACCTCGTCGCACGTCAGGTGCCGCGCCTGGCTGCACTCGGCTAGCGACATGCGCGCCCGGACGAGCAAGGACTTGACGGCCGGCACGGTGGTGTCCATCGCGGCCGCGATCTCCTCGTAGCTGAGCGCGTCCAGCTCGCGGAGGAGCAGCGCGGTGCGCTGCGTCTCGGGAAGCTCCTGCACGTCCGCGATCAGCGCCCGGAAGTCCTCCCGCTTCTGCACGCGCTCGGCAACCGAGACGCCGTTTTCATGCGGGTGGACGTCCATCGAGTCCTGCCCCTCGGCGACCGGCTTGCGCAGGTGGTTCAGGCAGCGGTTGCGCGCGATCCGGTAGAGCCACGGGCGCACGTTGATGTGCCGGTTGTCGGCGAGGATCGCGGCGTGGGCCGCGACGAAGACCTCCTGCAGGATGTCCTCGGCGTCCTCGGCCGAGCCGAGCATGCCGCGGCAGAACGCGCCCAAACGCGCCTGGTAGCGCTCGACGAGGGCCTCGAACGCGCGGTCGTTGCCGGCGCGGGTGAGGGCGATCAGCCGTTCATCACCTTGCAGGCGCAAAAGCGGGGAGCGCCTGACGATCCGCCCGAGCCGAGTCGTGGCTGTGAGGGTTGAAGCCTCCAAAGCGACTCTGAGAGGACACGGTAACAGGATCTCCCTCAGGTCCATAATTTGTGTCGGCGGCGTTTACGCTCGCCCTCGCGCCGGGGTGGCGGAACTGGCAGACGCTATTGCCTTAAAAGCAAGAGCCCCTTTGGGGCGTGAGGGTTCGAATCCCTCCCCCGGTATCGGCGGGGCACGGGCGCCCCGCACGGTGGATCGGAGGGGCCGGCCCGCGCCGGCACCCGCTACCGTTGCGCCCATCGGCCGCCTGACCGCCAGCTACACCGTCGAGATCGACGCGCCGCTCGAGCGCACGTACGAGGCCGCGGCTGACGTGCCGGGCGCGACCGCGTGGAACCCCGCGATGGAGACCGTCGAGGTGCTCGAGACCGACGCCGAGGGGAGGGCGATGCTCGTGCGCACCGAGGCCGACGCGGTCGTGAAGCGCACGACGACGACCCTGCGCTTCTCGTACGACCCCCCGACCGGCCTGCGCTGGCGCCAGGAGCGCGGCGACGTCAAGTCGCTCGACGGCCGCTGGGAGTTCGAGGATTTGGGCGACGGGCGCACGCGCGCCACCTACGCGCTCGAGGTCGACCCGGGCCGCGTGTTGGGCATGCTGCTCCGCGGCCCGGTCGAGGCGCGGGTGAAGGAGTTCCTCACGAAGGGCGCCGCCGAGGGCCTCAAGGCGCACCTCGAGGGCGGCGAAGGGGCGTAGGGCGCGCCGCGATGACCCGTGGGTGAGACCCGCCCGACCGTCCTCTTCGTCTGCGTCCACAACGCCGGGCGAAGCCAAATGGCGGCGGCGCTGATGCGTCGTCTCGCTGGCGACCGCGCTGTGGTGCGCTCAGCCGGTTCCGAGCCGGTTGAGCGCGTCAACCCGGTCGCGGTCGAGGCGATGCGGGAGGTCGGTGTGGACATCTCGGCCGAGGCGCCGAAGCTCCTCGAGACGGCCGCGGTGCGCGAGGCCGACGTGGTCGTGACCATGGGCTGCGGGGACGAGTGCCCCTTCTACCCGGGCAGGCGCTACGAGGACTGGGACGTCGACGATCCCGCCGGTCAGGACCTTGAGACCGTGCGCCGCATACGCGACGACATCGAGGCTCGGGTGCGGGCGCTTGCGAGCGAGCTGGGCGTCGCACGCGCGACCTGATCCGCCTGTCGAGCGCGCGGCTGGCTCAGCACCCCGCCTCGACCTGCTCCGCTGGCGCTGTGGTGGCGGGCTCGGGGGCGCTCGCCTCGCTCGGTGCGTCGGGTTCCCTCGCCTCGCACTCCGGGGTGTCGGCGGGCTCGTCCTGGGCGGGCGGCTCCTCCGTCGCCGGTGGCTCCGGCTCCGGTTCTGCCTTGGGGGGCTCCTCCGGGTCGTTCTCCGGCGCCTGATCGACCGGGGCAGGAGGGGCCGGGCCCGGATCCCGCGCATTGCGGACGCGCTGCTCGCCCGCCGTCCCGAAGCTCTCCTGCGCGATCACCTCGGGTTCCTCCTCGCCCTCGCGTTGCTCTCCCCACGCGGTCACGATCACCTCGTAGGAACCCGCGCCGGAGTAGGGGATCCAGATCGACGCCGACGTGCCGGAGGTCTCGGCCGAGCCCACCACGCCGCCGCCAGGGGCGGTCACGCTCACGCTGTAGGACCTCGCGTCCGCGAGCCCGCTCCAGCTCACATCCACGCGGCAGGCGATCTGGTTGCCCGCGAGGCCGCACTCGCCGAGCGAGGCGGAGACCGCGAGCGACTTGGGGCCGCCGCTCAAGCCGATCGCCGCGGCGGGCAGCGCGGCGAGCAGCGCGACCACCGCCAGGAGCGCGGCGCGCCCCCTCATCGGCCGCCCTCCGGCACGAACGACTCGCGGATGAGCTCGGCGCCCGCGGCGACCTCTGCCGGGGCGTCGGCCTGGACCGTGGTTGCCAGGTAGTAGCGGTAGGGGCCGGCGAGCCTGCCGGTGACCACGTAGCGCGGGGCGCCCTCGGGAGCGGGCGCGATCAGCGTGAAGGAGCTGCGCTCGGGGGTCGGGCCGGGGGTACGCTCCACCCGCGGGGCGCGCCCGATGAGTGATTGCACTTGGGCGATCGAGCGCGCCTCGAACTCGGCGAAGGAGAGGTCCGGATCGCGCTCGACCCAGAGCGTGGCGTCGGCGGCGCCACCCGGCGCGCGGGCCGAAAATGCGGCGTCGCCCGCGGGCTTGGTGCGCTTCCAGCCGGCCGGGAGGGCGAGCGTGAAGGTGGACGTGCGTACGAGGGTGGCGCCGTCGCCGCTCGCTTCGCGGTCCGGCTCCCCGGCCGCGTCCGCCGCGGTCGCGACCTCGACGGCCGCGCTGGGCGGGGCGTGCTTTTGCGCCGGCTCGCTGGACCCGCCGTTCAGGAGGCTCACCGCGGCGACCACCGCGACCGCCGCGAGCGGGACCCCGGCCCAGCGCCACGCGGCAGCGCCCGGCTCCGGCAGTCGCGGGCGGCGCCTGGGGGCCGGGGCGGCGTCGGCGACCTCCGCCTCGAACGGGACGGCGCAGCGCTGGCAGACCAGGCGCCGCACCGCGCGCGCCGGCACCGCGCGCGGGATCCGCGCGCGGGTCTCCGCACCGCAGGCGTCGTGGCGCGCCGCGACCAGGCGCGTTGGCACGTCCGGCTGTGGCGTAGGCAGCCCCCCGTTCTTCGCAGTGTGCTGCATCGCACAAATCCATCGGAGCCCGGCGCGCCTGGCTTGAGGCGCGAACCCGCGCGTTCAGCCCTGGTTGCCGGAAAACGGCAAGGTGGGCTGAACGACCGCGGCCCCCTGCACGCCGCCCGGGTTACTGGGAGAATTGCGGTGTGGTCGCCAGCGCCCTGACGTGGGCTTACCGGAAGCTGGGCCGGTTCTACCCCCGCGCGTTCCTCGCCCTCGAGTTGCTCACCGCGTTCCCGATCGCGCTGGGTACGTACGGGCTGTTCAGCTTCTATTACGAGGGCTCGGTCGGGGACTTCTTCACGCTCTTCGGCTTCACGAGCGCCCTGATCGCGCTGGCGATCGTGCTCACCTGCCTCAAGGTCTTCCCGCTGCTCAAACCCCTCGATCGCTGGATCGCCGGGCAGCGCGACGACGAGTCCACGGCGGCTGCGTGGGCCACCGCCGTGAGCTTCCCGTGGCGGATGGTGAGGTCGGTGGGCCTGATGCCGGTGGTGATCGTCGTGATCCCCTCGGCGGTGCTCGCCGTCGTGTGGCTGGGCTTGAGCTGGCTCGCGATCGTCCCGTTCGTCGCCGGCGCCCTGGTCGCCCTGGGCTACGCGATGATCCTCCACACGCTCGCGCTGGAGACGGGCCTGCGGCCGGTCCTGGTCGACATCAACAGCCACGTCTCACCGCGCACGAGCGGGGGGCTCAAGGCGCTGCCGCTCCGCTGGCGCCTCCTGCTCACACTGCCGGCGATCAACGTGATCACGGGCATGGCCGTGGCGGCCCTCACCTCGGAGGGCGGGGGCGGGGCGAACCTCGGTGTGGACGTGGCGATCGCGGTCGGCGTCGCGACGACGATCGCGCTCGAGCTCACGGTCCTGCTCTCCCGCTCGATCACGCGCCCGATCGCCGACCTTCAGCGTGCGACCGAGGCAGTGATGGCGGGCGACTACTCCGTGTCCGTGCCGGTGACGACCGGGGACGAGGTGGGGGAGCTCGCCGCCTCGTTCAACAAACTCGTTGAGGGGCTTGCCGAGCGCGAGCGCATCCGGGAGGCGTTCGGCACCTACCTGGACCGCTCGGTCGCCGACTACATCCTCAGCGAGTCGTACGAGGAGGAGGGCATCGAGGCCGAGGTCTCGGTGCTGTTCTGCGACGTCCGGGACTTCACCGGGTTCGCGGCGCGCTCGGACGCCCGCACCGTGGTCGCCTGCCTCAACCAGCTCTTCGAGACGATCGTGCCCGTGATCGGCAGGCACGGCGGGCACGTCGACAAGTTCGTGGGCGACGGGCTGCTCGCCGTGTTCGGCGCCCCGCGCCGCTACCCGGATCACGCGGACCGCGCGACGCGCGCGGCGATCGAGATCGCCCGGCTCGTCAACCAGGAGGAGCGCGCGGGCGAGCTGCGCATCGGCGTCGGCGTGAATACCGGCCGAGTCGTCGCGGGCGCGATCGGCGGGGGCGGGCGCCTCAACTTCAGCGTGATCGGGGACGCCGTCAACATCGCCGCCAAGGTCGAGGCCGCGACGCGCGAGCTCGAGGCCGACGTGCTGATCACCGCCGAGACCGCGGCCAGGCTTGGCCCCGCGCTCGAGGCGACCCCGTGCGGCGAGATCGCGATCCGCGGCCTGGACGAGCCCGTCGAGCTGTTCGCGCCTCAGCTCACCGGGGCGCCGCAGCCGCCTCCCGCGGCCACCGGCGCGCCGCGCCGGCGATTGCCCCGACCGCCGTGGCTGCGGGGGCGCAGCCCGGCGCGCGGCGAGTAACCCGCCGCCGCAACCGGGAGCCGCGCCGAGCGCGTTCACTTAGGATCAGGCGCGATGGCGACGACCTCGCAGAGCGCCGAGACCGCGGTCCACGGCGGCCGCCACGTCGCGCGTGCGCTGCGCTCCCGCGGGGTGAGCCACCTGTTCACGCTCTCCGGCGGGCACCTCTTCTCGATCTACGACGGCTGCCGCGCCGAGGGCATCGAGATCATCGACGTCCGCCATGAGCAGGCGGCCGTGTGGGCCGCCGAGGGGTTCGCCAAGGCGACGCGCAAGCCCGGCGTCGCAGCGCTCACCGCCGGGCCCGGTGTCTCCAACGGCGTGAGCGCGATGGCCGGGGCGCTCTACAACCGCTCGCCGATCACCGTGCTCGGCGGCCGCGCGCCCGAGATGCGCTGGGGGTCGGGATCGCTCCAGGAGGTCGATCACGTGCCCTTCGTCGCGCCGGTCACCAAATCGGCCGAAACCGTCAAGGACCCGGCCGCGATCGCGGGCGTGACCGCCGCGGCCATCGACCGCGCGCTCGCGCAGCCGAGCGGGCCGACCTTCGTCGACTATCCGCTCGACGTCGTCTTCACCGAGGCGCAGGCCGAGGTCCCGGCCGCCCCTGAGCCCGACCCAGGTCCGGTCGCCGAGGGCGTCGAGGAGGCGGCCAAGCTGCTCGCCGCCGCCGAGCGCCCGGCGATCATGGCCGGCACGGGTCTGTACTGGGCGCGGGGCGAGGGGGAGCTGCGGGCGCTCGCCGAGGAGCTCGGCATCCCGGTGTATTTGAACGGGATGGGGCGGGGATGCCTGCCCGCCGACCACGAGCTCTGCTTCTCGCGCACGCGCGGCAAGGGGTTGGGCGAGGCTGACGTCGCGCTCGCGATCGGTCTGCCGCTCGACTTCCGGCTCGGCTTCGGCGGCGCCTTCGGCGAGGAGACCAAGCTGATCTGGCTCGACGTCGCCCCCAACGAGCTGCGCAAGAACCGCCAGCCGGACATCGAGCTCGTCGGCGGGATCGCGCCCACCCTGGCGGCGATCCGCGAGGCGGCGGGTGGGGGCCCGCGGCGGACCGACGCCTGGCTTGCGAGCCTGCGCGAGGCCGAGCGCGAGCGGCGCGAGGCCGAGCGCGCCGAGCTCGATGACGACCGCGCCCCGCTGCACCCGATGCGTGTGTACCGCGAGCTCGGCGAAGTGCTCGACCGCGACGCGATCGTGATCGGTGACGGCGGCGACTTCGTCTCCTTCGCCGGCAAGGTGGTGGAGACCTACGAGCCCGGGTGCTGGATGGACCCCGGCCCTTACGGCTGCCTCGGCGCCGGCCCCGGCCAGGCGATCGGCGCGAAGCTCGCGCATCCCAACCGCCAGGTGTGCCTGCTCCTGGGCGACGGCGCCTTCGGCTTCTCGGGGCTTGAGTTCGACACGATGGCGCGGCACGGCATCCCCGTCGTCGGCGTGATCGGCAACAACGGGATCTGGGCGCTCGAGCACCACCCGATGAAGTTCCTCTACGGCTACTCGGTGGCGGCCGAGCTGCGCCCGGGCACGCCGTACGAGGAGATCGCCGCGGCCCTCGGCTGCCACGCCGAGCGCGTCGAGCGCCCCGACGAGCTGCGGCCGGCGCTCGAGCGCGCGTTCTCCTCCGGCAAGCCGGCGCTCGTCAACGTCCTCACCGACCCCGAGGTCGTCTACCCGCGCAAGTCGAACCTGGCTTAAGCCCGCGCGCCGTCCCGATAGGTCCTGACGTGGGCCGCCCCCGCGCGTCGTATCGGTGAGCACTGTGTACCCGGCGCGAGGCGTGAATGGCCTTGACCGCGCTCCGACGGCGCATAATCACGTGGGATGTCCCAACCTCTAGCGGCAGCCGGCAGGCCAGCCGGGCGGATGCGCTTGCTGCCCGTGAGCGAGGCGAAACTGGCGCGCCTCGCCGCGGCCGGCGACGAGCGCGCGTTCGCCCGCATCTACGAGCGCTACCACCAGGAGATCTACCGCTACTGCCACGCGATCCTCGGCGATCCGCACGACGCCCAGGACGCGATGCACAGCACGATGGCGAACGCGCTGCGTGCCCTCCCGGGCGAGCGGCGGGCGGTCGCCCTGCGCCCGTGGCTCTACCGCGTCGCGCGCAACGAGTCGATCTCGATCCTGCGTCGGCGCGACACGCCGGTGGATCCGGCCGCGCTCATCGAGCGCGGCGGGCCGACAGCCGCCGAGGACGCGGAGGCGCGCGAACGCCTGCGGCGACTGGTGCGCGACCTGAGCGCGCTCGGCGAGCGGCACCGCTCGGCGCTCGTCATGCGCGAGCTGAGCGGGCTCTCCTACGAGGAGATCGGCGCGGCGCTGGAGCTCTCCCCGGGCGCTGCGCGTCAGGCCGTCTACGAGGCGCGCACGGCGCTGCTCGAGATGAGTGAGGGGCGCGGCATGGACTGCGCGGACGTGCGCCGCGCCCTCTCGGATCGCGACGGCCGCAAGCTGCGCGGGCGCCGCTACCGGGCGCACCTGCGCGAGTGCGCGGCCTGCGCGGACTTCCAGGCGGGGATCGACGCGCGCCGCGCCGACCTCGCGGCGCTCTTCCCGCCGCTGCCGGCCACTGCGGCCAGCGGCGTGCTCGCCACGCTCGTCGGCGGCGAGGGAGCGCGGAGCGGCGGCATCGCGGCGCTCCTCGGCGGCGCGGGTGGCTCGGCGCTCGCCGGCGGCGGCGCCACCAAGGTGGTCGCGACGATCGCGACGGCGACGGCGGTCGGCGTGGGGGCCTTCGGCGTGGAGCGGGCGGTCCACGACCAGCGAGCCGCGGACGCGCCCCGCGACCGGGGCGCGGCGGTGCGTGGCTCCGAAGCCGGGCGCAGCGGAGGCGGCCACCAAGCCCACGGCCGCACCGAATCGACGGCCGCCCGGAAGGGGGCCGTGCGGCCGAGGAGCGCCACGCCCCGCAAGCCCGCTGCCCGCAAGCCCGGACCGCCTGCCCACGCGAGAGACCCGAAGCCCGCCGCGGGCAAGGGCGGCCGCCCAAGCAACAAGTCCGCGGGCAACGGGCCGCCCGCGCACGCCCGCGGCAACGGCGGTCCGGGCGGGCCGCCGGCAACGCCGCCCGGCCTCGACGGGAGCTCGCCGGGGGGCTCGCGCTCCGCCGGCTGGGGCCCGCCGAGCGCGCCGCCCGGCAAGGCGCTGGGCGCACATGGCGCTCCCGCCGGCCCGCCCGCCGCGGCCGGCACCGCGGGGCCGCCCGCGCACGCCGGGCGCTGAGCGAAACGCGCCGAGAAAACCCCTGACATCCGGCGGGCTCGCGCGTTCCTTAGCCCGGGGACCGGCAAACGATCACGGAGGAACGTCCTTGAAGCGAGCAATCACGACCGCGTGCGTCTGTCTTGGGATCGCAGCCCTGGGCGTGCCCACGGCCACGGCCGACAACGGCAAGGGCAAGGGCGTCGGGGCCCAGGCCAAGGCCTGCGCGAAGCTCAAGAAGGCCGACCGCGACGCTTTCCGCGCGACGTACGGGCCCAAGCGGGCCATGAAGAAGTGCATCCGCGGCGACGCGCCGAAGGCCAAGACCGTTGCCCCGAAGGAGTTTCGGAACGCCGCGCAGGAGTGCCGCGCGGAGCGGGCCGATGATCCCGAGGCCTTCAAGGAGACTTACGGCACCAACGCCAACAAGCGCAACGCTTTCGGCAAGTGTGTCTCGACTAAGGTCCGCGACCGCGGCGCGGACGAAGGCGGTAGCGACGAGGGCGGCGAGGACGAGACAGACGCCTAGCCGCTTTGAGCCTGCCCGGGCCGTTTGACCCCCCGGGACCGGGTAGGCCCTCGCGCTTCCGAACAGCCGCGCTCCCGCCTGGCCGACGGTAGGCGGGGGCGCGGCCTCTCTTTGCCCGCTCGCGCGAGCGGATAGGGTGCGGGCGGTGAGCGTCCGACCCGCGACCCACGAGGACATCGACGCGCTGCTGCCGCTCCTGCGCGGCTATTGCGACTTCTACGAGGCGTCGCCGAGCGACGAGGGCCTGCGCGAGGTCGCCCGCACCTTCATCGACCTCCCCGACGACCAGGGGTATTTGCTCGTCGCGGAGGAGCAGGGAGCCGTCGTCGGCTTCGCGCTCTGCCAGTGGAAGTGGTCGAGCCTGAACGGCGGGCGCATCGTGGTGCTCGAGGATCTCTTCGTCGCTGAGCCCGCGCGCGGGCGGGGCCACGCCGACTCGTTGATCGCTGCGGCCGCCGACATCGCCCGCAGTCACGGCGCGCCGGTGATGAGCTGGCTCACAGGCACGGACAACAAGCGCGCGCAGGCCGTCTACGGCCGCGCCGGGGCCACCGCGGAGCCCTTCCTCGAGTACGAGCTCGAGCTCTAGATCAGCGCGCCGTTCGCCTCCGCGAGCGCGGCGCCGTAGAGGATGTCGTGCTCGGAGACCTCGATCTCCTGGAGGCCGAAGGCGCGCATCACCTGGATGAGGATCACGACGCCGGCGGGGATCGTCGGCGCGCGGCCGGGATGCAGGCCCTTGACCTTGAGGCGCTCCTCGAGCGGCACGGCGGAGAGCTGCGAGCACATCCGCTGGATCGCGCCGAGCCCGAGCTTGTAGCCGTGGACGCGCTCCGGGTCGTAGGGATCGAGGCCCTGATCGATCGCGGCCAGCGAGGTCGGCGTGCCCGCCACCCCGATGCCCAGCTGCGCGCGCGGGAGCCGGTTGCCGTCGAGGGCGGCTTCGATGGCGGAGCTCACGTCGCTCGCGAGCGCCTCCAGCTCGCCCGCCTCGGGCGGGTCGTGGTGGATGTAGCGCTCGGTGTGGCGCACCACCCCGACCTGGAGAGACGTGAAGAACTCGACCTCCTCGCCATGACCGACGACGAGCTCGGTGGAGCCGCCGCCGATGTCGACGACGAGCGTCTCCGGCGAGGGCGGACGGCCGTGCACCGCGCCCAGGTAGGTGAGCCGCGCCTCCTCGGCGCCGTCGAGGGTGCGCGCGCGCAGGTCGAAGCGCTCGCGCAGCTCGGCGATGAACGCGCCCGAGTTATCGGCGTCGCGGACGGCCGAGGTGGCGATCGCGCTGACGCGCTCGGCGCCGAGTTCCTCGTACAGCCGGACGTACTCGCCGACCGTGTCGCAGACTGCCTCGATCGCCTCCGCGGAGAGCTTGCGCGAGGTATCGACGCCGCGGCCGAGCCGCGTGACCGTCGAGCGGCGCTCCAGCTCCTGCAGCCTGGTGCCGTTCACGTCGGCGACCAGCAGGCGCGTTGAGTTGGTCCCCATGTCGATGACGGCGACGCGCACGGCGGCAGCGTAGAGCAGCGGCGGAGCGGGCGTCCGCAGCTAGCCGCCCCGGGGGTTGGGCGCGCCGCGGAGGCGCGCGAGCGCGGCGTCGGCGCGCGCCATGCCGCGCACCAGCAGGCTGCGCCGCTCGCCGATTCCCTGAAGCAGCGAGCCGTCGCTCGAGGCGTGCCAGATGGCCGCCGTGCCCGCGCCTGGGTCGCCGGCGCGGTCGGCGACGCCCGCGGCGCGCGCGAGCAGGCGGTCGACCGCCGGCCTGCCGAGGTTCCGCAGGGCGCGAGCGGCGATCATCATGCCGCCGACGGTGGTGCGCCGACCGTGGCCCAGTGCCGCCCGCTCGATCGCGATCGCGACCTCGTCGGGGTGGTAGGCGAGCGGGAGGGGAGGGGGAAGCCTGCCGGTCTCCGAGGCGACGTGTCCCCAGAAGGGGGTGTCGACGGGACCGGGCTCGACGAGCGCGAGCCGCACCGGCGAGCGCGCGGCGCGCAGCTCCATCCCGAGCGCGTCGACGAACCCGCGGATCCCGTGCTTGGCGGCCGTGTAGGCGCTCATCATCGGCATCGGCACGTCGGCCGCCGACGAGCCCGTGACGACGAGCGCGCCGGCGGTGCGCTCGAGGTGAGGGAGGACGGCGCGGATCGTGTCGACGTTGCCCCGCAGGGTCACGTCGAGCACGCGGTCGAAGTCCTCGGGCGGCGTCTCGGCGAACGGGCCGTACGCGGCCGCGCCGACGTTCGCGACGGCGACGTCGATTCCGCCCAGGTCCGCGGCAGCGCGCGCGACGGCGACCTCGAGCGCGCGCCGGTCGGTCACGTCGGCGCGCTCCGGGTACGCGTAGCCGCCCGCTTCGCGGATCAGCTCCGCGGTCCGCGCGAGGCCTTCCTCGCTGCGCGCGAGCACCGCCACCCGCGCCCCGGAGCGCGCGAAGCGCAGCGCCGTCGCGAGGCCGATCCCGCTCGTGCCACCCGTAATCAGTACGCGCTTCGCCATCTGTCGGCGCCTACCCAGGGGAGCGGCGCGCAGACGCGCGCGGCTGTTTCGCCCGGCCGCGGCGGGGAACTAGCGGTGCGCATGGCACGCAACTCGACCCACATCAACGCATCGCCCGAGCGCGTCTTCGAGGTGCTGACGGATCCCGACGCCTACGGCTACTGGGTCGTGGGCTCCAAGGAGATCCGCGGCGCCGATCCCGATTGGCCGCAGCCGGGCAGCCAGTTTCACCACTCGGTCGGGTTCGGCCCGTTCACGGTGAAGGACTCGACCCGCGTCGAGCTGTATGAGCCGCCGCGCCGCCTGCGGCTGCGCGCGAAGGCGCGCCCGCTGGGCACCGCGCGGGTGACGATGGAGCTTCGGCCCGCCGACGGCGGCACCGACGTGACGATGATCGAGGACCCGGCAGACCCGCTGACCGCGTTCGTCTTCAACCCGCTCACGCACCTGCTCGTCCGCGGGCGCAACGTCGAGTCGCTGAACCGGCTCAAGGAGCTCGCCGAGGACGGCGGGCAGCGCGCCGGCTAGCCGGCGCTAGAGGGCGTCGACTCCCTCCTCGCGCCCATGCTCCTCGAAGAAGTCCCACACCTCGACGACGTTTCCCTCGGGATCGTCGACATAGATCGACTGGTCGCCGCCGGGGTGCTCGACGGGGCCGCGGTAGGCGATGCCCAGCTCGTCGAGCCGGCGGGCGATCGCCTCCAGGCGCCCGCTCTCCGCCGAGAGCGCGAAGTGGACGTGGCGCCCGCCGCGGTCGCCGAACTCCTTGGCGCCGGGCTTCCACAGGCCCAGGCGGGCGTGGCCGCCGCAGGAGAGCCAGGTGCGGTCGTCCTTGCGGTCGAGGACCTGGAACCCGAACGCCTCGCGGTAGAAGCGCTCGAGCCCGACGAGGTCCTCCGTCTGCAGGGCGAGCTCACAGATCCCAGTCGTGTAGCGCGGCGCAGCCTCGGGCTCCTGGGTCGCCTTCCCCTCCATGATGCGAGGAGCGATACCCGCGCGCGCCCGCCGCTAACCCCCGGGATGGCGCGCCGTGCCTGACGCGGTCGTGATCGGCGCCGGCCCGAACGGCCTGGTCGCCGCCAACCGGCTCGCGGACGCGGGCTGGAGCGTCGTGGTCGTCGAGGAGCAGCCCGAGCCGGGCGGGGCGGTGCGCTCGGGCGAGCTCGTCGAGCCCGGTTTCACAAGCGACCGCTTCAGCGCCTTCTATCCGCTCGGCGTCGCCTCGCCCGCGCTGAGCGCGCTGCGGCTCGAGGATTACGGCCTGCGCTGGGCGCGCAGCGCGAACGCCGTCGCGCATCCCGCGAGCGACGGCAGCTGCGCCGTGGTCGGCCCCGATCTCGACGCCACCGCCGCCTCGCTCGATGGGTTCGCGCCCGGCGACGGCGACGCGTGGCGGCGCCTCTACGGGCTCTGGGAGCGCGTGGGGGAGAACGTGCTCGGCATGCTGACCACGCCGTTTCCGCCCGTGCGTTCCGCGGCCGGGCTCGCGCTCAAGTTCCCGCCGCGCGAGCTTCTGCGGCTCGCGCGCATCGCCACGCTCGGCGTGCGCCGCTTCGCCACCGAGGAATTCCGCGGTGCCGGCGGCGGGCGCCTTTTGGCCGGCAACGCGCTGCATGCCGACCTCTCGCCCGAGATGACCCCGTCCGCCGTCTACGGCTGGGTGCTCTGCTCGCTGGCGCAGCAGGTGGGCTTCCCGGCGCCGGTCGGCGGGGCGGGGGAGCTCACCGCCGCGCTCGTGCGGCGCCTGCGCGCCCGGGGCGGGGAGCTCGTCTGCGGCGAGCGCGTGGTGCGCGTCGCGGTCGAGCGCCGGCGCGCCGTCGGCGTCGAGCTCGCGGGCGGGGGGTCCCTGAGCGCGAGCCGCGCCGTGCTCGCCGACGTCGACGCGCCCCAGCTCTACCTGGAGCTCCTGCCGCCGGAGGCCGTCCCGGCGCGCGTGCACGACGATTTGCGCCGCTTCGAGTTCGACAACGCGACGTTCAAGGTCGATTGGACGCTGGACGGGCCGATCCCGTGGGCCGCGCCTGTGGCTCGGGAGACGGGCACGATCCACGTTGCCGAGGACATGGACTTCCTCACGCAGCACGCGGCCGAGCTCATGATGCGCCGCATCCCCGCCGCGCCGTACCTCGTGCTGGGCCAGTACTCGCCCGTCGACCGGACGCGGATGCCGCCCGGCAAGGAGGTCGCCTGGGCGTACACGCACGTGCCGCAGCGGCCCCGCGGCGACGCCGGTCCCGATGGCCTCGAGGGGAAGTGGGACGAGCGCGAGCGCGAGGTCTTCGTCGGGCGGGTCGAGGCGCAGATCGAGCGGCTCGCTCCGGGCTTTCGGGAGCTGATCCGCGCGCGGCACGTGTACGCGCCGCCCGATTTCGTGGCGGTCGACCGCAACCTGAGGGGCGGCGCGCTCAACGGCGGCACCTCCCAGCTTCACCAGCAGCTCATCTTCCGCCCGATGCCCGGGCTCGGCCGCCCGGAGACCCCCGTCCGCAGGCTGTATCTCTGCTCGGCCGCGATCCATCCCGGCGGCGGCGTGCACGGCGGCTGCGGGGAGGCCGGCGCCCGCGCGGCGCTCTTCTGGGACCGGGCGCGCCGCACCCTGCCGGTCGCGGGCGCCGCGGCCGGGCTCGCCGTCGCCTCGCGCGCCGCCCGCCGCCCGTGACGCGCCACCGGCTCGGCTTCGCGGTCAAGGTGCTCGGCGAGGGCGGGCTGCCCTCGCACGACACCCGACGCTGGCAGTCGGGGCCGCACCTGCGCGTCTCGCTCGGGTACCTGCGCGAGATCCTCGCCTACCTCGAGCGCGCCGACGTGCGCATGTACCGGATGGCGACCGCGCTCGCGCCGTACGCGAGCCACCCCGAGCTCACCCAGTTCCACGGCCAGGTGGCCGAGTGCGAGGCCGAGCTCGCCGAGGTGGGGGAGAGGGCGCGCGCCGCCGGCGTGCGCCTCTCGACGCACCCCGGCCAGTACACGGTCCTCAACTCCGAGAACCCCGGGGTGCGCGACGCTGCGGTCGCCGAGCTCGAGGTTCAGGCTGCGCTGCTCGACGCGCTGGGGATGCCGCCCGAGGGGGTCATGGTGCTGCACATCGGCGGCACTGCCGGCGGCAAGGACGCGGCCCTGGACCGGTTCGCGGCCGGGTTCGAGCGGCTCAGCGAGCGCGCGCGGGCGCGGCTCGTCGTCGAGAACGACGACCGCTCGTTCGGGCTCGCCGATGCGCTGCGCGTCGCGGAGCGCTGTGGCGTGCCCGTGGTGTGGGACGCGCTCCACCACCGCTGCCACGACCCCGACCGCATCCCCGACGCGGAGGCCCTGCGCCTTGCGCTCGCGACCTGGCCCGCGGGCGTCGTCCCCAAGATCCACTTCTCCTCGCCGCGCCTCGACGTCACCCAGCGCAAGCAGCGCCGCGGCCGACGGGCCGAGCGCCGGTGGGTGCTGCCCGAGCTGCGCGCCCACGCCGACCTCATCGACCCGGTCGCCTTCGAGGCCTTCCTGCGCGAGGCGAGCCCCGAGCGCGACTTCGACATCATGCTCGAGGCGAAGGCCAAGGATCTCGCGCTGCTGCGGCTGCGCGAGCAGCTTTCGCGCCGCGGGTTCCCGCTGCAAGCCGGCTTTCTAAAGACCCCGCCGGACGCTGGAAATCCCGCATGAACTTGCTAAGTTTTTTCCACCGCCGCGGGGTGGAGCAGTCAGGTAGCTCGCCGGGCTCATAACCCGGAGGTCGCGGGTTCAAATCCCGCCCCCGCTATGGAAGATTTCCCCGACGGGGCCCTGCTCCGTCGGGGTTTTTCGTTGTCGGGGACGAGTTCCGGCATCACGGTGGCGCCGAGCTCCAAGTTCCGGAGCGGAGTTTCTCCGCCCCTCTTTCTTTCGGCTACAGCGCGGCAAACACGTAGCTGCGTGCCTGCCTAGTTGCGAAAGGCGGCCGGGCGCGATTCGAGGTAGCCTGCGCCGAAGCGCTGGCGCGATCGGACCTCGAATGAGCCTGGACGAGGCAGGCGAACTGGACGTACGGAGGATTCCCGCTCGGTCCCGGGCCGGACCTCTAGCGCTCGCCTCCCTCCAGCCGCTCGGCGCGCGCCGCCAGCTCCGAGACACGCACGCCCAGGGCGGCGGACAGCCGCGCGACCGTGCCCCAGGCCGGATTCGTCCGGCCGGACTCGATGTGCGAGATCCACGTCTCGTTGGTGTCGGCGGCCTGCGCGAGTTCGCGCTGGGTCATTCGCCGCTCGACCCGCAGCTCGCGCACGGCACGACCGAGAGCTTCCTGGGGCTCGAGGCGCCGACCCATGCGCCGACGCTTGCGAGCCGTCCGGTACTTTGCTTTTACCTCAAGTCACCAGGAACGGGACCGGAGGCGAGGTCATGCCAGTAGAAGGAGAACCGCTCCCGCGCCAGATCTACGCGCGCTACGCCGAGTTCCTCGATAGCGACCGGCGGCGCGGAGGCGACGCCCTGGAGCTCGGCCATGACTGGCGCGACGGCGACGAGCGCTACAGGGTGTGCTGGTACGCGGGGACCGGCGAGCTGACCTGCGAGCGCCTCACCGGCGAGGAGGAGAGCAATCTCGAGGACTTCCATCGCGGCGTCGCCGGCCCGGTGGAGATCCTGGCACACGTCCCGACCCGCGAGCGCCTCGAAGAGCTGCTCGGGCACTGGCCGAACATCGCTCCGAACCAGCCCCGAACATTGCGGTGGCTGCGTGGAGTCCTGCGCGAGCTCTCCGCGTTGGAAGCGACCGACGCGACCCGACGAGCCTGAGTCCGAAAGCACGCGCTGCCTGGGCGTCGACCTTGCCTCGGGTGAGGGCTGCAGGCAATGCCGGCGCCCGCAGCCGCGTCGTCCCGCTCGACCCGAGCGGCACCATCAATGACGCCGGGGACAACGATTTGCCTATGCCGCCGCAGCCTCGGTCGATTCCTCGAGATGGGACGCGCGAGCAAGCTCACCGGCGAGATCCGCGACTTGCTTCAGGACCTGGTCGGGCGACGCCTCTAGATCGATGGCGCGAACCTCGAGGACAGTTCGACCATCCCGGATTCGATGGGTGCGAGACCGCTGATCGACGTCGCGCGCGTATACAAGAAAGCCGCGCTCCTGGCCAAGTCCGGCGCAGTAACCGAGCATCTGATACGCGTCGGCATTGGGGAACCGCTCGTCCTTGAGCTGCTTGTACTTGGCGTCGACTACGGCACGAATGCGGCCGCCCCGCCACCAGGTGATGTCGGGCTTGAGCCGGAGCGCTTGTTCGTGATCCAGGAACTCTCGCCGGTACTGGAGCCGGACGATCCCTCCGTGTGGGCGAAGGGCCTCGCTCAGTGCCGCGGAGAGGAAGTCCTCGAACACCTGGTTCATGTCGAAGACGAACGAGACCGACCTGATCTCGCCTCTCTCCGTGGTGATCGACGCCCGTTCGAGGATGAGCAGGGCAAGGCGCAGCGCGGGCTCGTAGCGACGGTTCAGCCTTGTGATCTGGGGCATCGGGACAGGGCCCGTGGCCGGCTCGACATCCTCGAGGGTCGCGCGGATGCGGAGGAGCCGCTTGCGCGCGGTCGCTGGGAGCCGAGGGAAGCGGAGGAGCAGGTCGCTCGCTCCCCGGAGGATGCGATTCTCGGGCACGTCGAGCGCGTAGTCGTCGTACGTAATCTCAAGCGGGAGCGGCAGGCCGCTCGACCGGTTTATCTGATCAGCGACGCGCAGCCGGCCCCGCAGCGCGTAGGAGCGCTCGTCCACGGTGACGTAGCCGCGTAGCGGCCCGGGCTCGATCGCGCGATATGCGTGGAAGGCGAACCCGCTGGCTGCTGCGGCGAAGAAGTCCGGATCCCGCTGGAACGCGGTGATCGAATCGCGCCAGCCGTCCTGGTCGACGGCGTAGGCGAGCAGGAACATGAGCTTGGGGATCGCCAGGCGGGGCACTACGCGGATCTCCCAATCGCTGCCGGCGACAACCCCGACGCGGGAATCCGCCGCAAGCTGCCAGCTATCGGGCGGCTCGTGGATCCCAACCGTGACCAGACCGCCGTCGGCGACTTGTCGCGCCTGTTCCGGCGTCAGCTTGCGGATTGCGGTTGACCAGGCCTCAATCGGCTCGATCATCCGCAGCCGGCTCCTCGGCGACCGTCGTGGCGTCGGCCTCCTCGGCCAGGCGGCGCCGCAGGCTCTTGAGGCCGAACTCAGCCTCGATGTCGCGGTCGGCGCCGTAGAAATGCTCCTCGAGCAGCGGCTTGAGCGCGTGCTCCCAGACCTGTTCGAGGCGCGGGGCGCCGCCATCGGGCGTCATGAAGTACGAGGGACCGATCGAGAAGTCGTCGTCGCCTCCGATGGCCTCGTTCAACTTGTCGAGCAACGCGGCTGGCTCGGGGTCGAGCTCGTGGCGCTCGAGCCATTTGCGCAGCACGCTCTTCACCGGCTCCCGCGTTGGCAGGAAGCCGACGAAGTAGAAGCGGCGACGGAGCGCGCTATCGACCAGAGCAATGGAGCGATCGGCCGTGTTCATCGTGCCGATCAGGAAGAGGTTGTCGGGCAGCTCGAACTGCTCCTCACGCGAATACTGAAGCTCGATTCGCTCCGTCCGGTACTCGAGCAGGAAGTAGAGCTCCCCAAAGACCTTGGCGATGTTCCCGCGATTGATCTCATCGACGATCAACAGGTGCGGCTGCTCGGGATGCTCGGCCGCACGCCGTGCGATCTCACGCAGAGCGCCCGGAACCAATTCGAAGGCCACGCTGCTGTCGCCGTCTGCGGAGACCGGCCGGTAGCCCTCGAAGAAGTCCTCGTACGTGTAGGAGGGGTGGAACTGGACGAGCCGCATGTGGCCGCCGTTCTCCTCGAAATGACGGCCGATGTGCCTCGCGACGAAGGTCTTTCCGGTTCCCGGCGGACCGTAGAAGATGAGCTGCTTCTTCTCGGCGAGCAGGTCGAGGATGTTCTGCTGCAGCCAGTCCTGGGGGAGGTGCAGCTCGGTGGCAAGCTCCGCCGTGGCGGACGGGATGTCGACGGCCTTCCGCCCTGGGGCCGCTGGCTTGTGTTCCGGGTGACCTGCGCCCCCGCTGCGGAAAGCATCAAGGGCTCGCCGATCATCGTCCCCCCAATCCTTGGGGGACGCGGTGGTCACCCACCAGACGATCCCCTGGGCATCGAGGAGGTCGCGAAGCCGGACGCCCTCGCCCAGCAGGCGCAGCAGCAGCTCCTCGAGGAGGTCGACCCAGTCGGCGTAAATGGCGACCGTCGTGTCGGCATCCTCGGCCTGCCCGAACTGGGCGAAGACAGCCTGGGCCTGGTCGAAGGTGAGCAACCAGTCGGCGCCGTACTCCTCGGCCTCGCGCGGATAGGTCTCGCGAAGGAAGTCCCGCACCCGCCGGCCGTCGATCCCGAGCTTGGCCGCTAGCTCGTTCGGCCGGAAGACGGCCTCGGGGTCAAGGTCTGCCTCCGGTCGCGGTGGCAGGCCGAGCGCCCGGCGCAGCCTCGAGTACGGCGTCCACTTGAAGAACGGCGCACCGGTCGGATCCCTGCCCAACAGGAGGAAAGTTGCGATCGACAGCCTCGTGCCGGGACCCGAGGCGGCCTCGCTCGGCAGGGCGGCGAGAAACCGTGTGAGGCCTTCGCGAGCGTCCTCGCCCTGCCACAGGAGGGCGATGGCGTCCCGTGCGGCTAGTGCGTGACTCTCGCACCACCCGAGGAACTTGTCGTGGGCTCGCCAGTCGGTCAGGTTGTTCTTGCTGTCCTTGAAAGCCGCGCTGAGGTGCTCCAGCCAATCCGACGCCCCGCTCTCGACGGCCTCGCGGGCAGCGCGGACCTTGTCGGCCACGGCGAGCTTGTAGTCACGCTCGTTCTCGTCGAAGTCGTCCCGCTCGAAGATCCGCTTCGCCCATGAGACAAGCTCGGTCCACTGCGGGCTTGGATCGTCGCTCCAGACTCGGTGAAACGCGTCCCAGTAGAGCTCGACGCCGTGGCCCAGCGCCTCGGTTGCCGCCTTTCGAATCGCCTGGATTTGGCGATCCTCGTCGTCGCCGGCCTCCGCCACGCCTGGCGCCTTCGCGAAGGCCGCCGTCAGCCTCTGGCGGTGGCTCGGGGCGATCATGTACTCGAAGGTCTCGGGGAAGATCAGGTGCAGGAGCGCGTTCGCTTGCAGCGCGCTCTGCCGGTTCCACACGGGGACCGTGGGGGCGGTCGAGCCGCGAGTGTCGGTGATGAGGTCGCGGAAATCCCATGGCGAAGCGAGCCGCCGCTCGACGTCCTCGGCATCGAGCGACTTCCAGGCGATCACGAACCGCACGAGGAAGCGCATGTAGGCATCACGCCAGGACTTACCGGCCCCGTATGCGGCCACGCCGCCGGCGTGGAGAGCGTTCACGAGCTCATCCGGCACGGAGCTGGTTCCGGGCGCCACGCCGAGGACGCGGTTGATGTGCTCGACCTTCGTATCGCCGGACGTGTCGCTCTCGGCGAGGAGTTGGACGTAGAGCAGCTCCGCGGCTAGCTGGACCGAATCAGCCTCGAGCCCCTCGAGCTGGCGCTCCAGCTTGTCGACGAAGGAGCCCTTTCCTTCAATGGGTGCGCCGACCGTCCCCTCGAGCGTCTCGGCCAAGTCGAGCGTCCATATCGTTCGCTCGCTCGAGAACAGCGAGCCGTCCCGGCGCAGGCAGGTTTCGACAAGGCGGGACGCCACGTCATAGATCTCAGGTCCGCACCAAGTCGCTCTAGCCACAGGTCTCTCAGCTCCTCCTAGCGCGCTAATCTTGCCAAGTCCGCCCGCTCAGACGGCAGACGGGACGCGGCCATCGTCGACATCCGTTCGTCTCGTTCGGCTCCAGATGTCAGGCTTGAGGGCCGACGCGCGACGTGACCGCTACGCGTGCCGCGCGCGCGGATCCGCTTGTACGCTCGCCTCGGGAGGAGAGCCCGATAGGAGTCAGACTCGAAGAACTCACGCCCGGAAGCCAGATCGTCGGCCTCGTCGACCCTCCAGGAGGCCGCGGACGCCGATCCTGGTCAAGTGAAGGAGGCCCGCGCTCGTCGCGACCTCTTCCGCAAGGCATTCGAGCCCGAGAGCGATGTGATCGAGGTCATCCCGTCGGGCTCGCTCGCTCGCAGTACGCAGCGTGAGCCAATCAACGATGTCGACGTGATCATCGTCTTCAACGCGGCGGACCACCCGGGCTGGGGCCAGGACGGCTCAAGCGCGGATGACGCCCTCGGCTACCTCCAGCAGCGAGTGAAGGACCTGCTTGGGGCAAACGGCGGCAGCGTCGAGCAAGCGGTCCGACGTGTGGACCGGAAGAACCACGCCGTCAAGTGCTTCCTGGACGACCCTGGCGATCCCGACGCGTTTACCGTCGACGCCATGCCGGCCCTCCGGCAGCCGACGGGTGAGCTGCTCGTACCCGAGCGGCGGAGCGAGACCTGGATCCGCACCGACCCGGAGCATCTGATTCGACGGGTCGCGGAGCGTCAGAGCGACTGGGATCTGTTTCGGCCCCTGGTCCGCGTGCTCAAGTACTGGAACGAGACGGCGAAGGCCGGCATGAAGTCGCTGACGGTTGAGGTCCTCGCGCTCGCAAACCTCTCGGAGGAATCGACACGGCCCAAGGCGCTGCAGCGCTTCTTTGCGGCCGCGGTGAATGCGGTGGACCTTCCGATTGAGGACCCCGCTGGCCACTGCGGCGAGACCCAGCCCGATCTCGACCGCGACCATGCTCGCGCTTGTCTCGACGACGCTGCGAGCAAGGCGTGGCACGCTGTGAACGCTCAGGATGCCGGCGAGACCGACAGGGCTGGGTGTCTATGGCGCGAGGTGATGCGTTCCCTGAACCAGATGGAGGCTGCGCGCAGGACGACAAGAGCGACTCCGAAGCCGGCGTCAACATCGCGGTGGGAGTTGGCGCTGGCACCATCGGGGTCGATCGGGCCCGGCCGGTGACCGACGCGCCGCAGGGCTAGTTCGATGCCCAACCGGCCGGCCATCGGCTGGATTGAGGCCGAGCCCGCGGTACTCGAGCGCGAGAAGGACGCGATGGCCCGCCACGCGCCCGAGATGGAATGGGCTGACGACCTCGTTTGGCGCGGCGGACGCCGGGCTGTCGGCTGGAGAGGGAGGGCCCCGACCTGGGGCGCCGCGCGCCCCAAGCCGCCAGGCGTCGACGAGCTCCTCGCCGGGCAACGCCTCGAATTGCTCGTGGTCTATCCCGAGGCGTTTCCCGTCGTGCCGGCCTCCGTGTACCCGATCGATCCAGACCCGCCGTTGGATCGTCGTACGCTGCACCGCTGGCACATCAACGGCGACGGCTCTCTTTGCCTAATGCAGAGCGCCGGGGACTGGCAGCTCACGGATACCGCAGCGGATCTCGTGCGGAAGGCCGCGGGCTGGTTCATCGAGTACCTCCTGGTCGAGGACGGGAAGCTCGATGGGATGACCGAGAGGGGCATCTTCGAGGACACGAGCGTCGACTCGAAGCTCGCCGAGTACACGTCATGATCGAGCCCGCGATCATCCTGCCCCGGGTCTACGCGGAGCGGATCGCGCAGAGCGGGAAGAATTCCGGAACGCTCGATGTCAAGTGGGACGAGCGAGAGCTGCTCGCCCTGATCGACGGATTTCGAGCCGGCCGTGACGGAAATGCGATTCGCGGTCTCTCGGATCTGCCGCGCAAGCACCATGACCTCGCGCATGCCTCAACCCAAGTCGGGATGGGCCTCTGGTTTCGGGCTGACCCAGAACTCCACGTCGCCGGAATGCAGTCCCGGATCGTCAGCGGCGCGCTGCCGCTGGACTATTTCCGCGGGAAGGTCGTCGGCGGAGACTGGACGAACCCTGGCCGTGGCAAGACGATCACGCTGACCTGCGCCGAGGTACCCGAACACGAGGAGTCCCACTTCGCGGGCTGGCTGCTGGACGCCCAGTCGGCCGAGTGGTGCTTCGTGGAGGTGGCCGACGAGGAGTCGGAACTCCTTGCGCCGCTCCGGCCCGCTTGGCCGCTCGAGGAGATCGCCGAGAAGCTCGTCGTCGTTGTCGGCGCCGGAAGCATCGGCAGCGCAGCGTGCGAGGCGCTCGCCTCCTACGGAGTTCGCCGGTTCGCGCTTGTCGATCCCGACCGCCTGCTCACACACAACTTCGCCCGCCACCGCGTGGGCCGGACGCAGCTCGGTCGCCACAAGGTGAACGCCCTCGCGGCGCGGCTTCACGAGCGCGACCCTGCGGTCGACGTTCAACCACTGCCCATAGACGTGATCTACGACGCGGATGTCGTGCGCCCGGTGATCGCCGAGGCCGACATCACGCTCGTGTGTGCCGACGGCGTCGAACCTCGACGAGTGTCGAACCACCTCTCTCGCCGGGCAGCAAAGCCTGCGGTATTCGCGTGCGTACTCGCTGATGGGGCGTACGGAGAGATTCTCCGCATCCGCCCGCCGCGCGTCGGCTGCCTCCTCTGCGTCCGCGCGGAGCTCATCGCGAAAGGAGCCATGAACCCCGAACCCGCGCTCGACCGAGGCTACGGGACGGGGACTCGCCATCTGCCGATGACCGCGGTCGGCGGCGACCTCGGACTCGTCGGCGAGCTTGCAGCGAAGGTGACGGCCGCGACCCTGCTGGAGCGACTGGGCTATCGCGAGCAGCGCCTGCCGGGTGATCACGCAATCCTCGCCCTTCGCCCGAAGACCGGCATGGCTCCGCCATTCGACATGGAGCTCGCCGGCGACGTGCGGTGGGGCGAGCTGCCGTCGCCCCGGGCAGACTGCCCGACGTGCGGGAGCAACCGAACTACCGGATAGAGGTCAAGGACGAGGCACGGCGCAGCATCGAGCACCTCGCCCGCGAGTCCTCCGATGGCAACGAGACTGGTGGAATTCTGCTCGGGCGTGGTCCCGACGCGGGCGGCGAGATCCACGTTGAGATCGCAGGTGACCCGGGTCCCAACGCGGATCGCCGGCCCGACTTCTTCCTCCGAGATCTCGCGCATGCGCAACTACTTGCAAGCCGGGCATGGGAGGAGCGACGGGCGATCTGGGTCGGGGAGTGGCATACGCACCCGGAGGGCGGAGTCGCGCCGAGCCCGGTCGACCTCGCCACTTATGCCCGGCTGCTGTCGGCGTCCGCGCTGGAGTTTGAGGTCTTCGTTTCGGTGATCGTCGTCCCGGACGAGGCCGAAGGGTGGTCCATGCCACGCCTCCATCCGTGGACACTCGCGATAGAGGCCATACAGAGCGCGGATGGGTAGCGCGTCCAGGTTGGTCGGTAGCTTCGACCCGTGGGCGTTGACCTCCGACAGCTCCTGATTGCGAAGCAGGAGACGCTCGGCGCCGGCCTCGAAGCCGGGCGCAAGGTCTTCGAGCATCCGGGAGCGAAGGGCGAGGTTTCCGAGTTCGACTGGCGCGGTGCGCTCTCTGAGTTCCTGCCGAAGCGCTACGCGGTCTCGAAGGCTTTCATCCTCGACTCCAGGGGCGAAGTTTCCGACCAGATCGATCTCGTGATCCACGATGCGCACTACTGCCCCTTGCTTTTCGAGCAGGCCGACCAGCGCTTCATTCCAGCCGAGAGCGTCTACGCGGTCTTCGAGATCAAGCAGGAGCTGAGCGCCGACACGGTTTCCTACGCGATCGGAAAGGCCGCTTCGGTGCGACGCCTGCACCGGACGAGCCTCCCCATCGTCCATGCCGGCGGTGAGTACACGGCTCGCGAGCCATTCGAGATTCTGGCCGGCATCCTCGCGCTGCGTAGCTCATGGAGCCCTCCCTTCGGAGAGTCCTTCGAAGCATCGCTCGAAGGCGGCGATGATCGCGGCCGCCTTGACTTCGGCTGCGCGCTCCAAGATGGCGCCTTTGACATCCGCTACGAAGGGGACGACCCGACGATCACCACGAGCGATCCGGAAGCGAGCTTGATGTTCTTCGTCCTTTACTTGTTCGGGCGGCTCCAGCAGCTCGGCACGGTGCCCGCCATCGATCTTGCGGAGTACGCACGGGATCTCGAAGCGGAAGAGTGAGGGGCGCCAGGCAGGCTGTGCTGACTCACCCGCACGCAGCGTCGTCCAGGTGCTTTGGCGAGTCGCTGACTCTGCGGCGCGAGCTTCGATAGGCGCGAGTCGCGCCGCGTCTGCCTCGCACGCGACCATAAGCGGGTGGCCGCTTCAAACCCGCCGCCCGCGTTCTCCGCCTCGACCGTCGAGATGGTCTGCCGAGCACTCGGCGAGGCCGTTCGCGGCCATCAGATCGCGAACCTGATCGCTCCGCTCAGGATCCAGGAAAGACCAGGTGACGAGAGCAACACGAAGTGGAAGCGGCTGTTCAACGCGGTCGCTGCAGCGCAGAACCGTCAGGGCGACGGGCGGCCACTGCTCCGCCTCGTCAGTGAAGTGATGCAGCCGGTGCGCTTCGCATCGCCGGAGCAGTTCGAGGCGCATCGTGTCGCGGTCAACGAGCGGCTCCTCCTCAATGGATACCGCGTGCGAGAGGACGGCAAGGTGGCCCGGGTGGCGCCAGCGGCAACGCTGTCAGAGGCACAGCAGCGCGCTGATGCGCTGCGCGCCGAGCTCGCGCGCCGCGAGGTGCATCCGGATGTCCTGAACTTCTGCCGCGCCGAGTTGCTGCAGCAGAACTACTTCCACGCGGTGCTTGAGGCGTCGAAGAGCGTGGCTGAGAAACTGCGAAACCTGAGCGGCGTGCAAGGCGACGGCGCTCCGCTCGTCGACGCGACCTGCTCCTTGTCGTCCGGCCCGATCGTGGCATTCAACGCGCTGTCGACGGACTGGGAGCGGTCGGAGCAGACGGGGCTCGCGACCCTGCTCAAGGGACTGTTCGGGACGTTCCGCAACCCGACCGCGCACGCACCAAAGGTGCGCTGGGCGACATCGCGCAAGGATGCGCTGGACATGCTCACGCTCGCGTCGATGCTGCACCGGCGGTTAGACGCGGCGACGGTGCGCCGGTAACCAGCAACCGCGTGAGCACGTAATGGTGAGGGACTTCCTCAGAGGGCCTGCGGCCGCTACGGTCGCAGTTGGACAACCTCGACGAACCGGTAGGCGAGCGTCGGGGATAGGTGTTCAAAACCCGCCCCCGCTATAGACCGATCGGATCGAGCGCCCTCGCGAGAGCGGGGGCGTTTTCGTTACCGGGGCGCCCAGCCCTGCGCCGAGAAATGGCCGAGCGTCCGCCCAAGCCCCTCGTCGAACTCCGTTGCCGACCACCCGAGCTCCTCCTCCGCCCGCCGCGAAACCGGCACCGGGTGCGACTCGAGGAAGTGGAGCTGGCCACGGGGGATCAGCGGCGGGCGGCGCGTGATCTGTGCGATGCGCTCGCCGGCCGCCGAGACTGCCCGCGCCAGGCCGATCGGCATCACCCGCGGCACCTTGGCGCTGGGGACGTGCCGGGCGACCGCGCGGGCGATCTCCTCGAGGGTGAGGTAGGGGCCCGAGAGGATGTAGCGCGCGCCGTCGGGTGCGTCCGTGGCTGCCCGGATGTGGCCGTCCGCGACGTCCTCGGAGTTGACGACCGGCATGCCGCCCGGCAGGAGCATGGGGATCTTGCGCTGGGCGAGCCGGACGAGGAAGTCGTTGAGGCCCGGGGTGAGCACGGGCGCCGGCCCGTACACGGCCGCGGGATGCAGGAACACGGTGGAGAGACCCCCGTTGGAGGCCTCGGCCACGATCCGGTCGGCCTCTTGCTTTGAGCGCTCGTAGTGGGTTGGCCGGGGGTTCGGGTCGAGGACCGACTCGTCGAAGGGCTGCCCGGGCGTCCACTGGAAGACATCGATCGTGCTCGTGTAGACGAAGCGCCCGACGCCGGCGTCCTGCGCCGCGTTCACCACGTTGCGGGTGCCCTCGACGTTCACGCGGACGAAGTCGGCGGGGTCGCGGCGCCACTGCTCGGGCAGCCCGGCGGCGTGGTAGAGGAGCTCGCACCCCTGAGCGGCGGCGCGAACGGAGTCGGGGTCGGTGACGTCGCCCGCCACCGCCTCGACGCCCTCGGGCAGGATCGGGCTCGCCCTCTCAGGCGAGCGGACCAGCGCCCGCACTTGGTGTCCCGCCGCCGCGAGGCGGGCGGCGATCGGGTGCCCGACGTTGCCGGTCGCCCCCGTGATCAGGATCGTGCTCACGGCGCGACGCTAACACGGCCGGGGCCGCCAGTCGGCGGCTCTGCGCGTGCCCGGTCCGGCTTGCCTCGCCCAGCCGCGCAGTTGGGCGGCAAGGTCCGAGCGGATGGCGCTGGGTGATGCCGTGATCTGCGCGATCGAGCAGAACCGCAAGCTCGCCTGCTTCGGGTACGACGGCGACGGCGTCGACCAGGCGCCCGCCTGCAAATCCAAGTCGCTCGCCCTCGACGAGGGGCACGCCTGCGCCGTGCGCGCGAACGGTCCGGTGCGCTGCTGGGTCTACGACAACGCGGGCCAGACGGACGTTCCGCCCGGACCTCAAATATGGCCGGGCCGAGCGTCCGCCCGGCGCGCCTTCGCCTCCCCGCGATCGGATCGGCGGCCGCACTCGCCGCCCCGGTCCGTCGCACGCCGCCAAGGGCCCGGGTGTAGGTTGGGGTCTCCGCAACCGGATGAGGAGGAGACGATGGGTGAGCGCGCCACCGGATACACGGTCGCAACCCGCGAGGAAGCCCTCGACTTCATGGCCAGCTACCCCGGCTACGGCGAGCAGCGCTGGTACTCCGACGCGCTGGGCACCGAGCAGGTGTCGTTCAGCTGGCGGCGCATGCCGCCCGGCACCGGCGGTCGCGGCAGCTACGGTCACCGCCATCCGGGCATGGAGGAGGTCTACTTCGTGGCGCGCGGGACGGTCACGTTCAAGGTGGGCGACGACGTTTTCGAGGCGGGCGCGCAGACGGCCGTGCGGATGACGGGCGAGGCCTTTTACTCCGTCCACAACGACACCGACGCCGAGGCCGAGTTAGTGATCTTCTCCGAGCGCCGCCCCAAGCCCCCGATCGAGCGCAGCGAGGGCTTTTGGCCGTAGCGGCACTTGGGCCGGCCGGCGGGGTCAGCCTGGGCAAGCTGGGCTGTTTCGGCTTCGACGGCTACGGGGTCGACCAGGCGCCCGCGGGCAACCACAAGTCGGTCAGCCTCGGCGAGGGGCATGCCTGCGCCGTACGCACGAACGACCGCGTGCGCTGCTGGGGCGACAACCTGGACGACGAGACGGACGTCCCGCCCGGCCTGAAGTAGGCCGGGCGGGCCCCGTGGGGCCTGGGCGCGGAGCGGCCGCGCCCAGGCTCACCGCTCGCTATCCAGCAGCGCCATGTGGGCCGCGGGGTAGCGCTCGCCGGCGGCGGCGTCGCGCGGGACGGCCGCGGCGATCCGCTCGAGCTCGGCCGGCCCGAGCTCGACGTCCGCCGCGCCGAGGGCGCCGGTGAGCTGTTCGCGCGTGCGCACCCCGACCAGCGGGACGATGTCCTCGCCCTGCGCTGCGACCCAGGCGATCGCGAGCTGCGCGATGGTGATCCCGAGGTCCCGGGCGATGTCGTCGAGGCGCGCGACGAGCTCGAGGTTGCGCTCCAGGTTGCCGGCCTGAAAGCGCGGGGTGTAGGCGCGGAAGTCGCCCTCACGGAAGCCGCGATCGGCTGTCCAGCGGCCGCTCAAGAGCCCGCGGCCCAGCACGCCGTAGGCGGTCATGCCGATGCCGAGCTCGCGCAGCGTCGCCAGGATCTCGTCCTCGACGCCGCGGGTGAGCAGCGAGTACTCGATCTGCAGGTCGGCGATCGGCGCGACGGCGGCCGCCCTGCGGATCGTCTCTGCGCCGACCTCCGAGAGGCCGACGTGGCGCACGTAGCCCGCCTCGACGAGTTCGGCGATCGCCCCGACCGTCTCCTCGATCGGCACCCGCGGGTCGAGGCGGGCCAGCCGGTAGATGTCGACGTGGTCGACCCCTAGACGGCGCAGGCTGTAGGCGAGGAAGGTCTTCACCGCCTCAGGCCTGCCGTCGATCCCGAGCCAGGTGCCGTCGGGTGCGACCAGGCCGCCGAACTTGACGCTGATCGCGACGTCGTCGCGGCTGCGGTCGCGCAGCGCCCGGCCCAGGAGCAGCTCGTTGTGGCCCATGCCGTAGAAGTCGCCCGTGTCGAGCAGCGTCACGCCGGCGTCGATCGCGGCGTGGATCGCGGCCACGCTCTCGGCGTCGTCGCTCGGGCCGTACGCGCCCGACATCCCCATGAGCCCCAGGCCGATCGCTCCGACCTGCGGGCCGCGCGCGCCCAGCCTGCGTCTGCGAAGCGTTGTCTGCATCGTCCTCCGTTCTCGTCCGAGTCGCGTTGCGCCCGTCACGGTTCCACGTGTCGCAGTGGGCGAAAAGAGGCGGCTTCATCGGGGGATCGCCGGTCCCTGGATGCGCCGCCGGGGCGCCTGGATAATCCGAGGCGTGGACCGCGACGGACTCGCCGAGTTCCTGCGCCGCCGGCGCGAGGCGCTCAAACCCGCCGACGTCGGCCTGCCCGCGGGCGAGCGGCGACGCACGCCCGGCCTGCGCCGCGAGGAGGTCGCGGCGCTCTGCCACATGTCCACCGACTACTACACGCGGCTCGAGCAGGGCCGCGGCCCGCGGCCCTCCCCGGCGATGCTCGCGTCGATCGCGCGCGGCATGCGCCTCACGCTGGACGAGCGCGACCATCTCTTCCGGCTCGCGGGCCACGCCCCGCCGCCGCGCACGGCGCGCAGCAGGCACGTGAGCCCGGGGATGATGCGCATTCTCGAGCGCCTCGACTGCCCCGCGCAGGTGATCACCGACCTGGGCGAGATCCTCGTGCAGAACGAGTTCGCCGACGCGCTCTTCGGCGACCAGGGCGGCTACGGCGGGCTGGAGCGCAGCATCATCTACCGCTGGTTCGTGTGGCCCGAGGGGCGCATCCACCCAAAGGCCGATCACGACTACCACTCGCGCGCGCTGGTCGCCGACCTGCGGGCCGCGCTCGCGCGGCACCCCGACGATGAGTTCGCGAACGAGCTGGTCGAGGCGCTGCTCGCGCGGAGTAATGAGTTCGCCGAGCTGTGGAGCGCGCACGAGGTCGCGGTTCGCCGGCGTGACGAGAAGCGGTTCATCCATCCGCAGGTGGGGGTGATCACGCTGGAGTGCCAGGTGCTCACGGCGGAGGAGGTGGGGCAGAGGCTGCTCGTGTTCACCGCGCGCCCCGGCACCGAGGACGCCGAGAAGCTGGAGCTACTGCGGGTCGTCGGGCGCGACGCGTTCGAGCTTCCTGCGCTCGAGGCCTGAGCTCCCCCGGCTACTCACACGGGGTCAGGCATTCCCCTTGGCTGGTCACAGGAGACGCTGTAGCGTCGCGTGGTTACTTGTCGAACGTGGCGCGTGCGCCACTGCAAAGCTCGGGGAGGGCCTTCATGACCGCATGTATCCGTTTGGTCGTCGCTGCGTTCTGTGCGGTCGCGGCGATTGGGCTGACGGCGGCGCCGGCTGGCGCCGTAAAGGTGACCGCGGGCGGACAGCACAGCTGCGCGCTCAAGGACAACAGCCGCGTCGTCTGCTGGGGGGCCGACGATTACGGCCAGTCGAGCCCGCCCAAGGCGCGCTTCGTGTCCGTAAGCGCGGGCGAGTACCACACCTGCGGCGTCGTCAAGAAGTCACGGAAGCTGCGGTGCTGGGGACGCAACGACTACGGCGAGACCGACGCGCCCAAGGGCAAGTTCAGGTCGGTCTCGGCCGCCTACTATGTCACCTGCGCCCTGCGTGCGAACGGCAGGGTCGCCTGTTTCGGCTACGGCTTCTACGGCGTCGACGACCCGCCGTCCCGCACGTTCAAGTCGATCCACGCACACGCCTACGGCGAGCACGCGTGCGGCGTGCTGCTCAGCGGCAAGGCCCTGTGCTGGGGCGACAACGACTACGGCAAGGGCGATGAGCCCGGCGGGAAGTTCAGGTCGGTGCAGACCGGCGCCTACCACGCGTGCGGCATCCGCCCGAACAGCCGCGTGAAGTGCTGGGGCTACGACGGCGGCTACGGCGAGCTGGGGCCGCCGGCCGGCAAGGTCCGGGCGGTGTCGCTGGGCTACTACGTGACCTGCGCGATCAAGCGGAACCGCAAGCTGGACTGCTTCGGTTACGACTCCTACGGCGTCGACCAAGAGCCCCCGGGCAAGTACAGGTCCATCAGCCTCGGCGAGGAGCACGCCTGCGCCGTGCGCACGAACGGCCGCGTGCGCTGCTGGGGCGACAACGGCGACGGCGAAACCGACGTCCCGCCCGGCATCAAGTAGGACCGCCCGGCACCGCATACGAAAAGGGGCCCGCTTTCCGCGGGCCCTTTCTCGTTTGCGGTCTGTTCGGCCTGCTCAGACGGCCCCGTTGGCGTCGGCGCCGCTCGCCGCGGCGACCAGGCTCCCGTCGGCGTCCGCCGAGCCCGCCTCGAGCCGGCAGATGATGCGCGGGTGGCCGTCGATCGTCGGCGCGTCGAGGACGGTCGCCCCCGCAAAGCCGGCGATGCGGGCGAGGCGGTCCAGGCTGCCGCCGGTGAAGCCCCAGTAGACGAAGTCGTCTCGGGCGTAGACCTCGCCGGACTCGCAGACGTGGATCGCGGCCGCGTCCTCGAGGCTCTTGTCCGCGACCCCGTAGGTCTCGAGGAGGACCTCGCCGCCCGGCTCAAGTCGGCGCCGGAGGATCGACAGAAGGCCCAGCGGGTTCTCGACACGGTGCAGGATCCCGAAGCAGAGGATCAGGTCGAACCGCTCGTCGAGTTCGTCGAGCTCGAACGCGTCCAGCTTGCGGTACTCGACGTCGGACTCGAGCAGGCGTGCGATCGTGCGGAACCCCTCGCCGCCCTCGAGCTCGACGCCCCAGCGCGCCTTGACCCAGTCGCGGTACTGCTCGTTGTCTACTGCGACGACCCGGGTGGCGCCGCGCGACTCGGCGAGAAAGGCGTAGAAGCCGTCGAAGGCGCCCACGTCGAGCACGCTTTTCCCGGCCAGGTCCTCGGGGAAGAACGGCAACCGGTAGCGGTGGTCCCGAGCCACCCCGTGGGTGTAGATCTGCCCGCCGTTAAGGCTGAAGGTGTGAAACCAGAGCGGTACCGACTCGATCGCGGCCTGCGCGGCCTCGGCGGAAACCTCGATCGGAAGCGCGTCGGCGACGGCCTTCTCAGCGGCGGTTGGCGCTGGAATGCTGGCGGCGGCGGCGCCTCTCTCGTCGACCGATACCGGCATTCGGAAGATCCTCCTTTCTTCTTCTCAGCCCCATTCGAAAAATCGCGCGCCCCGACGACTGGACCCGGGCGGTTCCCTGCCCCCGGTTGACGCTCGGGGTCGCGGGGTGACCCGCAAATGATGCCGTGGCCCGACGTCATTCGACATCCACCTGATCCCGGTATTGCGGGCAGCTGCCGGGTTGCGTTTGGCCGAGCGCGATTTCGGCACTAGACTGCAGATCCGGTGGACCAAGGTCGACAGGGGGGACGCAGGCGGTTGCGGTCGTTAAGTCGGCGAGCCGCTGGTGGTTCTTTGCCGAACGCCTAATCGATGACGTCGCTCAAGCCCGGGCCCCGCGATCACCTCATCACCCGTGCGCTGAAGCGAGCCCTATCCCGAGTTGATGGGGAGCTCCTGGTTAGCCAGGCGCTTGATCCCGCGGAAGCACCCGATCGCCTCGCTCGGCACCTCATGGATGAGGTCCGGACGGCGCTGCGAGAGTTCGACTCGGCAGACGGGCAGGCCGCCGCCGTCAATGACTTACTTGCCCGGCTGCTCAGCCCCCAGGACGCACGCGAAGCTGAAGTGCTCCGACCGGCACGGATCCTGCAGGGCATCCGGAAACGGTCGCGGTTTGGCGACCCTCTCGATCTGCCGACGCCGCCGGCGACTCCGTTTGCGCAGTCCGACCTTCTAGTGAACGCTCGGGGACAGCCGAACATCGGTTCCGAATTGCGCAACGAGCTGGCGAGTGCGGATTCCGTCGACCTGATCTGCGCGTTCGTGCTCTGGTCCGGCGTCAGGCGGCTCCGCGACGCCTTGGCAGGCGTGATCAAGCGTGGTGGACGCGTGCGAGTGATCACCACGACCTACATGGGGACCACCGAGAAATATGCGGTGGATGAGCTCGTGAACCTAGGAGCGGATGTGCGTGTCGCCATGGACGCGCGCACCACCAAGCTGCACGCGAAAGCTTGGCTCCTGGAGCGTGAGTCGGGCTTGACGACCGCTTTCGTCGGCTCGTCCAACCTGTCGCATTCCGCGCTCTTCGACGGGCTCGAATGGAACGTGCGGCTCTCATCGGTCGACGCCGGCCACCTGATCGACCGCGTGCGGATGACGTTCGAGAGCCACTGGGAGTCCGAGCATTTCGAGCCGTATCACCCCGACAAGAACGGCGAGGACCTCGAACGGGCTCTGCGCGAGCATGATCGCCGCGCAGAGGGCAAGGCCTCGACGATCACGTTCGCGAATCTGGACGTCCGCCCCTACCCACATCAGCAGCGGATGCTCGACGCCCTCATGGTCGAGCGCCTGCGCCACGGCCGCCACCGCAACCTGGTGGTAGCCGCGACGGGGACCGGCAAGACCGTGGTTGCCGCTCTCGACTACCGACAACTACGCGAGCGCGCTGGTCGCGACCTATCCCTGCTGTTCGTTGCGCACCGAATGGAGATCCTTGAACAGTCGTTGGGGACCTTCCGGGCGGTGCTGCGGGACGGATCGTTCGGCGAGATTCACGGCGGTGGGCGTCGGGCGGTCGGCAGTCACGTCTTCGCGACGATCCAATCGCTGGACGAGCGCCGGATCCGCGAGCTGGATCCCGACGCGTTCGAAGTCGTCATCGTGGATGAGTTCCACCACGCCGCGGCGCCCACGTACGACCGGTTGCTCAGCCGTTTGGAGCCGAACGAGCTCCTCGGGCTCACGGCGACCCCTGAGCGGCTCGACGGCAAGGACGTGACGGAGTGGTTCGATGGGCGGATCGCGGTGGAGCTCCGCCTGTGGGAGGCGATCGATGAGGGCTTCCTCGTTCCGTTTCAGTATTTCGGCGTCGCCGATGGCACCGACCTTCGCTCCGTAGCCTGGAGGCGCGGTGGCTACGTACCGGAGGAGCTCAGCAACCTCTACACCGGCGATGACCTGAGGGTCAACAAACTGCTGGAAGCGATCCGGCGCATCGTTCACAAGCCGGGAGAGATGCGTGCTCTGGGGTTCTGCGTGTCGAAGGAGCACGCCCGCTTCATGGCCCGGAGGTTCACCGAGAGCGGGCTCGAGAGCGTCGCGCTCACCGGAGACGATCATCCCGACGAGCGCTCCAAGGAGCTCGCCCGTCTGCAACGAGGAGAGCTGCGGTGCATCTTCTCGGTGGACGTTCTGAGCGAGGGCGTGGACGTTCCGAACGTCGACACGCTGCTCTTACTGCGTCCAACCCAGTCGGCGACGGTGTTCACCCAGCAGCTTGGCCGCGGTCTGCGACGCGCCCCCGGGAAGAGTCACCTGACCGTCATCGATCTGATTGGTCAGCATCGACGCGAGTTCCGCTTCGAGGACCGCTTGCGGTCGATGCTGGACACCCGGCAGGGGTCGGTGCGGCATCAGCTCGAAAGGGACTTCCCGTTCCTGCCTGCGGGTTGCACCATCGACCTGGATCGGCAGAGCCGTGAGATCGTGCTCGAAAACCTCAAAGCTGCCGCGCAGCGCACCCGTTGGCAAACGCTCGTCAGGGACCTGGGGGCCGAGCCCGACGACGTCACGCTCGACGAGTTCCTCGAGCGGCATGATCTCCGGATCGCCGACATCTACCGCTCGGGACGCAGCTGGACCGAACTGCTGCGCGCGGCGAGGAAGCCGGTTCCCGTCGCGACCGACCCCGAGCTCGAAGCGAGAGCCCTGCGGGCGGCGGGCCGCCTGGCCCACGTCGACGATCCAGAGCGCGTTGACTTCTACCGCAGGATTCTCCTGGCTGGGCGCCCGCCCGACCTGGGATCCCTCGACGAGCGGGAGCGGCGCCTGCTGATCATGCTCGCCTGGCGCCTGCGGTCCGGGGGCTCCGGTCGGGACACGGTTTCGGACTACCTGGCGGCGCTGTGGCGCGAGGCTGCGCTTCGCGAGGAGCTCGTGCAGCTGTTGGACGCGCTCGACGCGAGATCACGTGTCGTTTCTGCACCGTCTCCGTTGCCGCCCGAGATCCCCCTAGCCCTTCACGCGCGGTATTCGCGCGACGAGGCGATGGCCGCCCTCGGCTACAGCTCGGGCGTCGATCCGCACTCGCCCCAGGGTGGGGTGTTCTGGGTGGAGCGGGCCGCAAGTGACGTGTTCTTCGTGGACCTTCGCAAGTCCGAGCGCGACTACTCGCCGACGACGATGTACCGCGATTACGCGATCAGCCGCGATCTCTTCCACTGGGAGTCGCAATCGCGCCAGCACACGGGCCTGGACACCGTCCAGCGCTACATCAATCACGCCAGCAGAGGCACGCGCGTCCTGCTGTTCGTCCGTGAGCACAGGCGTTGGGAGCTGGGCGCTAATAGGCCCTTCTACTTCCTCGGCCCCGTCGACTATGTGAGCCACGAGGGCGAGCGACCCGTCGCGTTCACGTGGAGGCTCCGCACGCCGATGCCCGAGGAGCTCTTCGAGATAGCTCGGAGTGTTGCTGCGGCGTGATTGGGACCGTTTCGGCCGGGGCTGTCTCTACGCGCCCATCCGGGCGACGATCCGGTGCACCGTCTTCCAGGTGCGCGTCGTGATCTGCTTGCCGAAGGTCTTCTCGAGCCAGCGCATCATGTCGGGGGTGCGGTGCGCCGTGGTGTCGACCGCGCTGAAGATGGCCCGGTCGTTGAGTGCGAACACCTCGTAGGTGCCGTCGGGATCGCGGTAGGGGAGGGGGACGTCCTCGGGCTCGCGCTTCAGGAAGGTCACGTTGAGGCGGCTGGCGGGCTCGTCGGTTCGGCCCGCGAACGGGTCGGCGGCGACCAGCCGCTCGAGGTCTTCGCGCGAGCGGACGATCGTCGTGCTTTCGAAACCGAGCCGCTTCGGCCACGCCGCCTCGATGCGTTCCTCGAGCTCGGCGGGGCCGGCGCCGTCGTCGGCGTCGAAGAGCAGATTGCCGCTCGAGATCACGCTCGCGACGTTCTCGAACCCGAGCTCGTCCAGGACGCCGCGCAGCTTCTCGTTGCGCATGTTCGGGTTCGAGGGGGCGATGCCACGCAGGAGGGCGACGTATCTCACGCTGGCGACGGTAGCGACCGGCCCGGCGCTAGTGGACCTTGGCGCTGGCGACGACCCTGCCGTCCTCGCGCAGGATGTGGACCTCGCGCAGCTCCCTGTACTCGAAGCTGAGCGCGCGGCCCAGGCTCCCGCTCCCATCCCGGACGGTGATCCGGCCCATCGCGACGCGGCGGCCGTCCATGCGCTCCAGCTCGACCTTGTACGTCCCGTCGCGCACGGCCTCGGCGTCGTCGTACGGGCGGACGAGCACCATGCACCACGACGGCTCGCCCGCGTAGCCGAACACGGTCCCGACCCGCTCGCCGGACCGCTGCGCGAGCGGCTTGGCGGTGAAGTAGCGCCCGTCCGCGACCGCGAGGGTGTCACGGTAGCGGCTGGCGAGCTCGCGGTCGGCGTCGGTCGCGAACCACACGGCAAGCGCTGTGAACGCCGAGGCCGCGGCGGCGACGGCCGCGGTTCGCCACCGCGGCGCGCGCCGACGCCGGGCCGCGCGCGGGCGCGTGTGGGGGAGGAGCTCAAGCACGCGTGCCTCGAACCCCGGCGGAGGCTCGACCCTGGGCGCCAGCAGCACGAGCTCGTCGGCCGTCGCCGAGAGCTCCTCGACGTAGCGGCGGCACCCCGGGCAGCGCGAGAGGTGTGTGAGCGCCTCACCGCGCTCCTCGCCATCGAGGATCCCGAGGGCGAGCTCCGCGGCGAGCTCGCGGACGTGATCGCAGGCCTCGCTCATGACTCCCCCTCCGCGAGCACCGCGCGGACCTTGCCCAGCGCGGTGCGGATCCGGGTCTTCGCCGTCCCGAGCGGGGCGTCCTCGATCGCGCCGATCTCGCGCGCCGTGTAGCCGAACAGCGCCGCCAGGAGCAGCGCGCGCCGCTGCTCCGCGGGCAGCGAGGCGACGGCGTCGCGAAGGTCCACGACGTCGCTCTCGTCCGTCTCCGCCTCCGCGCCGCTCCACAGCAGCTCGCTGCGGTCGCCGATCTCCGACGGGTCGACCGGGTGGGTCCGCCTCATCCGCAGCCGGTCGATCGCCAGGTTGCGGGTGATCGAGAGCAGCCACGTCGCGACGCTGCTGCGCCGCGGGTCGTAGGCGTCGGCATGCCGCCAGGCGCGTAGGAACGTTTCCTGGGCGACCTCCTCGGCGAGTTCGCGCTCGCCCAGCATGGTCAGCGCGAGGCCGAAGATGCGCGCCTGGTAGCGGCGCACGAACGCGGCCGCCGCTTCGGCGTCGCCCGACGCGAGTCCCGCTAGCAGCGCCTCATCCGATGCGGACCACATGGGTTACTACGGTCGGCGCGCGCCGATGGATTGCTCGCGCCAGTTTGCGGCTCCCGCGCAATCCATACCCGGTCGGCGCCCGTATATCCCATTGAGTCCTCCTCGAGTAGCTGGGAGCAGAGGGATGAACAAGACGCAGGCAGCCCGCGTCGTCGCCGGAGCGCTAGCTCTGGGGATCGCTCTGGCCGCCGCGGGCCCGGCGTCCGCGGCGGTGCCGGGGCCCACGGATCTTCGAGTGACCGGCGTGACCGCGACGAGCTTCACGCTCGAGTGGTCGGAGCCGGCCGACACGCGCGGCCTCTACGGCTACAGCGTCCGCGATGTCGACAACCCCGCCGTGAACAACCAGATCGGTTGGAGCTTCGGCACCACCGCCACGGTCGCCGCCAAGCCGAACACGACCTACCGGGTCGCGGTTCGCACGAGCTACATCAACCACCCCGACGGCGTCGCCGAGTCGGCGCCGAGCAACGTCGTGACGGTGACCACGCCGGCCGACACCGATCCACCGGCCACCCCGAAGCTGCAGCTGCAGCGCAAGACCGCCACCTCGGTGATCTTCAACCGCAACCTCGCCGCGGACAACGTGGGCCTGTTCGCGCCGAACTACGTGATCGAGGTGAACGGCGGCGAGCGCTTTGTCGAGTTCACCAGCAACGAGTGGAGCTGGGGGGTCCAGAACCTCGCGACCAACGCGACGCACTCGTTCCGCGTCAAGGCCGTCGACGCGGCCGGCAACGAGTCGGAGTGGAGCGACCCGGTCTCGGTCGCGATCGAGAACGTCCCGCCCACCGTCCCGCGAAACGTCCGCGTGGAGGGCGGTCTCGTCGTGTGGGACCCCTCGACCGACAACGCGGGGCAGGTGCGCTACGAGGTCTTCATCGACGGCGACTTCCAGATCTCGTCGCCCACGAGGCCTCAGGACGACTTCCGGTTCTGGTCCGAAGTGGCCGAGGCCTTCGGCCCGGGAGAGCACCTCTTCACCATCCGGGCTGTGGACTCGAGTCAGAACCGTTCCGCTCCCAGTGAGCCGCTGGCGATAGTCATCGACTGATCGCGGCTATGCCGGGCGTTCCCCCCGCGCCCGGCAGAGGGGGTGGAGGAGGCGCCTCGGACTCCCGGCCCAGAGCCGGGGCCGAGGCGTGCCCGCGAGCCCTAGCGACCTCGCGAGCGCGGCCTCACGAGATCGCGGTTGCGCTCCCGGACGCCGGGCCGCGTGGCCCGGCGTCCGGGATGCGTCCGCACGCCTACGGCGTCACCAGGACGTCGTTGGAGTACGCGGGCTCAGACGTGCCGCCCTTGCTCGTGCGGGTCACCACGCAGGTGATCTCGGAGCCGATGTCGGCGACCGTGGTGTTGTAGGTGGCCGGGTTGGTCGAGGGGTTGGCGAACTCCTCGCCGTCGCGCAGCCAGATGTAGGCGTAGCTGCCCGTCCCGGTCCACTCGCCGCGCTCGCACTTGAGCTTGCGCCCGGCGCGGATCTGGTCGACGACGAGGCCGGCGCTGTCGGTGAGCGTGGGCTCCACCGTGTTCTCCGGGACGTCGGCGGGCCCGCCGCGCGGGGTGATCGCGACCGGTGCCGACTGCGCCGGGGCGGAGGTGCCGTTCGAGTTCGTCCGGGTCACCCGGCAGGCCACCTGCGAGCCCACGTCCTCGGCCGCGGTGCGGTAGCGCTTCGGGTTGGTCGAGCGGTTGTCGACCACCTCGAAGCCCGAGCCCGAGTCGCGCAGCCAGGTGAATGTGTAGGCGCCCGGCAGGCTCCAGGTGCCCGGCTTGCAGGTGAGCATCGTGCCCGCCTTGCCCGAGCCCTCGATCGTCGGCGGCTCGAGGTTGACCGGCACCTGGCCGACCGGGGGCTCTGCGATCTCGAACGAGACCGCCTCGATGTCCTCGACGTTGCCCGCGTTGTCGGCGGAGCGGAACTCGACGTCGTAGTCGCCGGGCTGCTCGAAGGTCGCGCTCGAGGCGAAGGGCTCATCGCCCCCGGTGTTCTCGAGCTGGACCCATTCGCCGCCGTTCACCCGGTACTCGGTGTAGGCGACGCCGGAGGGCTGGGTATAGCCGCCACCCTCGGCCGGCTGCACCTCGATCGTGCCCGACATGGCCGGGTAGTGGATCGAGCAGTAGAACGTCCACGTCCCGGGCTGGTCGAACTGACGGGTGGCCTCGGTCGCAAAGAAGGGGTCCGACTGGCCGAGCACGTTGCTGCCCAGCCGCTCGAAGCCCGCCTCGCACGCAACCGGGTTCACCGCCCCGGGCAGCTCGGCTTGGCCCAGGCAGAGGTCGTGCGAGCCACTCGACCAATCCCAGTGCACCGAGTCGCCCTGGTTGATGGTGAGCTCGGCCGGATCCCAGCTGAACTCCGAGGCACCGACCTCGTGCGTCTGCGGCTCGGCGCCGCCGTCCTCGGCCGGGTCGCTGGCCAGGAAGTTGACCGTGACCGGCTCGTGGTAGGTGCCGCCGGGGCCGGGCTGGGCCGGGTCCAGCGTCGCCGTGGTCTCGGGCGGGGTGGTGTCCTCGGGCTCCTCGCGCACCTGCACGCGGCGGAAGTAGACCTCGTCGCCCGCGCCGTGGTTCTGGAGGCCGATCTTCGTCCGCGACAAATCACGCGCGGGATCGGTCGACGTGAACTCGTTGATCAGCACGCCGTTCAGGCGCACGAGGATCTTCGGGTCGTCGACCGTGATCTCGAACTGGTTCCACTGACCCGGCGGGTTGAGGACCTGATCGCGCAGCGCGATGTCCGGCGCTTGGAAGTTGTAGATCGCGCCGGTCGTCGAGTCGTCGTCGTCGGTCGCGTCGATCTGGATCTCGTAGCCGTGGTCCACGGCGTCCCACGCCGGGTCCGGGCTGTAGTTCGGGTCGGGACCCCAGTTGCCGACGAACACGCCGGAGTTGTCGTCGCCCGGCATCATCCACTCGAGCCGGAAGGTGACGGGCGAGTCGAAGGTCTCGGGGTAGTAGAGCAGGCCGAGGCCGCCGAACGACTCCAGCGTGCAGTCCGGGGTCAGGTTGAAGCCGCCCGGGCCCGCCATCTTCCACTCGGAGAAGCTCTCCTCGGTGCCGTCGAAGAGCATCTCGAAGCCCGGATCGGGCTCCTCGGCCTCCGTGCAGGTGGGCCCGGCGTCGATCTCCTCCACGTGGAAGAAGTCGAACTCGGCGGCGTTGCCGCTGCCGTTCCCGTTGTACGCGGAGACGCCGACCATCGGGTTCGGGATGGCCGAGAGCGGCCGCGCGCGGCCAAACTCGTGCCAGTCCTCACCGTTGTCCGAGTAGAACGCGGTCAGCCACGTGCCGTCGTTCCGGATCTTCAGGTAGACCTCGTTCGAGTACGAGGCCGGCACCGGCGCCAGGTCGAGGCTCGAGTCGAAGAGCGCCGTGCCGTTGTCCTGGAGCGTGAACTCGAACACGCGACCGTCGTCGGGCGAGTTCATGAAGGTGAGCTTCGCCCAGTCACTGTCGGACCCGTAGACGAACATGCCGGCCTGCTCCCACTGCTTGCCGCTGAACGGCATGTGCAGCTTCGTGGTGATCTCCCACGCGCCGTCGGGAGCCGGCTGCAGGACGATGTTCTCGGCCGTCGTGTTCGCGCCGAACATGTCGGTGTTGTTGCCGGTCTCGATCGAGAGCTTGCCGTCCCCGACCGAGAGCTGGCTCGGGTTCGGGCGCACGATCACGGGCCAGCGGCAGCGGTCGAGCTGATCACCGTCGAACTCGTCGTTCGGGTCCACGTCCGAGTCGCAGCTCGGCGGCTCGTTCTGGGTGACGTCGAGGTAGTCGATGTTGATGTTGCCCTCGTCGCCGGGCTCGTACCGCAGCGTGATCTCGTTGGCGCCGGCCCGCAGGTTGACGGTCTCGTGGACCTCGGAGTAGCTGGCCCAGCCGCCCGTGTCCGGGAACGCCACCTTCTTCGCGAACTGGCCGTTCACGTAGAGGCTGACCCGCTTCGTGCCCGTGAACGGGTTGGGCCCGTTCGCGTAGCCGATCGCGATCTCAGTCTCGGCGTCGGCGAGCGCGATCACCGAGAAGGTGGTCGTGGCCCCCTCGTTCCAGTAGCCGCCGACGTAGCCGGTGCCGCTGAAGCCGGCGTGCTCGTCCTGCACGACCGCGCCGCCCGAAAGCTCCGCGTCCTCGGCCTCGTAGCGCACGGTGCCCGCCGGGGCGAGCCGCAGCGAGTCGAGGTTGACGTGGCCGTCGTCGCCCTCGTCGTACTTCAGCTCGATCGTGTTGGTCCCCTCCTCGAGGGTCACCTCGTCGACGTAGAGCTGGTAGTTCGTCCAGGCCTGCGTCGGCGGCAGCGTGATCTGCCTGCGGTCGCCGTTGACGATCAGGCTGATCTTCTTGTCGCCGCTGAACGGGTGCGGCCCGTTCGCGTAGCGCAGGGTCATCTTGTAGTTGCCCGCGCGCGGCACCTCGGCCTGGATCTTCACCGAGGCGCCGGGAGTGCCGAAGCCGGATACGAACCCGGCGCCGCTGTACCCCGCGTGCTCGGTGTCGAACTGGGCGCCGCCGGTGAGCGTGCCCTCCTCGAGCTCATAGAGCCCGTGGGACTCGGGGGCCTCGTAGCCGGGCAGGTTGTTCAGCGTGTACCAGGCCTCCGTGCTGTACAGCTCCTCGCCGTCCTCGGACTCGAACGGGCGGGGCGAGCGCACGTACACCACGCGGCCCGGCTTGAGCCCGTCGATCTTGAGCGAGACGGTCTTGCGGTCCTGCGAGACCGTCACGTCGGTGACCGCGAGCTCCTCCTCGCCGATCTTCGGGCCGCCGTAGGCCGGAGTGGGCACGTAGTACCACTGCCGGACCACGTACTTGTCGGCGAGCCCCTCGATGGTCTCCTCGGAGAGCGGCTTCGTGTAGGTCAGGTCGAAGCCGCCTTCGGCGAGCTCCATCTTCTGGATCTCGAAGGGCAGCGTGCCGTTCGGGACCAGCTTCTGCAGGCCGTAGGTGAGCTTGCCGGGCTGCCCCCAGTTGCCGCCCGCGCCGAGCCCGCCGACGATCAGCGAGCCGTCGTCGGACCACAGCATGCGCGTGATCCCGGCCTCGAGGCCCTGGGTCATGCGGAAGTAGGCGCCCTGGTATTCGCCCTCGACCTTCTCGAGGAAGGCGCGCTGGAGGCCGCCGTAGGTGACGTCGCCGACCAGCATCTGGCCAGCGAACGGTCCGTCCTCGATCAGCAGCGGCTGGCTCGGCGAGTTCGCGATCTCGTTGTGCGGCAGCCACAGCGAAGGCGGGGTCGGCACCTGGTCGTCGAAGCGGCCCGGGCCGGAGGGTCCGGTGGTGTAGTGGTTGTAGAAGCGACCGGGCTGGACGTGGATCAGCTTGTTCGCAGGCAGCCAGCCGCCCTGGTTGTCGGTGACGAAGATCTCGCCCTCCGGGCCCCAGCCGATGCCGTGCGGCGTGCGGAAACCGCCCGCGATGTACTCGATCTCGCCGGTCTCCTTGTTGACCCGGATGTGCGTGCCGCGGTCGTCGGCGGGCTGGGGAACGGTGGTGGCGCCGCCGAGGTTGATCGAGACGGAGAGGTTCAGGTAGAACCAGCCGTCCTTGTAGAGCAGGCCGAACGCGAACTCGTGGAAGTTGCCGCCGAACGGCCACGTCGCGATCGTCTCCTTGCCCTCGTAGAAGCCGTCGTCGTTGGCGTCGACGAGCTTGGTCAGCCGGTGCTTCTCCGGCGTGTAGATCTCGCCGTCGACCACCTTGATCCCCATCGGCTCCTTGAGGCCCTCGGCGATCAGCGTCGGCTGGACGTCGCTCGGGTCATCGGCCTCCTTGACGCCGCTCAGGCGCCAGACCTCGCCGGCCTCCGTCGTCGTGTCCGGGCTGCCGTCCTCATCGCCCCAGGTGAGCACGAGCAGGTCGTCGCCCATCCAGTCGAGGCCGGTGACCTTCGGCTCGAAGCCGGCTGGGCGCAGGTTCACGAGGTCGTAAGCGGGGTTGACGTCGTCCAGCGGCAGGCCGTCGCCGGGCGTGTTGCCGCCCACGCACTCCTTGTTCCCGGGGGCGGTGACCCGCACGATGCCGGCGTCGGTGCTGAGCGCCGAGTTGGGGACGATGCTGAACGAGCCCGCGCCGGGCGGCCGCCAGCTCAGCCGCAGCTCCTGCTCGCCGCCCGCCTCGAAGTGCTCGACGCGGAGCTTGTGGACGCCCTCGTCCAGCTGGACGTCGCCGTCCTTGTCCTCGGCGCCGTGGAGGCCGTCGTGGTCGATGACGAGCTCATCGTCGATGTAGAGCTTGGAGCCGTCGTCGCTGCGCAGGCGGAACGTGTAGGTGCCGGCGTCTTCGATCCACAGGTTGGCGATCGCGTGCGTGATGAAGTTGTCGGTGTGGCCTCCGAAGTCGGAGTTGCCCTGCCAGTCGATCGTGGGTCGCAGGACGTCGACGTTCGGCGTCTGGCCGGGCTTGATGGTGCAGACCGAATCCAGCGTGTGCCCGATCTGGTAGATGCGCTGGGTGACGCCGGGCTCCTGGGGCGGCAGGTCGTCCTGCGCCGCCGCCGATGCGGTCAGCGACGCGACCGCCGCGAGCGCGCTCAGCGCCCCCACCAGGCCGGCGATCACGCCCCTGCGCCTGCGCCTGGATCCGCGCTCGCCCACAGCCGTACCCCTACTACCGTCGGAGCAACTCGAACTCAGCACCTCTCCTCCTCCTAGCCCGCGAACACGGCGCCGTGCCCGGTGGGGCGACGGCATCGGCCCGCGGAAACACCCAAACGGACTTTTGCCGATGCGCGGACAATATCCGAAAACCCGGCGGTAGAACCACCTCGCCTGACGCCGATCGCTGCGCATAGGTGCGGAAGGAATCGCGGCCCTCGGCCGTAGTCAGGAGGTATGGCGAGGGAGGCTTCCCCGCAGGAGAGGCGGACAGCGCTCGTCGCCGGCGCGCTGATGGCGGCCACGTTCGTCACCGCCGTCGTGGCGCTGGCGCTCTACGACCCGGTCCTCGGTGATCCCGGCTACGTGCTCGGGGAGGGGGAGGACGGGCGCGTGCGAGCGGGCGCTCTCCTCGAGGTGCTCCTGATGGCGGCGAACGTCGGCACGGCGGTCGTGATCTTCCCGGTCGTCCGCCGCTACAGCGAGACGCTCGCCCTCGGCTACGTCGCCTCGCGGGTCATCGAGGCCGCGGTGATCGGCGTCGGCGCGATCGCCCTTCTGTCCGTGCTCACGCTGCGCGACGACCTCGCCGCCTCGATCGGCGGCGACGCGGCCGCGCTCGAGATCGCCGGGCGCAACCTGGTCGCGGTCCACGACTGGACGTTCCTGTTCGGCCCCGGCTTCTGCGTGGGCGTGAACGGGGTGCTGCTCGGCTGGCTCATGTACCGCACCGGGCTGATGCCGCCCAGCCTCGCGCTGCTCGGCGTGGTGGGCGGACCGCTGATCTTCGTCTCGTCGGCCGCCGTGCTGCTCGGAGCCTACGAGCAGGATGGGGCGCACCTCGCGTTCTCGCTGCCCGAGATCGCCTTCGAGGCCTCGTTCGCGATCTACCTGATCGTCAGGGGCTTTCGGCCCTCGCGGGTGCTCTCCGGCGCGCCCGCTGCCTGAGCACGCAGGCGGCGGCTTTTGCACACTCTGGTGTGTAAAACTGACGCGCGATGGAGCGCGTGGGCCCGGACACGGTCGGAGATCGCGCGGGGCGCCGCTGCCGCGCCCGGCCTCGACGGCTCGGGGAGCTGCGGCCGACCGATGTCGTCGGCGCCTTCTTCGTCGCGGGCATCGCCTTCGTCGTCGCGGGCGTGATCGTCGGTGCCGGCGAGGTGGCGCGCGGGTGGGAGTGGGGGCGCTGGCTCGCCCTGCACCTGGTCTTCGTCGGTGGGATCTCGCAGCTCGTGCTCGGTGCTAGTCAGTTCTTCTTGGGTGCGTTCCTGGCGACCGATCCGCCGCCCCGCGGGCTCGTTCGCGCGCAGCTCGCGAGTTGGAACGCCGGCGCCATCCTGCTCGCCCTGGGCGTGCCGCTCGGGTCCGATGCCGTCGTCGCGGTCGCGGTCGCGCTGCTGGTCGGAGGACTGGTTGCCTATGGGGCGGGGATCGTGGTGATGCGTCGCGGCGCCCTGTCGCGCGCCCCGCTCGCGGTCGCGTGGTACGGATCCGGCGCGGCGTTCCTGGCGCTGGGCATCGTCGCGGGCGCGGCGCTCGCCCTCGGCGCGAGCTGGAGGCACGGAAACCTGCTCAGCGCGCACATGGCGCTCAACCTCGGCGGCTGGTTCGGAGCCGCGATCGTGGGGACCCTGCACACCTTCTATCCGTCGCTGGCCAAGGTCCCGCTGCCCGAGGCGCGGCTCGAGCCCTTTGCCGCCGCCCTGTGGGTCGGCGGCGTCGTCGCGCTCGCGGCCGGGTACGCGTGGGCGGCCGACCCGCTCGCCCTCGCCGGCTGGGGCGCACTCGTTCTGGCGGCGCTGGCCCTCGCGTGGAACGTCGCCGGGTGCGTCCGCGCCGCCCCGCGCCCCCTTTCACTTCCCGCCCGACTACTGGGCGCCGCGCAGGCGCTGCTCGTCATGGGGCTCGCCCTCGCCGCGGGGAGCGCAATCGCCAACGGGCCCGCCGCGGCGCTGAGCGGCGACACGCGGGCCGCGGTTGCGATCCTGCTCGTCGCCGGCTGGGTGGGGATGACGGTGCTCGGCTCGCTCCTGCACCTGCTCGCGGTGGTCGTCCGCGTGCGCGACTTCTCGCGATCGCTGCCCGCGCCGCGGCCCCGGGTCGACGTGCCGCTCGCCGCGCTCGCCGCGGGCGGCGTCGCGATGCTCGCCCTAAGCCGCGTGTCGGCCCTCTCAGGCCTCGCGGGGCCCGGGGCGGGCGCGCTCGTCTTGGCGTACGCGGTCCTGCTCGCGCGCGTGCTGGCCCTCGCGGCGCAGGTCCTCGCCCGCGCCCGGCCCAACGTGTGACCCGGCCCCCAGCCTTTCCCGGGGCTAAAGCGCGCGCCGCATGAGCACGCGCGGGAAGCCGTTCAGCACCGAGTCGGTGTCGGCGGCCTTCTCGAAGCCGGCCTTCTCGAACGTCGCGCGCGTGCCCACGTAGGCCATCGTCAGGTCGACCTTCTCGCCCCGGTTGTCCACGGGGTAGCCCTCGATCGCGGGCGCGCCCTGCGAGCGCGCGAACTCGACCGCGCCGCGCAGGAGGTGATGGGAGATGCCCTCGCCGCGGTGCCCCGGGCGCACCCTGATGCACCACACCGACCACACCGGCAGATCGTCGACGTGGGGGATCCTGCGGTTACGCGCGAAGCTCGTCTCGGCGCGGGCCGCAACCGCGGCCCAGCCGACGACCTCATCGCCCTTGTAGGCGAGCACCCCGAGCGGGCCCCGCTCGAGCAGCTCCTTGACCTTCTCCGCGCGCGCCTCGCGCACGAGCGAGCGGTTTTCCTTGGAGGAGAGCCGGTAGCTCAGGCACCAGCAGACGTTGGCGTCGGGCCGCTTCGGCCCGACCATCGTCCTGATGTCCTCGAAGCTCGTCGCTGGCCGCACCTCGATGGCCATGCCCATGGTCTATCGAACCGCCCGGAGGAAGCTAGGTTGGGGGCCGATGGGACGCGCTTCCGAGATCGACGCCTGGATCCATGAGGTGGAGCCTGACGTCTGGGAGATCCCGGCGACGGCGCGGGGGGACATGCGCGTGCCCGCCCGCGTGTTCGCCGATCGCGAGCTGCTCGACGCCATCAGCGGCGATCAGTCGCTCGAGCAGCTTCAGAACGTGGCGACGCTGCCCGGAGTGGTCGGCGCGGCGCTCGCGATGCCGGACGTCCACCAGGGTTACGGCTTTCCCGTGGGCGGTGTCGCCGCCACCGAGCTGCCCGACGGGGTGATCTCGCCGGGCGGCGTCGGCTACGACATCAACTGCGGGGTGCGGCTCCTCGCCCTGCCGCTGAGCGCCGAGGAGCTCGGCGACCGCCGCGAGGCGCTCGTCCACGAGATCTCGCGGCGGGTGCCCGCGGGCGCGGGCCGCGAGGGCCAGCTCGAGCTGCGCGACATCGAGCTCGACCGCGTCCTGGTCGAGGGCGCCCGCGCCTTGGTCGAGCGCCACGGGATCGGTATTCCCGAGGACGTCGAGCGCGCCGAATCGCGCGGCTGCCTGCCGGGCGCGCAGCCGGAGGGCGTATCGGCGCGCGCCCGCCAGCGCGGCGCCGGGCAGCTCGGGACGATGGGCTCGGGCAACCACTTCGTCGAGTTGCAGGTCGTGGAGCGGATCCACGACGAGCGCGCGGCGCGCGCCTTCGGCCTCGAGGCGGGGCAGGTCACCGTGCTGATCCACTCCGGCTCGCGGGGCCTCGGTCACCAGGTCTGCAGCGACTACGTGCGCGAGATGGACGGCGCGCTTGCCCGACACGGCATCGAGCTCCCCGACCGCCAGCTCGCCTGCGCGCCGCTTTCCTCCCCGGAGGGGCGGGCGTACCTGGGCGCGATGGCGTGCGCCGCCAACTTCGCCTTCGCCAACCGCCAGGCGATCGCGCACCGCGTGCGGGAGGCCGTGCGGGCCGCGCTCGGGCCGGCGGCCGCCGAGGGGACGCGCCAGGTCTACGACGTCGCCCACAACGTCGCCAAGATCGAGGCGCACGGCGGACGCGAGGTCTGCGTGCACCGCAAGGGCGCGACGCGCGCGTTCCCGGCGGGCTCCGAGGAGATCCCGGCGGAGTACCGGGACGTCGGCCAGCCCGTGTTCATCCCGGGGAGCATGGGGACGGCGAGCTTCGTCCTCGTCGGGCGCCCGGGGTCGCTGGAGCGCTCGTTCGGCTCGGCCTGCCACGGCGCCGGCCGGCGCATGAGCCGCGCGGGCGCGCGCAAGCGGATCTCCGGCCAGGAGCTGCGCCGCGAGCTCGAGGGCGCCGGGATCGTGATCCGCAGCGCGTCGGCGCGTGGCCTCGCCGAGGAGGCGCCCTTCGCCTACAAGGACGTGGACCGGGTGGTGGAGGTCGTCGAGCGCACCGATCTGGCCGCGCGGGTCGCGCGCCTGCGGCCGCTCGGCGTCGTGAAGGGCTAGGCCCGCTCAGACGTCGAGCACGACGCGTGCCCGCCAGCCGCCGGCGGTCGGCGCCATCTCGAGCCGGTGGTAGGTGACGGCCTTGACGAGAGTCTGGGGCGGCCCGCGATGGCCGCGGACGGTGCCCCGCGCCTCGCCCGGCCCGACGTGCAGCGCGTCGACGCCCTCGGGGACGACGCCCTCGGTCTCGGCGATGAACACGAGCTCCTCGAGCCAGGCGGCGAGCAGCGCGGGGAGGTCGGCGGCGCGGACGCTGACCGGGCGCGTCACGGCGCCGTCACCGGGGCCGTCGATGAGCTCGCCGAGGGCGACCGCCGCCTCGGCGAACACGGCCTCCTCGCTCTCGGCCTCGATCGAGAGTTCGACCTCGGAGGTGTGCTCGACCCACCTGTACACGCGGCGCTCGCTCCGGCGGCGTACGGAATGCGTCGTCCCGTTACCCGGCCAGCCGCAGCATAGGCGGGGACCGCCCTGATCCATACTTGTGGATGTGAACCCGAGCATCAGCCTGGGCAGGCTCGCGGGGATCCCCGTCGGCGTCCACTGGAGCTGGCTGCTCATCTTCGCGCTGATCGCGTGGAGCCTCGCCGCCGGGGTCTTCCCGAACGAGAACCCCGGACTCTCGGACGGCACCTACGCCGGGATGGGTGTGGCGGCGGCGGTGCTGTTCTTCGGCTCGATCCTGCTGCACGAGCTCGGGCACGCGATCCAGGCGCGGCGGGAGCGGGTCGAGATCGAGGGCATCACGCTGTGGCTCTTCGGTGGCGTGGCGCGCTTCCGCGGCATGTACGAATCGCCCGGGGCCGAGTTCCGGATCGCGATCGCCGGCCCGCTGGTGACCCTCGCGATCGCCGCCGTGCTCTTGCTGCTGACCGCCGTCGTCGACCTGCCCGAGGCCGTCGACGGAGTCGCCTCGTGGCTCGCCTACATCAACGGCGTGCTGCTCATCTTCAACCTCCTGCCGGCGCTGCCACTCGACGGCGGGCGGGTCCTGCACGCGGCGCTGTGGCGCGCGCGGCGCAGCCTGGTCTGGGCGACGCGGGTGGGCACCGCGATCGGGATCGGCTTCGGCTACCTGTTGATCGGCGGCGGCGTGGTCCTGCTGTTCGCGGGCGCGGGGTTCGGCGGGCTGTGGTTCGCGCTGATCGGTTGGTTCCTCGCGTCCGCCGCGCGCGGCGAGGCGCAGGCGCTGCTCGCCCGCGAGGCGCTCGGCGACATGCCGGTCCGCGAGCTGATGGCGCACGATCCCGCCGCGGTCGATCCCGAGACGACTCTCGACCGCTTCATCGACGAGCTCGCCCGCCACACGCGCTACACGACCTATCCCGTAGTCGAGGGCGGCCGGCCCGTGGGCCTGCTCACGTTCGCGCGCGTGGCCGCCACGCCGCGCGAGCTTTGGGCCCGGACCCGCGTCGCCGAGTGCATGGTGCCGCTCGCGCGGGTGCCGGTCGTCGGCCCCGGCGATCCGGCCTCCGAGGCTCTCTTGAAGATCGCGGCCAGCGAGGTCGGTCGCGCGCTCGTCGTCGCGGACGGGCGGCTCGTGGGCCTGCTCTCGATCTCGGACCTGGCGCGCGCGATCGCGATCGCCGGCCCGACCCCGGCGTTCTCCCCCTGGGACCCCACGACCCGCGCCTGAGCCAACCCGGAGCCGCCCCGCCGGCCCGGCCGGTTCCCGCTACCGAGGCGCGGCTACGTGGTGAGCACGGACGCGGTCGGGCCGTGCGTACGGAAGTTGGGGGGCCGAGGGCTTGGTTCGGTGTGAGTGCGGCGAACCGCCGCGATCGGAGGCCGACTTGGACGCTCACGCCGAAAGCCCGACCGCACCGCTTAGGGACGCTCCGAGCGCCGTCGTCGCGCTCGGCGGCAACGCGCTCCTGCGCCGCGGCGAGCCGCTCGAGGCGGCGAACCAGGCGCGGGCGGCGCGCGACGCGGCGCGGCTGATCGGCGAGGCGTCGCTTCGCTACCGGCTCGTCGTGACCCACGGCAACGGGCCGCAGGTCGGGCTGCTCGCGCTGATGAGCGACGCGTACGACGAGGTCGACCCGTACCCGCTCGACGTCCTCGGGTCGGAGAGCGAGGGGCAGATCGGCTACGTGCTCGAGATGCAGCTCGACAACTTCATCGACCACCAGGACACCGTCGCGGTGATCACGCGGACCGTCGTCGACGAGTCGGATCCCGCGTTCGAGAACCCGACCAAGTTCATCGGGCCCGTCTACGACGAGGCGCACGCGCAGCGCGCGGCGGTCGAGCGCGGCTGGACGATCAAGCCGGACGGCGAGCACTGGCGCCGCGTGGTGCCCTCCCCCGAACCCAAGCGGATCGTGCAGCTCAGCGCGATCCGGGCGCTGCTCGAGGACGGCTTCCTCGTCGTCTGCGCGGGCGGCGGGGGCGTACCCGTGCTCGAGGACGAGCGCGGGCGGCACCGGGGGGTCGAGGCAGTCATCGACAAGGACCTCGCCTCGTCGCTTCTCGCGCGCGACCTCGACGTCGATCTGCTCGTGCTGGCCACGGACGTCGACGCGGTCTACGAGGGCTTCGGCACGCCCCGCCAGCGGGCGATCGCCCGGGCGAACCCCGCGGCCCTGCGCGCGCGGGAGTTCCCCGCCGGTTCGATGGGCCCGAAGGTGGAGGCGGTGTGCCGGTTCGTCGAGGCGACGGGCAGGCGCGCAGCGATCGGGAGCCTCGAGCAGATCACCGGACTGCTCGACGGGACCGCGGGCACGCAGATCGATCCCGCGGCCGACGGGGTCGCCTACGCCGAAGCCGGCGAGGGAGGCGCCGGCCGTGGCTGAGCTCGCGGACAGAGGCGGGACCGCGCAAGGGCGCGCGGAGCTGGCGGACCGCGTCGCCGCGCTCATGCCCGAGCTCGAGGCGGAGCTCATGCGCCTCGCGGCGATCCCCTCGATCTCGGCGCCAGGCTATCCGCGCGAACCGCTTCAGGAGGCGCACGACGCCGTGGCGGAGGCGTTCCGGGCGGCCGGGGTGGAGGTCGAGACGCTTGAGCTCCCGGACACCGCGCCGATCGTGACCGCGGAGGTCCAGGGCCCGCCGGGCGCGCCCACCGTCCTGCTCTACGCGCACTACGACGTGCAGCCGCCCGGCGACGAGGCCGCCTGGCGCACGCCGCCGTTCGAGCCGCGCCTCAGCGACGGCACGATCTATGGCCGGGGCGTCGCCGACGACAAGGCGAACGTGATCATGCACCTGGGTGCCCTGCGCGCCTTCGACGGCCGCCCGCCGGTCGGGGTCAAGGTCGTGATCGAGGGCCAGGAGGAGGTCGGCAGCCCGTTCGACGAGCTGCCGCTGCGCGACCCCGACCGCTTCCGCGCCGACGCGATCGTGGTCGGCGACGCGGGCAACGCGCGCCCGGGCCTGCCGACGCTCACCGTCGCGGCGCGGGGCGTCGCGGACGTGGTGATCGAGGCGAGCACCCTCGACGCGCCCGCGCACAGCGGCGATTTCGGGGGCGCCGCGCCCGACGCGTTGCTCGCGCTCGTCCACGCGCTGGCGAGCCTGCACGACGAGCGGGGCGACGTCGCGGTCCGCGGCCTGCGCCGCGAGCCCTGGACCGGCGACGATCTCGACGAGGCCGAGTTCCGCGAGCTCGCGGGCGTTCCCGATGGCGTCCCGCTCATGGGCTCTGGCTCGCTCGGCGAGCGCGTCTGGTCGGGCCCGGCGATCACCGTCACCGGCCTCGACGCGCCCCCGGTCGAGGGCTCCCCGAGCGCGGTCGTCGCCCACGCGCGCGCCCGGTTGAACTTGCGCGTGCACCCCGGCCAGGACGCGAGCCTGGCCCGCGCGCTCGTGCTCGAGCACCTGCGCCGCCTGCGCCCCTTCGGCGTTGCGCTGCGCGCGCGCGCCGACGGCGACGCCGGCAACGGCTTCGAGGCCGACACCAGAGGACTTGCATACGACGCCGCCCGCGCCGCTCTGCGCAGCGCCTGGGGCAGCGAACCGATCGAGCGCGCCATCGGCGGGGCCATCCCGTTCGTGAGCGCGCTCAGCAAAGCGCTTCCGGCGAGCGAGATCTTGCTCTTCGGCGCTCAGGACGCGAGGTGCGGCATGCACGCGCCGAACGAGCGCGTGCTTTTGGACGAGCTGGAGCGGGCGATCGTCGCCGAGGCCGAGTTCTTCGCCCAATACGCAGCAAGGAAGGAGGGCCACTCCAATGGCTGAAGAGCCCAACCAAGGCGCGCAGGCGACGTCGAGCCGCGCGCCCGATGAAGAGAACGAGGACGCCGGCGAGGGCAGGGGGAGGAAGTTCCGCTTCCCGAGCGCGTTTACGGTCCTCACGCTCGTCGCGCTGCTGGTCTGGGGGCTTACGTTCATCATCCCGGCCGGCCAGTACGAGCTCGACGACGAGGGCGCCCCCATCCCGGGGACCTACGAGGAGATCCCGGCGCCGCTCGACTTCGTGGACCGCGTCGAGGACTTCTTCCTCGCGCCGGTCAACGGCCTCTACGGGATCGAGGGGTCTGAGTCTGGGTTCATCGACCCCGACGAGGAGGGCTTTTTGTTCGGCGCCGCGCAGGTCTTCCTGTTCGTCCTCGCGATCGGCGTCTTCATCACCGTGATGTTCGAGACGGGGGCGCTCAACCGCGGCATCGCGCGGCTCGCCTACCGCACCCGGGCGCACGGCTGGCTGATGATCGTCGCGATCATGGTCGTCTTCTCGATCCTCGGCTCGGTCGAGGGGATGGCCGAGGAGACGCTGGGCTTCTACGCGCTGATCGTGCCGCTGATGCTGGCCCTGGGCTACGACCGCATGGTCGCGGTCGGGGTGATCCTGATCGGCGCGACGATCGGCGTGTACGGCGCGACCGTGAACCCGTTCTCGGTCGGCATCGCATCCGGCTTCGCCGACGTGTCGATCGGCGATGGGATCGTGCTGCGCCTGCTGCTCTGGGCGCTGCTCACCGCCGTCGGCATCGCCTTCGTCGTGCGCTACGCGAATCGCGTGCGCGCGCGGCCGGAGGCGTCGGTCGTGGGCTTTAGGCCCGGCGACCGCGAGCAGGCCGTGGCGGCGACCGCCGAGCAGCCACCGGCGCTGAGCGGCCGCGACAAGGTCACGCTGGCCGCGACGGTCCTCACCTTCGCCTTCATGATCTTCGCGATCGTGCCCTGGGCGAGCATCATCGAGGGCACGGACGCCGAGCCGTACTCCTGGGAGCTCGGCTGGTGGTTCCCGCAGCTCACCGCGCTGTTCATCGTCGCCGCGGTGATCGTCGGCCTGATCGGCGGCCTGAGCGAGAACAAGCTCACCGACACGATCGTCAAGGGCGCCGGCGACTTCATCTACCCGGCGCTGGTGATCGTGCTCGCCCGCGGGATCTCGGTGATCATGAGCAACAACGAGATCGCCGACACGGTCCTGCACGCCATGGAGAGCGCGGCGACCGACGTGAGCGGGGCGATCTTCGCGCCGATCATCTTCGTGCTGAACCTGCCGCTCGCGTTCCTGATCCCGTCGACCTCGGGGCACGCGACGCTCGCGATGCCGATCCTGGCGCCGCTCGCGGACTTCGCGAACGTCGACCGGTCGCTGGTCGTGACCTCCTGGAACGCGGCCTCCGGCTGGATCAACCTGATCACGCCCACGAGCGGCGTCGTGATGGGCGGCCTGGCGCTGGCCAAGGTGGGCTACGACCGCTACCTGAAGTGGATCTTCCCGCTGATGGCGCTCCTGTTCCTGATCACGGTCGTGGCCATGGCGATCGCGGGAGCGGTCCAGTGAACCGGGCCGGGCACCGATTCCGACGCGACCGAAAGGAGGCAGGTCATGACCTTCCACGTGGATAGCGAGGTGGGCAAGCTCCGCAAGGTGCTCGTCCACCGCCCGGGGCTCGAGCACACGCGGCTCACGCCCACCAACGCCGAGGAGCTGCTCTTCGACGACGTAATGTGGGTGAAGCGCGCCAAGGAGGAGCACGACTCCTTCGCCGAGGTGATGCGCGACCGCGGCGTGGAGGTCTTCTACGCCGAGGAGCTGCTCGCTGACGTGCTCGAGATCCCCGAGGCCCGCCGCTGGGTGCTCGACCAGACGCTCAACGAGCGCCAGGTCGGCATCTACCTCGCCCGGGCCCGCAACGAGTGGGCCGAGCAGGCTGGGCCGGTCGAGGTCGCCGATTACTTGATCGGCGGCATGACCAAGGCCGACCTCACCGAGGGCGAGGGCCTCACCTGGGACGCCGCCGGCAGCACGGACATGCTCCTGCCGCCGCTCCCCAACTTCATCTTCCAGCGGGACCCGTCGTGCTGGATCTACGACGGGGTCACGCTGAACCCGATGACGAAGCGGGCGCGGCGGCCGGAGACCGTGTTCCTCGAGGCCATCTACCGCTGGCACCCGATGTTCCAGGCGAACGGAGGCGTGCGGGTCTGGTTCGGCGGGGTCGAGCAGGACTGGGGCCGGGCCACGATCGAGGGCGGCGACGTGATGCCGATCGGCCGCGGCGCCGTGATGATCGGCATGGGCGAGCGGACCTCGCCTCAGGCCGTGACGCTGCTCGCGCGCGAGCTGTTCAAGGCCGGCTCCGCCAAGCGCGTGTACGCGGTGATGCTGCCGGTCTCCCGTCACTACATGCACCTGGACACGGTGATGACGCAGGTGGACCTGGACGCCGTCACCGTCTATCCGGACGTCGTGGAGGGCGCGCGGGTCTGGAGGATCAGGCCCGGCGACGACCCCGAGCTGCCGGTCGTGGAGGCTTTCAGCGGCGGAGTCACCGACGCGCTCAAGGAGGCGCTCGACCTCGACGACGTCCGCGCGATCCCCACCGGCGGCGACCCGTTCGGCAGCGAGCGCGAGCAGTGGGACGACGGCAACAACGTCCTCGCGCTGGAGCCCGGCGTCGTCGTCGCCTACGACCGCAACGTGAGCACGAACACGCGGCTGCGCAAGGAGGGGATCGAGGTGATCACGGTCCCGGGTTCCGAGCTCGGCCGCGGGCGCGGCGGCTCGCACTGCCTGAGCTGCCCGCTCGAGCGCGACGCGGCCTATTGAGGAGGCGCGGCATGTACAACCTGCGCAACCGGCACTTCCTCAAGGAGGCCGACTTCACCGCCGGCGAATTGACCCACCTGCTGCGACTCGCCGCGGCGCTCAAGACCGCCAAGTACGCGGGCACCGAGGTGCCGAGGCTCGAGGGCAAGGAGATCGCGCTCGTCTTCGAGAAGACCTCGACGCGCACGCGCTCGGCGTTCGAGGTGGCCGCCTACGACCAGGGAGCGCACGTCACCTACCTGGACCCGAGCGGCTCGCAGCTCGGCCACAAGGAGTCGGTGGCCGACACGGCTCGGGTTCTCGGGCGGATGTACGACGCGATCGAGTTCCGCGGCTCGAGCCAGGCGGCGATCGAGGAGCTCGCCGAGCACGCCGGCGTGCCGGTCTACAACGGCCTCACCGACGAGTGGCACCCGACCCAGATGCTCGCCGACTTCCTCACGATGCACGAGGCGAGCCACAAGGCCTACGACGAGATCAGCTACTGCTACATGGGCGACGCCCGCTCGAACATGGGGCGCTCGCTGCTCGTCATGGGCGCGATCATGGGCTCCGACGTGCGGATCTGCGCGCCGCGCGAGCTCTGGCCGCCGGGCGAGGTGCACGAGATCGCGGTCGCGCGCGCAAAGGAGAGCGGCGCGAACCTCACGCTCACCGCGGACCCGCAGGAGGCCCTGCACGGGGCGGACTTCGTCCACACCGACGTGTGGGTCTCGATGGGCGAGCCCAAGGAGGTCTGGCGCGAGCGGATCGAGCTGTTGCGCCCCTACCGGGTCACGCGCAAGACGCTGGACATGACCGAGAACAGGCGCGTGAGGTTCATGCACTGCCTGCCCTCCTTCCACGACCGCAACACGAAGGTCGGCGCCGAGGTCATGGCCGAGGCCGGGCTCGACGACGGGCTCGAGGTGTCCAACGATGTCTTCGAGTCGCCGCGCAGCATCGTCTTCGACCAGGCCGAGAACCGCCTCCACACGATCAAGGCCGTGCTCGTCGCGACCCTCGCCTGAGGGGGCCGCGGTGAGCCGGCCGCCGCATCCCGATGGGGCGGCCGCGGGCCTCACCAGCGCCGAGGCGCGCCGGCGCCTCGGCGAGGTCGGCCCGAACGCGATCACGGCGGCGCCCGGCCCGTCGGCAGCCCGCCAGTTCCTCGCCAAGCTCACCGGGCTGTTCGCGCTGCTGCTGTGGGTGGGCGCGGGCCTTGCGCTGATCGCCGGCACGCCCGAGCTGAGCGCCGCGATCGTCGCGGTGATCCTGGTGAACGCGGCGTTCTCGTTCTTCCAGGAGCACCGCGCCCAGCAGGCGCTCGCGGCGCTCGAGGAGGTGCTGCCCGTACGGGTCCGGGTGCGCCGCGACGGCGAGGTGGTCGAGGTGCCCAACGCCGAGGTCGTGCCGGGCGACGTGCTGGTGCTCGCGCCCGGCGACCGGATCGCGGGCGACGCCGACGTGCTGAGCGCGCGCGACCTGCGGGTCGACGAGTCCGTGCTCACGGGCGAGTCCGAGCCGCGGCCGGCGAGCGAGCGGGTCTGGGCGGGCACGTACGTGACCGCCGGGGTGGGGGAGGCGGTGGTGACGGCGACGGGCATGCGGACCCGGTTCGGCCGGGTCGCGGCGCTCACCCAGCGCGGCCGCCGCCAGCGCAGCCCGCTCGAGCGCGAGCTCGACCGAGTGACGCGCGTGATCGCTCTGCTCGCGGTGTCGACGGGCGTCGCCTTCTTCCTGGTAGCGGGCGCGCTCGGGATCGCGCTGATCGACCGGCTCGTGTTCGCGATCGGGGTCACGGTCGCGCTCGTGCCCGAAGGGCTTTTGCCGACCGTGACCCTCTCGCTCGCGATGGCGACCCGGCGCATGGCCGGGCGCAACGCGCTCGTGCGGCGCCTCTCCGCGGTCGAGACGCTCGGGGAGACCACGGTGATCTGCACGGACAAGACGGGCACGCTCACCCGCAACGAGATGACGGTGCTGCGCGTCTGGACGCCGGGCGCCGGCGAGCTTGAGGTGGAGGGCGGGGGTTACGAGCCCACCGGGCGCTTCCTCGGCGCGGACGGCGAGCCGGTGGACCCCGCGGCGATCGCTGAGCTCTTGCGCGCGGGCGCCGCCTGCAACGACGCGCGGCTCGAGCAACGGGACGGGCGCTGGTCGGTCGTCGGCGACCCCACCGAGGGCGCCCTGCTCGCGCTTGCGGCCAAGGGCGGGATCGCGCTCGACGGGGACGGGACGCCGCCGCGCCTCGCCGAGTTCCCGTTCAGCTCCGAGCGCAAGCGCATGACGACCATGAACCTGGTCGGCGGCAGGCGGGTCGCCTACGTCAAGGGAGCGGTCGAGGCGGTGCTGCCGCTGACGAAACTGGGCGAGGCCGAGCGTGCCGAGGTCGCGGCGCGCGCCGAGCGCATGGAGGGCGAGGCGCTGCGGGTGCTCGCGCTGGCGCGGCGCGAGCTCGACGAGGGGGCGGGGGACGCCGCCGATGAGGTCGAGCGCGACCTTGAGTTCCTCGGGCTGGCCGGGATGCTCGACCCGCCGCGGCCGGAGGTGAGCGAGGCGGTCGCGCGCTGCCACACGGCGGGGATCCGGGTGCTGATGGTCACCGGCGACAGCGCGCCCACGGCGGCCGCGATCGCGAAGCGGATCGGGCTCGTGCGCGGGGAGCCGGACGTGATCACGGGGGAGGCGCTCGCCCGCATGGATGACGCCGAGCTGCGCCGGCGCCTTGCGGAAGGCGAGGTGCTGTTCGCGCGCATCGACCCGGAGCAGAAGCTCCGGTTGGCGACCGTCCTGCGGGAGGCCGGGGAGGTCGTCGCGATGACGGGCGACGGGGTGAACGACGCCCCTGCCCTCAAGGACGCGGACATCGGCGTCGCCATGGGGCGCAACGGGACCGAGGTCGCCAAGCAGGCGGCGGACATGGTGCTCGTCGACGACAACTTCGCGACGATCGTCGCGGCTGTCGAGGAAGGGCGCGCGGTGTTCCGCAACATCCGGCGCTTCTCCGGCTACCACCTCTGCTCGAACGTGGGCGAGCTCGTCCCGTTCCTCGTTTGGGGCGTCTCCGGAGGGGCGATCCCCCTGCCCCTCGTGGTCATGCAGGTCCTGGCGATCGACCTCGGGACGGACATGGTCCCCGCGATCGCCCTGGGGACCGAGCGGGCCGAGCCCGGCACCATGCGCCGCCCGCCGCGGGCTCGGTCCGAGCGCCTCCTGAACCGCGAAGTGTTCGCGCGGGTGGGTTTGATCGGCGGGCTGGAGGGGATCGGCGCCCTCGTGGGCTTCCTCTTCGCGTACTGGCTCGCCGGCTGGCGGCCCTGGGAGGGACTCGCCGACGAGGGGACGACCTACCTGCAGGCGACGACGATGACGATGGCGGTGGTCATGATGGCCCAGGTGGGCGCCGGGCTCGCCTGGCGCACCGACCGCCTGCCGGTGCGCGCGCTCGGGCTGCTCTCGAACCGGCTGCTCGTCGTCGGGATCGCGATCGAGCTCGCGATGCTGCTCGCGCTGGTCTACGCGCCCGGGCTCGGCGAGGTCTTCCACACCGCGAGCCTCAGGGTGAGCCACTGGGTCTTCCTCGTCGCCTGGCCGCTGCTGGTGTTCGGAGTCGCGGAGGCGGCCAAGGCGCTGGTGCGGCGCCGGGATGCGCGGGCGACAGCGAGCTGAGCGCGTGGCGGAGCCGTGGGGCATTGAGGCAGCGGCGGTGGCCGCCGAGCTGGGCTCCGACCCCCGAGCCGGGCTCACGGCAGCCGAGGCGGACCGGAGGCTGCGGCGCTTCGGCGCCAACCGGCTGCGCTCGGCCCCGCCGGTGCCCGCGTGGCGTCGCTTAGCGGCGCAGTTCGCGGATCCGCTGATCTACCTGCTGTTCGCGGCGGTCGTGGTCTCGCTCGTCGCCTGGGCGGTCGAGGGAGCGAGCGGCGTTCCCTACGACGCGGTCGTGATCAGCGTGATCGTGGTGCTCAACGCCGTGCTGGGCTTCGTGCAGGAGGCGAGGGCGGAGGAGGCCGTGGCCGTGCTGCAGCGGATGTCGGCGCCCACCGCGACGGTTGTGCGCGACGGCGAACAGCGGCGGATCGCGGCCAGCGAGGTGGTACCCGGCGACGTGCTGGTGCTGGGCGAGGGCGATGCCGTCGCCGCCGACGCCCGGTTGCTCGAGGTCGCCTCGCTCAGCGCCGCAGAAGCGCCCCTCACCGGTGAGAGCGAGGCGGCGCTCAAGGACGCGGCGCCGCTGCCCGCGCGCACGCCGCTCGCCGAGCGGACCAACATGGTGTTCGCCGGCACCGCGATCACGCGCGGCCGCGGCCGCGCCGTCGTCACGGCCACCGGGATGCGCACGGAGATGGGCCGGGTCGCACGGCTTCTGGGGGAGACTGAGGCGGATCCGACGCCGCTGCAGCGCGAGGTGAAGCGGGTGGGCCGGGCGCTCGGCGTCGCGGTGATCGCGATCGCCCTGGTGATCGTCGCGACGATCCTGCTCACCGACGACATCCACGAGGCAGGCGACTTCGTCGACGTGCTCCTCGTCGGCGTCTCGCTCGCGGTCGCGGCCGTGCCGGAGGGCCTGCCGGCGATCCTGTCGGTGGTCCTCGCCCTCGGCGTGCAGCGGATGGCGCGGCGGCGGGCGATCGTCAGGCGGCTGCCCTCGGTCGAGACGCTGGGCTCGGCGTCGGTCATCTGCTCGGACAAGACCGGCACGCTCACGCGCAACGAGATGACCATCGAGCGCGTCGTCACCCCCTCCGGTGAGGTGGAGGTGACGGGCAGCGGCTACCGGCCCGAGGGGGAGCTGCGCGCGGACGGCCGGCCGCTCACGGACCCGGTGCTGCTCGACGAGGTGCGGGCGGTGCTCGCCGGCGGCAGCCTCGCCAACGACGCCGACCTGCGGGAGGAGGGAGGCGAGTGGAGGGTGGAGGGCGACCCGACCGAGGCGGCCTTCCTGGTCGCCGAGGCGAAGGTGCAGGGGCTGCGCAAGGCGCGGCTTGCGCGCTTCGAGCGCCGAGGCGAGGTGCCGTTCACCTCAGAGCGCAAGCTGATGAGCACGGTCGAGGTGGACCGGGAGGGGGAGCTGGGGACCGCGGTGGTGACCAAGGGCGCGCCGGACGTGCTGCTTGAGCGCTGCAGCGCCGAGCGCGTGGCGGGCGAGGTGCGGCCGCTGACCGACGAGCGCAGGCGCGAGATCCTCGCCACCGTCGAGCGCCTCGGCGATCAGGCGATGCGCACGCTCGCGGTCGCTTACCGCCCGCTGCCGGAGGGGCCCGCGAGCGTGGGGCCGGAGCTCGAGCGCGAGCTCGTCTACCTCGGCCTTGTCGGGATCATCGACCCGCCCCGCGCGGAGGCGCGCGCCGCCGTGGCCGAGGCGCAGGGCGCCGGGGTGCGAGTGATCATGATCACCGGGGACCATCCGCGGACCGCGGCGCGGATCGCGCGCGACCTCGGCATCGCGGGCGCCGACGCGGACGTCGTGACCGGCGCCGAGCTGGCGCAGCTGCCGGAGGAGCGGCTCACCGAGGTGGCGCGCGAGGTCTCGGTCTACGCGCGCGTCGCGCCCGAGCACAAGCTGCGCATCGTCGACGCGCTCCAGGCCGAGGGATTCGTGGTCGCGATGACCGGCGACGGCGTGAACGACGCCCCGGCGCTCAAGTCCGCCGACATCGGCGTCGCGATGGGGATCACGGGCACCGACGTCACGAAGGAGGCGGCGGACATGGTCCTCGCCGACGACAACTTCGCGACGATCGTCGCCGCGGTGCGCGAAGGGCGGGGGATCTTCGCGAACATCCGCAAGTTCCTGCGCTTTTTGCTCTCCTCCAACGCGGGCGAGGTGATCACGATGTTCGCCGGGGTCATGCTCGCCGGGGCGATCGGGCTCGACGCCGTGGGGGAGGCGGTCGCGGTGCCGCTGCTCGCGACGCAGATCCTCTGGATCAACCTGCTCACCGACGGGGCGCCCGCGCTCGCGATGGGCATCGACCCGCCGCCGCGCGACGTCATGCGGCGCCCGCCGCGCAGTCCCGACGAGCGCATCATCGACGCAGAGATGTGGGCGGGCGTGCTCTGGGTCGGCCTGGTCATGGCGGTCGTGTCGCTGGCGGCGCTCGACCTGAAGCTCACGGGCGGGCTGCTCGGCGGGTCGGGCGGGCTCGACGAGGCGCGGACCATGGCGTTCACGACGCTCGTCTTCGCGCAGCTCTTCAACACGCTGAACGCGCGCTCCGACCGTGAGAGCGCCTTCAGCCGCCTCTTCACCAACCGCTGGTTGTGGATGGCGATCGCGCTAGCGGCGGGGCTGCAGGTCGCGGTCGTGGAGCTTCCGGTGCTTAACGACGCCTTCTCAACCGTCCCGCTGGCGCTCGCCGACTGGGCGATCTGCGTGGGCCTGGCGAGCCTCGTGCTTTTCGCGGACGAGGCGCGGAAGCTCGCCAAGCGGGCGGTGCGCGGCTGAGGCAGCCGTCACGTCTCGCCCCCCGGTCTCGTCAGAGGGGGTGTGACTGATTCTTCGACGGGCGCGGAACGCCCGACCCCCAAGCCAGACACTCGACCGCCCACCGCGAGCCGCCGCGACCGCCGCTGGCTCATCCTCGTGGCGATCGCCGTGGCCCAGCTGCTGGTGGTCCTCGACGTGACCATCGTCAACATCGCCCTCCCCTCAGCCCAGCAGGACCTCGGGTTCTCCGACGGCGATCGCCAGTGGGTGATCACCGCGTACGCGCTCGCCTTCGGGAGCCTGCTCCTGCTCGGCGGGCGGATCGCGGATCTCTTCGGCCGCAAGCGGACCTTCATCGCCGGTCTGGTCGGCTTTGCGGCTGCGTCCGCTTTCGGCGGCGCCGCCGAGAGCTTCGCCGTGCTCGTCGCGGCCCGGGCGCTGCAGGGCATGTTCGGCGCCCTGCTCGCTCCCGCGGCGCTCTCCCTGCTCACCACGACGTTCACCGAGCCGAAGGAGCGCGCGAAGGCCTTCGCCGTGTACGCCGCGATCGGCGGCATGGGCGGGGCCGTCGGCCTGCTGCTCGGCGGCGCCCTCACCGAGACGCTCGAGTGGCGCTGGTGCCTCTACGTCTCAGTGCTCTTTGCGCTCCCGGCCGCCGCCGCGGCGCTGCGCCTGCTCGACCACGCGCCCGCCCGCAACCGACCGCGGCTCGACCTGGCGGGCACGCTCACCGCTTCGGCTGGCCTGTTCGCGCTCGTCTTCGGGCTGGCGCGCGGGGAGGCCGACGGCTGGGGCGAGCCGACCACGATCACCGCGCTCGCGGCAAGCGGGGTGCTGCTGGTCGCCTTCGTCGCGATCCAGCGCACCGTCGCCAGCCCGCTGCTGCCCCTGCGCGTGGTCCTCGACCGCAACCGCGGCGCCTCGTTCCTGGCGATCGGGTTGGCGAGCGCCGGCGCGTTCGGGGTCTTCCTGTTCCTGACGTTCTACCTGCAGAACGTGCGGGGCATGAACCCGCTCGAAACGGGCCTGGCGTTCCTGCCCATGAGCTTCGTGGTCGCGCCCACGGTCGCGATCGTGAGCACGCGCATCCTGCCGCGGACCGGGCCGCGCCCGCTGATCCCGCTCGGCATGGTGAGCGCCGCGCTCGGCCTGGCGCTCCTCACCGGGATCGGGGTCGACACGGGCTACGCGAGCCACGTCCTGGGGCCGCTGGTTCTCATTGCCGTGGGCTTCGGCTTCACGATGGCGCCGGCGTTCGCGACGGCCACGCTCGGCGTGCCGCCGCGTGACAGCGGCGTCGCCTCCGCGATGGTCAACACGTCGCAGCAGGTGGGCGGCTCGATAGGCATCGCGCTGCTCAGCACGGTCGCGGTGGCGGCGACGAACGACTTCCTCGCTGGCGCTGCTACCGATCCGCAGCTGACCGTGCAGGCCGCGGTCGAGGGTTACGTCGCGGCCCTCTGGTGGGCCGCCGGCATCTTCGCGGCCGGGGCCGTGATCTGTGGAGCCCTGCTGCGCTCCGACGCGCGGCCCGAGCTGCGGCCCGGCGGCCCGGTGGAGCCCGCGGCGCCCGAGCCCGCAGCAGGGTGAGCGCGTCCTACTCGGGCAGCCCGAGCAGGCGCCGGGCGTTGCCGTGGAGGAAGGCGGCGCGGGTCTCCTCGTCGAGGTCGTGGGCGGCGAGCCCCTCGAGCGCGCGCCCGGGGGCGAGCATCGGGTAGTTGCTGCCGAAGAGGATCTTGCGGCGCCCGCCCCGGGTCTTCATGTAGCGGACGAGCTCGGGCGGATAGCGCTCCGCGGTGTAGGCCGAAGTGTCGATGTAGACGTTCTCGTGCTTGCGGGCGACCGCGACCATCTCCTCGGTCCACGGGTAGCCGATGTGACCGCCCACGATCACGAGCTCGGGGAAGTCGAGCGCGACTTGGTCGATGTAGGGGATCGGCCGGCCGGTCTCCGACGGGCGCAGCGGCCCGGTGTGGCCCACCTGCGTGAAGAACGGCACTCCGAGCTCGACGCAGGCGGCGTAGAGCGGGTAGTAGCGGCGGTCGGTCGGTGGCGCCTCCCAGAGCCAGGGCAGGACCCGCAGGCCCTTGAAGCCGAGCTCGGTGACGCAGCGGCGCAGCTCGCGAACCGCCTCCATCGGCTTGCGTATGTCCACGGCGGCGACGCCCGCGAACCGGTCGGGATGCGCCGCCACCCAACCCGCGACCTCCTCGTTCGTGATCAGGGGGCCGTCGGGGCCGTGCCACGCGCTCAGCAGGCCGAAGGACACGCCGGCCTCGTCCATCGCCTGGACGGTGAGCTCGATCGGGAGCTCCTCCTCGGGGACCCCCATGCCCGTCCAGCGGCGCAGCGACTCGAACATCTCGTGCCGCAGGAAGCGCAGGGTGGGGTGCTGCATCCAGACGTCGACGACCATCGCGCACAGGTTGCCAGCGGGCGGCGCCGGGCGCTGCGGGCCGGAAGTCAGAGGATGGTGAGCGTCACCGCGGACGGGCGCGCCGGGTCGTGGAAGACCTCCTGGTCGGCGGGGAGGAGCTCGGTGGCGCGCAGCGGGTCCTCGCCGGTGCCGGGGTTGCGCGCGTAGCGCGGGTGCGCTCCGCTTGAGATTTGGACGCGGATGCGGTTGCCGGCGGCGAAGCGGTGCGCGGTGGGCCAGAGCTCGAACCGCACGCGCGCGACGCCGTCTGGGTCGCGCTCGGGCTGCCCCGCGGTGAGGCGGACGAGGGCGTCGCAGACGTTCCACGAGGCGCCCTGCGGGTCGACCTCGCAGACGCGCACGAACACGTCGGTGTCCTCGCGGCTCGAGCGGAAGCGGACGTCCGCGCGGACGGGCCCGATCGCCTCGAGGTCGCGCTCGAGCGGCGGGCCGGTGAAGGTGACGACGTCGGGACGGGCCTCGAGCGGGCGGTTGTCGCGCACCGGCTCGCGCTCGAGCAGGAGCGGGCCGCCGAGCGCCGGGGTGGGGTCGGCGGGGTCGTAGCGGTAGCGGGTCGGCTGGGAGGCCTCGGCGGGCGGCTCGGCGGCGAGGCCGCCGCCCGCGCGCAGATAGAGGGTGTGCTCGCGGGCGCCGGGTGGGGGCCAGTCGGCGAAGGTGCGCCAGCGCCTCGCGCCCGTGACGTACACGCGCACCGGGGCGTCGTCGACCATGCGCTCGTCGCCGAGCAGGTGCGCGCGCAGCCAGCCGATGCCCGCGCGCAGCGAGTAGCCGGTCATCGCGGGGGAGGTGTGGGTCCACGGACCGAGGATGAGCTGGCGGCGCCGCGACGAGCCCAGCGCGCGGAAGTCCTCGAGCAGCCAGGGCAGGAAGATGTCGTAGAGCCCGCCGACGAGCTGCACGGGGGCCTCGATCTCGCCCAGCGCCGAGGAGTAGTCGCGGGTTTCCCAGCTCGGGCTGTCTGGCGCCATGTCCTCGAGCCACTCGGCGACCGGCACGCGCGCGGCGAACCCGAGCGCCCGCTCGTCGGCGATCGGCGTGCTCGCGTAAAGGCGCGGCAGGCGGCGGCGGAGGCCGAGCGCGAGCAGGAGCGGGGCCAGCCGGCGCTCCTGGACCTCGAGCACGAGCATCCAGGACATCGAGCTCGCGAGCGACATCGAGCCCGAGCCGTAGGTCATCTCGCGCACGTCGGACGCGGTCACCGACGGCGCCAGCGCGTCGAGCTCGTCGGCGATCGCCCACTGCGCGATCCCCAGGTAGCTGGGCCCGATCATGCCGACCGGGCCGCGGTGCCAGGGCTGGGCGCGCAGCCAGCGCAGGGTCGCGAGGCCGTCGGGGCGCTCGTTGAACGGGTCGAAGCGGCCCTGCGACCCGAACGTCCCGCGCACGCTCTGCACCACGGTCTGCAGGCCCCGCTCCGCGAGCAGCCGCCCGTAGAGGAAGCCGAAGGCGTTGTCGCGGCCGTACGGCGAGCGCACGAGCACGGTGGGGGAGGGGCCCGCAGCGGGCGGCGCGTAGCGCGTCGCGTAGAGGATCGCGCCGTCGTCCATCGGCACCTCGAGGCCGCGCTCGACCGTGATCTCGCGGGACTGGGGCGCCGGTAGGCGCAACAGCCGTCCCGCGATCTCGCTCAGCAGGTGCACTACACGCAGGATGGCACGGCGGGGGCACGGGGCACGCGGGCGTCGGGGGGAGCCGGCGCGCGGCCGACGCGCCCACCACCCACGCCGACCGTGCGAAAACGTTGCGGATAGCAACGCAATCGCACGTTCGGGCGGCGGGGAGCGCTGAACGTCCAAGGCCTGCGGTGAACGTCCGCAGGTCCCTGTGACAGGATTGCCCAAGTGGCAACGCGATGGGAGTCGAAGCGTCTCGAGGACCTCGCCTGGCTGCGCAAGGTGCGCGACCGGATCGATCGCGAGTACGCCAAGCCTCTCAACGTCGAGGCGCTCGCCCGGGACGTCCACATGTCGGCGGGGCACCTGAGCCGCGAGTTCAAGCGCGCGTTCGGCGAGTCGCCGTACAGCTACCTGATGACCCGCCGCATCGAGCGCGCGATGGCGCTCCTGCGCCGTGGCGACATGAGCGTCACCGAGGTGTGCTTCGAGGTCGGCTGCTCGTCACTGGGCACGTTCAGCACGCGCTTCACGGAGCTCGTCGGGGTGCCGCCGAGCGTGTATGCGCGCGAGGCGTCGCACGAGATGAAGGGCGTTCCGCCGTGCGTCGCGAAGCGCGTGATGAAACCGGTCAGGAATCGAGAAGCGCTCGCCCTCGTTCGCGACTAGCTTCGCGGCCATGGACCTGAAGATTCACCAGACATTCATCCCGCACACCGACCACGAAGCATCACTGGCGTTCTACCGCGACATCCTCGGGTTCGAGGTGCGCAACGACGTCGAGTACAACGGCATGCACTGGCTCACCGTGGGCCCGCCCGATCAGCCGGACACCTCGATCGTCCTGCATCCGCCCGCCGCCGATCCCGGGATCACCGAGGAGGAGCGCAACACGATCGCGGAGATGATGGCCAAGGGCACCTTCGCGAGCATCAACCTGGCGACCCGCGATCTCGACGCGACCTTCGACGAGCTGCAGGCCCGCGACGTCGAGATCGTCCAGGAGCCGACGGACCAGCCCTGGGGCATCCGCGACTGCGCGGTTCGTGATCCGGCCGGCACCATGATCCGGATCTTCGAGGTGCGCTGAGGGTGGCGCGCGGGAAGGCCGCGCCCGCGCGGGAGGGGCACGTCGCGGACACGCACGAGCTCATCCGCGTCCAGGGCGCGCGCGAGAACAACCTCAAGGACATCACCGTCGAGCTCCCGAAGCGCCGTTTGTGTGTGTTCACCGGCGTTTCGGGATCGGGCAAGAGCTCGCTCGTCTTCAGCACGATCGCGGCGGAGTCGCAGCGGCTCATCAACGAGACCTACAGCGCCTTCATCCAGGGCTTCATGCCCGCGTTGGCGCGCCCCGACGTCGACGTGCTCGAGGGCCTGACGACGGCGATCATCGTCGACCAGGAGCGCCTCGGCGCCGACCCGCGCTCGACCGTGGGCACGGTCACGGACACGCACGCGATGCTGCGGATCCTGTTCAGCCGGATCGGCAAGCCGCACATCGGCGGCCCCCAGGCGTTCTCGTTCAACCTCGCGACCGTGCGGGCGAGCGGCGCGATCACCGTCGAGCGCGGCGACAAGACGAAGACCGAGAAGGCGACCTACACCCGCACGGGCGGCATGTGCACGCGCTGCGAGGGGCGCGGCGCGGTCACCGACTTCGACCTCTCCGCGTTCATCGACGAGGACAAGTCGCTGAACGAGGGGGCGGTCTCGATCCCCGGCTTCAGCATGAAGGGCTGGTACGGGCGGATCTTCCGCGGTTGCGGCTTCTTCGACCCCGACAAGCCGATCCGCAAGTTCAACAAGCGTGAGCGTCACGACCTGCTCTACCGCGAGCCCACGCGGATCAAGGTCGAGGGGGTCAACGTCACCTACCAGGGGCTGATCCCGCAGATCCAGAAGTCCTTCCTCTCGAAGGACCGCGAGGCGATGCAGCCCCACATCCGCGACTTCGTCGACCGCGTGGTGACGTTCACCACGTGCCCCGAGTGCGACGGCACGCGCCTCAGCGAGCTGGCGCGCTCGTCGAAGATCAAGGGCATCAACATCGCCGACGCCGCCGCGATGCAGATCACCGACCTCGCCGAGTGGGTGCGTGAGCTGGACGAGCCCTCGGTCGCCCCGCTGCTCGGCAAGCTCCAGCACACGCTCGACTCGTTCATCGAGATCGGGCTGGGCTACCTCTCGCTCGACCGGCCCGCGGGCACGCTCTCGGGCGGCGAGGCGCAGCGCACGAAGATGGTGCGCCACCTGGGCTCGCCGCTCACCGACGTCACCTACGTCTTCGACGAGCCGACCGCGGGCCTGCACCCGCACGACGTGCGGCGCATGAACGACCTGCTCCTGCGCCTGCGCGACAAGGGCAACACGGTGCTGGTCGTCGAGCACGAGCCCGAGACGATCGAGATCGCCGACCACGTGGTCGACCTCGGGCCCGGCGCCGGGGCGGCGGGCGGCGAGGTGGTCTACGAGGGCGACGTGGAGGGCCTGCGCGCCAGCGACTCGCTCACCGGCCGCCACCTCGACGACCGCGGGTCGCTCAAGGAGGAGGTGCGCGAGCCGCAGGGCGTGCTCGAGGTCCGCGGCGCGAACAAGCACAACCTCAAGGACGTCGACGTCGACATCCCGCTGGGCGTGCTCGTGGTGGTCACGGGCGTCGCCGGCTCCGGCAAGAGCTCGCTGATCGAGAGCTCGGTGCTCGGCCGCGAGGGCGTCGTGATGGTCGACCAGGATCCGATCCGCGGCTCGCGGCGCAGCAATCCCGCGACCTACACCAAGCTGCTCGACCCGATCCGCAAGGCGTTCGCGAAGGCCAACGGCGTGAAGCCCGCGCTGTTCAGCCCGAACTCCGAGGGCGCCTGCCCCGCGTGCAAGGGGGCCGGGGTGATCTACACCGACCTGGCGATGATGGCCGGGGTTGCGACCACCTGCGAGGAGTGCGAGGGCAAGCGCTTCCAGGCCGAGGTGCTCACCTACAAGCTGGGCGGCAAGGACATCAACGAGGTGCTGGAGATGTCCGTGGTGGAGGCCAAGGAGTTCTTCGCCGACGGCGAGGCCAAGACGCCCGCCGCCCACCGGATCCTGGAGCGCCTGGACGACGTCGGCCTGGGGTACCTGAAGATCGGCCAGCCGCTCACCACGCTCTCCGGCGGCGAGCGCCAGCGCCTCAAGCTGGCCGTGCACATGGGCGAGAAGGGCGGCATCTACGTGCTCGATGAGCCGACCACCGGCCTGCACCTCGCCGACGTCGAGCACCTGCTCGGCCTGCTCGACCGGCTCGTGGACTCCGGCAAGTCGGTGATCGTGATCGAGCACCACCAGGCCGTGATGGCCCACGCCGACTGGATCATCGACCTCGGCCCTGGCGCGGGCCACGACGGCGGCCAGGTGGTCTTCACCGGCACGCCAGCGGAGCTCGTCGCCGAGCGCTCGACGCTCACCGGCGAGCACCTCGCCGAATACGTCGGGGCTTAGGCGCTGGGCTGAGGCGCCGGGGCTCCCCAGCGCCTCAGCCGCGCTTCTCGAAGGTCAGGCGGTAGTGCTCGAGCAGCTGGCGCTCGAAGCACACGCTGTTCGCGCTCACGCCCGAGGTGAACGCGAGGCGAAAGTCGCGGCTGGTGAGCCAGCGCGGGACGAGGCGGAGCTTGACGAGCCGCTTGCGCCAGCTCGGCTCGGCGAAGCGGGCCCGCCAGCGCCTGATCGTCTCGATGTAGTCGAGCCGCCCGCTCTCGGCGGCCACCAGGCGGAAGTGCGGCGCGGCGTTGCGCTCGATCTGCTAGCTGCCGAAGGGGAGGAACGAACCCGGGAACTGGTGCTGCATGAGCGCCAGGTACCACTCGTCCGAGTCGCGCGGAGCCTCGATCGTGACCCGGTCCGGGTCGATCATGTTGGGCCCGAAGACCATCGTCTGCAGGTAGAAGCGCCCACCCGCCGGCAGCGCGGTCGCGACGTTCTGGAACAGCCGCGCGTAGACGTCGTCCTGGCGGCCCGCGCGGTAGTCCTCGGGGGAACAGAAGTGCTCGAAGGCGCCGAGGCTCGCGACCGCGTCGAAGGGGCCGAAGGTCTCCCGGTCGACCGCCCGCGCATCGCGGATGCGCGCCTCGAGCCCGTGCCGCCTGCACGACTCGGCCTGCGCGGCCGAAAGCGTCACGCCCACGCCCTCGGCGCCGCGGTCCTGGATGAACGCCAAGAGCGGGCCCCATCCGCAGCCCAAATCGAGGATCCGCCTACCTGGCGCGATCCCGATCTGCCGGGCCACGTACTCGTGCTTGCGGGCCTGCGCCTCCTCCAGGGTTAACGAGAAGTCCCCATCGAACTTGGCGCCGGAGAAATCCGCGGTCTCGCCCAGGCTGAGCCGGAAGATCCGGTCGATCAGCGAGTACGTGAACTCGAGGTCGGCGCGCTCGGCGATGGCGCTCGCATCGTACGCCGCCGGCCGCTCGGACGTTAGTCCAGCCGCCGCCGGACTTCCCCACCTCCATCGGCCGAATTCGATACGGTCCGCCACGTCGACCTGGAGGAGGAGGAATGGGACGCTGGTTCCAGTTCGCCGGAGGTCGAGCTGGAGGGGGGCGGCTCGGAATCGTCTTGACCGCGGTCGCGACGATCGCGATCGGCTTCGTCGCGGGGACTTCCCCGGCGCCGGCGCAGGGCGGCGGGCAGGGCCTCGCCGCAGTGGATCTGCGGACGGAGTACGCCGAGAACCCGCTGGGCATCGACGTGCGCAAGCCGCGGCTCAGCTGGCAGCTTTCCTCCGACCGGCGCGGCGCGCGGCAGACGGCTTACCAGGTCCAGGTGGCGTCCTCGCCCGAGGCGCTGGCGGCCGGCGACGCCGACGTCTGGGACAGCGGGCGCGTCGAGTCGAGCGACTCGCTCCAGGTCGCCTACGACGGCCCACCGCTCCAGTCGCGCACCCGCTACCACTGGCGCGTTCGCGTCTGGGACGAAAACGACTCGCCCTCGGAGTGGAGCGAGCCCGCCTGGTGGGAGATGGGCCTGCTCGAGGAGGACGACTGGCAGGCGCAGTGGATCGGCTATGACGCGGGCGAGGAGATCAGCTTCGACGACTTCGAGCTCGAGGTCGAGCTCACGCCGCTGGTCGCGGCGGTCGGCGTCTTCTTCCGTGCGGACCGCGGTTCGAACAACTACATGTGGCAGCTCATCGGGGTCGGCCCGAACGCCCCGATCCTGCGCACGCACCGCTTCCAGAGCGGTTCGGGCCCCCAGGTCCGCAACATCCCGATCGGCGACGCGGTCCCAGCGGACGAGTTCTTCAACCGGCGCCACACGCTGACGATCGCCGCCGAGGGCGACGAGATCACCACGTCGGTCGACGGGGTGGAGGTGGACACCTACACCGACTCAGCGCATTCGGCCGGCACGATCGGCTTCCGCGCGAACCGCAGCGACGTCGCCCCCAACCCGTTCGAGGAGGCGATCATCCACAGCGTCACCGTGCGCCAGGACGGGGAGGTCGTCTTCTCGGATGACTTCGAGGCCGACGTCGGCCAGTGGACCGGCACGAAGGAATTCGTCGAAGACGGCATCCACATCCGCGGCAACACCGAGGTCTACCTCGTCGACCCCGAGGACGACGCGGCGCCGCTTTTGCGCCGGGACTTCGAGCTCGAGGGCGAGGTCGAGAGCGCGCGTCTGTACGTGAGCGGGCTCGCGTACGCGGACGTGACGATCAACGGCGAGCGCGTCGGCGACCACGTCCTCGACCCGGCCTTCGTCGACTACGGCGAGCGCGCCCTGTACGTGACGCACGACGTGACCGACATGCTCCGCGAGGGCGAGAACACGGTGGGCGCGGTGCTGGGCCGCGGCTTCTACGGGATGACGACCGGCAGCGCCTGGGACTGGGACCAGGCCCACTGGCACGACGACCCGAAGCTGCTGCTCCAGCTGGAGGTCACGCACGAGGACGGCTCGGTGACCACGATCGCGAGCGATCCGAGCTGGCAGGCGGACGCCGGACCGATCCTGAGCGACTCGCTGCTCGCGGGTGAGTTCCACGACAAGCGGCGCGAGCAGCCGGGCTGGGACGAGCCGGGGTTCGACGCGTCGGATTGGGAGGGCGCGGAGCTCGCCGACGACCCGGGCGTGGAGCTGCAGGCCCAGGCGGTGAACCCGATCCGGGTCACGAAGACGCTCGAGCCCGTGGCGATCACCGAGCCCCAGCCTGGGACCTACGTGTTCGACATCGGCCAGAACATCGCCGGCTGGGTGGCGCTCACCGCCGAGCTCCCGGCGGGACGGGAGGTGATCCTGCGCTACGGCGAGAAGCTGCGCCCGGACGGCACCGTCAACAACGACGACGTCCTCGGCCACCTCGACGCTGACTACCAGACCGACCGTTTCATCGCGCGCGGGGGCGGCCCGGAGACCTTCGAGCCGCGCTTCAGCTACAAGGGCTTCCAGTACGTCCAGGTGGACGGGCTCGCCGAGCCGCCCGAGCTCGACGACCTCGTCGCCAAGCACGTCCACACGGACGTCGAGGAGGTCGGCGGGTTCGAGAGTTCCAGCGAGCTGTTCGACCGCATCCACGACGGCACCCGCTGGGCGATTCTCAACAACCTGCACGGGATGCCCACGGACACGCCGATGTTCGAGAAGAACGGCTGGACCGCCGACGGGCAGCTCATGGTTACCGCCTCGATGCACAACTTCGAGATGGCGCGCGTCTACACGAAGTGGCTCGACGACATGCGCGACGGGCAGATCGCCAACGGCCGCATCCCGGTGATCGCGCCGACCCACGGCTGGGGCAGCGACTGGATCGCTCCCGAGTGGAGCTCGACGTACGTGCTGCTCGCCTGGGACATGTACCAGCGCTACGGCGACGTGCGCCTGCTCGCCGACCACTACGACGCGATGGCCGCCTACGTGGACTACGAGCTCGGCCGGCTGAACGCCCAGGGCCTGAGCTCCAGCAACCTCGGTGACTGGGCTGCCCCGGGCTACGCCAACCAGCCCGCTCCCGAGGACCACGCGCTGACCGCGACCGCCTACGTCCACCGGGCGGCCAAGCTCATGTCGGAGATCGCCCAGCTGCTCGGCGAGGAGGAGGACGCGGAGCGCTACGCCGCGGCGGCCGAGGAGGCGAAGAACGACCTCAACGCCGCCTTCCTCGACGAGGCGCAGGGGATCTACCGGACCGCCAGCGATCCGCCCTCCGACGGATATCGGCAGACCTCGAACGTGCTGCCGCTGGCCTGGGGCCTGGTTCCCGAGGAGCACGAGGAGGCCGTCTTCGCGAACCTGGTGGACGATGTGGTCAACACGCGCAACGGCCACCTCAACACCGGCGCGATCGGCACCAAGCACCTGCTGCGCGTGCTGACCGCGCGCGGGCGCGCCGACGTGGCGGAGACGGTTGCCACCAGGACCGATTACCCGAGCTGGGGCAACTGGTTCGTGAACGGCGGCGCGACGACCCCGTTCGAGTTCTGGGAGCTGGACTCGCGCTCGCGCGGGCACATGTTCCTCGGCACGATCCTCGACTGGTTCTACGAGGACCTCGCCGGCCTGCGCACGGCCGGGGTGGGCGCGAGCCGCACGATCGAGATCCGTCCGCACCCGATCGCGAGCCTCGACCACGCGCGCGCCTGGACGGAGACGCCGCTCGGGCCCGCCTCGTCGGAGTGGCGGCGCCCGGCCGGGGACGTGCTCGAGCTCGACGTGACGGTGCCGGTCGGCGCGACGGCCACGGTCTACGTCCCGGCCGACGATCCCGAGCACGTGAGCGAGGGCGGCCTGCCCGCGGCGATAGCCGAGGGCGTGACGTTCCTACGGACCGAGGGCGACTGGGTCGTCTACGAGGTGGCCTCGGGCGAGTACTCGTTCGCCGCCGACCCCTCCTACCGGCCGCCCGCCCCGACCGTGACCGCCCGGGTGCAGCCCACGAGCAAGCGCGTGAGCGCCAAGGCCAAGAAGGCGAAGTTCACCGTCACCGTGCGCAACGCCGGTCCGGTGCCGAGCGGCGACCTGCGGGTCTGCGCGAAGGCGCCCAAGAAGCGGGTCGCGATCCCGGGCAAGGGCTGCGCGAGGCTGAAGAGCCTCGCGCCGAAGACGAGCCGCAAGGCTTCGTTCAAGGTGCGGATCAAGCGCGCCGCGCGCGGCAAGAAGACGCGGATCAAGTTCACGGTGAGCGGGCCCGAGATCAAGACGCAGCGCCTGAGCGCGACGCTCCGGGTGCGCCGCTGACCCTAGGGCGCCGCCGGTCCGCCTCAGTCGTCCAAGGCCGCGTGGTCGATGCCCGCCGGATCAAGATGGAGCGGTGCGTGGTGCTCGGCGAACAGCGTCGCGACGAGCTCGCCGCGGCTGCTCACGCCGACCTTCTCGAAGATCTCCTTGACGTAGGAGCGCACCGTGTGCGCGGAGAGAAAGAGCCGCTCCGCGATCGCCGCCGTTCCCAGGCCGCGGGCGATCAGGTGCGTGATCTCCTGCTCGCGCCGAGACAGGCCATAGGCATGGGCGATGATCGGCGCCACCTCGGAGCTCAAGGCGGGCTCGATGACGAGGGCGGTGTCGCCGATGCTGCCGTCGGGCCTGCGCAGGCACGAGGCGTGGCAGACGAGCCAGCGGCCGGTGACCGGCGAGCGCATCCGCGCCCGCGCCGGGCCGTGGTCGCGCTGCGCCGCCACCGCGCGGGCGCGCATGAGCGTGCCGATCACGAGGATCGGCAGGTCGAGCTCGAAGCGTCTGCGGACGGGCACGGTCGGGTCGTCCCACGTCGCTGGGAGCTCCTCGAGCCAGGCGAGCGCGTCGTCGTTCACGGAGACGATCTCGCCCTCGGGCGAGAGCACCATCATGCCCGGGCCGCGCCCGTGGACGGCGGTCACCGCGTTGGGGCGTGGGCGCGCGTGCCTGCGGATCGCGTTGGCCAAGGGGCCCGAGAGCGCCGCTGCGATCTCGACCTCGTCGGCGCTGAACGGATCGCGGCCCTCCTCGCGGAACAGGCTCAGCCAGGCCCAGGGGCGGTCGCCGGAGCGCATCACGACCCGTAGCTCGTCCCCGACGCCGTGGGGCTCGAGCACGTCGCGGAACCGGTGGCTGCGCGCCGGCCGGTCGCGCGTCGCGAGCCGCAGCGAGCCCGCGGGCACCGGCGCGCGGCCGAGGTCGATGTAGGGGATGACGTCCTCGATGGAGAACTCGCGCTCCCAGACCATCAGGCAGTCGCGCTCGTTGAACTCGTGGAAGTTCTCCTTGCGCGTGGGCGAGGTCGGCATCCCCGTCTCCGGGTCGGTGGCCAGCCAGATCGCGGAGTCGTAGGGGACCAGGCGGCGCAGCCGGGGCGACGCCTCCGCGAACACCTCGCTGGCGGTAGGGGCGGATTGCGCGCGGGCGATCAGCTCGTCGCGGTGGTGAGCCGCAGTGGGGGCCAGGCTAGACATGCGGCCCAGGGTCGGATGTTGTCACGAAGCGCACAACCCCTAATTCGTGGGGTTCCCGATGCGCGGAGGGCCGAAACGCCCCCGGTTACTCGAGCGCCGCGTCGAGCTCGTCGGCGATCAGCCGGGCGAGCGGCAGGCAGGAGGTGGCCGCCGGGGAGGGCGCGTTGCGCACGTGCACGGCACGCTCGGTGCGTGAGACGACGAAGTCGTCCACGAGCGCGCCGTCGCGGTCGATCGCCTGCCCGCGCACCCCCGCGAAGGCGAAGCTCAAATCGCGCGCCTCGAGCTCCGGCAGGAACCGCCGCAGCTCCGCAGCCAGCGCCCGACGGCTCGCGGCGCGGCGCAGCTCGGCGAGGGTCGCGCCCGCGTGGCGGCGCAGCATCCGCCACGTACCGGGCCAGCCGAGCGCGTCGCGCACATCGCGCGCCCGCACGCGCGCGAGCCGGTAGGCGTCGCGCGCGCCGACCATGAGCGCCGACGGGCCCGCGTGGACGGAGCCGTCGAGCGCGCGGGTGAGGTGGACGCCGAGGAAGGGGAGCTCCGGGTCCGGGACCGGATAGACGCTGCCCCGCACGAGCGCGGCGCGCTCGGGCGCGAGCGCGTAGAAGGCGCCGCGGAAGGGGACGATCCGCGGCTCGGCCGGCGCGCCCGCCGCGACCGCCAGGCGGTCGGACCACGCCCCGGCGCAGAACACCGCGGCCCGCGCGCGCGTCTTCCCGCGCGCGTGACGCAGCTCGAGGCCCCGGTCAGTGGGTGTGCTGCCCAGCACCGGGCAGCCGCCGTGGATGGTCGCGCCGCCCGCGCGCGCGGCGGCCGCGAGAGCGGCCGCCACCCGGCCGAAGTCGACGACGCCGGTCGCGGGTGAGTGCAGCGCCGCGAGCCCGTGCACGTGCGGCTCGACCTCCCTGAGTTCGCCCGCATCGAGCAGCCGCGCTCCCTGCACGCCGTTCGCCTCCGCGCGCCGGGCGAGCTCCTCGAGCCGAGGCAGCTCACTGGGCCGGGTCGCGACGATCACCTTCCCGGAGCGGCGGGCCGGGATGCCGCGCTCCTCGCAGTAGACGTAGAGCTCGCGCGCCCCGGAGACGCAGAGGCGCGCCTTGAGCGACCCAGGCCGGTAGTAGATCCCGGCGTGGATGACCCCGCTCGAGTGCGTGGTCTGGTGGGCGGCGAGCCGCGGTTCGCGCTCGAGCACGGCGATCCGCGCGTCCGGGTGGCGCGCGGCGAGCTCGCGCGCGGTCGCCAGGCCCACGATGCCGGCGCCGACGACGGCGATGTCGCACTCGGCGGGGGGCGGGGACGTGTCCGCGGCAAGGCTCACGGCCCGCGATGGTCTCAGACTCGTGGCGAGGAGCCCCATGTCCGGTTCGCCGGCCTGCGAACGTTTACGTGGTGATGACGATCGACGAGCTGTACGAAGCCGAGCGGGTCCGCCTCACCAACCGCATCGCGCGGATGGTCGGCGCGCATGCCGCGGAAGACGTCGTCCAGGAGGCGTTCGTCCGCGCCTGGCTGCGCGCCCCGGAGGGGATGGCGGCCCACGAGCGCGTTGCCTGGCTCAACCGAGCCGCCACGAACCTCGCGATCGACGAGCTGCGGCGCCGCGGCCGCCGCCAGATCGTGGGGCTCGATGAGCTCGAGGCGGCCGCGGCCGCGCGCGATGGCGACGACGTGGTCGTCGCCCGCGACGCGCTCGCCGCGCTCACGCCCCACGAGCGGATGGTCCTTCTGCTGCGCTTCGAGCTCGGCCTCTCCCACGCGGAGATCGGCGCGCTGCTCGACACCACGCCCGAGGCCGCTCGCAAGCGCGTGGAGCGCGCGCGGCGGAGCTTCGCGCGCGCCCTGCGCGAGGGCCGCGGCCGGCGCCGCCCGGTGATCCTGCTGGCCGCGCGCATGGACTACGACGCGTACCGCCGCTGGCTCGAGGAGGCGGGGGCGGAGGTCCGCCCGTTCACGTCGATCGGCGACGGCGTGCACGCGAACGAGCGCGAGCTGAGCGCCGCCGACGGGGTGGTGATCGGCGGCAGCGTGACCGACATGCACCCGGCCCTCTACGGGGAGCGCCAGCGCCAGCCGCTGAACGACCCCGACCTGGAGGCCGACCTGCGCGAGTACGCCGCGCTGCGCACGGCGCTGCGGCTGGACGTCCCGGTCGTGGGCATCTGTCGCGGCCACCAGCTACTCAACGTCGCGCTCGGCGGCTCGCTTTTCCAGGACCTGAGCGAGCACGCCGACGCGCGCCACCCGCACTGGGGTGAGTCGCACGCCGTCGACACCGCCGGCGGGAGCTTCATGCGCAGCCTGCTCGGCCGCCGGCCCGAGGTTGCGAGCGAGCACCATCAGGCGGTGCGCCGCGTCGCGCCCGCGCTGCGGGTGACGTCGCGTTCGGACGACGGCGTCGTGGAGAGCGTGGAGCTCCCCGGGCGCAGGCTCACCCTCGGGTTGCAGTGGCACCCCGAGGTCACGGAGTCCGGTGAGGCGGGACGCCGCGTCGCCGCGGCGCTGGTCGACGCTGCCGCGGGCGTCGCGCGCGGGGAGGACTGAGCCGGGACGCGGCGCGCGATAGGGTGGGGCGCGATGGGCCCGGAGTTCCTGCTGACCTCGCTCGTGATCATCGCGACGCCGGGGACGGGCGTCGTCTACACCCTCGCCGCCGGCCTGACCCGGGGCCTGCGCGCCGGCGTGATCGCGGCCTTCGGCTGCACGCTCGGCGTCGTCCCCCACATGGCCGCGGCGATCACCGGGCTCGCCGCGCTCCTGCACACGAGCGCCGTGGCGTTCAGCGTGCTCAAGTACCTCGGCGTCGCCTACCTGCTGTACCTGGCGTGGACGATGCTGCGCGAGCGCGGTGGGCTCGCGTTGGAGGAGGAGGAGGAGACGTCGGCGCGGTCGGCGCGCGCGACCGTCGTGACCGCGGTGCTGATCAACCTCCTGAACCCGAAACTGACGGTGTTCTTCTTCGCGTTCCTGCCGCAGTTCGTCGGTCCGGGAGACGGCGCGCAGGTCCTCGCGATGCTCCAGCTCAGCGCCGTCTTCATGGCGCTCACCTTCGCCGTGTTCGCGCTCTACGGGGCGCTCGCCGCCGCGGCCCGCCATCAGGTGGTGAGCCGCCCGCGGGTGCTGGCCTGGATGCGGCGGGTCTTCGCCGGCTCCTTCGTGGCGCTGAGCGCGAAGCTCGCCCTTACGCGTCAGTAACGGGAGCGCCCAGGCGCTCCGGCCTCGCCCGCCGTGGGAGGGCGGTGGTCTCCGGCGGCACGCCGATGCTGCCGTTCACGAACGGCGGCTGCGGCGCTCGCGGCCGCCCGGTCGCGTAGCGGGAGCTCTCCGTGGGCACGATCGGCCGCACTTGGCGGGCCATGAAGTACGTGAGGAAACGCACGTCTGTCCCTTTCTGCGGCGGCCGGAAGAGGGGCGCCGCGCGGTTGCGTGACTGGCTAATCGTTTATACCGGTCATGCCATGACCTGTCAAGTTTTTTTGCCGGTCACGCAGGGGAGTACGCTTTGTAGTGCCGTGAACGTCGCCGAGCTCCAGCGCCAGGTCGAGTACAAGTTCGCCCCGGTCCCGCTGCTCGCGGTCCAGGCGCTCGCCAACACGTTCGCCTTCGAGCCCGAGGAGGAGCGCCTCCTCAACCCGGAATCGGCGCGCGCATGGCTCGTCGAGTCCGAGCTTGCGACGCCAACAGTGGTCGTCGGGGAGGGGGAGTTCCGACGGCTGGTGGACTTCAGGGCGGTCGTGCGGGACATGTTGGACGCGAACCTCACCGGCGAGCTCAACGACGAGACGGCGACCGCGTTCGAGCGCTTCGCCCGGGAGCACCCCGTGCGGCTCTCGTCGCCCGAGCCGGGCCACCTCGACCTCGACCTCGAGCCCGCCCGCTCGGTGGATGAGTTCATCGGGCAGATCGTCGGGATCTCCTACCGGGCGCAGGTCACGGGCGAGTGGCAGCGCCTCAAGGTGTGTGCGAGCGACGAGTGCCGCTGGGCCTTCTACGACGCCTCTCGCAACCGCAGCGGGACGTGGTGCCAGATGGAGATCTGCGGCAACAAGATCAAGAACCGCGCCTACCGCCAGCGGCGCCGCGCGACGGCGCACTGAGCAGCGAGCTGGTATAAGGGTCGCCCCGCGTTGGGCGGGCCATCTCAGTACGACAAGAGGGGGAGCCGATGGAGGGCGCTCAGCGCGAGGAAGGCGCACGCTGGATGCGTGCCGGCAAGGCGGGGGACCGCCGCGGGCGGGGGAGCCGTCGCGCGCTTGTGCTCGGAGCGGTCCTCGCTGCGGTTGCTGCGGCCGCGGCCGCGCCGGCGCAGGCCGCCAAGATCACCGTGAACTCGGGCGACGATGCCCCGGCCGTCCCGGGCTGCAGCCTGCGCGAGGCCGTGGCGTCGGCGACCAGCAACGCGAACCTCTCGAACGGCTGCGCCGCGGGGCAGGCAAACAAGCGCGACGTGATCGAGATCAAGGTCCCGTTGGCGTCGCTTTCCGAGGGGCAGCTCGAAGTCGGCGCCGGCGGGCCGCTGACGATCCGCGGAGACGGCGAGACGACGATCGGCGGCGTGAACAGCCGCGTGCTGAACGTGGCCTCCGGGCACGAGGTGACCCTCAAGGGACTGAAGCTGGAGGGCGAGTGGGCTACGAATGAGAAGGGCGGCATCGTCAACGTCGAGGCCGGCGGCAACCTCGTGTTGCGCAAGACCCGTTTCAACGGCGGCCGTGCGCTCTCGGGCGGGGCCGTATTCGTGAACCCAAAAGCGACGCTCACCGCGACGGATACGTCGTTCACCAACGCCGTCGCCCTCTACTACGGCGGGGCGATCGCGGCCGAGACGGCGACCGTGACGCTGCGGCGCGTGAGCTTTTTCGACAACAGCGTGCACGCCGGCTCCGACTTCATCCTCGACGCCGTCGGCGGCGGCCTGTACGTGCGGGACAGCTACCTGGAGGTCGAGGGCTCCTACTTCATGAACAACGGCGTGCTGCACGACAACCCGATCGGCAGCGCGTTCGCGCGGGGCGGCGGTCTATACATCCTCAACAGCGACTTCGTGATCCGGCGCTCGACGATCCGCGCCAACCACGCCACCGGCACGTCGGCCCTGAATGGGAAGGCGTCCGGCGGAGGCGTCTACGTCCTGAACCAGGGTGGCTGGCACGGCTCGATCGAGTCCTCGACGATCGCGGCCAACGGCGCCTTCGGCGGCACTGGGGGAACGGGGTACGCTGCGGGCGGCGGCATCTTCCTGGAGGGGGAGAGCGATCTTCCGGTCCAGCACACGACGCTGAAGGACAACGAGGCGGCGGCGGGCCTCACGGCTGGCGACCACATCCGCCGGGGGCCCGGCGGCGGCACCGTGGAGCTCCGCGCATCGATCCTCGGCCTCGCGTCGAATCCCTGCTCGAGCGAGAGCGGGTCGCTGACCTCCAAGGGGTTCAACGTCTCCGCGAACGCGGACGCCGACTGCGGGCTGGGCGCCAAGGACCGCGTGGCTGCCGAGCCGGGCTTCAGTGGCGGGACGACCGACAACGGCGGCTCGACGCCGACGGCCGCGATCGGGCCCGCAAGCGCGGCCCTCGACCTGCTGCCGCCCAAGCAGTGCAAGGGCACGGACCAGCGTGGGATCAGCCGGAGTGAGGGCCTAGGCGGCGAGCGCTGCGACGCGGGCGCCTACGAGCTCGCGCAGTGCGCCGGCAAGATCATCGGCAAGGGCGCGATCATCGGCACGGCCAAGCGCGATGTGCTGCGCGGCGCCAAGGGCGCCGACGTAATCGTCGGCCAGGGCGGCGCCGATCGGATCCTCGGGAGGGGCGGCGGCGACCGCATCTGCGGCGGAAGCGGCAACGACACCCTGCTGGGCGGCGGCGGCCGCGACAGGCTCCTCGGGGAGCGCGGAAACGACGTTCTGCGGGGCGGTCCGGGACGCGACGTCCTGGACGGCGGCCCGGGGCGCAACGTCGTGCGCCAGTAGGACGGCGCAGCGGGCCACCGTGGGCTCACGGGGCCGGCGTTTCCGCCGCACCCGCAAACCGCACGCTCGGCGCCGAGGCAGCGGCTGCTACGGCGCGTAGCGGTGGTGCAGGATCAGAGCGTTGCCCTCGGTGTCGTGGAAGATCGCCTGGTAGCAGACGCCTGAGTCGATCGTCTCCCCGACGAACTCGACGCCCTTGGCCTCGAGGTCGGCCCGCGTCGTGTGGACGTCGTCCACGTGGAGCGCGATCGGCCCGGTGTTTGGCGTGAACTTTTGCCCGAAGGCTTCCATCTGCATGATCGCGAGCGTGAGGTTGCCCGTCTCGAACTCGCCGGCGGGCATCCTGCCCCAGGCCTTGCCGAACGGGAGCCCGAGGGTCTCGCCGTAGAAGCGGGCGGCGCGTTCGTAGTCCTGAGCCGGCACGGCGACGAAATCGACGCCGGTGACGGGGGTGGTGTCGGTAGGGGCCATGGCGTGGTCGTCCTTTCCGGATCGGTGGTGGCTCTGTTGCATTAGACCCGGCTCGGCGTTGGGACTGATCGTCGGGCGGGAGGCAGCGGGGGGGCGGGGCCCGGCGTTGGTCTCCGCGCCTCAGCGGGAGGCGAGGCGCTCGCGGTACAGGTTGATCTTGTAATCGACCGCCTCGAGGTTCGCCTGCAGCTCGGCGACCCGGGCGAGGATCTCGGCGCGGTGCCGCTCGAGCAGCTCGAGCCGCTCGGCCTCGTTGCCCTCGCCCGCGCGCACCATCGCCGCATACTCGCGGATGCGCCGGATCGGCATGCCGGTCTTGCGCAGCTTGTTGACCAGGATCAGCCAGTCAACGTCCCTGCGCGTGTAGCGGCGATGGCCCGAGCCGTTGCGGGTGACGCGGGGCATCAGGCCGGCGCGCTCGTAGTAGCGCAGGGTGTGGACCGACATTCCCGCGGCCTCGGCGGCCTCCGAGATGGTGAGCGGTTCGCCCTCGTCCGCGTCGCCGTACGGGTCGACCGCCGGTTGAAGCGTCGTGGCCATATCAGCAGCGTAGAAGTTGGAGCGCGCTCTAAGTCAAGAAATCGCGAATCCCGGGCCCTTGACCTAGAGCGCGCTCCAAGACCTACCGTCGCCGCCTGGAACGGCAAACGACGGAAGGAGAAAGGCGACATGGAGCAACGCAGGCTGGGAGACGACGGGCCGCTCGTATCGGCCCTGGGGCTCGGCTGCATGGGCATGTCGATCTTCTACGGCGCCAGCGACGTGCGCGAGGCGGTCGCGACCATCCACCGGGCGCTCGAGCTGGGGGTGACGATGCTCGACACGGCCGAGATGTACGGCCCCTACACGAACGAGGAGCTCGTCGGCCGAGCGATCGCCGACCGCCGCGACCAGGCGTTCGTCGCGACCAAGTTCGGCATCGTCAGGGACGCCGACGGGATCCACGTGGACGGCCGGCCCGAGACGGTGCGGCGGTCCGTCGAGGGGTCGCTGCGCAGGCTCGGCGTCGAGCGCATCGACCTCTACTACCAGCACCGCATCGACCCGCAGGTGCCCGTGGAGGAGACGGTCGGCGCGATGGCCGAGCTCGTCGAGGAGGGCAAGGTCGCCCACCTCGGCCTGAGCGAGGCCGCCCCGGAGACGATCCGGCGCGCCCACGCCGTGCACCCGATCGCGGCGGTCGAGAGCGAGTACTCGCTGTGGACCCGCGACGTCGAGGACGGCGTGCTGCCGACCTGCCGCGAGCTGGGGATCGCCCTCGTGGCGTACGCGCCACTCGGCCGCGGTTTCCTCGCCGGGCGGTTCTCGTCGCAGGACGAGCTCGACCCCGACGACTGGCGCCGCACGTCGCCCCGATTCGTGGGCGAGAACCTCGAGCGCAACCGGCTGATCGCCGACACCGTCGCGAGGTTCGCCGCCGAGAAGGGCGTGAAGCCGAGCCAGCTCGCGCTCGCCTGGCTGCTGGCGCGGGGCGATGATGTGATCCCGATCCCGGGAACCAAGCGGCGCCGCTACCTCGAGGAGAACGTGGGCGCGCTCGAGGTCGCGCTCACTCCGCAGGAGCTGTCTCGCATCGAGGCGGAGCTGCCCGAGCCGGCGGGCGATCGCTACGACGAGCACGGGATGCGGACCGTGAACCTCTGAGCCGCGCGTGCGGCCGGGTCCCCGGCCGCCGTCCCACCCGCGCCGAGCGTGCGAAAACGTTGCGGATGGCAACGAAATCGCACGCTCGGCGGGTGGCGGGGGAGGGGTTAGCTCTTGCGGCCGTTGCCGTTCCACATGAGGCCGGCGCCGCCCGTGATCAGGCCGAGGGCGCCCACCACGAGCGCGGCGATCGCGAGGCTCTTCGGAGCTCCGTCGCTGCCGCCGTCGTCCCCGGCGGCCTCCTCCTCGTGGGCCGTAGGCTCGGCGCCGTGGCCGCCGTCCTCAGCCGCGGTCAGCGTGACGCCCGGCGCGGGCTCGTCGAGCTCGTGGGCATCCTCGCCCTCGGCGGGCACTTGGATCCAGTCGGTCCGGCCCTTCTTGCACTTCTGGATGACCGGGAACCAGATCGTCTCGCCCTCGGCGTCGGGGAGCTTCACCGACATCCCCAGCACGTCGAGCACGTGATCGGGGAGCGGCTCGCGAGCCGTCCAGATCACCTCGCTCACGCCCTCGGTGACCGTCTCGCCGTGGAGCTCGGTGGGCTCCTTCGGGCCCTCCTTCGTGCGCAGCGTCCAGAACGGGTTGCGCTGCGGCGTGACCGACACCACGTTCTCCGGGATCCGGACGATGATCTGCGTGGTCGGGGATCCGTCGCACGCGTGGGGCACCGAGAAGTCGAGGTGCGCGTACGAGTCGGTCGGGGCGCTCTCGGGCGCCACGGTCACGTGGGCAGCGGCGACAGCCGGCAGGGCGAGCGCCGCGGCGGCGATCGCGATGAGCAGGGTCTTCAGTTTCATGTGTTCTCCTTGGGTCGTCGGCCGCGCCGCGCGCGGCCCCTGTTCGCTTGCGTGACCTGCGAACCGCTGGCGGTCGCTTAAGCCGCCAGGGGCGGGGCGCGGGCGCCGCGCGCACGCGCGGCGGGCCCGGAGACGCGCGGGCCGATCCATGCCGGCGGCCGCACCCGCGGACCGCGGCGGCGGCGCCTGGGGGTCCGCGGCGCGAAGCGCGTGCCGAGGGCGCCGATGACGCCCTCGCCGGGGTAGCGGCCCGCGATCAACGAGGCGACGAGCAGCAGGAGGGGCAGCGTCGCGAGCAGCGCATCCGCGCTCGGGCTGAGCGCGGCGAGCGCGAGGGTCCAGGCCACGATCAGGGCCAGGGGCGCGACCGGCGGACGGCTCACCGCACGTCCACCTCGAACGTCGCGCGCGCCTCCTCGAAGCGCGAGAGCCGGAACGACACCCGACCCTCCCAGTCGCCGGGCACGCCGAGCGGCGCGTCGTAGGCGACGAAGTGCCCCGGGCCGGCGCGCTCGAGTTCGGCCTCGATCGGGCCGATCTCGCGCTCGGGCAGCTCGAGCTCGAGCTCGACCCGCCGCGCGTCGAACTGGCTCCCGTCCTCGGCGTCGAAGAGGTAGAGGTGGATCTCGTTCGGGCCGGAGCGGGCCGGGTCGACGGTGTAGTCCACGATCGCGGGGCCGGCGGTGACCGTCCCCGATGCCGGCCCGCGCTCCAGGTCGGTAGGCGGCGGGTAGGTGACGAGTGCCGCGGTCACCCCGAGCACGCCCACGACGAGCGCGATCTCGCCGCGGAGGCTGGCGCGCACCGCGTCGCCCGGGCGGCCCGGCGCCTCGCCGCGGTCGGCGAGGGCGCGCAGCGCGGGCACGAGCCGGTGGCGGTTGAGGGCGCCGAGCGCGACCAGCGCCGCGATCAGGACGATCTTGAGACCGACCGCGCGGCCGAACGCCGTCCCCCAGAGCTCGTCGAACGCGGTCAGGTACACGACGGCGGCGAGCGCCCCCGTCGCGAGCAGCGCCGCCACGGCGCCCAACGCGACCGGCGAGAACCGCGCGAGGGTCGCGGCGAGCAGGCGCGTCTTCTCAGCGGGCGCGAGCGGCCTGGTCGCGGCGGGCATGAGTACGCCGAGGGCGACGAGGCCGCCGAGCCACGCGCACATCGCCGCGACGTGCAGGGCATCGGCGGCCACGAGCAGCGCGCTCGGGTCGTGCGTGGCGGCGTGGCCCGCGAGCGCGGGGGAGACGACGAGCGCGGCCGCGGCGACGGCGGCGAGCGCCCAGCCGAGTTGGCGGGCGCCCGCCCCATCGCGAGAGAGGAGGAGGGATCCGGCGAGCAAGAGCCAGGCGCAGATGCGCGCCGCGACCGACTCGCCGAAGCGGGTCCCCAGCACCTCGCCGACGATCTGCGGGTCGAGGGCCTCAAAACCTGAAGTGCCCGCGGCGGTGGCGCCCTGCAGGACGAGCATCGCGGCGGACGCGAGCAGCCCGGTTACGACCGTCCACGCCATGGCCCGCCGCCAGCGAGCCGCAAACGCGCCGCGCGCGGGCTGCCACTCCGCGCCGGCCGGCGTGCCGATGCGGCGCAGGGCCGGGCGCCAGACGAACCCACGGAAGGCGAGCATCCCCACCGCGAGGCCCGTGGCGAGGTAGGCCAGGCCACGCGCGAGCCAGAACGCGACGTCGGTGACGGGGCCCGAATCAGCGTCTGCGAGGAGCTCGCCGACGCTCGCTGCGCCACCTGCGCCCGGGTCGCCCACCGTGAAGACGAAGCCCCCGGAGATCGGGTGCGAGTCGGCGGAGACCACCCGGTAGGTCGCGGTGTAGGTGCCGTCGGGCAGGTCCTCGGGCAGCGCGACGGCGATCGCCTCCGAGCTCCCTTCGGGCCGGGTGAGCTCGCCCGTCTCCACCTGCTCGCCGGCCGCGTCGAAGACGCGGATCGCGCCGAAGCTGGCCTCGATGGGCTCGTTGAAGCGCAGCGCGACCTCGGCGGGCGCGCTCTCTACGATCGCGCCCCGCTCGGGCGACGTCTCCTCGAGCACGGCATGCGCGCTCGCGCCGCTGGGCAGCGCGAGCAGCGCGAGGGCCGCGATCGCGAGCGAGCGCAGCCTCACCAGCTCTCCCTGGGCCCGGCGCCGCGCCGCCGGCGGCGCGCGGTCCAGACAGCAGCGCCCCCGCCGACCAGGACCAGCGCGCCGAGCAGCACGAACGGCAGCACCGGCGCGCCCTCGTCGACCCCGACCCAGATCAGTTCGCCGCGCACGGTCGCGGGCTGGTCGCCCACGCGCAGCGGCACCTCCCAGTCGAAGACGTGCGTGCGCTCGCCCTCGTCGGTCACCTGGGGAGGTACGCCGCGGCTCATGTAGTGGATGCGGTGGTCGTGCCAGGCGTACTGACCGCTCTCGTCGACGAGCTCCCACTCGGGTGGGGCCTCGGCGTCGGCGCGCCTGGGCACGTCGGTCTCCGCGTAGCGGTCGTCGTTCAGGTAGTGCGAGGGCGAGCGGACGTTGACCTCGACGGTCCCGTCGGGCTCGATCCGCACGTAGGGCTCGCCCTCGTACCCCTCGACGACGATGGTCTCGTCGCCGCGGTTGTCGAGCTGCAGGCTGTCGTCGAAGTTCAGGACCTGGACGGTGACGCCCGGGATCTCGGGCTCCACCGAGGTGACCTCCGATCTGAAGTTCGGGTTGCCCTCGTGGGCGAGGGCGCTCGCGGGTAGCAGCAGAGCCGCGGCTACCGCGAGCCGAAGCGTGCGCACGCGTGCGCGCATGGGCTCTCCTTTCCGTCGCTTGGCAGGCGCGCGCCCGGGTGGGCGCGCGGCTCTAGAACGCGGTCAGGGGGGCGGGGGGCGGGCGCTTCGCCAGCCCGGTGGCGAGCAGGCGCCCGCTGCGCGGCATCGGGTGCGCGAACGAGGCGCGGGGGGCGCTCCCGACGGCACGCGGCCGCCGCCGCGGCCGCCGGCGCTCCGCCAAGCGCGCCAGCACCGCAGAGCCGGGGTAGCGGCCGAAGAGCAGCGGCAGGACAACGACGAGCAGCGGCAGCGCCGCCAGCAGGCCCGCGTGCGCGATCAGCGCCACGGTCGGCACCGCGAGCGCGAGCGCGAGCGGGATCAGGTCCCTCAAGCCGCTGACCAGCCGGCTCTCCATTGGCGCGGATCGTAACGACCCGCGGGGCGCGTACGCCGCTTGACGATGCGCCGCGTCGCGTTCGAGGTGGGGAAAACCCCACCCCACAAACGGCGGCGCGCCACAGCCTGAGACGCCCGTGCGCGCCAATGACACGCGGGCGGAGCTGCGGTTCGCTCGGGCCATGAAGAAACCAACTTCGTCCCAGTCCCGTTCCCGCAACGAAGGCGCCCCCGCGGCGGGCGTGCTGCCGCGCATCACGGGCGCCTGCGCCCGCGCCGCGAGCCGGCGGCCGAAGACGACCCTGGTGCTCTGGCTCGTGCTCGTGGTCGGGCTGCTCGGCGCCGGAATTGCGACCGGCACCCGCATGGCCACCGGCGCGGCCTACGGCACCGGCGAGTCCGAGGAGGCGCGCGAACTGCTCGCCGCGGCCGACCACGCCCGCGACGACCCAGAAAACGTCCTGATCACCAGCGATGACGCGAGAGCCACCGCGGCCGCGGCGGCTGAGCTCGTGCGCGCCGCACGCGAGCTGCCGAGCGTCGAGCGCGTTCGAGGCCCCGGCCAGAATCCCGGGCTCACCACCGACGACGGCCGCACCGCGCTCGTCCAGGTCTGGCTCGCGGCCACGGGTGACGACGGCGAGCCGCGCGTGGACGGGGTGCTCGCGGCGGTGGAGGACCTGCGCGCCTCCTCGCCCGGCGTCGAGCTTCAGGTAGCGGGCCCGGCGGCGCTCGACGAGGCCATCGGCGAGGTCATCAGCGAGGATTTGCGCAAGGCCGAGCTGATCTCGCTGCCGATCACGCTGCTCATCCTGCTCGCGGTCTTCGGCGCCCTCGTCGCCGCCGCGGTGCCGCTCGCGCTCGGGATCACGTCGGTGCTCGCGGCGATCGGCGGCATGGGCCCGATCTCGCAGATCGCGCCTATGGACGAGTCGGCGATGTCGCTCGTGATCCTCATGGGGCTCGCGGTCGGCGTCGACTACTCGCTCTTCTACATCCGCCGCGAGCGCGAGGAGCGTGCCGCGGGGCGCGGTCCGGACGCGGCGCTGGCGGCGACCGCGGCCAGCGTGGGCCGCGCGATCGTGATCTCCGGTGCGACCGTCGTGCTCGCCCTCGGCGGTCTCGCCCTGACCGGGCTCGATTTCTTCGCCGCGATGGGCCTCGCGACGATCCTCGTGGTCGCGGTGGCCGTGGTCGGGTCGCTCACCGCGCTGCCCGCCCTGCTCACGCTCCTCGGCGACCGCGTCGACGCGGGCGCGCTGCCGTGGCTGCGGCGGCGCAAGGCCGCCCCGGCCGGCGGCCGGGGCTTCTGGGCCAGGCTCGCCGCCCTGGTCACGGCGCGGCCCCTGGTCTCCATCGTGGTGGCGCTCTCGCTGCTCGGCGCGCTCGCGGTGCCTGCGCTTGACATGCGCACCGGTGGCTCGAACGGCGGGCTCGCCGAGGGCGAGGCGATCGTGCGGGCGCAGGCTGCGATCGACGCCGCCTTCCCGGGCACGTCGAGCACCGCGCGCCTCGCCGTCGAGGGCGACGGCCTGAGCGAGCGCGAACTTGCGCCGCTCGCCGAGCGCGCCCGCGAGATCGGTGGCGGCGGGGGCGGCCTGGAGGTCGAGGTCGCGCGCGACGGACGCGTCGGCGCGATCACCGTGCCCGTGGCGGGCGAGCCCGAGCAGGCGCTCGAGCGCCTGCGCACGGAGCTCGATGACGTGGCGCCGCCCGGGTCGCGTGTGCTCGTCGGGGGCACGGTCGCCGAGAACGCGGACTTCACCGAGCGGATCTCGGATTCCACCCCAGTCGTGGTCGCGGCCGTGCTCGCGCTCGCGTTCGCGCTCTTGCTCCTGAGCTTCCGCTCGCTGCCGCTCGCGGCGGCGGTCATCGGCCTCAACCTGGTCTCGGTGGCGGCGACCTACGGCGCGACGACGCTCATCTTCCAGGCCACCTGGGCCGAGGGCTTGCTCGGGTTCACCTCGATCGACGCGATCGTCGACTGGATCCCGATCTTCACGTTCGTGATCCTGTTCGCGCTCTCGATGGACTACACGATCCTCGTGCTCGAGCGCATGCGCGAGGCGCGCGCCGCGGGGATGCGCCCGCGGGCCGCCGCGGCCGCCGGCGTGGCGCGAACCGCGGCCGCCGTGACGAGCGCCGCGGTCGTGATGGTCGCGATCTTCGCGATCTTCCCGACCCTGCCGATGCTGGAGATGAAGCAGTTCGGGGTGGCTCTCGCGATCGGCGTGCTCCTCGACGCGACGCTGGTGCGGGGGGTCGCGCTCCCGGCGGCTGTGACGCTGCTGGGCGCGGCCGGCCTGCGGCGCCCGCGGCGGGACCGCGCCGGGACCGCCGGCGGCCGCGCCGGGTGGGAAGATCAGGGTGCCATTGCGGAGCTCGAGGGCAGTGCAACCTGAGGCCGGGCGAGGGCCTGAAGCTCAGCGAGCGCGGTCGCGCGGGGTCGCGGCCGCCCTCGCCAGTTCGGATTTCCTCGCTGCGCACGCGGCGGCGGGCGCGGCGCTCGGCTTCTTCACGTCGTTGCTCTGGGCGATCACCGACCGGGGCGTGGAGTTCTGGCCGCGGTGGGTGTGGTTCGCGGTCGTCGTGCTGTTCAGCCTGCACTGGGTGCTCTGGCGCTCGGCGCGGGCCGCGAGCGCCTACATGGACCAGCCGCAGTCCCCGCGCTCGGTGCTCGAGGTGGTGCTGATCTACAAGATCCCGCTGATGGCCTGGTCGGCGGCCGTGATCGGCCTGATCTGGCTCATGACCGGGGCCGGGTACCTGTGGCCGCGCTGGCCGTGGTTCGGGATCCTCTTCACGGTCTGCCTGGAGCTCGGCCTGCGCGAGCTGCTGCGTCGCCGCCGCGAGGCGGAGCGCGAGCGCGAGCTCACCGAGCGGGTGGGCGAGCTGCAGCGCACGCGGCGCGGGGCGCTCGAGGAGCAGGCGGCGCAGCTGCGGCGAGTCGAGCGCGACCTGCACGACGGCGCGCAGTCGCGACTGGTCGCGCTCTCCATGACCCTGGGGCGCGCCGAGGAGCGCCTCGCGGACCGGCCCGAGGTGGCCGAGCTCGTGCGGGCGGCGCGCGAGGAGGCGGGTGCGGCGATCGCCGAGCTGCGGGACCTGGCGCGGGGGATCGCCCCGCCCGTGCTCGCCGACCGCGGGCTGGAGGCGGCGGTGCGCTCGCTCGCGGCGCGCGCCACGGGCCCGGTCGAGGTGGAGGTGGACGTCGCCGAGCGGCCGGTGCCGGTGGTGGAGACCACCGCGTACTTCGTGGTCGCCGAGGCGCTCACCAACGCGGCGAAGCACGCGCCGGGCGCGCGCGTGCACGTCGCGCTGCGCGCCGACGAGGAGTTTCTCCGCGCGCGCATCGCCGACAACGGCCCCGGCGGCGCCGATCCGCAGGGGAGCGGGCTCACGGGGCTGCGTCACCGCGTCGAGGCGCTCGACGGGACGCTGCGCGTTTCCAGCCCGCCCGGGATCGGCACGACGATCGAGATGGAGCTGCCGTGCGCGTCGTGATCGTCGAGGACCAGGCGCTGCTGCGGGAGGGGATCACCGCGCTCCTGCGCGAGAACGACATCGAGGTCGTCGGCCAGGCCGAGGACGGCGACGGCCTGCTTCGCCTCTTCGCCGGGCACAAGCCGGACGCGGCGGTCGTGGACGTGCGCCTGCCGCCGACGTTCACAGACGAGGGCCTGCGCGCGGCGATCGAGGCCCGTCGCCGGTTCCCCGACGTCGGGATCCTGATCCTCTCCCAGTACGTCGAGCCGGTCTACGCCTCCGAGCTGATCTCGAGCGGCGACGGCGAGGGCGGGGTGGGGTATCTGCTCAAGGAGCGCGTGGGCGACATCCCCGAGTTCCTCGACGCGCTGCGGCGCGTGGCCGCGGGCGGCACCGCGCTCGACCGCGAGGTAGTCGCGCAGATGGTGGGCCGCCGCGAGAGCGTCGCCGATGCTGCTCTCGCCGAGCTCACGCCGCGCGAGCGCGAGGTCCTACAGCTGATGGCCGAGGGGCGCACCAACGCCGCGATCGCGCGCCAGCTCGTCGTCACGCTCGGCGCAGTCGAGAAGCACGTCTCGAGCATCTTCAGCAAGCTGGACCTGCCGGCGACGAGCGACGATCACCGGCGCGTGCTGGCCGTGCTTGCCTACCTGCGCGCCGAGGGCTGAGGCGCGCCGCGCGCTAGGCAATGCGGTCGATGTTCGCCCTGATCCATTCGGCGAGGAAGGGCTCGGCGATCCAGTAGGCGCCGTGGTCGGCGGCGAGCACCTCGCGCTGCACGAGGGCGCGCGCCGCCTTCTGCATCGTCGCCGCCGAGGGCAGGCCATGCTCGTTGCGGTACTCGGCGCTGAAGGGCCGGCCGGGCTGCTCGCGGGCGAGCGCGGCGAGCAGGAGCCGCTGCGCCTTCGCTGAGCGCTCCCAGAGCAGCGTGAAGTGCGCGTGCTCGGCGCGCAGCACGGCGGCGAGCGCGCGCCCCAGCTCCTCGGGCCCCGCGGTGCCGCCGGTGGGCGTCTCCTCCCAGAGGAAGTAGGCGAGCTCCTGGGTCGCGTAGGGGTGGCCGCCGGTGCGGTCGAGCAGCTCGGCGACCGTCGCGTCGTCCACGGCCCTGCCCGTGTCGGCGAAGCGCTTGGCGATGAAGCGTGTGAACGGGCGCGCGTCGATGCGGCCGAGCTCGATCGGCTTCGCCGAGCGCCAGAAGGGCTCGTTCTCGTCGTTGAAGATGCGCTCCATAACGTGCCGCTTGCTGCCCAGGTACACGTGCGCGACCTCGGGCTGGGCCTGGAAGACGGCGCGCATCAGCTTGGGGAGGCCGGGGTCGATCTCCACGACCTCCTGGAACTCGTCGAGCACGAGCGCGACGCGGCGGCCGCGCGCGGCGCCGAGCTCGCCGGGGAGCTCCAGCAGGCGCTCGAGCGTCGCGTCGATGTCGGCCGGACGGCGGCCGAGGCCGAAGCTGAACGTGAGCGAGCCGTCGATCGGGTCGACGTTCACGACCGGCTGGATTCGCAGGCCGCGGAACGGGGCGAGCGCCCGCTCGCGGGCGCGCTCAAGGGGGGAGGCGATGTTCTCGTAGATCGCTCCGGCCAGCTTCTCCGCGAGCTTCTGCTTGCTCGGCGTGGTCATCAGGTCGACCGTCGCGACGAGCACCTTGGCGCGGTGCAGGCGCGCTGCCGCGCGCCAGATGAGCGACGACTTGCCGTAGCGCCGCGGGGCGAAGATCACGACGTCCTGGCCGTTGCGGACGTCGGCGACGAGCTCGCGCAGCTCGGCCTCACGGTCGGCGAACGCGTCGTCGAGCGCCAGCGCCCCGTAGCGGAACGGGTTCTCCGACCGGTTGATACCGCGCGGCATTATGCCGCTAAGCATACAGCGGGGCCGGCGTGGCGTTCACCGGCCCCGCGCGCGCTCACTGGAAGTACTGCGCGTTCTTGGCGATGTAGTCCTGCCACTCCTCGGGGACCTGATCCTCGGGGAAGATCGCGTCCACTGGGCAGGCCTCGACGCAGGCGTCGCAGTCGATGCACTCGTCGGGATCGATGTAGAGCTGCTCGACCTCTTCGTAGTCCGGCTCGTCGGGCGTCGGGTGGATGCAGTCGACGGGACACACCTCGGTGCACGAGTTGTCCTTGGTGCCGATGCACGGCTCTGTGATCACGTACGCCATGGCGCCTCCTTACGGCCGGTTTCGTTGGTTTTCAGGGGAACGCAAGCTATCAAGCCGCGCCCCGTTTACACACCATCGTGTGCAAAACTGGCGGGCGGAGATGCCCGCCCATGCAAGCGACGACCCGCTCGCCCAGCCGACGCGGGCCCGCATCGTCGAGGAGCTCGAGGCGTTCGGCCGGCCCGTGGCGACCCAGGAGCTCGCCGAGGCCCTGCGCCTGCACGTGAACGGCGTGCGCCGGCATCTGGGGCGCCTGCGGCGCGCGGGCGTGGTCGAGCGGCGCGTGGTCCAGGGCGAGCGCGGGCGGCCACGGGACGAGTGGGTTCTGGTGCGCCCGGTGGCGAGCGGCCCCGAGCGGCAGTACCGCGACCTCTCGCGCTGGCTGGCGCGCGCGATCGCCGACTCGCGGACGTCGCTGGGCGCGGTGGAGGCCACCGGCAGGGAGATCGGCAGGGAGCTGGCGCCGCGCCGCGCGCAGCCGGCGACCGCCTTCCGCGAGGCGCTCACCGCGCTCGGGTTCGAGCCGCGGCTTGAGCCCGGACCGGGGAGGACCGTGCGCTGCCGGCTCTGCAACTGCCCGTACGCGGCGTCCGTCCGCGAGCGCCCGGACGTGGTCTGCACGCTGCACCGCGGGATCACCTCGGGGCTGTTGGAGGCCCTTGCGCCGGCGGCGCGGCTTACGGACTGGGAGCCGCACGACCCGGACCGCGCCGGGTGCGTCGCGCTGCTCGCGGGCACTGGCTGGAAGACGAGCGAGATGAAGGAGGCGTTGGCTTGACGACGGGTTGGCTCATCGTGCTGTTCCTGCACGTGCTCGCGATGGCGTTCTTCGTGGGCGGGCAGATCATGCTCGCCGCCGTCGTCGTGCCGGCGGTCCGGAGGGGCAACGACCCCGAGCGCATGCGCGCGGTCGCGCGGCGCTTCGGCGTGGGCTCGCTGGCAGCGCTCTTGGTGCTGCTCGCCACGGGCGTCGCGATGGCGTCCGAGTTCGGCCTCTGGGACTCGGGCACGCTCCACCTCAAGCTCGGCCTCGTGGTCACGGTGATCGCGCTCACGTTCCTGCACATGCGCTTCCCGCGCTCGCACGCCCTCAACGGGCTCGTGTTCCTGCTGACGATCGCGATCGTCTGGCTGGGGCTCGACCTGACGCGCTAGCGCGCGAGCGGGTGCCCCTCGGCGACGCGACGCAACAGCTCCCGAAGGGTTTCGAGCTCCTCCTCGGAGAACAGGCTCGCGAACCGCTCGTTCACGCCCGCGCGATGGGTCAAGCGGAGCTTCTGGAAGAGCCGCTTGCCCTGGGGCGTGAGGCTCGCCTCGACGTTGCGTGCGTCCTCCTTGGCGCGGGTCCGCTTGACCAGCCCGGCCCGCTCGAGCCGGTCGACCCGGCGCGAGAGGCCGCTCGGGCTCAGGACCACCGCCTCGGCAATGTCGTTCATGCGCAAGCGGCCGCGCTTTGACTCCCAGAGCTGGACCATCACGTCGAAGTCGCCGAGCGTCACGTTGTGCTTGTCGCGGAGCTCGGCGTCGAGCGCCCGGATCAAGCGCGAGTGGGCGACCAGCAGGTTGCGCCAAGCGCCGGCCGCGGTCTCGGTCAGATCTGTGTTCCGATCGTTCGTTGCGCTCGTCACGCGGACACCCTAACCCCCGCAACGGATGGCGGACCGCCCATTTTCGCGTTCGGAATCTACCCGGCACCCCGTTGCCGGGGAAAAGTAGTTGACTCGACAAATACCTGTTATAGTTGCGACTGCAAACAAGTATTCTTAAGGACAGCGAGGAGCTACTGAGATGACCACCAGCGCTAGCACCAAGACCGTCATTCCGGCCGGTACCTGGAAGATCGACCCGGCGCACTCGAAGGCCGGCTTCGCGGTGAAGCACATGGGCGTATCCACCGTCCGCGGCGAGTTCCGCGAGTTCGAGGGCACGATCGAGGTGGGCGAGAGCCTCGACGACGCCCGCGCCTACGGCACCGCGAAGGTCGAGTCGATCGACACCGGCGTCGCCGATCGCGACGCGCACCTGCGCTCGCCCGACTTCTTCGACGCCGAGAACAACCCTGAGATCCGCTTCGAGTCCAAGCGCTTCGAGGCCACCGGCGAGGACACCTTCAAGGTCGTGGGCGACCTGACCATGAACGGCGTCACCCGCGAGGTGGAGCTTGACGCCGAGGTGACCGGGGTAGGGGAGAATATGGAGGGCGAGCAGCTTCTCGGTCTTGAGGCGACGGGCGTGGTTTCCCGCAAGGATTTTCAGATGAAGTTCAACGCCGTGCTCGGCACCGGCAACGCCGTCGTCGCCGACAAGGTGAAGCTTCAGCTCGATCTCGAGGCCATCAAGCAGGCCTGAGATCGCTGCTGAGGGGATGGGCCAACGGGCGCCGCGCCTTCGGGCACGGCGCCCGTTTTCTCGTTGGGCCCTAAGGCGCGACGTTGACGTTCCAGCGGAACAGGTTGCGCGGGTCATAGCGCCGCTTGACCTCGGCGAGGCGGGCGAGCGTCGGCTCCGGGTACGCGTCGGCCACCCGGTCGGCCGCGTCCGAGCCCAGGTAGTTCACGTAGACCGGCCCGTCGCCGATGCCCAGCGCCCGCGCGAAGCCGTCCGCCCACTCGTCGACCTGCGTGCCGTCGGTCGCCCCAGGGAGCATCGCGGCGACGTTCACCATCATCCGCCGCTCTCGGTGGGCGTAGGCCGTCGCGTCGGAAGGGACCCTTGAGACCGCCCCGCCCAGCACGCGGAACTGGAAGCCGCCCATCGCCGGGGGCGGGGTCTTCTGGGGGTAGGCGAAGGCGGCCTCGAGCTGTGCGTCGGTGAGCTCGTCGACCATCTCCGCGCGCACGGCGAACGCTCCGCGGGGCGGCCCCTCGTCGCCCTCGTACAACTCGGTGTAGCGGATCGCCTTCACGTCGTCGACGAGCGGCGTCGCGAGGCCGCGGATCGGCGCGAGCGCCCTCTCGCCCTCCTCGGGGTCGCCGGCGTAGAGCAGCATCCCGAGGATCACCGGGGTGCCGTGCAGCTCGGGCGGGATGAACGGCATCGGCGGCGCGAGCATCGCCATCGAGATCGCGGAGAGTTCCTCGGGCGCGGCGTCGAGCGCATCGATGTAGCCGCGGAGGATCTCGGGCGAGCCGGGGAGGATGAGCATCCCGCCGAGCGCGGTGCCGAGCTCGTGCAGGCGGTAACGCAGCCTGGTCACCACGCCGAAGTTCCCGCCGCCGCCGCGCAGGGCCCAGAAGAGTTCCGGGTGGTTCTCCTCGTCGGCGGTGATCAGCTCGCCCTCGGCGGTGACCAGCTCGACCGCGAGCAGGTCGTCGATCGTAAGCCCGCGCTTGCGCGCCAAATAACCGAGGCCGCCGCCGAGCGTGATCCCGGCGATGCCTACGTCGGGGTGGTCGCCGAAGCCGGTGACCAGGCCGTGCTCGGCGGTCGCCGCGGTGTAGGCCTGCGCCGTCAGGCCCGAGCCGGCCCACGCGGTGCGTCCCTCGGGGTCGATCTCCAGATCGGCGAGGTCGCGCGTATCGATCACGATCCCGCCGTCGCTCACGCCGAGCCCGGCGAAGCTGTGGCGGCCGCCGCGCACGGCGACCTCGAGACCGTGCTCGCCCGCCACGCGCACAGCGGCAGCGACGTCGTCGGCGTCGGCGGCGCGCAGGATCGCCGCCGGACGCCGGTCGATGGCGGCGTTGAAGACGAGGCGGAAGTCGTCATAGTGCTCATCGCCGGGGGCCGTGACTGGCCCCCGCGTTTGCGCGCGAAGCGCTGCTGCGGCCGCGAGGGCCGCGTCGGTGGTCACGTCGGTCATGGGGGATGGGCCTCCAGGTTTTGTTGCTTTCGAGTTCGGGTGCCACGCACCCTAGAGCTTCAACTCGACTTGAAGTCAAGCGGGTCGCTCAGGGGCCGCCGACGGGCCCGGTGAGGTAGCGCTGGAGCGTAGGGGCGATCGCGGCGATCACGTCCTCGGCGGGCATCGAGGCGAGCGGCTCGACGCGAACGATGTAGCGAGCCATGATCAGCCCGACGACCTGGGAGCCGGCGAGGTTCGCGCGGACGGGGGCGTCCTCGACGCCGAGGTTCTCGGCGAGGGCGCTCATCACCTCGCCGCCGATCAGCTCGCGCAGGCGCTCGGCGGCTGTCGGCTCCGAGGCGGCCGCGCGCACGAGGCCCACCATCCGCTGGCGGGCGTCGTCGCGTTCGAGCGTGGTGAGGATGAAGCGGGCCAGGCGTTCGCCGAGCCCCGTGCGGTCGCCCGCGAAGACCGCCGCGATCTCGGCGGCCGGGTCGAACGGCAGCCGCATCGCCTCGACGAAGAGGGCCTGCTTGGAGCCGAAGAAGTAGCGGACGAGCGCGGGGTCGACGCCCGCCTCGGCGGCGATCGCGCGCAGGCTCGTGCGGTCGTACCCGCGCTCGCCGAAGAGGCGCTCCGCGGTCGCTCTGATCTCCTCGCGGCTGCGTGTCACCCCGGGACGCCGGCCGCTGCGGCGGCTCATCGTGCTTTCCCCCGCACGCGCGGCTGTGGTATTTCTACGCGTGATGAATTCAACACGTGGAGAATTTTACGGCAGCGGTGAGCCCGCGATCGTCGTCCGGGATCTCGACGTCGTCCGCGGCGGCAAGCGGGTCCTGCCGGGCGTCTCGCTCGACATCGGGCGGGGTGTCGTCACGGGCCTCGTCGGCCCGAGCGGCTCGGGCAAGACGACGCTGATCCGCTCGATCGTGGGCGTGCAGATCGTCCGGGGCGGCACGGTGACTGTCTTCGGGCTGCCGGCGGGCTCGCCGCAGCTGCGCAGCCGGATCGGCTACGTGACGCAGGCGCCGTCGGTCTACGGGGATCTCACCGTCCGCGAGAACCTCGACTACTTCGCGCGCGTCCTCGGCGTGAGCAGGGAGCGGGTTGCGGAGGTGATCCGGACGGTCAACCTCGACGCGGAGACGCACCAGCCGGTCGGCACGCTGTCGGGCGGGCAGCGCTCGCGCGCCTCGCTCGCGGTGGCGCTCCTGAACGACCCCGAGCTGGTCGTGCTCGACGAGCCGACCGTCGGGCTCGACCCAGTGCTGCGCCGGGATCTGTGGGCGACCTTCCACGGGCTGGCCGAGCGCGGCCACACGCTCTTGGTCTCGACGCACGTGATGGACGAGGCGGCGCGCTGCGACCAGCTCGTCCTGATGCGCGAGGGCGGCATCGTGGCGGTCGCGCCGCCGCGCGAGCTGCTCGAGCGCACCGGGACCGACGACCTCGAGGACGCGTTCCTCGCGATCGCCGAGGAGGAGGGATCGTGAGCCCGCGGATCACGCTCGCCACGGCGGTGCGGGTCGGCGCCCAGCTGCGGCGCGACCACCGCACGCTGGCGCTGATCTTCGTCGTCCCGCCGGCGCTGCTCGCGCTGATCAAGTGGCTGCTCGACAACGACCCGGGGAGCTTCGCGCGGCTCGGGCCGCCGCTGATCGGCCTCTTCCCGCTCGTGATCATGTTCCTGATCACCTCGATCGCGATGCTGCGCGAGCGCACCACCGGCACGCTCGAGCGCCTGATGGCGATGCCCCTCGCGAAGCTCGATCTGCTCCTGGGCTACGGCATCGCCTTCGCGGGCCTCGCCGCACTGCAGGCGTCGATCACGGCGGCGGTCGGCTTCGGGCTGTTGGGGGTCGAGTCCGACGGGCCGGCCTGGGCCGTCGTGCTGCTCGCCATCGGAAACGCGGTGCTCGGCATGGCCCTCGGCCTGTTTTTGAACGCCTTCGCCCAGACCGAGTTCCAGGCCGTGCAGTTCATGCCGGCGGTGATCCTCCCGCAGCTGTTTCTGGCCGGGCTCTTCGTGCCGCGCGAGGCCATGCCCGACGCGCTGCAGACGATCTCCGACGTCCTGCCCTTCACGTACGCCTACGACGGGCTCGTCAAGGTCGCGGCCGACGAGATCGGCGGCCGCCTGTGGCTCGACGTGGCGGTGGTGGTGGGCTGCATCGCGCTCGCGCTGGCGCTGGGCGCGCTCACCCTGCGCAGGCGCACCCCTTGAGCGCCGGGGTCAGTCGCCGCGGTGGCCGCCGCCGAGCTGCGGTGGCATCGCGGTGGTGCCGTCCGGGTAGCGCCAGGCCAGTTCGTCCTCGGACATCTCGAGCGTGTTCGCCGCCTCCTGTGGCGCGCCGACCACCAGCCAGAGGGCGTCCTCGTCGGTGTCGTTGAACACCTGGCGCAGGGTCTCCGGCTCGACGAGCAGCGCGTCCAGCCGCGAGAGGGTGAGCACGTCGTCGCCGACCCGCACGCGGCCCGTGCCCTCGAGCAGCACGTAGAGCTCCTCCTCGTCGCGGTGGCGATGCCAGGTCGAGGCCTGCCCGGGGGCGAGCCGCCACAGCCGCGCGCCGAGCTTGGTCGCCTCGAGCTGTCTGGCGAGGTCGGTGTTGTCGACCCCCATGGCGTTCGAGGGGCGCCAGAAGGCGTCGGCTGCCTTGAGCGTGCGGTAGGCCATCGCGGTTCCTCCTTGATCGTGGTCGGCGAATTGTGCCGCGCGCATCCGCATCGCGAAATCGCCGTTGGGGCTCCCCGGGAGCCAAAGCGCGATTTCGCGGGGGCGGGGGTCGCGCGTGCGCGGTTACGGCTCGCGCGCCGTGGGGCTTGACTTCAAGTGCACTTGAAGAGGTACCGTCGAGCGCGGCACCCCTCAGCAGCGACGAAAGGAGCACTAGTGAGCCCAGTCGGAGGAGCGAAGCGGCGGATCACCGACGAGGTCACGTCCTGGCCCGGCGTGCACGCCACCACCGGCCGGCGCGGGGAGTGGTCGTTCCGCGTCGGGGCCCGGGAGATCGGTCACCTGCACGGCGACTACGCCGCGCACTTCGGCTTCCCCAAGCACGTCTGGCGCGCCTTGTACGCGCAGGGCCGCATCGACTACCACCCGGCCTTCCCGCTCAAGGAGGGCTGGGGCGCCCGCGGGATCGAGAGCGAGGCGGACGTCGCCGACGTGATCGCGATGCTGCGCATGAACTACGATCGCGTGGTCGAGCGTCACGGCCTGCCCGAGGACGCGCGAGAGCCCCGTAACGGCCGCCACGCGCAACCGCTGACCGAAGCCGCCGCACCACCCGAGTGACGCGCCCGCACACCCGAGCGGGGCGGATCTTTAGGCCTATGCGCCAAAGATCCGCCTCTCATTTCGGCCGCCGCGCATGTGAGGCGGATCTTCGGGCCTATGGGCCAAGGATCCGCCTCGCTTGCGCTGGCGCGGGGGTCGTGCGGCGAGGTCGCCATCATTGATCCGATGGCCGAAGCCGCGCTCTCGATCCGGGGACTCACCAAGCGCTACGACGACGGGACGCTCGCGCTCGGCGGCCTCGACCTCGAGGTCCCCGCCGGGAGCTTCTTCGGGCTGCTCGGGCCGAACGGCGCCGGCAAGACGACCCTGATCAGCGCCGTCTGCAACCTGCTGCGCCCGACCGGCGGCGAGATCCGCGTGTTCGGGCTCCCCAACTCGAGCCTCGCCGCGCGGCGGATGATCGGGATCGCCGAGCAGGAGCCCAACCTCGACCGGTTCCTGACCGTGCGCGAGACGCTCATCTACCACGGCGGCTACTACGGGATGACCCGCGCCGAGTCGGCCCGCCGCGCCGCCGAGATGATCGACGTCTTCGACCTGCGCGCGAAGGCCGACGTGCGCGCCCCGAAGCTCTCGGGCGGCCAGAAGCGGCGCCTGCTGCTCGCCCGCGCGCTCCTGCACGAGCCGCGGCTGGTGATCCTCGACGAGCCGACCGCGGGCGTCGACCTCGAGCTGCGGCACGAGCTCTGGCGCTACATCCGCCGCCTGCACGAGCAGGGCACGACGATCGTGCTCACCACCCACTACCTCGAGGAGGCGGAGGCGCTCTGCGAGGAGATCGCGCTGGTCAGCGGCGGGCGGATCGTCGCGCGCGACACGGCCGACGGCCTCAAGCGCCGCTATGAGGCGCAGACCCTCGAGGAGGTCTACCTCAAGACCGTCGCCACCGGGCGGCTCGCCGCCGTGCGCGAGGAGGAGGGTGCGCCGGCATGACCGGCCGCGCGTACGCGGAGCAGCCCTTCGAGGCGCCCGAGCCCTGGCGCGGGTTCCTCTGGCTCTCGCTGCGCGAGTGCCATCGTGTGCTCCGGCTGTGGACCCAGACCACGCTCGCGCCGATCGTCTCCTCGCTGCTCTTCATCATCGTCTTCGGCCTCTCGCTGGGCGGGCGGATCAGCGAGATCCACGGCTACCCCTACGAGATCTTCATCGTCCCCGGGCTGATCGCGATGGCGATGGCGCAGGCGGTCTACTCGAACAACGCGAGCACGATCTTCCAGGCGCGCAACGACCGCTACATCGACGACGTGCTCGCCGCGCCGATGTACGCGTGGCAGATGAACCTGGGCTTCAACGTGGGCGGCTACTTCCGCGCGCTGATGATCGGCGGCGCGCTCACCGCGCTCGCCGCGCCGCTCACCGGCGCGCCGATCGAGCGGCCGCTGTATCTGCTCGTGGTGGTCGCGCTCCTGCTCGTCGGCTTCGGCGCGCTGGGGACGATCGTGGGCATCTACGCGCACACGTTCGACCACATCCAGTTCGTCAACAACATCGTGATCCTGCCGCTGACGTTCCTGGGCGGCGTCTTCTACTCGGTCGAGAACCTCGGCGCGCCCTGGGAGGAGGCCTCCCACGCGAACCCGCTCTTCTACGTGGTCTCGGCGCTGCGCTACGGCTTTCTGGCCGACGCCGACGTGAGCCCGTGGCTGTCCGCCGCCGTGCTCGCGGTGATCGCGTCGGTCCTCGTCGTCTGGGCGCAGTACCTGTTTTCGACCGGGCGGCGGCTCAAGCCCTGAGGCTCCGGACCCCCTCGCGTTCATCGACGGGCGCGAACGACATGGGAACCGTCTCGGTCACCTCCCCGCTTTCGAGGTCGATCACCGAGATGCGGGAGGCCTCCGGATCTCCAACGGTGACGTACGCCTCCCGTGCGCTCGTCGCGGCCGGCATGGCCAGGCTGAGCAGTCCGAGTACGCAGGCGCCCGCGACGAAGATCCGTCTCACCGAAAAGCCTCCCCGATAACCCGTGCCGGCGGCACCTGTAGCGTCCCGCGCCGCGGCGCCGCAGCCAGCGAGCTTGCGAATTCGTGGACTGCGGGCCCGCACGCTGTTAGTTTTCCGGCCGGTCGCAGGGAGAGATGTACGCAGCTTCCTCGGGGGTATGGCTAGCTTCCCTTGCGACTCAGGGAAACGATGCATGGGGGAGGCTCATGAAGCTTTTCTCGGGGGTAATCGCCGTAGCAGCCGCCGTCGCCTGCTCGATCGCCTGGCTCGGCCTCGCATCCCAGGCCGAAGCCCACACGGTCTATGTGCCGACCTGGCCTGCCTCCCCTGATACGCACGGCAGCTTGGTGCCAATCGAGGACGGGGAGGCCCAGGACCCGGTCGAGGGGCCCTGGACCAATGTGGAAGCAGCGGCGATCACGCCCGACGGCGAGAAGCTCTACGTCGTGGATCGGGACTCGGGCACCATCTACGCGGTCGCCACCCGCTCGCACGAGATCCTCGCGCAGATCCCCGGCCCGGCCGGCGCGTACGACATCGCGATCAGCCCCCGCGGCGACCTCGCGTATGTCACGAGCATGATCGAAGGCGTCAGGGCGATCGACACGAGCGAAGACAAGCCTCTGGGGCCGGTCGAGGCCGGCTACCAGCCGCTCGGCGTGGCCTTCGCCCCGGACGGCGAGCGCGCCTACGTCACGAACTACCAAGACATCTCCGTGATCGACGCCGAAACGCACGAGGAGGTCGAGCGGATCACCGACGACGGCATGTCCGATCTCCTGGGGATGGCGATCACCCCGGACGGAAAGACGCTCTATGTGGCCAACGCGGACAAGGACAACGTCCTGGCCATCGACACGGACACGGGCGACGTTATTGCCACGATCGCGGTGGGCCCCAGCCCCAGGTCGATCGCGATCACGCCCGACGGCAAGCGCGCCTACGTCGCCAACTGGTTGAGCGACATGGTCTCCGTGATCGACACGAAGACGAACGCCGTCGAGGCGACGATCACGGCAGGCACCTACCCCAGCGGGATCTCGACTACGCCCGACGGCAAGCGCGTCTACGTCACCAACTGGAAGCGCGGCACAGTCACCGTGATCGACACCACGACGAACGCCGTGGAGAAGACGATCTCCTTGGGGACAGACGTGTTAGAGGTGTCGGTGTGGGCCGTGGCGGCCGTCCCCAACCAGCCGCCCACCGCCGAGCTGCGGGCCGGCGCCCTCGAGGTCTTCGCAGGCACGCCGGTCACGTTCGACGCCTCCGGCTCAAGCGACGACGAGGGGATCGCAAGCTACACCTTCGACTTCGGCGACGGCGCCCGGGCGACGACCGCGCAGCCCACGCGCAAGCACGTCTACACCGAGCCCGGCACCTACTCCGCGACCGTGACCGTCGACGACGGCGTTGGCTGCGAGCCGATCCCCGACTTCTTCGAGCTCGGCCTCGCCTCGCCGTTCACCGGCCACACGGCGCACTGCAACGGCCCCTCGCGCGCCACCTCGGAGCCGGTCGAGATCCAGGTCATCGAGGCGTCCGCGCTGCGCCTGCGGGTGGGCGTGAAGCGCACGCAGCGCTCGCTCAGGCGGGTGCGAGTCGCGGCAACGTGCGAGGGCGCAGACTGCCGCGTGCGGGCCTGGGGAGCGCTGCACGTCAAGCGCCCCGGCCGCAAGGCGCAGCGCTTCGCGCTCGCCCCGGACGCACGGGAGCTCAAGGCGGGCGCCAAGTCCCGGCTTGAGCCGCGGATCCCGGCCCAGGCCCGCCGCGCCGCCCGCAAGGCCCTCAAGGAGGGCGGCAAGGTGCGCGCCAAGCTGCGCGTGCGCGCGACCGGCCCCACCGGGCAGGAGCGCGTGCGGATGCGCGTGGTGCGGATCGTGCGTCGGTGATCTGCGGGAGATCGGGCCGGCCCGCCGCCCAGCTCAGAGGTCCCGCTCGTAGTAGAGGAGCGGCTCGCCGGCGTCGAGGTTCGTGAAGCCCGCGCTCTCGTACAGGCGCCGCGCGGCGGTGTCCTGGGTGCCGGTGGCGAGCGCGATGTAGATGGCGCCGCGCTCGCGCGCTCGCTCGCACGCGGCGTCGAGCAACGCCCGCCCGATCCCGCGGCCGCGCCGGTCCGGCCGTACGTACAGCTCCTCGAGGTAGGCATCGAGCCCATCGGCCCAAAGCGCGGGGCGGGAGCGCAGTACCGCGATGCCGGCGGGCGGCTCACCGGCGAGCAGGACCACTGCCTCGCCCGCGGGGATCAGCGCGCGCAGGCGGGCGGCGAACGCCTCGGCGCTCGTGCCGTCGTCGCCGAACTCGACGTTGAAGTCGAACAGCATGCGCCCCGCGACGTCCGCGTCTCCGGCCGTGGCCTCGCGGATCTCGGGGGCGTCAGGCATCAGTGGCAGATCATCGCGCCCGGCGGCCGGCGATGCGGTGCGGGGCTTGACTTCAAGTGCAGTTGAAGTTGCAAGATGGGCTCAGTCCCATCCCCATCCCCATCCCGAAAGGAGGCCCGATGGCCACCGCCACCGACGCACCCGCCCTCGATTACGCGCACCTGCGCCCGACCACCGCCGAGCCCATGCCGTTCGCGCCGGAGCTCGACATGCGCGCGTTCTTGATCGAGCGCGACGCGGGCAACCTGCTCGTCTACAGCACCGGCACGCTCGCCGGGGACGCCGGGTGGCTTACCGACGCCGGCGTCGAGCGCCAGTACCTGAACCACTGGCACGAGTCGATCTTCGGGCTTGCGCCGGAGGAGCTCGGCGCGCGGCTCGTCGTCCACCGGGACGACGCGAAGGAGGTCGCGGAGCGGGGCCGCGAGCCGATTACCTTCGACCGCCGCTTCCAGCTGGACGACGACTTCGAGGCGATCCCGATCCCCGGCCACACCCCCGGCGCGACCGCGTACCTGTGGGACTCGGGCGAGCATCGCTTCCTGTTCACGGGCGACAGCGTCTACGTGCACCGCGGGCGCTGGCGCGTGGCTCTGCTCGACTCGAGCGACCGCGAGAGCTACATCGAGAGCCTGGAGCTGTTGCGCGACGTCGACTTCGACGTCCTCGTGCCCTGGATCGCGGGCAGGGGCGAGGCCTGGGCCGTCGCGGTGAGCGCCGAGGAGCGCCGGGCGCGCTTCGACAAGCTCATCGCGTACCTGCGCGACCGGGCGTGACCACGTGACCGGCGGCATGCGCGCGCACGCGCTAGGGTGCGCGCGCTATGCCGACACTCAGCAACGGGCGCATCCGCCACACCGTCGTCTTCAAGCTCAAGCACGCCGAGGGCTCGCCGGAGGAGCGGGACTTCCTCGCCGAGGCGCAGCGGGTCCTGCCCGCGATCCCGGGCGTCGAGAACTTTGAGGCCCTCCGCGAGGTGAGCCCGAAGAACGGCTACCGGTTCGGGTTCTCGATGGAGTTCGCCGACGACGCCGCCTACGCGGCCTACAACGAGCACCCGGACCACACGAACTTCGTGGAGTCGCGCTGGGTGCCAGAGGTCGAGGACTTCCTCGAGATCGACTACCGCGCGCTCGACGAGTAGCGCGGCGCTCAGCCGGCCAGCCGCCGCCCGATCAGGATGGAGCGGCCCGGCGGCTTCCACTCGAGCTCGAACCCGCTCGCCACATACAGGCCGAGCGCGGGCTCGTTCTGCTCGTTGACGTCGAGCTCGATGCGGCCGCAGCCGCGCTCGCGCGCCCGCTCGAGCGCGGCCTCCATGAGCGCCCGCCCGAGGCCGGTTCCGCGCGCCTCCTCGGCGACGAAGAGGTCCTCGAGCCAGCAATCCGGCGAGGACGTCCACACGCTCCAGCGATAACGCAGCTGGCACACGCCCACCGGCTCTTCGCCGAGGAAGGCGAGCAGGTACTCGCCGTCCCCGTCGCCCATGATGCGCTCGACGCTCGCGCGGATCTCGACGGTCGCAGGCTCGGATTTGCCGAACCAGTCGCGGAAGGCCACGAGCAGATCGGCGACCACGTCGGCGTCGTCGCGGTTGGCCAGGCGGATATCGGGGGTAGTGGCTTGCACCGACGCCCATTAGAGCGGACGCGGTCACGAATCGAAGCGCTGCCCCGTCTGGATTGGTGCAACGCTGTCCACCGACCCCCAAGAGGGAGGACGTCATGAAGATTTTCGTAGCGGGCGCCACCGGTGCGCTCGGACGCAGGCTCGTCCCGATGCTCGTCGACTCCGGTCACGAGGTGGTCGGCTTGGCGCGCACCGAGGGCAAGGCGGCGCTCGTCCGCGAGCTCGGCGCGGAACCGGTGATCGGCGACGTGCTCGACCCTGAGTCGCTGGGCGAGGCGGTGAGCGCCGCTTCCCCGGAAGTCGTGGTCCACCAGGCCACGGCGCTTTCGGGCGGCGCGGTTCAGGACATGCGCAAGCTCGACCGCGCCTTCGCCCAAACCAACCTGCTGCGCACGAAGGGCACCGACAACCTACTCTCGGCCGCGCGGGCCGCGGGCGCGCGCCGCTTCATCGCGCAGAGCTTCGCGGGCTGGCCCTTCCAGCGCGTGGGCGGGCTGCTCAAGAGCGAGGAGGACCCGCTCGATCCGAACCCGCCGTCCACCACGCGCGAGACCATCGCGGCCATCCGCCACCTGGAGGCGGCGGTCACCGGCGCGAGCGGGATCGAAGGCCTTGCCCTGCGCTACGGGCTGCTCTACGGCCCCGGCACGTCGATCAGCCTCGAGCCGCTCGGCGAGCACGTCGAGGCGGTGCGGGCGCGCAAGTTCCCCATCGTGGGCGGAGGAGGCGGCATGTTCTCGTCGATCCACGTCGACGACGCCGCGGCCGCGACGGTGGCGGCCCTGACCAGGGGCGCACCGGGCGTCTACAACATCGTCGATGACGACCCCGCGCCGGCCGCCGAGGTGATCCCGGTGCTCGCCGAGGCCGTGGGCGCGAGGCCGCCGTTTCGCGTACCCCGCTGGCTCGCGCGGCTGCTCGCCGGCGAGGCCACGGTCCTGATGATGACCGAGGCGCGCGGCGCCAAGAACGACAAGGCCAAGCGCGAGCTCGGCTGGCAGCCGCGCTACGCGAGCTGGCGCGAGGGGTTCCGGATGGGTCTGTTCGACCGCCCCCCGAACCCGGTCGGGGTGGCGGCGTGACCACCGCGGAATTCGAGGACCTGCGCAGGCGCGCCTTCGGGATCGCCTACCGGATGCTCGGCAGCGTGAGCGAGGCGGAGGACGTCGTCCAGGAGGCGCTCCTGCGCATGCACCGCGCCCAGGAGCAGGGCGAGGAGATCCGCTCCCCGCGCGCCTACATCTCCACGCTGGTCACCCGGCTCGCGATCGACGAGCTGCGCTCGGCGCGGGCGCGCCGCGAGACCTACGTGGGCGAGTGGCTGCCCGAGCCGATCGTGGGCCCCGCGCCCGACGACCCGGCCGCGGAGGCGGAGCTCGCGGACTCGCTCTCGATGGCGTTCCTGCAGATGCTGGAGCGGCTCACGCCAGAGCAGCGCGCCGCGTTCCTTTTGCACGACGTCTTCGGCTACTCGTTCGACGAGGTCGCGCGGGTGCTGGAGCGCAACGAGGCGTCCGTGCGCAAGCTCGCCTCGCGCGCCCGGAGCAGGGTGACCGAGGGCGCGCCCCGCTACGAGGTCGAGCGCGAGGAGCAGCAGCGCCTCGCCGAGCGTTTCTTGGCGGCGGCGCGTCGCGGCGAAGTCAAGGAGCTCGAGGCGATGCTCACCGAGGACGTCGAGCTGCACGGCGACGGTGGCGGCGAGGCGCCCGCCCTGGCGCGCCCGCTGTTCGGCCGCTCGCGCGTGGCGCGCACCCTGACCGCGTGGCTCGGCCTGGTCCAGGACGCGCCTGGCATCGAGATCGAGATCACGACCGTCAACGGGCACGCCGGTGCGATCACGCGCGACGAGAACGGCGCCGTGATCAGCGTGCTCTCGCTGGACGTCGCCGACGGGCGCATCCAGGCGATCCGCTCGATCGTGAACCCGCGCAAGCTCGCGCACCTGGGCCCCTCGGCGAACCTCGCCGACGTCCTCGCGCGGGTCCGCGAGGTGCGCGCCCGCATGCACGAGGCGCGGCGCCGCGAGCGCGCTCGCAAGCCCGAGTGAGGCGGATCCGTTCGCATAGCCGAACGAATCCGCCTCAGCCGCGGACGTGAGGCGGATCCGTGCGATCCGGCCGCACGGATCCGCCTCACTCGGGGCGGCGGGCCCGGGGTTCAGCCCTCCGCCTCGGCGGCGGCCGCACGCGGCAGCGAGGGCTCCACGCGCAAGAGGCGCGCGGGCCAGCGCGGCAGCCACCAGTTCCAGCGGCCCATGAGCGCGATCACCGCGGGCACGATCAGGGACCGCACCACGGTCGCGTCGAGGATGATCCCGGCGGCCAGGCCGGTGGCGAGGATGCGCACGTCCGTCTCCGGCGCCGACGCCATCGACGCGAACGCCAGGAACAGGATCAGCGCGGCGCTCGTGACCAGCCGGCCGGTGCGGCCGATGCCCTGGGTGACCGCCGCGTGCGTTGAGCCCGTGCGGTCGTACTCCTCGCGCATCCGGCTCAGGATGAACACCTCGTAGTCCATCGAGAGGCCGAACAGGAACGCGAACACCATCAGCGGGATCCACGACGGGATCGAGCCGGTGGCCTCCACGTCCCAGAGCAGCTCGGACCCGTAGCCCTGCTGCCAGACGAGCACCAGCACGCCCCAGGCCGCGGCGATGCTGATCACGTTGAGCAGGATCGCCTTCAGCGGCAACAGCAGCGAGCGGAAGGCCCGCGCCAGCAGCACGAACGTGGTCACCGTGATCAGCAGGATCATCAACGGGAAGCTCCCGTACACCGAGTCCACGAAGTCGGCGTTCGACGCCGGGGCGCCGCCGACGCGCACGTCGGCTCCGACGGAGTGGGCGGCGTCGCGCACCGCGGCGAGCACCTCGCCGCCCTCGCTCGTGCCGCTGTCGGGTGTCGGGATCGCGTTCACGAGCACCGTCCCGTCCCGGCGCCACGCCTCGGAGTCGGGCGCGACCGCGCCGTGGACGCCCTCGACGCCCTCGAGCGCCGCGACCACGTCGCTGGGGTCGGTGCCGCCCGAGATCAGGACCTCGTGGGGCAGGAGGGCTCCCTCGCCGATGCCCGACTCCTCGAGCGCGGTCAGGCCCTCCTTCGCGGGGCCGGACTTGGCGAGCGTGTTCGCGTCGGAGATGCCGAGCTGCATGTCCGTGGCGGCGAAGGCGAGGGCCGCGACGACCAGGACGCCGGCGCCGGCGGCCACCCAGCGGTGCCGCGCGACGGCCTCGGCCCACCGCGTCCAGGCGCGGCTCGCCTTGTCGTCGGTCCGGATGTGCGGCCAGTCGAGCCGCGGCCCGAGCTTGGCGAGGATCACGGGCAGGAGCGTGACCGCCACCAGCGTCGAGACGAACGGGATCAGCATCCCGCCGTAGCCCATCGAGCGCAGGAACGGGAGCGGCAGCGCGATCAGGGCGAGCAGGCCGATCGCCACGGTGATCCCGCTGAACACGACGGCGCGGCCCGCGGTCTCCATGGCGCGCTGCACCGCCTCGTCGCCGGTCCTCCCGTGGCTGCGCTCCTCGCGCCAGCGGGTGCAGACGAGCAGCGAGTAGTCGATCGCGATGCCGAGCCCGACCAGCGCGACCAGGAACTGCACGACGGGGGAGATGTCCGTGAGCTGCGCGAGTCCGAGCAGCAGCAGGAACGTGGTGAGGATCGAGACCGCCGCCATCACGATCGGCACGAACGCGAGCAACGACGCGAACACGAAGACGAGCACGAGCAGCGCGCCGGCGGCGCCGATCACCGTCTCCAGCAGCACGCCGGGCCCCTCGGCGTCGTCGCCGCCATCGTTCTGCAGCGCCCCGAACCCGGTGACGTGCACGGGCTCGCCGGCGACGGTCACGCCCGCGAGCGCCTCGCTCACCCGCGCGGCGGCGTCGTCGCTCCCGCCGAACGGGTCGTCCTCCTCGGGAGCTGCGTAGGCGAGCGCGAACACGGTGCGCCCGTCCTCGGAGACGAAGGCGTCGTCACCAGTCGAGGGATACGACGCGATGCGCGCGCCGGGCAGCGTGCGCTCGAGCACCTTGTCGATCCGGGCGAGGTCCGCCTTCACCTCCGGTGAATCGACGGACTCGCCCTCGGGCAAGGTCACGACGGGGACTATGGGGTCGACGTTCCCGGTTCCGGAATAGAGCTGGGAGATGCGCTCGTTTGTGGTCCAGCCCTCCTTGTCGGGGGCGCTGAACTCCTGGTCGAGCGCCTCGCTCGCGGGTCCCGCGGCGATCATCCCGGCCACTGCCAGCACCGCCCAGAACGTCACGACGATGCGTTTGTGGGCAAGCACCCACCTGGTCAGCGACGACACGGTCTACCTCCAATCGTTGACTGCGTCGCCCACCGTTTCGCGCGCGGCGCCGAGCGTCTATTCGGGATGTCCCCAATGGACCCCGAGACGTTTCCGGGGTCTGACTCGGGGCTGGGGGAGGGCTACGTAGACTCTCGGTATGGCCATCGAACCCGAGGCGCGACGCCGGGGGCATCAATGGCTCGAGGAGGTGTACTCGCAGAGCCCTGAGCGCGACGTCCCCTTCGAGACCGTCTCCGGCCACCCGATCCGCCCTCTCTACACCTCCGAGGACCTCGAGGGCTGGGACCCGGACGAGAAGCTGGGCTACCCGGGCTCCTACCCCTACACCCGCGGTCCGTACCCGTCGATGTACCGCGGGCGGCTGTGGACGATGCGCCAGTTCGCGGGCTTTGGCACGGTCGAGGAAACCAACGCCCGCTTCCGCTATCTGCTCGACCACGGTCAGACCGGGCTCTCGACCGCGTTCGACATGCCGACGCTCATGGGCTTCGACTCGGACCACGAGCGCGCGCTCGGCGAGGTCGGGGTGGAGGGCGTCGCGGTCGATACCGCGGACGACATGGCGACGCTCTTCTCCGGTATCCCGCTCGACCGGGTCACCGTCTCGATGACGATCAACGCGCCGGCGGCGATCGCGCTCGCCTTCTACGTGGTCGCGGCCGAGGAGAAGGGGATCGCGCCCGAGCAGCTCGGCGGCACGATCCAGACCGACATCCTCAAGGAGTACATCGCCCAGAAGGAGTGGTGCTTCCCGATCTCGCCGGCGATGCGCCTCGTCACCGACATGATCGAGTTCTGCTCCGAGCGGATGCCGCGCTGGCACCCGATCTCGATCTCCGGCTACCACATCCGCGAGGCGGGCGCCACGGCGGCCCAGGAGCTCGCCTTCACGCTCAAGGACGGCTTCACCTACGTCGAGCACGCGCTCGAGCGCGGGCTCGAGATCGACTCCTTCGCCCCGCGCCTCTCGTTCTTCTTCAACGCCCACATCGACTTCTTCGAGGAGATCGCCAAGTACCGCGCCGCGCGCCGGATCTGGGCGCGCGAGATGCGCGAGACCTACGGGGCGCGCAAGCCGGAGTCGATGCGGCTGCGCTTCCACACCCAGACCGCGGGCGTCTCGCTCACCGCCCAGCAGCCGCTCAACAACATCGTGCGCACCGCGATCGAGGCGCTCGCGGGGGTTCTGGGCGGCACCCAGTCGCTGCACACCAACTCGTTCGACGAGGCGCTCGCCCTGCCCACCGAGGAGGCGGTGCGGGTCGCGCTGCGCACCCAGCAGATCATCGCCCACGAGACCGGGGTCACGAACACGGTCGACCCGCTCGCGGGCTCCTACTTCGTCGAGAAGCTCACCGACGAGCTGGAGGAGCAGGCCTACGACTACTTCCGCCGGATCGACGAGCTCGGCGGGATGGTCGCCGCGATCGAGCGCGGCTTTCCCCAGCGCGAGATCGCCGACGCCGCCTTTGACTTCCAGCGCGCGGTCGACGAGAAGCGCCGCATCGTGGTCGGGGTGAACGAGTACGTGCTCGACGACGAGCCCCCGGTCGAGATCCACCGCCCGGATCCCGCCGCCGAGCGCCGCCAGCGCGAGCGCCTTGCCGCGACCCGCGCCGCGCGCGACGACGCCGCGGCCGAGCGCGCGCTCGGCGAGCTCACCGAGGCCGCCCGCGGCTCGGACAACCTGATGCCGCATCTGCTCGAGTGCGCCCGCGCCCGCGCCACCGAGGGCGAGATCGTCGCCGCGCTGCAAGGCGTGTTCGGCACCTACACCGAGCATCCGCAGTTCTAGGCCCGCGGGCAGCGCCGTTACGCGCGTCCCCGCTCGGGTAGCGGCTTGCGGGTCAGCCCCGCAGCCGCAGCGAAAGGAGCCGCATGAAGGCCGTCACCTGGCATGGGAAGCGCGACGTGCGGGTCGAGGAGGTCCCCGACCCGGCGATCCAGGAACCGACCGACGTGATCGTGCGGGTGACCTCGGCCGGGCTGTGCGGCTCGGACCTGCACCTCTACGAGGTGCTAGGGCCGTTCCTCGACGAGGGCGACATCCTCGGGCACGAGCCGATGGGCGTGGTGGAGGAGGTGGGGCCCGAGGTCACCGCGGTCGCGGCCGGCGACCGGGTCGTGATCCCGTTCAACGTCTCCTGCGGCTCCTGCTTCATGTGCAACCAGGGCCTGCACTCGCAGTGCGAGACCACGCAGGTCCGTGAATACGGCAGCGGGGCCTCGCTCTTCGGCTACACGCGGCTCTACGGCCAGGTCCCGGGGGCGCAGGCGGAGCTGTTGCGCGTGCCGTTCGGCAACACGCTCCCGATCAAGGTCCCCGAGGGGCCGCCCGACGACCGCTACGTGTACCTCTCCGATGTCCTGCCGACCGCTTGGCAGGCGGTGGCCTACGCCGACCCGCCCGCGGGCGGGACGGTCGCGGTGCTCGGGCTGGGCCCGATCGGCGACATGGCGTCGCGCATCGCGCTGCAGCGGGGGCATCGCGTTATCGGCGTCGACCTCGTCGACGCGCGCCTGGAGCGCGCGCGGGAGCGCGGGGTGGAGACCCTCGATCTGCGCGAGTTCGCCAACGGCGATCTGGCCGGGGCCGTGCGCGAGCTCACCGGCGGGCGCGGGCCCGACTCGGTGATCGATGCCGTCGGGATGGAGGCGCATGGCGCCCCCGGCGCGAAGCTGGCCCAGGACCTCGCCGGGTACCTGCCGGACTCCGTCGCGGAGCGGCTGATCAGGAAGGCGGGCATCGACCGCCTCAGCGCGCTCCACCTCGCGATCGAGCTCGTGCGCCGCGGCGGCACGATCTCGATCAGCGGCGTCTACGGCGGGATGGCCGACCCGCTGCCGATGCTCGTCCTCTTCGACAAGCAGGTCCAGGTCCGCATGGGCCAGGCCAACGTCTGGCGCTGGGTCGACGAGATCCTGCCGCTGCTCACCGACGAGGACCCGCTCGGCGTCGACGGCTTCGCGACGCACCACGTGCCGCTGAGCCAGGCGCCCGAGGCCTACGAGACGTTCCAGGAAAAGCGCGACGGCGCCGTCAAGATCCTGTTCCGGCCATAGCGGCTGGGGCGGGCTCGGCGTCCGCGGTGACGCCCAGGCGTTTGGCGACGGCCCGCGCGGTGAGCCCGTACACGCCCACCGTCGCCGCGATCACGAGGAAGGTGACCGGGGTGAGCACCTCGGCGTCGGGGACGCCGGCGTTCTCGAGCTCGATCTGAAACGCGGCCACGGTGGCCGCCGCGACTATGCCGCGCGGCATCATCCAGGCAAGGAACATGCGCTCGTTCCTCGTGAACTGGGAGCCGAGCGCGCAGACCGCGCTCGAGAGCGGCCGGACGAGCAGGATCAGCGCCGCGGCGAAGAGCAGGCCCTCGACGCCGAGCGCCGTGACCTCGTCGATCTCGACATCGGCGGCGAGCACGATGAAGAGCGCGCCGATCAGCAGCGCGACCAGCGTCTCGGTGAAGATCTCGGTCTCGCGCGCGACCCGCTCCGCGCTGTTTGCGACCACGGCGCCGAGCGCCACCGCCGCGACGAGGCCGGCGTCATCGAAGATGATGCTCGCGATCGCGCTCGCCGTGAGCACCATCCCGAGCGTGGTGAGCGACTTGAGCGCGTACGTGAAGCGCGGGTTGTTGACGATCGGCCGCAGCACGAACGCCGCGGCGACGCCGATCGCGGCGCCGACGGCGACCGTGCCGAGGAACGTCCCCGGCTCGAGGTCGCCGCCGCCGGAGGCGACCGCGTGGAACGTGAGCACGGCGAGGATCGCGCCGACCGGGTCGATCAGGATGCCCTCCCAGCGCAGTACCGTCGCAAGCTCCCGGTTGGGCCGCACGAACTCGATGAGGGGGAGGACGACGGTCGGCCCCGAGAGCGTGAGCACCGCGCCCAGGATCAGCGCGATGCGCCAGTCGATGTCGAGGATCAGCCAGGCGCCGAGGGTCGCGAGCACCCAAGTGATCAGCACGCCGATGGTCACGAGGCGGCCGACCAGCGGGCCGGTCCCGCGGCCCGCCAGGTCGCTGCGGCGCAGAGACAGCGCGCCGTCGAACAGGATCACCGAGACCGCGAGGTTCACGAACGGCTCGCGCAGGTCGCCGAGCAGGTCGACGGGATCGATGATGCCCGTCACCGACTCGCCGAGCAGCACGCCGGCGACGAGCAGGGGCACGATCGCGGGCAGGGCGAGACGCGCGGCGATGAGCTGGGATGCGGTCGCGCTCGCGACGATCAGCGCGAACGCGAGGGTCTCGTCGTTCATGCCCTGCTGTTCAAGCCGTCCATGGTTCGTACCACTCGCAGACCCCGGCGACGATCGCGTCCGCCTCGGCCGGTCCCCAGGTTCCGGGAGGGTACGGGTGCACGGGCGGCGGCGCGGCGATCAGGGGCTCTACGATCCGCCAAGTCTGCTCGATCGTGGCCTCGCGCGTGAACAACTCGGTGCGGCCGGCGAGCGCGTCACCGAGCAGGCGCTCATACGCCTCGGGCAGCGTGCGGCCGTCGCGGTCGAAGAGAACCTCGAGGTCGGCGGGCTCGAACGCGTCGTCCCCGGCGCGCTTGGCCATGAACCGGATGCGTGCGCCGGGCTTGGGCTCGATCCGGATGACGATGTGGTTGGGATCGGGACGGTGCCCCGGCCCGACGCCGAGCCGGGGTGGGCGCTTCATGACGACGTTCACCTCGGTCGCTTGCGCGGGCAGGCGCTTGCCGGCCCGGATGAAGAACGGCACTCCGGCCCAGCGCCAGTTGTCGACCTGGAGCTCGAGCGCCGCGAAGGTCTCGGTCTGCGAGTCCGCCGCAACCCCCTCGATGTCGCGGTAGCCCTCGTACTGGCCGCGCACGTACCTGTTCGGGGCCGCGGCGGGCATCGCCTTGAAGAGCTGGAGGCGCCGGTCGCGGATCGAGTCCGCGTCGTTCGCCGACGGCGGCTCCATCGCCACCAGGGCGAGCACCTGCAGCAGGTGGTTCTGGACCACGTCGCGCAGGGCGCCCACGGGGTCGTAGAAGCGGCCGCGGTCCTCGACCCCGAAGTCCTCGGCCATCGTGATCTGCACGTGCGAGACGTAGTGACGGTTCCACACGGGCTCGAGCAGGCTGTTGGCGAAGCGCAGGTACGTGATGTCCATGACCGGCTCCTTGCCGAGGAAGTGGTCGATCCGCAGGATCTGGTCCTCGGTGAGCACCTCCTGGAGCTCCGCGTTCAGCGCCTGCGCCGAGGCGAGATCGTGCCCGAACGGCTTCTCGATCACCACGCGCGCGCCCTCGCAGACCCCGGCGTCGCCGAGGCCGCGCACGACCGTCGCGAACAGGCCGGGCGGGATCTCCAAGTAGAAGACGGGCGCGCGCGCCGGGCCCAGGGCGCGCCTCACGGCCGAGTACGTCTCCGGCTCCGTGTATTCGCCCTGGACGTAGGTGAGCCGCTCCTCCAGGCGGCGCAAAGCGCCTTCGTCGACGTCGTCCACCGTCCCCAGCACCGCTTCGCGGGCGTGGTCGCGCAGGGTCCGGTCGTCCCAGTCGTTGCGCGCGACGCCGATCACGGGCACGTCCAGGCGGCCCTTCCGCTCGAGCCGGTACAGCGCCTTCAGCGTCATCTTCCGGGCGAGATCGCCGGTGATGCCGAAGATCGCAAGCGCGTCCGCCGGCCGGGAGTAGTCAGCCCCTCGGGCGCTGGGTGAGGTCACGGCTCACCTGCACCCTACCGGGAATCGGAGGGGCGATTGGGAGGAAACCTCCACGTTGGGCGCCCAACGCGCCCTTAGGATGCCCCGAAGCGATTCGAAGGAGAGATCAATGACCGAGCGTTCGGAGCTCGGCGTCGTCGGCCTCGGGCGGATGGGCGCCAACATCGCTCGCCGCCTCGCGCGCGCAGGCCATCGCTGCGTGGTCTACGACGTCCAGCCCGCTGCGGTGGAGGCGCTCGCGGCCGAGGGCATGGTGGGCGCGAGCTCGCTGGAGGAGCTCGCGGCGCAGCTTGAGCCCCCGCGGGCGGTGTGGCTGATGGTGCCGGCCGGCGAGGTCACCGAGGCCACGGTGCGCGCGGTCGCGGACGTGCTCGAGCCGGGCGACGCCGTGATCGACGGCGGCAACTCCAACTACCGCGATGACATCCGCCGCTCCGCCGAGCTGAGCGAGCGGGGCCTGGACTACATCGACTGCGGGACGAGCGGCGGCGTGTTCGGGCTCGAGCGCGGCTACTGCCTGATGATCGGCGGGCCCGAGCGGGCCGTCCGCCGCCTCGAGCCGATCTTCGCCGCGCTCGCGCCCGGCGTGGACGCGGCGGCGCGCACTCCCGGACGTGACGGGGAACCCGCTCCCGCGGAGCGGGGGTACCTGCACTGTGGCCCGAGCGGGGCGGGGCACTTCGTGAAGATGGTCCACAACGGCATCGAGTACGGGGTGATGGCCGCCTACGCGGAGGGGCTCAACGTGCTCAAGGCCGCGAACGCGGGCGCCGCGGAGCGCGAGGCCGACGCCGAGACCGCGCCGCTCGACCATCCCGAGTACTACCGCTACGACATCGACGTGGCCGAGGTCGCCGAGCTCTGGCGGCGCGGCAGCGTGATCGGCTCGTGGCTGCTCGACCTGACCGCGGCGGCGCTGCGGGAGTCGCCGGAGCTCGCCGGGTTCGCGGGCCGGGTCTCCGACTCGGGCGAGGGCCGGTGGACGTCGATCGCGGCGATCGAGACCGGCGTGCCGACGCCGGTGCTGACCAGCGCCCTGTATGAGCGCTTCGCCTCGCGCGACCTCGACGACTTCGCGAACCGCGTGCTTGCCGCGATGCGCAAGCAGTTCGGTGGGCACGAGGAGAAGGTCGCCTGAGCCTGCGCCTGCAGGAGGCCGCCGACGCGGCGGAGGCCGCCGCCCTCGCGGCGCGGCTGGTCGCGGACGCGGTCAGCGAGGCCCTCGGGGCGCGCGGCACCTTCATGATCGCGCTCAGCGGCGGGCGGACTCCCTGGCTCATGTGCGAGCGGCTGGCCGACCACGACGTGCCCTGGGAGCGCGGGCTCGTCTTCCAGGTCGATGAGCGGGTCGCGCCCAACGGTTCGCAGGACCGCAACCTCACGCACCTGCGCGGGAGCCTGCCGCCGGCCGCGGTGCTGCGCCTGCGCCCGATGCGGGTCGCCGCGGCCGACCTCGACGCCGCCGCGCTCGCCTACGAGGCCGAGCTGCCCACGCACCTCGACCTCGTCCACCTCGGGCTGGGCCCTGACGGGCACACCGCCTCGCTTGTGCCGGGCGATGACGTGCTCGACGTGGAGGACCGCCTGGTCGCCCCGACCGGCGGCACCTACCAGGGGCACCGCAGGGTCACGCTCACCTACCCGGCGCTCGTCGCCGCGCGCCGCGTGCTCTGGCTCGTCACCGGCGCCGAGAAGCGCGAGGCGCTGCGCGCCCTGCGCGCGGGCGACGAGACGATCCCCGCCGGCCGCGTACGCGCCGCGGACGCGATCCTCGTAGCGGACCACGCGGCGCTGTCCTGACCGCGCGACTTCGACCTATCGACGGTTGATCCCACCAAACGTCGAAGTCGCGACGGTCGCGTTCGCGAGTGCGACTTTTCGACGGTTGGTCCCACGAAAGGTCGAAGTCGTGGGCGCCCCGATCGACGGGGCGGGGGTGTCGCCGGGCGCGCGCGCCTAGAACGTCAGGCGGTCCACCGAGCCGTCGGCGCGGCCGATGAGGGCCTCGCTCACGAGCTCGGCGGCGAACAGGCCGTGGTCGACCACGCCCGGGGTGCCGGCGAGCCGCTTGGCGAGCTCGGCGGGGTCGTCCACATCGCCCGTGTAGTCGGCGATCACGCCGGCGTCGGGGCTGGGCGGGGCGCCCTCGCGCACCTGGGCCGTGCCGAGGGCGCGCAGCGTCGCGCGCAGCCCGTACGCGAGCAGCTCGAGGGGGACCGGAGGCGTGAGCCGTTCGACCAGCTTCGACTCGTCGGCGATCACGACGAACCGCTCGGCCGCCGCGGCGACGACCTTCTCGCGCGTGTGCGCGCCGCCGCCGCCCTTGACGAGCCAGCCGTCCGGGGCGATCTGGTCGGCGCCGTCGATCGCGATGTCGAGGCGGTCGAGCTCCTCGAAGGGCTCGACGGGGATGCCCAGCTCGCGGGCCTGAGCCTCGGTCGCGTTCGAGGTCGCCACACAGCGGATGTCGAGGTTGCGGGCGGCGATCGCGGGCAGCAGGTGCGCCACCGTCGAGCCCGTCCCGAGGCCGACCCTCATGCCGCTTTCGACCAGTTCCGCGGCGGCCTCGGCGGCCGCGCGCTTGGCGTCGTCGCTCGTGCTCACGGGCGGAAACTTAAATCAACGGCGGAAATTCACCGGGCACGTGTACCCCGTCGCGCGTACTCTGAGGGGGTGGAGGCCACGCCCACCGACGGGAGTGCGCTCGACGAGTTGAGCGTCAACACGATCCGGACGCTCGCGATCGACGCGATCCAGGCGGCCAACTCGGGCCACCCGGGCACGCCGATGGCGCTGGCCCCGGTCGCGTACGCGATCTGGCAGCGCTTCCTGCGCTTCGACCCCTCCGACCCGATCTGGCCGAACCGCGACCGGTTCGTCCTCTCGGTCGGGCACGCGTCGATGCTGCTCTACGCGCTGCTGCACCTCGCGGACGTCCGCGCCGTCGACTCCGACTACGAGACGCTCGGCGAGCCCGCCGTCTCGCTCGACGACATCCGCCGCTTCCGCCAGCTCGACTCCAAGGCGGCTGGCCACCCCGAGTACCGCTGGACGTCGGGCGTGGAGGCGACCACGGGCCCGCTCGGCCAAGGCGTCGCGACCAGCGTCGGCATGGCGATCGCCTCCCGGTGGCTCGCCGCCCGCTACAACCGCCCGGGCTACGAGCTGTTCGACTACGACGTCTACGTGCTCTGCGGCGACGGCGACCTCATGGAGGGCGTCTCCGGAGAGGCGGCGTCGATCGCGGGGAACCAGCGGCTCGCGAACCTCTGCTGGATCTACGACAACAACCACATCTCGATCGACGGCGACACCGCCATCACCTACACCGACGACGTCGCCGAGCGCTTCGCCGGCTACGGCTGGCACGTGACCCGGGTCGGCGACGCCAACGACCTCGGGCTGCTCTCCGCCGCGCTCGACTCGTTCCGCGCCGAGGCCGAGCGGCCGACGCTCGTCATCGTCGACAGCCACATCGGCTACGGCTCGCCCCACAAGGTCGACACCGCCGCCGCGCACGGGGAGCCGCTGGGCGCCGACGAGGTACGGGCGACCAAGGAGGCCTACGGCTGGCCGCCCGACGCCGAGTTCCTCGTCCCTGACGAGGTCCGCCGGGCCTTCGCGGCGGGCATCGGCGAGCGCGGGCGGCGTTTGCGCAACGAGTGGGAGGCGCTGCTCGAGCGCTACCGGGCCGAGCGCCCCGGGCTCGCCGACGAGATCGAGCGCATGCAGAGGCGCGAGCTGCCGGACGGCTGGGACGCCGAGATCCCCGACTTCGCCGGCCAGGCGAAGCCGCTCGCCACCCGCAAGGCGTCCAACGCGGTGCTGAACGCGCTTGCCCGGAGGGTGCCGTGGCTCGTCGCCGGCTCGGCGGACCTCACCGGCTCGACCGCCGTGGGCCTCGACGGGGTGGAGGCTCTCACGCCGCGCACCCCCGCGGGCCGCCAGGTCCACTACGGCATCCGCGAGCACGCCGCGGCCGCGATCTCGAACGGCCTGGCGCTCGCGAAGGTGCGGCCCGCGTGGTCCACCTACCTGGTCTTCTCCGACTACGCGCGCCCCGCGATCCGGCTCTCGGCGCTCATGGAGCTGCCGGTGATCCACATCTTCACGCACGACTCGATCGGGCTGGGGGAGGACGGGCCCACCCACCAGCCGGTCGAGCATCTCGCCTCGCTGCGGGCGATCCCGGGCCTCAACGTGATCCGCCCCGCCGACGGCCCCGAGGTCGCGGAGGCGTGGCGGCTTGCGATGGAGCAGCACCACCAGCCGGTCGCGCTCGTTCTGACCCGCCAGGACGTGCCGGCGATCGACCGCACCCGCTACGCGCCCGCCGCCGGGCTGCGGCGCGGCGGCTACGTGCTCGCCGACCCGCCCGACGGCGACCCCGAGCTGATCCTGATCGCGACGGGCAGCGACGTGCACCTCGCGCTCGCCGCGCACGAGCGGCTCGCAGCGGACGGCGTGCGCACGCGCGTGGTCAGCCTGCCCTCATTCCACCTCTTCGACCGCCAGCCCGCCGCCTACCGCGACGAGGTTTTGCCCCCGGGGATCACCGCCCGCCTGGGGATCGAGGAGGCGGCCACCCTCGGCTGGGATCGCTACGTAGGATCCGCCGGCGGGATGATCGGTATGCACACATTCGGTTCGTCAGCGCCGCTGCGCGACGTCCAGACGAAGTTCGGTTTCACCCCCGACCGCGTGGTCGCCCGCGCGAAGGAGCTGCTCGCATGAGCGCAGCCTGGGACGCCCTCGCGCGCCACCAGGAGCGCATCGGCGCGCACCACCTCCGCGATCTCTTCGCCGAGGACCCCGAGCGCGGCGAGCGCCTGACGCTCACCGCCGCCGACCTCTTCCTCGACTATTCCAAGAACCTGATCACCGACGAGACGATCGAGCTGCTCGCGGCGCTGGCGCGCGAGCGGGGCGTCGAGGAGCGCCGTGACGCGATGTTCCGCGGCGAGCGCATCAACTCGACCGAGGACCGCTCCGTCCTGCACGTGGCCCTGCGCATGCCGCGCGAGCGCTCGCTGATCGTCGACGGGACCGACGTCGTCGCCGAGGTGCACGAGGTGCTCGAGCGGATGAGCGACTTCGCCGGCCGGGTGCGCAGCGGCGAGTGGCGGGGCCACACCGGCCGGCCGATCCGCAACGTGATCAACATCGGCATCGGCGGCTCCGACCTCGGCCCGGTGATGGCGTACGAGGCCCTGCGCCACTACTCGCGGCGCGAGATGAACTTCCGCTTCGTCTCGAACGTGGACGGCACCGACTTCGCCGAGGCCGTCGTCGACCTCGACCCGGCGGAGACGCTCTTCATCGTCTCCTCGAAGACGTTCACGACGCTCGAGACGATGACCAACGCGAAGACGGCCCGCGAGTGGGCGCTCGCCGGCCTCGGCGGGGAGCAGGAGGCGATCGCCCGCCACTTCGTCGCCGTCTCCACGAACGCGGAGGCCGTCGCCGAGTTCGGCATCGACACCCAGAACATGTTCGGCTTCTGGGACTGGGTCGGCGGTCGCTACTCGATGGACTCGGCGATCGGGCTCTCGACGATGATCGCGATCGGCTCCGAGCGCTTCGCCGAGCTGCTCGCGGGCTTCCACGCGATCGACGAGCACTTCCGCACCGAGCCGCTCGAGCGCAACATGCCGGCGCTGCTCGGCCTGCTCACGGTCTGGTACGCGAACTTCTTCGGGGCGCAGAGCGTCGCGGTGCTGCCCTACGACCAGTACCTGAAGCGCTTCCCGGCGTACCTGCAGCAGCTCACGATGGAGTCGAACGGCAAGCGCGTGCGCATCGACGGCTCGCCGGTCGAGTCCGCGACCGGGCCGATCTACTGGGGCGAGCCGGGGACGAACGGGCAGCACTCCTTCTTCCAGCTCCTGCACCAGGGAACCCACCTCGTGCCCGCCGACTTCATCGGGTTCCTGCGGAGCCTCAACCCGATCGGCGAGCACCACGACCTGCTCGTCGCGAACCTCTTCGCCCAGGCCGAGGCGCTCGCCTTCGGCAAGACCGCGGACGAGGTGCGCGCCGAGGGCGTGCCCGAGGAGCTCGTTTCGCACCGCACCTTCCCGGGCAACCGGCCCTCCAACATGATCCTCGCCGAGCGCCTCACGCCGTTTGTGCTCGGCAACCTCGTCGCGCTGTACGAGCACTCCGTGTTCACGCAGGGCGCGGTGTGGGGGATCAACTCGTTTGACCAGTGGGGGGTCGAGCTCGGCAAGGCGCTCGCCAAGCGGATCGTCCCGGAGCTGCGCGGCTCCGACGGCGACGCGCTTGACCACGACAGCTCGACCAACGCGCTGATCCGCCGCTACCGCGCGGCCCGGGCGAGCGAGGCGGAAGCGGTGTGACGGCGCGCCGGACAGCGCGGGGATCGGTGCCGCCGCGATGAGCGCAGCCGCCGGCACCGGCCGCTTTCCGCCGATCGCGGACTACGCGTTCCTGTCGGATTGCGAGGTGCCGGCGCTGGTCGCGCCGAGCGGCGCGGTCGAGTGGCTGTGTTTGCCGCGGCCCGATTCCCCGAGCGTGTTCGGCGCCCTGCTCGACCGCCAGGCGGGCTCGTTCACTTTCGCCCCCGACGGGGTGCGGGTGCCCAGCGAGCGCCGGTACCTGCCCGGCACGCTCGTGCTCGAGACCACCTGGCAGACGCCAAGCGGCTGGGCGGTCGTCCACGACTGCCTGGTGATGGCGCCCTGGCACGGCGCGCGCTCGGAGCGCTACCGGCGCGCGCCCGCCGATTTCACCGCCGAGGGCATGCTCCTGCGGACGGTCCGCTGCATCGAGGGCGACGTGGAGATGTTCCTCAACTGCATGCCGGCCTTCGACTACGGGCGCGGCAGCGGGCGCTGGGAGTGGTCGGGCACGGGCTACGGCGACGCGACCGTCACCCCGGGCTCGGGCGGGCCCGCGCTCCGGCTCGTCACGAGCCTCAACCTCGACCTCGCCCCGGCCCGGGCCTACGCCCACACCCGCCTGCACGAGGGCGAGGAGGCCTTCGCCGCGCTGAGCTGGCGCTGCGATCCGCCCGCCGACACCGCCGAGGCCTTCGCGCGCTCCGAGGAGACGGCGCACGGCTGGCGCGAGTGGCTCAAGGGCGGGAGCATTCCGGACCACCCGTGGCGCGACCACCTCGAGCAGAGCGCGCTCACGCTCAAGGGCCTCAGCTACGGGCCCACCGGCGCCGTGCTCGCGGCGGCCACGACCTCGCTGCCCGAGACGCCCGGGGGAGAGCGCAACTGGGACTACCGCTACTCGTGGATCCGCGACTCGGCCTTCATGCTCGCCGGGCTGTTGCGGCTCGGCTTCCACTGGGAGGCGTTCCAGTACTTCGCGTTCGTGATCGAGGCGGTCGGCGGCGAGCGCCTGCAGATCATGTACGGGGTTGGCGGCGAGCACGAGCTCCACGAGCGCACGCTCGACCATTTGAGCGGCTACGACGGCGCGCGCCCCGTGCGGATCGGCAACGGCGCCTGGGACCAGCGCCAGCACGACGTCTGGGGGATGCTCCTCGACTCGGTCTACATCAACACGCGCCACCGGATGTTCGAGTCCCTGCCGGAGCCCGCCTGGGAGCGGATCGCCCAGCTCGTCGAGCAGGCCATCGAGAACTGGCGCGAGCCCGACCGCGGCATCTGGGAGATCCGCGGGGAGCCCAAGCACTTCACGAGCTCGAAGGTGCTGTGCTGGGTGGCGCTCGACCGCGGGGCCAAGCTCGCCGAGCAGCGCGGCGACGCCGAGCGCGCGGCCGCGTGGCGCGCCGTCGCCGAGGAGATCAAGGCCGACGTGCTCGCCAACGGCGTCGACGAGCGCGGCGTCTTCGTCCAGCACTACGACGGCGATGCCCTCGACGCGTCACTGCTTTTGATCCCGCTCATGGAGTTCCTGCCGGGCGACGACGAGCGCGTGCGCGCCACGGTGCTCGCGATCGCCGACGAGCTGACCGAGGACGGGCTGGTCCTGCGCTACCGCACGCACGAGACCGACGACGGGCTCAGCGGGGAGGAGGGGAGCTTCACCATCTGCTCGTTCTGGCTCGTCTCGGCGCTCGCGGTGATCGGCGAGGTGGGGCGCGCGCGGGAGCTCTGCGAGAAGCTGCTGTCGTTCGCGGGCCCGCTCGGCCTCTACGCGGAGGAGATCGACCCGCGCAGCGGCCGTCACCTGGGCAACTATCCACAGGCGTTCACGCACCTGTCGTTGATCGACGCGGTCAGCAGGCTGATCGCGGTCGAGCGCAGAGAGGAGGAAGCGGCGCTGTGAGCAGCAACCGCGGCGGGATCGACCTCGGCGGCACCAAGATCCAGGCGGTGATCGTCGACGAGGGCAACCGCCCGGTCGGCCGGGCGCGCCGGGAGACGCCGCGCAACGGCGGGCCCGGCGACGTCGCCGCCGCGATGGCAGCCACGCTCCGCGACGCCGCCGCGGACGCCGGGGTCGAGGTCGCCGGGTTGGCCGGCGTGGGCGTCGGTTCGCCCGGCGTCGTCGACGCGGAGGCCGGCACGGTGACGAGCGCCAAGAACCTTCCCGGCTGGGACGGGACCTTCGCGCTCGCCGACGCGCTCGGCGGCGAGCTGGGCGTACCCGTGGCGCTCGGCAACGACGTCCAGGTCGCCGCTGACGCCGAGCTCAAGCTGGGCGCGGGGCGCGAGCACCCGTCGTTCCTCGGCGTGTTCTGGGGCACCGGCGTCGGCGGGGCGATCTTCCTGGACGGGCGGCCGTGGCTCGGGCGCGGCGCCGCGGGCGAGCTCGGTCACGTGGTGGTCAAATCCGACGGCGCGATCTGCCCGTGTGGGCGCCGTGGCTGCATGGAGGCCTACGCCGGCCGGGTCTCGATGGAGCGCATGGCGCGCGAGCGGCATGAGGCTGGCGAGCCGACCGTGCTGTTCGAGCTCATGAAGGAGAAGGGGCGCGACCGCCTCACCAGCGGCATCTGGGCGCGAGCGCTGCGCGAGCAGGACGCGCTCGCCGCCGAGCTCATCGACCAGGCGATCGAGGCGATCGCGATCGCCGTCGCCTCGACGATCAACCTGCTCGACATCGACGCGATCGTGCTCGGCGGCGGCATGGGCGTGCGCTTCGGCGAGTCGCACGGCGAGCGCCTGCGCGCCGCGATGGTCCCGCACCTCTTCCGCGACGACCGCCCGCCGCACCTCGTCCTCGCCAAGCTCGGCGACCTGGGCGGCGCGATCGGCGCCTCGCTGCTGGTGGCCGGCGAGCGCGCGGTGCCCGCGAGCCCCGCGGCCGGCGCCTAGCTCTCGAGCGTCGCGTCGACCGTGATCTCGATCGCGAGCGCCTGCGAGATCGGGCAGTTCTTGCCGGCGTCCTGCGCGGCCTGCTCGAAGGCCTGCTGATCGATCCCGGGTACGCGCCCGCGCACCTCGATGTGGGACCCGCTCACGCCCTCGCCGGGAACGAAGCCCACGGTCGCCGTCGCCTCGAGCCGCTCCGGGGCGTTACCCGCCTCGGCCAGGATGTTGGAGAGCGCCATGCAGTAGCAGGAGGCGTGCGCGGCAGCGAGCAGCTCCTCCGGGCTCGTGGTGCCCTCCGTGCGCTCGGTCCGCCGGGCCCACGTGACCTCGACGTCCTCGAACGTGCCGCTCGCGAAACTCGTCGTGCCGCGTCCCTCAAAGAGGCTGCCCTCCCAGACCGTCGTCGCCTTGCTCTCAGCCGCCATCGTCCACCTCGCTTCAGTCGAACTTCGTCCTCGGACCCGAACCTACCCGCTTCGGGCGCGGCGGGTCGGCCGGCTCGACGAGTGATCCGACGAAACGTCGAAGTCGTGGCCGGCCCCTCCGCGGCATCGACCTAACGACGGTTGATCCCACCAAACGTCGAAGTCGCGCGCGGAGGCCAAGTGCCGCAACTTGAGCGTTTCCGCCGAATCTGGACGAATGTTCTATTTAGGTCGGCGCCGCCGTGCCGACTACGGTGCCAACACGCAAGCGAAGCGTGCGGCCGGAAGCGGCAGTGGGGCCGGCCGCCGGGGGGAGGCCGGCCCTGCTGCCGCTACGGCCGCGCGGTCGCGCTCGCGAGCGGCTCCGGCTCGAAGCTGCAGCGCTCCTCGTCGGGGCAAAGCTCGCGGATCGCGACGCGCGCGGCGCGCGCCTGGCCGCTGAACGGCTCGATCGCGATCAGGTCGACGGCCTGCAGCGCCGGGGTCGCCGCCGAGAAGTGCAGGCGGGCGAAGCCGATCGCCTCGCGGCCCGCGTCGAAGATCCCGCCGGCGCCCACCGAGCCGCCGTCGACGACGACGATGTCGCCCCAGCGGTCGATGTGCTGGCGGTGGTCGTGGCCGGTGACGATCACGAGGCCGTGCTCCTCGCCGCGCTCGTGCAGCACCTCGGCCAGGCGCTGCGCCAGGGCGTTCTGGTGGACCATGACGATGTCCGGCGGCGGCTGGAGCGAGTCGAACCAGCGCCAGAGCTCGTCGGCGGCGCGCTCGAACGCCTCCTCGGGGTTCTCCAGGTCGTTGAAGGTCACCGGCCGCTCGGGCGGATCGCTCGTGCCGGGCCACTCGAGCGGGTCCGGGAAGCCCGCTACGCGCAGCCCGTCGACCTCCGCGACGAACCTTGCCGGCTCGTCGTCGGCGACGTCGGTGTCGGTGCCGAGCACCCTCACGCCCTGATCGGCGAGGGCGCTCATCACCCGGCGGCTGTCGTGGTTGCCCGAAACCGCGACCACGCGCCGGCCCAGCGCGGAGATGCGCGGCGCGAGCAGCGCCGCCTCGGCCGCGCCGCCGCGCTGCCCGAAGTCGCCGGCGAGCAGCAACGGTTCGTCGCCGATGGCCTCGGCCAGCGGGCTGACGACGAGCGCGTTGGCGTGGAAGTCGGAGGCGAGCGAGAGCGTGCGCCCAGTCGGCTCCTCCGCGGGGACCTCCGCGAGCACCGTGGTCACGCTGCGCAGGATGCTCGCCACCGTCGAGCCGTACTCGCTGCGCACGATCGGGTCGTTGGCCACCTCGAGCAGCCGCTGGACCTCGTCACCATGGCCGAAGTACGTCGGGCTCTGGAAGGCGCGCGCGTCGAACGTGCCGCGCACGAGCGCGACCGAGGCGCCGCTCACGACGACGATTACGGCGACCCCCGCGGCAGCCAGCCCCCAGCGCGGCCGCAGCCCGCGCCACAGCGCCGTGGCGAGGCCGAGCAGCACGACGCTCGTGCCGATCCCCCAGGCGAACCCACGGATCATCGCGTCGCGCGCCCCCTTCGCGAGGTCCTCCTCGATCTCGTCGAGCAGGAACGACGAGCCCTCCGCAGCGGCCCGCAGCGCGGGCCGGTCCAGCGAGCGGAGCTCGGCCGAGATGCGCAGGGGGGCGTCGAGCGCGTCGGCGCGGAGGCCCCAGTCGGCCACCGGCACGATCACCTCCGCGTCCCCACGCAGCGAGGGCGAGAGCTGGAAGGCGACGCGGCCGATCGCGGTGTCGGCCGAGTACGGCCCCGCGAGCCGCCAGCCCAGGGTGAACCCAGCCGCGACGACCGCCCCGGCGATCAGGGTGAGGGCGGCCCACCGCCCCAGCCGTCGCAAGCGCTCACGCGTGGACCGGCTCATGCACAGGTGAGGCTACGAGAGTGCCGCACCCTGACCAAGCCGGCGCGCCGCGCCTGCGGTCGGGTGCGAGAGCCCCTCGCGGTCCGGCTCAGGGGTGCGAGCCGCGGCGCACGGCGTCCTGCACGCGCTCGTCGCGCTCGAGGAAGGCGTCGAACACCGGGCTCACGATCCCGCGCAGCGCCGACCACCCCGCCCACCAGCGCGGGAAGACCGTGCGCGCGGCCCGGCGCTCGATGCCGTCCACGACCCGCTCCGCGGCGCGCTCCGGCCGGTGGCGGCGCAGCATCCAGTCTGGGAAGGCGCGCTCGAGCTGCTGGGTCACCGGATCGGCGAACGCGTCGCGGACCATGTCGGTGTCGATGAAGCCGAAGTAGGCCACGCCGGCACTGGCGCCGGACGGGCGCAGCTCCACGCGCAGCGCCCGGCCGAGCTGCTCCACGCCCGCCTTCGCCATGGCGTAGGGGGAGTTGAGCACGCCGTTCACGAACGCGTAGACGGAGGCGACCACCACCACGTGTCCCCGCCGCGCGGCGATCTGCGGCAGCGCGGGGCGGACCGTGCGCCACACGCCGAGCAGGTCGACCTCGATGACGCGCTCGAAGACCTCGGTCCCCATCGCGGCGGCGGTGCGCTGCGGGGGCGCGATGCCGGCGTTCGCCATGACGATGTCGAGGCCGCCGAAGCGCTCGACGGTCGCGGCGACCGCGCGCTCCATCGCCGCCGAGTCCGTGACGTCGGCGCCGATCGGCAGCGCCCGTGGGCCGACCGCGGCGGCCGCCTCAGCCGCACGCTCCGCGTCGAGGTCGACGACGGCGACCATCGCGCCGCGCGCGTGCAGGAGCTTCGCCGTCGCGAGGCCGATCCCGCGGGCGGCGCCGGTCACGAGCGCGACCTTGCCCGGGAGCTCGATCCGTTCCACGGCGCCGATCCTGCCACGAAGCCACCCGCGCCGGCGCCGTTTTCCTCACCGGCGCGTGGGGTAGGTGCCGCGGGACAGGGGGCTTTCGGATGACCGAAGTCGTGATCCTCGACATCGACGGCACGCTGGTCGATTCCAACTACCACCACGCGCTGGCTTGGGATCGGGCGTTCACCGCAGCCGGCGTCGCCGTGCCCCTGTGGCGGATCCACCGCCACATCGGCATGGGGGGCGACCAGCTCGTCGAGGCGCTCGCCGGGTCCGACGTCGAACGCGAGCTCGGCGACCGGATTCGCGCCGCCGAGGGGGAGCGTTACGCGGAGCTGATCGGCGAGGTGCGCCCGGTTCCAGGGGCCCGCGAGCTGATCGAGGCGCTGAAGCGCGCCGGCCGGCTCGTGATCCTCGCCTCCTCGGCCAAGGAGGACGAGGTCGATCACTACTTGGATTTGCTCGGCGCGCGCGAGCTCACCGACGGCTGGACGACGTCCGCCGACGTGGAGGCGACCAAGCCCGAGCCCGACCTGGTGCGCGCCGCGCTAAAGCTGGCCGAGCGTCAGGGCTGGATTCCCACCGAGCGCGCGGACCTGATCGGCGACTCCGTCTGGGATGTGGAGGCGGCGGCGCGGGCCGGCGTGAGCCCGACGGGCGTGCTGACCGGCGGTTTCGGCGAGGAGGAGCTGCGCGCCGCCGGTGCGATCGCCGTCTACCAGTCGGTCGCCGAGCTCGCCGAGGGCTCCCGTCTAGCCTCAGGCTCGAGATGAGCCCGATCTTGGAGCGCGGAGCGCGGCTGCGCGGCGGCCGCTACGAGATCGAGCGCCTGCTGGGCCACGGCGGGGCAGCCTCGGTGTGGCTCGCGCGCGACACGCTGCTCGAGCGACCGGTCGCGGTCAAGGTGCTCTCGGAGGGGCTCGCCTCCGACGCCGCCTGGCTCGCGCGCTTTCGGCGGGAGGCCCGGATCGCAGCGCGGCTTCAGCACCCCAACCTGGTCTCGGTCTACGACTTCGACGCGGACGGGGATCACCCGTTCCTCGTGATGGCGTACCTGCCCGGGGGCTCGCTGGCGCGCCGGCTGGACGAGGGGCGCGCGATCGACTGCGAGCGCCTGGCGCGCGACCTGCTCGCGGCGCTCGCCCACATCCACGACGCCGGGATCGTCCACCGCGACGTCAAGCCCGGGAACGTGCTGTTCGCCCCGGACGGGCGCGCCTGCCTCAGCGACTTCGGCATCGCGCGGCCCGAGGAGGCGACCGCGCTCACGAGGACCGGACAGATCCCCGGAACGGCGCGCTACATGGCGCCCGAGCTCTGGCAGGGCGATCCCGCGAGCCCCCGCACCGATCTCTACTCCTGCGGCGTGGTGCTCGCCCGTTGTCTCGGCGACGACGCCGACCCGCGGCTCACAGAGCTGGTCGCGCGCCTCACCTCTCCCGATCCCGAGGCGCGGCCCGGCTCGGCCGAGGCCGCACTCGCGCTCCTCGGGGAGGCGGCCCGGAGCCCGCGGCAGCCGGTCGCCGCGGCGCCGCCGCCCGTTGCGGCTCCGTCGCCGGAGCTCGCGCCCTCGCCCGCGCGGCCCCGAGCGCGCGTCGCGGCCGCGCTCGCCCTAGGTCTCGGCGTGATCGCGGCGGCGGTCGCGCTCGTGATCGCGCTGGGCGGCAACGAGTCCGCCGAGGATCCCGTTCAGCGCGCGCAGGGAGAGGAGCGTCGCCAGGACGACGGCGCGCGGGGCGACGCGGCGCGGGAGCCGGACCCCTCCCAGGCCGAACCCTCGGACCGCGAGCCGGTCGTCACCGCCTCGGGGTCGAACCCCGAGCTGGGGGCCGCGCTCAACAACCGGGGCTACGAGCTGATCCAGCAGGGGCGCTACGCCGAGGCCGTGCCGATCCTGAAGCGCGCCGTGCGCGCGTTCCCGCCCGGCACCGACGACCTCAACTACGCCTACGCGCTGTTCAACCTCGGCAACGCCCTACGGCTCTCGGGGCGACCCGAGGAGGCGATCCCGATCCTCGAGGAGCGCCTGCGCATCCCCGACCAGATCGACGTCGTGCGCCGCGAGCTCGCCGCCGCGAGGCGCGCGGCGCGCGGGGCGGGCTGACCCGGCGCTCTACTCGCCGGTGAAGTTCGGCTCGCGCTTCTGCACGAACGCCGTGACGCCCTCGATGAAGTCCTTGCTGCCGGCGCGCTCCGCCTGCGCGCGGGCCTCGGCCTCCAGCTGCTCCTCTAGACCGGCGTAGAGGCGGCGGTTGAGCAGCGCTTTCGCCGCCGCGTAGGCGCCCGTCGGGCCCTTGGCGAGGCGGGCGGCGAGCGCGGTCGCCTCCGGGGCGAGCCGCTCGTCGTCTATGACCCGGTTCACGAGGCCCCACTCGAGCGCCCGCTCGGCCCCGATCCGCTCGCCGAGCAGGGTCATCTCCATGGCCCGCGCGCCCCCGGCGCGGGCGGGCACGAAGAGGCTCGCGCCGCCGTCCGGCACGAGCCCGATATTCACGAACGCGAGCAAGAAGTACGCCGAGCGCGCCGCCAGCACCAGATCGCCAGCGAGCGCGAGCGAGCAGCCGATGCCCACGGCGGGGCCGTTCACCGCGCAGACCACCGGCTTGGGCATCTCGCGCAGGCGCAGGATGATCGGGTTGTAGTGGTCGCGCAGCACGCCGCCGAGGTCGAGCGTGCCGTCCGGCAGGGTCTCCGCGGGCTCGCTGAGGTCGGCGCCCGATGAGAACGCGCGGCCCGCCCCGGTGATCAGGACCGAGCGCACGGCCGCGTCCTCGGCGACGGCGTCCACCGCCTCGCGCAGATCAAGGCCGAGCTGGAGGTTCCAGGCGTTGAGCTTCTCGGGGCGGTTCAGGGTGATCGTCGCGGCGCCGTCGGCGACCGAGACGTCGACCGTCTCGAATTCCTTCATGGGCGGCAGCCTACGTCCTGGTGGCTACTGGCGCCCGCGGATGAGTTGGGGAACGGGGTAGGGGCGGCACTTCCCGCCGCACTCCTTGCGCCTGGCCGGCAGCTCCACGAAGGAGGGATGGGCGTCGTCGGTCAGCACGCGCACCTGCCCGAGCAGCGAGCCCAGGGCCTGGGGGAGGGGCGGGAGCTGGTGCGGGAAGTCGGAAGGCCCGACGGAGAGGCGCAGGCGGTGGCCCGGCTTGATCACGGCCGAGGTCGGGAAGACCTCGATCCGCATGCGCGTGGGGACGCCCGGCGTGACCGGGCGCACGGAGGCCTTGGTGAAGGGGTGCCAGGGCTGCAGCAGGCGGCCGCCCACAACGCGGCTGCGCGAGCGGTCGACGGCGCGGAAGCTGGCCGCGAGCCAGCCCGACGTGAGCTCCCGGGAGGTGCCGTCGGGCGCGACGTCGGTGAGGCGCACCGAGAGCACCGCGTCGCGCGCGGTCGTCGTCACCCACAGGTCGGCGAGCGCGGGCCCGTCGATCCGCAGCGGGCGCTTGAGCGGCGCCGTGGTGTAGGTGGCCTCGCCGAGCTCGTTGAGCCGGTTGTCCGTCGTGCAGGGGATCCCCTCGAGCAGCCCGGCCGTCCACTGCACGGTCGACTGCGTGCAGATCCCCGAGAGGGGATACTGGAGGAAGCTCTGCGCGGGCTCAGGCCCGGACGGCGCCCGGTGGGCGAGCCGCCCGCCGCCGCGCAGGTGCAGGCGCTTGGGCCGCAGGCGCGGGCTCGGCCAGTCGCGCTGCACCTCGTAGCGCTCGCGCCCCCAGACCCACTGGGTCACCCGCGGCATCCGGGCGATCCGGGTGGCACGGCGCTTGCCCATCACCCAGCGGTCGAACCAGCGCAGGGCGATCTCCCGCAGGTCGGGCACGCCGTCGCGGGGCAGGCCCTGACCGGTCGAGGCGCCGACGTGGGTCCACGGCCCGATCAGAAGGCGCGCGGGGACCCGGTTCTTGAGGCGCTCGTAAATGAGCGGCTCCCCGCGCTGGAAGATGTCGTGGAGGCCGCCGACCACGAACGTCGGCACGTTGATGCGGTCCACGACCTCCAGCGGCGAGCGCGTCTTCCAGAAGGGCCCGTCAAAGGCGATCTCGCCGCCCACCGCCGAGTCGAGCACGGCCGGCACCTGGAAGGAGAGCGCCCCGGCGACGTGCTGGACGAGCGCGGTAAGCGAGCTCAACAGGCTGCCTACCGGGTCGCTGGGGTCGACCGCGTTCGGCGAGGGCACGATGCTGCCCGCGGTCACGAGGCCGAGCCAGAGCGGGATGAAGGCGATGTTGATCTGCCCGCCGGTGAAGACGATGTCGCGGTAGCCGTCGCCGAGGGGCACGATCGGGAAGATCGCCCGCAGGCCCTTCGGCCGCTGCGCGGCGGTGTAGAGCTGGGTGATCGCCATGTACGAGGGGCCGGTGAGCCCGATGCGCCCGTTCGACCAGAGCTGCCGGCGGACCCAGCGCACGACCTGCGCGCCGTCGCGCTGCTCGTTGGGCCCGAAGCTGTCCCAGGTGCCGCCCGAGGCGCCGGTGCCGCGCACGTCGACGGTGACGACCGCGTAGCCGCGCTGGACGAACCAGTTCGAGGTGCCGCCCAAGAACTCGTTGACGATGAAGTCCTTGTTGTAGGGCGTCTGGATGATCAGCGCGGGGTGGGGCCCCGGCGCGTCGGGGCGGGCGACGTTCGCGCGCAGGACGACGCCGTCGCGCATGCGGATCGACACGTTCGGCTCCTCGACGATTCCGTACGTGGCGGGGCGGGTGTACGGCGTCCAGCGCTGGCCGGCCTCGGCGGGCGTGGGGAGGAGGGCGGCGGCGCAGGCGAGCGCGCCGGCCAAGGCGGCGCTCCACGCGCAGATTCGCCGCGTCGTACCCCGCAAACCCATGGGGCCGAATCTAGGGCGCGCGGGCGTTTCGTGCGCCGTTTCGCCCCGAGGGGAGGCCCGCTATTCGGCGCGCATGCCCTCGAGCACGTACTCGAGGTAGCGCTTCCAGCCGTCCTCGCCGGCGAGGCGCCCGGCGGCGGAGCAGGTGGCGGTGCCGACGCCGCATAGGACCATCGGGATGTCCCCGTGGTGGACGTCGTCGCGGAGCACGCCGGCCGCCTTGCAGCGCTTGACGAGCCGCTCGGTGAGCTCCGGCACCTCGTACTTGGTGGCGGCGGCCTCCATGGCGTTGCCGTGGTTGCGCATCACCTCGGTGAGCGCGCGGTCGGCGACCTGGAGCTCGGCGCCGCGGCGCATCATCGTCTCGAAGCCGTGCCAGGGATCGGGGTCGTCGAGGGCCTCGCGCAGGAGGGCGGCGATGCGCTCGAAGCGGTCCTCGGCGAGCGCGCTGATCAGCGCCTCCTTGTTCGGGAAGTGCCGGTAGACCGTGCCGACCCCGACGCCCGCCGCGCGCGCGATCTCCTCCATTCCGACGTCGACGCCCCGGGCACCCATCAGCTCGCGCGCCGCGTCCAACACGCGCGCGCGGTTGCGGAGCGCGTCGGCGCGAAGCGGGCGGATGTCGACCTCGGAAGTGCTCATCGGGGTGGTGGTCCCAATTCTCGCGCCCAAATCGTCCCTTATGTGACGGTCGGCACTCAAACGGAATCACGATTCCGTATAGTAGGGCGTCAACCGGAACCGGAATTCGGTTTCCGATTATAGGCACATCCCCAATCTCCCCGGAGGATTCATGGCATCCGAACGCGACTTTCAGAGCAGGCGCTGGCTGGCCCTGGCGCTGCTCTGCGTCAGTCAGTTCATGGTCGTTTTGGACGCCGCGATCATGAACGTGGCGCTGCCGACGATCGGTGCTGCGCTCGACATCTCCCAGGCGAACATCGCGTGGGTCGTCAACGCGTACGTGCTGACGTTCGGCGGCTTCCTCTTGCTAGGCGGCCGGCTGGCGGACCTACTCGGGCGCCGGCTCGTGTTCATCAGCGGACTCGTGCTGTTCGCGCTCGCGTCGCTCGCGGGCGGGTTCGCGCAGAGCGAGGGCGTGCTGGTCGCGGCGCGGGCCGTTCAGGGCCTCGGCGCTGCGCTGCTCTCGCCGGCGGCGCTCTCGATCGTCACGACGACGTTCAGCGACGGCGCTGAGCGCAACAAGGCCCTGGGCGTCTGGGGCGCGGTGGCCGGTTCCGGCGGCGCCGTCGGCGTGCTGCTCGGCGGCGTGCTCACCGAGTACGCCGGCTGGGAGTGGGTCCTGTGGGTCAACGTGCCCATCGGCATCGCGGCCGCCCTGATCGCGCCGCGGCTGATCCGCGAGAGCCGCGCCGATTCGGCGACCCGCCACTTCGACCTGGCCGGCGCGGTCAGCGTCACCGCGGGCCTCTCGATCCTCGTCTACGCCTTCCTCGAGGCGCCGGACGCGGGCTGGGGCTCGGGCCAGACCATCGGGCTGCTCGCGCTCGCGGCCGGGCTGATCGGCGCGTTCATCGCGATCGAGCTGCGGTCGGCCGCCCCGCTCGTGCCCTTCCGGATCTTCCGGAAGCGCACGCTGACGGGCGCGAACATCGTCGGGATCCTGACCGGCGCGTCGATGTTCAGCATGTTCTTCTTCATCTCGCTGTACATGCAGAACGTGCTGGGCTACAGCGCGATCAAGGCGGGCCTCTCGTACCTGCCCCTCTCGGCCGGGATCATCATCGCGGCGGGTGTCGCGTCCCAGCTCGTCACGCGAGTTGGCTTCAAGCCCGTCCTGGCGTTCGGGATGGTGCTGGTCTCGGGCGCGCTGGTCTGGTTCACCCAGATCTCGGCCGACGGTGGATTCGTGGCCGACATCCTCGGCCCGTCGCTCGTCGTCGCGGTCGGCCTGGGGTTCACGTTCGTGCCCCAGACGATCGCCGCCGTCGCGGGCGTCGAGCCGCAGGAGGCCGGCCTGGCGAGCGGGCTGATCAACACCTCGCAGCAGATCGGCGGCGCACTCGGGTTGGCAGTGCTCGCCTCGGTCGCCTTCTCGACGATCGGCGATCTGGCGCCCACCGGTCAGGTGACGCCGCAGGTCCTCACCGAGGGGTACGCGGACGCGTTCGCGTGGGGCGCGGGCATCGGCCTGCTCGGGCTGCTGGCCAGCCTCGTCCTGATCCGTGGACGCGACAGCCGCGCGCACGCGGAGATCGGCGCGGGCGCGCCGGCCAAGGTTCCCGCCTGATCCCGCCCGGCTCGCGCCGGGGCGAGGGGTCCGGAGAGGACCTCTCGCCCCGGCCGCGGGCCGGAAAGCGCCCCTCTGATGAAGCGGGCGGGGCCCCCCGCGGGCCCCGCCCGCGGCTACTTGCGGGTAGGTTCGCGAAACGCGCGAGGGGGGTACCTTGAGCGTTCCCAAGGGCGAGAGAGAGGGCCTCATGACCGGGACGGCAAGCCCCGCAACCGAGAAAATCGATCCCCCTGCCGCGACCTTGCGCGAGGTCGTCGAGCGCCTCGCCGCGATCGAGCGCGGGCCGTGCTCGCCTGGCGAGCGCGAGGCCGCCGAATGGCTTGCCGAGCGGCTGCGCGCGGCCGGGGTGGAGGAGGTCGCCCTGGAGGATGAGCCGAGCTGGGGCACGTTCCCCCCGACGGCGACCGTGCTGAGCGCGATCGGCGCGCTCGGCGCGGCGCTCACCCTCCGTGGTCGGCGCGTCCTGGGCGCGGCGCTCGCCGGCGCGGCGCTCGGTGGCCTGGTCGACGAGGTCCACAACGGCCCGCGCTGGGTGCGGCGCACCTTCCGCAAACGGCGCACGACGGTGAACGTGGTCGCTCGGCTGGGCGACCCGCAGGCCGAGCGCACCCTCGTCGTGCTCGCCCACCACGACGCGGCGCAGACCGGGATCCTCTTCGACCAGACGGCGGTGGCCGCCTTCCACGAGCGCTTCCCGAACGTGATCCCGCACATCAAGACCCAGCCACCGCAGTGGTGGGGCGCGCTCGCGGGCCCGATCCTCGGCTTGGTCGCGGCGCTCACCGGAAGGCGGACGGCGGGCCGAGCCGCGCTCGGGCTGGGCGTGGCGAGCACGGCGCTGCTGGGCGACATGTGGCGCAGCGAGGTCGTGCCCGGCGCCAACGACAACCTCACGGCGGTCGCGGCGCTCGTCGCGTTCGCGGAGATGCTGCGCGAGCGCCCGCTCGAGGGCCTGCGGGTCTGGCTGGTCTCCGCCGGCGCCGAGGAGACGCTCCAGGACGGGATCCGCGCCTTCATGGACCGCCACCGCAACGAGCTGCCGAAGGAGTCGACGTGGTTCCTCAACCTCGACACGATCGGCTCGCCGCGGCTCGTCATGCTGGAGGCCGAGGGGCCGGTTCGCATGGAGTACTTCGACGAGGAGTTCCGCGAGCTCGTCTGGGGCGTAGCGCAGGAGCGCGGCCTGCGGCTCGAGCGGGGCTTCCGAGCCCGCGCCTCAACCGACGCCGTGATCCCCAACCGCGAGGGCTACCGCACGGTGAACGTCACCTCGCTCAACGACTACCACCACCTCACCCACTACCACCTGCCGACCGACCTCCCGGAGAACGTCCACTTCGAGACGGTCGAGGAGGGCACCCGCCTGACCTACGCGGTCGCGGAGCGCCTGGCGCGCGCGTAGCCGCCCCAGCGCCGCGACGCTCCAAGCCTCGCTCGGGTGGCTGGGCGGCCCGGGGAGTGAGGCCCCAAAACGCGAACGGCGCCCGGGGGCGCCGTTCGCGGAGGAGGATGGAGGTGTGTGTGTCCTAGGCGTAAGCCTTCGGGCTGCTCCTAGCGGATGTGCATCCCTGAGATCGCCCGCGAGATGACGAGCCGCTGGATCTCGGCCGTGCCCTCGAAGATGTCGTAGATCTTCGCGTCGCGGTGCATGCGCTCCACGGGGAACTCCCGCGTGTACCCGTTGCCGCCGAGGATCTGCATCGCCCGCTCGGTCACCCAGACGGCGACCTCGCCGGCCTTGAGCTTCGACATCGAGCCCTCGGCGTTCTCGAACGGCACGCCGTTGCGGCCCATCCACGAGGCCCGCCAGACGAGCAGCCGCGCCGCGTCGATCTCCATCTTCATGTTCGCGAGCGTGAACGCGATCGCCTGGTTCTCGATGATCGGGCGGCCGAACTGGACGCGCTCCTTGGCGTACTCGAGCGCATACTCGTAGGCGGCGCGGGCGATGCCCACCGCCTGCGCGCCCACCACCGGGCGCGAGGCCTCGAAGGTCTGCATCGCGGCCTGCCCGCCGGTGCGCTTGCCCTCGCGCGCCCGCGCGAGCCGCTCCTCGAGCTTCTCCTTGCCCCCGAGCAGGCAGCTGCCGGGCACGCGGCAGTCGTCGAGGTGAACGTCGGCGGTGTGCGAGGCGCGCAGGCCGTGCTTCTTGACCTTGGCGCCCTGCTCGAGGCCCTTCGTGCCGGGCGGCACGATGAAGGCGGCGTGGCCGCGCGCGCCGAGCTCGCGGTCCACGGATGCGATCACGACGTGCACGTTGGCGATGCCGCCGTTCGTCGCCCAGGCCTTCTGCCCGTTGATGACCCACTCGTCCTTGGCCTCGTCGTACTTCGCGGTGGTGCGGATCGCGGACACGTCGGAGCCCGCGTTGGGCTCGGACGAGCAGAACGCAGCGACCTTCGGGTCCTCGGGGGTGCCGAAGCACTGTGGGATCCACTCGCCCATCTGCTCCGGTGTGCCCTGGCCGAAGATCGCGGCGACGGCGAGGGTCGTGCCCATGATCGACATGCCGATGCCGGCGTCGCCCCAGAAGAGCTCCTCGTTCACGATCGGGAGCTGGAGGCCGGACGGGTCGGCGAAGAACTGCGCGATGCCCTCGAAGCCGTAGAGCCCGATCTTGGCGGCCTCCTGGATGATCGGCCAGGGCGTCTCCTCGCGCTCGTCCCACTCGGCCGCGGCCGGCCGCACGACGTTCTCGGCGAACCCGTGCACCCAGTCGCGGATGTCCTTCTGATCCTGGGAGAGCTCGAGCGAGAAGGGCGGGGCCTCGTCGGCGGGAGCCCCCTCCACAAGCTGATCGACGGCGTCCCCGGCGCCGTTCTTCTCCGTAGCGGTAGCGCTCATCTCAATTTCTCCGTTCCAAGTCCCTTATGGGCAACGCCGGGCAACGCCCCTTCCATCAGCGTTGCTACTGCCAGTAGGAAAAATGCTACCATAAGTAGGAATGACGACGTCGCAGTTGCCCAAGGAGGCGGTGGGGGAACCTGAGAAGCCGCGCAAGCGCGCGGCACACCTCGGGCCGCGGCGCCGGCGGCCGCTCGTGCTCGACGCCGCGTACCGGGTTTTCATCGAGCGCGGGTTCGAGGGCGCGTCGATGGACGCGATCGCCGCCGCGGCCGGCGTCTCCAAGCCGGTGATCTACGACTGCTTCGCATCCAAGGACGAGCTCTTCAGCGCGATGCTCGACCGCGAGGAGGAGCGGATCATGGCCGAGACCCGCGCCGCGCTCGAGACCAGCGGCGGGAGCAAGGACCCGGAGGGCACGCTCATCCGTGGCTACACCGCGTTTTTGCGCGCGGTGGCCAAGTCGCCCGAGATCTACCGGATCGTCTTCGTCGGCGTGGGCGCCGGCAACGAGGCCGTGGCCGCGCGGATCAGCCGCGGGATCGAGCAACAGGCGCGCACGGCCGCCGAGATCGCGCGCGGCTGGGTGGAGCGCTTCACCGAGCTCGAGGGCGAGGAGGCCGAGCGCACCGCGCAGCTCCTCGGCCAGATGATCGTCGGGCTCGCCCAGGCGGGCGCGCGCACCCTGCTCGCCGAGCCCGACGTCTGGACCCCCGAGACCCTCGGGGAGAAGCTCGGCCGCATGGCCTGGGCGGCGCGCGGCGCGCTCGCGGCGCGCGAGCCCTAACCGCGCACTCGCGAAGCCCCCTCCCGCCAGCTCGCGCTTAGCGCTCCCGGGGAGCTGCAACCGCGCGCTCGCGCGGGTCGTTCGCGCGAGATCGCGCTTGAGGCTCCGGGGAGCCTCAACTGCGCGCTCGCGGCGGCCGTTCCCGCGAGTTCGCGTTTGCTGACCAGCGCTAGGAGTTGGCGGCCGCTTGGCGAAGTAGGCCGCGGATGATGGCGACGCTGCGGTCCTCGCTTGACTTCGCGCCGCGGGTGGTGCTGCGCACGGTCCTGATCGTGCTCACCGTGGTCATCACGGTGTACCTGCTCTACCGGCTGCGCGAGCCGATCTCCTGGATCGTGATCGCGGGCTTCATCGCGATCGCGGTGTCGGCGCCGGTCTCCGTGCTCTCCCGCTACATCCCCAGGGGCCTAGCGATCGCGGTCGTCTACATCATCCTGATCGGGATCCCGCTTTTGATCGCCGGCCTCTTGATCCCGCCGCTGGTCGGCCAGGCCGAGCAGCTCGCCAACGACGTGCCGAGCTACGTGCAGGACGTGCGCGAGTTCGTCGAGGACAACGACACCCTGCGCGGGCTCAACGAGGACTACGACCTCGTCGGCAAGCTCCAGGACGAGGCGGAGAAGCTGCCGGGGCAGATCGGCAACGCGACCCAGGTGCTCTCCGACATCGGCGTCGGCATCGTCAACTCGGTCTTCACCGTCGTCACGATCCTGATCCTCTCGATCTTCATGGTCGCGAGCGGGGCGCGCTGGGTAGACAAGTTCCTCGCGAACCAGACCCCCGAGCACGCGCGGCGCCTGCGGCGCGCCTTCGACCACATCGCGAGCGCGATCTCGAACTACGTCGGCGGCGCGCTCATCCAGGCGACGCTCGCCGGCACGTTCGCGTTCATCGTGCTCACGATCCTCAACGCCCCGTTCGCCGGCGCGCTTGCGCTGATCGTCGCCTTCGGCGATCTGATCCCGGTGGTCGGCGCGACGATCGCCGCCTTCCTCGTCGGGATCGTGATGCTGTTCGTGAACTTCCCCGTCGGCGTGATCGTCTGGGTTATCTACGCGATCGTCTACCAGCAGATCGAGAACTACGTCATCCAGCCGCAGATCCAGCGGCGCGCCGTTGCCGTCGAGCCCTTCGTGATCCTGGTCGCCGTGCTCTTCGGCGCGACGCTCTTCGGGGTGATGGGCGCCCTGCTCGCGATCCCGACCGCGGCCTCGATCCAGATCGCGCTGCGCGAGTGGATGGACTACCGGCGCAGCCTGATCACCAGCGCCGACATCGCCGGCCCCGGGCAGGGCCAGGCGCCGGGCCCGAGCGGGCCGGCGCCCGGCACCGCCTGACCGGGGCGCTCTAGCCCCAGCGGTCCCAGAGCCGCAGCTTCTTCGTTACGGCGCGCATGTGGCTGCCGCCGGAGTACCAGCCCGGCTTCGACCACAGCTCGAAGTGCAGGTGGCAGCCGGTGGCATTCCCGGTGGCGCCCACACGGCCGATCATCTGGCCGGTGCGCACTTTCTGCCCGGGCTTCACCTTGGCCCGCTTGCGCAGGTGCATGTACGCGTAGTCCATGCCGCTCTTGCGGCCCCTGATCACGACGTAGTGGCCGGCGCCCGAGCCCTGGAAGGCGCGGTACTTGACGACCCCGGCGCGCGCCGCGACCAGCTTGGTGCCGCACTTGGCGAACACGTCCTGCCCGCGGTGGCCGCGCCCCGCGCCGATCCCGTCCCCGTAGCTGTGGGGTCCGCGGACGGGGAAGATGTGGCTGTAGGACTTCAGCCTGTGGTTGCCCTTCGCCTTGTCGGCGTCGGCGAACTTCCCGCCCTGCTCGCGCACGCGGAAGAAGTAGCGGCCGTTGGGGACCGGCTTGCCGTTCGCCTTCCGCGGCCTCCACTTGACCTGGTGGACGGTGTTCGGCGCGAGGTCGTCGCGGTTCCAGCGCTTGGTCACCGTCTTCTTGCCGTCCTCGGCGCGGTGGACGACCTGCACCTGGACGTCGCGCTTGCGCTTGCCCTTGAACTCGAAGCGGAAGATCGCGGGCTTGGTGCCGGCGTAGCGGACGATGCGGGGCTTTACGCCGGCGCGGCGCAGCACCAGGCGCTTCGCTGCGGCCTGTGTCTCGGAGGCCTGCGCCGAGGGCGCCCCGCCGTCGGCCGCGAGGCCCTCGGCGCTCGCGCCCCCGGGCTGCGCGGTTTCCTGGGCATGCGCGGTGGCCGCGAGCGAGGCCACGCCCGTGAGCGCTGCGATCAGCGCGGTCGCGGCGAGCGCGGCCAGCCCGACCCCGAGCAGGGTCTCGGCCAACCCCAACCCCAGGCGCGCGCGCTCGCCGTCGTCCCGATTTCTGTGGCTTTCGTTAGTGATTGGTTTGAAAATACCCATCGTTCCGTTAGCAAACACTCACAATCGGCGGAAGTTGCGGCGCAGGTCCCCGGATCCCGCAAAATGCGGCCTGGCCGTGGCTGAGGAGGGCGTTGCGATCCGTGTCCAGCCGCGCGCGTCGCGCGCGGGCGTCGCCGGCGAGCGCGCGGGCGCGATCGTCGTGCGCGTGAACGCGCCGCCCGCCGAGGGCAAGGCCAACGAGGCGGTTCGCAAGCTCGTCGCGCGGGCGGCGGGCGTGCCGAAGGGGGACGTCGAGATCGTCCGCGGCGAGCGCTCGCGCGACAAGGTCGTGCGCGCCCGCGGGCTGAGCGCGCGGGAGCTGCGAGAGCGGCTGCTCGCGGCCGGCTAGCTCAGCGCGCCGCCGGGGCCAGCTCGCGCACGAAGCGCGCGGTCAGCTCGGGGGCGGAGACGAGGCCCTTGGCGATGCGCTCGATGCGCGCCTCGGGGAAGTGCCGGGCGAGGATCGGCTCCATGACGTCGGGCCCGGGGAACCAGCCGCCGCCGCCCACGTCCTCCCCGGTGAGGATCGAAAGCCGCGACCCGAGCGCCCGCCCCGCCTCGATCGCATGCTCGTCCGAGCCCCAGGCAAGCAGGCGCTCGTGCGCCGCCTCCCGCGGCACGTGCTCGGCTTGCAGGCGGACCCGCTCGCGCAGCTCGTCGGCGCCCATCTGCGGGTTCGTCGACTCGAGGATCGAGCGCAGGGCGCCCCGATAGTCCGTGCCGACCATGTGCATCAGCGCGTCGACGACGCTCCGCGAGCCGACCATCGCGTCGGTGCCTGCGAACATGTCGCGGGTGAGCGGGGCGCCGCCCAGGCAGACCACGTGCTCGATCAGCTCGGGCCGGCGGTCGGCCACCCGCACCGCCCGGTGGCTCGCGTCGACCAGGCAGATCGCGACCGCGCGCTCGAGGCCCGCGTCCTCCGCGACGGCCTCGAGATCGAGGGCGCCGGTCTCGGGGTTGTAGGGACCCACGCGATTGGAGGCGCCGGTCCCGCGCTCGTCGTAGCGGACGACGCGGTGGTCGCGCGCGAGTTCCGCGGTGATCGGCCCGAACACCATCGGGTGGAGCGACCAGTACGGGACCAGCACCACGTCGCGGCCCGCACCGGTCTCCTCCCAGTAGAGCTCGGTTCCGTCGCTGGCGCGGGCGTGCGGCACGCGGCGATTGTACGTCTCGGGCCTCGCGGCATTGCGTTGCCGTTACAGCCGGGGTACAAAGGGAAACATCCCTCTGTCGGCCGCAGCGCCGAAACCCCAGCTGGCGAAAAGGAGATGAGATGGCAACGGCATCTGTAGGAAGCGACATCCTCGCCGAGGAGAACCGCGCGAAGCGCGACGAGGTAGTCGAGCTCCTCACGAAGGCGTACTGGATGGAGATCGAGACGGTGATGAACTACATCGCCAACTCGGTCAACCCGGACGGCGTCCGCGCCCAGGAGATCAAGGAGTCCCTGGAGCAGGACATCCAGGAGGAGCTCGGGCACGCGCAGCGGTTCGCCGCGCGCATCAAGGAGCTCTACGGCGTGGTGCCGGGCTCGGAGCGCTTCGTCGCCGAGCAGGCCTCCCTGCAGCCGCCCAGCGACCAGGTCGACGTCGTCCACGTCATCAAGGGCGTGATCGACGCCGAGCGCGGCGCGATCGAGCACTACTCGCGAATCATCGAGGTGACGGAGGGCATCGACCCGGTCACCCAGGACATGGTCATCGACATCCTCCACGACGAGCAGGGGCACCTGCGCCTCTTCGAGGGCTTTCTGCGCGAGTACGAGAAGGAGGGGCTCGCCTATGGCGGGCCCCCGCCGCGCTCTACGCGGCGGCGAGCGTCGCGGCCAGCCGCTCGACCCGCTGCGCGTCGAGCGGCCGGCCGAGCCGCAGCCACTCCTCGCGCGCCCGCTCGAGCGCCTGCGGGTCGCGGGCGACCGCCGCGCGCGCCTCGAGCGCGCTCGCCTCGCCCACCGGGTAGGGCACGCGCTGGGCGACGCTGGCGGCCTCGTCGGCGAGCGCCTCGGCCTGCTCGAAGCGACCCCAGAGCGCGTAGTTGACGGCGCGGGCCGCCGTCGCCTCCACCGACTGGGCGACCAGGCCGGCGCGCTCGCAGATGTCGAGCGCCATCGCGAGCGCCTGGTCGGCGTCGGCGTAGTCGGAGCGGTCGCCGAGCACGGTCACGAGCCACCGCAGGGCCGCGAAGGCGACCTCCGAGCGCCCCGCGTCGTCGGCTAGCGTCGCCGCCCGGCGCAGGCTGCGCGCGGCGGCGTCGAGGTCGCCGTCGCGCCACGCGAGCGCGCCGCGCAGGAAGTTCGGGAAGCAGACCTTGCCGATCAGGCCCTCGCGCTCGATCAGCTCCGCGGAGCGCTCGGCGCCCGCCTCGACCTCCGGCCACCACGAGCGGTGCAGCGCGAGCATCGCGAGCGCCCCGTGCAGCTCGACCTGCGAGGGCACGTCGCCGATCCGCTCGGCGATCTCGAGCGCCTCCCCGTAGGCGTCGGCGGCGGCGTCGTAGTCCGCCTCCGAGGTCTCGAGGTGGTAGCCGAGGGCGAGCAGCGCGCGGATCGCCTCGGCGGGGTCCGACTCGCGCGCGAGCTCGACGGACCGCTCGAGGTTCGAGCGTGCCTGCGGGAGGTCGCCGATGCGGCCGAACACGCGGCCGAAGATCCCGTGTGCACGCGAGGCCGCGGCCGCCTCGCCGAGGCGCTCGGCGAGGCGCAGCGCCTTCTCCGAGGTGTAGATCGCGACCATGTTCTGGCCGGTGTGCATGTAGAGCGTCGCGGCCTCCTCGTAGAGGCGCACGAGCGCGAGCGAGGGCGGGCCGTCCTTGAGCATGTTGATCCCACGCTGGTAGTGGGCGACCGAGCCTTCGCGGTCGCCCTTGTGCCAGAGGCCGGCGCCGATCTTGCGATGCAGATCGCCCACGCGCTCCAGATCCTCCTGGCCGCGGTGGTAGTCCAGGCACTCCTCCCAGAGCTCGACGGCCCGGTCGATGCGCCCGAGGCGCAGCGCCACGTCGCCCAGCTTCTCGGCGATGCGGGCGCGGACCTCGGGGTGGGTGCAGTGCTCCCCGTCCAGGGTGAGCGCGGTCTCGTAGTGGCCGAGCGCCTCGTTGTTCGAGTAGAGCGCGGCGGCGGCGTCGCCTGCGGCCTCGAGCGCGCGATGGGCGCGATCGTGGATGCGGTGGAGCTCGTCCGGGTCGAGGCGGGCGTCGGTGCCGATCGAGGCGGCGCGCGCGAGGTGCTCGGCGACCATGCCGACCACGCCCTCGGAGCGGTCGGCGGCGCGCCGCTTGATGAACTCGCCGATCTCGGCGTGTTTGCGCGCCCGCACGGCCTTGGGCAACGTGGAGTAGGCGACGTCGCGGATCAGCACGTGCTTGAACGCGTACTCGCTCTCGCCCGCGAGGCGGCTGCCGTCGCTCGGGACGATCAGCCCCTTGTCGGCGAGCGCCGCGATCGCGCGCTCGAGCTCCTCCGGGTCGCCGACCGCTTCGGCGACCGCCCCCGCCCAGAAGCGCTGGCCCACGACCGAGGCGTGCTGGAGCAGCCTGCGCTCCGTCTCCGGGAGCGCGTCGAGCCGCGCCGCGAGCACCGCGTGGACCGTCTCGGGAAGAGGCGCGCCGGAGCCGCCGCCCTCGAGGATCCGGTTGATCATCTCCTCGGCGAAGAGCGGGTTGCCGCCCGAGCGCTCCGCGACCTGCGCGACGGTGGCGGCGTCGAGCACGTCCCCGCCCTCGCCGATGAGCGCGGCGACCAGCCGCCGCGTGTCCTCGGACGCGAGCGGCTCGAGCGAGAGCGTCGTGGTGTTGCGCCTCCCGGCGCCCCACGACGGGCGGCGGTCGAGCAGCTCGTCGCGGGCCATGCAGATGAAGAGCACGGGCCCCTGGGTCCAGCGCGCGAGGTGCTCGATCAGGTCGAGCATGCCCTCATCCGCCCAGTGCACGTCCTCGATCGCGATCACGAGCGGGTGCATCCGGGCAGCGCCCTCGGTGAGCGTGCGGACGGCCGAGAACAGCCGGGCCCGGTTCGCCTGCGGGTCTTCCTCGGGCGGGGAGAGCTCGGCCGGCGGCTCGACGCCGAAGGCGCGCGCGATCGTGCCCGCGATGCGGTCGGCGTCGTGCTCGGCGTCGAGCGGCGCGAGCAGCTCGGCGACGCCCTCGCGCAGCTTGCGCCACGCGACGTCGGCGGCGTCGGTGTCGACGATCTCGAACTGCTCGCGGACGATCTCGCCGAGCGCCCAGAAGGCGAGGCCTGATCCGTACGCGGGGCAGCGGCCCACGCGCACGAGCGGGGGCGAGGCGTGGTCGCGCAGCCGCGCGGCGACCTCGCGAAGAAGTCGGCTCTTGCCGACGCCCGCCTGGCCGACCACCGTGACGAGGTGCGGGCGCCCCTCGCGCACGACGCGCTCGAACAGAGAGACGAGCAGCTCCGACTCGTCGTCGCGGCCGATGAGCGGCGTCTCGGCGCCGCGCGCGCGGGGCCGGGTCGCAACGCGCAGCGCCTCCCAGGCGGGGACCGGCTCGGACTTGCCCTTGAGCGAGAGCGGCGCGAGCTCCTCGTACTCGATCGCCCCCTCGGTGAGGCGGAAGGTCGTCTCGCCGACCGTCACCGATCCCGGGCGCGCGGCGGCCTGCAGGCGCGCCGCGACGTTCACCGGGTCGCCGATCACCGTGTAGCGGTCGCCGACCTGCCCGGCGAGCACCTCGCCCGAGTTGATCCCGACGCGCAGGGCGAACTCGACGTCGGCGTGCGCGGCGATCCGGGCGTTGATCTCCGGCATCGCCGCCTGCATCGCGAGCCCGGCGCGCACGGCCCGTTCGGGATCGTCCTCGTGCGCGACCGGCGCGCCGAAGACGGCCATCACGTTGTCGCCGATGTACTTGTCGACGGTGCCGCCGAAGCGCACGACCTCCTCGCCGAGCCGCCGCAGCGCCCGGTCGACGAGCGACTTGAGCGCCTCCGGGTCCATGCGCTCGGCGACCGCCGTGTAGCCCGAGAGGTCGGCGAAGAGCACGGTCGCCTTGCGCCGTTCCTCGGGCGGCGGCTCGGCGGCGGGGGCGGGCCGGGGCGCGTCCTCGGGGACGAGCCGGGTGCCGCAGTCGATGCAGAACCGGGCCCCGGGCGGGTTCTGGGCCCCGCAGCTCGGGCACGTCGCGGCGAGCGGTGTGCCGCACTCCATGCAGAAGCGCGCGCGCTCGGGGTTCTCCGTACCGCAGCTCGGGCAGACCCGGCCCATGTGACGAGGTTACGCTCGCGCGCCGCCCGGCGGGTGCTGTGCGTCACACAACGCAACCAACCGTCCGCGAAGGTTCAGCCCACGTTGCCGGATTCCGGCAACGTGGGCTGAACGGACGGCGGGCCCTGCCACACGTTCAGCCCTGGTCGCCGGAAACCGGCAACGAGGGCTGAAAGTTGGGTGGGTGGCGACGGGGCCCCGGGGCTGTTCGCGGCGCGAGGGGCCGGGTTGATGGCGGCCCTCGCCTTCGCCGTCCAATCCCCAACGGCTGAGAATGTCGCAGGCCATTGAGAGACCGCCGACGACGCCGGCCGCCCTCACTCGATCGGAATGTCCTGCACGCGCGGCCCGTCCTCGCCCGGCTCGTCGTCCCCCAGCCGCGCGAGGTAGTGGTCGATCGCGGCGCGCAGCGTCATCAGCGCCTCGCGCTGCACGCCGTGCCATTGCTCGCGCATCTCCGGGGTCGCGCTCGCCCGCAGCACGTCGGCGGCGCGGCAGATCGGGCAGAACTCCAGGCAGCGCGCCTCGGCGCCGAGCGCGCCGAACAGGCTCGCGTGTGACGGGCCGTGCGCGTCGCCCGGCTCGGGCTCAGGGTTGTGCGGATCGCGGTCCGGCATCGGCGAACGAGACCTCCAGCGCGCCGTCTTCGAGCCTCGCCCCGGTGGGGTCGCGGCGGGCGAGGGCGGGCGGGAGGATGATAGTCCTGCGCTCACGGCCGGCCGAGACCACGAGCTCGGCGCCGACCTTCTTCAGCGAGATCTCGGAGCGCTCGGCGAACGGCACGCGGATGCGCACCCGGGCGGTCCCATCCGGGCCGGTGGTGATCTCGCGCGAAAGCTCGTCGTGCATGACGTCGGCGGGGGAGCGGTCCCCGAAGAGCTCGTCGCCGAGGCGCTCGAGCATCTCCTCGCCGACGACCTCGGCGGCGAAGTACCGGGCCCGCAGCAACGGTACTGGCGCGAACCCCTGCTCGACCTCGCGCAGGCGCTCGGTCTGCAGGCGCCGCCAGTCGCCGAAGTAGCCCCGCTCGAGCTCGGCCGGGAAGATGCGGTTCACGACGACCGCGTCGGTCAGATACCCGTAGAGGTTCAGGTAGGTGAAGGTGCGCTGCGCCTCGCGGATCACCATCCGGTCGGGGTTCATCACGAGCCTGATCGAGGCGCGCTCCCGGTCGCGGAGGATCTCGTTCATCGCGATCAGGTTGCGCACGAGCCGGTGCACCTCGCCGAGCGCGTCGGCCCCCGGCAGGTCCAGATCGAAGAACGACTTCGCGACCGGGCGCGCAGCCGCCAGCATGCGCCCCTCGAGCGGGAAGACCTTCTCAAGCCACCACTGCGCGATCTCGGGGAACGAGAGCAGCCGGAGCGTCTCGCCGGTGGGTGCGCAGTCGACGATCACCACGTCGAAGTCGCCGGACTGGGTGTGGCGCTTGATCTGCAGGAGGCTGAAGAGCTCGTCCATGCCCGGCGGCACGGTGAGCTCCTCAGCGGCGATGTCCATCACGCCGCGGTCAACCAGCACCTGGCCCAGCCATCTGCGCATCTCGGCCCAGTGGGCCTCCATCTCGCGCTGCGCCTGCACCTCCTGACCCCAGAGGTTCTCGCCGACGGGCGTGGGGTCGGCGCCCAGCTCGACCCCCAGCGAGTCGGAGAGGCTGTGCGCCGGATCGGTGGAGAGCACGACCGTGCGCAGCCCCTCGCGCGCACAGCGCAGGGCCGACGCGGCGGCGACCGAGGTCTTGCCGACGCCGCCCTTGCCGGTGTAGAGGATGGTTCGGGGGCGGGCCACTTGGGAAGCCGCCGGAGCGTACCGCGGGCGCGGGGAGCGCACGGCGACCGCCTCGGCCCGCGCTACGCTGCGCACCGGTCTTCCCCCCATCGAAAGGACGAATCCTTTGAACATGAGCCGTTTCTCGCTCCTCGCCCTCGTCCTCGCGCTCGCCGCGGCCGTCTTCGCGGCCTGCGGCGGCGGCGACGACGAAGGCGACGGAGATCCCGCCGAGCTCCTGCGGACCGCGTTCACCGAGGCGCAGAACCTGGAGAGCGCGGTCCTCGACCTGAGCATCGACGGCACGCTCGAGGGCGAGCAAGGCGGTGAGTTCAGCGTCAGCGTCTCCGGCCCGACCGTGGCCGGCGGCGAAAACGACATCGGGTCCGCCGACCTCGACGTGAGCGCCAGCGCGACCATTGCGGGCATCGGCGCGCTCACGGGCGGCAGCGACGAGCTCTCGATCGAGGGCGGTCTCGTGATCGCCGATCAGAAGCTCTACATCGAGTACGACGGCGAGACCTACGTGGCCGACGAGAACACGTTCGAGCAGATCGCGCCCGGCCTCGGCGAGATCCTCTCCGCGGGCACGACCCGGGTCGACCAGGAGCAGGTCGACCAGTTCATCGAGAACCTGAGCGATCTCTCGAACGAGGGCACTGAGGACGTCGAGGGCGTCGAGGCGACCCACATCTCCGGCCAGCTTGACGCCGAGGGTCTTCAGGCGCTCGCCGAGTCGCAGGACGAGGACCTCCCCACGGACTTCGACCTGAGCGAGCTCGACCCGCTCCAGTTCGACATGTGGGTCGGCACCGAGGACAACCTGATGCGCCGCATGCAGATGGCCCTCCAGATGGACGCGCCCGAGGAGGCGCAGGACGAGGGCGTCGATTCGATCGACTTCCAGATGTCCATCACGCTCAGCGAGGTCAACGAGCCGCAGACGATCGAGGCGCCGAAGAACGCGCGCCCGCTGGAGGAGCTGCTGGGTGGCCTCTCCGAGCTGTTCGGCCCGTTCAGCTTCTCGTTCTCGACCGGCGAGCAGAACCTGCTCGACCCCGACGCTGCCAACGGCGGCTCGGGCAACGGCGGGAACGGCCGCAACGGCGGCGGCGGCAACGGTGGCGGCGGCAACGGCCCCGCGGCCGGCTCGCCCCAGGAGATCGCCGAGTGCCTCGAGCAGGCGGGCCAGGATCCCGAGGCGATCGAGGCTTGCCTCACGCAGTAGCCGAGGCGCCCATCCGGCTTACGCGAGGGCCCCGGTTTGCGCCGGGGTCCTCGCGCGTTGTCGAGTAGGTTTTCCGCCCCCGCATGCGCTTTCTGTTCTCAGCACAGGGCTGGCCCTACCTGCTGACGCCGTTCATCCTGATCGCGGCCCTGCTCGAGTTCGTCTTCCACGCGGATCCGGTCCTCATCTTCTTCTCGGCGGCGCTCGGGATCATCCCGACGGCGGCGCTGATGGGGCTTGCGACCGAAGAGCTCGCGGCGCGCTCGGGGCCGGGGATCGGCGGCTTCCTCAACGTCACGTTCGGCAACGCGGCCGAGCTGATCATCGCGCTCTTCCTGCTCACCGAGGGCCTGCAGGAGGTCGTCAAGGCGTCGATCATCGGTTCGATCCTCGGCAACCTGCTGCTCGTCTTGGGCCTCTCGATGTTCGTCGGCGGGCTCGGCCGGGCGCGGCAGACGTTCAACCAGACCGCGGCTACCGCCCAGGCGGCGATGCTCTTCCTCGCCGTCGCCGCGCTGATCATGCCCGCGATCTACGCGCTCATCCAGGGCGGCGGGCTGCCCGGGGTGGAGGAGGTGATCCACGACTACGGCTCCGACCTCGAGGAGCTCTCGATCGGCGTCGCGATCGTGCTCGGGATCACCTACGTGGGCGGCCTGATCTTCTCGATGCGCACCCACAGGGACCTCTTCAACCCCGTCGCGCACGGCGAGGAGGACGCGGGGCACCACGCGACCTACGGCTGGTCGGTCAAGCGGTCGATCCTGATGCTGGCGATCGCGGGCGCCGCGGTCGGGCTCGTCTCCGAGATCCTCGTCGGCTCGATCTCCGAGGCGTCCGAGTCGATCGGCATCTCCGAGTTCTTCGTGGGCGTGATCGTGGTCGCGGTGGTCGGCAACGCGGCCGAGCACTGGGTCGCGGTGCTGGTCGCGCGCAAGGACAAGATGGACCTCGCGCTCAACATCGCGGTCGGCTCGGCCGCCCAGATCGCGCTCTTCGTCGCGCCGATCCTGGTCCTGCTCTCGTTCGTCATCGGCCCCAACCCGATGCCGTTGGTCTTCAACGGCTTCGAGCTCGGCGCCGTGCTGATCGCGATCCTGATCGGCGCCTACGTGACGCAGGAGGGGGAGTCGAACTGGTTCGAGGGGCTGCAGCTCCTCGCGGTGTACGTCGTGTTGGCCCTGGCGTTCCTCTATGCCTGATCGCGGGAAGCGGTAGGCGGACGTGGGCGGCTTTCTTCTGCTTCTGGCGAGCTTCGCCGTCATCCTGGCGGGCGCGCTGACGTTCACGAACGCCGTCGAGTGGGCTGGGCACCGCCTCGCGCTCGGGCAGGGCGCCGTCGGCTCGCTGCTCGCCGCGGTGGGCACGGCGATGCCCGAGACGCTGATCCCGATCGTGGCGGTGATCGGTGGCGCTGAGGGCTCCGGCGAGGTCGCGATCGGCGCGATCATCGGCGCCCCGTTCCTGTTGGCGACGATCGCGATGGCGCTCGTCGGGCTCTCCGCGCTGCTCTACCGCAGGCGCCGGGCGCAGGGGACTGACCTCCGCGCGCACGCGCCCACGCTTGAGCGCGACCTCGTCTTCTTCCTGATCTTCTTCGGACTCGGCGTGCTCGTCGGGGCGGTCGATGTGCCCGACGCGCTGCAGATCCCCCTCGTCGTGATCTTCGTGGTCGCCTACGGCTACTACGTGCGGCGCACGCTGCTCTCCGGCGGCGAGGTCCAGGACGTCGAGGAGATCGGCCCGCTCATCATGGATCGCCTCGGCGACCGCACCAACCCGCCCGGCAAGCTGATCGTGATCCAGCTCATCGTCGGCCTCGCCGCGATCGTCGGCGGCGCCCACCTCTTCGTCGAGGAGCTCCTGCACTTCGCCGAGGACATCGGCGTCGAGCCGCTCGTGCTCTCGCTGATCCTGGCGCCGCTGGCCACCGAGCTTCCGGAGAAGGCCAACAGCTTCTTCTGGGTGCGCGATGGCAAGGACTCGCTCGCGCTCGGGAACATCACCGGCGCGATGGTCTTCCAGTCGACGATCCCGATCGCTTTCGGGCTCCTGCTCACGCACTGGGACCTCGACAAGTTCGCGATCGCCTCCGGCGTGCTCGGCCTGCTAGGCGGGATCACGGCCTACTTCGCGATGCATCGCGTCGGCCGCTTCCGCTGGCCGGCGATCGCGATCTGGGGCGCGCTGTTCACGATCTTTTTGGTCTTCGTCGCGGCGGAGGGTTAGCCGCGCCCCCGCGCCGCGGGTTTGCGGCGATGAACGCGCTCAAGAAGGGCTTGCTGGTGTTCGTCGCCGGGTTCGGGATCGGGCTCGGCGGAACGATCGTGGGTCACGCGCACGAAGCCGGCGACCACGGCCCCACCCAGGCCACAGAGCTTGCGAACGGCTGGCGGATCCCGGCGGACTGGCCGGCGGGCGCGCCTCGTCCTACCGACGAGGTCCCGGTCCTCGACCGCCGCGGAAAGCCGATCGTCTGTCCCCGTAGCGGGTGGCCGCTGACCATCCGGCTGGACGCGGAACCGCCCCAGCCGCTGGGCTCCTCCAAGCTGGTCAGGTCCACGACTGGCGGCACGGCCGTCTACCGGGTGGTCGAGCAGGTGGTGCCGCGCTGCGGCCCGGACGGCCGCGCCTACTGGGTCCCCGGCCGCCACGCGGACAGGGTGTCGGCGCCCAAGGCGTTCACGGGGAGGCGGTACCCGGCGGACTGACCGCGAGCGCGTGGCGCGGGTCGCGCCCGCTCGATAGCGTGTCGGCGCCCATGGGCGACTACGGGCGCGACCTCGCCTACATCCACGACGCCGGCTTCCTCGACTTCGCCCGCGAGGCGACGCCGAGCGTGCTCGCGATGCTGCGCGGCGCGGGCATCGACGGGGGGCTGGTGGTGGAGCTGGGCAGCGGCAGCGGGGAGACCGCCGCCGAGCTCTCCGCCGCGGGCTACGACGTCCTCGGCATCGACCAGTCGCGCGCGATGGTCGAGCTCGCGCGCAGCCGCGCCCCGCAGGCGCGCTTCCGGGTGGGCTCGTGGCACCAGGCGCGGATCCCGCCGTGCGCGGCGGTGATCGCCCTCGGCGAGGTGCTCGGCTACGTGGGCGCGGCCAAGGGCACCAAGGCGGAGTGGCGCGCGCTCCTCGGGCGCGTGCGCGACGCGCTGCCCCCGGGAGGGCTCTTCATCTTCGACTTGGCGGTGCCCGGTCGCGTGCCCGGCGGCGAGCTGCACGGCTTTCGCACCGGCGAGGACTGGGCGATCATGGTGCGCGCCCGCGAACGCGGGGGGCAGGTGGAACGCTCGATCGAGACCTTCCGGCGGATCGCGGGCGGGGCCACCTACCGGCGCAGCGTCGAGACGCACCGCCTGCGGTTGAGGCCCGCGGGCGAGACCGCGGCGCTGCTGCGCGAAGCGGGCTTTGCGGTGCGCGTCCGTCGCGCCTACGGGGAGCTGCCGTTCGTGCCGGGCCACCGGGTCTTCATCGCCCGCAAGCGTTAGCGGGGAGCGCCGCCATGGGGCCGGTCCTGATCGCAGGTTGCGTCGAGTTCGTCGGCGACCCGAAGGCACGGGCGGCGGCGGCTCTGGATGCCGCCCGCGCCGGTCTGTAGAGTCCCCGCGTCCTACTCACCCGAACGCTCAGGGAGGCTCAACGCAAAATGAAGACAGGGAAGGCCCTCGGCGCAGGCATCGCGCTGCTGGCGCTTGCGGCTCTGATCTCAGGTTGCGTCGAGTTCGTCGGCGACCCAAAGGCCAAGCAGGTCGGGAAGAAGCCGAAGGTGGACGTGACGTTCAAGGTGTGCAGCGCCGGCAAGGAGAACACGAAGTGCACAACGGGCGGCGTGGGGCCTGCGCGGCTGCTCGTCGCGTTCCGCGTCCCGAAGGGAACCAAGGCGCCGAAGCGGTTTGTGCCGCGGCGGGTGAACGGCGAGGGCGAGATCGAGCTCGTTCGCAACCCGTCGTACTCCGCGTCCCTCAACGAGAAGGCGCCGCGCGGGAAGCAGCTTCGCTGGATCGGCTACAGCTCGGACGAGGTGACGAATGAGGAGCTCGACCTCGCTGACACGGCGACCTTCAAGGTGCGCCTCGGGGTTCCGAAGCGCCTCGTCGGCAAGCGCTTCCGGGTCACGCCGATCGTTGGGGTTGCGCAGATCAGCGTGGAGCAGCCAATCGACGCGCCGGTCGTCTGCGCCGACAACCCGTTCGACGGCACCGGAGTCGGCGCGGTGGGCACGTGGATGAACTGCATCGCCGATCCCCAGAGCAAGGCCGACCTGAAGCCAGTCACGGTCAAGGTCAAGGCCAAGAAGGCGAAGAAGCGCAAGCGCTGATCCGCTCGTGACGCGAGCGCGCCGGCGGGCCGCACGACCCGCCGGCGCACGCTCGCCGCCGATTCAGCCTTCGAGGAACTCGACGAGCACGGGGGCCAGAACCGCGGGCTCGAACGAGTGCGTCTGCCCGGGCAGCGATCGCACCTCGCCGTTTGCCAGGGCATCGGCGACCGCGGCCGCGCCGCGGCGCATGAACTGCGGGCTCTCACTGCCCTCCAGCACGAGCACCTGCTGGGTGACCCGGTCCCACGTCCCGGATGGGATCGGCTCGCCGCGCGAAAACTCGTCCATGAGCGCCGCGTCGTAGGCGAGCGTCGGTGCGACCGCCTCGAAGGCGCCCCAGGCCGGCGAGGCGCGGAAGCCGTCGAGCTCGGCGGCCGGCATGCCAACCATCGAGAGGAAGCGCGCCAGCGCATCGCCGTTGCGGCCCTCGGCGAGCATCGCCTCCAGCTCTCGGCGGTAGGAGCGGTCGACCGGGTCGTCGGGGTGGGTGAGCACGGGCGGCTCGTAGAGGACGAGGCGCTCGAGCGCCGCGCCGTGCTGCGCCGCGGCCAGGGCCAGCACCGCGCCCGAGGACATCCCGAAGGCATGTGCCCGGCCGCCGGCGGCCGCGACGAGCGCCCCGATGTCCTCGGCCTCGCGCTCGACGGCGTAGGGGAGGGTGTCGCCCGAATCCCCGCGCCCGCGGCGGTCGTAGTGGATCACGGTGAACCGCTCGGCGAGCAGACGCGCCAGCTCGGCGGTCGTCTCGTCAACCGCCCGGTAGGCCGTGGCGCCGGGCACCGGGATCAGCGCAGGCCCCGAGCCGTAGCGGTCGAAGGCGATCTCGGTCCCGTCCGCGGAGGTGACCTTCTCCATCGATGCGCCCTCAGCTCTCGGCGCGGCGGTAGGTGAGCAGCGCGACGCCCGAGTCGTAGGTCTGGGCGTCGACGAGCCTCAGCTTCCGCATGTCGGCGGTGTCGGGAAACATCCGCATCCCCTCCGCGACCAGCACGGGGTGGATCATCGCGCGCCACTCGTCGACGAGGTCGGCCTCGGCGAGCGAGTGGACGAGCCGGTGGCTGCCCTGCACCAGGATCGGCCCGCCGTCCCCCTCCTTGAGCTCGCGGACCTCGTCGATGCTGCGCAGGATCGAGGTGTTCTCCCAGTCGGCGCGCTCGAGCGTGGTCGAGACCACGTACTTGGGCATCGCGTTGATCCGTTGCGTGAAGGGGTCGTCGTCGCCGGCCTCTTTGCGCTCCGTCCAGGCCTTCGAGAAGCCCTCGTACGTCCTGCGGCCCAAGAGGCCGATCTCGGCCTCGCGGAGCTCCTGGTCCTTGTAGGCGTAGTGGTCCTCGCCGTAGATCGACTCGAACGTCCAGCCCGAGTGTGGGTGGCCGGGTTCGCCGCCGGGCGCCTCCATCACGCCGTTCAGGCTCACGAACTCGGTCACGATCAGGTCTCGCATCGGTCAGCTCCTAGGTCAGGGGTTCCGGGAAGTAAGACGCCCCCCGGCGCCCAAACTAATCGGCGCGCGGGGGGCGTGCTCCCCGGAGGCCTCACCGGGCTGATCCGGACCGCGCGTAGAGCTGCACCGTCGCGAACGCCTCGACGACGAGCGCCTGGGCGATGACCCACACGGCGCCGCCGGTCGTCGGGTCGAGCGCGCCGCTGACCAGCGCCGCGACGCTGGCGATGACCCAGGCGACGTTGGCGAGCGCCACCGCGAGGCTGCCCGCCCGGGGGATCGGGTCGCGGTTCGCGATCGCGAGCACGAGCAGCGCGAACGCGATGAGGCCGACGCCCGCGACGCGCAGGAGCGTCTCGTCCAGGCCGAGCGGGCCGTCGATCGCGCCGGCGGCGAGCACGTAGGCGACTCCGTTCAGCCCGGTGACCGCCGCGTCGACGAGGAGCGCGGCGCGCAGCAGCGCCTCGCGCGGGATCGCGGCGATCCGCTCGCGCACGCTGGTGGGGAGGGCGATCTCGTTCATTTGCGGCTTACCTCCGTTCGTCGGAACGGGGCCACGGTCGCAACGGATCGCCGCCCTGTCGATTACCCGCGGGGTAAAGCGCGGAGCGGTTTGCGGGGCGGGCCGGGCCGGGACAATGCGCGCGAGGACGGCGAGGTCGTGAAGTGGCTCAGGGACGCGATCAGGACCCACGAGCGGCGCTAGGCCGCACCGTTGCCTTGCCCCCGGCGCCGAGCACCCGGGCGGTCGCCTCATCCGCCGGGAAGAACGCCTCGATCGCGAGCTCCGAAGTGGTGATGTCGACCGCGGTGCCGAACGTGGTGACCGTGCTGAAGAGCGCGACCGTGCCGGCGTCGGTGCGCAGGCGCAGCGTCGCCACGATCTCGTCTGCCGCGGTCGGCTCCTCGGCGCTCCCCGTCGCGGGGGAGACGCCCGGGTAGGAGCTCAGCTCCTCATACAGCGCCGCGAGCTCATCGTCGCCGGTGAGCGCGACCTGCCGGCCCAGCCGGTCGAGCAGGTGTCCGCTCCACTCGTCGAGGTTCTCGATGCGCGGCGCGAGCCCGTCGGGGTGCAGGCTCAGCCGCAGGACGTTGACCGGCGGCTCGAGCAACTCCGCGGAGGCGCCCTCGAGCAGGGGTCTGACCGCGGCGTTCGCCGCGACCAGGTTCCAGGCGCGGTCCACCGCGATCGCGGGGTAGGGCTCGTGGCCCGCGAGCACCCGATCGACCGCCTGGCGCACTGGCCCCATCTCGGGGTCGTCGAGCGAGCGCTCGCGGTAGACGGGCGCGTAGCCCGCGGCGAGCAGCATCCGGTTGCGCTCGCGGTAGGGCACCTGCAGGCGGCGCGCGAGCGCGAGCACGAGCTCGGGGCTGGGCCGGGAGCGCCCCGTCTCGACGAAGCTCAGATGACGCGCCGAGATGCCCACATCGAGCGCCAGCTCGAGCTGGCTGAGCCGCCGCCGCTGGCGCCACTCGCGGATCAGGGCGCCCACCTGCGTGCGCACGCGCGTAGCCATGGGCTGACGATAGCCCCGCCGCACCGCTTGTTGTGATCCGCGCGCCCTCCAGCGCCGTAAAGGGAGCAGCGGACCGAATCGGGGAGAGGGAGCGGTGAGTAGGACGCGCGATTGGCCCGAGGATCCCCGGCCGACTGCCTGACCAGCGAGCCGGTCGGGATCCAGCTGTCGCGCCCGCTCGGCGGGCGCCACATTGTCGACGGCGACGGGCGGGTGCTCTACGCGGGCTTGACTCTCTATTAACTGGAGGGTTTACGGTGGCGCGCGATGGAAGACGAAACGCGAAAGCTGCTTCGCATCGGCGAGGTCGCGCGCCTGAGCGGCGTGCCGGTGAAGACCGTGCGTTTCTACTCGGACCGCGGGCTCCTGCCCGTGGCTGAGCGGACGAGCGGCGGCTACCGGCTCTACGACGAGGAGGCGCTCGCCCGGCTCGAGTTGCTCCGCGCGCTGCGCGAGCTCGGCGTCGGGCTCGATGCGATCGAGCGCGTGCTCGCCCGCGAGCTCGACCTCGACGAGGTGGTGGCGCTCCAGATCAGGGCGGTGGACACCCAGATCCGCTTCCTGAAGCTGCGCCGCGCCGCGCTGGCGGCGGTCGCGAAGGGCGAGTTCAAGGGAAAGGAGGTGAAGACGATGACGAAGCTTGCGCAGCTCTCCGACGCAGAGCGCCGCCGCATGGTCGAGGAGTTCCTCGACGAGACGATCGGCGGCCTCGACGTGGACCCGGGCCTCGCCGAGCGCATGCGCGCCGGCATGCCCCAGCTGCCCGACGAGCCCAGCCCGGAGCAGCTCGAGGCCTGGGTCGAGTTCGCCGAGCTGATCCGCGACCCGGGCTTCCGCGCGCGGATCCGGGAGATGAGCGAGCGCGGCGCGAAGGCGCGCGCGAGCGGCGAGGCGCAGCCCGACTCCGGCGCCTGGCAGCGCCTCGCGGGGCTCGTCGCCGAGCGCGCGGGCAAGGCGCTGGCCGACGGCGTCGACCCCGCGTCCGCCGAGGCGCGCCCGGTGGTCGATGAGCTCGCGCTCAAGTTCGCCGAGGCCCGCGGCGCCGCGGATGGGCCCGAGTTCCGCAGGCGGCTCGCCGACGAGCTCGAGCAGGGCACCGACCCGCGCGCCGAGCGCTACTGGCAGCTGCTCGCGGTCATCAACGGCTGGCCGGAGGTGCCCACCACGGTGCCCGCCTGGCGGTGGCTGATCGCGGCGCTGCGCGCCTCGTAGGAGATCGATCCTCGTGTCCGGCCGGCCCCCGGGCCGGCCGGGCGCGCGGGCGGCGCTTAGACCGTCTCGGCGAGCGCCTTGAGCACGAGCTCGTCGTGCGTCTTCGGCGAGACCTTCGGGAAGACGTGCGTGATCTTGCCGTCCGGGCCGATGATGTAGGTCGTCCGCGAGACGCCCCAGTACTTCTTCCCGTACATCGACTTCTCGGCCCAGGTGCCGTACGCCTCGGCGACCTTGTGCTCCTCGTCGGCGAGCAGCGTGAAGTTGAGGCTCTGCTTGTCGGCGAAGCGCTTGATCGCGCTGACCGGGTCGGGGGAGACGCCGATCACCTTGACCCCGGCGCGCTCGTAGTCCTCGGCGCGATCGCGGATGCCGCAGGCCTGGGTTGTGCAGCCCGGGGTGTCAGCGCGCGGGTAGAAGTAGAGGACGACGGTCTGGCCGCGTAGATCCGCCAGCGAAACCTCGTTGCCGTCCTGGTCGGGGAGCGTGAAATCGGGTGCGGTGTCTCCTACTTCGAGCATGGACGGCGGGTTACCGGCCGATCGGCCAGTATGAGCCGTTGTCGAGCTAGGATCGAAACGGGCGAAGCGTTCTGCTGAACATCAGCGCAATTCCGAGAGCGATCGCGCACAGGCCGGCGAAGAAGCCAGCAGGCGGGCCCGTCTCCGAACTCGGATAAGTAGCAGCGACGATTATCGTACGATGTGACGGCCTAATTCCTCCGAGGGCTGCGATGGACACACGATGCAGACCGGCGGATTTCACGTGAAGCGGGATCTTCCCCCGAGTATTACCGCGCAAGCTCGGGACACGGTCCGGCTCAACTATCTGAACCCCCGGGTGTGAGCCAGGATTCATCCCCACGACGCGAACATCTCTCGCTGGGCGATCGCCGATATTGTCAAGGCGATACGTGAGGTTTACAACCGAACCAGGCGATGTAGAAATCAGCTGCGGTTCTACGCTCAGCTGCAATTGGGCGGGAGATCTAACGCTACGGACCACTCCGGAAGTCTCATGAACGAGGACACGTTCGACTCCTAGCCTTCCAAACTCTTCGAGACGAAACATTTGATGGTTCAGTCCGCCGACGATCGCCCGATACGGGAGATAATTCCGATACGACAGAGTGATCGACCGTTTGGATGTCGTGCCGTCGCGAATCCCGCGGATAAGATCGAGGCTCTTCCAGTGAATCGTGGCGGGCCTTCGACTGTTTCGCCAAAACTCAATTTGTGCCCCAGCCCAGCCGTTGCTAAGGCCGCTCACGTAGGCTCGGCCAGCTTTGGTGCCCTTACGAAACACGATTGTGAAGTCCAGACGCATGAGATACCAGTGGTTGCTGCCCTGCTCGGCACTCTTAGGGAGACGGTAAGCCAGCCGTTCGGTTACTGGCTTGGACCGCCCTCCGAGCAGCACCACGCGCCGATCGGTTAGATCACGCAGCTGCCAGCCATTGCCAGAAATCTCTGCGCCACCTGCCTGGGGGGGCGCGAGGAGGCTGAAGTACGCGGCCGTCAGCAGCGCAACCGTACGAGAAGGAGCCCGCACCTCGCTATCGCACGTTGATCCGGGTTGGCCTCGGGTCGTTCTTCAGGAGATGGCTCCCCGCCCAACGCTCCACATGACCGTTGTCCCAGCGCGCTGTCGTTTCGTTAGCAGCATTAGCGCCCCATTCCTGGCGTGCGTCGTTGCGAATCACTTCCTCTGCGAGTTCGCTCCAGCCATACCAGGTGCTACCGACAGAGCCGCCGCATTCATTGTTATCGATGTGCGACGAGCCAAGCACGTAGAAGCCCCATGTGGCGTTGTACATTCGGTCCCGATCGGACCCTTCACCGGCCGCATAGATTCGAAAATGTGCGACGGTCGTGTTGTAGCACTCCGTCGGCTTCTTTCCACCGCCGTCAGTGTCCCACGAGAAGTCCACGCCATCATTCAAACGCAGCGCATCGTTGCTGCAGATATCGACTGCGCTGACACGACATCGGTAGCCTTGGTTGGCCATACGATTCTTGACTTTGTTGATCTCGGCATTGTTGTAGAAAAGGAGGTTTATGGGCCAGCTCACATTGCAGCGGTGAATCGTCCGGTCTGCGAAGTCGTAATTCCAAAACCCATCCTCGCGCTTAAAGATGCGGTGAAGCTTGTCCTGACTCGTACAGTGGCTGGCAATCGCGAGCGAGGTCGGCTTGATGCTTAGTGCGGACGCACCCGCGCCCAAAGCGATGAGCAGCACCGCCGTAACAACGCGGAGTCGCGGGAGTGCCCGGGTTGAACGGGGCTCGGCCGGCATCAATGCGCCATGCCTTCATGCGGATGTACGTATCCGTCGCCATTTGCCCGCATGTGGAGCCCCCATGGTTGGACGCTCTTCACGCTTGCTGTTGCGAAATCGATGTGGATGATGAGGTCCGTGACGTTGGTGGCGGAGGCTCGGAGATCGCTTGTGGGGCGATAGCCTCGTGTCGTACCTTCTTCGGGTTCTACGAAATCAACCGTCGGCCACGTAGTGGATTCATAACTGGCGGGCTGCGCCAAGCGCAGCATGAACCATGCGCCGATAAGCTCCGGAGCTGGACCCCCGGTATCCCAGGGTCCTAACATCCTCTCCTCAAACTGCTTACCGGCGAGAAGAGCCTGTACGGTCGCGTCGCCATCGAGAATCGACCGCGCCATCTGGCGGTCGGCCGCGTCAAGTGTCGGCTCATCCGTCTCACTCTCTCCCAGGTCCCTGGTCGCTGACCCCGGAGCCCCATGCCCACTGGTGGCACGGTCCGCAAACCCCAGTACCAGCACGAAACCGATTGCGAGAGAAACCAGTGCCAAGGCGACAACCGAAGACCCCGATGCCCGTGACGGTGAGTGCATCTCCGCCACCGTAACGCAGTCGCGCTTGGCCCGTCAACTTCGCGCGCGTCCTAGGAGTGTCGTCTGGCGAGGTTGCGATAATCGTTAACAAGTGCTCTTCACTGCCTTCGCCATCGCTCTTGCCATAGTCTGCGCCGCGCTGGTCGTCTATCTGGCCGCGGGATGGAATGATGCTCGGGGCTTTCGGCGAGTCGCCGGTTTAGGCACTGTCGCACTCGGTCTGACGGTCGCTGTCGCCGTTCTCTTGTTTGTCGTGATCATCGGCCCCAGGATCGGTGTCGGGGCGGGGGACTAGACCCTATGTCCCGGTGAACGTCCGGCCGGGCACGTAGTCATAGGTCGGCACCCCGCCACCGAGCGGGGTGAACAAGTGCGTCGCGGATTGGCCCCGCGATGCGACCCAGCGCAGAATGAGGCGCCGATATGGCAAGTAGGACTCTGGTGGGTCTGGACGTCCATGCCGCGAGGGTTGTCGAGGAGTTCGTCGACGAGGCGATGGGCGACCTCGACGTCGACCCGGGCCTCGCCGAGCGCATGCGCGCCGGCATGCCCGAGTTGCCCGACGACCCCAGCCCCGAGCAGCTCGAGGCGTGGGTGGAGTTCGCCGAGCTGATCCGCGACCCGGACTTCCGGGCTCAGATCCGCGCGATGAGCGAGCGCGGCGCGCAAGCGCGCGCGAGCGGCGAGGCGCAGCCCGACTCCGGCGCCTGGCAGCGCCTGTCGGAGCTCGTCGCCGAGCGCGCGGGCAAGGCCCTCGCCGACGGCGTCGACCCCGGGTCGGCCGAGGCCCGGGCGGTGGCCGACGAGCTCGCGGCTGAGTTCGCCGCGGCGCGCGGCGCCGAGGACGGCCCCGAGCTCCGCAAGCGGCTCGCCGATGAGCTCGAGCAGGGCACCGACCCGCGCGCCGAGCGCTACTGGCAGCTGCTCGCGATCATCAACGGCTGGCCGCCGGTGCCCACGAGGGTGCCCGCCTGGCAGTGGCTGATCGCGGCGCTGCGCGCCGAGTAGCCGAACCCTCGCCTGTCCGGCCGGCCCCCCGGGCCGGCCGGGCGCGCGGTCTGCTCAGACGGTCTCGGCGAGCGCCTTCAGCACGACGTCGTCGTGCGTCTTCGGCGAGACCTTGGGGAAGACGTGCGTGATCTTGCCGTCGGGCCCGATGATGTAGGTCGAGCGGGTCACGCCCCAGTACTTCTTCCCGTACATCGACTTCTCGGTCCAGGTGCCGTAGGCCTCGGCGACCTTGTGCTCCTCGTCGGCGAGCAGCGTGAAGTTGAGGTCGTGCTTCTCGGCAAACCGCTTGATGGCACTCACCGGGTCGGGCGAGACGCCGATCACCTTGACGCCGGCGCGCTCGTAGTCGGCCGAGTGGTCGCGCACTCCGCAGGCCTGGGTTGTGCAGCCGGGGGTGTCTGCGCGCGGATAAAAGTAGAGGACGACGGTCTGGCCGCGCAGGTCGGCGAGCGCGACCTCGTTGCCGTCCTGGTCGGGGAGCGTGAAATCGGGTGCGGTGTCGCCTACTTCGAGCATGGGGCGGGGAGGTTATCGAGGCGGCGCCCGGGGCTAGGCCTGCAGGGTGGTGAGCGCGACGATCGTGGTGACGACCGCGATGTTCACGGGGATGCCCGCGCGCAGAAAGTCGACGAACCGGTAGCCGCCCGGGCCGTAGACCATCGTGTTCGTCTGGTAGCCCAGCGGGGTGAGGAACGAGGACGACGCGGTCACGGCCACGGCGATCGCGATCATGCGCGGGTCGAGCCCCGACGAGGTCGCCACCGAGATCGCGATCGGGAAGATCACGGCGGCGGCCGCATTGTTGGTGATCACCTCGGTCATGATCGTCGTCGAGAGCACGACGCCGAGCACGATGCCGACCGTCCCGAGCGGGCCGAAGAGGTCGACGAAGGCGTCGGCGAGCGACTGGGCGAGGCCGGTCGTCTCGATCGCGGCGCCCACGCCGAACGTGGCGGCGATCAGCAGGATCACGTCGAGGTCGATCGCGTTGCGCGCCTCGCTCACGCTCACCACTCGCGTGGCGATCATGAGCGCGGCGGCCAGCAGTGCCAGGTGGAGGATCGGCATCACCTCGAACGCGGCCAGACCGATCACGGCGAGCGCGGTCACCGCGACGAGCGGCGCCTTGCGCGTCGCCGAGGGCGGGGCGCCGCCGAGGCGGGCGATCACGAGGAAGTCATGGGACTCGCGCCAGCGGGTGCGGAAGTCGCGGCTTGAGAGCAGCAGCAGGGTGTCGCCCGCGCGCAGGCGCACGCTGCCGAGCTTCTCGCGCACGGGCTCGCCGGCGCGGTGGATGGCGATCACCGCGGCGCCGTAGCGCTGGCGGAAGTCCGTCTCCGCGAGCGTCTTGCCGACGAGCGGGGAGGCCGCGCCGATCACCGCCTCGAAGAAGATGTGCTGCGGGTCGTCGATCGCCCACATGTGCTTGTCCTCGGCCGAGCGCAGCCCCGGCGTGCGCTGCAGGTCGACGATGAGGTCGGCGCGCCCCGCGAACTTGAGCCGGTCGCCCGCCTGCAGCGTGCGGTTGGGGTTGACGGGCGTGATCGCCTTTCCGTGGCGCTCGATCTCCACCAAGTGCACGCCCTCGAGGCTGCGCAGGCCGGCCTCCTCGACGGTCTTGCCGACCACGCGCCCGCCCTCCTCGACGACCATCTCCACGTAGAACTCGCGGGCCCGGTTGCCGACCAGCGACTCCTCGGCTCCGCGGCGGTCGGGCAGCACCCTGGGCGCGACGAGGATCAGCGTGATCATGCCGGCGAGGGCCGAGCCGCCGCCCACCACAGAGATCTCAAACAGGCTGAACGGCGGCTCGCCGGACTGCTGGAGCAGTCCCGAGACGACCAGGTTCGTCGACGTGCCGATCACGGTGATCGTCCCGCCCAGGATCGCCGCGTAGGAGAGCGGGATCAGAAACCGCGAGGGGTAGAGCCTGCGCTTGGCCGCCCAGCTCGTGATCTCGGGGATCATCATCTGCACGAGCGGCGTGTTGTTGATGAACGCCGAGATGCCGGCCACGGGGAAGGTGAGCCGGGCGAGCGTGCCCGGGCCCCCGTCGCTGCGGCTGCCCAGCATCCGCGCCACGAGCGGCGCGAGCATCGCCGTCTTGTCCGCGGCGCGCGCGAGCACGTAGAGCGCGGCCACGGTGAGCGGAGCGGGGTTGGAGAACCCCGCGAAGGCCTGCTGCTCATCGATCACGCCGAAGACGAGCAGCGTGATCGTCGCGCCGAGCACGGTCGCCGCCGGGGGCACGCGGTCGAGCGCGAGCCCCACGAACATCACGACGACGACCGCCAGGGTGAACCAGGCGTCGACGCTCATGGATCAGTTGTCCGGATTCGCCACTAAATCGATCGACAAGCGGCGGGGGAGGCTACCAGGGCTGGGGGTGGCCGGTGAGGCGCAGGCGGCGGCACCTGGCGCCCTGAAAAGTTCGCTCTTTGCGTCAATTCGCACGCGAATCTCCGCAGATTGCGTGGATTCGCCGTGGCGTTCGCGTTAGGTTCGGCGCGGGACAGTTCGGAGAGGGGGCGCGTATCGCGTCGGCGGGGTTCCGGGAGACGGATAGGGCATGCCGCTGGCGAGTTCGACTCGGATTCGACGTCAGGGGACGGGGGTCTCCCCCGAGGACCAGGCGCGCTGGAACGAGCGCTCCGACCGCCTCTACCGGGACCTGCGGCGACCCGCCGTGGGCATGGTGCGCCGAGCGTTCGGCGGGGCCTTCTCCGACGACGAGATCGAGGACATCTATGCGAACGCTTGGCTAGGCACGCTGCGCGCCCTCGCGCCGCGGCACGAGGAGCTCGACGACGACGAGATCCGCCGCTACCTGCTGACCGCGGTAGCCAACCATGCGAGCAAGGAGCTGCGCCGGCGCCGCCGGAAACCGACGGCGCCGCTCGAGGCCGCTGGCGCTGTGTCCGACCTCCACGGCGATCCGGTCGATTCCGCCACGAGCTCCGAGGCGTCGAGGGTCGCCCGCGACGTCCTGACCAGCCTGCCGCCGCGCCGGCGCGCCGTGATGCTCCTCCGCTACGGCTGGGGGCTTGAGCCCAAGGAGGTCTGCGGGCTCGTCCAGGGCCTTTCGCCGCGGGCGTACCGCAAGGAGATCGCGCGCGGGGTCGACGAGATCGCGAAGCGGCTGCGCCTTGTGGAGAGCGGTGAGTGGTGCCAGGAGCGCGAGCCCGTCCTCAAGGCGTACGCCGCGGGAACCGCGGACGAGGATCAGCGCCGGCAGGCCGAGCAGCACCTCTCGCATTGCCGCCACTGCAGCGAGTTCGTCGGGCGGCTCACCGGGCACCTGCACGACCTGGGCTCGGCGGCGGCGCTGCCGGGAGCGCTCACTGCGCTCGACGAGGGGCCGGGGGTTCTCGAGCGCGTGGCGGGCCTGCTGGAGCGACTCCGCGACGCGACGCTCGGCCAGCGCCCGGAAGCGCTTGCCGACGCGGTGCCCACTGCCGCCGCGGCGCGCGGCGCCGGGGCCGCGGGCGCCGGCGTGTTCGCCAAGCTCGCCGGGCTTGGGGCGGCGGGGAAGATCGCGCTTGCGTGCGTAGGGGGCGGCGCCGCGGCGACCGTGTGCGTCGCGGCGGGCATCGGGCCGCTGGCCGGGGGTGACGCCCCGCAACGGGGACCCGCAGAGCGTCCGCGCGCGGCGCGGGTCGAGCCGGTAGAGCCGAGGCCCGCAGAGCAGCTGCCGGTGCCCGTGGAGGAAGCCGAGCCCGAGCCGAAGCCGGAACCCGAGGTAAAGCCGAAGCCCGACAAGGCGCCTGAGCAGCCTCAACCGGAGCCGGACCGGGGCCCGTTTGAGGCCGACACCCCACCTGTCACCCAGGAGTTCGACGTCGCGTCCGCTCCGCCGGTCAGGCCGGCCAGCACGGGCGCGGGCGGCGGCGCTGGTGGCGGCTCCGGCGGGGGTGCGGTGGCACAGGAGTTCGGACCATGATCCGCGTGCGGGTGCGCGACATCCCGTCGGCCGTAGCGGTGGTGACCCTGCTCGGCTTGGGCGTGGCGCCGGCGACCGCTGCCGCGGACGGGACCTTCCGCCTCGTGCAGTGCGATCCGCTGCATTCCGACTACAACGCGGGGAAGCGCGTGAGCACTGCCGCTTACGTGGTCCGCCCCGGGTGCGACGATTCCGGCGAGGACCGCGGCCTCAGGATCACCTCGGTCGACCGCGCGGCGCCGAACCGGCGGGGCCTTGTCCGGTGGAAGGCGCCGCCCAACTTGTCGATCGTGGGCGTGCAAGTCGAGGCCAAGCTGCGGCGCCAGGGGTCGCACCGGTCCCGCTTGTACGTGTCGGGCGCCAACGATCAGAACCGCGAGGTCTTCGCTCACGGCGGCTCCGACGCCACGGGATGGAAGGTCTACCGGTGGGGCGGACCGGGGGTGAGCCAGTTCGTCGCCGAGTTGGCCTGCGAGTCGAACAGCGGCTGCGCGCAGTCGGACCTGGCGAAGACCTGGATCCGAAACGTCCGCATCACCGTCGCGGATCACGAAGCGCCGACGATCAACGTTTCGGGGGGGCTCGTGGAGCCCGGGTGGAAGCGTGGCGAGGTTCAGGTCCGGCTTCAGGGGGCCGATGTCGGATCGGGCGTCTCGCGGCTGAGCGTTCTTGCAGGTGGGCAGCGCGTTTACTGGCACCAGGCAACGTGCTCCGAAGCCGTTGCAGAGAGTGTTTCAGCGGTATGGGCCCCGTGTCTCGCCACGGAGGTGAGTGGAGGTGTCATCGACACCCGGGCGCCAGGGTTTGCCGACGGGTCGATCCCGCTCCAGTTCTGCGCCGCCGATTTCGGCGCAAACGAGACCTGTGTACGGCGCGATGTCCAAGTAGACAACACGGGTCCGATCGTTCACTTCTTCTCGCAGCTGAACGCATCTGATCCCGAGTTGATTCGCGCCACGGCCAAGGACCCGCACTCGGGTCTGTTCGCTGGCGCGATCGGAGTGCGTCCACTCGGCGGCGACGAGTGGGAGCAGCTCCCCACCCAGATCCGCGGCGAGACGTTGGAGGCGCGGGTCGACTCTTCCGCGGTGCCGCCGGGCGAGTACGAGTTCATCGCTTACGCAAGCGATGTAGCCGGCAATACCTCGACGACGAGCAAGCGCACCGATGGTGAGCCGATGATTCTTGCCTTCCCGCTCCGCGACGGCGTCGAGCTGCAGGCGCGTCTCGAGCCCGGCGGTGCTAGGCGGAAGACGGTGCCCTACGGTCGCGGGGCGCGAGTCGCGGGCACACTGAGATCGGCCACGGGTGAGCCGCTGGCGGGGAGGCAGGTCGTCGTCGATGAGAACTTCGGCCGTGGCGCGCTGATCGACCACCGGATTCGCACGGTCACGACGGACGCCCGGGGTCGGTGGCGGTCGCGCATTCCGCCGGGCCCGTCCCGGCGCGTTTCAGTGCGGTTTGACGGCGACCTGAACCACGTGCCGGCCCGCACCTCGGCGGGGCAGTTGGCCGTGCGGACGGGCGTGCGCCTGCGCCTCTCGTCCCGCGAGGTACGCGAGGGGCGGGCCGTCACGTTCAAGGGCAAGGTGGGACGCGTCGGGGCGCGCATCCCGGCACCCGGGAAGCTCGTGCAGCTTCAGTACCAGGAGCCCATCACGCGTCGCTGGTACACGGTCCGCAACCCGTTCTACACGGACTCGCGCGGACGCTTCAGGACGCGGTATCGGTTCGGCACGCACTACGCGTCCAACGTGCGAATCCGCTTTCGGTTGCGTGCGCTGCCGGAGCGGGACTGGCCGTATCGTGCAGCCCGCAGTGCAGTCCGCCCAGTGACGGTGGTCGCCCGCTGAGATGCGGCTTACGATCGAACGATGGCGCGCTTGAGACGACAGATCACGTACGCCAACGTCGTCTCGACAGTAGCTCTGATCGTGGCGCTCGGGATGGGCGGCGCCTACGCGGTCAACCATGTCGGTAGTCGCGACATCAAGGACAACTCGGTGCGCAGCGTCGACTTGCGTGACGGAAAGGCCGTGCGGGGCGCCGATGTGGCGCCGAATTCCCTGGGTCGCAGACATATCAACGAGAAATCGCTGGTTGCCACCCAGATCGCTCCGGTCCGGCGAAGCACCGAGGTTTCTTGCGAGCTCGGCAAGGAGGAATCAACCCCGTGCGTGGAGGCCAGCGTAAGGCTCAACCGTCGCGGGCGGATCTTGGCGATCGCAACGGGTGGTCAGGTGACGGATGCCGAAGGGACTGAAGGATCGGAGGCCCAGTGCAGATTCTGGAGGAACGGCGCCCCGGCATCGGAGTCGATGTTTATCGGTGAGGCGACCGATAGCACCTCCAGTCTTCAGGGCAACGGGTTCGCCTTTACATTCCTGTCGCCGGGTCTGCCACTCGACCCTGGTGAGCACCAGATTGCGCTCGTGTGCTGGGAGAACGATGGCGAGATCACTCTGGAGGGAGTCAGCCTCGTCGCTGTCGCCCTGACCGGGCGCTAGCTACAGCTCGTAGCGCGCCAGGTCCTCCTCGAGTCGCTTCGCGTCCTCGGAGTCGAGCTTCGAGCTAGGGGGCGGCTCGTCATCGCCGCCCGCCCGGCGCCACCGCCGCAGGCCCGCGATGATCGCGCCGCCCACGAGCACGATCGCGAGGCCGGGGACGATCCAGGCCGCGAGGTCGAAGCCCTCCGTGTCCGGGGTGGCGAGGACCTCGGGGCCGAACTCCTCGACGAGGCGCTCCTTGATCTCCTCCTTGGTGAGGCCCTCGTCGATCAGGCGGCGGATCAGCTTGCGCTGGTCGTTGGCTTGGGGCGCCTCGGCGGCGAGCGCGAGCAGCGTCCCGCACACCGGGCACATCACCTCGTCCTCGATGTCGGGGAGGCTCACCTTGGGCGCGCTCGCGGGCGCCGCCGCAGCGGAGTTGTCCGTCCGGCTTTCGCCCTGGGCTGCCGCCATCGGCGCGCTCGTCGCGAGCATCGCGAGCGCTGCGAGGAGCGCGAGCAGCGGCTGGGCGGGCCGGCGGCGCATCAGGAGGCCTCGCTGATCAGCGGCAGGACCTGCTGCTGCAGGTCCTCCTCGGTGACCGGGCCGGCCCAGACCGCTGCGACCTTGCCGTCCGGGTCGATCAGGAACGACTCGGGCACGCCGGTCGCGCCGAACGCCTCGGCGTAATCGCCGGAGCCGTCGCGGATCGACGGGTAGCTGAGCTCGAACTCCTCGACGAACTCGAGCGCCTCGTCGCTTGCGTCGCGCGAGTCGATGCCGAGCACGGTGAAGTTCTCGCCACCGTGGCGGCGCTGGAAGCGCTCGAGCGTGGGGGCCTCGTCGCGGCAGGGGTTGCACCACGACGCCCAGACGTTGGCGAGCACCCACTGTCCGCGGTAGTCGGCGAGCGAGGCGAACTCGCCCTCCTCGCCGAGCACCGGCAGGCTCTCCACAGGCGCCTCGTCGCCGGGCTGCACGCGGCCCTCGCCCTTCGCGATCACGCCGAAGGCGAGCAGGGCGACCACCGCGAGCACGCCCATGAAAGCCGCGAAGCCCTTTGCGCTCATGCGGTCAAGCCTAGAGGGGGAGGGGGCTCGTCAAGCGCGGCGGAAGTTCCTAGAATCAAGCCCGCAAGCGGCGGTAGCTCAGTTGGTAGAGCACGAGCTTCCCAAGCTCGGGGTCGCGGGTTCGATCCCCGTCCGCCGCTCTGCTCGTGTGCCGTGCCGCGCTATGACTACGGCGTGATCGAACCCGAACGCCCCGAGTTCGTCCTGCGCCGCCTGCGCGCGGTGCCCGAGGGGTTCGTGACGACCTACGGCGATTTGAGCCCCGGCGCGCCGCGGTTCGCGGGCCAGGTGCTGCGCGCGACCGACGACCCCGACGTGCCCTGGCACCGCGCCGTGCGGGCCGACGGGTCGCTCGCCAAGGGCTCACGGCAGCGCGCGCTGCTCGACCGCGAGGGCGTGCCGTTCGACGGGGAGCGGGTGCGCATGGACGTCGCGCGCGTGCCGGCCGAGGCGCTCGACCAGCTCGCGGCCGACGCGCGACTTCAACGTTCAGACGGTTGATCCCACGATAAGTCGCGCTCGCGAGCGCGACGTTCGCGAGTTCGACCTATCGACGGTTGATCCCACGAAAGGTTGAAGTTGCGACAGGGTGGGGGCTTCAGGACGCCGCCGCGCGCTCGGTGACGAAGTCGAGGAAGGCGCGCGCCGCGGGGGTCTGGGCGCGGCCCGCGCGCCAGATCAGGCAGACCGGCAGGTGGATGGGCGGGTCGAGCGAGCGCGCGACGAGCGGCGCGCCGGGGAGCTCGGCGACGGTGCGGGGGACGAAGGCGAGCCCTAATCCCTCGACGACGAGCGCGCGCACCAGCGTCTCGTTGGAGCCCTCGAGCAGGACGCGCGCCGAGGCGCCGGCGCGCTCGAGCGCCTCGTCCATCGCGCGGCGCACCGCCGAGCCCTCGCGGAAGGCGATCAGCTCGGCGCCGTCGAGCTCGCGAACCCGTAGCGGGCGCTCCTCGGCGAGCGGGTGGCCGGGGGCGACGGCGACGACGAGCTCCTCCGCGCTGAGCTGCGCGCACTCGATGCCCTCGGGCCACGGGCCGGCCTCGAGCGCGAACGCGGCGTCGAGCTCGTCGGCGCTTAAGTGCTCGATCATGTCGCCGACCGTGCCCTCGCGGAACTGGATCTCGATCCCCGGATGGCGGCGCTTGAACTCGGCGAGCAGGGCGGGCACGTTCACCTCGCCCGCGGGGCGCAGGGCGCCGACCGCGACCGTGCCGCGCACGAGCCCGCGCAGCTCCTCGACCTCGTCGCGCAGCGCCTGCGCCTCGGCGAGCGCGTTGCGCGCTCGCGCGAGCACGACCTCGCCCGCATGGGTGAGCTCGACCGAGCGCGTGGTGCGCTCGAGCAGGGGCACGCCGAGCTCGGCCTCGAGCTTGCGGATCTGCGCGGAGAGGGCGGACTGGGCGACGTGCAGCTCCTCCGCGGCGCGCGTGAAGTGGCGGTGGCGCGCGACGGCGTCGAGGTAGCGAAGCTGGCGGAGCTCCATGTCCGCGAGCAATCGTAAAGTGCGATCAATCCATTCTCAACTTCATGTTGCGACGATCAATCGGCCGCAGGATGATCGCTGCATGAACATGTTGATCAGGGATGTGCGGGATCTGGACGTAAGGCATGCCGCGAGGGACCCGATGGACGGCGTGACGATCCGCAACGAGGTGCGGCCCGGCGACGGCGAGGCGATCATCGCCCTGCACGCCGAGCTCTACCCGGTCGAGTACGGGATGGACGAGCGCTTCGTCGCGGGGGTTCGCAACGCGGTCGAGACGGCGCTCGCCAAGGGCTGGCCCGAGGGCGGCGGCGCCTGGCTGGTCGAGCGCAACGGCCTGTTCTCGGGCTCGGTCGGGCTCACCGACGAGGGCGACGGGCTGGGGCGCATCCGCTGGGTGCTCATGCACCCGCGCGTGCGCGGCCTCGGCCTCGGGCGCCGGCTGGTGGGCGAGGCGGTCGAGCGGGCGCGCGAGCTCGGCATGCGCAAGCTAGAGCTCGACACGTTCTCGGATCTGCGCGTCGCCGCGCGCATCTACCGCGATCTGGGCTTCCGCGTGCGCAGCGAGGAGCGCACGACGAAGTGGGGGCCGGAGATCGTCTACCAGTACTACGAGCTCGACCTGGAGCAGCCCGAGGGCTAGTTACGCCACCTCCGCCCGGGGTAGTCGCATGGCATGGCGGCTACCCAGAGCGGAGGGCTGGCGCACGCGCCGACCCGGGTTCGGGACCTGAACGCGCGGACCTGGTGGGAGACGCTGAAGCGCACCGTCACCACGTTCCGCGAGGCCGGGATCACGGACTGGGCGGCGGCGCTCACCTACTACGGCGTGCTCGCGATCTTCCCGGCGCTGATCGCGCTGGTCTCGATCCTCGGCCTGGTCGGCGCGAGCGCGACCGACCCGCTGCTCGAGAACCTCGCCGAGCTCGCCCCGGGGCCCGCCAACGAGATCCTCACGAACTCGATCAACTCGATCACGGAGTCGAGCGGCGCCGCCGGGCTCGCGCTGATCCTCGGCATCGCCGGCGCGCTGTGGTCTGCGTCGGGCTACGTGGGCGCCTTCTCGCGCGCATCGAACCGCATCTACGACGTCGAGGAGGGCCGCCCGTTCTGGAAGCTCAAGCCCTTCCAGATCGCGGTCACCGCGGTGATGCTGATCCTGCTCGCCGCCTGCGCGATCGCCGTCGTCGCGACCGGCCCGGTCGCCGAGGCGATCGGCGACGTGATCGGCCTCGGTCAGACCGCGCTCGACGTCTGGGACATCGCCAAGTGGCCGGTGATCGCGCTCGTCGTGGTCGGGATGTTCGCCGTGCTGTATTGGGCGGCGCCCAACGTCAAGCACGAGGGCTTCTCCTGGATCACCGCGGGCGGGCTGCTCGCCGTGGTCATCTGGATCGCCGCGTCCGGGCTGTTCGCCATCTACGTCTCGAACTTCGGCTCCTACAACGCCACCTACGGCGCGCTCGCCGGCGTGATCATCTTCCTCGTCTGGCTGTGGATCACGAACATCGCGATGCTGCTCGGCGCCGCGTTCAACGCCGAGCTCGAGCGCGGGCGCGAGCTCGAGGGCGGGGTGGACCGCGAGGACACGATCGCGCTCGAACATCGCGAGGCGCCTGATCCGGACGAGCCGGTTCCGCCCGAGCAGGACCGTCCGCCCGGGCCCTAGGCGCCGCGGCCGATGAGTTCCGGGCGCAGGGCCGGTCAATAGGGGCATGAGTGAACTGAAGTGCCAGATCTCCGTGTCCCTCGACGGCTACGTGGCCGGACCCAACCCGACGCTCGAGGAGCCCCTCGGCCGAAACGGCGAGCGCATCCACGACTGGGTGGTGCGGACCCGGTCCTGGCGCGAGCAGCACGGCTACGAAGGCGGCGAGGACGGCACCGACTCGGAGATCGTGGAGGACATGGTGCGCGGGATCGGTGCCTACATCATGGGCCGCAACATGTTCGGCGGCGGGCCCGGCCCCTGGCAGGACGACTGGCGGGGCTGGTGGGGCGAGAACCCGCCCTACCACACGCCCGTGTTCGTGCTCACCCACCACCCGCGCGAGCCGCTCGAGATGGAGGGCGGCACCACGTTCCACTTCGTGACCGAAGGGATCGAGGCCGCCCTCGAGCGCGCTCGCGAGGCGGCGGGCGACCAGGACGTGATGCTCGCTGGCGGCGCCGACGTGGTCCAGCAGTACCTGCGCGCGGGGCTCGTCGACGAGCTCTTCCTCCACGTCGCGCCGGTCGTGCTCGGCGGCGGGCGGCGCCTGCTGGAGAACGTCGGTGACGCGAGGCTCGAGCAGGTCGATGTGATCCCCTCGCCGTACGCGGTCCATGTCCGCTACCGCGTCAGCTAGCCCCGCGGCGAGGCCGCTGCTTGAAAAGGCGCCGCCGCTCGGTTTACCGTGGCGGCGCATGGCCTACGACGAGACGACCGCCGAGCGCGTCCGCGACATCCTCGCCCTCCACGGCGACGAGCTCACCGAGCGCAAGATGTTCGGCGGGATCGCGTGGATGATCCGCGGCAACATGGCCTGCGGGATGCTGGGCGACGACCTGCTCGTCCGCGTCGACCCCGAGGACTACGAGCGCGCCCTCGCCGAGCCCGACACGCGCGTCTTCGACTTCACCGGCCGGGTGGCGCGCAACATGGTCGTGGTCTCGGGCGAGCAGCTCGAAGGCGACGAGGCGCTCGCTGAGTGGGTCGAGACCGGCGTCGCCTACGCGCTCTCGCTGTCCCCGAAGCGCAAGTAGCTAGGAGACCGGCGGGCGCCGGTCGCTCCAGGGCCGCGCCTCCTCGAGCTGGGCGGCGAGTCGCAGGAGCGTCCCCTCGTCGTCGCGGCGGCCGACGAGCTGCACCGCGAGCGGCAGCCCCGAGGGAGTGAAGCCCGCGGGCACCGACGCTGCGGGCACCCCCAAGTGGTTCCACGGCACGCAGAAGGGATAGGTCCGCGTCATCCCCAGCAGCGTGCGCACCGCGCCCTTGCCGGCCCAGCGGCCGATCTCGATCGGGGGCTCGCCGGTGACCGGCGTGATCAGCACGTCGAAGTCGTTGAAGATCCGCAGCAGGCGGCGCGCGTCGCGCGGCTCGCGGCGGCGCGAGCGCCGCAGGAGCGGCCCGCCCTGCAGCCGGCCGAGGCGGACGATCCCCTGGGTGCGCTTCTCGAAGCGCTCGGGGTGGGGCGCGGAGCGCGCCGCGGCGGCGATCCCGTTCAGGTAGCGCGGCGCGAGGTTCATCCCGATGGCGCCCCAGTCGGGGTCGCAGCGCTCGACGCGGTGGCCGAGATCGCGCAGGAGCTGGGCCGTGCTCTCCACCGCGGCCGCGACCTCGTCGGCGACCTTCGGCGGGGCCATGATCAGCGGGGCCTTGGTGGAGTAGGCGATCCGCAGCGGCGTCGGGCGCGCCATCACGGCCTCCACGAAGCTGTGGCCCGGATCGGGCGGGATCGAGGGCGGGTTCGCGGCAACGTCGAGCCAGAGCGCGGTGTCGCGCACGGTGCGCGTCAGCGCGCCGAGAACGGAGAGCCCGTGCCAGTTGTCGCGGGCGGGCGCCAACGGGATCCGGTCGCGCTGCGGCTTGAGCCCGAACAGCCCGGTGAACGCCGCCGGGATCCGGATCGAGCCCGCCCCGTCGGACGCCGACGCGGCCGCGCAGAGCCCCGCGGCGAGCGCGGCCGCGGACCCGCCGCTCGAGCCGCCCGGGCTGCGGTTCGTATCCCAGGGGTTGCGCGTGACGCCGAAGGCGGAGCTCTCGGTGAACCCGTAGATCGTGAGCTCGGGCACGTTGGTCTTGCCGAGCACGATCGCGCCGGCCTGGCGCAGACGGCGCACGTGCTCGCTGTCGGCCGACGCGGGCCGGTCGAAGGCGGCCGAGCCGAAGGCCGTGACCTCGCCCTCGATGTCCTCGACGTCCTTGACCGCGATCGGCACGCCGCCGAGCGGCATCGCGGGGCCCTCGCCCGCCGCGATCCGGCGCTCGACCTCCTGCGCCTCGGCGAGCGCGCGCTCGGCGAACACGACCCGGTAGGCGTTCAGCTTCGGGTCGAGGCGCTCGATCCGCCCCAGGTAGAGCTCGACTAGCTCGGTCGGCGTGACCTCCCCGTTGCGGACGAGCCGCGCCTGCTCATACGCCCCCGCGAACGCGACGCTTTCGTCCATGCCAACCGCAGCCTAACCCCGCGCGCCGACGATCGCGCGCGGTCGCGGAGGCCCCGGGTCAGTTCGCCTGGCCGGTCGGCCGGATCAGCAGCTCGTTGATGTCGACGCGGTCGGGCTGGGTGAGCGCGAACATCACGGCGCGGGCGATGTCGTCGGCGGTGAGCGCCGCCTCGAGCTCGTCCGTGCGCTGGTCCCAGAACGGGGTGTCGACCATGCCCGGCTCGATCAGCGTGACGCGGATGCGGTCGTTCTTGTGCATCAGGCGCAGCTCGCGGCGCAGGGACTCGCCCATCCCGGTGACCGCCCACTTGGTCGAGGAATACAGCGAGCCCGGCATCTGGACGCGCCCGGCGACCGAGCTGGTCAGCAGGTAGTGGCCGGTGCCGCGCTCGAGGATGTGGGGGAGGGTGGCGCGGATCGTGTAGGCGGCGCCGAGCACGTTGGTGAGCACCATCGAGCGCCAGAACTCGGGCGTCTCCTCGAGGAAGCCGCGCTTGGCGCCGAACCCGGCGTTCACGAAGACGGCGTCGAACCTGCCGAACGCATCGAGCGTGGCGGCGGCGAGCGCTTCGCACTGGTCCCACTCGCTGACGTCGCAGCGGATGGCGCGCGCGACCCCCTCGCCGCCGAGCTCCTCGGCGAGCGCGCGCAGCTTGTCCTCGCTGCGGGCGGCGAGCGCGACCCGGTAGCCCTCCTCGACGGCGCGGCGCGCGGTCTGCGCGCCGATCCCGGTCGAGGCCCCTGTGATCAGCAGAACTGGTGAATCGGCCACGGCGGCGATGGTAGTGACCGCGCGCGCGGCCTGCTCAGGCGCGGGCGCGGAGCGCGTTCCCCTGGGGCTCCGGCAGCGGCGCGGGGGCGCCCAGATGGTTGCCCTGCCCGTAGTCGACGCCGAGCGCGCGCAGCGCCTCGACCGTGCGCCCGTCGCGGACGCGCTCGGCGATCGTGCGCTTGCCGAGCTGGTGGGCGACGCGCACCAGCGCCTCGACGACGGCGCGATCGGCCTCCTCGGCGGTGAGCGCGTCGATGAACTCGCCGTCGATCTTCAGGAAGTCGAAGTCCAGGTGCTTGAGGTAGTAGAACGAGGCGAAGCCCGCCCCGAAGTCGTCCAGCGCGAAACCGCAGCCCAGGTCCCTGAGCTCGGCGGCGAAGGCGCGCGCCTGCTCGATGTTCACGAGCGCCTCGCTCTCGGTCATCTCGATCACGAGCCCGCGGGGATCGGCGCCCGCCTCCTCGAGGCAGGCGGCGACCGTGTCCGCGAAGCCCGGCTGCGCGAGCGAGCTGGCGGCGACGTTCACGAAGAAGACGGGATCGGCGCCCGCGGCTTGGTGGCCGGCCAGCCGTTCGGCGGCGGCGTTGATCACCCAGCGGTCGATCTTGCCGATCAGGCCGAACCGCTCGGCGATGTAGAGGAACCGGTCGGGGGTGATCAGCTCGCCGTCGGAGTCGAGCATGCGCAGGAGCAACTCGTAGCGCGGGCGCGTGTCCCCGCCGGCGATCGGGACGATCGGCTGCGCGTGCAGGGTGAGGCGGTCGTCCCTGATCGCCTCGCGGATGCGCGTGACCCGGCCGGTCCGGCCGGCGTCGCCCGCGGCGGAGTCGCTGTGGTGGACCCGAACGCGGTCGCGGCCGGCCTGCTTGGCCGCGTACATCGCGAGGTCGGCGTGGGCGAGCAGCTCCTCGGGGGCGAGCTCCTCGTCACCGGCGGCGAAGGTCGCGACGCCGATGCTCGCGGTCACCCGCGCCCCGGCGGGGCTGCCGCTGCCGCGCATCCGCCCGGCGATCACGGCGCGTAGCTCGGTTGCCAGCCGCTCGGCCGCGTCGCGGTCGGTCGCGGGAAGCAGCACGCCGAACTCGTCCCCACCGAGGCGCGCGACGATGTCGGTCGCGCGCAGCCGGGTGCGCAGAACATCGGCCACCGTGGCGAGGATCTGGTCGCCGACCGCATGCCCGGCGGAGTCGTTGACCGGCTTGAACCGGTCGAGATCGAGCACGAGCACGGCCGACTCGCCCCCGTAGCGGCGCACGCGCGCGATCTCGCGAGCGATCTCGTCGACGAAGCGCCGCCGGTTGAGCAGGCCTGTGAGCGTGTCGTGGTCGGCGAGGAACTGGAGCTGGCCCTCCACCTGCTTGCGCTCGGTGATGTCCTGCGCCTGCAGGAGCGCGTGCAGCACCGCGCCGTCGGGGTCGCGGACGAGCGAGAGGCTGCAGGCGGTCCAGCGGGTCTGCTCGGCCCCGGCGCGCAGGCGGATCTCGCTCGTGAAGCTCGAGCGCTCGGCCGCGACGAGGCCGCGGACCGCCGTGGCCACGGTGTCGGCGTCCTCCGGGTGGACCACGGCGTCCCAGCGGCTGCCGATCAGCTTCTCGCGGGGCATCGCCACGAGCCGCGCCATGGCTTGGTTCGCGTCCTCGAAGGCGCCCAGGCGGTCGCCGTCCAGGCCGATGATCGCCATGCCCGCGCCCGAGTCCTCGAACGCCCGCCGGAAGCGCTCCTCGGCGGAGGCGAGGGCGCGCGCCGCCTCGCGCTCGCCCGTTACGTCGCGGGTCGTGCCGGCGATCAGCTTGCGCCCGCTGCGCGTCGTGATCGGCGCGCCCGAGACGGCGAGCACGGCCTGGCGCCCGTCGGGCCGCCGCACGCGCAGCTCGAACTCCGACATCGGCTCCTGCCCGGTGAGGATGCGGTGGACGATGTCGACGTCGTCGGGGTGGATGCGCGAGACGTACTCCTGCCTGGAGACCGGCTCGTCGCGCGGCTCGAGGCCGAAGTTGCGGAACTGCTGCTCGGTCCAGTCCACGTCGCCGGTCTCAGGGTCGACGGTCCAGCTCCCGACCCGCGCGATGCGCTGGGCCTCGCCCAGGTCCTCGCGCTCCCGGCGGAGCCGCTCGACCGCCCGCGAGCGCTCGGCGGTGAGGGCGGCGGCGAGCAGCGCGGTGGCCGCGAAGAGGGCCAGCACGACCTGCGCGGCGAGCACCTCGGCCCGGCTCGACGGGTCGTCGACGAGCGCGCTCTCCCCCGTGGCGATGCCGAGCGACGCGAACCCGCAGAGGATCGCGACCACCAGGCCGGTGTCGCTCCAGCCCAGGCGGATGGCCGCGACGGCGAGCAGCGGCACGACGATGGCGGGTTGGTCGAAGACGCCGCCCTCGCGCGTAAACAGCAAGAGGCCGAGCACGACCGTGCCCCCCAACACCAGGGCCCGCTCGAGGCGCGATGGGCTCTCGATCGCCGCGAAGGGCCGCGCCTCGCGGTCGGCCACCGCGAGGACGACCGGCGTGAGCGCGATTACGCCGAGGCCGCGGGCCGCCGTCAACTCCCCGAAGGAGCGGGTCCAGTCGGCCCCCTCGAATGCCAGCGCGGTCGCCGAGGCCAGCGCGCCGGCGGCGACGCCGAGGCCGGCGCCCCCGACGAGGAGCGCCGCTGTGCCGCGCAGCGTCGCCGGGCGCCAGCGCCGGCCGCCGATCAGCTCGATGGCGCCGACGCCGAACGTGGCGGCGATCAGATCGCCGGCGGCGAGCGCCGCCGCGACCCCGGGCGAGGCGCCCAGCGCCGCATAGGCGGCGAAGAGGCCTGCGGCGGCGGCGGCCAACATGGGGAGCCAGCGCTCGCGCGCGATCAGGAGGGCGCCCAGCAGCAGGCCCGACACGGGCCAGATCGCCGCGAGCTGGGAGGCGTCGTTGACGAACACCTCGCTTGCCCGCGCGACGACGAAGCACGCGATCGCGCTCGCGGCCGCAAGCGCGACCGCAGTCCCCCCACGAACGGATTGTGCGGACATGGAAGCTTCGATGATGGGCTTTCGGCCGCGGTTACGCATCCGGAAAAACCCGCGAGACCGCTCCGTATCCAGCCCGCGAGGCCACGTGCCCGGGCCCTAGAGGGGTCCCTGCGATAATCGAACCTCCCGGATGAACCCCGCACGCAAGCGACAGATCCGGCTCGTCGTGGCGCTCACCGCGGCCGTGCTTTTGGCGACGGCCCTCGTCTACACCTCGTTCAACGCCTCGAGCGAGGCCAAATCGCCCTCGGAGCTCCTCTCCGGGGCCGTCGGCGACGGGACCTACGAGGTCTACGGCAAGGTCGTGCCGGGCTCGATCAAGCGGAACGGCGCCGACATGACGTTCGAGATCGCCGACCGCGAGAACCCGTCGGTGAAGCTCCCGGTCGAGTACACCGGCCAGGTCCCCGACCCGTTCCGCGACGGCCGCGAGGTGATCGTCACCGGCCGCCTCGTCGACGGCACCCTCGTCGCCGAGAAGGACCGCCTGATCACGAAGTGTCCCTCCAAGTTCGCCGCCGAGGCGGAGGAGGACCCCGAGCACGTGATCATCGACGAGTCGCTCGACGGGTCGTGAGGCCCGGCCGGCGCTGATGGCTGGGCTCGGGCTGGCGTGCCTCATCGCCGCGCTCTGCGCGTTCGGCTACGCGGCCGTAGCGGCCTTCCACGGAGCCCGGACCGGTGATCGGCGCTGGGTCGACTCGAGCCGCCGCTCGATCTACGCCGCCGCGGGGCTGCTCTCCGTCTGCGTGGTGGTGGTCGAGTCCGCGTTCGCGCGCTCGGACTTCTCCTTCGAGCTCGTCGCGCTGCACTCCTCGACGACCACGCCCACCCTCTACAAGCTGACCGCGCTGTGGGGGAGCCAGGCCGGCTCGCTGCTTCTCTGGGCGTTCGTGCTCTCGGTCGCGGCCAGCGCGGTCCTGTTCGCGACCCGCCACCGGCACCGCGAGGTGGCGCCGTACGCGACCGCGGTGCTCGGCGGGCTCGGCGTGTTCTTCACGGGGTTGATGCTGTTCGCCGACGGGGCGAACCCGTTCGCCCAGCTCGACCCGGCGCCGGCCGAAGGCAATGGGCTCAACCCGCTGTTGCGTCACCCGGCGATGGCCATCCACCCGCCGATGCTGTACTCGGGCTACGTCCTGTTCTCGATCCCGTTCGCGTTCGCGATCGGGGCGCTGATCACGCGCCGGCTCGACGCGAGCTGGATCCGCTCGACCCGGCGGTTCGCGCTGCTCGCCTGGATCTTCCTCTCGATCGGGATCATGCTCGGCGCCCGTTGGAGCTACTCGGAGCTCGGCTGGGGCGGCTACTGGGGTTGGGACGCGGTCGAGAACGCCTCGCTGATGCCGTGGCTCACCGGCACCGCGTTCCTGCACTCGATCATGGTCCAGGAGCGCCGCGGGATGCTGAAGGTCTGGAACGTCTCGCTGATCGTGGGCACGTTTGCGCTCTGCCTGCTCGGCACGTTCCTCGTGCGCTCGGGGATCCTCGAGTCGATTCATGCCTTCGGCGAGTCGACGGTGGGCACGCCCCTGCTCATCCTGGTCGCGGCGGTGCTGATCGGCTCGACGGCGCTGATCGTCTCGCGCCTCGACGATCTGCGCTCGGCGCGGCGGATCGAGTCGCTGGCCTCGCGCGAGGCGGTGTTCCTGGTCAACAACCTGCTGCTCGTCGGCCTCGCGCTCGTGATCTGGTGGGGCACGTTCTTCCCGCTGATCTCCGAGGCGCTCACGGGCACGCGCTCCTCGCTCGCCGCGCCGTGGTTCGCCGACTACACGACGCCGCTCGCGATCCTGCTCGTGCTGTTCACCGGGATCGGCCCGCTGCTCGCCTGGCGCAAGATCTCGGCGGGCGCCGCGCTGCGGATCTTCGCGTGGCCGCTGGGCGTGACCGTGGCGGTCGCTGCGCTCTTGGTGGCGTTCACTGACGCCGCCGGCGAGCCGTGGGCGCTTGCGATGTTCTGCGTCGCGGCGTTCGCGCTCACCGGGCTTGCGCAGGAGTTCGCGCGCGGCGCGGCGGGCCTGCGCGCGCTGAACGGCGGCTCCTACGTCAGCGCGCTCGGGCGGCTCATGGGGCGCAACCGGCGCCGCTACGGCGGCTACATCGTCCACGCCGGGATCGCGATCCTGTTCATCGCCGTCGCCGCGTCGTCGAGCTTCCAGACGAGCCGCGACGTGCGGCTGATGCCCGGCGACACAGTCGAGGTCGAGGACTACACGATCACCTACGCGGAGCCCTCGGCGGACATCGACCCCGAGGAGCAGAAGCTCACCTTCGCGGCGCGCCTGGACGTCGAGCGGGACGGCAAGAGCTTCTCGCTCAGCCCGTCGCGCAACTACTACTCGGGCAACACCGGCGACCCGTCGGCGGGGCCGATTCGCTCGTTCTTCGAGGGCGAGGCGACGAGCGAGGTCGGGCGGCGCGAGGGTGCGAGCGAGGACCTGTGGACGGCGATGCAGCCCGACCTGGAGCCGCTCGACCCGCTGATCGCGGCGGTCGATCGACGGCTCCTTCGCCGCCTTCCGGAGATCGGGCCCGAGGGGCCGACTCCCGAGCAGATCGAGCAGATGCGCGAGTTCGCGAACGCGCAGGGCGACGCGATCGAGCGGCTCGCTGCGCTGTACGTGGCGAACCCGCTGCCCGTGACCTTCCGCATCAACGTGAACCCGTTCGTGATCTGGCTCTGGGTCGGTGGCCTGGTGGCCGTGGCCGGTGCGCTGATCGCGGCCTGGCCCGCCCCGGCGGCGCGCCGCAGGCGCGTCAGCGATGTGTACGCCGCGCGGCTCGCCAAGGAGCTCGGCCGCGCCTAGCGGGCGCCCCGCATGGAGATCGTCCTCGCCCTGATCGTCGTGGCGGCGCTGGCCTGGTTCGTGGCGCGCCCGCTGCTGCCGGGCGCCGGCCGGAGCGTGGCAACCGAGGATCCGCGCATCGCGGACCTCGAGGCGCGCAAGGAGGCCAAGTACCGCGAGATCCGGGACGCGGAGATCGACCGCGAGCAGGGCAAACTGAGCCCGAAGGACTGGGCGCGGGTCGACGCCGAGCTGCGCCGGGAGGCGATCGAGATCCTCAAGGAGCTCGACCGGGTCCGCGGCGAGCGCACGGGCGAGTGACGGGCGCGGCCCTCCCGCCCTCTACACTGCAGGCGCGATGGAACTGATCCTGTCGATCCTGCAGGTCTTCATCTCGGTCGTGCTGATCTTCCTGGTGCTCCTGCACTCCGGGAAGGACTCCGGGCTCTCCGGCGCGTTCGGGATCGGCCAGACAGGGAGCTCGTTCGGCGGCGGCTCGCTCGTCGAGCGCAACCTGGACCGCTGGACGATCTTCTTCGCGATCGTGTTCGCGCTCAACACGATCGTCTTGCTCAAGCTTTAGAGGCCTAGCCATGAGAGCGCTCCGCCCCCGAGCCGCGCTCGGGGCGGCATGCGCCGTACTCGGGGTGGCGCTCGGCGCATGCAGCGACGACGACGTGCGCACCGCGGTGCGCGGCGAGGGCGAGCCGGGCGAGGGCGGAACGCTCGTCTGGGCCGTTGGCGAGCCGGTGGCGGGCGTCGATCCGCTGGCCGCGGACTCGCCGACGGAGCAGCTCGTCACCAGACAGGTGCACGAGCCGCTGGTCGCGCAGTACGACGCGCCGTTCGGCGAACCGGCTGACGTGGCCGGGCTCGCGCTGGCCGTGCGCCCCCGGGCGGGCGGAACGCGCTGGGATGTGCGCCTGCGCACCGGCGTGCGCTTCCACGACGGCTCGCCGCTCAACGGCGCCGCGGTGCTCGCCAATGCCCGCCGGTGGCTCGCAACCGAGACGGGGCGCCAGCTGCTCCCGGGCCTCGTCGCGGCGGACTCGCCGCGCCCCGACCTCGTGCGCCTCTTCTTCGCGGAGCCGCGGGCGGACGTGCCCGAGCTGCTCGGCGCGGCGGAGCTCGGCATCGTCGCGCCGGACGCGCTCCGCACGCGTCCTGACGGCGAGACGCAGCTCGGCACGCAGCTCGCAACCGGCAGCGGGCCGTTCGAGCTGCGCGAGCGCAGCGCCAACCGGCTGCTGCTCGCCCACAACACGGAGTGGTGGGGCAGCGACCGGGACCTGGGCCCCGCCCTCGACCAGGTCGAGTTCCGCCTGATCGAGCCCGCGGCGGCGCGCCTGCGGGCGTTGCGCGCCGGCGAGGTGCGGGTTGCGAGCGGCCTCACCCGCGCGCAGGCGCGAGCCGCGGCCGCCGACCCGCTGATCGCCGCCGTTCCCCAGGCCGGGGGCGGGTGGATCGCGTACGAGCGCTCGGTGCGCGGGCTGGGGCGGGCCGATGAGGTGCCGTCGCTTGCCGGGGCGTGGCTCGCGACGCTGGCGAATTAGGCGCTACGCGCCTTGGCTCGGTCGCGGCCCGGGCGCAGGCTCGCCGTCCCCAGGAAGCTCACGAGCACCGTCACGCTGCGCGCCCGGCGGAGACGGCCGCGCAGCGGGATGCGCTTGCGGAAGCGGCCGCTGCGGTTCACGCGCGTCCAGGCCGTGCGCTGCCGGCCGGCGGTGCGGTAGACGACGAGCAGGCGCCTCCCGGCCGCGCTCCGGCCCGCCCGCCCGCGGACGACGAGCCGCGTCCGGGCCTTGCCGCGGACCAGGCGGGCCCTGCTGATGTGCACGCGGGCCTTGGGCGGGCGCGACTTGTCCACGGGCTGGGCGGGATCGGGATCCTGGGTCCCGGGGGCGGCGGGGGCGCGGACGAGCAGGCCGAAGTGGCGGGTCGCGTCGAGCGGCCGGAAGGCGTCGCCCCAGAAGCCGTAGGCGGGGTGGGCCGCGTTGTGCGTCTCGGCGAGGTCGCGAACGTAGGCCACGGTCTCCGCCGGCGTCATGCCCGAGCAGGGCCCGGGTGTGCCCGCCTCGCCCCGGCAGAGCGCCACGACGCCGGCGACGTGGGGGGTCGCCATGCTCGTGCCGGTCATCGTCGCGTAGCCGTCGGGCGCGGTCGAAAACACGCAGACCCCAGGGGCGGCGACGGTGTGCGCGGCGCCGGCGGCGGTCACGGCGTAGTTGGAGAAGCTCGCGACCTTGTCGTCGGTCTCCTTCTCGCGGCAGGTCCGCCCGGCCGCCCCGGGTTTGCCGTCACCGTCGGCGACCGCCGTGACCGTGAGCACCTCCGGGTAGGCGGCTGGGGTGCGCGGCTTGTCGGGGTGGTCGAAGGCCTCGCTCAGGTTGCCCGCCGAGACGACGTAGGTGACGCCCGCCGCGGTCGAGGCGCAGATCGCGCGGTGCTCGGGATCGGTCGTGGTGGCGCAGGTCCGCACGGGCGGGCCGTAGCCGGAGAGGCTCATGTTCGCGACCTTGATGCCGAGGGCCGCGGCGTTGGCGGTCACCCAGTCGATCCCGCACAGGATCGTGCTGAGCTTGCCCTTGCCCTGCCCGTCGAGGACCTTGACTGCGTAGACCTTGGTTCCGGGCGCAACGCCCACGACCCCGTCGCCGTCGTTGCGCGCGGCGATCGTGCCGGCGACGTGCGTGCCGTGGCCAGCGTCGTCGGCAGGGGGAGCCCCGGGCGTGATGCAGTTGGGCCCGCGGGCGACGGTGAGGTCGGGGTGATCCAGGTCGATTCCCGTATCGAGCACGGCGACCGCCCCGGCGCTCGCCCGGCGGACGGTCCCCGCCTGCGCGGCCAGGATGCGCCGTACCCCGGCGGGAGCGAAGTCCCCCTTCGCGAGCGCGGCGGTGGTGGCCCAGACCGGGCGGTCGGGGGTCACCGCGGCGATCTCCTCGTCCGCGCGCAGCTCGCGGACCTGCTCGGGCGTGAGCTCGGCCGCGAACCCCTCGACCGCGTGCCGGTAGCGCCGCTCGGCCTCGAACCCAAGCTCGTCGGCGCGCTCCTCGGTCTCGGTCCCGACCGCACCCGCCGAGTCGTCGTAGACCACGACGTAGGAGTGGCTCGGCCCCTCGGCGCGGACGGCGGCGGGGGAGAGGCCGCCCACAGCCAGGCCCAGCGCCACCCACAGGGCGAACGCAGGGGCGCGCAGCGAAGGGAACGATCGGACCATCGCTTCCCCATCGACGCCGGGCACCTCAGTCTGGACCGCGGGCCCCCAAACGTGGGCCATCCGGCCAGCGAGAAGGGGGCCGGGCGCGCCGAGATAGGGCGCTTGTCCCCGCCTCTACCGGGAGAACTGCGCGAATTCAACCGCCAACGGAAAGACCGGGGGCGCCCATGGCGCCCCCGGTCTCGGAGTGCGGCTGAGAGGAGTCGAACCTCCACGGCCCTCGCGGGCCACAAGGCCCTCAACCTTGCGCGTCTACCAGTTCCGCCACAGCCGCTTGGCGGCCTGATTGTAGTGGCCTGGGACGGGCGCCTTGCGTCCGTCCGACGGGACCTCTACTCTACGAACATGTGTTCGTAGGGCACGGCGATCAGCCGGCTCCCGAAACCGAAAGCGAGTGTAGGAGCCTCTCATGGACCTGACCAAGCGCCAGCAGGAGATCTTCGAGTTCATCCGCAAGTACGCGGAGAAGACCGGCTATCCCCCCACGGTGCGGGAGATCGGCAAGGCCGTGGGGCTGCACTCGTCCTCCACCGTGCACGCGCACCTCTCCAACCTGGAGAAGATCGGCTTGCTGCGGCGCGATCCGACGAAGCCGCGCGCGATCGAGCTCCTGGTCGACAAGGCGCGCCAGGCGATGCGCGGGCAGGGCCTGCCGCTCGTCGGCCAGGTCGCCGCGGGTACGCCGATCCTCGCCGAGGAGCACATCGAGGAGTACCTGCAGGTGCCCGAGGTGATTGGCGGGGAGGAGGGCGACTACGTGCTGCGCGTCAAGGGCGACTCGATGAAGAACGCCGGCATCCTCGACGGGGACTACGTCGTGGTACAGCAGACGGAGGATGCGCGCGACGGCGAGATCGTGGTCGCGCTGATCGAGGACGAGGCGACCGTCAAGCGCTTCTACCGGGAGCCCGACGGGATCCGGCTGCAGCCCGAGAACGACGCGTACGAGCCGATCAAGACCACCGAGGCGACGATCCTCGGCAAGGTCGTGGGCGTGTTCAGGAGCGTGAGATGAGCCCGGCGCTGCTGCAGACGGGCGCGACGGTGCGCGTGCGCGCGAGCTGCGCGGGCGCGGCCCGGCGCGACCCGCACCGGCTCTTCGACCCGGATCGTCCCACGCTCGAGGAGGTGGTCAACCGGGCCTGGGAGGACCTGGTCGATACCGGCAGCGCGCGGTGCATCGTCTGCGGCGGCGAGATGCTCGTGTCCGGCTGCGAGTCCTGTGGGTCGCAGCTGACCTGACGGGCGCTGGGTTCGGGGAGCGGCGGACGCAAGGGTTGTTGCCGTGAGCGCTCGGGGGCCCGGCCGACCGGACACGGCGGCGATCAGGGCCTAAGATCAGCTGGTGTAGACCGTGCGTTCGCGGGAGGTGATGCCTCTCGAGGAAAGTCCGGACACCGCAGGGCAGGACGGTCGGTAACGCCGACCCGGGGAAACCCGAGGGAAAGTGGCACAGAGACTAGACCGCCGATGGCGCGCTTCCGGCAAGGCTTCGGGAGCGAAGCCGGGCACGGCTTTCGAGCCGGGCTTGCTGGAGGCGCGCACAGGCAAGGGTGAAACGGTGCGGTAAGAGCGCACCAGCGTCGCGGTGACGCGGCGGCTGGCTAAACCCCGTCCGGTGCAAGCCCAAACAGGATCGATGACCCGGCCCGGCGAGATCCAGGTAGGGCGCAGGCCGCCTCAGGCGGCCCTCCGGCTTCGGCCGGAGAGATAGATGAACGCACTCGACAGAATCCGGCTTACAGGTCTGCTACGGATGGCCCCGCTTCGGCGGGGCCATCTATTTGCGGGAGTTTGCGGGAACCCTCTGCGCGAACCCCCGCGCTGCGGTCTCGCTCCAATCGTCCCCGCCCCCGCGCGTTCAGCCCACGTTGCCGCTTTCCGGCAACCACGGCTGAACGACGGGGGCCCGCCCCAGCCCGTTCAGCCCACGTTGCCGCTTTCCGGCAACCACGGCTGAACGAAGCGGGCCCGCCCCCCGCGTTCAGCCCACGTTGCCGGATTCCGGCAACCACGGCTGAACGGGGGCGTGGCGAATATCCGCTAGTTGCGTGCGTTTTCTAAGCGCCGCTAACAAAACGCAAACTTCTGCCTGATCTTCTGCTAGTGTCCCGCCGTCGCTTAATCCCCGCCACATATTCGCGGGGAGTGGGGAACCCACTCGTCGGCCCAGGTGGCCGGCACGGGGCGAATCGCGGCAGAGCCGCGTAGCGCGATCTCGTTAGCGCGAGCCCGACAGCTAACCCCGCCAGCGAGAGACGAGATATGCACGACGACTTCAGTTCAGCGAGGAGAGGCGAGCGCAGGAGCCGTTTCGACGGCGCCCGCACCGACCGCGCCGCCGGGGTGGATCCCAGGCCCGATCGGTTCGCGTTCTGGGCTGTCTGCTTGGCGCTGATCGCGATGCTGGCCGGCGCCGCGAGCGCCGACGGCTCGAACGGCGGCATCGGCGCGGGCGGCGACGACGGCAGTCGCAAGGCCACCAAGCGCCAGGCGGTCCATCAGCGCTACGCGCCGATCTACGACGGCTTCCGGAAGAAGGACAAGCGCTGGGCCCGCCGGACGAGCAAGTGCGAGTCGGGTCACAACCCGAGGGCCGTGAGCCCGGGCAAGAAGAAGAGCCAGAGGCACTGGGGCGCGTTCCAGTTCAAGCTTTCGACGTGGCGCTCCGCTCCGAAGTCCCCGGGCGGCAATCCGATCCGGTTCACGTGGAAGACCCAGGCGGTCGTCGCCGTGCTGCTCCGCAAGAAGGCCAAGCGCAAGGGCTGGCCGAACCCCTGGCCTACCTGCGGTTAGCGCTGAGCTTCGCGCTCCCTTAACCCCTCATCCGATTCCCTCCGAAACCGAAGCCCGCCGCGCAAAGCGACGGGCTTCAGCGCTTCTTGGGGATATGGGGGTTATGGGGGTATGAGGGATTCGGGGGAAAGGGGGTCCCATCGGGTGGCCCACAACCCCGGAGGGTTGAGGGCTAACTAATAGATTAGGAATTACGCCGCGGCTGGCAAGACCGAAGGATCGGTTTGGTCCTGCGGCAGCGCCGCGGCGTTGGCGATAAGGCTCTGGAAGTCGTTCAGGGACGCGTGCGCGACCGCCTCGAGGATCTCCTCGTCGGTCCAGCCGGCTTCGCGCGCCTCCTCGGCTAGGTGGGCGGACGGGCGGCTGTCGGCCTCGACCAGCTCCTTGAGGAAGGCGAGCAGCGCCGCCTCGCGCGGATCGCTCGAGGTGAACGAACGCGCGCGGGAGATCTCGTCCAGGCCGAGCCCGACCTCCCGGGCAGCGCGTGCGTGCTGCGCGATCGAGTACGTGTCGCCGCGGCGCTCCGCGATCGCGAGCGCGATGCGCGCGCGGGTGCGGCGGGGCAGGGCGCCGCGACGAAGCTCATGGCGGGCCCGCGCGTAGGCGCGCAGCGCCGCCGGTGCCCCCGCGAGAACGCCGAGGAACTTCGGTATGTCGCCCGTCCGCGCGACCCCCTCGAGGATCTTCGCGCTGCCCTCGGGCGCCGTGAGCGTGTCGTGGATGTCAAATCGGCTGTAGTCGGTCTTGATGGTCACTGCCCGTACACCTCCGGGGGCTCCCTGCCTTTACCTGCCCTTTATCGATCCATTACTTTACCTTTAGCAGGTTACTTACGCATCGTAAGTTTATAGCACGGCCGAAGCCTCCGGGCGCGCTCGAGCGCCCCCTTCTGGCCCCCAGAGACAGCACCGGTTCGCGAGCGCCCGCAGCCCCGGTTAATGTTCCCCAGCACTGCGCCTGCGGTCGACCCTGGAGGATCTGATGGCCGAAACCGAGCAACGGAAGACCACCGCCGAGGACGTTCTCCGGATCGTCGAGGAGAAGGGCATCCGGTTCATTCGGCTCTGGTTCACCGACATCCTCGGGCAGCTGAAGAGCTTCTCGATCAACTCGGCCGAGCTCGAGGACGCCTTCGACGGCGGGATGGGCTTCGACGGCTCGTCGATCACCGGGTTCAACCCGATCGAGGAGTCGGACATGATCGCGATGCCCGACCCGAGCACCTTCGCGATCCTGCCCTGGCGGCCGGAGGAGAACGGCGTCGGCCGGCTGTTCTGCGACATCCAGGTGCCGGGCGGCGCGCCCTACGAGGGCGACCCGCGCTGGATCATGCGCCGGGCCCTCAAGCGCGCCGAGGAGATGGGCTTCGATGACTTCTTCATCGGGCCCGAGCTCGAGTTCTTCTACTTCAAGTCAGAGCGGCCACAGAACGGCGTCCCCGAGGTCCTCGACGAGGGCGGCTACTTCGACCTCACGACGCTCGACGCCGGCTCGGATGTGCGCCGCGACACCGTGCTCGCGCTCGAGCAGCTCGGCATCCACGTCGAGTACACGCACCACGAGGTCGGCCCGTCCCAGCACGAGGTCGATATGCGCTACAAGAGCGCGCTCGAGATGTCGGACGACTGCATGACGTACCGCATCGTCGTCAAGGAGTACGCCATGCGGTACGGCTGGCACGCGACCTTCATGCCGAAGCCGCTGTTCGGCGAGAACGGCTCGGGGATGCACGTCCACCAGTCGCTGTGGCGCGACGGCAAGAACGCGTTCTTCGACCCCGACGATCAGTACTACCTCTCCGACGTGGCGAAGGCGTTCATCGCCGGCCAGCTCCGCCACGCGCGCGAGATCGCACCGCTCTTCGCGCAGTGGGTGAACTCCTACAAGCGGCTCGTCCCGGGCTACGAGGCGCCGGTGTACCTGGCGTGGTCGCGCCGCAACCGCTCGGCGCTGATCCGCGTCCCGCTGTACCACCCCGGCAAGGAGGCCGCGACCCGCGTCGAGTTGCGCTGCCCCGACCCGGCGTGCAACCCCTACCTCTGCTTCGCGGCCATGCTGCACGCCGGCCTCGAGGGCATCGAGCGCGGCTACGAGCTGCCCGAGCCGATGGAGCAGAACCTCTACCACCTGAGCCCGGAGGAGCGCATCCAGCGCGGGATCGAGCAGCTGCCGGACTCGCTGGGCGAGGCGATCGAGATCGCCGCCGAGTCGGAGCTCGTGCTGCGCATCCTGGGCGAGCACACTTTCAAGCGCTTCATCGAGATCAAGCGCGAGGAGTGGGAGGAGTACCGCGCGCAGGTCACCCCCTGGGAGATCGAGCGCTACCTCCCGATCCTCTGATCGCGCCGTGAGCGCCGAGCGCTTCCCGTCCCTGCTCATGCGGCTGACGGGCCTCGCGCTCGCGGCCGGCGCCCTCGCGCTCTACATCGACGGCGGCTGGAGCATCCTCGCGCTCGTCCTGCTGCTGCTCGCGCCCGACGTCAGCATCGCGGGCTACGCGCTCGGCCCGCGCGCGGGGGCGGTCATCTACAACCTCGGCCACGCGCTGCCCGCGGCGCTCGCCCTCGCGGCGATCGGCGTCCTCGCCGAGTCGAGCGTCGCCGTGCAGGTGGGGCTCGCCTGGACCGCGCACATCGGCGTCGACTGGCTGGCCGGGTACGGGTTCAAGTACCCAGGCGACTTCAAGCACACCCACATGCAGCGCGTCTGATGGGTTCGGGCGGGCGTGCTGCGGGTAGCGAGGGCGCGATGGCGACCCTCGACGTGGTCCGCGTCTTCACCGCGGCCGACGGCTCCGCGGGCAACCCGCTGGGCGTGTTCCTGCGCGGCGCCGAGGTCCCCGAGGACGCCCGCCAGCGCGTGGCGGCGGACCTGGGGTTCTCGGAGACCGTGTTCGTCGACGATTGGGGCGAGGCCCGATTGCGCATCTTCACGCCCGCGACCGAGCTGCCGCTCGCCGGCCATCCGCTCGTGGGAACCGCGTGGCTGCTCGCCCGCGAGGGGATGCCCGCGTCGGTCCTGCGCCCGCCGGCGGGGGAGGTGCCCGTGCGCACGGAGGCCGAGATGACCTTCGTGAGGGCGCGCGCCGCGTGGTGCCCGCCCTTCGAATTCGTCGAGTACGGCTCGCGGGAGGAGGTCGGCGCGCTCACCGGCCCGCCGGAGGGCATCGGCCTCGCCTACTGCTGGGCCTGGGAGGACCGGGACGCGGGGCGCGTGCGCGCCCGCTCGTTCGTGACCGAGGTGGGCGTCGCCGAGGACGAGGCGACGGGTTCGGCGGCGCTCCCGCTCGCCGTGCGGCTCGGCCGCGCGATCGAGGTCCGCCAGGGCGTGGGCTCCGACCTGTTCGCGCGGCCGCTCGAGGACGACTGGGGCGAGGTCGGCGGCCGCGTCGCGCACGTCGAGCGCCGCCAGTACGTGGTCCCGCGGTAGCGGCCCCGCGCCGGCACCCGGCCCGCCTCCAGAAGGCCGAGTGCGATTTCGTTGCGCATAGCGACCCTTTTGCACGCTCGGCGCGTTGGGGCCCGGGGCGGGGGTGTGGCTCAGGCGGTGAGCTGCTCGCGCAGCTCAGCCGGCGAGGTCACCGGCGCGCGGCAGGCGAACCCCTCGCACACGTAGGCGGCAGCCGTGCCGTCGACGGCGCGCCGCTCGCGCATCAGCGGTGGCGTCGCGGTTCCCTCGAGGCCGCCCGCAAGAACGAGGTGCGGGCGGGGCTCAGCGCGCACGGCCGCGGCGAGCTCGGCTAGGGCGTCGCGGTCGGCCCCGGCCGGGGCGACCAGCGCCACCTCGCGCACGGTCGCGAAGTGGAAGTCGAGGGCGCGCAATAGATGCGCGACCGCCTGCGGGTGCTGGGCGGCGAGGCGGTGGAAGAGGCGGAAGACCGAGACGGCGTGGCGCTCGTACTCATGCTCGCCGGTGAGCGCGCTCAACCGAAGCAGCCCGTAGGCGGCGGCCGAGTTCCCGGATGGGATCGGGTGGTCGTCCAGGTCCTTGCGGCGGGCGATCGGGGCCTCCGCGTCGCTCGCGGTCGTGAAGAAGCCGCCGCGCTCGCGGTCGGCGAAGCGCGCGATCATCGCGTCCGCGGTCTGTTGAGCCGCCTCGAACCAGCGCTCCTCGAAGCTCGCCTCGTACAGCGCAAGCAGCGCCTCGACCGTGTACGCGTAGTCTTCGAGGTAGGCCGGGATCCGGGCCTGGCCCTCCTTCCAGGTGCGCATGAGCGCCCCGTCGCCCGCCCGCAGCTGAGACCAGACGAACTCGGCGCCCGCGAGCGCGGCGTCGAGGTAGTCGCGGCGGCCCAGCACGGCGCCGGCGTCGGCGAGCGCGGCGATCGCGAGCGCGTTCCACGAGCAGATCCGCTTGTCGTCCAGCCCCGGCCAGACGCGCCCCGCGCGCACCTCATAGAGCGCCTCGCGGGCCCGCGCGAGCGCGGCGGGCGGTTCCGCGCCTGGGCCGGCCGCGACGTGCAGCACGTTGCGGCCCTCGAAGTTGCCCTGTTCGGTGACACCCCACCAGGCGAGCAGCTCGTCGGCCGCGTCGGCAAGGCCGGCGTCGGCGAGCGCCGCCCGGAGCTCGGCGGCGGTCCAGGTGTAGAAGCGGCCCTCCTCGCCCTCGGAGTCGGCGTCGAGGGCCGAGTAGAACCCGCCCTCCGGCCCGCGCATCTCGCGCAGGATCCAGTCGAGCGTGCGCTCGCAGACCTCGCGCCAGGCCGCGTTGCCGGTGGCCTGCCAGCCGTGCAGGTACGCGCGGGCGAGCAGCGCGTTGTCGTAGAGCATCTTCTCGAAGTGGGGGACGAGCCAGTGGCGGTCGACCGCGTAGCGGGCGAAGCCGCCGCCGATCTGGTCGTGGATGCCGCCGCGCGCCATCGCGTCGAGCGTGGTGGTCACGATTTCGCGCTCGCCGCGCGCGAGCAGGAACTCGAGCGCGGAGGCCGGCGGGAACTTGGGCGCGCCGCCGAAGCCGCCGTGTTCGCGGTCGGCCTGGGCGAGCAGCGCCTGCGTCGCGGCCTCGAGCTCGGCGGGCGAGGGGTCCTCCGGCGAGGGCTCGATCCGCGCGACCGCGCCGAGCTGGTCGCGGATGCGCTCGGCGGCCGCGGCGATGCGGTCGCGGCGGTTGCGCCAGGACTCGGTGACCGCCTCCATGACCATGCGGAAGCTGGGCATCCCGTGCCGCGGCTCGGGCGGGAAGTACGTGCCCCCATAGAACGGCGTGCCGTCGGGGTCGAGGAAGACGGTCAACGGCCAGCCGCCCTGGCCGGTGATCGACTGCACGGCCTCCAGGTAGACCGCGTCGACGTCCGGGCGCTCCTCGCGGTCGACCTTCACGCACACGAAGTGCTCGTTCATGTAGGCCGCCGTCTCCGCGTCCTCGAACGACTCGCGCTCCATGACGTGGCACCAGTGGCAGGACGAGTAGCCGATCGAGAGCAGGATCGGCCGGTCCTCGGCCCGGGCTCGCTCCAGCGCCTCGGGGCCCCACGGGTACCAGTCGACGGGGTTGTCCTTGTGCTGGAGGAGGTAGGGACTCGTCTCTTGGGCCAGGCGGTTGGCCATCGTCACCGAGGCTACCCCTCCGCGCTCCCGGCTACGCAGGCGACGGTTGGAAATCTCACCCGGGCGCCGCTCGGCGCGGGCCATAGCGTCGTCACGGTGACCACCCGCGCGCCATCCCGGCGCGGGGAGAGGAGGATGCGCAATGACGACTACGGCCGCCGACTACGACGCGATCAAGCGCAAGCAGCGAGCGGTCTGGGGGAGCGGCGACTACGCCTCGATCGCGACGCTGATCGTGCCGATCGCCGAGGATCTCTGCGACCGCGCCCGCCTGCGCGCCGACGAGCGCGTGCTTGACGTCGCCTGCGGCACTGGGAACGCCGCGATCGCGGCCGCGCGCCGGGGCTGCCGCGTGACCGGGCTGGACTACGTGCCGGCGCTCCTGGAGCGGGCCGCCGAGCGCTCGCGGACCGAGGGTGTCGAGTTCGACCTCGTCGAGGGCGACGCCGAGGCGCTGCCGTTCGGCGACGACGAGTTCGACGCGGTGGTCTCGGTCGTGGGCGTGATGTTCGCTCCCAACCAGGGGGCCGCGGCGCGGGAGCTCGCGCGGGTCTGCCGCGCCGGAGGCAAGATCGTCCTGGCGAGCTGGACGCCGGACGGGTTCATCGGCGACCTCTTCAAGTTGGTCGGCAGCTACCTGCCGCCTCCCCCGAACCTCTCGCCGCCGGCGCTCTGGGGGACGCGCCAGCGGCTCGTCGAGCTGTTCAGCGGCGAGGTGCGCTCGCTGGATACCGAGCGGCGCGTCTTCCGCTTCCAGGCGCCCAGCGCCGCCGCCCTCGCTGACCTCTTCCTCACCCGCTATGGGCCGACGCTCAAGGCGTGGGAGGCGCAGGACGACCGCGGCCGCGAGGCGTTCCGCGAGGACTTCATCGCGCTGATCGCGCGCTACGACGACGACGAGCCGGGATCGGTGTGCGTGGCCTCGGACTACCTCGAGGCGATCGCCGTCCGCTAGGCCGGCGTGACCTTCTTCCAGATCGCGGCGAGCGCGTCCAGCTCCTCGTCGGAGAGGTGATCGAGGAAGTGGCGGCGGACGCCCTCCAGGTGCGCCGGGCGCGCGGCCTCGAGCTTCGCGCGGCCCTTGTCGGTGAGCACGGCGTGCCACCCGCGGGCGTCATCGGGGCAGCGGGCGCGCTGCACCAGGCCCTGGCGCTCGAGGCGGTCGACGAGGCGGGTCAGGCCGCTGCGGCTGAGCAGGAGCGCGTTCGCGAGCTCGCCCATGCGCAGCCGGTTCTCGGGCGCGTCCGCGAGCGCGATCAAGACCTCGTAGGAGGTGAGGGGGAGGTTGTGGTCGCGGATCAGCTCGGCGTCCAGGCTCCCGACGAGCTCGCGGTAGGCGCGGAGCATGCCGCGCCAGGCGGCGAGCTCCCTGCTATCGAGCTGCGCTGTGCGGGTATCGGCCCGGGTGGACACGTCTCAAGACTACCGGTAAAGAGCGATGTAGTTGCACAATCAATTACTTTGCAAGTATAGTTGAGTGCACAACTACCCCACCCGAGCACGCACCGAAACGAGGTCTCCATCCAGATGAAGCTGAACGGCATCCACCACATCACCGCGATCACCGCCGACGCGCAGCGCAACATCGACTTCTACGCGGGCGTACTCGGGCTGCGCCTAGTGAAGAAGAGCGTCAACCAGGACGAGCCCAGCGTCTACCACCTCTTCTACGCTGACGAGCAGGGCTCGCCGGGCGCCGACATGACCTTCTTCGAGTTCCCGTACGCGGCGCCGGGCCGCCCGGGGGCGGGCATGATCCACCGGATCACCTGGCGCGTCGCGTCGACCGACGCCTTCGGCTTCTGGGAGCGGCGGCTCGCCGAGGCCGGCGTGCAGGCCGAGGCCACGGACGAGTACCTGCGCTTCAGCGACCCCGAGGGCCTCGCGCACGAGTTCGTGGTCGCCGACGTGCCCGACCAGCCGCTGATCGCAGACCACCCGGAGGTCCCGCGCGAGTTCGCGATCCAGGGATTCCACGGGGTGCGCGCGTACGCGTTCGACCCCGAGCGCAGCAAGCGGTTCTTCGAGGAAACCCTGGGCTTCGAGCCGAACGGCGACGGCTGGGAGGTGCGCGGCGCGACCCGCGGCGGCCTCTACGCCTACGACGAGGCGCCCGCCGAGCGCGGCCTGCAGGGCGCGGGCACGGTGCACCACGTCGCCTGGTACTCGGAGACCGAGGATCACGAGCCCTGGCGCGAGCGCATCGCCGCGGCGGGCGCGCGGCCGACGCCGGTGATCGACCGGTTCTGGTTCCGCTCGGTCTACTTCCGCGAGCCCAACGGCATCCTGTTCGAGCTCGCGACTCCCGACCCCGGGTTCGCCGTCGACGAGGACCCCGAGCACCTCGGCGAGAAGCTGATTCTCCCGCCGTTCCTCGAGGACAAGCGCGAGCAGATCGAGGCGATCCTCAAGCCGGTCCGCAACCCGCGGCAGAGCGCCCGCGCGTGAGCGACCTGGTCACCGTCGTCCGCGAGCCCGCGGAGGAGCCGCAGGGCGCGCTCGTGCTGAACCACGGGCGGGGGGCGGACGAGAACGACCTGTTCCCGCTGCTCGAGGAGCTCGATCCCGCCCGGCGCCTGCTCGGGGTGACGACCGGGGCGCCGCTTGTGAACGTCCCGCCGGGCGGGCGCCACTGGTACATCGTCCCGCGGGTCGGCTACCCGGACACCGACACGTTCCACGCGAGCTACGAGCTGCTCTGCGAGGGGCTCGACGAGCTCCTCGTCGGGCGGGGGATCGGCTGGGACAGGACGGTGATCGGCGGCTTCTCCCAGGGCGCGGTCATGTCGTACGCGGTCGCGCTCGGGCCCGGCAGGCCGGCGCCCGCGGGGCTGCTCGCCTTCAGCGGGTTCATCCCGACGGTGCCGGGCTGGGAGCCCGAGCTCGAGGGGCGCGAGGGCACGCGCATCTTCATCCACCACGGCAGCGGCGACCCCGTGATCTCGGTCGAGTTCGCGCGCCGCGCCCGCGAGCTGCTGCGCGCGGGCGGGCTCGAGCCCGAGTACCTGGAGACCGAGGCGGGCCACTGGCTGCCGCCCGAGGCGCTCGCCCCGGCCAAGCGGGTGCTGCTCGAGGCCGTGCCGGCCTGACCGCGAACTCGCGAACACGCGTCCCACGACTTCGCGGTTGAGGCTCCAGGGGAGCCGTAAGTGCGACTTCGCGGGGGGTGGGGCCGTGAGTCGCGGTTAGGACTCAGCCCGCTCAGCCGCGCCGGATGCGAGCGCGGGCGCGGCCGCGGCGCGCGTGGGCGCGCCGGGGGCGCCGGGCGCGAACGGCAGGCGCCGCGGGATCGCGAGCGCGACGAGGAAGGCGAGCGCGGTGCCGACCGCCGAGAGGATGAAGGCCGTCTCGAAGCCGCTCTCGGCGGGCAGGCCCGTCGCGGCGACGATGTGCCCCGCGACGACCGCCGCGGCGATCTGGCCGCCCAGCGAGCCGCCGATCGTGCGCATGATCGTGTTGATGCCGGTCGCGACGCCGGTGCGCGTGGGATGGACGGCCTGCACGACGAGGTTCGCCATCGAGGCGAACGAGAGGCCGATCCCCGTGCCGATCATGCCGCTCGCGAAGTACACCCAGAAGCGCTCGGCGTGGGCGAACACGAGGAGCACGAACGCCGCCGAGATGATCACGCAGCCGATCAGGAGCGGCAGGCGCGAGCCGAAGCGCCCCGAGAGCGCGCCGGCGAGCGGGCCGCCGACCAGCATCGCGACCGCCGACGGCGCCATGAACAGCCCCGCGCCGATCACGTCCTCGCCGAACCCGAACCCGGTCTGCACGGGGAGCTGGGCGAGCATCGGGATCAGGATGAACGAGCCGAACATCCCGAACCCGATCAGGGCCGCGGTGATGTTCGTGGTCATGACCGCGCGCTCGCGCATCATCGTCATGTCGACCAGCGGCTGGGGCTGGCCGCTCTCGTAGCGCACCCAGATCACGAGCAGGACTGCCGCGAGCGCGAACAGGCCGAGGATCTCCGGCGAGCCCCAGCCCCAGCTGTTCGCCTCGCTCACGCCGACGAGCAGCGCGGTGAGCGCGCCGGCGAGCAGCGCGGCGCCGCCCCAGTCGATGCGGGCGGGGGCCCTGACCGGCGACTCCGGCACCCAGAGGATCACGGCGACGATTGCGAACGCGATGAAGACCGAGGCGAGCCAGAAGATCGCCTCGTAGGAGAGGTTCTCGACGATCACCCCGGAGAGCAGCACGCCCGCGCCGCCGCCGATCCCGAAGATCGCGCTCACGAGCCCGATGCCGGTCGCGACCCGCTCCGGCGGGAACTCGTCGCGGATGATCCCGAACGAGAGCGGGAAGACGGCCGCGGCCATGCCCTGGATCGCGCGGCCCGCGATCAGCACCTCGATCGAGTGGGAGAGCGCGCACACGACCGAGCCCACGCCGAAGATGCACAGCGCGATCACGAGGACCCGCTCCTTGCCGAACATGTCGCCGAGGCGGCCCACGATCGGCGTCGAGACCGACGCGGTCAGCAGAAAGCCGGTCAGGACGAAGGTGACCGTGGTCGTCGAGGTGTGGAGCTTCGCCTGGATCGCGGGCAGCGCCGGCGCCACCATGGTCTGCTGCAGCGCGAAGGCGAGGGTGGCGGTGAGCAGGACCGCGAGCGTCAGCCCGTAGTGCTGGCGAGGCTCGCCGCTCAGCGCGCCCGCTCCCGGAGGCTGGTCGCGGAGGAGGGGCCTCGGGAAGCCAGCCGCTTGCTCTTCGCATCTACCGAGGGCACCGCACCAAACATAGCGGCCTACTTGCGCCCGCAACCGTCCTCGGGTCGCTGGACTGCGTCCGGCCCATATGCGAACATGTGTTCGTGCGCTGGGAGAACCTGACCGTCGGCAACGAGGAGCGGAGGATGCTTCCGGGGATCGGCGATCCGGCGGTGGTGCGCACGTTCGACGCCCCGGAAGCGCTCGACATCCGCTTCTACGAAGTGCGCGCGCGCTCGGCGATCAACGAGGTCCCGAAGCGCTCGCGCATGCCCTTCCGGTTCACGATCAACCCGTACCGCGGGTGCGCGCACGCCTGCACGTACTGCTTCGCGCGCCCGACCCACACCTACCTGGGCTTCGGCGCGGGTCGCGACTTCGAGCGGGAGATCGTCGTCAAGGTCAACACGCCCGAGCTCGTGCGCGCGGAGCTGGCGCGGCCCTCCTGGAAGGGGGACCACGTCGCCTTGGGCACGAACACGGACCCCTACCAGTGGGTCGAGTCGAAGTACGAGCTGCTCCCCGGCGTGTGGGAGGCGATGCGCGACTTCGCGAACCCCTGCTCCGTGCTCACCAAGTCGCCGCTGCTTCTGCGCGACATCGAGCTCTTCAAGCAGATCCGCGAGCGCACGGAGTTCAGCGCGAACCTGTCCGTGCCCACGCTCGACGAGAAGGCCTGGCGGGCGAGCGAGCCGCACACGCCGCACCCGCGCCGGCGGCTGGAGGCGGTCGGCGAGCTCAACCGCAACGGGATCCCGACCGGGATCCTGATCGCCCCGCTGATGCCCGGCATCAACGACGACCCGCGCCAGGTCGAGCGCATCCTTGAGATTGCCGGCGAGATGGGCGCGGTGGGGGTCGGGGGCATCGGATTGCACCTGCGCGGCGAGGTGCGGCACGTCTTCATGGACTGGCTCCGCCAGTACCGGCCGGACCTGGTCGAGCGCTACGAGGAGCTCTACGCGCGCGGCGCGTACCTGCCGCGCGCGGAGCGCGAGCGGCTCGCCAAGCTCGCCTCGGGCCGCAACTGGCCGAGCCGGATGCGGGGGAAGACGGCGCGGCGGGAGCGAGTGCGGACGGAGCGGCAGCGCACGCGCCAGGGCCAGACGCGCGAGCAGCGGTCCGAGCCCGCGGGCGAGCAGGCGCGGCTGTTCTAGGCGGCGGCTCCTCCGGACGCGTCCCCGGCGGCGTCCCGGCGCAGGGCAGCCCGCTTGATCTTCCCGCTCGCCGTCTTGGGGAGCTCGTCGACGAAGTCGACGATCCGCGGGTACTTGTAGGGGGCGGTCTGCCGCTTGACGTGCTCCTGGAGCTCGCGACGCATCTCGTCGCCGGGCTCGCCCGAGCGCAGGACGACGACGGCCCGCACGACGGAGCCGCGCTCGGGGTCCGGCGCCGCGACCGCGGCCGCCTCGGCCACGGCAGGGTGGGTGAGCAGCGCGGACTCGACCTCGAACGGTCCGATCCGGTAGCCGGAGGAGAGGATCAGATCGTCGCCGCGGCCCTCGTACCAGTAGAAGCCGTCCTCGTCGCGGCTCACGATGTCGCCCGTCGCCCACCACTCGCCGTCGACCAGCCGCTCGCGCACGTCCTCAGGGGTCTCGTCGAGGTAGCGCGAGAAGAAGGTCGGGCAGCTCGCGGCGCGCACCTGGAGCTCGCCGGAGGTGCCGTCCTCGGCGGCGACGCGCAGCTCCATCCCCGGGAGCGCGCGCCCCATCGAGCCCGGCCGCGGGTCGTCGCCGGGAAGGTTGCCGGTCAGCTGCCCGGTCTCGGTCTGGCCGTAGCCGTCGCTGATCACCAGGCCCGTGGCCTCCCGCCAGGCGTCCATCACCTCGGGGTTGAGCGCCTCGCCGGCGGAGACCATGCGGCGCAGGGAGGGGAGGGGGCGCAGCTTCGCGCGCTTGGCCATCAGCCGGTACTCGGTGGGCGTCTGGCAGAGGACGTTCACGCCCTCCCGCTCGATCACGTCGAGGCGCTGCTCGGGGTCGAACCGGCCCTCGGCGAGTACGGCGGTGGCCCCGCACAGCCACGGGGCGACGAAGACGTTGCGAGCGGACTTCGACCAGCCGGTGGCGGTCGTGCACCAGACCAGCTCGCTGCGCTTGGCGCCGAACCAGTTCTCGGCCTGCACGCGCTGGCCGAGCAGGTACCGCGTCGCGTGCACGGCGCCGCGCGGCTCGCCGGTGGTGCCCGAGGTGAACACGATCAGGGCCGGCTCCTCGGGATCGAGGTCGACGACCTCGGCGGGCGGCTCCTGCGGCAGGTCCTCGTCGAGGATGCGCTCGAACTCACCGAGCGAGAGGGTCGGCACGCCGTCCGGGAGCTCGCCGAGCAGCCGCTCGTCGACCACGCAGAGCTTCGGGTCGGCGGCGCGCACGCGCAGCTCGAGGTCGTGGCGCCGCAGCTGCGTGTTGCAGGGCAGGGCCACGGCGCCCATGCGCCAGCAGGCGAGCAGCGTTAGCACCCACTCGATGCGGTTGCCGACGAGGGTCATGACGACGTCCCCACGGCGGACGCCCCGTGCCCAGAGGGCGCCCGACACGCCCGCGCTCATCGCGATCAGCTCGCCGAAGTGCCAGTAGCGGCGCGACCCGTCCTCGCCCAAGGCGAGCAGCGCGCGCTTCGAGGCCGGGTACCGCTCCATCACGTCCTCGATGAAGTTCATGGGCCCCAAGTCTTACGAGTCGGCCGCCGGCCGGCGCGCGGGCGCCGGCGGGCGGCCGGTCAGGACCGCCAGATTCGGGGCTCGGTTCCGTCGTTGCCGTTGTCCGCCGCGAAGTACAGCGTGCGGCCGATGGCTGTGAACTCGTGTGAGTGTGAGGGCGCGACCCCGTTGAGCTCGAACTTCTGGGCGCGTGTCTCTCGGCGAACCTGCGAGTGGGTCGAGGTCCGCGAGTTCGAGATCACGGGCTAGATCGAGGCGGGCGGATCGGGCCCCAGCGCCGCCGGGCCCGGCCGCCCGCCCTAGCGCTCGAGGACGCTCTCGTCGTAGAGCTTGTGGACGGTGACGGCGCCGGGCGGCGCGGCGTCGAGGCATAGGCCGCACAGCACGCACTCGTCGACGTTCTCGCGGACGATCTCCGCGCCCGAGTCCGTGGCCCGGAAGATGTCGACCGGGCAGGCCTCCTCGAGCTTGCGGGCGAGCTCGGGGTCGCCCGCGGCCTCGTCGCTGAGCTCGATGCCGATGAAGACGTCGTCGACGCGCAGGCTCATGCCGCCACCCCCAAAAGCTGCTTGACGCGGTCGGGGATCTCGTCGATGCGCTCGACAACGGGGATGCCGGCGGCCTCGAGCCGGGCGATCTTCTCGGTGGCCGAGTCCTCCTTGCCCTCGACGATCGTGCCCGCGTGGCCGAAGCTCATGCCGCGCATCTCCTCGTCGTCCATGAACTTGCCTGCCATGAACGCGACGATCGGCAGGCGCGAGTCGTTCTGCTGGCGCCAGTCGACGAGCTCAGCCTCCATGCGCCCGCCGGGCTCGGTGTAGATCACGATCGCCTCGGTCTGCTCGTCGGCCTCGAACAGCGGCATGAGCTCCGCGTAGGTGGAGCCGATGATCGCGTCGCCGCCGATCGAGATCGCCGTGGACACACCCAGGCCGGCGGCAGTGAGCGACGAGGAGATCTCGGTCGTCATGCCGCCCGAGCGCGACATCACCCCGACCCGCCCCGGCTGATAGGCCTTGGCGGCGTCCTTGGCGGGGCCGCCGATGCCGCCCATCTTGCAGATGCCGGGGGCGATCAGGCCGAGGCAGTTGGGCCCGATGATGCGCGCGCCGCGCAGGTCGGCGAGCTCGACCATCTGGGCAACGTCGCGGCGCGGGATGCGCTCGGTGACGACGACGATCAGCTTGATCCCGTTCTCGATCGCCTCGAAGACCGCGTCCTTGGCGAAGGCGGGGGGGACGGTGACGACGGAGCCGTCGATCGGCCCGCCGTGGTTCTCCACCGCCTGCTCGACCGTGTCGAAGACGGGCACGCCGTGGACCTCGCGGCCCTTGCGGCCGGGGGTGACGCCGCCGACGACCTTCGAGCCGTAGTCCAGGCACTCCTTGGTGAGGTTCACGGCCTCGCGGCCGGTGATGCCCTGGACGATGAAGGTGAAGTCCTCGGTCAGCAGGATGGCCATCAGCTCGCCTCCCCCTGGATCTTGGCCACGGCCCGGCCGGCCGCCTCCCACATCGAGACCGAGCGGTCGCAGTACTCGACGCCGTAGCGGTCGAGGATCTTGTAGCCCTCCTCCTCCCAGGCGCCGGGGATGCGGAAGATCGCGATCGTCTCGGCCGGGTCCTTGCCGAGCTCGAGGCAGGCCTTGATCACGCCGCGGGCGACGATGTCGACGCGCGTGTTGGAGACGATCGACATCATCACGGCGATCTTGTCGACGCCCTCCTTCTTGAGCACCTCCATGGCGAGGCCCTTCGCCTTTGCCACGGAGGGGTTGCCGCCGATCTCCGAGTAGTTCGCGGGCTTGCCGCCCTGGGCGCGGACGGCGTCGGTGAGCGTGAGCGAGCCGCCGCCGGCGCCGATCACCAGGCCCAGGTTGCCGTGGAAGCCGTGGTCCTTGCCCTGGATCACCCCCCGGTGGTCGGCGGCGTCGATGGCCTTCACGTTGCGTTCGAACTCGGAGGGCTCGTACTGCTCGCGCGGGTCGCTGAGGTCGACGCCGAGCTCCTCGAGCGCCTTGCGATGGCGGAAGACCGCCTCGTTTTCCATCTCCATGTGCGCGTCGAGCGCGACGAAGGAGCCGTCGGAGAGCCGCGCGAGCGGGTTGATCTCCGCCAGCGTCATGTCGTAGTCGCGCTGCAGGCGGGCGAGCTTGGCGAGCACCGCGGTGGCCCGGTTGAGCTCGGAGCCGGTTAGGCCCACGCGCGCGACGACCTCCTTGGCCAGGAAGTCGGAGATCGGCAGCAGGTTCGAGAGATGGCCGCGCCCGACGTGCTCGGGGTGCTCCTCGGCGACCTGCTCGATGTCGATGCCGCCCATGTCACTGAAGAGCATCATCGGGCGCTTGGCCCGGCCGTCCCAGAGCACCGCGGCGTAGTACTCCTGCTCGACCTCGGCCTTGGGGTCGACGAGCACGCCGACCGGCTTGTGCCCGTTGATCTCGAGCTCGAGGATCGCGGCGGCGTGCTCGGCGGCCTCGTCGGGCGTGTCAGCGAACCTGACGCCGCCGGCCTTCATGCGGCCGCCGGTGAGCACCTGGGACTTGATGACCGTCGGGCCGCCGATCCGCTCCGCGGCAGCGCGCGCCTCCTCGGGCGTCTTGCAGAACCCGTACTGGGTGACGGGGATCCCGGCGCGTTCGACGATCCGGCGTGATTCGTACTCGTAGAAGCGCATGATCTCGGCGCGCTGGCTCGGCGCGCGGCGCGCACCCTATCGAGGCGTGCGCCGGCTTGCTGCACTTTCGGTTCTGTCCCGGATCGCGCATAAGTAAGCCGGAAATCGGCGCATTGGGTCGGCGCCGCGAGGCGCGGAAGTTCGCCAGAATGGGTTCCTCGCGAACCGAGGTGGGGGAGTCCCGAGGTGCGACGAACCCACGATCGGGCCACGCCCGGCCCCTCACTGAACCTGGAAGGAGCACTTCTCAATTGAGCGACACCGCAGCCGCTACTGACGTTCCGACGAAGCACCAAGAGCTGATCAAGTGGGTGGAGGAGATCGCGGAGCTCACCAAGCCCGACTCCGTGTACTGGTGCGACGGCTCGGCGGAGGAGTACGACCGCCTCTGCCAGGAGCTGGTCGACGCGGGCACCTTCCGCAGGCTCTCCGAAGCGAAGCGCCCGAACTCGTACTTGGCCTGGTCGGACCCGTCGGACGTGGCGCGCGTCGAGGACCGCACGTTCATCTGCTCCGAGCGCGAGGAGGACGCCGGGCCCACGAACAACTGGCGCGCGCCGGCTGAGATGCGCGAGGAGCTGCGTGGCCTGTTCGACGGCTCCATGCGCGGCCGGACGATGTACGTGGTGCCGTTCTCGATGGGGCCGCTGGGCTCCGACAAGTCGCACATCGGGGTGCAGCTCACCGACTCGGCCTACGTCGCGGTCTCGATGCGGATCATGACCCGGATGGGCAAGGGCGCGCTGGAGGTGCTCGGCGAGGACGGCGCGTTCGTGCCCTGCGTGCACTCGGTGGGCGCGCCGCTTGAGCCCGGCCAGAAGGACTCGCCGTGGCCGACGAACCGCGAGGTCAAATACATCGTCCACTACCCGGAGACACGCGAGATCTGGTCGTACGGCTCCGGCTACGGCGGCAACGCGCTGCTCGGCAAGAAGTGCTTCGCCCTGCGCATCGCCTCGGTCATGGCGCGCGACGAGGGCTGGATGGCCGAGCACATGCTGATCCTCAAGCTCACCAGCCCGGAGGGCGAGGTCAAGTACGTCACGGGCGCCTTTCCGTCGGCGTGCGGCAAGACCAACCTCGCGATGCTGATCCCGACGCTGCCCGGCTGGAAGGTCGAGACGATCGGCGACGACATCGCCTGGATGAAGTTCGGCGAGGACGGCCGCCTGTACGCGATCAACCCGGAGGCCGGGTTCTTCGGCGTGGCGCCGGGCACCGGCTACCACACCAACCCCAACGCGATGGCCGCGGTTGAGCGCAACACGATCTTCACCAACTGCGCGCTCACCGACGACGGCGACGTGTGGTGGGAGGGCATGACCGAGGAGCCGCCCGCGCATGCGATCGACTGGCACGGCAACGACTGGACGCCGGACTCCGACGAGCCCGCGGCGCACCCGAACGCGCGCTTCACGGTCTCGGCGGCGCAGTCGCCGTCGATCGCGCCGGAGTGGGAGGACCCGAAGGGTGTGCCGATCGACGCTTTCCTGTTCGGTGGCCGCCGCGCGACGGTCGTGCCGCTCGTCCGCGAGGCGTTCGACTGGGAGCACGGCGTGTTCCTCGGGGCGACGATGAGTTCCGAGCAGACCGCGGCGGCGTTCGGCACGGTCGGCCAGCTGCGCTTTGACCCGTTCGCGATGCTGCCGTTCTGCGGCTACAACATGGCCGACTACTTCGGCCACTGGCTGCGGATCGGCGAGCAGGCCGACCCCGAGAAGCTGCCGAAGATCTTCTACGTCAACTGGTTCCGCAAGGGCTCGGACGGCGAGTTCCTCTGGCCGGGCTTCGGCGAGAACAGCCGCGTGCTCGAATGGATCTTCCGGCGCTGCAACGGCGAGGCCGAGGCGGTCGAGACGCCGATCGGGCTCGTGCCGGCGCCCGGTGAGCTCAACACCGAGGGCCTCGACATCTCCGATGAGGCGCTCACCGAGCTGCTCACGGTCGACGAGGACGCGCTGCGCCAGGAGCTGCCGCAGATCGAGGAGCACCTCGCGCGCTTCGGCAACCGCCTGCCGCAGCAGGTGCGCGCGCAGTTCGAGGCGCTCAAGGCGCGCCTCGGCTAGGCGCGGAGGCACGGGCGTCCGGCGGCGCGGGTGTGAGGGCGCCACAAACACTCGTTGTTCCCGGGGGGCGGCCGCATCGAGCGACCACCGCCCCCCGGGCCTTTTTGGCCACTTGTGGCGTGGCCGCCTCCGCGCCCGCCCGGCGCGGATGTGACGAAAGTGAAACGCGGGGGCGTCCCTAGGTAGCGAACGCGCCGAGCAGCTTCGGCGCGACCTGCTTCTTGCGGCTCATCACGCCCGGCAGGGGCAGCGAGCCGTTCTCGAACGACCGGTTGAAAGCGCGCTCGACCGCGCCCGTCTCGCCGGCGGCGAGCAGGTCGGTGCCCTGCGTGAGGATGTCGGTGACCATCAGCGCCGACAGCGCGTGCCGGTGGCTCTCGCGGTAACGCTCGAGCGCGGCGCGCAGCTCGTCGGCGCGATCGAGCAGGCCCACGCCCACGACTTCGATCTGCGCGATCGACATCGTCTCCCCGTTGGCCAGGCGGTACTCCTTGGCGTCGCGGGCGATGATCTCGTCGGCGGAGACGTCGGTGACGTCGGAGCCCGCCTCGAACATCTCGCGGCCGAAGGCCATCGCGTCGATGTCGAGCGCGCGCTCGAGGAACGCGACGATCTCGCGGTCGCGCTCGGTCGCCGTCGGGGAGTTGAGCAGCACGGTGTCGGAGAGAACGGCCCCGAGGAGCATCGTCGCCGCCGGGCGGCTGGGCTCCATGCCGTTCTGGCGGAAGCGCTCGACGACGAGCGTGGCGGTCGAGCCGACTGGGTCGAAGGTCGCGCGGACGGGGACGTGGGTCTCGATCGAACCGATGTGGTGGTGGTCGAGGATCTCGACGATCTCGGCGTGCTCCACGCCCGGAACGCTCTGGCCCTGCTCGGCGTGGTCGACGAGCAACACCCGGCGCGGACGCGGGGCCACCAGGTCCGAGCGGGTGATCAGGCCGATTGGCCGCCCCGCCTCGTCGACCGCGACCGCCGCCCGGTAGTGGACGTCCTTGATGTCCTCGGCGATCTCGCTGACCAGGTCGTCGGGGTCGACGGTGAGCGGGTCGGTGTTGGCGAGTGCCCGGCAGGGGGCGGCGAGCGTGACCATCCGGCTCGAGACGTAGCTGTCGAGGGGGGACAGCACGACGGTGGTGTCGTGGCGCTTGGCGAGCTCGAGGATCTCCTCGGATGGGCGCGCGCCGTTCGAGATGATGAGCAGCGCGGCGCCGAGCTCGATCGCCTGGCGCTGGGCGTCGTCGCGGTTGCCCGCGACGACCACGTCCCCCTCGGAGATCTTGCTGGTCGCGTGCTGCGGGTCGATCGAGTGCACCCACACGCGGCCGGCGACGACCTTGTCGGCGCCGCAGAGAAGCTCGCCGTCGAGCACCTCGACGATCTTCGAAACGGCGGTGGGCGCGTCGACGAGGCTGGAGGTGGTGCGCGACTCGCGGATGTAGCGGTGGGCGAGCGCGCGCTCGGTCATCACGCCGACCAGCCTCCCGTCGTCGTCGATGATCGGGACGATGTCGAGGTTTTCGCGCGCCATCGTGAGCCCGACCGAGCGCACGGGCTCGTCGTGGCGCGCGACCGGGAACCGCTCGCGCATCACGTCGCTCGCGCGGAGGTAGACGTGGCTCATGAGCATGGGCGGCTCGCAGGCGGCGCGCTCGAGGGCCCACTTGGTCTGCGCGTTGGGCTCGCCGAGGCGCACCGGCACGTACTCGTGCTCAGCGTCGAGCCGGTTCTTGAGCTCCGCGTATCCGATCGCCGAGGCGATCGAATCCAGGTCCGGGTTGCGGTGCCCGGTCACGTAGATCCGGCGCCGCTTGGGCAGCTCGTGCGTCTGGGTGATGGGCGCCCGCGCCACGCCAACATGATGACGCCGCAATCAACCACCCATAGCGTGGTCGGCTTCACGCCCGCCTCGCAAAGATGCAACGAAATCGATACGGCGGGAGGCGAGCACGGCGCGGATCTCGCTCGCCAACCGCGCCGGGTCGTCGCGAAGCTGCCCGGTCGTCACCCGCATCGGCGTCAAGCCGGCGGCGATTAGGGCGCGATCCCGGGCCCGGTCCAGCTCGAACGCCACCGTGCCGCCGTGGCTCGAGCGGTCGTCCAGCTCGACTACGAGCCCGGCTTCTCGCCAGAAGAAGTCGACCTCGAAGCGCTTCCCCTCGATCAGGAGGACGGTGTTGACCTCCGGGAGCGGCAGGCCGTGCTGGACGCAGAACCGCAGGAAGCGATCCTCGATGCTCGACCGCGTGCGGGCCTCCCGCCGGCCCTCGAGCCCAGCCAGGCTCGCGAGACGCTGACGACCCGCGGCGAACGGGTGGCGGTCGAGGACCTCGCCGATGTCCGCGTCGGCGACGAGGCCGTTGAACTCGGCCTCGCGGAGGATGCGGGGGAGCCCCTCGACTCCTGAGGCGGCGAGGTCGAGAAGCGTTCGCGCGACGGTCGTCGCCGGGATGCCGTCTACGACCTCGATCTCCTCCAGACAAACCCGCGCGCGCCGGATGAACACACCGTGCCGCCTACGCCTCGGAGCCGGAGCGAGCACGCAGACCGTCCCCTTCGGCTCGGGCGTGATTCCGCGCAGCGCCGTCGCCGAGAGCTCGCCCGCGACGCTGTCGGGGCCCACGGAGAGCAGGGCGGCGCTCAGCCGCGCGCGGAACGTCCGGGCGTCGTGGCCGACCGCGTAGACGCCCGGGTACACGTTGCGCAGGCGGCCCTGCGCGCGTCGGTGCTCGATCGCGCGGCGGCCGACCCCGAGTTGCAGCAGCTGCCGGCGGCCGACCACACCGTGCTGCTCTCCGGCCACGTGGGCGATCGCCTCGTCGTCCGGTTCCCCGCCGCGTTCGATGCGCTCCCCCGAGAGCAGCGTGGTCGCGTACGTCGTCGCCATGCCCTGACCCTGACGCGGAAGGTGCGACGAGTGGCGCGCGGGATGTGCCGACTCCCGCCGCTGGCTGTTGCGATTTCGTTACATGTTGTTCAGGCACACGTGGAGGCGACCACGCTCCACGTGGTCAAATCGGCCGGGTGGCCCGTGGTCAAATCGGCCGGGTGGCGCGTGGTTGCATCGGGCGCTAGAGGCCGTACGCCTCGCGCAGCTCCGGGTCCTTCGCGGCCAGCATTTCGGCCAGGTCGACCATCACCTTGCACTGCTTCCAGGTGGCGTCGTCCTGCATCTTGCCGTCGATCATGTGGACTCCGCGGCCGTCGGGGATCGCCTCGATCACCTTCTTGGCGAACTTGACCTCCTCGGGGTCCGGCGAGAACACCCGCTTGGCGATGTCGATCTGCACCGGGTGCAGGGACCAAGCGCCCACGCAGCCGAGCAGGAACGCCGCGCGGAACTGCGCCTCGCAGCCCTCTGTGTCGCGGATGTCGCCGTACGGCCCGTAGAACGGGAGGATCCCGGCGGACGTGCACGCGTCGACCATGCGGGCGATCGAGTAGTGCCACGGGTCCTGCTGCGCGGTGGCGCGTGGCGCCTCGGGGTTCGAGGGATCGGGGTCCTCGATCACCCGGTAGCCGGGGTGGCCGCCGCCCACGCGCGTCGTCTTCATGCGGCGCGACGCGGCCAAGTCAGCGGGCCCGAAGCTCATGCCCTGCATGCGCGGGCTCGCCGTCGCGATCTCCTCGACGTTCACCACGCCGAGCGCGGTCTCGAGGATCGCGTGGACCAGGATCGGCCGCTCGAGCCCCGCCTTCGCCTCGAGCTGGGCGAGTAGGCGGTCGACGTAGTGGATGTCCCAGGCGCCCTCGACCTTCGGGATCATGATGACCTCGAGCTTGTCGCCGATCTCGGTGACCAGCCGGGTCAGGTCGTCGAGCACCCAGGGGCTCTCCAGCGAGTTGACCCTGGTCCAGAGCGCCGTCTGGCCGAAGTCGACCTCCTTGGCGATGCGGATCAACCCCTCGCGCGCCGCCTCCTTCTTGTCGACCGGTACCGCGTCCTCGAGGTTGCCGAGCAGGATGTCGGCCCGCTCGGCCATGTCGGGCACCTTCGCCGCCATCTTCTCGTTCGACGGGTCGAAGAAATGGATCATCCGCGACGGCTTGAACGGGATCTCAAGCACGGGATCCGGTGCGCCGATCGCGAGCGGCTTGGCGAAGTCTCGGGGGTTTCTCAAGCGAAGCCTCCTGTAGTGCGTTCCCTTCCGCCGCGGAACGCTACTGCGCGCGGCGCGGCGGCGAGTGCGGTCGGCCCCGCGCCGTCCGATCCCCGGCCCCGACTACCCTGACTCGCGATGGCGACGGTGCGCCCAGCGAGACCCGACGAGGCGGACGCGGTCCTGCCCCTGTATGAGTGGCTGTTCGCGCCGCCCGGCAGCAAGCCCGCGCTCTGGGACGAGGTACGCGCCCGGGCAGCGCTCGCCGCGACGATCGCCGGCGACGACTCCGACGTCCTCGTCGCCGACGAGGCGGACGAGCTCATCGGGTTTTGCACCGCGTACCTCGACATGCACTCCGTGCGCTTCGGCCCCCGCGTCTGGATCGAGGATCTGGCGGTCCATCCCGACCACCGCTCGCGCGGCATCGGCAAGGCCCTGCTCGACGCCGCCAAGGACTGGGCCCGCGCGCGGGGCGCCACGCACCTCGAGCTCGACTCGAGCTTCGCGCGCCAGGACGCCCACCGCTTCTACGAGCGCGAGCGGCCGAGCTGGAGCTCGCGCAGCTTCGGCTGGCAGCTCTAGCCCGAGCAGCCCTCGGCGCCGCCCGACCCCGGGCGCACGATCCCGCTCTCGTACGCGAACACAACCGCTTGCACCCGGTCGCGCAGGCCGAGCTTCGCGAGCACGTTGCTCACGTGCGTCTTTGCCGTCGCCTCGCTCACGATCAGCGCCTCCGCCAGCTCGCGGTTGGAGAGGCCACGCGCGAGCAGCCGGAGCACGTCGAGCTCTCGGTCGCTCAGCCAGCCCGCTCGCGCGGCAAGCTCGGAGTCCGGCCGCGGGACGCGCGCGAACTCCTCGATCACGCGCCGCGTGATCGCGGGCGCGAGCATCGAATCGCCGCGCGCGATCGCCCGTACGCCGGCGATCAGCTCCTCGGCGGGCGCGTCCTTGAGCAGGAACCCGCTGGCGCCCGCGCGCAGCGCCTCGAACACGTACTCGTCGAGGTCGTAGGTGGTGAGCACCAGGATCCGCGTCTCGACCCCCTCGGCGACGACCCGTCGCGTGGCCGCCAGCCCGTCGAGGTTGGGCATGCGGATGTCCATCAGCGCGACGTCGGGGCGGTAGCGTCGGATCGCCGCCACGGCGTGCTCGCCGTCCGGCGCCTCGGCCTGGACCTCGATGTCCGGCTCGCCTTCGAGCAGCGAGCGGAGGCCAGCGCGCACCATGCCTTGGTCGTCGGCGATCGCCACCCGGATCGTCATCGCGCCCGCGCCTCGCGGTAGGGGAGGGCGGCGCGCACCCGGAAGCCCCCGCCGGGCCGCGGCCCCGCGTCGAGCGTGCCGCCGTAGAGCTTCGCGCGCTCGCGCATGCCGATCAGCCCGTGGCCGCCGCCGTCGAGCTCGGCGCCGGCGCCGCGGCCGTCGTCGGCCACCGTGATCTCGAGGTCCCGCTCGCCGTAGCGAAGCCCGACCTCGACCGCGGTCGCCCCGGCGTGCTTGCGCGCGTTGGTGAGCCCCTCCTGGACGATGCGGTATGCGGCCAGATCGACGCCCGGCGGCAGCGGCGCCCGCTCGCCCTCGATGGTCACCTCGACCCGCAGGCCGGAGGCGCGCGTCTCCGCGGCCAGCGCGTCCAGCTGGTCCAGCCCGGGTTGCGGCGCGAGCGCCAGTCGCTCGCCATCGGAGCGCAGGATCCCGAACAGGCGGCGCATCTCCGCCATCGCGTTGCGCGCCGTAGTCTCGAGCGCGCGCAGGTCCTCGGCCTCGCGCTCGTGCCCCGGGCCGAGCCGCCGCCGCACGGCCTGCGCCTGAATGGTCACCACGCTGATCGAGTGCGAGATCACGTCGTGGAGCTCGCGCGCGATCCGGGCGCGCTCCTCCGCCCGCGCCGCCTCGGCGCGCAGGTCGCGCTCGCGCTCGAGCTCCCGCGCCCGCTCGGCGAGGCGCTCGGTGCGCCGGGAGCGGTCGCGGACCAGCGTGCCGACCGCCCACGCCCCGCCATATAGGAGCGCGGTCGCCACGAAGTCGCTCGGCGCCGCCTCGTCCGAGAGGGCAAACAGGATCCAGAACGGCGCCACCGCGAGCACGGGGCCGAGCCAGGCGCGGGGCGGGTCGAGCTCGGCGCCCACCGTGTAGGCCGCGATCACGACCCCGGCGAAGAGCGAGAAGGTGGAGTCCGGGTCCAGTACGAGCAGGCAGACGACGACGACGCCCAGGACCGCCACCGGGAAGCGCCGGCGCCAGGCCAGCGCGGCGAGCGCCGCGGCGGCGAGCAGGGCGTGCAGCCACCGGGGCCGGGTGACCTCGCCCGTCCACGCCTCGAGCTCCGCGACCGCGACGAGCACCGCGGCGACGACGATGTCGATGCCCGGCGGCCTGCTCCAAAGCGCCGCGCGAGCCCGGTCCGCTTGAAGCCAGGTCCCCACGCGCCCAACGCTAGAGCAGGCGGCCCCGCGCGGCATCGGTCGCGCGGCCGATCGCGCGGCGGGAGAACTCCGCCTTTCGGATGAGCGGAAATGTCCGCGCCGCCGATGGCGGGCCGCGCCCCGGAATCGATGCTCCGCCGCGACACACCGGCGCCGGTCGGCTCGGCGCCGGGCGACAGCGAAGGAGAACCATGAGCAACGCGATGAGGCCCGCGGCGTTTGCCGCCGTCGCGCTCGTCGGCGCCCTGGCGGCGCTCGCGGCGGCGTGCGGCTCGGACGACGCCGGCGCCTCCGAGGACGGGGCGGGGGAGCGGCTCACCTACGTGATCGAGCCCGCCGATCAGACCGTGACGCTCGTCGACAACCCGGGCAAGCGCGTCGCGCCCCCCGGCTCCAAGCTCGACAAGTCGAAGGAGACCCCGGGCGACCACGCCGTGCAGGCGGCGGTCCTGCGCGACGCGGCCGGCGAACGCGCGGGCGAGATCCACGCGATCTTCACGACCGTCGGCGACCCGGGGATCGAGGCGGTGAGCGCGACGCTCAGCCTCGCCGACGGCGATCTCGTCGCCCAGGGGATGATCGGCAACGGGACCGAGGACGAGCTCGCGGTAGTCGGCGGGACGCGCGCGTACCGCGGCGCGAGCGGTGCCCTGCGGGTCCAACAGGACGGCGACGTGGTCCGCATCGACATCGAGCTGGAGGGGGAGTGATGGCGGACATCAAAAGGCGACTGCCTAGCCCGGCGATGCTGGTCGCGCTCGCGGCCCTGTTTGTCGCCCTGGGCGGCGTGAGCTACGCGGCGCTCGCCAAGGACAGCGTCAAGTCGAAGCACATCAAGGACGGCGCAGTGAAGTCGGCGGAGATCGCGGACGGCGCGGTCAAGGGGGTCGACGTCAAGGAAGCGACACTAGATCCCGTTCCCCGCGCTGAGGACGCGGAGCGGGTCGGGGGCGTCCCCGCGGGCGACCTCGTACGCAAGGCCGAGATGATGTGGGTTGAGTTCGAGGCCGACGGGACGGTCACGGCGGCAAGCGATCCGGAGATCACGGTCGTGGACCCGCCCGCGTATGGCGTGATGCGGGTGCTCTTCCCGAGGCAGGTGAGCGGGTGCCTAACGCTCTCGCAGACCGAGGGCTCGGACGACGTCAACGACTCACCGAGCGCGAGCCGCACGCACCCGACCGACGGGGAGCCGACGGGGATCGACGTGGCGACCGAGTGGTACGACGGCACGACAACGGAGGCAGACGCCTACAAGGTGCTGGTGCTCTGCCCGTGAAGAATCCCTAGGCGATATCGGGCCGCGGCGGTGACGAGCGCGGGGGCCGTGGGTCCCCGCGCTCGCGCGCGCCAGAGGGCGCCGCGCGGCTGGCATCCAGGCGGGGTTCCGGGCGCCCGCCCGGGGGTATGCTTCGCCCCGGTTCCGGCTCCGCGCCGGCGCCACCGGAAGGGGACCGAACGCGAGACTTTTGAGAGAGGAGTCATGGCCCTAGCCCCCGCGACCGCATACGACCTGACCGACGAGCAGCGGGCCATCATCGAGATGGTCCACGAGTTCGTCGACAACGAGATCATCCCCGTCACCGAGGAGTACGACGCGGAGGACAAGTTCCCCGAGCCGATCGTCGAGCAGATGAAGGAGCTCGGCCTCTTCGGGGTCACGATCCCCGAGGAGTACGGCGGGATGGGCCTCGACCTCACCACCTACGCGATGATCGTCGAGGAGCTCTCGCGGGGCTGGATCTCGATCTCGGGCGTCGTCAACACCCACTTCATCGGCTCGTACCTGCTGATGAAGTTCGGCACCGAGGAGCAGAAGGAGTACTTCCTGCCCAAGATGGCCACGGGCGAGCTGCGCGCCGCCTTCTCGCTGTCCGAGCCCGAGGCCGGCTCCGACGTGCAGAGCATCAAGACCACGGCGCGCAAGGGCGACGACGGCCGGTGGGAGATCAACGGCCAGAAGATGTGGGTGACCAACGGCCTCGGCTCCGGCGTCGTCTTCGTGCTCGCCAAGACCGACCCCAAGGCCGACCCGCCCTACCGGGGCATGACCTGCTTCATCACCGAGAAGGAGCCCTGGGCGGAGCAGAACACGGGCGACTTCGCGGGCCTCGACATCCCGCCCAAGATCAAGAAGATGGGCTACAAGGGCGTTGAGTCCACCGAGCTCGTCTACAACGGCTACCGCTGCCCGCCGGAGCGCATCCTGGGCGGCGAGGAGGCCGGTCTGGGCCAGGGCTTCAAGCAGATGATGGACGCGCTCGAGGTCGGCCGCGTGAACGTGGCGGCGCGCGGCGTCGGCATCGCCCAGCGCGCGCTCGAGCTCGCGGTGCGCTACGCGCAGGAGCGCAAGACATTCGGCAAACCGATCGCCCAGCACCAGGCGATCCAGTTCAAGCTCGCCGACATGGCCACCAAGGTCGAGGCCGCGCGGCTGCTCACCCGCAAGGCCGCGCGCATGAAGGACGCCGGGCAGCGCTCGGACCTCGAGGCGGGGATGGCGAAGCTGTTCGCCTCGGAGGCCGGCAAGGAGTGCGTCGAGGAGGCTTTCCGCATCCACGGCGGCTACGGCTACTCGAAGGAGTACGAGATCGAGCGCCTCTACCGTGACGCGCCCCTGCTCCTGATCGGCGAGGGCACGTCGGAGATCCAGCGCATGGTGATCGGCAAGAAGCTCCTGGAGCGGCACAAGATCTGACCCGAGAAAAGGCGACCGGGCTCGCCCGCGCATAAGTCCCACCTTCCGGGGGAACGGGCTGACGAGCGCTGGCAAGCCAACGTTCGTTCCCTACCCACGGAGGTATCCCCACATGTCGAAGAAGCTTCTGCTCCTGCCCGCGCTGCTCGTCAGCGTCCTGCTGCTCGCGTCCTGCGGCGGCGACGACGACAACGGCGGCGGCGAGAGCGGCGGCGACGGCGGGGCGCTCAGCACCGAGGAGTACTCGGAGCAGGTGAGCGATGAGATGGCTACGTTCGAGCAGGAGTTCCGCGACCTCGGCGAGGCGGCCGCCAACCCGCAGAACGCCGACGAGTACATCGCGGCCGTCGAGGACATCCAGGGCCGCCTGACGGAGACGGCCGACAACCTGGACGGGATCGAGCCTCCGGGCGAGGCCGAGGACATCCACGCGCGCCTGACTCAGGCGTTCCGCGACCTCGAGGCGGCCTACGGCGGCATCGTCGAGGCGGTGGAGAGTGAGAGCCGCAAGCAGATCGCGAACGCGGTGAGTGACCTGCAGGCCGCGACCAAGGCGTTCCAGGACGAGGTGACGGCGATCGCCACGGAGTCCGAGGAGGCCGGTTTCCCGATCGAGAACCTGGCACCAACCTCCGAATGAGCATCTGGGCGTAGGATCTCGCCCGTGGCTACGACGAGCGAGATCATCGCCCAGGCGGTGGAGCGCTTCCAGAAGGAGGTTCCCGCGCTCGCCAAGCTCAAGCTCGTGTTCGGGCTTGAGCTGCGAGCCCGCGGCGACACCCAGCTCTTCCGCGTCGAGGTCCCAGGGCCGAAGGTGAGCAAGGGCTACGCCGACGACGAGCGGCTGCACATCGCGATCACGCGCTCGCACTTCAACGAGCTCGCGAAGGACGGGAAGCTAGCTCACTGGCGCGAGGCCTACGAGCGTGGGCATCTGCGGGTCGAGGGTGACCCGAACATCCAGCGCCTGATCGGCCAGGTGATCGAGCGCCACCAGGCCCGCGCGCAGCTCCGCAAGGCTCACTGAGCCGACCCGCTCGGCTTGCCCGGGGCGCGTCGGGCGCCCGCCTGCGGACGCGGGCGCCGCGCGGGGGTAGGGTGCAGGCAAACCCAGACGCGAGGAGGAGCGATGGCAGACGTGCGCCTTGATCTGGACACGGTTCGCGAACTGGCGGGACGCCGGGCGCCGGACGGGTTCCTCTCGATCTACGTTGACGCGGCGTCGGGACGAGGGAGGGGACTACGGGACGCGGCGATCGAGCTCAAGAACCGCTTGGGCGAGCTGGAGCGCAACCTCGCCGAGAACGGCGACGCGCGACCCGCGTCCCTGCGCAAGACGATCGCGAGCCTCGGGCCCGACCTCGAGTGGCTCACCGACCCGACCGTACCCGGCAGGGGCCGCGCGCTGTTCGCGGCCGTCGGTAATGGGGAGCGCCTGCGCTTCACCAGCCAGATGCCGCTTCCCAACCGCGTCGTCTACGAGGAGCACGCCTTCGTCCACCCGCTGCTCGAGCTGCTCGACGAGGGCGAGCCGACCGGCGTCGTGGTCGCCGCCGAGGACGAGGTCTCGATCTACGAGTGGAAGCTCGGCGAGCTCGAGGAGCTCGCCCGGATCGCGGCCGCCGACAGCCTCGAGGCGCCGCACGAGCGCTCGGGCCCGGTGAACGTGGCGGGCCAGCGCCGGGCCACCACCCCGGCGCGCGAGCAGCGCCAGGCGCGCGAGCGCGACCGCGCGCTGCAGCTCGTCCGCCGCGGGTGCGCCGACGCCGCGCACCTGGCCGCGGAGCGGGGCTGGGAACGGGTGGCGGTGAGCGGCGGCGAGCGGCTGACCGACCCCCTCGCCGAGGAGCTCGACGGCAAGGTGGCGGCCCTGGTGCGCGACCGCCGCAACCTGGCGGGCTTCGGCCGGCCGCAGCTCGCCGAGGCGATAACGGAGGTCCTGAGCGCCGACCACCGCGAGCGCGAGGCCCAGCTCCTGCGCGAGATCTCCGACGCGACGCACTCTGGCAAGGGAACGCTCGGCCTCTCGGACGTGCTCGGCGCGCTCAACGACGGGCGCGTCGCGCACCTCGTCTACGACCCGTACGTGCGCTACGTCGGCACGGTGGGGGAGGACGGCCGGCTCTACCCGCCCGGCGAGGCGCCGCCCGGCGGCGGCCCTGCGGCGGAGGAGACCAGGTTGACCGAACGGCTCGTCGAGCGGGCGCTCGAGACCGACGCGCGCGTCTCCCCGGTCGAGGGCGCTGCCGAGCGGCTTCCCGAGGCGCAGGGCATCGGCGCGCTGCTGCGTTGGTAGGGGAGAGCGGCGCCGCGCAGCAGGAGCTCGCCGAGGGCGGCATCTGGATCACCCGCCTCGGCGAGGGCCCGCCGGGCCGGCGCCTGGCGGTCAAGGACCTCTTCGACACCGCCGGCGTGCGCACGACGTACGGTTCGGCGATCTTCCGCGAGCACGTGCCCGACCGGACCGCGGCCGCCGTCGAGCGGCTCGAGGCCGCCGGCTGGGTGACTGTGGGCAAGGCCAACCTGCACGAGTTCGCCTACGGCATCACCTCGCACAACCAGCACTTCGGCGATGTGCCCAACCCGCGCTTCCCGGGGCGCATCGCGGGCGGCTCGAGCGGCGGGTGCGGCGCCGCGCTCGCGGCGGGGGAGGCCGACCTCGGCCTCGGCACCGACACCGGCGGCTCGATCCGGATCCCGGCCGCGTGCTGCGAGGTCGTCGGCTTCAAGCCCACCTTTGGGCTCGTGCCGCTCGACGGGTGCTTCCCGCTCGCCCCGAGCTTCGACCACGCCGGGCCGCTCGCGCGCGACGTCACGACCTGTGCCCGCGCGATGCGCGACCTCGTGCCCGGCTTCCGCGAGCGCGAGGTCGCATCGCTCGGGGAGCTCGAGATCGGCGTCGCCTGGCTCGACGACGCGGAGGGGCAGGTGGCGGAGGCCGTCGAGGCCGCCGTCCGCCGCCTGCCCCGGGCCCGCGCGGTCGAGCTGCCGCGGCCCGACGGCGTGCTGCCCGCCTTCCAGCGAGAGGTCGCCGACGTGCACCGCGAGCTGCACGCGGAGCGCGGCGCCGAGTACGGGCGCGCGGTGGGGTACAGGGTGGAGAGCGCGCTCCAGGTGAGCGCCCGGGCCGCGAGCGCGGCCGGGGATGCCCGCGAGGCCTACCGGCGCGCCTTCGACGAGGCGATGCGCGGCCTCGACGTCGTGGTCACCCCGACGCTGCCCGTCGAGCCCTTCCCGCTGAGCGTGGACGAGCTCGAGGTGCGCGACCGCCTCACCGAGAACACGTTCCCGTTCAACGCGCTCGGGGCGCCCGCGCTCGCCCTGCCCGCGGGGCGGACCCGCGGCGGGCTGCCCGCGTCGCTGCAGGTCGTAGGGCGGCCGGGCGACGACGCGCTCGTGCTCGCGGCGGGCGCGCTGATCGAGCGCGCGCTCGCGGGGTGATGCGCGGGGGCACACGGGGCTTCATACTCCGGCGCCGGGGAGGAGCCGGAACTACAGGAAGGGATAGATGAGCGAGACCGAAACGCACGAGCTGATCACCGACCAGGCGGGCCGCGAGGCGTCCGGCGCCCGGCCCTACGGCCGCTACCTCGAGGAGTTCGAGGTGGGCGCCGTCTACAAGCACTGGCCTGCGAAGACGATCACCGAGGCGGACGACCACCTGTTCTGCCTGCTGACGATGAACCACCACCCCCTGCACATCAACGACGAGTACGCGCGCAGCTCGCAGCAGGGGCGCAACGTGGTGGTCGGCCCGCTCGTCTACTCGATCGCGCTGGGCATGTCGGTCGCCGATGTCTCCGGCAAGGCGATCGCGAACCTCGCCACCGAGGAGCTCAGCCACCCGAACCCGGTCTTTCACGGCGACACGCTGTACGCCGAGTCCGAGGTGCTCGAGGTGCGCCCGTCGAAGTCGAAGCCCGACCGCGGTGTGGTGCGCGTCCACACGCGCGTCTACAAGCAGACGGGCGAGCTCGTCGCCGAGTTCAAGCGCGCCGTGCTCGTCCCGCGCAAGAACCCCGGCGGGGCGCAGGCAGAGGCCGGCTAGCCCCGCCGCGGCTCCTGCGTCCGAGCGCGCCCGGCCCGCGCCGCCGCGGGGCGGACCCGTAGGCGGATGCGCGGCGCGCCGGGCGCGTGTCCCTCGGCGCGAGCGGACGCGTGCCGGCGATCGTGGCGGGCGATCTGGCTGACGCGCGTACCGAGCCTTGCAAACCCGGGGCGCGCGTTCTAAGGTGCCGCGCGACAACTGGCACGACTGAGGCTTTGCACAGGGGGTCACGGAGTGCGGAGTCATCTGGACGTTGTGATGCGGACGGCTGGATCGGGCGCCGGACGGGCGCGCGCGGCGGCATCGGCGCGGTGCAGGGCCTGCGCGGCGGGCGCGCTTGCGGCTGTGCTCTGTGTGGCGACGCTGGGCCTTGGCCTGACCCGCGCAGACGCCGCGTCGCCGTTCGCCGCGGCGTACAAGTCGAAGCTCTACTTCGGCGCCTTCGGCGGCTTTGCGGGTTGCGAGCTCTGGGCGACTGACGGCACGAAGAAGGGCACCAAGCTCTTCAAGAACGTCGCCACCGGGCCGGTGGATTCCCGCCCGTTCTGGTTCGAGCGGTTCCAGGGCCGGCTCTTCTTCACGGCCAACCATCCCGATTACGGCAGGGAGCTCTGGGTCACGAACGGCAAGAAGAAGGGCACGAAGCTGTTTGCGGATCTGAGGGACGGGGCCATCGGTTCGTTCCCTGGGGACATGACCAGGCTCGGCAAGCGCATGTTCTTCTCCGCGTACCACGTCAGCAAGGGCAGGGAGCTCTGGGTCACCGACGGCACCAAGAAGGGGACGAAGCTGTTTGCGGACATCAACCCTGGCTTCGCCGACTCCGGCCCCGGTGGGTTGACGAAGCTCGGCAAGCGCATCGTCTTCCAGGCAAACGACGGCGAGCACGGCTACGAGCTCTGGGTCACGAACGGCACCCGAAAGGGCACGAAGCTCCTCAAGGACATCGACTCGGGATCCGAGTCCTCCGACCCCCAGTTCTTCACCAAGTTCGGCAAGCGCCTGCTCTTCCAGGCGGACGACGACGAGAAGGGGAACGAGTTCTGGGTCACGGACGGCACGAAGAAGGGGACCAAGCGCCTCAAGGACATCAACCCCGGCAGTGACGGATCCTTCCCCGAGTACTTCGCCGTGCTGGGCAAGCGCGTCTTCTTCGCGGCCTATGAGCCGGATAGCGGGAACGAGCTCTGGGTCACGGACGGCACGAAGAAGGGGACCAAGCTCTTCAAGGACATCAGCCCCGGTGTTCCTGACAGCGACCCCTACGGCATGACGAGGCTCGGCAAGCGCCTCTACTTCTCGGCCGACGACGGCGAGCACGGCTACGAGCTCTGGGTCACCGACGGCACGAGAAAGGGGACCAAGCTGCTCCGCGATATTCGCGAGGGCGGAAGCTCCAATGCGCGCGTGTTCACCCGGTTCGGCAAGCGCCTCTACTTCGCTGCCGACGACGGCGTGCACGACTTCGAGCTCTGGGTGACGGACGGCACCAAAAAGGGGACGAAGCTGTTTGCCGACATCAACCCCGCCGGGCCCGCGGTGTTCTGCTCGGGCTGAGCGCTCGCCGGGTCAGCCGGCGGTCGCGGACTCGATGAGCTCGGCGACCGCGGCGAGCGCCTCGTCGAAGCCCTGGCCCGGGATGCCGCCGATGCACGGTGAGGTGGCGCCCGCTGCCTGGTACTCGGCGACCTTGGCGCGCACGTCCTCAGCGGTGCCGAGGCCCGCGAGCGAGGCGAGCAGCTCGTCCGAGAGGCCCGCCATCGCGCGCTCGGTATCGCCGGTCGCCATGCCCTCGTCGAAGGCCGCCAGATCGTCGCCGAACCCAGAGTTGGTGAGCATGCGGCGGTAGAAGGGCAGGGACGCGTAGGGGATCAGGTCGCGGCGAAACGCGTTGCGAGCGGCCTCGATGTCGTCGGCCACCGCGACCGGAACCGCCGCGACCACGTCAAAGCCCGCGAGCTCCTTGCCGACCCGCTTGCGGCCCTCGGCTACGGCGGGGATCACCGTCTCGCGGATGTAGTCGGGGTTACAGAGCCAGAGCATCACGCCGTCGGCTATCTCGCCGGCGAGCCGCAGCATGTTCGGCGAGAGCGCGGCGACGTAGATCGGGATCTCGGGGCGCGGGGGGTAGCCCGCGAACGCAAAGCGCGAGCCGAAGAACTCGCCCTCGGGTGGCGTCTCGCCGCGCAGAATGGCGCGCACGATCGCGACGTACTCGCGCATCTGCTGCACGGGCTTGGTGATCTTGGCGCCGTACCAGTGCTCGACGGTGACTTGGTGTGAGACGCCGAGGCCGAGCACCATCCGCCCGCCAGAGATCTCGTCGATCGTCGCCGCCGTCTGCGCGGTCGCGGCGGGCGTGCGCGAGAAGATCGGCAGCACGCCCGTACCGAGGCGGACGCGCTCGGTAACGGTCGCGTAGTGGGCGAGCAACGTGAACGAGTCCCGGGCGGCGATGTGGGTGACGTACACCGACTCGTAGCCCAGCTCCTCGGCGCGCCGGACCCGGTCAAGCGCCGAGTCGAGCGAGCGCCCCGCGCCGATGAAAGCCCCGATCGCCATGGCGGGATCCTACGCCGGGGAGCGGACCGCACCCCCACCCCAAGCGAGGCGGATCCTTGGGCCTATGGGCTAAGGATCCGCATCGCTCGGGTGGCGGGGGTGGCGGGGTGGCGCGTGGTCAGCTGTCGAAGCCGAGCCCCAGGCGGTCGAGGGTGCGCAGCCAGAGGCCGCGGCGGCCGCCGCGGCGGTCGGCGGCGGCGAGGCGGTTGCGGGTGAGCTCGATCACCGCCCAGCGCAGCGGCTCGGGCGGGAAAGGGAGGGGCCGCGAGCGGAACGCGCGCAGGCGCGTGGCCTCGGAATCGCGGCCGTCCAGTAGGTCGAGCGCGAGGCTGGCGCCGAAGCGGCTCGCGCCCACGCCGAGGCCGGTGTGGCCGACGGTGTAGGCGAGGCGGCCGCGGTGCGCGGTGCCCGTGAACGCGAAGAACCGCGAGCAGGTGTCGATCGCCCCGCCCCAGCGGTGGCTGAAACGCACGCCCTCGAGCTGCGGGAAAGTCTCGAAGAAGTGCTTGGCGAGCAGGGCGAAGGTCTCCTCGCGCTGCTCGAGCTCGGGGGCCACACGGTTGCCGAAGTGGTAGATCGCGTCGTAGCCGCCCCACAGCAGCCGGTCGTCGGCGGTCAGCCGGTAGTAGTGGAACTGGTTCGCGCAGTCGGAGAGCCCCTGCCGGCGCTCCCAGCGCAGCGCCGCGCGCTGCTCCTCAGAAAGCGGCTCGGTGACGAGGACGTAGTCATAGACGGGCACGATCCGCCTGCGGATCGCGGGCACCAGGCCGCGAAACGCGCTGGTTGCGAGCAGGACCCGGTCGGCCCGCACGCGTCCCCGCGGCGTGCGCAGCGCGAGGGGCCCGTCGCCGCGGTCCTCGACCGCCTCGACCGGGGTGCCCTCGTACACGCGAACGCCCGCCTCCTTGGCGACCCGCGCGAGCCCCCAGCACAGGCGCGCAGGGTCGACGAGCCCCGAGCCCGACCGCAGCCAGAGCCCGGCGCGGTAGAGGGGGGAGGCCACCTCCGCCCGCATCCGCTCGGCGTCGAGCAGCTCGGCGTCGTGGCCGAGCTCGCGCATCGCCTCGACCTCCTCGGTGAGCCAATCGACCTCGTGGGGCTCGAGCGCGACCGTGATGTCCCCGTTCAGCTCGAGCCCGCAGTCGATCCCGTGGCGCTCGATCGTCTCGACGATCTGCGCGAAGCTCTCGAGGCCGAGCCGCTCCAGCGCAGGCATCTCGTCGGGAAAGCGCGACATCCCGTTCGAGATCCCGTGAGTGAGCGAGGAGGAGAGGAATCCACCGTTGCGGCCGCTCGCCGCCTCGGCGATGCGCGTCGCCTCGAGCAGGACGACGTCGCGCTCGGGGTCGCGCTCCTTGGCGAGCACCGTGGCCCACAGGCCGCTCAGTCCGCCACCGACGACGGCGAGCGCCGTGCGCTCGTCGCCCTCGAGCGCCGGCTCGGGGTCCGGGCGCGCGTCGGTGTCGAGCCAGAAGGGCCGTGGCTCGGCGTCGGCGTAGGCGGCGCGGTGCCAGGGCTTCGGGGGCTCGTCGCTCCACGGCCAGGTGCGGTTCGCTGCGCTCGCCATGCCTCGCCGCATCCTACGCGCGCCGCCCGCTTCGATCTCACGCCGGGGTGGAACTGGCGCGCCGCCCAAGCACCGTGCCTATCCTCGCCTTGCTATTCCGGGACTAGGGACTCGGAGAGTCGAATGGCGCGGAACGCGGTTGGTCTGAGGGCGGTCGTGTCGTTCTGGGCTGCGCTCGCAGCGCTCACGTTGAGCGCGGCGCCGTCGGGGGCCCAGCAGTACACCGCGCCCGATCCCGGCGGGAACGAGAAGGCCAAGGTCAAGGTCCCGCCCCGGGGCAAGCTCTTCGGCCTCAACGAGCAGATCTCGGGCGGCGCCTTCGGTGTGGGCCCCGGGACCTACGCGACCCTCTCCCGGCTCGCCGGCGCCAATACGATCCGCACGCAGATCGACTGGAGGCTCGCCGAGCCGGAGCGGGACGTCTGGGACGAGGAGCGGTGGGAGGAGTGGCAACACGCCTACAACGCCGCCTCGGCCGCCGGTCTGCGGCCGATCCTCATCGTCGGGCTCGCCCCCTGGTGGGCTCGCGATCCCCAGTACCGGGGCTGCAGGGAGCTCCACCTCGCCTGCCGTTTCCCGCCGTCGCGCGCCATGTACGACGAGTGGATGGAGTTCATCAACGAGGTCGTCAGGCGGTTCCCGTGGGCGATCATCCAGGTCTGGAACGAGCCCAACCTGCGGCCCTGGTGGGCGCCCGAACCCGAGCCCGAGCGCTACGCGGAGCTCCTGTACTGGGCCCACTGGACGGCGAAGCGCCTCAATCCGGACGTCCCGGTGATCGCCGGCGGCATCGCCAACAACCTGGACGGCAAGAACGGGATGCCGATCAAGACGTTCCTGGAGCGCGCCTACAACGCGCCTGAGCCGTACGACTTCGGCGCGAGCATGGACCTGCTCGGCGTGAACGTCTTCCCTCACTCGGTCAAGTTCGGCAAGAACACGCTGTTCGCCAAGTCCCTCGAGGACATCCGGAACGCTCGGGAAGCGGCCGGCGACGACACGAGGCTGCTGATCACCGAGACCGGGATCGGCTCGGGTGAGCCCTGGCCGTACACCGAGAGGCAGCAGGCGCGCGCCTCGATGCGCCTCTACCGGCGGCTGATCACGATGAAGGACGTCGCCGGCGTCGTCTTCCACCGGTTCATCGAGCCCGGAGAGCGCGGCAAGGTCCAGGCGGCCCCGCAAGAGTGGGGGTACGCGTGGACGCGGTTCGACACGTCGCCGCTCGCGCCGAAGCCGGTCTTCTGCCTGTTCGCCGAGCGCGCGCGGAACTTCTACCCGCAGTGCCTGCGAACCCGCGTCAAGGGCCCGAGGCAGGGCGCCAAGGTGAAGCGCGGCAGGCGCGTCGTCTTCAGGTTCCGCACGCCCAGCCTCGGCGCCAGGTTCCGCTGCTCGCTCGACGCCAAGCGGCTGCGCAGGTGCAAGCGCAGGTTCGACGCGGGCAGAAGGCTGCGGCCCGGACGACACGTGCTGCGCGTGCGCGCGATCGACCGCAACGGCAACCGCGGCGCCCTGGTCGCGCGCAGGTTCACCGTGAAGCGGGCGAAGTAGCGCTCGAGAGCGCGCGCTCGGCGCCCCAACGGGCGCGCTGGGGCCGCCCGCTCGCGGTGCTCGACCGCGGGCCGGGTCTGCGGCAGCCGCGCTGGTGTTAGTGCGCCTCGCCCGGGGCGTGGGCGGGCGGACGGGACTCCTCGGCGAGCGAGGTGATCTCGAGTACGCCGCGGGCGGCCTGCTCGAGGACCTCGACTGCCTCCTCCTCGTGCCGCGCGTAGAGCTCGACGAGCAGGTGGATGATGATCCGCTCGTCGTCGTGCTTGTGGAAGCGCACGTGGGTGAAGAACTCGCGCGTGCCGGAGTCGCCGAACGCCGCGTAGGTGAGTGCGTCGGCGGCCTCAGGCCCGGAGCAGCTCTCGACGAGATCCTGATCGACGGTCACCGTGCACGACGCGACAAACGGCTTGCCGGCGACCATGCGCTCCCAGCGGTCCTCGACCGCGACCACGCGGCCTTCCTCGATCGTCAGGTGCGGCTGATCGTGCATGCAGTCCAGGCACTGCACGACCGCTTCCTGTACCTCCTCCACGCGCTCGGCGGCCTCACCGGTCTCGGGATCGACGCGAAGGATCGCGTCGTAGTGGACCTGGGCCTCCAGACGCTGTGACCAGCACCGGTAGCAGCGAAGCCAGGCGCCTCGCTCGCCTTCCAGCTCCTCGTTCACGCCACTCAGCCTAGCGAGCGCGTTGTCGATTACAGGAAGATTGCGCGACGGGCCCGCGGCGGGCCTGCTCAGCCGCCCCTGCGGTAGGGGTGCTCGTGGGAGAGCAGCGAGTACATGACCATGTCGCGGCGCTTCCCGGCGACGGGCATGTACGAGCGCAACAGGCCCTCCTTGGTGAAGCCGGCGGCCTGCGCGACGCGGTGCGAGGCCTCGTTGTCGGGCTCGATCGTCACCTCGACCCGGGCGAGGCGCAGCTCGTCGAACGCGAACGCGGTGATCAGGATGAGCGCGCGCGTGGCCACCCCGCGGCCGCGCGCCCACGGCGCCACGAAGTACCCCGAGACGCAGCGGCTCGCCGGCCGGTTGATCTCGTGCAGGCTGATCGTGCCGAGCGGCGAGTCGTCGTTGGCATCGGTGATCACGACGTGCAGGTCCGTGCCCGCGGCGACCCCGGCCTGGCCGCGCTGGATCCACTCCAGCGCATGGCTCGGGCGATAGTCCGGCGGGACCGTCGTGTAGCGCTGGATGTCGGGATCCCGGCACATCTCGACGATCGCCTCGACGTCGCTGTCGGCGGGCAGGCGCAGCCGCACCACGCCGTCGGTGAGGCCCTCGACGGGGAAGGCGATCGGGCGCGGGCTCACCGGCCTACGAGGCCGGCGTAGCCGCCGAGCTCCGCTCAGCCACCAGCTCAACGATCTCGCCCATGATGCGGTTGATCTCGAAGTCCTTCGGGGTGTACACCCGGGCGACGCCCTGTTCGCGTAGGCGCTCGGCGTGCGCCGGCGGGATGATCCCGCCGACGACGACCGGGGCGTCGACGCCGCGGTCGCGGAGCAACCGCACGGTTTCGGGGATCAGCTCCATATGCGATCCCGACAGGATCGAGAGGCCGACGACGTCCACGTCCTCGTCGGCGGCGGAGGCCGCGATCTGCTCGGGCGTGAGCCGGATGCCCTGGTAGACGACCTCCATGCCGACGTCCCGGGCGCGGACGGCGATCTGCTCGGCGCCGTTGGAGTGGCCGTCGAGGCCCGGCTTGCCGACCAGCATGCGGATGCGGTGGCCGAGGCGCGCGGAGACCTCCTCGACCCGCTCGCGCACCGCCGCGAGCTCCTCGTCCGAGCCGCCCGCGGCGGCGGCGCCGACGCCCGTCGGGGCCCGGTAGTCGCCGAACGCCTCGCGCAGCGTCTGTGCCCACTCGCCCGTGGTAGCCCCGGCTTTCGCGGCGTTGATGGTCGCGGGCATGATGTTGCGGCTCTCGTCGCGGGCCGCCTCGGCGAGCTCGGCGAGCGCGCGCTCCACGGCGGTCTCGTCGCGCTGCTCGCGCCAGCGCTCGAGCGCCGCGCGGCACTCCTCCTCCACCTCCGGGTCGGGGGTGAGGATGCCGCCGTCGGCGCCCGCGGTCAGCGGGGAGGACTCGGTCTCGGTGAAGATGTTCTGGCCGACCACCTTGATCTCGCCGCGCTCGATGCGCGCGATCCGCTCGCGGTGCGACTCGACCAGGCGGGCCTTCATGTACGGGACCGCCTCGACGGCGCCGCCGTGCTCGGCGACGACCGCCATCTCCTCCTCGGCGCCCTCACGCAGCTCGGCGACGAGGCCGTCCATGACCTTGGAGCCCTCGAAGATGTCGGGGTACTCGAGCAGGTCGGTCTCGTAGGCGAGGATCTGCTGGATCCGCAGGCTCCACTGCTGGTCCCAGGGGCGTGGCAGGCCGAGCGCCTCGTTCCAGGCGGGGAGCTGGATCGCGCGGGCGCGCGCGTTGCGCCCGAGCGTGACGGCGAGCGCCTCGAGGACGATGCGCGGCACGTTGTTCTCCGGCTGCGCCTCGGTGAGGCCGAGCGAGTTGACCTGGACGCCGTAGCGCATGCGCAGCAGCTTCTCGTCGGTGACGCCGTAGCGCTCGCGGCCGATCTTGCGCCACAGCTCGGCCATCGCGCGGAGCTTCGCGTGCTCCTCGATGAAGCGCACGCCGGCGTTGACGAAGAAGGAGATGCGGCCGAACACGCGCGGGAAGTCGTCCTCGGAGACCTGGCCGCGCGCCTTCACCTCGTCGAGCACGGCGATCGCGGTCGAGAGCGCGTAGGCGATCTCCTGGACCGGCGTCGCGCCCGCCTCCTGCAGGTGGTAGCTGCAGACGTTGATCGGGTTCCACTTCGGGATCTCGTTCACCGTGAACGAGACCGTGTCCGCGATCAGCCGCATCGAGGGGCCGGGCGGGAAGGCGTAGGTGCCGCGCGAGAGGTACTCCTTGATGATGTCGTTCTGGGTCGTGCCCTGGAGCTGGGCGCGGGGCACGCCGGTCTCCTCGGCGACCGTGACGTAGAGGGCGAGCAGCCACGCCGCGGTAGCGTTGATCGTCATCGAGGTGTTCATCTCGCCGAGCGGGATGTCCTCGAGCAGCGTGTGCATGTCGCCCTTGTGGGCGATCGAGACGCCGACCTTGCCGACCTCGCCGCGGGCGAGCACGTGGTCGGGGTCGTACCCGGTCTGCGTGGGGAGGTCGAAGGCGATCGAGAGGCCCGTCTGACCCTTCGCCAGGTTGCGGCGGTAGAGCTCGTTCGAGCGGCGAGCGTCAGAATGGCCGGCGTAGGTCCGGATCACCCAGGGACGATCCGGCTCCGGCAGGCGGTGCTCGGTCATGCCCCAGATGATTCTAGATTCAATGGGGCCGTGGCTACACCCATCGACACCCGGCACCTGGGCATCGACCGCGTGATCTGCGCATGGGAGGTCGAGCCCGGCGTGATCGTCGATCCCGGGCCGGCGTCCGCCGTGGAGACGCTGCTCGAGGGCGTGGAGGCCGAGCCGCGCGCCCTGCTGCTCACGCACATCCACCTCGACCACGCGGGTGCGGCGGGCGTGCTCGCGCGGCGCTTCCCAAAGCTCCGCGTGTACGTGCACGAGATCGGCGCGCCGCACGTGATCGACCCCAGCCGCCTGATCGCGAGCGCCTCGCGCCTGTACGGGGACGAGATGGATCGCCTGTGGGGGGAGATCGCGCCCGTGCCCGCCGAGCGGGTGACCGCGCTGCGGGGCGGGGAGGAGGTCGAGGGCTGCCGCGTCGAGTACGCGCCCGGCCACGCCTCGCATCACGTCGTCTACTTCGACGCCGACAGCCGCGACGCGTTCGTCGGCGACGTGGCGGGCATCCGCATCCCGCCCGGTGAGCTCGCGCTCGCGCCGACGCCGCCGCCCGACATCGACATCGAGGCCTGGTTCGAGAGCCTGCGGCGCGTCGCGGCCCTCGAGCCCAGGCGGCTCTGCCTCACGCACTTCGGCGCCGTGGACGAGCCCACCGAGCAGCTGGCGGCGGTCGAGCGCTGGCTCGAGGAGGCCGGGCGGCGTTCGGAAAACGGCGACCGGGAGGCGTTCGACGTGTGGGTGAGCGCCCAGCTCGAGGCGGTGGACGACGACATCGCGGCGCGCCTGCGGCAGGCGATGCCCCCGGATCATCTGTGGCTCGGGCTCGAGCGCTACTGGCGCAAGCGCCGCGAGCGGGAGGGCTGAGCGGCGGATCGCTTGCGGGACCGCACCTTGCGGCGGTTGGCCGTGTCTTTAGTGTCTAGGCTGGAACGCATGCGATCGAAGCGAAAGAGGACTGGCGCGCTGGCGGGAGCGCTGGCGATCGGCGCCGCACTGGCCGTCGTCGCCATGGCCTTCGCGAGCGTCACCGTGTACAAGGCGACGTTCGATCGCAAGGGCTCCGTTCGCGCGCAGACCCAGGCCTCTGGTGGCAAGCGCTGCGACAAGGCGCACCACAGCAAGTCGCACACGATGCGCGTCCGGGTCCTGCGCCGTGACGTGCTTTGCTCCTACCGCCCGCCGGTGGTCGCGGACAGCGCCGTGCCCGATCACGAGATCACCGTCGTGGCGCGCCTCGCCAAGAAGCAGACGCCGCGGTCGGTGCGCAAGCGCTCCTACATCGCGGTGATCCTGCGGCTCGGGAAGGGGTCCCGGTACGAGTTCCAGGTCTTCCCGCGCACCGGGCGCTACCGGCTGCTGCGCGTGCCGAGCGGCGGCGGGGATTTCCCGGTGCAGGGCCACAGCGACGCCATCAAGGGCATCGGCAGGAAGAACAAGATTCGTCTGCGCGCGTACGGGGCGCGGATCCAGGCGCGTGTGAACGGCACCGAGCTCGTGGACGTCACCGACGGCCAGCCGGGCCAGGTGGACGGCCGCAGGATGGCGTTCGGGCTCGGCAGCACGAAGAACGCCAAGCCGGGGCCGCTGGCCGCGTTCCACAGCGTGGCCGTCCGCGTTCCCGATCCGTAAATCGGTAATCCGGAACGACGCGTCGGCTTTAGCCGGCGAGGAGTGTGAGGAAGGACCGTGTCGACGGAGACGATCGAACGCCCCCGCGTAGCCGGCCCCGGATCGGGCGTCGGGGGCAACTGGCAGGTCATCGTCCTGAACGACGATCACAACACCTTCGACCACGTCGCGAAGACGCTGGCGCGCGTGATCCCGGGCGTCGATCTCGCCCGCGGTTACGCGTTCGCGGACGAGATCCACAACACGGGGCAGGCGGTAGTGTGGTCGGGCCCCAAGGAGCCCGCTGAGCTCTACTGGGAGCAGCTCAAGGCCGCGGGGCTCACGATGGCGCCGCTGGAGCAGCACTAGCCCCCAACCCGCACGTTCAGCCCTGGTTGCCGCTTTCCGGCAACGTGGGCTGAACGGTTGGGTCAGGAGGGGCGTGCCGGCTGGGTGAGGAGCCCGCCGCCCGCGCCGGGTGAGCCCGGCAGGCGCGCCCGCGTCCGCCCCCGGCGGAAGAGCCGGGCGCGGCCGCGGGCGCTGGTTTCGCGGGCGAGGAGCTGCTCGGCCCGCAGCTCGAGCAGGGCTCGCAGCTCGCCCGTGCGGCTGAACGGGTCGGCGATCGTGCCGCCGCCGTTCAGCGAGGTCGCGGCGAGCAGCCTGCCCTCGACCTCGATGCCGAGCAGGGGACCCTCGGGCACGTGGGTGCTGTCGAGCTCGGCGAGGCGCTCGAGCGCCTGCCGGTCGGCTGGACCCAGGCGCCGGATCGTGACGCCCGCGAGAGGAGTGTCAGTGCTGATCGTCTTCGTCATCGGAACCTCCATCAAGTCAACGCTCGCGGGCCTGCGGGCGTGACATGGGTCAGCATCGCGGTGGGCTTGGATAAGCGCAACACAAATTCCTGGAGGTCCTGATAAGTTGGACTTATGCTCGATGTGAAGCGGCTGCGGATCCTGCGCGAGGTCGCGTCGCGCGGATCTTTCTCGGCCGCGGCCGAGGCGCTCTTTCTCTCGCAGTCCGCCGTCAGCCAGCACATCGCGACGCTCGAGCGCGAGGTCGGGATGACGCTGCTCGAGCGCACCCGCGAGGGGCCGAAGCTCACGCCGGCGGGGGAGGTGCTCGTCTTCCACGCCAACGCCGCGATCGCCCGGCTGGAGCAGGCCGAGCGCGAGCTTGCGGCGATCGCCGGCCTGGAGGGCGGGGAGCTGCGTCTGGCGAGCTTCCCGAGCGCGAGCGCGACCCTGCTCACCAAGGCCGTGTCGGAGTTCGTGAACCGCTACCCGCGCGTGCGGCTCAGCGTCGCCGAAGCGGAGCCGGAGGAGTCCGTGCCCCGGATCCGGGCGGGCGAGCTCGATCTGGCGCTCACGTTCGACTATCCGAGCGTGCCGTTCACCGACGACCGCGACGTCGATAGCACCCTGCTGATGACCGAATCGATGTACGTCGCCCTGCCCAAGGACCACCCGCTCGCCACGGAGGAGAAGGTCGACCTGGCGGCGCTGCGCGACGAGGCGTGGCTGTGCGGTCAGTGCGCGAGCTCCTGCGGTGACGCGATCAAGGAGGCGTGCCGCGCGGCGGGGTTCGAGCCGCGGATCGCCTTCCAGTCGGACGACTATCACGTGCTGCAGGGCTTCGTCGCCGCGAACCTGGGCGTGACCCTGCTGCCCGATCTCGCGCTCCCCACCCTGCGCGACGACATCGTCGTGCGGCCCACTGACCCGCCCGCCGCGGTGCGGCGCGTCTGGGCGACCACGCGCCCGGAGGGCGCTCGCTCGGCCGCCACCGACGCGATGCGCGAGATCCTCGTCGCGGTGGGCGACGAGTTCGCCCGCGGCAAGGGCGATTTGGCCAGAGCGGCCTAGGCGCCGGGGTCAGTTTGAGAGCGCGGGGTGGGCGCTAGCCGCGAGGGCGGCGAAACGTTCAGCCCTGGTTGCCGCTTTCCGGCAACGTGGGCTGAAACTTCGTGGGCGTCGGGTGGACGGTGCGTGGGCGCGCGGCCCCGCTGCTTCCGCGGGTGCGCTCGGGTTCGCCGTGACCGCGCGCTAGGACCGCTCGAGGGCCGCCTCGGCCGCCAGCGAGTGCCAGCTCGGCAGGACGGGCTTGTGGAAGAGCGAGAAGGCCTTCTCGCGGAGCGCTGCGATCTCGTCCGACGCCCAGTACGCCTCGAAGTCCTCCTGGTTCTCCCAGACGGAGACCTGGCGGAAGTGCAGCGGGTCGTCGATGTCGCGCGTCATGTAGCAGGCGGTCGCGCCGGCGGCCAGGGCGCGGTCGAGCGCCGGGCGCCACGTCTCGAGGAACCGGTCGGCGCGGAACGGGATCACGTGCCAGTCGATGTAGTTGACGTGCATCGCGGGCGCATCCTATCCACTGGCGGGGCGAGGGCCGCTCACCGGGACCGGGCGCCGGCCGCTCGCCCGCGCAGCGCAGCGCTCAGGCGCCGACCTCGGCCCAGATCGCGCCCGGGCCGTCCTCGTGCTTGCCCTCGTCCTTGTCGGTCGCGCCGGCCATGATCGCGATCTTGCCCAGGTGCTTGTTCTCGTGCAGGAGCTGGTGGGCCTCCGGCACGCCGTCGAAGCCCATGGCCTTCCAGAGCACGGGCCGGATCTTCCCCTCGGCCATCAGCTGGTTGGCCTGCTGGCACTCGTACGCGTTCGCGAAGTGCGAGCCGAGGATCTCCTTCTGGCGCATCCACAGGTACCGCACGTCGAAGTCGAGCTCGTAGCCCGAGGTCGCGCCGCAGATCACGACCTTGCCGAACGGCTTGACGGTGAACACCGAGGTCGGGAACGTCGCCTTGCCGACGTGCTCGAAGACGATGTCGGGCGCGTCGCCGAGAATCTCCTTGACGCGCTTGGCGAAGGCGCGCGAGACCTTGAAGCGTTCCTTCTCCTCCTCGGGGGTTTCGTCGCCGCGGCGCATCATGCCCGCGAACTCGTTGCGGTCGATGTAGTCGACCGCGCCGAGCTGCTTGACGAGCTCGCCCTTCTCGGGGGAGGAGACCACGCCCACGGCGTTCGCCCCGGCCGCCTTGCAGAGCTGGGTGGCGAACACGCCGAGGCCGCCCGCCGCGCCCCAGATCAGCACGTTGTGCCCCGCCTGGAGCTTGGCCCGGTTCATGAGCATCCGGTACGCGGTGAAGTAGGTGAGGCCGTAGGCCGAGGACTCGACCCACGACAGGTTTCGCGGCTTGGGCAAAAGCTGCTGGGCCTGCACCTTGGTGAACTGCGCGAACGAGCCCCAGGTCGTCTCGTAGCCCCAGATGCGCTGGCTCGGCGCGGCGAGCGGGTCGAGCCCGTGCACCTCGACGTCCTCGTAGGACGCCTGGTTGCAATGGATCACCACCTCGTCGCCAGGCTGCCAGCGGGTGACGCCCTCGCCGACCTTCCACACGATGCCCGACGCGTCCGAGCCGCCGATGTGGTGGCCGTACTGGGGGTGATCGCCGTAGCCGAACACGGACACGGGTCTGCCGAGCGCGGCCCACACGTTGTTGAAGTTCACGCCCGCGGCCATCACGCGGACGATCACCTCGAAGGGGCCCGGCTCGGGCACCTCGATCTCCTCGAGCCGGAACGCGTCCTTTGGCTCCCCTTCGCGCTCCGGACGGATCACCCACGCCGGCATGGTCGCGGGCAGCGTGCCTGGCTCGACGTCGAGCGTCGAGATCTCGGACAGATCAGTTGCCACGGTGCTCCTCTCTCGTTCGTGGAAAGCCGATCGTAAACCGGCCCGGGCCGCGTCGTCTCCAGTTCCCGTCCGGAGCCGGGTCTACCTTCGAAGTTCGTCGTCGCGGGGCGCGCGCTGTGTCAGATCCGCGCCTCGCGCGCCGACCCAATCACCGATGGAAGCATCCGAACGCCCACAACTCACCTTCACCGAGACCGCCTCCGGCGGCACGGTCCGCGCGCTCGACGGCCGCATCGTCATCGAGTCGCTGACCGTCGAGGACGAGCGCGCCGCGCACCTGGTGCGCGAGCGCCAGCAGCTCGGCAAGCCCGCAGCCGACACCGTGCGCAAGGCGATCGAGATCGGCGCCCGGGTCCTCGACAGCGAGGAGACCGCGGCGAACGTCGACTACGTGCGCCGGGAGGTCGAGGCGAGCATCGGCGAGCTCGAGAAGCGCCTGAACAGCACGCTCGACGAGGGCGCCGAGGCGCTCGCCAAGCAGCTCGAATCCACGTTCGGCATCGAGCGCAGCGACTCGGTGCAGGCGCAGATCAAGGAGATCATCGCCGCCGAGACCCGCGAGCACCGCGAGCAGCTGCTGCGCACCCTCACCGCGGAGGACGGCTCCAACCCGCTGGTCGCGATCCAGGCGCGCCTGGGCAAGGCGATGCTCGAGGCCGAGGAGCGCCACCGGCGCGAGGTGGAGCGCTTGCGCGAGCACCACGCCAACGAGTCGCGCGCGATGCAGCAGCGCGTCGCCGAGCTCAACGAGAAGCTCGCGCGCGTGCTGGAGCGCCAGGAAGCAGACGAGCGCGTGGCCGAGGAGGCCGAGCGCGGCACCGCCAAGGGCCGCACGTTCGAGGAGCTCGTGCACACCACGGTCGAGGAGATCGCCGAGGGGCACGGCGACGCCGCGCACCACACCGGCGACGCCTCCAGCGAGGCCGGCGGCAAGAAGGGCGACACCGTCGTCGAGATCGGCGGCGCGGTCGGCACGCCGCTCGCCACGGTGGTCTTCGAGGCCAAGAACAAGCGGCTGTCGCGCAACGACGCCTGGTCCGAGCTCAACGCCTGCATGGCCGAGCGCGACGCCGCCTACGCGGTCCTCGTGGTCGCGGGCGAGGACAAGGTGCCCTCGGGGCTCGACGAGCTCACCGAGTACCAGGGCAACAAGATCATCGCGGTCCTCGACCGCGACGATCCCGATCCGCTCGCCCTGCGGCTGGTCTACCGCTACGTGCGCGCCCGCGTGCTGGCGGCCGCCGCCGAGAGCCTCGAGGTCGACGCCGCCGGCGTGCGCGACGCCGCCGAGGAGGCCGAGGCGACGCTCAAGCGCGCCAACCGCATCCGCAAGGCGCTCACCGGCGTCACGAAGAGCGCCGAGAACGCGCGCGACGAGCTTGACTCGATGGTCGCCGACGTCGAGCGCTGCCTGGCGCGCATCGAGTCGCTCGTAGCCGCCGCCGCGCAGGCCGAGAGCGCCGAGTAGCCCTGCAGGGCCTGCTCAGGGCAGGAGCAGCTCGCTCGAGGAGCTCGGCCGCGGCGGGCCGACCCGCAGGCGCGCCGTGCGCTGCGTCGCCGGTTCGGCCGAGACCGTGTAGCTGCCCCGCTCGAGGTTGGCCTTGAGGCTCCCGGTGCCGCCCGCCGGAACGTCGGCGGGGGGCGCCGAGGAGGGTCCCTCTAGCTGGACGCGGGCGTCCTCGCCGGTCTGGTTCGTGATCGTGATCTCGACCACCCCGGCGCCGACCCGGCTAGGGGAGACGAGCAGGCCGCGCTTGGTGATCGCAGCGCTCAGGTTGACCGGCGCGGCCGGCCGCGGCTCGTTCTCGAAGTCATCGTCGCCACCGCATGCGGCCAGCGTGAGGCAGGCCAACGTGGCCACCGCCGCGGCGCCGCGACGCCACGCGCCGATGACGTCCTCCCGGAACCTCATACCGAGCGCAAGCCTAAGCCGCTGCGTTTCCCGGCGCGCCGGTGAAGGGCACCTCGACGACGGTCGCCTCGGTGCCCTCGCCGACGGCGACGACGTCGCCGGGTTCCGCCTCGCGCCGCAGGATCGCGAGCGCGATGCGGCCGTGGGCGGGGGAGAGGGCGACCGTGCCGATCGTGCCGAGCTCGCGGTCGCCGAGCCGGACGGGGTCGCCCGCGGCGGCGGGGCCGCTCAGCTTGAGTCCCCGCAGGTACCGGTTGGGCTTGCCCTTGTAGTGCAGGCGGGCGACGGTCTCCTGGCCGATGTAGCAGCCCTTCGTGAAGCTCACGGCGCGCTCGTTGATGCCCGCCTCTTGGGGGATCGTCTGGGTCGTCATCTCCCGTCCGAAGCGCGGCCGCCCCGACTCCACGCGCAGGATCTCAAGCGCCTCCTCGTCAGCGCGCTGCACGCCCAGATCGGCGAGCGCCGCGAGCAGCTCCTCGGCCTTGTCGGCGGCGCAGAGCAAATCGACGCCGAGGTCGGTGCGCACCGCGCGCACGTCCACCTCGCCGACGCGGGCGGGAGAATGGGCGTGCTCGCCTGGGAGCGGGGCGATCCCGGTGAGCTCGAAGGCGGCGGGGCCTGCGACCGAGACGAGCCCGTGCGCGTCGCTGCGGTCCTCGACCTCGACCTCGCGGCCGATCGAGTACATCCGCAGGTGCCCGAGCACAGCCTCGCGGCCGACCTCCTCGAGCAAAAGCAGGATCTCCGCGCCGCTGACGCGCAGCACGCGCATGTCCGAGCGCATGTGTCCCTTGCGGTCGAGCAGCGCCGCGTACGCGCCCTCGCCGTCGGCGAGCGCCTCGACGTCCTGGGTGAGCTGGCTCTGCAGGTAGTCGACCGCGTCCGGGCCCGTGACGGCGAGCGTCGATAGGGCCGCGCGCGGGACCGCGCCGGCCTCCTCGCGCAGCAGCCGGTACTGCCCGTCGAGCTCGATCGTGCTCGTACCGCTCACGAGGCCGATTCTAGGCACCCTTGCCTTCCGGGTTTTTGGAGTGCCAAAATCCGGTTTATGGAGGATCAAAATTCGCGCCACGACGCGCTCAAGGTGAGTCGCCGGCGGCTGCTGGCCGGGGGGCTCGCCGCCGGACCGGCGCTTGCCCTCCTGCACGAAGCCGTCCCGCACGAGGGGCTCCACGCCGCGCTCGGGGGCGCCCACGACGCCCGGGCGCAGGCCGCGCACGAGCACGCGGGCGGGGTCCCGAGCCACGCCGACGGCGCGGGCCACTCGGGCCCCACGTTCAAGGCCGGCCGCCAGGTCGACCACGCCGCGAACGGCTTCAACCCGACCGAGATCCTGCGCGACTTCGACTACGGCAAGACGCGGCGCCTGGCCAGCGGCCGGGTCCTGCGCGAGTGGGAGGTGATCGCGCTCGACAAGGAGATCGAGATCGCGCCGGGGGTCAAGTTCCCGGCGTGGACCTTCAACGGGCGGATCCCCGGCCCGACCCTACGCTGCCGCGAGGGCGAGCGGCTGCGGGTCCGCTTCCACAACAGCTCCGGGCACCCGCACACGATTCACTTCCACGGCATCCACCCGGCGGAGGTGGACGGGGTGCCGGGGATCGGTGCCGGGATCATCGAGCCCGGCAAGTCGGCGGTGTACGAGTTCGATGCCGAGCCGTTCGGCCTGCACCTGTACCACTGCCACGTCGCGCCGCTCGCCGAGCACATCGCGCGCGGCATGTACGGCACGTTCATCGTCGACCCGAAGCAAGGGCGCCCGGAAGCCGACGAGCTGGTCATGGTCCAGCACGGCTACAACACCACGCTCGACGGCGAGGGCAACCAGCTCTACGCCGTCAACGGCATTCCGTTCCACTACATGCACGAGCCGATCCGCGTGAAGCGGGACGAGCTGATCCGGATCTACCTCGTCAACACGCTCGAGTACGACCCGATCAACTCGTTCCACATCCACGGGAACTTCTTCCACTACTACCCGACGGGCACCTCACTGCAGCCAACCGAGTTCACCGACACGGTGATCCAGGGGCAGGCCCAGCGGGGGATCTGCGAGGTGCGCTTTCCGTACGCGGGCCCGTTCATGTTCCACGCGCACAAGACCGAGTTCGCCGACCTCGGCTGGATGGGCTTCTTCGAGGTGGAGGGCTGATGGAGGCGGGCGCGCAGAGCGCGGGCCGCTCGCCCTTCGCCCGGCTCCCCGTCTGGGCTCTGACCGTGGGCGTCGCGGCCCTGATCGCGACCGCGCTGGGCGTGATCGCGCTCGTGGGCGGCGACACGCTGCCCGAGCGCCTCGGGCCGCCCGCAGAGGAGCTCGCGGTGGAGCGCACCGAGTTCGAGCCCAACCGGATCGTCCTCGAGGTGCGCAACACCGGGCCCGACCCGGTGCGCGTCGCCCAGGTCTTCGTCAACGACGCCTTCGTCGACTTCACCGGGGGCGACCGGCCGATCGGGCGGCTCGGCGGCGAGACGCTCACGCTCACCTACCCGTGGCAGGAGGGTCAGCCGTACCTGGTTTCGATGATCACCGAGACCGGGGTCGTGATCGAGCACGAGATCGCGGCCGCGGTCGAGACGCCGCGCGCGGACGGCGACCTGCTCGCGCTGATGGCCCTGCTCGGCCTCTACGTCGGCGTGATCCCGGTGGCGCTCGGCATGCTGCTGTTGCCGGCGATGCGCCGCTTCCGCGAGCGCTGGATCCGGATCGTGCTCGCGGTCACGGTCGGCCTCTTGGCGTTCCTCGCGGTGGACGCCACGCTCGAGGGCCTCGACCTCGCCGCCGCCTCCGGCGGGGCGTTCGGCGGTGCCGAGCTGGTGGTGCTTGGCGCGATCCTCTCCTATCTCGTGCTCGCGGGCGTCGACGGGCACCTGCGCGCGCGCCGCGAGGCGGCGGGCCCGGAGTCGGGCGGCTTCCGCCTGGCGCTGTTGATCGCGATCGGCATCGGCCTGCACAACATGGGGGAGGGGCTCGCGATCGGCTCCGCGTACGCAGTCGGCGAGCTCGCCCTCGGTGCCGCGCTCGTCGTCGGCTTCGCGATCCACAACACCACCGAGGGCTTCGCGATCGTCGCGCCGCTTGTGCGGGCGCGGCCGTCGCTGGGGCGCCTCGCGGTGCTCGGGCTGATCGCGGGCGCCCCCGCGATCGCGGGCACGCTGATCGGCGTTTCGGTGACGAACGCCGAGGTGTCCGCAATGCTTTTGGGCGTGGGCGTCGGCGCGATCGTCCAGGTGATCGTGCAGATCGCGCCGTCGATGCGCGGCGCGGACGGCCGCGCTCTCGACGCGGCTACGGCCGCCGCGGTGGCCGCCGGCGCGCTCGTGTTCTACTTGACCGGCCTCTTGATCTCCGTCTAGGCGCATGGCTCATTCCGGATTCAGACGAGACCCCTCCGCCACCAACAGCGAGGCGGTCGAGGACTACGCGAAGGCGCTGCTCGCGCTCGAGGAGCGCGAGGACGGGCCGGTCTCGACCTCGGCGCTGGCCGAGCGCCTGGGCGTCTCGCCCGGTTCGGTGACCGCGATGCTCAAGCGCATGGCGGAGATGGGGCTCGTCGAGCACGTGCCGTACCGGGGGGCGCGCCTGACGAAGGCGGGGCGGCGCGTCGCGCTCGAGGTGACCCGCCACCACCGTTTGCTCGAGGCGTACCTCACCGAGGTGCTCGGCATGCCCTGGGACCGGGTGCACGATGAGGCCGAGGTGCTTGAGCATTACATCTCCGAGGAGCTCGAGGAGCGGATCGCCGCCGCCCTGGGGCACCCCGACCGCGACCCGCACGGCGACCCGATCCCCGACCGCGACCTGGCGGTCGCCACGCGGGTGGGCACGCCGCTCGCCGAGCTCGACGCGGGCCGGACGGGCGTGTTCGAGCGGGTCTCCGACTCCGATCCGGAGATGCTCCGCTACCTCGCCGAGCGAGGCATCCTGCCGGGGACGAGCCTCACCGTCGGCGAGCGCGAGCCGTTCGGCGGGTCGGTGTCGATCGAGGTCGAGGGCGAGGACCACACGATCGGCGCCGAGCTCGCGCAGCGGATGCTGATCGCCGTCAACTAGGCTCTCCGCCGATGAGCCTCGCCGAGCAGTTCGAAGAGATCGTCGAGTCCCTCCCCGACGACTGGACCGACATGGCGCTCGACGTCCGCCTGGCGGACGAGAGCCAGTTCAGGGACGCCGCCGTGCTGTTGGCCCAGATCAACGCGCAGCCGTATTCGAAGGCCGACTGGCACTTCCGTATCAACGTCGCCAACAAGTTCGGGAAGGCCGCGGCGGCGCCGGCCGTGCTCGGTACGCTGCGCCTCCTCGACGAGGAGAAGATCGACGGGGAGCTTGTGCTCCGCGACTTCCGCGAGGGCCGCGCCGAGATCCGCCAGTTCTGGGGGCGCCCCGAGTCGGTGCGCCAGGAGTTCCGGCGCAGCCGCCGCCTCTAACCCGCGATCGACTTTCCTAGTCCCTGAGACGAGAAAAGTCGATCAGCCCGCGGGCCCGCGGCCGGTGATCGAGGTTGCTGGTCCCACAGACGAGAAAGGTCGATCACCGGAAGGTGGCGTCCACGTCCGGGGGGTCCTCGACGATCCCGCGCTCGGCGGCCCAGCGCGCCCAGCGCTCAAGCGCGTCGCGGTCGAAGCTGCCGCCGAGCGCGTCGCGGACGACCTCGAGCTGCGCGCGCTGGGCGGCGCGGTCGAGGCCGGGGCTGGCGGCGAGCAGCGCGTCGAGCCCGGCCTCGGGATCGGCGCGCACGGCGTCCGCCGCCTCGGCGAGGGCCGCGGTCACGCCCTCGACCAGTCCGGGATCCTCGCGCGCGGTCTCGCCGCGGGTGACGAGCACGAGCTCCGGGTAGGGCGGGGCACCGAAGCGCTCGACGCCCAGCACGCGCAGCCGCACGCCGCGGCGCCGCAGCTCGACCGCCTCGGCGTTGCGGAACGCGGTGGCCGCGTCCACGCGACCCGCGGCGAGGGCGGCGACGCTCTGGAAGCCGATCGTGACCCGCTCCGGGGCGGCGGGGTCAACGCCGGCGCCGCGCAGGACGGTGTCGAGGACCGCATCGTCGGAGGGGAGGCCGGTCACGCCGATGCGCGCGTCGGCGAGCGCGCGCGGTGGCACGCTGCTGAGCACGGCCGCGAGCGGCTCGTTCACCAACGGCGCGACGGCGACCAGGTCGAGGCCGCGCTCGCGCGCGATCGCGAGGTCCTGGATGTCGAGGATCGCGAAGTCGGTCCGGCTGGCGGAGAGCAGCTTGGGCGCGTCGGTGGACGCTCCCGGCGCGCGGATCTCGACGTCCACGCCCCCGCGCTCGAACAGGCCGCGCTCGCGCGCCAGGTACAGGGGTGCGTGGACCGCGTTGGGCGCGAAATCGAGCACGAGGGTCGCCTCCCTCGAGGCGCCCGGTTCAGCACCGTCGTCGCCGCAGCCACCGGCCACCAGCGCGACGACGGCCGCCAGCAGCGCGACGACCCACGTCATCGCGGGCGAGCATAGCCCGGCCGGGCGCCAACCAGCGCGGGGGGCCGTGCGCCGCTGTACGTTCTCGGCGCGGGGAAATGGGGTTGTCCGCTCTCATCGGGTTCAGGCGCCGGGCGCGGGTCGTGACCGCGGTCGGGCTCGGCGCCTGCGCCCTCGCGCTCCCCGGCGCGGGCGAGGCGCGCGCCCAGATCGACGCGGTCTTCGGCGGGCGCGTGGCGTGCCAGACGCTGGACGACGGCACGCGTTGGTGCGGCGGCTCGGACACGTTCGTTCCGACCTGGGATGGCGTGCCGATCGACGTCAACGTGGCGCTGCCACCGGCGCCGCAGAACGGGTCCGACGGGCCGTACCCGCTGATCATGGCCTTCCACGGCTGGGGCGGCTCGGAGCTCGGGCTGGGGCAGCTGCGGCGCTGGACGGAGCAGGGCTACGCCGCGTTCTCGATGAGCGCGCGCGGGTTCGGCCGCTCGTGCGGCGGGATCGAGCAGCGGCTCACGGGCATCTGCGCCGAGCGCGGCTGGACGCACCTCATGGACACGCGCTTCGAGGTGCGCGACGCGCAGCTCATGGCCGGCAAGCTGGTCGACGAGGGGATCGCCGACCCCGAGGCGATCGGCGCGACCGGCGGCTCCTACGGCGGCGGCATGTCGATGGCACTCGCCGCTTTGCGCGACCGCACCATGCTGCCGGACGGCTCGCTCGTCCCCTGGGAGAGCCCGGAGGGCACGCCGATGCGGATCGCGGCTGCCGCGCCCGAGGTCCCCTGGACGGACCTCGCCTACGCCCTCGTGCCCACCGGCAGCACCCTCGACTACGTCGCCGACGCTCGCTACGCGGGGCGGGTGGGCGTGATGAAGCTCACCTTCGTGAGCGCGCTGTTCGCCTCGGGCGCGATCGCGGGCCATTACGCGCTGCCGCTCGTCGACCCCCAGGCCGACCTCGTCACCTGGTTCGCGGCGATCGCCGCGGGCGAGCCCTACGACGGCAACGCGCTCGTCGAGCACGTGCGCGCGGAGCTCTCGAGGTTCCACTCCTCCTACGGGATCGACGATTCCACGCCGCCCTCGCCGCTCTTGATCTCGAACGGCTGGACCGACGATGTCTTCCCGGCCGACGAGGCGCTGCGCTTCTACAACCGGACGCGCACGAAGCACCCCGATGCCGAGATCGCGCTGTTCTTCCTGGACTACGGCCACCAGCGCGGGCAGAGCAAGGACGCCGACGTCGCCCTTCTGGAGGAGGCGCAGGACCGCTGGTTCGCTCATCACCTGCTGGGCGAGCCGGTGGAGCCCCCGAGCGGCGTGACCGCGCTCACGCAGACGTGCCCGAAGGCGGCGTCCTCCGAGGGCCCGTACCACGCTTCGAGCTGGGCCGATCTCGCGCCGGGGGAAGTGCGCCTCGAGGAGCCCGGCGAGAAGACGATCCTGCCGGTCGTCGCTACCGACGCGCTCGTCGGCGCCGCGTTCGATCCGATCACCGGGCCCGGCGCCTGCGCGACCGCGAGCGGCGCGGATCAGCTCGGCGCCGCGACCTACCGCTTCCCGCCGGCGCCGCCGGGCGGCTACACGCTGATGGGCTCTGCAACCGTGATCGCCGACTTCACGACTCCCGGCCCCACCTCGCAGGTCGCTGCGCGCCTGCTCGACGTGGCGCCCGACGGTACGCAGACGCTCGTCGCCCGCGGGCTCTGGCGCCCCGCGGTCGGCACGGCTCCCCAGCGCCAGGTCTTCCAGCTTCACCCGAACGGCTGGCGGTTCGAGGCGGGGCACGTGGCCAAGCTCGAGCTTTTGCCGGCCGACCTGCCGTACGGGCGGGTCTCGAACCTCCAGCTCCCGGTCACCGTCGCCAATGCGGACGTGCGGCTGCCGGTGCTGGAGGAGCCGGGCGCGGGGGAGGGCGCCGTGCGCGAGCCCGCCCCCAAGTTCCTGCCATTCGGCCACCAGCTCGCGCGCGACTTTGCCGAAGCGGACACTGAGGAGCCGGACCCGCCAGGCCCGCAGCCGAAGGTGCGCTGCCGGGGTGCGGTGGCGACCGTCGTCGGCACGCGGCGGGGCGAGGTGATCCGCGGCACGCCCGGGCGGGACGTGATCGTCGCTCGTGGCGGTAACGACCGGATCCGCGCCCGCGGCGGTAACGATCTCGTCTGCGCGGGCCGGGGCCGGGACGTGGTCCGCGGCGGGCGCGGGAACGACCGGCTGTGGGGTGGGCCGGGGCGCGACCGCCTGGTCGGCGGGCCCGGCGTCGATCGCATCGACGGAAGGCGCGACCGCTGAGCCGCGGGTTGTGACTCGCCCTCCTGCCGTTCATGCCTATAGACTGCCCGCCGCGCAAGCGCCCGCGTTGGCGTGCGCTGATTGAGCAACCACCGAGGAGGTATGCACGTGCAGGATCGAGGCCTGGCGGCCTATGTGAGTGAGCTTCTGGGAACTCTTTTCCTGGTCTTCTTCATTGGCGCTGTCGTCACTTTGTATGTGCAGACGGCCCCCGATGCCCAGACCGGCTCCGACTTCGCCGTCGTCGGATTGGTCCACGCCTTCGTGCTCTTCGGGCTGATCATCACGTTCGGTGCCGTCAGCGGCGGGCACTTCAACCCGGCGGTCACGCTCGCGGCCGCGGCGCTGCGGCGGATCGACCCGGTCGACGCGATCGTGTACATCCTGGCCCAGCTCTCGGGCGGTGTGCTCGGCGCGCTGCTCGTCAAGGGCCTGCTGCTGGACGAGGGCCGCGCGTCCGACTACGGGACGCCCGCGGTCAGCTCGCTCCTTGGCGGCAACTTCCAGGGGTTCATCGTCGAGGCGCTCGGCACGTTCGTCCTCGTGCTGGTGATCCTCGCGGTCGCGCTGAACCCGCGCGCGCGTCAGGAGTGGGCGCCGCTCGCGATCGGCACGGCGCTCGGCCTGATCGTGATGGTCCTCGGCCCGCTCACCGGCGCGTCCGTCAACCCGGCCCGCTGGTTCGGCCCCGCGCTGATCGGCGACGCGATCGAGGGTTCGGCGCTCGTGCCGTACGTGCTCGGCCCGATCGTCGGCGCGCTGGTCGCGTTTTTGATCTACCGGTTCGTGATCGCCGGCCCGCAGTACGCCAGCGGTCCCGAGCCGCCGACCTCCGACACGCGCGCCGTCGCGCAGGCGGTCAACGAGGCGGAGGTCGAGGGGCGCCGCCAGGCGTAGCCCTCTCGGCGCGCCGGCCTCGGCCGGCCCAAGCCAACGCGCTTTCGGCGCCCGCCACCGCCAGGTGGCGGGCGCCGCTCGTCTTGCGGGCGGGCGGGCGCGGCGATGCGCCCGGCTCCGCAGCGCGCTGCTGTAGCTTTGCCCAGCGTGCGTCGAGTCACCTTCTCGCGGAACTACACGATCTCCCTGTCGCGCACCTGCCGCTGCGTCTGCAAGTACTGCGCGTTCGCGACTCGCAAGGCCCACCTGTACTCGCCCGATGAGGTGCTCGCCCGCCTCGACGACGCGCAGCGCCACCGGGCCAAGGAGCTCCTCGTCCTGACCGGCGAGCAGCCCGAGGTGAACGCCGAGGTCCGGGCGCGCCTCGCGGAGTATGGGCACGAGGACTTCGTCTCCTACGTCATCTGGGTGTGCGAGCGCGCGCTCGAGCGCGGCATCCTCCCGCACACGAACCTGGGCGCGCTGGAGCCGCGCGACCTCGAGCGCCTGCGGGAGGTCACCGCCTCGCAGGGCCTCATGCTGGAGTCGATCTCCGAGCGCCTCATGGAGACGGTGCACGCGGGCTCGCCGTCCAAGCACCCGGCGGTGCGCATGGCGACGATCGAGGCGGCGGGCCAGCTGCGGATCCCGTTCACGACCGGGATCCTGGTCGGCATCGGCGAGACGGCGGACGAGCGGATCGCCTCGCTCGAGGCGATCGCGCGCGTGCACGAGCGGTACGGGCACATCCAGGAGGTGATCATCCAGAACTTCGTGCCGCACCCGCGCTACTACGGCCAGGAGGTGGCCGACATCGCGGCGGAGGCGGCGGCGCGGCGCTGGAGCGGCGGGAACGGCAACGGGACGGTGGAGGCAGCGCCGCTGCCCGACTGGGCCGAGGAGATCACGCTCGACGACATGCGCCTGCTCGTGCGCGAGTGCCGCCGGCTCATGCCCGACGTCGGCATCCAGATCCCGCCGAACCTCTCGGACTGGTGGGTGGACCTGGTCGAGGAGGGAGCAACGGATCTGGGCGGGCTCTCCGCGAACGGCGACCACATCTCGCCCGAGCACGCGTTCCCGAGCCCGAACGAGGTGCGCAAGCGGCTGCGGCCGCGCGGGTACGCGCTGAGCGAGCGCCTGTGCGCCTACCCCCAGTACCTGAACCCGGACTGGATGGCGCAGGGCGTGCTCGACGTGGTCAAGCTCAAGTACTGGAGCTTCATCCCGCGCGGCAGCTCCGGGCGGCGGCGCGACGAGCGGATCGACCCGGATCTCGCGCCCCGGGCGATCGAGAAGGGGCGCGCCGGTGAGCCGCTCAGCGAGGACGAGCTCACCGCGCTCTTCGCCGAAACGCGGCCCGAGGTGATCGAGGACATGCGCCGGGCCGCCGATGAGCTGCGGGCGGAGCTGGTCGGCGACGTCGCGACGTTCGTCGTCAACCGCAACATCAACTTCACGAACATCTGCGTGGTGGGCTGCGCGTTCTGCGGGTTCGGGCAGAGCCGGCGCTCGCCGGACGCGTATCACCTCACGCCCGAGGACTTCCAGGAGCGGGTCGCGGAGGCCGTCGCGTTCGGCGCGACGGAGCTCTGCATGCAGGGCGGGATCCACCCCGACTACGAGCTCGAGGACTACGGGCGCTGGCTCCGGCTCGCCAAGGAGGTGGCGCCCCACCTGCACCTGCACGCGTACTCGCCGATGGAGATCCACTACATGTGCGAGCGCTCGGGCCGCTCGCCGGAGAGCGTGTTCGAGTACCTGCGCGAGTGCGGGCTCGGCTCGACCCCCGGCACCGCGGCCGAGGTCCTCGACGACGGGGTGCGCAAGCGCATCTCCCCGAACAAGCTGCCGGTCGCGCGCTGGGTCGAGATCATCGAGGCCTGTCACCGCACCGGTCTGCGCTCGACCTCGACCGTGATGTTCGGCCACATCGAGGAGCCGCGCGAGCTCGCGCGGCACATGCGCATCATCCGCGAGCTCCAGGAGCGCACCGGCGGGATCACCGAGTTCGTCCCGCTCAGCTTCATTCCGTACCAGACGCTGCTCGGGCGCACGCACGGGGTGGAGGAGCTGCCCGTAGCCGAGAACCTCAAGCACACGGCGGCCTTCCGGCTCGCCCTCGGTCGGACCGTGAAGAACCTCCAGGCGAGCTGGGTGAAGATGGGCCTCGACGCGGCCACCGAGGCGCTGCGGTGGGGCGTGAACGACCTCGGCGGCACGCTCATGGAGGAGAACATCTCGCGGATGGCGGGCTCGCGCCACGGGGTGCGCCTCACCCCGGAGCAGCTCATCGAGGCGGCGCGCCGCGCGGGCCGCACGCCTGCGCAGCGCACGACCCTCTACGAGATCATCGAGACCTACTGAGGGGGCGATGCCGGCGGAGGGCGCGCGCGTGCCCCGGCTGCGAGCCGGCCCGAGGCCGCCCGCCAGCCCGAGCGAGGCGGATTTGTTCGATATAGCCGCACATATCCGCCTCACGTCGGGGGGTGAGGCGGATTCGTACGACATAGCCGAGGCGGCCTCAGGCGGTCAGCGCAACAACAGCTCGTTCATCTTCTCAGATGGCTTCATCCAGCCCAGGGTCTGGCGGGGGCGGTCGTTGAGCTCGGCCGCGATGCGGTCGAGCTCTTCCTGCGAGTAGCGGGAGAGGTCCTCCCCCTTGGGGAGGTACTGGCGAAGCAGGCCGTTGGTGTTCTCGTTGGTGCCCCGCTGCCAGGGGGAGTGCGGGTCGCAGAAGTAGACGTCGACGCCGGTGTCGACGGAGAAGCGCGCATGCGCTGCGAGCTCCTTGCCCTGGTCCCAGGTGAGGGAGAGCACGAGGTGGCGGGGCAGGTCGCGGATGCGCTCCTTGAGCGCTTGGGTCACGCGCTCGGTGGTGCGCTCGCGGCCGAGCTGGGCCAAAAGGACGTAGCGGGTCCTGCGCTCGACCAAGGTGACGACCGCCGACCTTCCCTGCCTTCCCAGAAGCAGGTCGCCCTCCCAGTGGCCGGGGACGGCGCGCGAGTCGGCCTCGGGCGGGCGCTCGGCGATCGGCACCATGCCGGGGATGCGCCCGCGGCGCTCCTGCGCGGCCTTCCTCGGCCTGCGCTGCGTGCGCCCGCTGCGCAGCGCGCGGGCCACCTCGCGGCGCAGCTCGCCGCGCGCCTGCACATACAGGGCGCGGTAGATCGTCTCGTGGGAGATGCGCATCTCCTCGTCTCCGGGGTGCTCCACCCTAAGCCTCGCGGAGATCTGCTGCGGGGACCAGCGCCGGGCAAGGCCCCGGGCCACCGCCCGGCGAAGGCGCGGGCTGCGGGAGAGCTTGGTGGGCTTGGGGCGCGCCCTTTGGGCGATGGCGCGCCGCTCGGCAGCGACCGCCCGGTAGGCGCGGGGCCCGCCGTTTCTGGCGATCTCGCGCGAGACCGCAGATCGCCCGCCCGAGCGCGCGGGCGATCTGCGAGGGGCGCTCGCCGCGGGCGAGCCCGCGGCTGATCCGCTCGCGCTCCGCGAAGCCCAGGCTGCGGCCCGACCCCGCCGGCTCTTTGCGCCTCAAGCGCGAACGCTCGAGCGTGCGCTGGACCGTGCGCACGCCGCAGCCCACCCGCGCTGCGATCTCGGCCTGCGCCAGGCCCTCCCCCCAGAGCCTGAGGATCCGCTCACGGTCCTCTTCGCCCAGCGGCCGGCCCCG